>ERZ795046.16-NODE-16-length-205616-cov-7.927141_pt1 | contig 205616 bp, 154 predicted proteins | sample MGYA00375130_ERZ795046 | MGnify/ENA primary metagenome ERZ795046 (study PRJEB30175, sample SAMN05720202) | activated sludge metagenome | isolation source: anaerobic digester from wastewater treatment plant | place: Japan | collected 2015-05-15 ... | reverse complement strand
CCTGCATCTTAGTCTACCTCCTCGATGCAGTGCCAAAGGTTTGTGAGCTTATGCAATAGTTGGTGACCCAACTGCGATGAGCTTATGGGAGTGCTTTTTTGGGGAAGGCGAACACCACGGAAGAGATCCTCTGTATTTCGACATGGGGGAGAAAACTGCTGCTTGTATTACCCCAAGAAATCACTCATCTTCAGAATGGCACTATGGCACATGCCACCGGTTGGACAATAGGCACCGTTCCGTGTAAAGATAGGGGCGACTTGAGAAGATGTCGAACACCTCGCGCCAGTGAGCATCCCGATTCAGGTAAAGAATCATGATAGAGGCGGAACACCTGAGTAAGACCTTCTATCTGCCTGCAGGCAAGCGGGTCGAAGCCGTGCGCGATGTCAGCTTGCGTATTGAACAGGGTGAAATCTACGGTTTGTTGGGACCTAACGGCGCTGGTAAGACAACCTTGCTTCGGATGCTCGGCACCATCCTAACCCCTTCGAGTGGGTCCTGCCGAATCGCCGGAGTGTCCGTCGCCACCCACCCCTTGGAAGCGCGACGACGCATCGGTTTTCTCTCGGGAAATACAAAACTCTATGGTCGTCTTTGCCCGAGGGAAATCCTTGCCTATTTTGGACGTCTATATAACATGTCGCCCGAGGCTGTTGCCTCGCGGACTGAGGAACTCGCGCAGTTGCTCGACATGGAAAAATTCATGAGAAGGCGATGCGAAACCTTATCCACAGGACAGTTACAAAAAGTTTCGATCGCCCGTGTTTTGTTGCATGACCCGCAAGTACTTATCTTGGATGAACCCACATTAGGCCTGGACATTTTAACAAGTCAGCACATTCTCGACTTTATCGAAAAAGCGCGCCGTCGCGGGAAAACGGTGATTTTTTCGACGCATTACATGACGGAAGCCGAGTTGCTGTGCACTCGGATTGGCTTGATTCACCAGGGAAAACTTTTGGCGGAAGGCACCCTGGAAACCCTCCGGGAAGCGACAGGAACGACGAATCTAAAGGACGCGTTTCTTTCTCTAATTCATTGGGCGCCGCAGGAATCAAGCACATGAATGCAACGATCATTTGGGCGATTTTCCGTAAGGAGATTATCGACACATTTCGCGATAAGCGTGCCCTTGTTGCGATGGTGGCGATCCCCTTGTTGCTTTATCCGGCTTTGTTCCTTTTGGTGAGTCAGGTCGCTATCCTTCAGACCACCGCTGTCGACAAGGGATGGTCACGGGTTGCCGTGCTTGGAGACGATATGCACCTCGTCAGGAATTGGGTGGAAGTTATTCCCAAAGTCGACCTGGTAGATATGCCGGATCCTCGGGCGGCATTGAGTCGTGGTGAGCTGGATGTGGTGATTGTCGTGCAAACCGGCGCGCGAAAAGTTCTACAAGAAGGAGGTACGGTGGAAATCACCGTTGAGTACGATGCTACCGAAACGGCAAGCCAGCGTGCTGCCACGCGATTGCTCGAAGGTCTCGCCAAAGAAAAAGGCAGGCTGCTTCAGCAACGCTTGATACAAGCCAACATTACGCCGGAATTCATCGTTCCCATTAACGTAACTAAAAAGAATGTCGCTTCGCCAACCAAAGTGACGGGGTCCTTGCTAGGCATGATTATCCCGATGATCATGGTCCTTATGGTCGGCGTCGGCGCGTTTTACCCCGCCGTGGACCTCACCGCGGGTGAAAAAGAGAGGGGCACGTTTGAGACACTTCTGTCAACCCCGGTAGCAAAAGTGGATATTGTTACGGGCAAGTTCCTCGCCGTCTTTTCTCTATCCATGATGACGGCATTACTAAACCTCGCCAGTATGACCACCACGTTTTCTTTTCAAATTGCGCAACTACCCGGCGAGCTGGAGAGCGCTTTGACGTTTCAGATATCGCCGTATACCGGCGTCTTGATGGCACTTTTCTTAGTGCCTTTGGCGTTTTTCATTTCCGCTGTGATGATGTCGCTGGCTGTTTTTGCGCGGAGTTTTCGTGAAGCGCAAAGTTACGTCACGCCGTTTTTCCTAGTTATCCTGTTTCCGGCGGCTGCTGCCGGTGTCCCGGGCATGAACCTGAACAATGTCACCCAGTTTCTGCCCATTACGAACGTGGCGCTACTTTTCAAAGAAATGATGAAGGGAGAGGCATCCCCGGATGCGACCTTTGCTGTATTGACCAGCACCGCTGCTTATGCCCTGTTGGCGCTCCTTGCGGCGGCATGGATTTTCCAGCGAGAAGAAATCATGCTTGCTGATAGCCAAGGGACGACTATGCCCCTCCGCCGGGCTTATCTTATTCCGCGTACGTCCGCCCCTGTGGGATTAGCCTTGTTCTTGTATGGGGTCAGTTTATTGCTTATCTTTTATCTGGGCACGTTTCTTCAGCTCCGTTCGCCGTTCTGGGGGTTGCTGATCACGCAATGGGGGCTTCTGCTGGCACCGGCGGTTCTAACGGCTTGGTACGCCAAATTAGATTTTTCTCAAACCTTCCATCTGGTTCGACCGAACCCAAGCCAACTCCTCGGTGGTTTCTTGCTTTCGGTAGGTTGGCTCGTGCTGTTGCTTCACATAAACGTCTGGATCCAGGAGGTTCTGCCCGTCCCCGAAGAGATAGAAAAAGATATGGAATGGATGCTTGAGCGAATCCATACATCCAAAGGTGCTTTGGGATTGTATTTCGCCGCTGCTATTAGCCCTGCCATTTGCGAAGAAGCGGTGTTTCGCGGCGTATTGCTTTCCTCACTAAAGTCCTATATGCGTCCGTGGGTCGTATGGCTGCTAGTTGCCTTGCTTTTTGGAATCCTGCACATGAATATCTATCGCCTTCCTGCAACCTTTTTGAGTGGGGTAGTTCTGAGCTACTTGGTATGGCGCTCCCGGTCAATTTTCCTGGGATTTTTTGCGCATCTCATTATCAATGCCTCAACCCTGTGGCTCCATCTGGGTCCGATGCCCGCCTACCTCCGACCTATCCTGGTCACGCCACTGGAGCAAGGCGAAGGACTACCTTTGAAAATACTCATCCCGGCTATTGGATGCGCCTTTCTCGGAATCGCCATTATGGAAAATGCCGGACGCAGATTCGGCGCCGCTTCTGTTTCGAATAATCCATAGGGGCGAGTTCAGAAGACTGATTTCACGGGGGTGAGAGATCTTGTTGCCTTTTTACAGCGTCGATTTTTGACAACAAATCTCTCGCCTGCGGTAAGGAGGGACACAAATTATAGGCATATGCCGCAACGCGATTCGCCTCGTTCAGTAGCCGCAATCCTTCGGATGATTGCCCGCGCAACTCCATATAACGACGAAGCAAAAGACTTGAATAGTTTAACAAAGACTCTAGATGGTTCGGGTTTCGCCGCAAAGCACGGCTAAAACAGGAAATCGCCACGTCGTACTTCTCTTGTTTTGCAGCGAGCTTGCCCAATTCCGCAGGAAAATCCCAACGCCACGGTGCCAACTGCTCGCCCTGGGAAAATGCAATAACAGGTTTTTCATTTTTGTTTGCCTCAGCTGCAGTCCTTCCCACAAAAAACCACATGTCGGCGGCAAAACTGCGGCTTTCAAAAAAGACGGTACCTATCAGAAGAACGGTGCCGACCCAATACCACCCAAGGGTATAAATTCTGGAGACTTTCGAAGATAGAATGCTTGCTGACTTATCTTTTTTAAATAGGCTTTGAAATACTCCAAGCACAATCGAGAACAAAGATGCGCTGACAGGAACCCGTATGTTAAACCCAAACATACCATCAACCGCGAAGATCGTAAAAAAGGAAGCAAAGAAAAGTCCTAATAGACGCTTCTCCTTTTCTTCTGACGGAAAAAGTGCCAGAAGTCCCTCAAATACGACGTATCCCAAGAGAAAAAGATAGACCGCCGCTGCTGGGATTCCAGCGTCTACGGCAAACTCGAGTGGCTCATTATGGACATGCTTGTTCATTTCATGTTTCTGGGCAAACCAATCTTGTTCAAAAGGCGTCCAGAAACGGGGTGTCTCGATCTCAAATATGCCCGTGCCGTAACCTCGCAACGGCCGTTGTCGGATCATCGTTGTTGCATTTTGATACCCGTTTAATCGTAATAAGACCGATGTGTCACCTGGATAGGGATGCCGTGTTTTCAAGTAGAATCCCAATGCGACAACACACGCCGCTAAAAGACAGAGACAAAATGTAGCGAGCATCACAGCGGCAACTTTAGATCTGGGATGGAGCCGTAGTCGGTAGACTACCCGTGCGGAAAAGAACAGGGCACCCGCGGCAAAGAGTGCAACCATTCCCGCACGGTAGCCAACGGCAAGCAGGTGCAAAAGATAGATGGTCGCGAAGATAACGCCTAGAATCCGTCGCCCCGTTACAACGAGATAGATCGCTGCAGGAATACATAAGACCGCTGCATGCCCTGCGAAGTTGGGATGTCCAAAAGTTCCAACCGAAAAGTCCTGTCTATTCAAAACCGTATAAGACCAGGGTATAGGATCCCAACCAAACCGCTGGAAGAAACCATACACGCACGAAAGTGCCACGGTAGCGCAACAGACAGACAGTACGGTTTGAAAATACCTTGTGTTCGTTACGACCCGCGAAGCAACAAGAAATAACAAAGCGAGTATGACAAAGTGTCCGGTTTCCACAAGCGACTTGAGAGGAAATGACGAAAGGACGGACGAAAACAGCAACAGGGCGACAAGAACGGCGAACAATTTTGCAACTAGCCCAGTACCAGGTGGGGCGTCATTCGAAAACCAAGCCGTGACAAACAGTACTAGATGAAGCCCAAGTACCCCGTAGCTTAACAAAAGCCATTTGATGGGATTCACAGGGTCATCTGTAAAAGGGAACAACGCAAACGTGGTCAGGACAAAAAGTCCCATTAGAGCGAACCGCGTATATCGCAGAGCTGCATTTTCCATAAATGCACTTTTCCCAGGTCAGTATGAGCCGTCAATGTAATTGACCGTGAAGAGAACCTCACCTAAAAGGCACTACCGAGAATCGGGGCTCGTTGTTGAGACAACATCGCGTCACGCTGGGCGGGCTTATTTGACCTGAAATCTTTCGCATGTTTCCGACCGCGAATGACGGTGTCCTCAGAAAAAAAGGTTGAAAAAAGTTTTCATATCCCCATCAAATACAGCACGCTTGATATTCATCCAGGTCATTTGATCGCCTACCGCATAATACAAGAGGGTTTTCCCGTTCACTTCAATAATATCCGGATCGGACGTGTTGATCCCCTCATCTTGCAGATCCGGCGTCAACACGGGATTTCGCGGCGCCAATTCCCATGTGCGGAGGTCACGAGACCGCGCCAACCACGTCTCAAAAAACCACCGCGGCGTTCGATGCTCGGTGTAAAGTAAGTAGTACCAACCATCCAAGTAACGTATGCACGGACATGCCGCATAGCGTTCCGGTGCAAAGACGACACCGTCTACCTTTTCCCAATGTTTCAGGTCTTTTGATAAAGCAAATTTCAGGCTAAAAGGAACATACTTTGAATCGTTGGTTTCATAAACCATCACAAAGGTATCGGCGCCTCGACAAACCGACGAATTGAACAAGTGTTCGTTTTCTTGATTCACGGCAATCTTTTTATCCCATGTGTGCCCATCCGAAGACCAGAATACCGTTACGTCATTCCACGGGTTGCCCTCTTCATAACGAGACGCGTACACATACAGCACATCATCCCACACCAGAGCACTGGCAAGGCTGTATCCTTCGGCAAAACGCGCATATTCTTCATTGGTCTCTGCATCGACAATGGTGAGATAGAAATCCGACGTCTTTCCTTCGGCAACAGGCCGAACATTTTTGAGCAGGCACAACTTACCTCGCCAAAATAGGGGAGTCACTTCGCAAACCCCTTTCAAAACAGGTCCCTCTTTGACCAGGTTTGGTTTGAACCCAGGGAGAGGAGGCGGCGCCAATGCCGCAAATGTCTCTGTGGGCCAGTGTCCTAATCGAAGGAACCCCGAAGGAACCTCCTGTTGAAACTGAACGTACGCGCGCACCGAGCCATTGGTAGTGTACGTGATTTCGGAGACCGTATCCGGATTTTCTCTGACCCCAAATACTTTGTACCCCATAACTGTGCAATCTTCTAAATCAACATGAAGATATTTCCCCTCGACCACACTTTGAATAACTCCAACCGTGGGTGTCCCATGGGGTTGTGAAAAATTCAACGTAATCAATCGGCAATTCTTCAAACGTACTCGACTGTAACCCGAATAGCCGGGGTTACCGGCTTTCAACGAGCATTGGGGTCCTACAAGAGTACAATCTTCTAAAATAACCCCCGCTGCAGGGGCAGGTTCTTTACGTTCCTCGCGGACATACATCCCCGACGCGTCACCCCACCAGTCCAGACTCCACAGTTGACAACGACGATATACCACGGGCTCGTCAAGACGCGAAGTGAACCCCGCTACTATCCCACCGAAGGCGCGCCCTACTCCGACACAGTCTTCCACCACAACGGTAAACTCCGCCCCAAGATCGCCCGACATATCCCAGCCCATACCGGCTTCCGATCCCGTACAGTAAAAGCCACGCAAGACCCAGCGATCCCAATTTGTTGCCGCCACCTCAGCGGTACAATGAAAAGGACTCCACCAGTCGATACTTTTACACCCCAACTTCACATCGCCGGAGTCTACAACGGCGTAACCCTGACTTCCCGACCCCTCAGTACCCCGGATATCTGCCTCCAAGATATTGTAAGCCCCCTTCGCACCGGCATGAGCCGGCTTGAGCATCGCCTCCATGTACGTGTCAGGACGCACGATAATGCGATGTCCTCCTTTATCGTCCGGGATGGCATCCAGGGCAGCCTGAATGGTGTGAAACGCGTGTTCCCACGACGACCCTGTTGTATTATCACCTAATTTGGAAACATACATGGTCACGCCGTTGGAACAAAGGTCCGGAACCCCACACGTATAAAGTAAACCAGAAAACATGAGTAGAAACGGATTCGGAGCCATGGTACCCTCGCTTTCTTTCAGCACGGAGTGCATTACAGCTCCCAGTTTATCACGACACGTACCCCTGAACGAAAACCTCGCTTCAGCCCGGATCGTCCCATAAACGTCATGAGAATATGACACTCTGAAGAACATGGAAACCAGCAGCGGCAGGTTCTGGCAACGCAAGAAACGCTGAGTTCATTGGTTACTTGCCCCTTAACATTAGCCGAAAACAAGGTACAGTAAAAAAACTAACAAGAAAGCTGGTTATGTGGTATACTCATTTATTGTTTGAATTGGAAAGGTTGGTTATTCATGAAACGCAAACTCGAGGTTGTTTTGGTAGCGCCTTCGCATTATGACGATGACGGCTACGTGCATCGTTACTGGCGGGGGGTCGTGCCGTCCAACACCCTCTGTTGTCTGAAGTCTTTGGTGGAATCCGTCGAAACGCGTCACGAATTGGGCGAAGATGTAGAAATATCGGTGCGTATATACGATGACAATGTCCAACGGGTACCGATCCGTCGCATCATCCGCAAACACCAGCGGGGACGCGAACGTGTCCTTGTGGGGCTGGTGGGTGTGCAGAGCAATCAGTTTGCTCGAGCAAGTGACTTGGCGTTAGCCCTTCGGGCGGGCGGGGTGCCTGTAATGATCGGGGGGTTTCACGTCAGCGGCGTTCTTGCTTTGTTTCCGAAACCCACGCGGGAGTTGCAGCTTTTACTCGACGCGGGAGTCACGTTGGTAAAGGGTGAAGTGGAAGGTCCCGGCGTGATGGCCGGTATCCTGAAGGATGCGCTGGAGGATAAACTCCAGCCCATTTACAACATCACGGTATCTCCGGAACTGCAAGCCGCACCGGTACCCAAGCCGGACAAGAAATACCTGAAACATTTTTTGCTTCCGCACCTCTCCACTCTCGACACCAGTCGGGGCTGCCCGTTCAATTGCTCGTTTTGTACGATTATCAACGTGCAAGGCAGAAAAATGCGATGCCGATCGGCGACCAAGATCTTGCAGACGATACGGGAAAATTATGCCAACGGCATTACTTCCTATTTTTTCACGGACGATAATTTGTCGCGAAGCCAAGCATGGGAACCCCTGTTTGACGGCCTTCGCATGATGCGGCAACAAGGTATGAACGTCACCTTCATGATGCAGGTGGATACCCAAGCGTATCGCATCCCCAATTTTGTAAGCAAAGCACGTGATGCCGGCTGCGACACCGTGTTCGTTGGCATGGAAACTGTCAACCCGAAAAACATCGAGGCAACAGGTAAAGTACAAAATGATGCCGAGTTTTATCCGGAAATGGTTCAAACCTGGCACGATGCCGGCATCCGGGTGCACGTGGGATACATTATCGGGCTTCCCCACGACACCAAAGAATCCATCCGTTTAGATGTTCAAACCTTACGGGATATCGTCAAAGTCGATGAAGCGTCCTTCTTCATGTTGACCCCTCTGCCCGGCTCGAAAGACCACCAAACTCTCGTCGAACAGGGAGTACCTATCGACGCCGACCTCAACAACTTCGACAGCATCCACGAAACTTTTCGCCATCAGAGCTTCCAGCCCGGCGAATGGCGTACGGCTTTTGAAGAGGCGTGGGAGGCTTTTTACAATCCGGAAAGTATCCTCCACATTCTGATGCGCGCCCCCCGCGAACAGTATTGGGGGCTATTTTGGACTTGTCTGTGGTATCGGTGGTCCAGTTGTTTTGTGAAGACCCATCCCATGGGCACCGGCTTGTTCCGACTAAAGGAAAGGACGACACGCCGCCCCATCTTCCCGAAAGAAAATATCTGGCAATATGCCATCCGACGCCTCAAAGACGTTTGGTGGGGTGCCAAGGTGTACGCGCAGCTCTTTTGGGAATTCCAAGAAATCTGGATGTTAAGTCGAAAACCCGAAGACCCGCGCTGGGCGACGCTCGCTTACTTGCGGGACCGCTGGGCACGCGTGCGGCATCATATTGCCGTCTTGAATGTCCGGGACCGCTGCGATGTCGCCGCTCAGGAAGTACGTAACATGCTCGTCACCGCTGCAACGAAACTCGAGGCATTGAGCCGTACCCCCCGCTGCATGGGGAAACGCACACAACGACGCCTCGAACACAAGGCTCATGAAGTACGGGAATACTTGAAGTCTTTCGAAATACATTCGCCGACCTGGGATGACGTTTATAAGGCGCAGCAGTACATCCGTGATAGTGTAATGGCTGGTTACGAAGAAGCCGTCATTAAGTATGTGGCACAACGGAGACGTCTGAACGCATGGCGCCAGGAACTGAAAGAACAAGTGAAGTCCGGCGGCATTTGGGCGTTGGATGTCGGAAAAGCCGTCCGTCTTGCTATCACGGAGACGTTGTTTGCCGTGCGGTTTTGGTACTCTAGCCTGACGCAGGGCGTTTGAAGTCATGCCGTTCCGGTTTCTGGAACATCCCGCAGACATCCGATTTGAATGTTTTGGTAAAAACCCTCAAGAACTATTTGAAGCCGCGGCGCAAGCCCTCTATGCCGTGGCGCTGCGCTCCTATCGTGACTCGGTCGAGGACTCGCGTGACATCTCGCTTCACGCTGACGGATGGGAGGAACTATTGGTAAGATGGCTTCAAGAGCTCCTCTACCTACTCGATGCAGAGCGATTCGTCGCTAGCCACTTTGACTTTAAGCGTATTTGCGACAACAACTTATATGTGGTAGCCCAAGGCTACTCTTGCGAGCCCACCGACCGGGAACGAGAGGTGAAAGCCGCAACATACCACGGGCTGCACCTCACAAAGGATGGCGAGGAGCTCCGTGCGGAACTCGTGCTCGACCTCTAAGTGTTTAGACCTTAGACGGGATCAAGCCCCAGATTCGTCCCAAGAAGCCAGGAGAATCTGCGCCGCCGTTATTTCTTGATTTCCTCTGAGACCCTGTGCGAACTTTTGCTTCTCCGTTATCTTCCGACGAACTTTTCTTGTCTTCGGAACCGAAAAGTTGGTCGAGAGCATAGAACGAAGCTTGCATCAGGTTATATTGATATATCGGATCTTCTTGCGATAGCCAATACATTTTTTCATCCTCCGTTTATATTGTACATTATATGTCAGCAAATGTCAAGTTCTGCATATATTATACAACAAACAACCTAATATGTTTCATAAAACTTACCTAAGTTATATTATAACAACGTTTGGTTAATTTTAGATATTTCCAAGCCAAACAGCCCAAAGAAAAGGAAGATCGTAAGTCATTTACAATCAATATCTTATGAAAATCCAGTCGAACATCGTTTCGGCCAATTTTTCGTCTAAACACCTTCTCATCAGGGAAGATGCCACTTGTCTCCACTGATTATTTAGCTTCTTTTATCCATTTGTTCCAAAAGTGGTATCTTCTCCCGAGTTGCGGTCTGGTCATTGTGCAATTTGTTCTGATAAAATCGTGAATACCTATGATGAAAAGGTTAATCAATTTAGGAAAATTGCTGAGACTGAACCTTTTGAGGAGGGGACCTTAACCCGAATGGAATTATTTACCAGGAAAAGCGATACAGACTACTAGGATATTATTATTCGTCCCCCCACTGCCGAGAAATGGTGTTTACTCCGTGTTTTCCGGATAGATTACGCAGAACCGGCCACCCAAAAACGGATCGGTGCGGAAGTAGAGTCAAACCCGAGGCACTTTGGGCTTTGGGCTACACCCCTAAAAACATATCGATGTTCCCCTGTTATTAGGGGAAAATCCCGGCCTGATCAGAGTCGACTATTCCACGTGCTGGATGGGCATGTGGGCAACACGGAAAATACCCGTCTGATCAGAGTCGATTACTGCGGTGTGTCTGGGGCTGCCACTTCCACATCCAGCACCTCGAAGACGTTTTCCACCGTGGCGCGAACGCCCCACTCGTAGGTTTCCAGTTGGGTATCTTTTCTGGATGCCCGCGGGTTCAGGATCTGAGCGCGAGAGAACACATCAGCGCGATACATGGGTTCTTCGGTCATCATCTCCGGCAGGACCCACGGCCGTTTAGGGGTGGTGCTGGCAGGCAGCGCGGCATAAGCTGTCAACAAGATGCGGTAGCGGTTGTCCGCCAAACGCCGCACACAGACATCCACCCACTCCGGGGAAACTACCTGAAACGGGAGATCCCCACGAAGCAGGCGTGAGCGGATCACGTTCCGGAGTAGGTACTGCGGTTCCAGTGCCCGATACTCACTGCCCGCGGCGAACCCGGGGCTGACCGCCAACGTCACGACGTTCCCCAGACCGACCGTGTGCACGAGCATAGCGGGACCGATAGCTGGCCCCGCCGGGCTGGGGAAAATGGTGTCCTGTTTGCCTTCCAACTGACGCGCGGTTCGTACGCCCGCATACAGACTTCCGATGGCCTGAGCCTCATCGGGCGCGTACACCACGGCCGGTCCATAGGACAGATGGGGCCACTGCGGATGGATGTCTTTTAGGAAATCTTCCTCCATGGGCGAGGTCCCTTCAAAGGAGAAATAATGATCCAGTTCTTCCCGAACCGTTATCACCCGGGCGCCGATCAGTTTTTCGAGCGCGGTATTGCGGGACTGCCGCCCGTATCGGTCATAGCAGCCTGTCACACCCGTGATGATCAGCCTGCCTCCCCGTCGCACATATTGCTCCAGCAGTTCCACTTCCGGGTTGGACAGAATCGCCGTATCCGCGAGCAGCACCACAGGAAACCGCTCGAGCCTCTCCAGGGAAACGGTTTCATCCAGAACACCCCCCCACTGAAGATGCGCGCGCGAAAGCACCTTATGGGCGCCGTAGAAGGATGTGAAATACCGGTCCTTCTCCTCCCTAGCCCACCAATCGCGGGTACGGGCGGAAAAGTACAGCCCGACGTCCCACACTGGTTCTCCCTGAAAAACTTCCCGATACTTTTTTGCTTCCTCGAACAGCAGGCCGTAATGATGCCAGGCCACCGGATCGAGCTGGCCCTCGAAGGGCGTCTTGTCCACGATGGTCACCTGGGCGCCGTGGCTCAGCAAGGTGAACAGTTCCCACCGCAGGTCGTTGATCGGACGATTGGTCTGATCGTGATACATACGCACGCCCCGCTGCATGACCACCTGATACGGTTTGGTTCCGGCGGCGGCACGCATGAACTCCGCGGTCAGGCTGACGGCCAAGGGACTGAAAGCCCAGGTACCGGTTTCACAGGTGGCGAAATCTCCGATAGCCGCATGCCGCACGGGCAGCTGCCCGATTTCGAATGAAAAGGGCGGATAACCGTGATAATTGAAGTCGACGCTTTTGCCGGGGTAATGCCGTTTCACGTGATCCGTCACGGCCTGTTCAAAGGCTTCACAGGTGCGGTACCGGAATTCCAGCATCCGGTCCCATGCGGCATCCCAGTTGACCGCAGAGGGCATTTCTTCTCCCGGAAACCATTGGGCAAACCGCGCACGGCAGTGATCGCACCAGCAGCCGTACGGCGGGCCAAACCCCTGATCAAGCATGTCCACGTGAAATCCATCGACACCATAGGCCGCCATCTCGTCCAGTAGTTCCAGTATGAACTGGAGGTATGGACTGTTGAGGCAGAACCGTCCTTCGATGGGATGCCCCTGCGCGTCGCGCATGCCCCAGTCCGGGTGTTCCCGCAGTGCCCACCCGCCACCCTGAACCACGCAATACGCGATCAGCGGCAGGCCGGTCTCGCGGGCAGCCGCAACCCCTTCGCACAGGGGGTCCCGATCTCGCAAACCGGGACATTTCGGCATCCGTTTTGAATCATAGTAGGCCCATTCACCGTCCCGCGCCCAGAGCACCACGTATTCCGCCCCGGCCTTCCGAGCGGCTTCCACGATTTCTCGACCGTTGAATCGGCTGGCATAAGCCGTATCCCGGGGATCACTGCCCCACTGGGCGCCGGACGGACCGACTTCCAGACCCACCAGCGCGTTCCGATACCACGGCGTCAGATCGGGAGACTCTGCCCATGCTGCCATCATGCTGCCAACCGCCGCACCCACAGTTTGTACTGCCACGCTCAGGATTTGCGTAATCAGCATATCAACACTCCCTCTCTAGAGGGCATTATACAGTTCTCTCGCGGAGCCGCTCTACTGCCGCGCGACAGATATGGACCCTGGCACATTCCTGGTTGACATGCAACCGTTGGGGTAAAAAGCAGTAGACATGTTGGTTTGTTTGGTAAGGTGGTTTTTTGGGGAAACCAACCCCGAAGGAGAACCTCCATGTCTCACCGTTGTTTTACCTTAAGGGACCGGGATTTGACCGCCTGTCTGTGGTATATAATGAATAAACCAAGGTCGGTAGGGATGCTGAGAACATGGAACTGAGACAGGTTACGGACACAATCTGGGAAATTCCGCGCACGGGTTCTATGAGGGTTCCCGGGCGCATCATCGCAGATGAGAAGTTACTCCCTAAGATACGTGAAGACAAAGCGCACGAGCAGGTGGCGAATGTGGCTTGTTTACCCGGTATTGTGGGATATTCCCTTGCCATGCCCGATGCGCACTGGGGCTATGGTTTTCCCATTGGCGGCGTTGCCGCCACGGACCCGGAAGAAGGCGGGGTCATTTCACCTGGTGGGGTAGGGTACGATATCAACTGTGGCGTACGGCTCGTCACTACCACTTTGCGCTATGAAGACATCCGCGACCGGGTGCGCGACTTAGTGAATGCGCTTTATCATGAAATACCTGCAGGTGTTGGCTCCAGTGGTGCTATTCAGAAGGTACGGGGTGCCGACTTAAAAGCCGTCTTGGAAAAGGGTGCGCGTTGGGCGGTAGAACAGGGGTTCGGCAGTGGGGCGGACCTGGAACACACCGAAGAGCAAGGCTGTCTTGCAGGTGCCGATGCGGCCGCTGTTTCCGAACGCGCCAAGACCCGGGGCGAAGACCAATTGGGCACACTCGGCTCGGGGAATCACTTCGCTGAACTTGGCGTTGTGGAGACCCTATTTGACCCCGTGGCGGCGAACGTGTTCGGACTGTATCCTGGCGGCATCGTGCTCATTATCCATAGCGGAAGTCGTGGATTGGGCTATCAGGTGTGTGACGATTACATTCAAACCATGTTGCGCGCTTCTGCAAAATACAAGATCACGCTACCCGATAAACAGCTCTGTTGCGCGCCCCTAAACTCCCCTGAAGGTAAACAGTACTTCGCGGCGATGGCGGCGGCTGCAAATTATGCTTGGGCAAATCGGCAGATCATCATGTCGCTCGCTATTGAAGCCATTCAAAAAACACTGGGCGCGTCCCCGCGGGAGTTGGGCGCCCGACTCCTCTACGATGTATGCCATAACATTGCGAAACTGGAAGAACATGAGGTCAATGGCATCAAGAGACGTCTCTGTGTACATCGAAAAGGGGCTACCCGTGCTTTTCCTGCCAGCCGTATGGAGGTGCCCACCTCGTACCGAACGGTCGGCCAACCCGTGCTGGTTCCTGGGGATATGGGTACAGGCTCGTACGTGTGTGTAGGCACGGAGCAATCACTCAGAGAAACATTTGGCAGTTGCTGTCACGGCGCTGGAAGGTTATTGAGTCGGACTGCCGCCCGAAAAAGCCAAAGCCCGAACGAGCTTCTTCAGGAATTGGAAGCGCGAGGCGTCGTTGTTATGGCGAGAAGCAAAAAAACGGTCACCGAAGAAAGTCCGGACGCTTATAAAGACGTCGACCGGGTTGCTGAGGTCGCAGACAGGGCGGGCATAGGCAAACGCGTCGCGCGCATACGTCCCATTGGCGTTGTCAAAGGATGAGACGCTGCTTCGGATTCCTAACGTGCCGATGGGGGTTGGGTCATATCGGAGCGCCTCAGCGCCAAAAGAAGTTGCTCTGGTTGCTGCGAGCCGATGACATAGCAATGTTTGGCGGTCCGGAGGAATACCCCGCGATTGCCACGGGCGTTCCAAAAACGGCAGAACTGTCCCTCAAACCGCCCAAATCGGATGCCCCATCCGCCTGCGTCCCGTATCGGATGATAAACGACTACTCGGCTCTCGCGGATTTCCTTGAGAGGAATTCGCTTCCACCCGAGTGGTACGAAGTAGCCAAGACGAAGACGCAGCAGGTCTTCCGAGACCTCTATTCTCAAGTAAAGGAGGTTTAGCACGAAGACATATAAAGTCGCCAAGTATACGGGGAAAAACCAAAATGAAAAAGACGAATAGTGGTCTTTTTTCAACGCAATCGTCGTGATGATCGTACCCCCTACCGCAAGTACGCTGACCAACCAATACACCCACGGCGCAAAAAACTGTTCCTCTTTATAAGACGGTCGTGACATGGCACAAGAGACTCCGCATCCATGATACACGGTGAGGATGGATTTTAGAAACAAGATAGAACAAGACCCTTGCGCAAGCATAAACCAGCCGCCACCTGAACGGTCTCTTCATGATGAATCTGTTCTTTTACTAATCTACGCCAGGAACGAGTTTTTCCCGACAATCACAGCCTCGACTATTCCAAAGCATTTCGTTAAAATTCGGCAGGGCGGGGTCTGTTTTTACGATGCGCCATTTGCCGTCGGCTTCCTGCTTCCAGGAATAGGTCACTTCTTCGTCGGCGTGCCGGGGGATCCGTACGGTCCCGTCGTAGCCGTGCCCGAACGGCTGGTCGTCATATCGACAAGCTCGGAAGAGTGAAAAGAGGCGCACACGAACTTCCCCGGTTCGTTCGTAATCCGAGAAGTCCCATCGGCGTATTTGTCGCAGCATACAGAAGGAATTGTTCCGGAAAAACCACCATTTCCACGCCCGGTATGCATACTCCCAATGATAGCCGTTGGGGTCCGTGTACGATCGACTGTACAAGTCTTTCACTCGTTCCAGATCTCTGGAGTCATACGCTTCTTTGAACTCATCTATTCGTGCGACGATCTTTTGTGCCATATCGCGGCATCCATCGGGTACGCCTTCCCAGATGGGATGCCAAACTTGAGAAGCGGGGCGCTGGTCTTTCGGATCTTCAACTGGCTGGGTGTGTATGCTGCCTTCCGCCATGACAAGGATCTGAACGACGGGTTGGCTTTCGGTTCGACTAAAAACGAGGTAATCAAGATAGTTTACGGTACCTTCTTTGCGTTCCATAACCGGAGTGGTGGCTGTTACGGTATACACGTAACTCTTTCCCACTTCGGCATTCTTATCCAAAAAAGAGGTCTGTTCGGTGTGGGCGTATGCCTGTATCGGATCAGGGCGACGGAAAGGAATGTCTTTGACGTGTGTTATGCCAGCAGACATTAATTCAGGATCATCGAGAGGGGCTTCTCCTGCTTTCCAGACGGTTGTGGAAAACCCGTTGGGTGCAGGCAAAGAAGTCCCCTCTAATCGGTACACGTGGTACATCGAGGCTCCCTCGACAGCACCCCAGGTTAACCGAACTCCTTGCGGGTCACGTTCTGCGGCGAGTTCGCGCACGGGCTTGGGCACAAGTATGGAATAGGTTTGACGTTCGTACAGGTTCTCATGGGTCTGCATCACGTAGGTATAACCGTTAATCGTGGTAATCCAGGCGGCCCCCTTGTCCTCCGGTTCCGGATAGTAGGTATCTAAGATTCTCTGATACTCTTCCTCTGTGTTGCACTCTTGTACGTGAATCAATTTTTCAAACCGGTCAAGAGCATGTTTTGGGGTATTTGGAGGCAACAAAGGGATGTAATAGTAACGGCTCTTATTGGGAATCAACTCGTGTTCCAGATATCGCTGCCAAAGCCCATAGGCGGCGCGGGACAGCAACCCTGCATCCCCTATCCAATCAATATCTTTCAGGATTTCGTGAAATTCCCGGATATCGCCGACTTCTTTATATTGATAAGCTACTTTGATCTTTTCGAGCACCTGTTCGCGGGTGGGAATCATTTTTCGTTGGATGATTTCCATCAACGTCGGGTATATGAACCGTTTCCAACAGACGGAGTTGTCGTAATCGAACAAATCCCAGAACGGTTCAAAGTCATAAACGGTTGCCCCCATACTGGCGCCGAGTAGAATCATGGCGCGGTAAAGGTCGGGCGGCATGATACGGGTGTTGTTCGGCTCCCGTTGTCCGAAAACGCCAGGTTCGATCATGCGGGCGTTTTCATACCACCAGGATTGGGGCTCCACCCCCCAATGCTGCACCAGCCCGGCTACCCAGAACCCCCAAACTGCCGTTTGACGCTGAATGTGGCGTGGTCCGATATGTTCATTTACGGGGATGACGTACTCGCCGTATTCTTCTAATGCTTGCCGCAGGGGTTGATTCAATCGGTCTGCACCGATGTGCATCCATTTCAAATCTTGCAGCGGAATAACTAAGTGCTTGCCATGTTTCGCCGCCAAATGAATGATGTCGATGGTGTACCGCACTTCCGGAGGCGTGGCATATCTTGGTACATTATAAGGACTGTAGTGCTCGAAGCGGTTCTCCGTAATGGTATAGGTCTTGATATATGAAAACTCCTCGGTCAGGCGCTCTATGTATTCTGGGTCAAAAACAAACTGGACGTGCGGATCGGCAAACTGTAAATTGGCGGGTATGTTTGCCGCTTCCAGCTCCGAAAAAATCCGGCGAAACGTCTCGTACCGGTCCGTATGGTCTCTTGTCCGCACCTCGATTTGTAACTGACAATAGGGCTTAATGTCGTCCGGTACGGCTTCGCGCCAGGCTCGTACCGCTTCTTTGCCGTGGCGCACAGCTTCTTCCCGCTTGTCGGCGCGGATACCGTAGTCTTCGTCACAATCGCCAAAGCGATTTGAGGTTTGCAAGATAATCAGGGGATGATCAGGAGCGATGCGCGTTACGGGAGGAACTTTATTTTCCATTCCAAAATCCTTTGATTCCAATGCCCAACAGCCAGATAAGCGTTGGCAAACACATTATACTGTTGGTAAATGTAATTACAAGTTGAAGTTTAAGTACATTGCCCGTGCCTTCGCATTGTAAGAAGCCCATTAGGAGCACGGTTGCAATCTCCTCGGGGTTCTGTAGGGGCGCAAGGTCTTGCACCCTCCCACATTTCTGAACAGAAAACCTGCTCCCCCCATCGCCCCCGCCGTTGTCATTGCGAGGAGTGCCGAAGGCACGACGTGGCAATCCCCTCGTGTGTTAGGAGAAAACCCCGCCGTTGCACGCAGTCCTCTTGCGCTGCGCGGCCGAGGGGATTGCTGCCTCGCGTCGGGGACGCGCTCCTCGCAATGACAGCCACAAATGCCTGGGTAAGATGGGCGAGGCATGCCTCGCCCCTATCACGCCACGGTCGCACGATTCAGCCCCCCTTTATTCCCACGCACGCGGGGGATTTAACATTGGGCAACCACCGGGGGTTGCCCCTACAAAAGGCTCGAAGATATAAATGTTTTCCAGCTGGGCGTGGTTCGCTAAAATGGAAGCGATAGATTGTCAGAAGGGAAAGAAGATTCGTGACGCATAAGGTTGCTATCGTTATTCCGACATGGAACCATCGGGAACTCCTGATGGCGTGTCTTGCCAGTATTCAAGCGCAGACTTTTCGTGATTATCAGGTGATCGTCGTGGATGATGGTTCGACCGATGACACGTGTCAATGGCTGGCTCAGAACGCGCCTGACGTATTAGTAGTGAAGATGAGCGCGAATCGGGGGTTTGCGTCTGCGGTAAATGCCGGTATCCAGACGGCTTCCTCTCCGCTGATTTTTCTCTTGAATAACGACATGGTGCTGGCGCCAAACTGTGTGGAACATTTGGTGAGTGCGGCGCGGCGCTGCGATGACTCGGCGGCCATGTTTGCCCCGTATGTTCTCTTTCGAGAAAAACCGGATACCGTTTTTTGTGCCGGTGATGCCATGTTGCAAAATGGTAGGCCTGTATCAATAGGCTATGGGGTATTACGAAAAGAGTTCAGGCTCACGTCAGAGGCATTTGGCGTGTCGGCAGGTGCGGCATTGTATCGTGCGGATTTGTTTGAGGAAATAGGCTTGTTTGATGAAGTATTCGGGGCTTATTTTGAGGACGCCGACCTGTCGTTTCGTGCGCGGCTTGCGGGTTTCCGTGCGGTGATCGTTCCGGATGCGTTGTCCTATCATGTGGGCTCGGCGAGTCTGGAAGGGAGACATGTGTGGCGGGCGCAGCAATGTTGCCGCAACCACTGTTTGCTCGTTGTCAAGAATATGCCCAAGGCTCTGTTGTTTCGGCATGGTGGAGCGATTTTACGGGAACATCGGCATCAAATTGGAAGAGTCTTTACTGTGGCGCGGTCATCCAAGGGGTTTTTGTATGCGCTGAAAAAGGTTGCAGAGACTTTGGGAAAAACACTGGCTGCCTTGCCTCACGCTTGCCGAGAGAGAGTTCGAATCCAACGTCGTCGCAAGGTTGACACGCAATTGTTGGCGCGCATGCTTTTACCCGTCAATGTCGCCGAGCGAATGGGTGAAAGGGTGACGGTCACGCCGTCGGAAGGTCCACGCGATGCCTGACGTAACCATTGGGGTGCCCACACGGAATGCAATCGGGACAATCGCCCGGTTGTTGGATGCGGTATCCCGGCAGCGCACCGACAAGTCTGTGGAACTTCTCGCGATCGACTGGGGCTCACGGGACGAGACCCGAGAGGTCTTGGGGGCACGTGGTGTGCGGGTAGTAAAGTTTCCTGACTCCGATTTCGATTGGGGGTCTCTACGTGAGCGACTCTTTGCGGAGGCATCTTCGCCGATCGTGGTGCATCTATCGCAAGATGCAGTGCCTGCAAGCGAAGACTGGTTGGAGAATCTCATTCGTCCTCTTTCAAATTGCGAGGTGGGGGCTTCTTGTGGGCATTCCCTGCCTGATCCTGAACGTCCGTATCGCCAGTTTCAGTGGGAGAAAAACGGACGGTTCTATTTTACGGGCGAAATGCGTGCTTTTCGTGCTCACTACGGGAAAGGTTTTTCATTCGCCAATGCGGCTGTTCGGCGGGAAGTTTGGGAAAGATTTCATATTGCCCCCCAGTCGCTGGGAGAGGACTTCCAATTTCAGATGAAGTTACACGCCGCAGGCTTACGCATAGCGTTCCCGGAGGATGCGCCTGTATTTCATCATCACCATTATCCTTTTGGACGCATGCTGCAACGTTGCGCCAACGAAGGATTTGCCCTTCGGGAAATGGGGTTTTCTTACGGGCTTCGGGATGCCCTGGTGGATTTGACTGTGGCGTGTCCCTACGGCATATGGTTCCGAGAAGCACTACGGGGGCGATTGCGGACTTTTGCCGAGTGGTTGTATCCCGTAGCAAGACCTTTGGCAGTGTATTTTGGCTCAGCCTGGGCTACGAAACCGAGATGGTATTGATGCGCTGCAGACAAAGCAAAAAGACTTTATGAGCGAACGACGAGAGATCGTGGAACGTATCCAACGGTATTATACGAGCCACCCGCGTATGGTTAGTTCGCCCTTCGGCGGCGTCGACCAGCTTCAGACGGCGCTGTTTCTTTCGACGTTGCGAGATTTGGGTATTTCTTTAGAAAATCGGGCAGTATTGGACATTGGCTGTGGACGGGGATTCGCCTGTGAACTGGTGCAGGAATCTCGGAGCCGCTATGTGGGCATCGACCTCGTGGCAAGTCGCGTGGCGTTTCCGTTTGTTCTCGGCAGTGCCGAGAACCTTCCATTTTCCGATGGCGCTTTCGACCTATTGTTCTGTATTGATGCCTTTGAGCATTTCCCATATCCGGAGCACGCGGTGAGCGAGTTTCGGCGGGTGTTACGTCGGGGAGGAAGTGTGTTTTTGTCTGTTCCGAACTATACCAATGTTGCGGGATTGCTAAAATGGTGGTGCGAAAAGTCTGGGACTTACAAACCTTACACGTGGGCGCCCTTTGGAAGATGGCAGCCCCAAGAATATGAATCCCCGTTGACTCTTTGGCGTGTGCAGAAGTTGTTTTCCTCTGGCGGGTTTTCGGTGGGTGCCCGAAAGATGTATTCGAAGGAAATCGGAGTAGGGCTGTTTCCCTGGGTAGACCATCCGAACATGCCCGAAAGTGTTCGGTACTTTTTGCAAAAGTTTTTTGCCGCAGCAGAGCCGTTATTCAGTAACCTTATATCCTGGATGAGTATGCACGCGTTTTGGCGTTTTGATGCGGTTTGATGTTTCCAATGGTTTTACACCCGACCGTAAGATTGGGAAGAGGCATGTTTCGAGTCATTTCGTAAGTTGTTAAGTTATAATGAACTGAGGGAATACTGGAGAAACTTCGGTGGGTTTGCTGCGCCTCATACAAAAGTTCAAGTTACGTTATGGTTCCCAAGAGACCGTGATTAAGACATTGCGGGAAATGGGAGTTCAAGTGGGTGAGCGATGTCGGATCTATACCGCTAATTTTGGGAGCGAACCGTGGCTGATTCGCATCGGCAACCATGTGTGTATTTCGAACGACGTGACGTTTGTCAATCATAACCTGACTTGGCCTTTTCAAGACAAATATGAATCGTTGACCGCATTTGGGAAGATCGAGATCCGCGATAATTGTCAGATTGGAGTGAATGTCACTATTTTGCCGAACGTAGTCATTGGACCCAATTCGATTGTGGGCGCCGGCAGTGTGGTCACCAAGGACGTACCGCCAAACACGGTGGTTGCCGGTAATCCTGCCCGTTTCATCTGTACGATCGAAGAATACGAACAGAAATGCCTTGCCCGGCATATTGATATTCCCAACGACCCGCAGGAAGCGCGTCGTATTCTCGAGCGCCATTTCTGGGGTGAAGACAAGGCAGAAACGCGGAAATAACGCTTTGAGGTGTATTTCGCTTGAATCTCGCATTATTGATGGGTAATCGGTTTAACCCGTGGCATCTGCGCCCCTTCAGGTTGCTTCCGAACAAACCACATATTGTCTGTTTTCGCGCCGAATCCGAAATCCAGCGGTATTTTTCGGAACGAGACGATGGTTCCGCTCGTTTTCCTATTGAGCCGATTTTTTTTGACACCCAAGCGGGAAATCCGTTGATACGAATCAAAAACAGGCTGTTAGAACGGTACGCTCACCGGGAGCCACGAATCTTGCCCTTCGCAGACCGATTGCAGCAATTTGATCTGATACAAACTTGGGAGTTGTTTACGGATTGGACCGAAGAGGCGGTAAACGCCGGTTCTCGTTTTCGGATTCCTGTGTCGGTCATGGTGTGGGACAATATTCCCTTTAATATGGAAACATCGCCCGCGATTCGGCGCAGAAAACAAAAGGTGATAGAATCCGCCTCATTGTTCTTGGTTTATACGGAGCGGTCGCGTCGGACATTGCTGCTTGAAGGAGTGGCGGAAGAACGAATTATCAGAATCAATCCCGGAGTGGACGTCGAGCTATTTGTACCGGGACAAGCAGACCGTGCGGCATGGGGTATCAAAGAAGACGCGTTGGTGCTCTTGTTTGTCGGTTGGTTTCTACCACGCAAAGGTCTGGATGTCCTACTTTTTGCATTACATGAGTTGGTGCACCACACGAGGTTGGAGAAGCGGGATATTCGTTTACTCATTGTGGGCTCGGGACCCGGACGGGAACGGATAGAACAACTAATAGAAAGGCTCGGGTTACGTCAGCACTGCCTTTTTATAGGTTCGCGTCCGTATAGTGAGATGCCCAGCCTTTATCGCCTTGCGGACATTTTCGTGTTTCCCAGTGTTCCCACGCCTCAGTGGCAAGAACAGTTTGGCATGGCGCTGTTGGAGGCAATGGCATGTGGCATACCGACTGTGGCGGCGGCAAGTGGTGCGATCCCGGAGATTGCGGGAGATGCAGCCCTGTTATGTCAAACGGCAGATTTCGTTGCGCTCCACGACGCGCTTGAAAAGATGATTTCGGATGCCAATTTTCGGACATCTTTGGGGCAAGCAGCGCGGCTCCGTGCGGAGACATATTTTGATGTGCGCAAAACAGCTGCGGAATTGGCTGCCGCTTACGAAAAGTTGCTGGGAAAATCTTTCTAAGCGTCTAGCCTTCCGGATCGGTTGAGGGAAAAATCGTCCCGTATCGCGCAAGCCATTCTTCCTCGAGTCTTGGTCGCGTCTTCCATCTTCGATGTGCCCAAAGCCATTGTTCGGGGCGAGCGCGTACGAGTGCTTCCAGCAGATTTTGGACCTCTTGTGCGAACGCGGGGAGTGCGGCTCGAAGATTCGCGGGAGTATTCCAATCCAAGGGCGGCGAAATGGTCATGCAATAACGGCCATCTGGTTCTCGAGTCAACGACATCACGTACACGGGTACTTTAGCGCGAAGCGCCGCCAAGATAGGCGCCACGGTTGCCCAACAGGTTTTGCCGAAAAATTTCACGGGCACGGCACTTTGTCGCGGGCTCTGGTCGGCGAGCACACCCACAAGGTATCCTTGTCGTAGCAGACTCACTACTTCTGCGCCCGCACCTTCTTTCCGAATGGTAACCACTCCGTTGGAACGTCGAATCCGATCGACAAAACGATCCAACATCGGATGATCGAGAGGCCGCACAACTTCTGCGGTGCGGGGGAAAAACGTTTGAACGACGGGCGCCATCCACTCCCAGTTGCCCAAATGGGCGCCAAGGATGAGTCCGCCTCGAGAGAAATCAAAATGTTCTTTTCCATGAATGATGATGTTTTGCGCGACGAATTCCGGCGAGATGGAGAAGATATGGCTGAATTCCGCCGCAACAATTCCCATGTTTTCCGCGGCGCATTTTGCAATACGTTTTCGTTCAGCCGCCGATAAGTCGCTTCCATATGCCGCACGGAGGTTGGCGTAAGCCACTTGCCGAACTTTCGGCACGAGAAAATAGGCTGCCCGCCCGAGCCATCTCCCGATTAACCGACACAAAGGCAAAGGCAGACGCGCGGTAGTCAACCCGAAACCGACAGCAAGAGGGGCAATTAGGGTTTGGACAAATGGAAAGCGCCGGCGAGGCATGATTTACGCTTCCAACGTGATGGTCTCATCTTTTTCTAGACGATATTTATTGAAGTCTCCATCGCAGCGGGCATACATCCAATCCACAGCCTCGGGGTCGCCATGGACAAAGACGACGTTTTTGGGTCGAATGGCATAGATGAAATCGATCAGTTCGTCGCGGTGCGCGTGAGCGCTTAAATTGAAACTCTGTCGGTTTTCCATCTCAATCGAAACAGGGGCACCGTCGATTTCGAAACTCAGGGCATCACCGCTCTTGGCGTGAAGAACTTTATATCCTAACGTATCGGGATCGAGGTACCCTACGAAAAAGATGGCGTGTCGGTTCGAGCGCACCATTTCGCTTGCCATCAGAGCCGACGGCGTATTTTCCAACATCATGCCGCTGGTAGCGACGATAAACGACGGGCGTTTCAACAGTTCCCGCCGCACCTTGGGATCCCACACATCTCCAATACGGGGAAATTCGAATAGAGGTCTCAGGTCAGCGTCGGGGCGTAGGTATTGAGTATAGCGGCTGTAGATTTCATATATTGCGCGGCTCAAGCCCGACGCGTACACGGGCACGGCAGGCACTTTCTTGCTCCGAATCAACCGGGAAATGATGTTAAGCATTTCCTGGCTTCTCCCCAGAGCAAACGATGGTACCAATATGGATCCACCGCGTTTGAGCACTTTTGCGCTTTCCCCTGCAAAACGTTCCACTTCACTCTGGAAAACGGCGCTCTCGTCTTCTTCGTGTGCAGCGCGGGTAGATTCGATAACCAGTGTATCAATGCGAAGAGATGGGTCAAGAGGTTTCAGCCCAGCCATGAGTTCTTGATGCGTCATGCAAATATCACCTGTGTATAACAAGCTATGATGAGGAGAACGCAGCAATATACTGGCGCTTCCCAACACATGACCGCTGGGATAAAACGCTGCGCGAAACGGCTTTTTGGGTGCTAGGACAAATTCGCGATGATAGCTGATTCCAAAAACCTTGCGGAATAACTTGTCCACGTGCTTATGAAAATACAGGGGATAGCCGGGAATGCCTTGCTCCTGCGACAACGTTTCCATCACGGATACGCTGTTGTGCAGCATCCTGTCCATAATACTCAACGTGGGAACGGTCCCGTAACAAGAAATCGACGGAAAACGCTGCATCAGGCACGGAAGCGCACCGCAGTGGTCAATGTGGGCGTGGGATATAAGAACGCCTAAAGGAGGGGATTCCAACGCTTCCAAGTCGGGAAGCGCCTCCAAACCCTCCTTTTTGGGATGTACGCCGCAGTCCAGCATGATATGGTCGTGCTGGATTCCGACGACATAGCAATTGGCGCCAATGCTGGATCCGCCGCCTAATGATCTAAAAGTAACCGTACGCAAACAAAACCTCCGACATCTTAAATGATACTCTTTTGGTATTTTTAATGCAAGAGTGAAAAAACTGCGGGAATTTCGTAAATAGGCTTAAAACAAAGCCCAATCGCTTCAGAGGAATGCTTTATTTCCGAAGGTCCAACACGCGTTTGGCTTTTCCAGGCGATCTTTCTATGGTTTGTGGCTCCACCAGTTCTACTCGTACGCGGATGCCTGTAATCGACTGGATTTCTCGATCAATGCGGTCACGCAGGGCTTGCATTTGACTCATCTTGTCGGAGAAAATCTCGGGTCTCACTTCCACGCGCACTGTGAGTTCATCCAAAGCACCGGGACGTTCTACAACAATTTGATAATGCGGGGCGGTGCCTTCGACGCGCAACAAGGCCTCTTCGATTTGGGACGGAAACACATTGACTCCACGAATGATAAGCATGTCATCGGTTCGTCCCATCACCCGACTCATGCGAACCGTTGTCCGTCCGCACGGACATGGACAAGGATCGAGCGCGGCGATATCTCTACTTCGGTATCGGATAACCGGCGTCCCTTGTTTGGTAAGCGTGGTAAAAACTAGTTCACCGTATTCATAATCTCGCACAGGTTCCAAGGTTTCCGGGTCAACACATTCCACAAGGAAATGGTCTTCTTGGATGTGCATGCCATCGCGCGCGGCGCACTCACCGCTGACTCCGGGTCCGACGACTTCACTGAGTCCATAGTTATTGAAGGCGAGCAAATCAAGCTCCTGCTCAATTTGCCGTCGCATATCTTCTGTCCACGGCTCCCCTCCGAAATGTCCAAACCGTAACGGGAGAGTTCTTGGATCAATCCCCTCGGCGCGGGCGCCTTCAGCGATTTGCAAGGCATAACTCGGGGTGCACACGAGGACATCAGCGCCAAGGTCGCGAATCAACATGACCTGTCGGGGAGTATTGCCCGCTGCTGCGGGGACAACCGCGGCTCCAACACGTTCCACACCATAATGCAATCCAAATCCGCCCGTGAATAAACCGTACCCAAATGCAATGTGCACGAGATGTTCCGGACGGAGTCCCCCGGCAACGAGAAAACGGGCGCACAGGTCCGCCCAAATCCGCATGTCTTCCGCGGTATAAGCGACGAAGGTCGGCTTTCCTGTAGTGCCGGAAGAGCCGTGTATACGGGCGATCTTTTCGCGGGGTACGGCTAGCAAACCTAGAGGATAATGCTTACGCATATCCTCTTTGGTAGTAAAAGGAAGCCTACGGATGTCATCAAGGGACCGGATTTCATCGGGTGTGATGCCGTTTTCTTTGAATGCCTCTCGATACAACGGAATGGCGGCCGCCCGTTCCACCAGTGCACGCAAACGCACCAACTGCAGGGCTCGCAGTTCCGAACGTGGCATCGTTTCTACCGGATCCCATATACGGTTTTCTATAACAAAAGACTCCATGCCTTACCTCGATTTGTCGTGAGCGCCCATTGCCTGAGCAAATCTCACCGAGAACGTTCGTATAAGGTCACGCTCTGGACTGGGTTAATCCCACTTTGTTGCAAGGCTTCAATGGCCGCGTCCGGTGCGTCAAATCGAAAGATCATGACTGCTTTGTCCCCTCGTCCAAAAGTGAAAGCATACATGTACTCGATGTTGATACCGGCTTGCTCGATGACATCCAGAAGCGAAGCCAATCCGCCAGGACGGTCTTCCACTTCGACGGCGACAACTTCCGTTACGTTGACCACACACCCTGCTTCCTCCAGAACGCGCTTGCCTTTTTCCCAGTCCTCGACGAGCAGGCGTAAAATGCCGAACTGCTGCGTATCCGCCAAAGATAAGGTTAAGATGTTGATCCCTGCATCCGCTAAAGCTTTACATGGCGTCTTCAGACGTGCCGGCTTATTCTCAAGGAAAAGAGACAGCTGCTTGAGTTTCATGGTACTCTTCCTTTCTTCACTTCATCCTTCGTTAACGGCGGATGTGTTTTGTCCCTGCGTTGTATCACGTGCTTCCCCAAACCACTATCCTTCTCGTTTGTCAAACACCCGTTTCGCCTTGCCCATGCTGCGTTCGATGGTGTGCGGTTCGACAAGGCTAATCTTGGCTCGAATACCGATGGTGTGTTCTATCGCTCTGGCAATCGCGTTGCGAAGATTCTCCAGCTCGCTCACGCGGTCGCTGAAGAAGTTCGGTGTCACTTCGACTTGGACTTCCATCTCGTCCAAACCCTTGGAGCGCGTCAAAATAATCTGGTAATGAGGCAATGTGCCCTCTACCTCGAGTAACGCCGCCTCCACTTGGGAAGGATACACATTGACCCCACGAATGATGAACATATCATCCGAGCGGCGTCCGATGCGTCGGATACGTCGAATGGTTCTACCACACGGACAGGGCTCCGGAATGATCCGGGTGATATCTCGTGTCCGATAGCGAAGGAGGGGCATCGCACGTTTGCTTAAAGTCGTTAGCACTAACTCCCCTTCTTCACCGTCGGGCAGCGGTTCGCCCGTTTCCGGAGAGATAATTTCGGGATAAAAATGGTCTTCAAACAAATGGAGACCATCTTGTTGTTCGCATTCTATTGCCACGCCGGGACCAATAATCTCGGACAAACCATAAATATCGTAGGCTTTGATATTGGCATTTTCTTCCACGTGTTTTCGCACGGCTTCGGTCCAGGGTTCCGCTCCGAATACCCCCGCCCGCAACGGTAAGGAGCGAATATCAACGCCAAGTTCTCGGGCTCGTTCGATAATGTGCACAAAGTAGCTAGGCGTACAACAAATAGCCGTGACGCCAAAATCTTGGAGCACCATGATCTGCCGGTCGGTGTTGCCGCCGGAAATGGGGATTACGGTGGCCCCCAAGGCTTCTGCACCGTAGTGGGCGCCCAGTCCTCCGGTAAATAAACCGTACCCGTAGGCATTTTGGATGATGTCTCCCTCGTGCAACCCGCAAGACACGAACGAGCGGACCATGACTTCTGTCCAGACTTCCACGTCTTCGCGGGTATACGCAACAACCGTTGGTTTGCCTGTCGTCCCACTGGATGCGTGGAGCCGCACCACCTCTCTCATCGGACTTGCAAAAAGGCCGAAGGGATAATTGTCGCGCAGGTCGGTTTTGACGGTCATGGGTAACCGGCGGATGTCGTCCATCGAATGGATGTCCTCGGGTCTCACGCCGAGTTTGTCCATCTGTTCCCGATAGAATGCGACGTTTGCATACGCCCGATGTACGGTCTCTTGCAACCGATACAATTGGAGTAGTTCGAGTTTGCCTCTGGGCAAGAAATCAGGGGCGCTTAACGGATGAAACCTCCTTCCGCTTCCTCCCGTATGCTGTGCCATCATCACCTTTCTCCCTCTTACCTCACTATCACGCTCCGGAATTGTTCCGACGTCTGCCAAATAGGAATGCTTCAGTATTATCGTTAAGATAGGCTGAACGCAAATTAGCCGCAATTGCCTCCAACCAAGCGGACTCGGGAATCTCCAGTCTTGCACTCAGAGCTCCCAGCACCGCCGTGTTCAGTGTTCGCTTGGTGATAGGAATCGTCTCGTCCGCATCCAGATCATCCAAATCGGATATGCCTTCGTCTTCGTCAAAAAAGATATCCGGTGTAATCAATTCCCCTTGCGGATGCAACACGTGTCTGTTGTATTCGATTTGGGAAGGGTCAAGCACAACCAGAAAGTCTGCCTCGCCTTCAGGAACCATCGGGCTAAACACGACTTCTCCATAGCGCACATCGCTGCTGACCGACCCGCCCCGCTGGCTCATACCATGTATTTCACTCTTTTTCACGTCAAAACCCGCGCGGAATGCCGCCTCCGCTAAAATGTCGGAGGCAGTAATGACCCCTTGCCCCCCAAGTCCTGCCACGACGATATTTGTTGTCTTTTTCATAGAATCAAGTTCCTGAACAAACTGTTTGAGACGCTGCGTTCAATGCCTTTAGTTTTCTCTCAAGCAAAGCACATGGCCGACGGGCAACGATTACGGTTAATTTTTGATTATCAAGACATTTGCGGACAAGCGATTCGAACTCCTCCACACCGGATGCTACTGGGTCAACCACATGCACATCGGTTACTCCAATAGCGCGACAAATTTCTTCGATAATCACTTGATTCGCCGGTTGATGGTCGAGTGCCCGTCCTGTTCCGGGGTGTTCCTGTAAACCCGTCATCGCAGTCGTACCATTATCAAGGATGATTACAACATGGCCGGTCTTCGGTGGATTATAGACCATTTCCACGATACCGGTAATGCCGCTGTGGATGAACGTGCTATCGCCGATAACGCTGACCACGCGCTTGGCTTCCGCATCCGGCATGGCGTGGCGTAACCCTAAGCCGACTCCTATGCTTGCCCCCATACACACACAGGAGTCCATCGCCTCGAAAGGCGGCAACACACCAAGGGTGTAACATCCAATATCTCCCGCAACGACGCAACCCAAACGCCCCAGCGCCATGAACACAAGCCGATGAGGGCATGTGGGACACAGCCGAGGCGGCACACCGCCGGCCGTCTCGGGAGCGGGTTCTGTATTTTCCCCGGCGAGGATGCGTCGCACGCGCGACACGTTTAGCTCCCCAAAGCGGAATGCTTCCGACTTTCCCTCAACGGGAATGCCCGCAGCACGCGCCGCTTCTTCCAAATAGGGGTCACCTTCTTCGATAACCAGACAGCGTTTCACTTTGGAGGCAAACACCCGCATTTTTTCTACGGGGATGGGATAAGTTGCGCCTAGTTTCAAGAAAGAGGCATCGGGAGCCGCCTCCCGGGCGTGCATGTAGGTTACGCCTGAGGTAATTATTCCTAAAGACAAATCGTTAAGGATTTCGTAGTTCAGACCACACGACTCCGTCCAGTCATATACCTTATGAAGTTTTTCTCGGAGACGACGGTGCGCAGGCCTTGCATATGCCGGTATCATCACCCGTCCGGGGATGTCGCGTTGGTACGCACGGGATGGCGGCGCTGCCGTAGGCTCCTTCCGTTTGACTACGGTTTTGGAATGGCACACCCGCGTGGTCATACGAAATAGAATGGGAAGGGAAAACATCTCAGACAGGGTAAATGCCTGAAGAGCAAAATCATATGCCTCTTGAGAATCCGAAGGCTCCAGCATGGGTACACCTGAGGCAACGGCGTAGCGGCGATTGTCTTGCTCATTTTGGCTTGACGCCATACCCGGATCGTCGGCAGACACAATGACAAGGCCTGCAGCAACCCCCGTGTACGCCAGCGTAAACAATGGGTCAGCGGCAACATTGACTCCAACATGTTTCATCGTAACCAGCGTTCGGCCGCCCCCCCACGACACACCAATGCCTACCTCTAATGCCACCTTCTCGTTGGGCGCCCACTGCGCGTGGCCCCCCAAGGCGTCGAACTCTTCCAATATTTCCGTCGAAGGCGTGCCCGGGTAACCTGTGCCCAGACGTACCCCTGCGTCGCGGGCTGCCAATGCGACCGCCTCGTTTCCACTTAACAATAGCCGTTGTTCGCTCATACTCACCTATGCTGTGTCTCTGCTAAAGGCACCGTTATTTGATCGGGAGTCGTCACAGGAAAAGAAAACCCCAAAAGCCTGGCAACGATCACGCCAATGGAGTGCAGACAGAACCCTGAGACCAGATGACGACTGCCTCAAAACATTAACAAAAGAGCCTCTATCGATCAAATTAGGAGTGGATTGGACCCATTTTCTTTGAAAGGTTCGGAAAATCCTAGTACGAGCTCATTTCGTGTTGAGGCACAACAGAGGCTGTTTTCTTTTTAGTGACGCCTCCCGCATTGTTCCCCTGTCCCCCACGCCGTTATCCCTTGTAGGGGCGAGCCCCCGTGCTCGCCCTCCCGGTGCCCCGGTTGTCATTGCGAGGAGTGCCGCTAGGCACGACGTGGCAATCCCCTGAGGAATTGGAAATAGCCCCGGACTCGGCTTTACCCGTTGTCCTCATGCACTACGTCTCCCCCGTTGTCATTGCGAGGAGTGCCTGCCGGCACTCCCCCCCAACGACAACGCGGGGGAGAATAACTCCCTTCCCCCATCTGAACGGATAAACAACGCAACAAATAGAGTGGAACCAAGCGTCCTACCCGCAAAAAAGAGAGAATAAAATGTTGTTTTTTGCATGGTTTTTCGTTAATGTACAGCGTGTGGGATAGAGGCGCTGAACGCTAGGGAGTGTTATATGGATCGTCGATCTTTCTTACGTGCGGGCGCGGCAGGGTTCTTGATGGCGCAAACCGATGGGGTAACCGTAGAGAAGACGTCCGCAACTAACCCGAATGACTCAAAGTCATGGTCCTATCAAGGTGGACGAAGCCCTTGGCCTCTGGTGCTGAACACAAGTACGATTCGCCCAGCATCGCTGGACGATAAAATTGCCGCAGCAAAAGATGCGGGCTTTGACGGTATCGAGCTTTGGATTAACGAACTAGAGAAGTACGAGGGAGAAGGCGGGGACTTGCGCGATTTGGGAAAGAAGATCCAGGACGCGGGGCTTTTTGTGCCGAACGTGATCGGGCTATGGCAGTGTATGCCGCCCACTCAGGAGGAGTTTGATGCTTCGTTGGAAGCGACCCGAAATCGCATGCGGATGGCGGCGGCGGTGGGTTCCCGACATGTTGCGGCAATTCCGCAACCTGACCGTGAAGATTTTGATCTGAAATGGGGCGCAGCCTGTTACCGACGTCTGCTGAGTATCGCTCGGGAGGAGTTTGGGATCATCACGGCTTTTGAGTTTGTGGGGTTTTTCAAGGGGGTGCATCGCCTCGGGCAAGCCTGCGCCGTCGCGATAGATGCCGATGATCCGGATGCTTGTCTCATTATGGATACGTTTCACTTGTACCGTGGTGGTTCGGGGTTTGAAGGGGTACGACATATTCAAGGGCATTTCATTGCGGATTTTCATTGGAACGACGCCCCGACAGAACCGGCCCGAGAACAATTGGGAGATGAACACCGAATCCTGCCGGGAGAAGGCGTCTTGCCGTTAGAACGTACCTTGAAAATGTTAATCGAGATTCGATACGACGGCCCCTTGTCCCTTGAAATCTTCCGGCGGGACTACTGGGAGCGCGACCCAAAAGAAGTGGCTCGCATGGGGATTGACGCCATGCGGAACGTGGTTCAGAAAACGTTGGGCTAAGCCTTTTAAGGGTGTAGATTTATGAGGCATTACCCGCGGGGGTATGTCCGTAGGGGACAAATAATGTCAATCGGTGACTATAGACAATAATCTGCATTTTTCTCTTTTTTACGAATGTCCCAATTTTTGTTGATTCTGCGCAATTCTGGACTCGAAAGAGCTATGGGTTATCAAATTTGTTGACAGATTATGCTACTGTCTGTCTCAGTTTCGAATGGAACCCCTCCGACTCAAGACAATTCACGACAAGATGATTCTTGGCACAAAAAACTTCTTGACTTTTTGTTTGATTTGTGCTATTTTACTATCGGTGACACGCCAAAGTTTAAGTTGGCGCAAATGATGTTGTAGGGTTTTGGAGATGACGGCGACCGCGGCGAGAGGATGGGTCGCGGGAGCTGTGAGTTCTCGGTGATGTATTGGGCAATGGTCAAAACAAACAAAGGAGAGTCATCATGAAGAGGAAAGGTTTTACGCTGATCGAACTGCTGGTGGTGATCGCAATCATAGCGATTCTTGCGGCGATTTTGCTACCGGCGCTGGCGCGTGCTCGTGAAGCCGCTCGTCGGGCAAGCTGCCAGAACAACCTCAAACAATGGGGTCTGATTTACAAGATGTATAGCGGCGAAAACAAAGACATGTTCCCGTCCATGTTGCTGAAGTTCTACACGCCCCCGATCGCGAATGCCCCGGGAACATTGGCAATCGCATTTGGTCCGACTCCGTTGGAGATTTATCCGGAGTATTTGACGGATATCGCCATTGCCGTGTGCCCGTCCGATACGAATACGGACATCGACATGTTCAAGAAATCGGACGGTTCATGGTGCGTGACGGACCTGACGTACACCACGCATGGTGGGAAATGCATGAAAGCGATCGACAACAGCTATGTGTACATGGGCTGGGTCCTTGACAAGATCGCAGACACCGACTTGCAGAAGACCACGGCGACTTTGGCGACGATTTTGGCAGCGTTTGAAATTACGTTTGATGCGACCATGACCGGTCCGACGCAGTACATCGAGTTGCTAGAGCAGATGTTTTCAGCAGTAGTCCCCAACTGGCCGCCGACGACGCCGCAGAAAATCAATGCTATCAATGCCATCACCACGACGGACAAGAATTTGACAACGAATGGTGCTGGCAATGGCGGCATGGGTACACGAGTGAACCGTTTGAAGGAAGGTATTGAGCGGTTCCTGATTACGGACATCAACAATCCAGCTGGCGCGGCAATGGCACAGAGCACGCTTCCGGTGATGTGGGACGTTTTGGCGACGAAGGTTGATGAATTCAACCATATTCCGGGTGGTGCGAATGTGTTGTTCATGGACGGCCATGTTGAATTCTTGAAGTACCCGAGCAAACCGCCGGTGACACAAGGGTTTGCAAAAGTAGCAGGCGCGATCACCAGCGCAACGTGATGTAGTTCGCGTAACTTGACTAGCTAAATCCATCCTCAGAGGACACGTCCTCCTCTTGGTTCCCCCTGGGCTCCCTCGTGAGTCCAGGGGGAAATCTTTTTCGCGACTGTCCTTCCCTGGAAGACAATGTCTCAGACCTACTAAGACAGGCGTGTCTGCGGGTACCGAGGGGATTGGAAATAACCCCCAGGACTTTGCTTTACCCGCTATCCTCTTGCGCTACGTCTCCCCCATTGTCATTGCGAGGAGTGCCGCTAGGCACGACACGGCAATCCCCCGGGGATTTTGAGGATAATCAATGCTTTGTGGGTTCTCTTGCGCTGCGCGGTTGAGGGGATTGCTTCGTCGCTTCGGGGACTCGCTCCTCGCAATGACAGCGGGGGGTAACGCGAGAGGTTGTCGTGTCTGGTGTCCCTCCATCCCGTGTATGGTGCGAGGCATGCCTTGACCTACCACGTTACCGTCCCACGGTTCAGCCCCCCTCTATCCCCCCGCACGCGGGGGGACCGTCTCCTGCCGTCGTTTAATCTCATCAATCACAATTGTATCCGCCCGCACGCTGGGAAACCTAACACGGGGTAGCTTCGGCAAACCGAACAGCACAAAATCCCCCGCACGCGGGGGGACCAAAGGTTGGGCAACCACGGGGGGTTGCCCCTACTGCGCCCATGTTCAGGATGAATCCCTTTCAAAGATGTTTTCCAAATTGCTTGACACCGCACGATGGCGTTTCCCTTTCCAAATCAGGTATGATAACGAATTGCCGCACATTCCAATTGAAGGCCGCGCGGCAAATGTTGTTAGAAAATTACCAAACCGAACCGGGAGGAATACATGTCTTCCGTGCTATCTGTCCGTCCAGGCAAAATGACCCCGAGAGAACGTGTTTTAGCTTTTTTCGCGCGTTCGGAGCCGGATAGGGTCCCCATCAACTATTCTGCCAATCCAGGCATTGACGCCCGATTGAAAAAGGCGCTGGGACTTTCCCAAAACGATCATGAAGGCCTCCTGCAAGCTCTGGGCGTGGACTTTCGCGGAGTCGGAGTCCCCTACGTGGGACCTCGGCTGCATCCTGAAGTACCGGGACGGAATGTGTGTCCGCAATTTGGCATACGGACACGCCACGTGGAACATGGCACCGGCGCTTATGAAGACTTTTGTGATTTTCCACTGCGCGACGCCACGGAAGAAGAAATCGCCGCCTGGCCCATGCCCAATCCTGACCATTTCGATTACAGCGTGGTTGATGCCGCATGCAAAGCGTTTGAGCCGTACGCACTGTACGTCGGGGGCCCTGGCCTGGGAGATATTATCAACAGTTCCGGCATGATTCGAAACATGGAGCAAGTCATGTTGGACATCATCACCGAAAACCCCGCGTGGCAGCTCTACGTAGATCGACGTCTGGACATTTTACTGGAAGTAAAACGTCGTACCATCGAGGCCGCAAAGGGGCGTATTGACTTCGTGTGGATGGGAGAAGACCTCGGCACCCAACATGCGCCGCTCATCAGCCTCGAAATGTATCGCCGCATGATAAGACCCCGGCACCAACGAGTGGTGGACATGGCAAAGTCTTTCGGTTTGCCTGTCATGATCCACACCTGCGGGTCGAGTAGCTGGGCATATGAAGATTTTATCGAGATGGGTATAGACGCCGTGGACACGCTTCAACCGGAAGCCGCTAACATGTCTCCGGAGTATTTGAAAGCCACATTTGGCGGCAGATTGTCGTTCCACGGGTGCATTAGCACCGCTGGACCCGTTTCATTCGGCACAGTTGATGACGTCGTCGCCGATTGTAAACATGTTCTAGATGTCATGATGCCCGGTGGCGGCTACGCCTTTGCTCCCACTCACGCACTCCAAGACAATAGTCCCACCGAAAATGTTATTGCCATGTACCAAACAGCACATTCATATGGCTGGTACGTATAAGAGATTCTGCCAAAGCGTAGATACACACGAGCGTCTTGCTTTCCGCGCATTATTTTCTTGCGCTTTTCCCCTAGCCGTTGTTGCGAGGAACCCCGGGGCACGACGCTCGCCCGCTCCAACACCCCCGGTTGTCATTGCGAGGAGTGCCGCCAGGCACGACGCGGCAATCGCCGCGGGGATTTGGGTGGGTACATGACATTACGCCGGCTTCTCTCGCGCTAAGCGGTTGAGGGGATTACTTCGTCGCTTCGAAAACTCGCTCCTTGCAATGACAACCTGGGGGGGACAACGGACAAAAAGGCGCTACCCTTAACAATGTAGCGGCGGCCCTCTGAGGTCGCCCGACCAGTGTTTATTCCCTCTCATTTTTGTGCATTTCTTTGTCCAATTGTCAATTTTTTGTCAATTTGTATTTCTGATAACCTGTCGCCCATTTGGAAATGTTTTTCTAAGTGTTTTTTACATAAGTGCTTACGTTTTTTGTGCAAATAAGCGGAATTTGGCACATGATATGCGTAAAATTGCTCATGATATGGTATAATTCCGCTTGGCGAAGCCAATAGGCTCTCGCCAGTGTGGACGTACCGCGCGACTGGACACGGCGCGGCAGGGTATTTTCTCCGACTCGTTGAGAGGAGGGTTGCCTATGACAACAATTCGAAGAAATCAAGAAGGTATTGCCATGATGATGGTATTGCTTGCCATCATTATTTTGGCAGGCGCCATTACGATGGTGGTCAGCCAGGTGTATGGTGCGAAACGTGCCACCGATGCCGCCGTGCGCAACATGGTGCTAGACGAAGCCTGCAAGGCGGGAATCGATATCGGCATCCAGCAAATCTGGAACCAATACGTTGTGGGCAACGGTAACACCACCGGCAACCTGGCGTCCTACAGGGTTTTCATCAACAACTTTTTACCGAACACAGAAGACCGTGACGGCAACGGTACGCTGGACAGCGGCTCCCGCGTGCTTATTACTGAAAGCGCCCCTCGTCAACTGGCGGGTGGCGCTGTGGTAACTAATCTGCGCATTGACCGAACGGACGACATGACAGGCTCTAACATGACGTTGACCGTTACGGCGCAATACAACGGGGAGACCCGCCGGGCTTCGCAAACCGTACGCGTGTCAGGAGCGCCTTTTACCGGCTTTGGCTTTGCAGTACTTGCCAACAACATCAACTGCATTCTGTGTCATGCAGAATTTCGCGCGCTCGACCTCGAGAGGAGTCTGGGAGATCCGTCCACTTACGGGACGTTTGACCGAATTAAGGTTGCCACACTGGAATCTCTGCTGATACGAACAACGGAAGCTGACTCCAGATTTGCCGGAACCGTTTACACACGGGGTGTCATCACGAATCCCTCGGGCACACCCCTCACCGCAGCGCAATTAGCGGGTTGCTCTGGCCATTTCGGTATGTTCGGCTTCAACACCACCAATGGAAAATTACTACAAAATCCTACGACCGGTGAACTCGTCGGACCGCAACCCGCCGTGGCGGGGCAACCGGGACCCGATGGAAAACTCCAACAGTTCGCCAATTTCTATATGAACTATCCTGATGACCCGGCTTTGATGACCGATGGCGATGTACCGACCCACTTCCCGGCGCCTTTCGGCGACGATAACGAAAACCGATATGTGGACGATGACGAGTTTGCAAGAGTCATGAACACCGTAAGCGGATCTATTACGGGCGGCATTGCGTACGGTGTACCCGAAGGGGAGTTTTACTCGGGAAACTCCCTCCCAGCTACTCCCAACACGGCTTTGAACGATTTGACCACCACCGGTACCTACAACGGCAATCTGGTTCTCGTGGGCACCGACGAAAACCCCATACGAATTGACGGTAATGTCGCCATTAACGGTGACCTCGTTATCAAAGGGAAAGTAAAAGGTTGGGGGCAACTCTTTGTGCGGGGTAACACCTACGTCGTGGGCGATGTCACCTACGCCGACGCACCAGGAGAGTTCGGACGCGCCGCAGACGGGACGGAAAACGGCTTGGCTCTTGTCAGCGGTGGTAGCATCCTCATCGGAGACTATTTAACGATCCGTGGCAAAAATCACACGCAGGACACGAGCAAATATCCTAACAGGGCTTATAGTATCCGCTGCCGTGAAGCCAATAAAACAGCAAATGTCACGTTGAATAAGGTGACTCAGACCTTGCGCTACGGGTATTTCGATCCTGGAGTCATTGATCCTGGGAGAATCGAAGCCACGATGTTGGATGCTAACGGCAACCCAGTGACCCGGACAGGACAACAATTTAGTTTTACCACGTCCGAGCTCATGCTGTTCAACAATAAAGAAGTAAGCAAAATGATGCAGGACCCGAACTACATCCCCCGGTTTTACGGGTTACGCGATAGCCAACCCGACGCGCTGTATTGCTACCACCATCCCCCGGATGAACACGCTGTGCGATACGATGAAAGCGGCGGGGGTGTTCAAAATCTCGTCGACTATATTGTGGCTCGAGGCGTCTCACCGGACCGCTTGAACAACGCCGCCTTCCATTATATGAATCCCCGCGGGAACTGGATCAGTGAAACTACGCTTCGTCAGATTTGGTGGCAGGACGAACAATCTCGGCCTTCCAGCGGCAGACGTTTCCAGTTCGACGGGTTACTCTATAGCAACAATGCGATTTTCTGCATTGTACGTAGCCGGGCACGCCACGGGTCCTACACCGACGGAAAAATGACCGTGCGTGGGGCAATTATTTGTCCTGATCTCGGCGTGTTGACAGCTGGCGACGGCACTTACGGGAACAAGAGCTTCCTGCTCTACTACGACCGCCGCGTGCAACGGTTCTGGTCTCTGGAAGATACGCAGCAAGTGGCTTTTCGGCGGCTGGTATACGCTAATCTTCCACAACAAGACGGAACGACGTGACCACAGTAGGATTTTGGAAAGGGAGCAACCGCGTATGAGAGCTGAACTATTCGTTAAAACAACCTTCACCGGTGCTATGCTTCTCTTCTGTGCCACCCTTTACGCCGATACGGTGTATCTGAAAAGTGGTGTTCACGTCGATGGAGTGATTGTCTCTGAATCCAGCGACCACGTGCGCCTTCGCATAGGCAACAGGGAAAGCGTATTCCGCGCTTCCGAAGTGTTACGAGTTGAAAAAAACGAGAAGACGGGCGGGTTCGACCTCGAAAAACTCAAAGCACAAGCAGCGGAACGCGAGAAAGAAATGCGGGAGCGTACCGGTCTGACGGCGGAACAGCGCGTCCAAGTAAGTCAATTCCTCGGCTGGATGACTTCCCAAAACGAGGACGAACGCATCCGCGGCAAGAACGAATTAATTGCGATGGGCAAAGAAGCCGACCTGTTCCGCTATTTTGAGGTATGGTTGCCCTCCATGTTGCCGCGTTTCATCCCTGGCGTTCTGGAGATCCTTTGCGAGTTGAACCCACGTCGTGCACGCCCGTTGTTACTCAGCCAAGTGGAACACCCTGATGCGCTCACACGAGCAGCTGCGATACGGCTACTGGGGGAAACAGGTGATACGGGTAGTGCGGACCTCATTGCCCGAGGGCTAGTAGACCCATCGGAAGAAGTTCGTGTTGCGGCAGCCTATGCCTTCGGCGCCTTACACTTGAAAGAAGCAACGCCACTTCTGCTTGCGGCGTGGAATGACCCAGAACTGCGTGTACAAAAAACCTGCCGAGAGTCCTTAAAATGGATATGGAGCACACAGGACAGCCTGGTGGACTTTGATAACGCCGCAGACTGGGAAGCCTTTTGGATGAGCAAAGCGGGCTCCGTTTCTAACAAATACGATATCGCAAAATTAAAACCATTGGTGGAACCCGGCACAACATTCATGGACGAATAGCAGCAAAAGCGCGAAGGCCGAAATACAACCCGCCGGGAGTGTATTCTTACGTCGTTTTCGTTGGAACACCGGCACCAGTGGCAAGGCGCATGATACCTTCTTGCGTGGCTTCGGCGCGTGTGAGTTCGCCGGCAAGACGTCCTTCGTGCATCACGAGAATTCGGTCACACATGCCAAGCACTTCAGGCAGCTCACTGGAAATCATCAGAATGCATACGCCTTTTCGCAGAAGCTCGTTCATCAACTTATAGATCTCCACTTTCGCGCCCACGTCTATCCCCCTTGTCGGCTCATCGAAAATGAGAATCTTCGATTGAGAAAAAAGCCATTTTGCCAAGACAACTTTTTGTTGCGTTCCACCGCTTAAATTTTGAGCGATTTGTTCGGTAGACGGGGTTTTGATCTGGAGTTCCCGGATATATTTCTCGGTTACTTCACGCTCCCGATGTCTATCAATGAACAAGAATCGAACCAATGTCTTCAGATTAGCCAACGTGGTGTTCTCGCGAACCGTCATGGCGAGGATCAATCCCTGGTTTTTCCTGTCTTCCGTAAGTAAACCTATCCCTTGACGTATGGCGTCTTGCGGCGTCCGAACATGGATTTCGGCACCATCCAGGAAAATGCGTCCCGCATCGATGGGGTCAGCGCCAAATATTGCCCGTGCCACTTCGGTCCGTCCCGCGCCGACCAAACCAGTCAAGCCAACAATTTCCCCCTCCCGAAGTGAAAAACTGATGTTTTCGAAAACGCCGTGTCGCGTCAAATTCTCCACACGAAGCCGCTCTCGACCTATCGGGAAAATTTCTTTGGGAAACTCTTCCGTGAGGTCCCGACCGACCATCCGGCGAATGATTTGTTCTTTGTCGAGGGCATGCACCGGGTTTGTGTCGACATATTGTCCGTCCCGCATCACCGTGACCCGATCCCCAATCTGGAAGATCTCCTCCAAACGATGGGAGATGTAGATCATGCCTATGCCCTGCGTCTTTAACTCACGAATCAGTTCGAAGAGCGCTTCCAGCTCATGATCCGTTAACGTGGCGGATGGTTCGTCCATCACGATGATCCGCGCGTTACGCGAAATGGCTTTGGCAATTTCGACCATCTGTTGTTGCGCTACACTGCAAGTATTTATTGGCCGGCGCACATCGATATCAATGCGCATCTTTTGAAGTAGCACACGTGACTCCGCATACATCCGGCGCCAGTCAATAAACGGCGTCTTGCCGATACGTGGCTCCCTCCCGAGATAAATGTTCTCCGCCACGCTCATATAAGGACTTAAATTGAACTCCTGATAGATCATGCTGATGCCCAACAGCTGGGCGTGATGCGGTGATTGAATTTGCACCGGATTGCCATCAATGAAAATCTGCCCCGAATCAAGAGATTCCGCACCAGAAAGGATTTTCATCAACGTCGACTTGCCGGCGCCGTTCTCTCCCACAAGGCAATGTACCTCGCCCGGATACAGCGTCAATTGTGCCTTGTTTACAGCCAAAACGCCCGGAAACCGCTTCACAATATCACGCATTTCAAGAAGATACGTACTCATGCGATTTCATTCACTCCTCGTTGTCTTCAGGGAGCACAGTATACACCAAAACCACGCAACACCGGGCACGCCTTCGCTTTACGTATAGTGACCCGTACTTTATCTGCAGAAACATCGGAAAAACGATCCAAACGTTTGTGTCCTATGGAGGTTCCTTCGATCACGGTTTTCCAATTCCCGTTTTCATGCACCTCGACCACGTAGGCTTCGATTCGTTGCCCTAAGGGCAAATGTTCCTGCAACATCGTGCGATTAAACCGCGTTGGCACACCAAGATCAACTTCTATCACAGCCGTGGTGACGCCGTCATCGGTTGCCCAATACGTATTGGCATTGCTGTCAACAAGGTTTTCGGCGGCATATTGCAGGTCATTCCCACGCACATTGGAAGCTATTATTGGCTTGTTTTCAGCGAGATTCGTGCGAAATGTAGTCGATACAATTCTCCACATCTCTTTCAAAGCAACAACGTCTTCGTCCGGAAGGAGTCCACGTCGATCGGGAGCAATGTTCAATAGCAAGCCGGCACCCCGCCCCACGGAACGGTAGTAGATTTCAAGCAGTTCCTCCGGTGTGCGTATCGTGTTTTCTGTGTGGGTGTGAAAAAACCAATACTGTTTTCGGATAGGAACATCGCATTCTGGCGGATACCAGACGGGCTTTCCATCACGTTCTTGCACGTACCATACGGTATCCGGTGCAAGCCCGTCTTCATTGCCCACCCAGCGAATGTCAGGCCCACAGATAGCGATCAAAGCATTGGGCTGTAATGAACGCACCAACGCAAAGTACCCTTCCCAGTCATATGTGTGACCCGCACTTCCGGCCCCATCTAGCCAAACCTCTCCCACGGGGCCATATTGCGTCAAAAGTTCGCGCAGCTGGTTCTTGTAAAACTCGTCATATCGGCTCGGCTCCGAATACGACGGTTCATGTCGATCCCACGGCGATAAATAAACACCAAACATGAGACCCTGTTCGTGACATGCTTCCGCCACTTCGCGCACAACATCGCCTTTTCCTTGTCTCCATGAGGAAGACGCCACACTGTGCGTCGTGTACGCTGAAGGAAAAAGACAAAAGCCGTCGTGATGTTTTGCTGTAAACACGAGATACTTCATTCCACACGCTCGCGCGACTTGCACCCATTGACGCGGATTAAGCTCCGACGGTTGAAACACATCCGGCGATTCTGTTCCATCGCCCCATTCCTGGTCTAAAAAGGTATTCACTCCAAAGTGACAGAAGAGCCCCATTTCCATCTCATGCCATGCGAGCTGTTGGGGTGTTGGAACAGGTTCCAAAGGGACAGGTGGCGCAACACCTGCAGGAAGGTTACTGACAACCCAACTCAACAAAAAGGCCGTATGCATCATGTATCTCCTTTCGTGCCACAACCGCTGCCGCATTCAACGAACAGAGGTCAGGTATTACGCGTTTCGTACTCACGCACTATTTCACTCACAAGCCGTACTCGTTCGATGTCTCCGACGGGCGATAACTCGTCCGAAATACCCAGCACCAACCGCGGATGAAAATACTCAATACACTTCCGTGTTCTTTCCATCAAGCCTTCCAAGGGTTCCGTCGGCAAAAAATCCGTACAAGGAATCCCGTCCAGTAGAATCAGTTCGTCCCCAAACGCATCCCGTATCTCTTCCAAGGTGACATCACCCTGCGGGAGCGGCGTAAGGGCCTCATACCCATCGAAGCCACAATCGCGCACATAGACTAGCAGTTGTTTACAATCACCGTCCCAATGCGGATAGGTCTTCTTGCCGGCACCATGAAGGATTTCGTTACGGCGAATGTACTCTGGCATGACCCATTTCTTGAAAAGGGGCGGTGGGCACAGCATCTGATGCACGTTGTCGCCAAAGTTCACAATCTCAATTGGGCTTTCGCAAACAACATCTAACAAAAGATCATCCGTTTCGTTAATCGTCCGAAGGAGATGTTCGGTCTCTTTTGGCATTTCGAAAAGTGCCCGCAATCCGTTTTCAAACCCCATGAAATCGATGATGAGACGCATGACATTGACACGAGAGATGTAGATACTTGGCGCAGCGCGGTCCCCAATGAGGGCACACGCTTGCCGGTACTTTTCATGGTCAAAAGTCACCGTGCGATGCGTCAATATCCATTCCATCACCTTCATATCTTCGGCAGTGACGACCGGATACTTCTCCGGATGATGAGAACGGCTCGCCCTTTTCTGAACGGAAACCAGATCTCCAGCGGGGGTATGGGTGACCGTGATATCGCGTTCGCCGTGGGTTTCGTGTTCCTGCCGGACACTGAGATCATCCTTTATTTGTATGCACGAATTAAACGCCCAGTAGGGCCGGACAGAACAGTTCAGGTCATCGAACACCTCTAACAGCGACATATCCCGGTAGCGTTCTGGTAAGGTTCCTTCGCGTTTGTTGACGTTGTACCAATGTTCCAAACGCGGCTGCCAAAGCACTTGGGGGACGGACTCTTTGCGAAAAATGCGCGCGTTGAGTTCGGCGAAATTCATAATTGTCACCTTTACCCCTGCTGGGTATTCCGTGCAATAGACCGCCTCTTATCAAGTAGCCGCTTGTTCCACGCGGCAGAGTCACTTGGGCAATTCAACATCAAATATCGCTCTTAAAACCGTATTTTCGGAGACATCCAGTTCTATCTGAGGTGTCTTTACGCCGCCTTCCCATTCTCGGAACTTGAACTTTTTACCCTCGCTAGGCTTGACAGGATTAGACGGGTCCATGAACGTACCCAGTCGTTCCCCGGTGCCGTAGCCGGCGGGCGTCTTCATATCCGACGGAACCACATCCACTATTTCGACGGTATGTTTTCCTGGCTTTTCAAACGCGATCGCGAATGATCCGAAAAGGGAGCCCAGCTCAAATTGTGTCGTCCAGCGTCCGCTATGCGTCCAGTAATCAAAACCATCCACTCGGAACCGTACCTCACCCAAAGCCGGCGAGGTCACCACGGTCAACCGCGGCCCCGCAACCGAAAGTTCGTTCTTATCGTCGGGAAGGAAAAGGTAAACCCGCCCCGAGTATCTCGGGATCTCAAGTTTGCCTGTCTCTGTCAAATCCAATAAGCGTCCTTTCATACTCGTTTGCTCCAAATCCCCGTTCCGCACATACTCCGTCCCTTCTGAAATAACAGAAATATTGTCAAACCAGGCGCGACCTGTCTTATCGCGCAATAAGAGATTCAACGTAATGCTTTTTATGGGCTTTTCAGGATGAACCGTAATCGTGCTGTGTTGCCAATCGTGCGTGCCCGTGTCAAACGCAGCAATCTGGCCATAGAGCCAGGTGCCATCCGTGTACAAGATGTCAGCATAGACGCTATAGTCACCATTTTTCTCGCCGCTGACCTCTTGCGCCCTGCTCCAGCCTCCCAAGGTAATGGGAACAGGTGAGGACTGATTCAACTCGACAACCTGCAAGGCACCCGCACTCTCAGAAAGATTGTCGGTGGCGCAATAAATGCTGTGGCTGCCGCTGTGAGGAAGGTCGGTGGCTAATCGGTACCCTCGGGAGCCCGTAGCCTCCCAGCTCTGCACCCCGCCCCCAAATACATCCAGCAACCTGTGACACGAAATCGTCGGAACCAAATCTATTTCTCTGGCATTCTCCTTGTCAGGGTTTACCGCTACCATGCCCCGCTCAAATACGCGATAATAAACGCCATTCTGCTCTTGTTCCGGTCCGCACGCTTTACCCAACCGCAACCGATACAGGTCAGCCACGTTCTCATCGGACGGTGAGCCGCCGCTCCAGACAAAGCCAGCAAGTCGTGCGCTCGCATAGCAGAAAAAGGCATCTTCCCGAACGCCGTAGGGAGTATGCCCTAAGTAGCTTAATGCCTGAATCTGTTTGCCGGCGCGCACAAAATCCTGCAAATCAACGCCTGCTTTATGCCAATGGTCTTTCCAATCAAACCAGCGGTCGTTGCTAACCCATGTACATATGTACGACTCCAGCATCTCTGCATCAAGATACTTCCAAAATTCTCGAGGCAAAGAGGGCGGATTCGCTGAATTGCCCAACACCGCGCCATCCGGTTTGTATTGTTTTACTACCTCACGAACGCGCTTTAATAGCATGGCAAACGCATGATTGGGATCGTTGTACATATGTTGGTGTTTGCTGAATTTCGGACCGTAACATTCCACCCGGCTTGACAGGTTATCCACAAACACGCCGTCCGCACCCATTTCCATCAAACGTCTGACCCAATCTACCATCGCATCTTGATACGCCTGAACGTCCGGACACGTGGTATACATGTTCTTGGCGTCTTCGGATTCCCAAAAACCCGTGCGTTTCAGATTGCCTTCCGCATCGATTTCGACAAAGTCCTGATGATCCTTGAGGTTGACTCCCTGGTACGTTTGTGTGGCAAAACCTTGGTAGAAGGTCACATATGGAAAACACCGAATACCCAGAGCATGACACCGGTCAAAGAACTCGCGGTTGACAGGACAATGCGTCACAAATGCCACTTTAGATTGGGCAAGCGCCTCCCAGTCTTCCAGCCGCGGCGCAAAGATGTACGACTCCGATTCCACCAACCAATCCGGCGCTGATTCACCCAGGTCGAGACGCTGTGCTACAGCCGTCCGCTCCTGAAAATCCGCTTGTCCAAGCAAAGCAACAGCTAGAAGAAGCAACCCCACACTCATTCCTCACCCTCCTTCTTGTAAATCGCCCGCACTACGTTTTGCCACGGCGCCACCACTCTTTCCCCGCTCGCCTCTTGCCATCAAGCAACAACTCAATATCCACCAAAACAGCACTTCGCCTATCCTAGAGATAGCCCGCATACAAGTCAACAGTCTGTATTCCTCCAGTACGGTGGTTTGCTATCCCGTCAGGCTGTTTCGTATGCTATTATTCGCTTTTGTCGTTCCATATGTTTTTTAGGGAAGGATATCGAACGGTCATGGCGTTTTATCTAGGCTTGGATGCCGGTGCAACAAAAACCTACTGCCTCATCGGCGACGAAAATGGAAACATCTACGGTTTTGGGAAAGCTGGCACCGGTAACTATGAAGTCTACGGCGTGGAGCCCGCCGCGCGAGAAAATCGGAAAGCCGTAGAGGACGCCTTGCACGATGCCGGTTTGTCATTGAACCAAATTGCCGGTATCGGGATGGGTATTGCGGGCGCCGATTTGCCGGAAGATTATGACATGTTGGAGCGGGAAATCTTCACGCCGTTGTTTGGTTCTATTAAACGCGTGTTTCGTAATGATTCCATGGCGGGTTTGCGCGGTGGCACGCGAAATCCGTACGGGATTGTCATCGCCTGCGGGACAGGTTGTGTCTGCGCCGGTAGAAATCAGGCAGGCGTGGAAGCGCGCGTTGGCGGTCTGGGTGGAGAGTTCGGCGATGAATGCACCGGTACCGATATAGGGAAAGCCGGACTTCGTCGGGTGTGGCAAGCACGCGACGGCATCATTCCCCCCACACGGTTGACTGAGAAATTTGTGAAGCGGTCGGGCTGTTCTGACGTAGAGGAATTGTTTTACAAACTCTATCGCAGACAACTCACAGAATCTGATTTGGAGCCGATGGCAAAATTGGTTGGCGAAGCAGCCTTTGAAGGGGATGCGGCTGCATGCGGCATCTTGGAAGAAGGCGGTCGGTATCTTGGCAAAATGGTAAACGCCGTAGCGCGCAAACTTGAAATGACCAACGAGACCTTCGAGGTCGTCATGGCAGGCAGCGTTTTCAAGAGCAAGAGCCCGGTACTACAAGATGCCATGCGCACCGTTATTCACACAGTATGCCCCAATGCCCGTCCCGTGATGCCCATGTTTGAACCGGTTGTTGGTGCATTATTACTCGGAATCGAGATAGACCACCCAATTACCGACGCAGCATACGAAAACCTGAAACAGTCGCTTCGCGCGGTATCAGCGCGCACAGGCGTCTCGTTCACGATGGGGTAAAACCATGAAAATTCGGAGCAGTCACGTCGTAGTCCTTGTTGGTGCGGTTATTTTTGGCTTTGTACTGTTTGCGACATTGCGGGCCCGACAAACTCCAATTGACACATCCAACATACCCGAATCGGGCGAACGTCCCAGAATGGTTATCGACCAGACTGTCATTGACATGGGCACTATCAGTAACTCCGAACCGACACAACACATTGTGAAAATTCGTAATGAAGGCAGAGCTCCCTTGAGGATCTTATCAGTTCAAGGCTCCTGCCCTTGCATCACGGGACGGATGGACAAGACCACAATTCTGCCCGGCGGTACAGGGGACCTCATCATCGAATTTGACCCCAACAAAGACGTGTACAGTTTTGCCTTTCAAAAAAGCGTTACGGTGCGTTCGAACGATCCCAGTCTCGACTTCATCCTTCTCGACGTACATGGGAAAATCGATCCGGAGTTTACGATCGAGCCTACGATGTTCGATTTCGGCATCGTTCCAAAGGGACAAACCGTCGAAAAAACCATTCTGCTCCGACAAATGCAGGAGGCGCCGGTGGAACTGACAGGACTCGATCTGGGTGCCCACCCGTTGGAAGGCCTCGAAGTATCGTTTGCTGAACGCCCCAAAGAAGAATGGACAAATCCCGACAAAAAAGAATACATCATTACCGCGCGTCTCTTGCCGGAAGCGCCCGCAGGCCGTCTAGCCGAATACGTTCGCCTCGTGACCAATTGTAAACGGTTTCCGAAAGGATTCCCGGTTATTGTGGCAGCTGAAGTCACCTCTTTCTTTACGACAGAACCGGCGCGTGTCTTGCAATTAGGCAAGGTCGCTCCCGGTGAAGAACTGCCGGCAAAAGTGACGATCTCCGCTGCATCGCCCATTACCGTGAGTGAAGTGACGTTTTCGGGCAAAGACCTTACAGCGGTTGCCCGACCCGGGGAACAGCCGGAATCCGCTTACATCGATTTCACAGTGTCCCCCAACGCTGGGAGCGGTCGCATTAAAGGTTCGCTTCGTTTCATAGTAACCAGCGGAGACCAATCGGCTCCCGCAAACATCACCGTATTTGGGCTCATTCAACCCAAATAGCTCCAACTTATTGGCTGCTCCGGGCTTAGAATTGTCTATTTGCTAAGTGTGGAACAAATGTCTCAGATAGTAGGAAATGGAGTTTGGCGACGTGGCATTGACCTTTGAAGAAGCCTACACGCGTCTTGCGGAACATGGTCAGGAACATGTCCTTCGGTTCTGGGAAAAGCTCAACGAAAAAGAACGGGCTATCCTGCTGCAGCAAATCGAAGAAATCGATTTTCACACCACCGACCATCTGATCGAGCGCTGGGTATTGAACGAGCCGGAGACGGAGCATTTTAATCATATTGAGCCCGTGCCCGTGATTCCGCCCGTAGATCCGTCTCGTCCTGATGCGCGCGAAGCAAAAGATACGGGGGAAGAGGCGCTGCGTGCAGGACGCGTCGGTTTATTATTGGTAGCGGGTGGGCAAGGCACCCGGTTAGGGTACGAGGGTCCCAAAGGGGCTTTCCCAATAGGACCTCTTACTGGTAAGTCGCTGTTTGCCTACCACGCAGAAAAAATCCGTAACATTCAACGCCGTTATGATTGCATCTTGCCTTGGTACATTATGGTCAGTGAAGCCAATGCCGAGGCCACACGAGCATTCTTTGAACAACATCAGTTTTTCGGGCTAAATCCAACCGATGTAACCTTTTTTGTCCAACGCATGGTGCCTTGTGTCGACGAACGGGGCAAGTTCATGTTGGAGGCACCGTATCGTCTTGCACGGAACCCCAATGGACACGGGGGTGTAATCCCTGCGGTGGTGGAAAACGGCATCTCAAAGGACTGTCTTCGCCGGGGTGTAGATACCTTAAGTTACTTTCAGGTAGACAATTGGACTGTCCAAGTTGCGGATCCATATTTTATCGGATATCACCTCCTGCGCGGTGGCGAAATGTCGTCCAAAGTCCACCGGCGGGAAGGACCTCGGGAAGCCGTCGGTGTCCATTGCCTGTGCGATGGTGTCTATCGTGTGATTGAGTACTCGGCACTGGACCTCTATCCCCAACTTTTGGAGACAACCCCTGACGGTATGCCCGTTTACTACGCCGGCAACTCAGCCATCCATATTCTGAACGTGCCATTTATCGAGCGGGTCTACGCAGCGTATCGTCAGTTCCCCTGGTGGCGTGCCCATAAGAAGATACCTTTCCTGAACGAAACGGGGGAACTCATCAAACCTGACAAACCGAACGGGTACAAATTCGAAACCTTCGTGTTTGATGCGTTACGATTTATCCGCCACAAGCCTATCGCGTTGGAGATTCGGCGGCACGGGGAGTACACACCGATTAAACAACTCCGAGGTGAAAATAGCGTGGAAGCAGCGCGGCAAGCCATGAGCGACTATTGGGGTGAATGGTTGGAAGCAGCAGGCTGGTCGGTGCCCCGTGATGACAAAGGGCACGTATCGGTACTCATAGAGATCAGCCCCTTATTTGCGTGGTCTAAAGACGAATTGGTGCAGAAACTACAAGGTAAACCCGACAAGATTACCGGCAACGTATCCATTACATCGGATGGCGCGCTGGAAACCTCTGTCGGGTGAAACAGTTTTTGTCTGTCCCTATTCTGGTGACATACAGTAGCGACGCAGCCCGCTAGGTTCGGGACGTTGACCGGGAAGTGCAACGGTGGAGATCGAGATTCGGGAATACCGAGAAGAAGACGAACAAGAGTGGATGCGGGTCCACGCGATCATTCTGAGCATCTCGCATGCTTGGAACTACAGTATCCAGGAAAGACCCAACTATGAGGGATACGAGTCGACGCGGCTTGTAGCAATTGCCGAGGGACGGATCGTCGGCCTTACGGATACCCAATACGAAAACGAACCCGGCGAGCTTTGTTTTCTCAATGACAGCAGAGGCGGCTATGTTCTGGAGTTCGGTAGGCTACCCGAATTCGCCGGACATAATATCGGTAGATTGCTGATCGACGCCACGGTGGAAGATGCCAAACGGAAGGGATTTCATCGTCTGGAGTTCTGGACTCAAGACCGCGCAGCGCAACGATACTATGCCCGTTTGGGTATGCGGGAAATAGGACGCCATTATCGATTCCGTATGAAAGCCACGGAGGCAATTGACTGTGCGTTGGAAAAAGGACGTATCGGAATCGAGTACTTGTACTGCGTCTGTCTGCCGGAAGAGTGGCCCAGAATAAAACAGCAGTACGAGATCATCACCCGCCACCCGCTGGAACCCCATTTGTGCATTGGTTATGAAATCCGGTTTTGAATACGTGCCCAAACCTGAAAAAATGTAACGGCAGTGGCGACGAGATTAGACAGGAGTCATCACAAAATGAAAAAGGCACTAGTCACAGGGATAACAGGCCAAGATGGGTCGTATCTGGCGGAATTGCTTTTGAGCAAGGGATATGAAGTTTATGGGTTAATTCGGCGGTCGAGCACCGTAAATACCAGCCGTATCGCCCATTTGTGCTGTGACCCGGATACTCCCGACGCGCGACTCCACTTGTTGTATGGCGATTTGACCGATTCCGCGACACTGACAGATGTATTAGCAACCGTACAGCCCGATGAGATATACAACCTCGGTGCGCAAAGCCACGTGCGAGTCAGCTTTGATACGCCGATCCACACGGCTGATGTGACCGCAATGGGTGCCCTGAGGATGCTGGAGGCGCTGCGCGACACCGGGCTACCTGCGAAGTTCTATCAGGCGTCTAGTAGCGAAATGTTCGGCTGGGCAAGGGAGACTCCCCAGCGGGAAACAACGCCATTCTATCCGCGCAGTCCGTATGCGGTTTCGAAAGTGTTCGCATATTGGATCACCGTGAACTATCGAGAGGCATACAACCTTTTCGCCTGCAACGGTATCTTGTTTAATCACGAGAGTCCGCGACGTGGGGAAACTTTTGTCACCCGAAAGATCACGCGCGCCGCGACACGTATCAAATTAGGCCTCCAAAAAGAGTTGTATCTCGGCAACCTCGAAGCACGCCGCGACTGGGGCTATGCCAAAGATTATGTCGAGGCGATGTGGTTGATGTTACAACAAGAAAAACCCGATGATTACGTCGTTGCCACTGGCGAAACCCATTCTGTCAGAGATTTTTTAGAAGAAGCTTTTGGCTACCTAGACTTGGATTATCGGGATTTTGTACGTATCGACCCGAGATTTCGGCGTCCGACAGAGGTGGACTCGGTGGTGGGCGACGCCACCAAGGCGCGTACGGTGTTGGGTTGGAAACCTCGCGTGACCTTCAAAGAACTCGTGCGTCTTATGGTGGATGCCGATATGGAACTGGCAGAACGAGAGAAACGGGAAGGTATCGAGCCTTTGCCGTAATGTGCTTTTTACAAAGAAAACCGCGCGGCGGGATTGCGCCTTATCCCGCCGCGCTTTTTCTCTCTCGGGCATTCCTTCCCAAAGTTAATTAGCTTGCCGAACTAGAAATGTACGCCAGATAAGGATTGACAGGGAACGTAGTCTGTGGCCAACGCTCAAATTCCACATGACCATCCATGAAAAGGACATTCGATCCGCCCGGGATGTGGTTGAAATCCTGAACCGCTGTGCTCAGAACGTCCCACATAACAGCCACGGAGGATTGTGCCGTGGTCGCACCTGCGGGATTATTGATATCCGTAATAAAGAAACGCTCAATGCCTTCCTTGATGCGCATGACTTTCTGCGGACCTAACGTGGGATGATTGAGCGTGAAATCTTTATCCGGATACAAGAAGATCGGCATCAACGAACCAAGAACCAAGGGCAGTCCCGCAAGTTGGGACGGCGGGTTGTAATTTGGCCAATTCATCAGGTAGCGATTATCGCGAGGAATGACGAAGCCGATGTACGTATACGAAGAATCGCCTTGCTTTGCAAACTGGCCGCTTCCATCTGGCTGGATATCCAGTTTGCCCTCCGAGTTGACCCACGTGCCCGACCAACCTGGTTTGAAAACCTCTTCCCCTTCGGGATCCGACGGACACAACATCACTTTCGCATCCGTCATGTACTCGGGGTAAATGGACTTTGGCTCCGGTATCCAACAGGGGTCATCACCAGGCTGCATGGGCCAATGCAAATAGTACGGGGCGACTTTCGGCGGAAACATGTCCCGGTTTTCCCCAGAATACATTTTGAAGATGATACCGAGCTGTTTCAGGTTGTTTTGACACGAAGCTCTCCGGGCAGCTTCCCGTGCCCGTGCCAAAGCCGGCAACAAAATTGCTGCTAGAATTGCGATGATCGCAATGACCACCAAAAGTTCAATGAGGGTAAATCCCTTTCTCCGCATAATTTCTCCTCCTTCTAATGTTTTTGCTTTTTTCTGAATGGTTCGTCTGCAGGTCAGTGCACTTCTCTTCAGACAGGAAGAGTATGGCGGAGGAGTATTAAAGGAAGATTAATATCGTTTCAGAAATCTGCAAAAGGGGTTGATAAGGGGCAACACCGGCGCCCGAGAAGAGCGGGGTTCAAACAAGAAGGGAATATCTCAACAGCAGTAAACCCGCGACAACATACATGAGCGGATGCACTTCACGCCAACGGCCGCTGACAGTCTTGACGACAGCAAACGAAATACAGCCCATCGCGATACCTTCCGTAATGCCATAGCCAAACACCATAATCGCCAAGGTGAAAAACGCAGGTAACGCCTCTGTGATATCATCCCAATTCACGTTTTTCAGCGCACGCATCATGAGCAGACCAACTACGATAAGCGCAGGCGCTACCGCAGGGTACATCGCCACGTGCGGCGCTGAAGCATCGACATTATAAAAAACCGGTCCATAGTCTTTGCCAACTACTTCCACCACCGGAGACAAGAAAATTGCGAGCAAAAAACAGCTACCGGCTACAACAGCAGCCAATCCGGTTCGTGCCCCTGCCGCGACGCCCGAAACACTTTCAATGTAACTTGTTACCGTGGAGGTACCAAAGAGCGCGCCGGCACACGTCCCGGCGGCGTCGGCAAAAAAGGCACGCCCGGCACGCGGCAATTTCCCGTCCGAGTTGAGGAGCCCTGCATGGCTAGCAACTCCCACCAAAGTGCCCACGGTGTCAAACAGGTCAAGAAAAAAGAACAAAGCAATGGCAATAATGGTTTTGTCCCACTGCGTGGCGAGTTCACCGAAATGAAGGCTAAAAAACGTGTCAAAGGACAAGTTGGCAGGCAATCCCACTAACCGAAATGGCGTCCATAGACTAAATAATGCAGCCCAAAACAGACAAGCAACACCCAACGCAACCTTTTTAGGGTGCTTCATTCGGTGCGCAAACGACACATAGGTCAACACAAATGCCCCAAACGCCAGCAAAACAGTAATGATCCACGCACGCAAAGAAACCTGAGAGAGTGTTTCGGCCTGCAAGACGCCGGTCATCAAGCCCGCAGCGTACGTGAACAAGATACCTAGGAGAATGCCTCCGGGAATCCCCCGCGCCATCAAGACGGCTATCACCGTTACGCCCAATAGCGTAATAAGAGGTGCGGCACGATGAAGGTTTCCTAACCTAACCATAGTCGCGGGGCTCGGTGCAATAATCCCGCCCCATTGCAGGCCGATAAACGCGATGAACATACCAATCGCAGGACCGATCGCATTTTTGAGACAATTAGGCAGCACCGTCATCAGTTTCGTGCGAATGGCGAACAAAGAAATAAAGACAAACAATACGCCGGAAATCAGGACAATGGCTAGCCCCGCTTGCCAACTAAAACCCATTCCACCCAACGCCAACGGACCGCACACGGTAAATGCAAACAGAAAGTTCTCGCCCATACCGGGCGCTAACGCCACCGGATAACGCGCCAGTATCCCCATCAGCACCGATGCAAAACATGCGGAAAAGCACGTAGCCATTAATACCGACCCAAACGGCATACCCGCGGCACTGAGCACCGTCGGCTGAACAAAAATGATGTAACTCATCGTCGCGAACGTGGTAAAACCCCCGATGACCTCTTTGGACAAAGTTGAACCACTCCCAGATATGCCGAAATAGGTGTCCATGCGAGAAAGATACTTGCCCACAACCCTTCTCCGAACTTCTAATTTTCCATGAGACGTGTGATATGTGCCACAGCGGATTCTGCCAATGCCTCATTATGGTACCCCCCTTCCAAAAGGGAGATCACCTTGTCGCATCCCACTTCCCGTAATACGTCGGTCATCCCGTCGAAATGTCGACTTTCCAGGAGCTGATCACTTAACGGATCGAGCCGATGGGCGTCAAAGCCGCACGATACGATCAAGAACTCGGGGTTGAAACGTTGAAACTCAGGGACGACACGTTCCCGCAAAACTGTTTCCCAAGTTTCCGGCTCTGAATGAGGCGGCAAAGGGATGTTCAAATTCGTTTGTGAAACGCCACGTTCATGATCAAAACCCGTTCCTGGATAAAGGGGAGACTGATGAATGCTGGCATAGTATACCGAAACGTTCTCGTAGAATATCTCTTGCGTCCCGTTACCGTGATGCACGTCCCAGTCGATAATCGCGACTCGCGACAGCCCACCGACATGTTGCAGCCACCCCGCGAGCACGGCCGCATTGTTAAACAAGCAAAACCCCATAGCGCGGTTCGTTTCTGCATGATGCCCAGGAGGCCGAACGGCACAGAACGCCGAATCGATTCGGCCATCCAAAATGGCTTGGGCTGCGGTGATGCCAGCGCCCGCCGCATAACATGCCGCATCCCATGAGTTCGGGCATACCGGTGTATCTGCATCCGCGGGAGTACCTTCGGCACAAAGCCGCCGAATGAGCGCGACATGTTTTTCGGTATGAGCCCGAAGTAAATCCGATTCAGACGCGGGGTCAGTTGCTAGAAACGTCACCGGCAACGCCTCTTCTAGGATCTTTTCCCGAATGACAATCAAACGGCTGGGCTGCTCGGGGTGTCCCCTGCCTGTATCGTGCAGCAGACACTCCCGTGGACAAAAAAATCCTATTCGTTTCATACGACGTGCCTTCTTGCTAGAGTTAACATCTTAGGTAGCCGCTCACCCCGAATCAAACGGTTGTACTCGTCCGGCACCCTTTTCCCTGTCACTCAGAGGAGTTGTGAAAGGATGAGGTGACAATCTGTGTGGGAAATCGACGGGGGACGACACGAAGTGGCGCACCCATCCTTGCTTCGAGAAGGTGCCCAAGACCCACCGCCTCTTGCGCTGCCCCCTATTGTCACTGCGAGGAATGCCGTCAGGCACGACGCGGCAATCCCCTCGGGAATTCGTGAATGACTATCCCTGGGTCCTCTTGCGCTACGCGGTTCAGGGGATTGCTTCGTCCCATCGGAGACTCCGCTCCTCGCAATGACAACCCGGAGGCGATGTTTGGAAACATGATTGCCCCAAGCGCGGACGCCATTGGGCGGGAGACGGGTGTCTGTGAAGTCGCTAGCGGGATGAACAACACCCCTCATTGTGTAATGTTTCTCGATGCAAACCCGCAGGCTTATCCATGTATTCAAGCCTTCTTTTCTTTCCACGCGGGGATTTATAATAAGCCGTTTCCACAAATTGAAAGGCGGTGCAATATGAGCGAAACGGCGTGGAAGGTGGTCCCGGAAGATGTAGAAATCCTTCGTAAATTGGGCGTAAGAAAACGGGAGATCGCCGAGAGTCCCATCAACCAGGAACGGCGCCGACTCTGGTATAAGCACGACCGATTCGAAGGGGAACGTCCTATGGTGCTGGTCGAAGGGGGTGTCGCCTTTGAGTTGCTCCCTTGTTCCGAACTACGCTGTCGAGAAGAATGGGCGCGCCAAGTGGAACGTTCCCTGGCATACGAGATCTTCCGATTTGAGTTTTTGAAAGACGACCACGTGGTATTGCCTTACATTGATTGGAATTGGAAAGTCCACATGAGCGACTTCGGCGTCCAGTCGGTGCAACACTATGCCGAGCGAGTCAGCGGCAATGTCTCCAGCCGGCGATGGGACCCACCTCTGCAAGATTTGGAAAAGGATTTCGACAAACTCCATTTTCGGCACATCTCCGTTGATCGAGAAGGTTCGCTCGCGTGGCGCGATCTTTTGACGCAAGTTTTTGATGGCATCTTGACGGTAAGACAGCGTGGTGGTTTTTGGTGGACAACCGGCATGACTCAGACAGCGATCGATTTGGTCGGCTTGGAACAATTTATGACCTATATGTGTATCAACCCAGACGGCGTGCATCGTCTGATGGCGTTTCTCCGCGACGACCTCTTGCATATTACCGAATGGCTCGAACAAGAAGGTCTCTATGCCTTGAACAACGAGAATGATTACATCGGTTCGGGTAGCATGGGATTTACGGAAGACCTCCCTCAAAAAGACTGGACGCCGGGAAATCCTGTTCGACGCAAGGATCTCTGGGTACTGAGCGAATCGCAAGAAACCAGCGAGGTCGGTCCGGAAATGTTTGAAGAGTTCGTGTTCCGTTACCAATTGCCCATTGTGCAGCAGTTCGGCTTATGTTACTACGGTTGTTGTGAACCTTTGCACTTGAAATGGAACATCATCCGTCGTTTCCCCAACCTCCGAAGGGTATCCATCTCCCCTTGGTGCGACCAAGCTTATATGGCGGAAGCGATGGGAAACCACTACGTCTTCTCACGAAAACCAAATCCGGCATACGTCAGCACACCGGACTTTGACGAAGAGGTAATCCGCAAGGACATCGCCGCAACGTTAGATATCGCTAGAAATAACACGGTGGAACTGATTTTGAAAGATGTCCATACCATTTGCAACGAACCACGGCGGTTAGCCCGATGGGTTGAAATCGCTTACGAAGAAATCGAAAAGAGATGCGGGTAACTCACCGGTGCCCGTTTCCGTCACAGCTAAACAAAGTAAAAGCCTGTCTATTTTCGTGCGGCAAGCACGGTACAACCGGGCGCATCCGTGCCTTTTCTTGCCATTTCGATCAACCAGTCCGGGAAACCGCCAACCGCATCATTGATGGCATAGGCGAACATTTCTTCAAGAACATCAGGATGTTCCGAGGCGATATCCCGAGCAAAGGGGTCAGCCGCCTCTAGGTCATAGAGACGACACTGTGTGCCCAACACGGTACAGTTAAACCACCATTTCCGGGTGATCACCGTCGGATACGTGCCCCATGCCACTGTAACATGATCCCGCTGTCCCGGCCTGCCCGCCAACGCATCCTCAATAAAGGGCACCCCGTCGATAGGCTCCGGCGGTTCCACACCCGCCATGTCCAAAATCGTCGCTGTAATATCAATGTGCTGCACAAACATGTCGCTTACGGTCCCAGCGTGTTCGGCTCCAGGAAAACGGATAAACAAGGGGATATCGAATACTTCGGGCATCGAGGGATAGCCCCTTTTGCCACAAAATCCGCGGTCTCCGATGGAATGACCGTGGTCAGCCGTGAAGAGGATGAGCGTATTATCAAGCAAACCCAGCACGCGCATCTGTTCCAGGAAAAACCCAAACCAACGGTCGCATAGCGTTACGGCGGCGCTGTAGTTGGCTTGGGTTCTACGCAAGAGTTGATCCGACAGCGCCTGATCAGCATAAGCCGATTTAACCTGCTCAGGTATGGATAAATCATCCAAATACATGCGGACGTAATGGGGAGGCACGAGCCACGGTTCATGTGGATCGAATGATTCAATGGTCAAAAAGAACGAGTCGGCATCTTGGTTCTGTTCCAACCAGAGCGCGGCTTCCCGTAGTACACGCGGCGCAAAATAGTCTTCCTCACGGACGCGGTCCCGCATGTTCAGGATACACTGGGTGATGAACTGAATGCTCTGTTCGTTCTGAAGTTCTTTCGGCAACCAGTAATCTATCTCTTTTTGACTGAGCCTTGGTCCTGACCTTGCCGGGTCCGTTTCTTGCCCTCGCAAGAATGTCCATTGGTGAAATCCGCGCCAGAAGTTTTTCGAGGGTTTGAACATGTGGTATACATCGGATATCAGCGCTGTTCGGTAGCCTGCTTTGGACAAGATTTCTGCCAGCGTGGCTTGTTTTTCGGGAATGGGTCCCCATCCCGGCGCCCCTACAAAGTCCCCTTTTTGCCGAAAATCCCCTTCATGGAAGGGATACACCTTTTTCCCCGTATAGATGGCGCGTCTCGCGGGCAAGGTAGGAAGCGCCTCAGGATATGCGCGCGTCATAACCAGCGATTGCTCCGCAAATGCATCAAAATGCGGCGTTTTCACCTCACCCCAATAGGGTCGACCATACACGCTTAAGCAGTCTTTTCTCAACGAGTCAAAGATAACCAAAATGATGTTCATGACACTTCCCCTTTCTTAGTTGTATTAACGTCCTCGCGTAATTTCAGGCCAAAGTATCTTGTGAAGCGGCAACTGTAACCGGCAGGGAACATTATCCTCGAGCATCCAGTCGGCAAGTTGTGCGGCGTCCAAAATGCCCCAAGCCGGAGAAAAAAGAACTGCGCGACACCGATTATGCAAATCATATTTCCACAGGGTTTTCTGTGCCCATTCGTAGTCGTTCCGATCGGCAATTACGAACTTGACCTCATCGTTTTTCGTCAACTTAGGGATATTGTTCCAGTCATTGCGTTCCGATTCGCCGCTTCCGGGACATTTGAGGTCCATGATCCGAATAACCCCTGCGGGCAACAGGTCAATAGGTAATGCTCCACTGGTTTCACATAAAACCGTTTTGCCATGTGCGAGCAACTCCCTCGCCAAATTCGGACACGCGGGTTGGGCAAGCGGCTCCCCACCAGTAATTTCCACCAAGGGGGTGCCAAACGTCTCGACCTGAGCGATTATATCTTCAACAGACATCTCGGTGCCTTCCCCGTAGGCGTATGGGGTGTCACACCAGATACATCGCAAAGGACATCCAGTGAGCCGAACGAACACACAGGGCATACCTGCCCACGAGGATTCGCCTTGGATGCTCTTAAAAATCTCTGTTACACGAAGCACAGTTAATCCACTTCAAAAAACACACAGGAAGACACCTTTACCAAACTGTGCCGGAAAAACAGCACAAAGACATAATTCAATTACTTTATGACGAAACATAGACAAAAAACAAAAAATAAAACCGCTCCACCTCGCTCAAGGTGGAGCGGCAAACAAACCAACCTAACTGACAACGGATAAAGGGTTACTGTTTAATCGTTACATCAAACACGGCACGGCGATTCAGTTTGCGATTTGCAGGCGTGTCATTCGGCACAGCCGGCCGGCTCTCACCATAACTGACCGTCGTGATTCGAGAAGCATCAATGCCCTTCTCGACCATGTACTTCTTCACCGAGTCCGCACGGCGCTGACCCAAGCCCATATTGTATTCTTCAGTACCAATGCTGCAGGTGTGACCTTCAATCGTCACCACCGTGTTCGGCCATTCTTTCATGTGCTGCACGACTTGGTCAGCAATCGCCTGCCCTTCAGGTTTCAGAATGGCTTTGTCGAAGTCAAACAGAATGTTGTTGAGCACAGGCTTTTGCCAGGAGGGTTTCGGAGGCTCTACCGGAGGCGGCGGAGGCGGTGGTGCCGGTTCTGCTACTTTCTCTTGGTACTGGGCATAAACGACGCCCCGATTGCCCCAAAGTTCCGAATCACCCGAATTCGACGCAGGTTGAGTGGGCCACCACCAGTAACCGGAACGGACCGCGTCCTTCACAGGCGCGGGTGTTGCCCCGCTCTGGCCCCACCAGGAAAGGTCATCCCAAACTTTCGGTTGATACGCCAACGCGGTTCCGCACGCAAGCACAAAACTAATTGCCAGCGCGCTCACGATCAGCTTTTTCATGATGGTCATCTCCTCTTCCGCTTAATCTTTACGTTTACCCAACATTTAACCACAACTCTTTCATTCCTGTCAAGTGATTAGAAGGCATCGCCGCTCTCCCTCTTCGGTGCGACTTGCCCCCGCGCACTTTACTCGTACGCTCTCTTCACAGGAACTTCAGTTTACCACAAACCACGTCCATCTTACAAGAAAAATTTACACCGAAAAAACATCCCTTGTCAACATTTAATCCGCGTACTTCCGGCGAGGTTTCTAATTTTTTGCATGACCTTTTCGCGGGTCTGCCATCTTACGAAGCACTCGCCAATAAATCGCGTTCGAGTTGAGCCAACGGCGCGCGCAGTCTACCATTTTCCATGCGGGCGACCGCCCGTTGCAATTTCGGAATCGCACCACCAATGCGTTTTCCGTTCCGAACGGTACCGAACAAGTGTCGGCTTACTGTAGACTGCCCAATCTTGAGTGCCGCCGCAATCTCCTCCTGACGCATATTGTGAAAGTAATACAAGTTCACAATCTGCCTTTGACGAGGAGTTAGTTCAGAAGCGATGACTTCTCGAACAACAGGCATAACCCGACGAAAGAAATCCCGAAACGCGTATCGTCTATTCCTGTCTTCTTGGGTTTCAAACCAAAGGCCTCGTTCAACAGCGACGTTCTCCAGATAGGCTGAGTCCGTGGCAATTTCCCAAAAAGCCGCGTGAAAATTTCCCATAGGAACTACCCTTTCCTGATCGACCTAAAAAAACCAGTGCCCATTTCCATGTCATCGAGTCACGCGTCTCGATGCACACTCGGACTGCCTCTGCGTGTGTGGAACGTATCCAGCTCATCATCTTTCGTTCTCCTTGTTTTGGTTACACACCCAAAAAAGAACCGCAGGGCTTTTTCCTTAAGCCCTGCGGCGATTCGGCTATTTCTTTCGACGGATTCGGTTACCGCATAGGAGGCACCTCAGAGCTTAAGGCCGCTGTCGGAATTCGCACCGCGAATACCGACAGACGCACCCCCACACCCACCACGGTAACTACCGCGATGTTGCAACAAGCAACTGTTTGAAGTGTGGCGCTCTGCCGGTTCAACAAAACACGTTATCCTTTCATCAAGCCGCCGGAAACCCGGCTTCGAACTACTAAGATACTACCACAAAATCGACTTTAGGCGCAAACCGGTGTACAAGTCCAACACCTTTGCCCTTGTCGTTGCGAGGAGCCCCGAAGGGACGACGTGGGAACCCCCTCGGGTATCCGGAGATGCCCCTGCCCCAAGTCCTCTTGCGCTACGCGGTTAAGGGGATTGCTTCGTCACTTCGAAGACTCGCTCCTCGCAATGACAACCGGGGCGTGTAAGTCCAGGTCTGCCTTCTCGATGCAGTGCCAAACGTTTATGAGCTCATGCAACCGACAGATAGGAAAGGCGCAATTACTTTGTTCCCAACTCCGCGTCCAGTCTCTTACGACGACGAAATGCTGTTTTCCTTTAGTCGACGGGGCTGACCCCTAAGACGCAATCGGCATTGTCTCCACCCGGCACATAGGGGATTTTACGCTTCCAAAAGAGAGGACCTTGAGCGCGCTAGCTACGATCACTCTCAAGAACAGCAATGCCATACGCCTTCAGCGTCAGTGTGTTCAGTCCCTGCTCACCCAAAAGCATTTTCCAATCCCCCGGGAGAGAAAGTTGTTTTTCCTGTCCTTCAAGATTCACCAAAATGGTGTATCTTTTCCCTTCGCGATATAGGGTTCTGACACTGGTGCCCTTGGGCAATCCATCCCAAGAGGAGATGCCGCATTCGTTCAATATCTGCTTGAGAAAAATATGATAAAAGCCTTCGTCACCGAAAGTGCCGCAATACCACGCTTTGCCTTTCCCAAAATCGTTGCATGTCACGGCGGGTTTGCCAGCATAGATAGAGTCCCGATACCACGCGAAAGGCTCAGCGGTATCCAGAAGGAGTTGGTCTGCCCAAACCGAAATACTTGCTGTATTTTGGTCTCGGAATTGCACAGAACCAACCTTTTCTGCCATTGGGCTATATTCAGCTACGGTGATACCCGCTACATCTCTTAATAAACCCGGCAACGGGATTTGGACACAAACGTTGTCAATATTTTTGACGCCGGTGCGGGGATTCATGACGACAGTTCCGCCACGGCTCACGTATTGACGAACCTTATCAGCAAACTCATCACTCAAAATGTACCAACCCGGCAGAATGACAAGTCTATACGGCGAGAAATCCGCTGCCGGTGACACAAGGTCGACATTGACACCCCACCTCCACAACGGCGTATAAAACCGAAGTATTTGGTCCCAAAGCCCCATGCCCCGCACCTGCGGCTGAATATGGTACCCGTAGTGTTGGTCTGCGTCGTGTACGATCGCGACGTCAGAGCGAACCTCAGCCCCTGACAAGAAAGGCGACAATTCCCCAAATTCTTTTGCCAACTGTTTCACTTCCTGGAAATGGCGTCGGGGGACCCCGTCGTGATTCAAAATACCATGCCAATATTGTTCCGTGCCGTAAAGACAAGACCGCCAACGGAAAAACAGAATTGTCTCAGCTCCATGCGAGACGGCTTGCCACGCCCATGCGCGTATTTGCCCTGGTTCCGTCTGGGGTCCCATCATTTCCCAGCCGGTGATTCCCGCTTGTTCTTCCATGATCCAAAAAGCGCGATTCTTCATCCCCCGGGTAACGTCATGCCCTAAGGGAACCCGCATGCCGTTTTCCCCCCACGGCGTGATGGGGTAGTTGTCCCAAGCGGCAAAATCCCAATCCGCCGCCAAAGCAAAATAATCCATGGAATCATTAAGTCCCATGATGTTGTGTGTGATTTTTTGGCCTGGGCAAAGACAACGCAGAATATTTACTTGCTCTTGTTGAAACGTCACCGTAGCGTCGGACTGGAACCTTCTATAGTCCAATTGCAGGGATGGGTTATGTGCCATACCGCACTTGGCGAACCAGGGCAAGGGGATTTGCTCCCAGTCTGAATATTCCTGACTCCAAAACACGGTGCCCCACGCTCGGTTCAGATTGTCAAGCGAACCATATTTATCGGCGAGCCATTCTCGAAACGCCTTGGCACAGTAATCACAATAACAGTAATTTTGAGTGAGTTCGTTGTCGGTTTGCCAGGCTTCCACAAAGGGATTATGACCAAAATGACGCGCCATCGCTTCGGTAATACGCCGACTGGATTCTCGCATCACAGGGTGGTTCAAACAGCGCTGCAGCCGCGTGCCGAACCCGAGCGGTCTCTTCCATTCGTCGCGCGGATAGACATCGTATTTCTGATGAAACCAGGCCGGTGGTGCCGCGGTAGGTGTTCCCAATACAACGGAAATGCCGGCTTGTCCGAAGGCATTGACAGCTTCTTCGAGCCAAGAGAAATCGTACCTCCCCTCAGAGGGCTCCAAACGAGACCAAGCAAACTCACCCATCCGCACGATTTGAATGCCCGCTTCCCGCATCAACGGAATGTCAATGCCCAGGCGTGCTTTTCCCCAATGTTCCGGATAATACGTCACTCCTACGCGAATGCGGGGCGCTGAAGATTTGGATACTGTTTGTTTGGCTTGTCCGGTTTTGGTTTCTGTCATGCGTAATACTCCCCTACATTAGTCACTTGCCCAAGCGGAAACTGCGTTTGTCGCAAAGGAGCAACCTGAAGAGAGTTTTAGAGCTTCTCAAGCAGTTTTCGTAATATCGTCGGCATAGTTGACTTGTATTTCTCAACGTCGTTCACTTCAAACAAGAAATGCCGTCCGGGTTGATCAGTCGGTTCCCACCGGTTTGCGCCCGAGTTTTCCCAGGAGATTCGCACCGGTCGAAAATGGAAGAGCGTTTCGGATTCCGGTATATCAAAACGCGGCACAAGATCGCCGGCACGGGTGACCGTTAGTCCCGCAAGATGAAGAAACCCCGCCGTGCACCACATATTTCGGTACGACTTGCTCTGGATCTCCAAAGCCACGCTGTTTACACCACCTAAGATTTGACTCAACCAACGTTGGTCTGTGCTTCGGGAAAGGGCATATAAAAAATAGTTTTGTACCGCAGGCGAAAGATGGTCAAGCACATCCCCCTGGCGAAAACGCCAATAGGATCCATGCGCGTGCGACTCAAATCGCGCCAAGTCGTCGAAACAAGGCATCCAATATATCGGACACGGAATCTCAAAAATCTGTCGGTACGCCGCCGGATCCAAAGCCACGTTCCATTCTTTGTCGTGGTTTCCCGGAAGGCTGGAGAAGGCCGCACCGGCGTTTAGGTAGATACCGGCGCATTTCTCTTGAAACAAACCGGGGTCGAATTTGCTGGCAATCGCTACATCTCGGCAAGACCCAGCGATAGAAATGACAACCGGTTGGGAAGCCCGACGAAGGGTTTCCAAGATAAATCTCGCGGCTCGGAAGTCAGCAAGACATTTCCCGTTCCCGGAGAAAGCTTGCTGAAATGGAATTCCTGTACCCACAGCGGGCACAACAGCCGACCCCGTTATGTAGTTCAGTTGGGCGATGGCTTGCACGGCCGGCTCGCCCGCCCCCATCGGGACAATTCCATTTTCATCTGGAGGCAAGGGATGATCGATTACCACGCCCAGGAGTTCGACCCGTCCCATTTTAACTAGCGCGTACAGAGAAGCAACGTCCCAGTGATCATCTGGGTCACAAGGGGGGTGGTACAAATCTGCAGTATGAATAAGTTGTACGGGCATTGTCTGGGTCCTTTCTGTCACTCCATGCTCATCCATAGCGTCGCTAACTCCAGAAATCAAACTTGCCAAAGCAACAAACACGAGGCGTTGAGCATTCATTACAGGTCTCCTTTCCATGAAAGCCAACAAAATGGGGGCGTCTTCTGAATTTGTGAGCGCCGCGTGTCACCATATCACGATCTATCCTCTGTAACCTCTGTCAATAATTTCCCCACCCTGTACCACTGACGCGGAGGAAGGTCCTCGCTGATCTGAATGACAACGCCACGTCCTTGAGGTATCGCCTTGATCGTTGCGGCAAGTTGTCCTCGAATCTCATCCTCCTCTTTCTCACACCAGGAGGAGGGAAAGTTCGGTAGTATGACTTTAGACGGCCAGGCGGCACAGGCTTCCTCTAGTGTCATATCGTTCCCCATATCGGGCAACGAAAACGACTCGATGACAGGAATGCTACTCGCCGCAATCATGTCGCGTAACGACTTCATACGTCCATCCATATGCACCACATAAACCTTGCCCGCCCGGCGAACCCGTGCTGCTGCTTCTTCATAAAAAGATAAAACAAACTCTTCGAAGAGGTCGGGTGGGGTCATATCTCCCGACAAGTTGTCCGGCTGCCATATCAATTCCGCTGGAGAAGAACATGCCAATTCCACCTGTTCCAACAAACGCTCTCGCAAAGCCTCTAGCAAAGAAAGCGCCTCGGGGGTCCGTACCAGCATGTCCATCAAGAACTGGTCGGGTTTTGAAAGTTCCACCAAAATCTTCTGGAAAGGACTTCGGTCCAACCGTGCCAGCAAAACGCCATCCTCTCCCAAATCGCACAGGCGGCTTCGGATCGCGTCATGGTGATTCTGAAAAACCGTGTTTTCCACCAGGTACTGTACCACTCCGTAATCTTCGGTCTCCGTTATATAGTGTCTCCGGGTCCAATCGCTGTGGTATTGCGGGTCTTTTTGCGTAATCTGCGAAACCGTACCGAGAGGAGTATGATACGACCGCTTTTCCGTTGGCATCCCGCCTTCGGTAAAATGCTCGATGTGAAACACGGCATCCCGGACTTCCGAAATGTATCCTTCTTGCGTATGCCATGCAGGCGCCAAAAGAGAAACGGCGGGATAAAAATCGATAAGACCAAGTCCCCGATTCCGCAAGTCTCTTTCGCCGCCTCCTCTGGGCAGATAACGCACGTAACTTGCCGCAACGTGGGAGCTCTTGGGGCAGTGACGATAAACGTCAAGCAGACGATCTCGGATACTTTTTTGTTGCATCATTCCGCCCTTTACCTACCGCCGGCTTTCATAAAACCCAACACATCTTCCCGGCTCGGAATTGCCTCAATCACTCCAAGCTTCGTACAAGCCAGCGCCGCCGCATGGTTGGCAAACACGATAGCATCCGCGAAAGACTCCCCATGTGACAAGGCACACATGAAAGCGCCGCTGAAAATATCCCCCGCACCGGTTGCATCCACACAATTCACTTTGGGAGCCGGATAATGACAGGCCCCCTTCTCATCGACAGCAACAGCCCCCGCCTCGCCTAAGGTCACAATGGCTGTCTTGACACCGTGCTCTACAAGCCATTCCCCCGCACGAACCGCCGAATCCACGTCATTGACAGGTATGCCCGTTATGGTGGTAGCTTCCGTCTCATTAGGCTTTATGTAGTCCAATAGAGGGAAGATGTCATCAGGCAAAACCAAAGCAGGCGCCGGGTCCAAAATCACTTGAGCGCCCGTTTCCTTCGCAACGCGTATCCCGTAAAGAACGGTATCTAGCTTGTTTTCCAGCTGAAAGCCTACCATCACGGACGAGCGAAACAACAACGATGCGGAATCAATATCCGTTTTGCTCAAGCGGTAGTTCGCTCCCGGCACGACGGAAATCATGTTGTTCCCCGCATTGTCAATAAGAATGACGCTTATCCCCGAATGAATAGTTTGATCCACGAAAACATAGTCGGTTGAAATACCAAAGTTCTGATACATCTTCAGAGCATTTTGGCCGTATTGATCATCTCCAATGCGACATACGAAGGACGTGTCCGCTCCTAGTAGTGCTGCAGCGACCGCCTGATTCGATCCTTTTCCACCACCACTTTCCCGGAACGAATCTCCGATGATGGTTTCCCCTTTTTTGGGAAGCCGTTCCCCCTTCAAAAAGAGCCCCACGTTATAACTGCCGACAATCGTTATTTTTTGCGACATATTTCTCTCCCGACACGTGCTTTCGGTGCTTCGAATTTACTGAAGTTGCCCTTTGAGAAGAACCATGACCAAGGTTAGATAAAAGACCCGCGGCGGTGTGTCTGAACGAATGTGTGGCCGCCGCGGGTCTCCTCTTCACCCCATTTATCCTTATTCGTAACCACCCATAATAGGCAGTACTAATGGGGCAAAGTCCAACATGTTGCTGCCGGTTTCACCCTGAGTTGCATATTCCAGCGGTGCAGCTTGGCCGTACTTCACAAAAGAGACATGACCGTCCATATACAGGACGTTCGATCCCCCGGGAATATGGTTGAAGTTTAAGGTTAGCGGATCGCCCGCATTGCGCCCGTAACCTCCCCCAAAGGCGTCATACATAACGATGATATTGCTTTGAGCTTTGGAACCCGCAGCCGGATTGTTGATATCGGTAATGAAAAACCGTTCGATTCCCTCTTTAAGCCGGTACACCTGCTTAGGCAACGGCTTTCCATCCGGGGAAGAGATCCATCCATTCATCTCCCAATTGTAAAGGGCGCCATTTTGAAGGATAGACCACTCGAGGTCCGTGTCGTTCCAGCCAGGTACCGGTAATCCACGGTAATTGATACAGCCGTAAGCAGTACCATCAAGCGGTGCCCACCATGCGGTTCCTGACGCGTTCACGCGATCCCAAAAATGCCACCACCAAATCACGTCGTCCAATGCAACCATCTCGACTGTCCGGGACACGGCAAAGGGCCAGTAGATGTACGAAATCGGATGAGAAAGCTTCATGTTCAGGCAGACTTTACCTGCTTCCGGCTGTCCCGCCGCTGCTACCGCATCTGCGGTTTTTTTGATCTCATTTACATAGTCCGTTTCATTAATGAACCGTGGCAATACGGCTTGATCGAACCATACCAACTGCCGTTCCAACGAGGCACGTGTATCCGAAGGACACACCGCAATCGCAGGATCTGTCCAATACTCAGGGTACAGTTCCGCGGCGTTCACCCCCTTGAGGTGATTCCAATACTGCCACCACGACGTGGGGCCCCCCAACGCGGCGTGGTCGACCCACACCGCTATGTTAGAGCCGGAGGGAAACTTTCCCGTTCTGTTCTCACTGGCAAACATCTTGAAAATCAGACCCCACTGCTTCAGGTTGTTCTGGCAACTGGCACGCCGTGCCGCCTCACGTGCCCGCGCCAAAGCCGGCAATAGAATTGCCGCGAGTATGGCTATGATCGCGATCACAACCAATAACTCAATTAACGTGAAACCCAGTTTCTTCTTCATCTCCTTTTCCTCCTGTTAATGCCTCTTGTTAACGCCCTCGAAAAGGGCAATGTAATCCCTACAAGGCGAAAAGTTGTTTCACCGATTGACTTCGCACCTTGTACACCTGAAGAGTAGAGCAAGGAGGAAAATAAGTAAATGCACAAAACGGCCTATTTTTTGTCTAAACCGATTATGTGATCTCGAATCTGGGAAGGCGGGGCACCGGTTCTTTCTTTGAAAAATCGGCTGAAATAATAGGGACTAGAAAAACCACAGGCGTAGGCGACCTCTTGGATGCTCTTTTGCGGATCTGCGAGAAGACGCACGGCATGTTCCAAACGGGCGCGTATGATCAATTCTGCTGGACTCTGGTCAGCGTACTTCGTGAAAAGGTGTCGTAAATGGCTCGCACTGACGTGAAGCTTTTCCGCGAGTTCCGCCACTGTTATGCATCCGGCATGTTGACGGATCAACGCCCGTGCTTGAGCGATCAACAACTCGTGTCGCGACAGGGCAGGGGTCTCTCGAATCCGTCGTTCCGCTAAGGCAATCACTTGCATGAGTAACCCTGCAAAGACTCGATTATTTTCTATTCCATAGTTTTGGGTTTCCTCAAGAAGCTTTTGACAAGCAATGCCCATGTCTCCCGAATGATCAGGCCAAGAACCTACGAATCTTTCCAATGGACTCTTTGGAAGGCCCAAGCATATCGATGCAATTTCGGTATGATTCACTTGGTCATGCGACAAACCAGAAGGCGTAATGGTGAACACGCCCGGGCAGACATAATGCAAGGTGCGATCAATCGTGGAAGTGCCGCAGCCCCGCGCATAGTAGACGAACTCCAGCACTTCGTGGACGTGTTGGGGCACGTGCATTTGAGCCGGGGTCACGCTTTCGAAAAGAAAAGCTAATTGCATCTGTGCCATACAGGGCTATCCTTTTTTCATGCTTTCGAAGCTTTTCAACTGCACAGCATATCGAATGGCTTGAACAAGACTATTCGGATTGGCGATGCCTTTCCACGCGATGTCAAAAGCCGTGCCGTGGTCTACGCTCGTGCGAACAATCGGCAGTCCAAGCGTAATATTGACACCGCGATCAAATGCCTGCATCTTGAAAGGAATGTGCCCCTGATCGTGATACATCGCTACATAAGCGTCCGTGAGGTCTCGACGTTCCGGCAAAAACGCCGTATCCGGAGGAATCGGCCCCTCGACCCGCAGTCCCTCAGCGAGGGCACGCTTAATCGCGGGAACGATATAATTTTGCTCTTCTTCGCCAAACAAGCCACCCTCTCCCGCATGAGGATTTAGTCCACAAACACACAAACGCGGGGATGGGGTTCTGAGCCGTGCCGCTGCCTCTGCGGTCAGCCGGATAACCTCGTAAACGCGTTCGACCGAGAGAATCCGTGATACGTCAGCCAGGGCGACATGCGTGGTCACAAAACCAATACAAAGTTCGTCGCATGCCAGCATCATACAATACCGCTCCGTGTGGGTGAGCGCCGCAAGAATTTCGGTATGTCCAGGATAATTCACTCCTGCAGCATGCAATGCCTCTTTGTGAAGCGGCGCAGTGGAAATGGCGCTGATCCGTCCTGACTTCGCATCTGCCACAGCAGCCGCAAGATAGGTGTAAGCCGCTTTACCACACGCAGCGGACACAACCCCCGGACATACCTCTTCCGGAGTCAACACCCCACAATCGACGATGATCGCGCTCTCGGGCGCCATTCCGGCGTTCCGCCAATCGGCAATACAAACGGACGGGGGAAGATCCAAACTCAATAACTCGGCAACCCGACGCAACACCGCTACATCGCCGTACACAACCGGTACACACGAACGAAGAACCCGCGGATCGACAAGCGCCTTGAGGGTAATCTCAGGCCCTATGCCTGCCGGGTCGCCCATGGTAATACCGACAATCGGGCGGGTACGATTCGAAAGAGCCTCGTCAATCATCCTGGTTTCACTTCCGCCACGGATGTTTCATTTTTCAACCCGGCGCACCGAAGAAGGCAACGGTTTCAAAACTATGTTCCGAAATTCGATGGGCGCGCCTTCGCTCTGGAGACCAATCATGCCTTTCACCACGGAGGTCTCTGTAGCCTCGTTCTGCAACACGCCGTTGACATAGACCTTTATGGTGTCACCTTTGCACTCTATCTCCATTTTGTTCCACTCGCCGATCGGTTTTTCATTGGACTCCATTTTTTTAGGCACACGGCGGTCATCTTTATTGACGTGTTCTTTGAAATCCGTTCCCTCAATAACATAAAAATCACCGGCGTTGTCACTTTTCAGTTGTGCCTCGATCGATTTCGGCCAAACTTTGTCATCCCCGGTGATATGAAGAAGGACCCCGCTGTTACCTGGCTTTTCTACCCAGCGCCATTCCAACTCCAGACGATAATCCCCATAAGGCTGTTCCGTCCGCAAATAACCTGTAGGAGTCCCCGTGCAATGAATTACACCGTCTTTCACCTGCCAAACGGTATCGGCATCCACGTTCGCATCCGGCAGAAATCGCACCCAACCCGTAAAGTCCTTGCCATTGAAGAGAGGTTGAGCTTGGGCTGCTGCATCTTTCCCTTGACCGGGTTCGCCGTACACCCAACACGTCAACCCAACAACCAACACCAGCACATACCATGTTTTTTTCGTGAGCATGTTCCATCTCCTTCAAAAGTTACTTGTATCCTTAATGTCTTAACAGAATATATCGTATCAAGATTCCATATCGACCGTGTGACGATATTTGGGAAATTCCTCCGCGCCTGTTCCTGGTCTATTCCTTCGAACGGCGCCGATGTGATATAGTACGCCCTTCCCGCTTGTTGGACAAAGAGACATGAAAAACTATGTGAGAGCCGCTATTGGTTTGGTTGTGGGGATCGTCATGTTGGCGATCCTGTTCCGTGGTACAAGTTGGACTGAGTTCCGCACGTCGATTCTTGCAGCTGATCCTTTATGGCTTGCTGGTGCTCTGGTACCTTTGGTCGCCAGTTTCTTCTTCCGGATTCTACGATGGGGATATATTGTTCGAGCGGTTCACCCGCATACGTCCTTTCGAAACCTTTTCAGCGCCACTCAAATTGGTTTTCTGGCTAACTTTTTACTCCCAGCCCGCATTGGAGAACTGGTGCGCGCGGTAGTACTCGCCCGACTTACACGGCTCCCCGCCACGCAAAGTCTGGCGTTGGTTGCTCTTGACCGTGTCAATGACCTCATCGGACTCCTCACGATGATAGCGGTCGCGCTGATCTCGTTCCGTCCGCATCCGGTGGAAATCCCTGCATCCGTGCTAGGAACGAAAGACAATATCCTCATTCGGCCGGAGTATTTGAACCGAGCCGAAGCCGCTGCCGCGCTGTTCTTCGTCATCATGTGCGTGGGTCTCGCTGCTCTCTACATAAGTCGTGCTTTTGTAATTCGGGTGTCTGACGCCATCTTTGGGGTAATATCCCAAAAACTCGCTGAACGCGTTCATAAGCTGCTAGACCATTTCGCACAAGGATTGCATGTATTTCGCTCGCCAATGGATATGGCAAAATCGGTGGCTTTTAACCTCGTCACGTGGGGCTGTTTCGTCCTGTTTTCCGCTGCCCTATGTGAGGCATTCCGCCTCGACTGGCCTTGGTATGCGCCTTTTGTAATGCAAATCGGTGTGGCGGTTTTTATTAGCGTTCCGGGGGCACCCGGGTTCATCGGACAGTTCCAATTGGGGGTAGTGGCGAGTCTTTTGATGACCATTCCAAACTTGAACCTCGGCGATGCTTTGGCTCTGGCAATTGTCTCACACGTTGCTAACTTTGTATGCGTCGCCATACTTGGCGTGTTTTCCCTATATCGCGAAGGACTGAACCTTTTTGAGTTGTCGCGACAAACCGAAAAAATGCAGTAAACGCACCGTCCCAGAGAAAGCACCTCTTTAACTACCGATTCAAACAGAAAAGGCCGACCCGGAAACGGATCGGCTCTTCCACCTCGAGAAAGATATCGGGTGTGTTGAAAAATCTCTGAAACTGTCTTACGATTTGGCGTGCTTGCTTAGGTACTCGGCGACACCTTCGGGGGTGGGCTTCATTCCCTCTTCGCCTTCTTTCCAGTTCGCAGGACAAACCTCCCCATGTTTCTCTGTAAATTGGAGCGCCTCTAGCATACGCAGCGCCTCATCCACATTGCGGCCAAGCGGGAGATCGTTAATCAGCGCATGTCGCACAATGCCTTCTTTGTCAATCAAGAACAAACCACGCAGCGCTACTTCATTATTAAACAATACGCCGTAATCTTGAGAGATCTTCTTTGACAAGTCAGACACCAGCGGATACTGAATGTTCCCAATACCGCCCTTCTCAACCGGCGTATTTTTCCAAGCCAAATGTGTGTAATGGGAATCCACCGATACACCGATCACCTCGCAGTTACGTTTCTTAAATTCCGGAAGTTTCTGATCAAACGCAATGATCTCCGAAGGACATACAAACGTGAAGTCCAAAGGATAGAAGAACAAGATGGCATATTTGCCACCCCGCAAATCGGATAATGACTTCGGAGCAATGGTATTGTCCGGCATTACCGTCATAGCTGTGAATTCCGGTGCTTTACTGGTTACAAGTGTGGTCATAATTCGTTACCTCCTTCTTCGCATGTTACTACTTATGTTTACTACCGTTTGCTATGCCCCAAGGAGTCCATCCTTGGAAGCTTTTTCCTATCGCAATATATCCCGCCAGTTACCCCCCGTTACACCAAAACGTACCAGAGCAAAATCGTAACGAAGTGGATCATCCTGCGAAATCGCCCTAAGAAACGACGTTATTTCTAACGCCGTCTTCCCGTCTGGAACGCGGCGTTTCGTCATGCCACAGGCGATTCCCATTCTGTATATATGGGTATCCAAGGGAACAATTAATTTCCAACGCGGTATTCCCTCCCATCCTCCGGGGTCAACTTCATCTTTTCGCACCATCCATCGCAAGAACAGATTCATCCGCTTGCAAGGACTCTTCGAATATGGAGTAGGAACAAGAAAATTGTCAGACATTTTACCTAATTTTCTTAGAACCAGGACAAACTGACGCAACGCATTTTCAGTATTTTCGTCATTTTCGCGGAGATATTCACAAAAACACGCACGTAAAGAACCATATGACTCTCGAATTCGTCCGGTAGCATACAGCAGTTCCGCCAGTTCACGGCTGCAGACAAAGCGGTACGAAAAACCTTTCAAGCATCTATCTATGGTTCGAAAATCTTGCGAACAAAAGGAGGTAGGCGAGCCGTCCATCCTAACCAAGACATCGCTCGTGGCACGAATGATTTGTTTCACGGACCCAAAAGCCAACGAGGAAGCCAAAAGCCCCACAATTTCCCTATCAGAGGGAACGGAAAAGAGACGGACAAACTGCACGGGGTCGTGCCGGGTCTCTTCAGCACGGTGGTACTTCGTTCGCAAATCCTCAAATACGACCTTAAGTCTTTCTAGCATGACTTTTCGAAATCGATACATAATGAGGCCCATTCTATCTTGTGCATAACATCACAAACATTTGGCACTCCATCGAGGAGGTAAGCCAGGACTTATACGCCCGGTTGCCATTGCGAGAAGCAATCGCCCAAAGCAAAGAAGCAATCCCCTCGAGCGCGCAGCGCAACAGGACTGGGTACAAGGAACGGCGTAATCTCCGGATACCCAAGGGGATTGCCGCGTCGCCCCTGCGGGGCTCCTCGCAATGACAGCACTGGGACAGTTTTCAATCCCCTGCGAAGGGTTCAGCCCTCCCTGTGTCCCCCACGGCATGCGGAGGAAGTAAGAAGGTATGACAAAAGAACAACACTTTGGGGAGCCATCCCCCCGCGTGCGGGGGGATAAAGGGGGGATAAGATCAAACCTACCTATGACGCTTCGCGTCGGTGCCTTTCCCTTCATGACCTTCATGGAAAATACTCTCTTCAATCCCTCAACCTAACATGAGAAAAACTGCCGAAGATACCACATCTTGTAACACTTTTTCGCCAAGAAGTGTATAATAGTAGGCAGGACCGATCGAGGAAAGAGGAGCGTTTGTGTCGTGTCACACATCAAGAAATTGACCGCCATTCAGTTAGCGCAATATGAATACGACGAAGACACCGTCCGCCTTCAAGCTATGAACACGCTTTTATCCACTTTAACAACCTTTTATATCAACCTGGTTTCCGCGAAAGGAAAAGGGAACAGCACCAGCGGAACGACCACATAATCTCAAAACTTTGCAAACAGGTATTTGTAGGTACCATAACGTAAGTATCCAAAAAATAGACGCAGAAAGGAGAGATAAATAGAATGAGTCATATTCATAAAGTTACGGTGAAAAAGGCAGTTTATGAACTCCCGCTTGAAGAAGTACAAGGTACATCCTGTCAGGAATGCGAAATCACGGCAATGTTCTTGGAGCTGATGGATAAGAAGCAGCCTTCCATGAGTTAATCAGGCGCCTCACAATAGTAGAACCCGGGGAATCACTTGAGCGTTGCCGCGGGTTTTAAAGCCATACGGGCAAAAGGAGACAATGAAAGATGAAACATTTGAAAAAAGTTACCGTAAAAAAGGCACAGATTCCATCTGAAGATGAAATTGTGAATATCGGTTATGAGCTTACGGATATGTTACCTTTGAAAAAATAGTCGACATCTTTGACGAGGTTTTTAAGAAGGTGCATTTTCAAGAAGGTGTCCTAACGTTGCAACAAGAGAAAAGAAAGGAGAAGAAAGTATGAAGCATGTCAAAAGAATTACCTTAAGAAAGGCCGAAGACAACGGAGACGATTTGGGTTTGACCGCTGGAGATATCTCCGGTCTGCTCGACCAAGTGTTCGGATTCATCTTGAACCTTACCGCCGACAAGGGGAAAGGCGGACAAAACGGCGCATCCTAAGCCGTGTGAATTCCGGAAGGCGGCTGAAACTTCAGCCGCCTTTTTTCTTTACAACGCGCCAATCGCTTACACACGTCGTCCTGTTGTAATGATTGTCCCGTTATAGGGAATGTTCGTGAGCAGAAAATAACAGCAGAAAATGCCCGTGAAGTCATGGTATACTAGTCCAATTGGCTAATGCGTTCCTATTTTGGAGACAGCCAGGATGATGACTTTCCGGTGCGATGGTTGCGGAAAAGAAATGCACAAGGGAGATCTACGCTACACGGTGAAAATCGAGGTCCGCGCAGCGTATGATGAACTGGAAGTCAGTCTCATGGACCTCGTACGGGATCATCGGGAGGAAATTCTTGAACTAATAGAGCGTTTACGAAACAAAGACCCACAAGAAATCGAGGAAAGCGTTTACAAGAGCTTCGAACTCGACCTTTGTCCCTCCTGTCAGAGAATTTACATCCGCAATCCTTTACGTTTCCACCCGGAACAAGGCGTTGACCCCGACCAGATCAATATTGACGGTTTTTTACGTTCTTTAGGTTTCTCCCAGCCTAAAACTCCGGACGAAACCGACCTTAGTTAGAAAGTTCACGATTCATCGTCGTTGGAAAAAGCAATAATCGCCCAAAGAACAAGCACCCCCGTCAAGACGCCAACGTAAAGATAGTATGTCCAACTCGTGTTCATCTTATCGTTTCGCAACTTTCACTTGAAAAACCTCTGACTTCGCTTCCGGCGGAGCCTACTTGTCTGTGTACGGTTTATCTTGTATTCTAGCCCCTGTTGACAAGGAGATTCACCCATGCGAAGTATGTCTATCTTGTTTCCGTTTCCTTTGGTTCTGGCAGCGTTTCAAGCACCGGTACCCGTTATTCTCGATACCGACCTTGGCGATGATATAGACGACACCTGGGCATTGGGCATGTTGCTTGGTTGTCCGCAGGTCGATCTTAAACTGATCGTCACCGCATCCGACGATACCCCCACCAAAACGCGCCTGGTTGCCAAGATCTTAGAGCACATGGGACGCACCGATATCCCCATTGGTGTGGGCAAGAAAACGAGCGAACGACGAATCCATCAGGCGGCATGGCTGGGTGACTATTCGTTGGAAAAATATCCTGGCAAGATATACCAAGACGGCATCCAAGCCATGATCGACCACATTCAAAAGGCGCAGGAAAATGTGACGCTTTGCGTCATCGGCCCTCAGACCAATTTATTGGCAGCACTCCAACGCGATCCATCCATAGCAAAAAAGGCGCGAGTCGTAACCATGGCAGGCAGCGTATATATTGGGTACGACGGAAAACCGGGCGGCGTGCCCGAGTACAACGTCTATAAGGATATCGAAGCCGCTCGGGCGGTGTTCGCCGCTCCGTGGGAAATTACCATGGCGCCATTAGATATTTGCGGCACCCTAAGGCTGCAAGGGGAACGATATGCAAAGGTGAAGAATTCTCTCGCACCACGCGCAAAAACCGTTATCGAGAATTACGAGATGTGGGACATCCGCAATCAAAATCCACCCGACGCCAGCAGTATTCTATTTGACACCGTTGCGGCGTATCTCACCTTTAGCGAAGAATTGTGTGAGGTGGAAACAATTCGATTGCGTATAGATGATAAAGGCACAACTGTTCCCGATGAATCAGGCAGACCCGTCCGTTGCGCCCTGCGTTTCAAAAATCGAGATGCCTTCGAAGACCTGCTCGTAAAATCTTTGACGGAAGGGCTTTCGGGGTACTGATATGTTCCCCAATCTGAAGACTTCACGGGTTTTTTAGCGCCGCACCCGTACGCGCATCGAAACGCAACTCCTTGAACGCATCCCCCTTTGCCGTGCGAAATCGATAAATCCAGACCGCTCGTGACTGATTCTTGTCCCACAATACGATGGTTTTAGGGTCCCAAGGACTCGCAATGCCAAACCGCTCCTCCACGGCTTTCATGGCGCGCTTCGAAAGCATGTCGCTGTCCAAAAGGTCGGCAGGGACAGGTCTTGCAGCCGCGAGCGCCTCTGAAGCATATTCCAAAACGCCCGGCGGAGAACCGGTGCCTTTGGAAGTGTCGCTGATTTTTCCCCAGGGGTCAATCGTGAGACAGAGCCAAGCTTTTTTTGCCTTGCGGGAGCAAAAGACGATGGTCCATGACGAGGGCACTCCCTGATCGTTTAAATATTCCCCGCAGGCATATACCAAGTACGCGTCAGGTTCCCATTGTTGAGCGCCAACCAATGCCCTCTTCCATAGCGAACGAAACGTATACTCGGGGGGAGCTCCTCCTACGCTGACATCCCTCCCATCCGGAATATCCTCCAAACGGGGCGGTTGACTAGCGCCATTTCCGGAATGTTCCTCCTGAGAAGGGGGTTCCCCAAAGAAAAAGCTCGAGAGAATAACGCTGAATGCCCGATTGGCATCCTGAAATCCTTGAGGCAACACCTGACAAGAAATGATGTAAATCGTGCCGCCTTTGTTTATCCAAATATCACGAAATTGGTACCAAGATTCCCCACGCGGACGTTTGTACGACTTTTCCAAGACTGGCAACCCATGAAGCTCACTCTCAGACTCATACAAGACAGCACAAGATTCGGGCATCGCCGCATACGTGGCATGAAAGACATCTCTCAAGGTCTGTCCGGTCGGCATCTGTCGTCGCAGGACATGCACCGCCGTCGTGTATTTTTCCCATCGCGTCCGACTGCCCGGGTCAGCAACTCCCCAAATCTCTTGTGCGTGCAGGAAGGGATCTTCGCGGAATTGATACGTTTCCCAAATTTCATTAAGCGGCAACCAACTGGAGGGATACGTTAGCGAAAACCCATCACCTTGGAAAGTAACTAGGTCTTGCAACTGTCCGCGCGGCGGCGCCCCAAGACACAGCGGGCATAGCAACACAAGAGCCAAGAACCCACTCAGAAAAAAACGTCCCCCCACCTTTTGCTTTGACATACTAGCATGCCGTCTCACGTACACCTCCTCCCCCCGTATTCGGAGGACCGATCAAGACGCTGAAACCGGTTCCGGAGTCGACGCTGCCGGTTCCTGAACTGGCTCTTGTTCCGATGCCCCCGGTGAATTGGTCTGAACGGAGGCAATCTTAGGAACAATGGTAATTTTTCCGTCCGCTACTTCAAGACGTTCGACACGGTCCAGTATTGCCGCGATATTCGGATTTTGGCGGATATCCTCAGCGATGTTCTTCTGCCGCAATTCCGCAATCGCCTCTGGGGGAAGCGCCCGCCCCTTCACCTCGGCACCTTCTACGGTGACAAACAACATCCCGTTGCGCACAAACACGTCCACCGTTGCCTTGCCATTAAAATACCGACCTTTGACATACTTCCCAAACAAAGGAATGGTCGAAAAAGGTTCCAGGCTGACGCTAACCTGCGCCTGAACCTTATCTCCTTCGATGTTTACATAGGCTTGATCTTTGACGATCGCCCAATCCGGATGGTTTTTGATGAGCGCATTGATATCGTTAGACGTCAATACAAGCGTAGGCGCTGGCTGATTTTGCAACAACGCATTTTTGAACTCATCCCAACGGCGCATAGCAGAATCTACCTCTTCCGCAGTCAACACCACTTCCGGCATAGACGCCGGCGCCACATCTGTAAACTGCTCTACCAAGGTCGATACCACTGTTTTCGTGCCGGAATACAACAAAGCGGCAACAATAATCACTAAAAAGATAACCGCCAGACAGCCTATTCCCCCCACAATGAGGCACGTATTATTTCCACGGGACGGGCTTTGCGACCGTTCAGGAAATGGATTAGTTTCAACGTCCGACATAAAGAGTTCCTTTCTTCAGATTTCACAGTGAAATCAGTTAAAAACAACGGGCTCTTTCGTTTTGGCGGATTCCAACGCCGCCAACGAAATCTTTACTGCCCACACAGCGTCTTCGGCTGTCACCCGAGGCGATGTCTTACCTTCTAACCAAGCCCGAAAGTCTTCCCACTCCAATTGATACGGACTCACCGGAACAGGACTACCCGGCACGATCATACCTGGCTGCCCGCCAGCCGATTCCCGTTTCATACTTTCTATAGGCGCCTCGTTACTATCGTATCCAACCATCCCTTTGTCGCCACAAACCTCCACTTTTACGCGAAATCCACCCGGGTGCGCCCAAGTCCCAATCACATGAGCAAGCACGTCGTTCTTCATGCGCAACGTGACCAGCGAGTAATCAATGATGTCTCCCCGTAGCAACGCCTGACAAAAAACTCGTTTCGGGTCGCCCCACATATAGCGAATCCAATCAAAATCGTGAATGATCGTGTCCAGGGTAACACCCCCACTTTGGGCATAATCACGAAACCAAAGCCCCTCTCCCCGCGGGAAAATACCGCCCCGGTAGGTTTTCACAAAACCCACCTTACCGATCCGCCCTGACAACACCACAGACCGGATGCGCTCGAATTCCTGGAAAAAACGTACCACATGCCCCACGTAAAGTTTTACGCGATGTTTCTGAGCCACCCGGACGGCCTCCTGGCATTCCTCCACCGTTCGTCCCAACGGCTTTTCACAGAAAACGTGTTTCCCGGCTTCCGCCGCGGCAATAACGAAGGGCACATGCTGCGGTGTCGGCGTTGTGATGGCTACAATATCAATACCCTCTTTACGAATTAAGCCTAAGCAATCGTCTGTGGCTTCCGCCCCAATACGGTTTGCCAAGGATTCCGCCTTCGCGCGAATAACATCACCACACGCTACCACGCGAAACCCGGCAAGAGACGCCACACGGGCATGAACCGCTCCCATCCCGCCGCATCCAATGATAGCAACCTTCATTTCGTCTCTCCCTAGAGCCTCAAGATCGTCTGCAAACTGGTTAACACGTGAGCCAACATCGCTTCCCTCGAATAGGTGTAAGCGCCATATTCCGCCGTCAAGGACTTATCATAACCGATTTCCCGCAAGGCAGCCATCACCGCAGGCCAATTCACGTCTCCTTCCATCAACATCACAAAACCGCCCATCGTACCCACAGACGAACGAAAGTCTTTCATGTGAACTGCGCGAACCCGCTTACCCAAAATCCGGATCCATTGTTCCGGAAATCCATACGGAATCATATTACCGACGTCCACATAAGCCCCTACGTATTCACTTTCACATTGATCAATGAAATCGCGCATTTCCGTCGGACTCAGCAAGAATTTGTTCCAGACGTTCTCTATTGCCAAGGTGACTTTTAGACGTTCAGCAATGGGCACAAGTTCCCGTACTCCCGAGAGCGCATTTTCCAAAGCAACATCATACGAGGTCCGGTTGTCTACCACGCCGGGCACGACAAGAAGAGAATCCGCCCCCAACCAAGAGGCAATTTCCAACCCCCGTGCGATCAGTTCCTTCGCTTTTTGCCGCACACCGAGGTCCGTCGCACTCAAAGGATATTGCCATCCCATCCCGCTTGCCACACTGTGGAGGGCTATACCCTGTGAATCGGCATGCTTGCGAATCGCCCGGATATCCCCCTCGGTTGCGTCCAGCCGCGTAGGTCCTTTGTCGCCAATGCAGACTTCAAAAGCGGCAAAGCCTATCCTCTTTGCAACCGAAATACATTCGATCGCTGACATGTCGCCTGGAAATGCCCATTGATTTATGCCCGGTTTCATTTTGACCTCCTTCCGAAGTTAGTTTCCCGCCACTGCCCATTATAGATAATTTCATCTCTTAGGCAAAACGACGCCGTAACTCACGCTGCCATCGCGAGGAGCGGAATCCCCGACGCGAGCTTGCAATCCCCTTGACTTCTTGTAGGGGCGCAACACGTTGCACCCTCTCCTCCCTGGTCTCCCACTTAGGCGTGAGGCAATGATCGGTCGGGCGACCACAGGGGGTGGCCCCTCAACCGCGAAACGCAAGGGGACTGAGTGCAACGGCGGGATTATCCCCGAATACCCAAGGGGATTGCCGCGTCGCCCCTTCGGGGCTCCTCGCAATGACAGGGTGACGACATAGAATTTAGGAAGGCGTAGTACAAAGGCGAGGCATCTACATTGCCCGAGTGGGTTCCCGGATTACTCTGGAACGCCAACTAATTGCAATAGAAGACCGTGTTCCAGATGAGAATCTAGTGTTTTCATTTCTCGCAGCGACTAGCGACACGCGAAAGGGAATGTATGTCGCATATTTTGATATAGACGAGTCATCTATTACCTTCCTGGTACGTCAAGCCAGGTCGTTTTCTTCTTGATGACACGTAATGTCGCATAAATGAGAAGTCCTAACACAAAAATAACCGCCCACAGCTTGTCGACCACAATTCGACGGTTTACGACGTACTCAGCGACAGTTTCTAAAAACGCAAACGCAGCGATGACCCCAAAAAGCCCGGAATATTCCCTGCGAAGCACCGTTTTCCACGAAAAAGGAAGATCTGGGGGACGCCACAGGCCGAAGTTAGGAAAAAACACCGGCGTCCGGTTGCAATACTCTTCATAAACCGACCCAAATTTGGCTCGCAAGTACGACTCCTCTGCCATGATAATCCGTTCGTAGTAAAGCCAAAATAGACACGCGTAAAGCAGCCCTAACCACCATTCCCGCGCAAAAAGCATGACCCCAAGCCCCATGAAAAAATTACCAAGATACAACGGATTCCGGACGACGGAATACATGCCTGTCGTGTTTAGAGAGTCCGCTATTTGTTCTTTTGTGTTACGCCCCGATGTGCCAGCGGGAACATATCCCACCGTAAAAGCCCGAATCCCTAGACCAAATAAAGACACGGACAAACAAAACATGTCCCATACGTTGTCCCATGTATGAGACCCAAAGGGGTAAGTAAAACCATGTAGCGCAGGTAAGACAATTCCCAGCAACAGAAGAGGAAGATAACTGCGCCACCGGAAAAACCAACTGCCTCTTTGTATACTTTTCCGTTCCAACGACATAACTATTTCCCGTGTACCATGAAGCTCCAAGTGCCTTGTCGCCGGTTCTACAAGAACACTGCTGATATGTCTAGCCTATTCTCGTCTCGGTGACTCTTAACTGACCTTTATTTTACGATACTCAAAGCCACGTAGGGTACTAGGTTAAAAAACAAAATCCCGAGTTTATACAACCCCATCCCGCAGAAGACGAGTAAAGAATATTGTTCCGGTGTCAGAGTGATGTATCGGCTTTGCATGTGGTACATCTGTTTTTGAAAAACACTCCACAGCACAAACCAGGTGATCAAAATGGCGAGATTGATTACAGTGGACCACATGAACAGTTCCCGCACTTCAAGGATATTCATTATTCCTCTCCCTCTAAAAGTTACTTTGTGCCACGCATTATAGATGATCCGGTTTCGGGAACGGGATTTTCGATGGGGAGAGAACAGAAATTGCCTTGCGGTTTCAAAAAAGCACTCAAACGACCACGATGTTTGTCATCAGGAACTCGTTTCAATCAGCGGTGTGGGAGCAGATGTGTTTTCTTCCGGGGAGTTACTGCCATTATCCTCTACGGATGGGACAGTCTCCTCCACAGCCACAACTTCCGCCGGTTCTTCCGCCGGAACAACAGATTCCACAGGGACGTCCTGATTGGACACTTCCAGCACGGCAGGTTCGGCTGTCGTGTTTGACGGCAACGTGTTAGATAGGGCATCTCCTGACACCGCGGAAACCAAGCGAACAAGGTCTTCGGTGGGACTATTCCCCACAGCACTGACGACCGCACTCGAAGTGCTACGAGCCACAGGCACCCCGCCGTTTGCCACGGCTTTGCCGATTTCTCGTGCCGCAGGTCCACCCGGACGCGCGGCAATGACTTTGGCAGCATTGCCGTCTTCGCGTCGGACAAGTATTTCAATCACAGAATCATTTTTAAATGTCGCTTCCCGAGTTAGAACGACCCGGTAGGGGTAATCAGCAGAGCTTTTTAGGTTGTCCTCGTTGAAAGCCAGTTGCGTCCCATGACGATCAAATAGCGCCTGCGGAGGCTCAAAGGCAAGGTCTTCTGTCGTTTTTTCCGCAGAGGCTATGTCGTCATCTGTAAATCTTAAAAAAACAGGAACGGAATCTTCGACTGGTCGCTGTGTGCTCAGATGCAACCAAAATATACCTATCCCAACAACGGCACAAGCTGCTGCAGCAAGACACGATGTATAGACCAGTCGTATTTTCCGCTGCCGGCGTTGCCGCGCTGCCTCACGGGCTCGGATTTCACCCTTAACACGTGACCAAAGCCCCTCAGGACACGGCTCGCCGCCCCTCAAATGGCTAGCGATGTTATCACGTATCCATTTTTCGTCTTTCATCTCAATCACCTTAGCCCGTTGTCACCCACTCCCCCGTGTCTGCCACAACGGGCGAACCTTCCTTTCGTATAGTATATTCAGTTGGGATGTCGTTTTGATGACACCTCCCTATTCTTTTTTCTTTTGCGTATCCTACTAATAACTCCCGAAGACGTTTTCTTCCTCGGGCGAGATGGGTCATGACAGATGCCCCGGGTATGTCCAACATTTCAGCAATCTCTTTATAAGAAAACCCCTCGACATCTTTCAGTAATATGCACATGCGCTGCACCGGATTGAGCTGCTCAAAGGCTTGGTAGACTTCCTCGCTACACAGCTCCAGGACGTCTTCCGGGTTTTCAATACTTTTGGGAAGACTCTCATAACCGTTATCTGAAACGGCCGGTTCTTCCAAGTCGTCAAGAGAACAGTTATTCCGGCTGGTTTCCCGATTGGCACAAAAGCACTTGTTAGCTAAAATCCGGTACATCCAAGCACGAAAATTCGTACCCGGTTGGAACCGATGAAAATTCTCATAGGCGGTGAGCACCGCATCGGCGAATACATCGTCCGCCTGCGCAGCATTCCACAGTGTCCGACGGAGGAATCTATAAAACTCGTCCTTGTGTTCCTCCAAAGCAGACAAAAAGTCCGTCATAGCCACCTCATCACCAGCGGAACACTCTCTTAAATCGTCATTATCATATGCGTCGAACAAAAGAAAGACAAACCCCGCCGGCACGGCGGGGTTTCCTTAACTCTCCAAAATACTAAACTTATTTCTTCGGCGCAGCAGGCGGAACAACTTCTTTGCAGCTCGTCACATCGATCTGTGTATTGTTCTCTTTCAACGTGCCGGTCGCCTCGACCTTCTTGCCGTTCATTTTGGAAACGTCGGCAACTTTCGCACCAACAACGGTCAGGCTCTTGCCGGCAAGATCGGCAATCGCTTTGCCATCGGCGCCCTTTGCGGACTCGACTTTAATCGACGGCACATTGTTTGCCACCGACACGGTTCCCGTAACAGTAGCTACGGTGTCAGCCGCCATCGCCGAAAGGCAAATGCTTGCCACAAACAAAACCGCCAGCGCTACTCCACTAAGTTTCTTCATCGCTTTCTACCTCCTTTTCTTTTTTCCCATGTTCCTGTTCTACCGCTGGAGCACCCTTTGCTCCAACATCCACCCTATATATTCACGCGGAAACACAAATTATGTCAGACGCCAAGACTTTTTTGAGACACCGCTTCTCGCCCCGCCAATGAAAGCGGCTTTGAGTTCTCTCGTTACAGAAGCAAGTCACACAGGCACAAGATGTTACGTCATGTACCGCCAAGACTTACCTCTCTTCCGCGCCGAGAGATGAGTTCACAAAGGTTTGGCAGTGCATCGAGAGGGTAGACCAGGGCTTATATGGCCCGACACCTTTGCGAGAAGCGAGTGCCCGAAAGGACGAAGCAGTCCCCCGCCTTCTGCAGGCGCGCAACGTGTTGCGCCCTATCCCACTACCGAGTTTCCCCCTTCACACCTGAGGGGATTGCCGCCTCGTGCCTGCGGCACTCCTCGCAATGACACGCACAAAGATCTTGGACGAATAAGTTTGATTGTGCCCCATATCCATCTTACAATAACGTTTTCCTCCAAATGCAGACTGTCAGCAATCGGAAAGGACTCTACTATGAGCAATGGAATACGCGTTACCATCTGGAACGAAGGCGTGCACGAAAAAAAACATGAGACCGTAAGAAAAGTCTATCCAAAAGGGCTAGGCGCTCCCATCGCCGAATATTTGCAGAAACAACCCGGCATCGCTTCCGTACACATCTCGGAACTTGATCACGAACAACAGGGTCTGACGGATGACATCTTGGCGAACACGGATGTCATGACGTGGTGGGGACACATGGCACACGATCAGGTGACCGACAAAAATGTTGAGCGGGTACACCAACGGGTTCTCGAAGGGATGGGCCTCATTGTGCTGCATTCCGGGCACTACTCGAAGATTTTCAAGCGACTAATGGGAACGGGCTGTTTCCTAAAATGGCGTGAAATCGGCGAAAAAGAACGTCTTTGGGTGGTAGACCCTGCCCACCCCATCGCCGAGGGGCTACCCGAGTACTTCGAATTGGAACACACCGAAATGTACGGAGAACACTTCGACATCCCCCAGCCCGATCAATTGGTCTTTATCAGTTGGTTCGCCGGTGGTGAAGTGTTTCGCAGCGGTTGCTGTTGGCACCGGGGACAGGGCAAGGTCTTCTACTTCCGTCCGGGACACGAAACGTTTCCGATCTATTACAATGAAAACGTACTCCACGTTATTTATAATGCGGTGAAATGGGCAACACCCTCCGGCGTGAAAACCATCGTCCGCGGAAACACTAAACCTTTGGAAGACGTCAAGACCCAGCCTTAGAGGAATCAACAAAAAACGGATATGTCGGCGGGAAACGGGGCTTGGTGAGAAGCACCTCGCACGAAACCGATAGCGAGACAAAGAAAATGCCCTTTGGGAGAAGAGTCTGCGGCTGGAAATTGATGGGCATCTGTTGCGCCCACGTCCTGTTTCTCACCCCAATAATGCCTTGGAGCCTTCATGCTCAAGAAATGACCGTTCCTCAACAGGGCGCCCTTGCCGGCGAACGATACCGTGTGATTGTTTCCACCGATATCGGCGGCTCCGATCCGGACGATTACCAGTCTATGGTTCACTTTCTTGTGTATGCCGACGTGTTCGATATAGAAGGGCTCATTTCGTCGCCTCCCCAAAAGGGGCGAGCGGAACATATCCATGAAGTTCTAAATGCCTACGAAGCGGATTATCCCGATCTGATCCGCAACTCCAAAGACTATCCTTCCCCAACCAGGTTGCGTAGCCTTGTCAAACAGGGTGCTGTAGACCCGGCGCCTTCAGATGGATTCCGTAGTCCCACGGAAGGTTCTCTTTGGATCATTGACCGATGTCGAGCGCCAGACCCTCGTCCCGTCTATGTTCTTGTGTGGGGTTGTATTACCGATGTGGCACAAGCCGTACATGATGCCCCAGATATCAAGAGCAAACTCCGCATTTATTCGATCGGCTCGTGGAACACCTCACAGGACCGTGCCGCACGGGATTACCTATACAACCAGCACAAGGACTTGTGGTGGATAGAGGCGAATACCACGTTTCGGGGTATGTACGTCGGCGGCAACCAAACGGGGGACCTCGAAAACGGGGTATTCCTCGAACATCACGTTCGGAACCGCGGCGCACTCGGAGATTTATTGGTTCAGAAGTTAAGTCACATCAAAATGGGTGACACCCCCTCTGTGCTTTACTTGTTACGAGGCAACCCCAACGAACCCACTGAAAGTCATTGGGGCGGCAGCTTCATTGCCACCGAACACAGCCCCTCTTATTGGACGGATAATCCCGACCCCGAACTGGCTGAAGGAAAGTTCCCGGGGGCAAAAACGGTCAGTCGCTGGCGCGAGGCCTTTTTGCGTGATTGGCAAAAACGGATGGAACGGCTTACGCCCCGAGGTGCTGAACCCCGCTAGTCAACCCTACTTTTTTCACCTGCGGTACGTGTGACAGCGCTAGTTCTCTGGTCTTTTAAGGGCCGCAACGTGTTGTGCCCTACCCCAACTTTCCCCCACAGCGCCTTCAGGTTTTCCTTGTGGGGACGAGTCCCCGCGCTCGCCCTCCTTGTGTCAGCCCACAACCAGCCTGCGTTGCCGATTACTCCTGTTGTCATTGCGAGGAGCGAGTCCCCGAGCGACGAAGCAATCCCCTCATCCGCATAGCGCAAGAGGACCTAGTGCACGGATGCTGCTATCCCCCAATTCCCAAGGGGATTGCCACGTCGTGCCTAGCGGCACTCCTCGCAATGACAAGGCGGGACATACAATTTGCAGTCCCGGGGATGCGGTCAAGCCCCCCTTTCATCCCCCGCATGCGGGGGGACTGAGGGGAGCATACCTATCCACAAACCCCTACCAGGGCTAGCCACTAAGAAAGTTTCAGACACGGTAATTCTCCGCCCGTCTTGTAGGGGCGCAACGCGTTGCGCCCTGTACCGACCCCCAGGTTATCCCCCCAATTCCCAAGGGGATTGCCACGTCGTGCCTAGCGGCACTCCGCGCAATGCCCTTCATGGAAAATCTTCTCTTCAGTTTCTCATCCGACATAACTAAAAAGAGGCAAAGGTACTGGACGAATACAATGAGTTGAAAGTTTGCACCCGAGAAGAGTAGGATTAGGCGTAATTGTGCGCGATAAGACACGCAGTTGGTGTGTCCACAAGAACAACAGAATGAGGAACGAACAAGCCATGCATCATCGGTTAAGCGAATACGACACCACCCAGCAGTATAAAGCGAAGGTCATCGAGTCTCACCGAATCACCCCGGAAGACAGCGAGGTTGAAGTGCGTCATATTGTTTTAGAGGTGGATGACCCTGCCTTCAAATACGTAGAAGGCCAGAACATTGGGGTACTAGCCCCGGGCGATCCATCGCTAGGCGGGAAGCCCCATTTTCGATTGTATTCCATCGCTAGCAGCGCCGAGGGCGAAGAGGGTGACCACAAACGTTTCGCGATAGCCGTGCGGCGTTGTTTTTACATTGATGAATTCAGCGGTGAAGAACGAAAAGGCATAGCTTCGAACTATCTATGCGACCGGGTACCGGGGGATGAAATTACGATCACAGGACCTTATGGGGGCGCGTTTGCCCTGCCTAGCGATCCTCATATCAATTTGCTCATGATTGGCATGGGCACCGGTATCGCGCCGTTTCGCGCATTTGTCAAGCGTATTTTCAAGGAAAAAGGACAATGGAAGGGCAAGGTGAGACTGTTCTACGGAGCCAAGCGCGGTCTCGAATTGCTTTATATGAACGACATTCGCAATGACTTCAGCAATTATTACGATCAGGAAACGTTCAAAGCATTTGAAGCCCTTAGCCCCCGTCCCGCATTGAACGCCCCGGTGGCGCTTGACCGAAGCATCGAAGAAAACAGTGCAGAAGTTTGGTCAATGATTCAAGACCCGTTGACGAATGTGTATGTGGCGGGGCTGGAAAGTGCGCGCGAAAATCTGGACAAGGCGATGGCAAAGATTGCCGGTTCGGAAGAAATTTGGCGGCGCACGAAGGCAAATCTGGTATCGCAAGGGCGATGGTTCGAGTTGATTTACTGATCCTAACAATGTGTTGAGAAACTCGCCGCCGGTCGGTAATGGTCCGACCGGCGTGCGTTTTTATACTCGAAAGCAGGAACCCTGAAAGGCGCATCCATGACAACAGGCATCCGTCAGGACATTGCCGAATTACTCGATCAGATCCCATTGATAGACACCCACGAGCATCTCTTCGAGGAGTCGTTCCGTGTCTCACGCCGCAGCAATCCAGACGAATATCCCCTGCCTCCAAATGACTTCAGCTTACTATTTTTTAATTATGCCAATGCAGACTTGATTTCGTCGGGTATGTCCCGCATCAAAGTCGAACAACTTTGGGGGAAAGAACTGGACGTCTCGGCGAAATGGAAATTGATAGCGCCCCATTATAGCCATATCCGACAGACAGGCTATGGGCAAGCCATTCGACGGAGTCTCCAAATCCTCTTCGACGTAGATGACCTCAACGAGAACACTTGCGAAATCGTTTCGGAGAAAATCCACAACGGCGTCCACCCCGGTTTTTATCATCAGATCATGGAAACGGCACGAGTGGCGTACGCCCACGTCAACGCCGTAGATCCAGACGGCTGGCTGCCGATTTTTCGCGAAACGGAACAGCCAGAATTATTGGGACAAGATCTGAGCACCGTACTCTTAAGCACAGGCATCCATGTAGAACGCGTGGAACGGTGGTATGGTAAGACCATCCAAAATTTGAAAGAGTGGCATGCCGCTATTGATCACGCGTTTGAGACCTATGCCCCACGTGCCATCGCCACAAAAAACCAATGTGCCTATCAACGGCGACTCGATTTTGAGTACGTGTCCGACGAAGACGCCGCGCCTTTGTTTGCCCGCTTTCGCCAAGACCCGTCAGCGCTAACCGCCGCCGAACACAAAGCGCTGCAAGATCACTTGTTTCACTACTGCGTGCGCAAAGCAATCGAATTCGATCTCACCATCAAACTCCACTGTGGATATTTTGCAGGTACAGGATCGATGCCACTGGAACACGTTCGACAAAACGCCGCCGACCTGTGTCGCTTGCTGAGACTTTATCCCAACGCGCGATTTGACATCTTTCATATCAACTATCCCTATCAAGACGAAGCGATCGCCCTTGCGAAACACTACCCGAACGCCTACGTGGATATGTGTTGGGCTTGGATTGTCAATCCACGAGCCAGCGTGCGGTTTGTCAAGGAGTTTCTAACCGCTGCCCCCGTAAACAAACTATTCACGTTCGGCGGAGACTATCGCATGATCGAGCTGCTGCCGGGACACGCGAGTATTGCACGGCACGGTCTCGCACAAGCCTTGGCCGAATTGGTCGAGGAGGGTTGGTTACGCGAAAGCGATGTACCTTTCATCGCTCAACGCATCATGCACGACAACGCCGCTGAAGTCTTCGACCGAGAACGCACCCTGCGAAACCAGTGCGTTCCTTCTTGCCTGCAAAACAAGTCTACCGGTGAAGCCTGAATGAGCCTTTTGGAGATATTGGAAAGGGAAGTATTCCCCCGTGTAGAAAAGGCGTCACGTTATCTCGGCACCGAGTACAACGCCATCCATAAGGATCCCCGTTCGGTGGATTTACGCGTCGCCCTTGTATTTCCAGACCTGTACGATATGGGACTTGGTAATCTGGGATTGTTAGTCCTTTATGCCATTCTCAATCGGCTGTCTTGGTGTTGGTGTGAGCGCGCCTACGCGCCGGCTCCAGACATGGAACGGCTGCTGCGCGAACGTCGACTGCCCCTATTTGCCCATGAATCGAAAGATCCCCTTGGTAGCCTAGATCTGATCGGCTTTACGCTTCAGTCAGAACTGACGTACACTACTGTCTTGAACTGTATTGACCTCGCTGGATTGCCTCTTCGTTCCTCTGCGCGACGCGATGACGACCCGCTGATCGCTGCAGGCGGTCCAGGGGCATTCAACCCGGAACCTTTGGCGCCTTTTATCGATTTTTTCGTCATCGGCGACGGCGAAGACGTCATATTGGAGATCGCCGAATGTCTCCGAGCAACAAAGAACGCGCCTCGGGGGGTTCGTCTCGAGCAGCTCGCAAAAATCGAAGGCGTCTATGTCCCAGCATTGTATCCCGTGGTGACCCTCCCAGATGGGCGAACCGTACCCGATCCCGCTGCGCCCAAGGTTCGCAAACGTCTCGTCAGGAACTTGAACGAAGCCTATTTTCCCACCCGCCTCGTGGTACCCTTCACCCAACAGATCCACGATCGAGCGGGAATGGAAATCATGCGTGGATGTACGCACGGGTGCCGCTTTTGTCAAGCCGGCATGATTTCGCGTCCCGTAAGAGAACGGGAACTCGAAAAAATCGAATCCCTTTTTGAAAAATTGGTCAGCCAAACGGGGTACGAAGAGGTGTCCCTGGTATCTCTGTCTACCTGCGACTATTCACGGGCACGGGCGCTCGTTTTTCAATCAGCGCAACAAGCCAAAGCCCGAAGAACCAGTGTCTCCCTGCCTTCTCTCCGGTTAGATACGTTTTCCATCGAGTTGGCGGAATTGACCGCTGATGTACGTCGCACGGGACTGACAGTCGCACCCGAAGCGGCGACCCCTCGCTTGCGTGCCGTCATTAACAAATGGCTACCCGACGAAGATTTGCTCGAAATGTGCGCAGAAGCGTTTCGTCGAGGGTGGACCCACATCAAGGCGTATTTCATGATCGGTTTGCCCGGTGAACGCGATGAAGACATAGAAGCGATCGTCGACCTGTGCGTTCGTGCCCTAGAAACGGGACGAAAAGCCAACCCTCAGGCACGTATTCACATCGGCGTTTCAACGTTTGTCCCTAAACCGTTCACCCCGTTCCAATGGGCAGAACAGATTTCTTTAGAAGAAACGAGGCGACGTCAAGATATCTTGCGAAAACGCCTTCTAAAATACCGCGCCATCAAATTCGGATACCACGCACCACAATCTACCTTCATCGAAGGTCTTATATCCCGCAGTGATCGGAGCGTCGCTAGCGTATTGGAGGAGGCGTGGAAACGCGGCGCCCGCCTCGACTCGTGGGACGAATACCTGAATTTCCAAGCATGGCAGGATGCCATAGCAACCACGGGCTTCTCGGTGGACTACGCCTATCGACAACGACAACTCGATGAGACCCTGCCGTGGGATTTTATTGACCCCCTAATCTCCAAAGCATGGCTTAAAGCCGAATGGTGTCGCGCCCAGGAAGAAGAACACCGCCCCGACTGCCGACGTGTCGGTTGTCATTCGTGTGGCGTGTCCGCCCCCGACCGTCCCCTGTGTAATGAAATCCTCAAACGCGCTATGGAAGGCGCCGCAGAAATCACACCACAAACAAGTGCCTGCCCGACGACGGAAAATGCACCCCCGCCCATACAACGCTTGCGATTTCGGGTGGGTAGAAAAGGCTTGGCGCGTTTCCTTTCGCACCTTGAGCTGACATCGGCATGGATACGTTCACTCCGTCGTGCAGACGCTCCGTTGGCATATTCCCAGGGATTTCATGCTCACCCTAAAGTGAGTTTTGCCAGTGCCCCGCCGGTAGGAGAGGAGTCCGAGGGGGATTACATGGATGTCATACTTACCGCGCATATTTCGCCCGAAAAATTGCGCAGGCGGCTGACTTCCGTACTGCCGGAGGGCCTCTTCATTCTTGATGTATGTGAAGTGCCGCTCAACGCTCCAAGTCTAAACAGCCAGGTGGCAGGCTTTGTCTACGACATTTTCGTCGATATCGACGAACGACTATTAAAGGAACGCATAGAAAGTCTGATGAAACAGGAAGAAATCCAAATCGAACGTAAATCCAAAGAAGGAGGGAAAAGCTCCTTTATCAACGTCAAACCGATGATTACCCACCTGCACGTACAGAGAGAAGACAATAAAACGGTTTGCATCCACCTAGAGACCCGAATCATTGATCAGCGCAGTCTTCGAATCCGAGACCTGTGCGTACTCCTGGAAATCGACCCCGCCTCCGTTCGTATCGTCAAACGCAACACCCGCTTCTCGTCTTGACCGTACAATACTAGCTATCCCATCACACGCCGAATTAAGAAATTTGAGCGGGCTTTGCAGGAGAATCTCTTCACAAGCGCGATCGACTTGGAGAATGGCGTGCGAGAAATAGTATATATAAGACTCAAATAAGGCGAGACCGCAATAGATCTTGCTTCATAAAACATATCGCAATGGAAGACAGGAGAAGATTTCCAACCCTATTTCGAGAATCAATTCCGAATCGCATGGGAGAGTTAAAATGGACCAAAACCAGGTTCTTGCGATTTTTCCCGAATCAAACGATCTTTTGAAAAGGGGTTCGACCAGCTCCGTCCGTGTGCTTGGCATCGACCTAGGCACAACCAACTCTACTGTTGCGCAGATTATTTGGTCTCCTTCCTACACCACCCCGCCGACTGTCGAGTGTCTTGATGTCAAACAACCCACCCCCACGGGTGCGTATTCGAGCGCGCTAGTACCTTCCGTAGTTGCCTTATACGACGACCAAGTCTGGATCGGTGAAGGGGCAAAACGTCTGCGTGCCAACGCCCAATTAAGACGGAATAAAGATATTTTCTACGAATGCAAAAATGAAATGGGCACAAGACGTACCTATCACCTGGCACCCGAAGGTTTTAGATCGCCCCCTGAAATCGGAGGAAAAGTCTTAGCGTTTCTAAAAGAAGCCGCCCTCAAGGCGGACAAAAAAGACATCGATCGGGTCGTCGTCACTGTGCCGGCATCGTTTCAAATCTCGCAGCGTAGGGATACCTTGCGTGCCGCAGAACTTGCCGGGTTATCTATAAAACCCGGCGATTTGCTTGATGAACCCGTAGCCGCTTTTCTCGATTACTCTGCAAGGCACCAGCTTATTACGAGCGGTGAGTTTACTCGCGAGCAGAATCTGCTCGTTTTTGATTTTGGCGGAGGCACGTGCGATGTCGCTGTGTTCCATATAATTCAGGACAAACACAGCAACCGCCTGAATATATCTCCCATCGGTGTTTCTCGCTATCACCGACTCGGTGGTGGAGATATTGATGCCGCTATCGTCCATGAAGTGCTGATACCCCAAGTAATTCAACAAAATCACATCGACATGCATATGCTGGACTTCGAAGCGAGAAAGTACTACATCGAACCAGCCCTTTTGGGGGTTGCAGAAGCTTTGAAAGTTGGACTTTGCCTCGAAATAGCTCGTCTTCAAGCATTTGGGAAATATGAAGATGGTACCAAATCGCGCGTTGAAAAATCCCAACCCGGCTCTTGGCCTTGCCCCTGTCCAGCGCATCCTTCATTAACATTGACCTCTCCCCGTCTTACTGCAGAAGAATTTGAGGAGGTATTGAAACCTTTCCTCGATACGGAATTCGTATACGCACGGGAAACGGAATACCACCTAACTTGTTCCATTTTTGCACCCATCTTGGATGTTCTTGACCGAAGTAGGCTAGAACCCCGTGAAATTGACCTCTGTCTGCTCGTGGGTGGAAGCAGTTTAATTCCTCAAGTACAAAGAGCCGTAAATCAATTCTTCAAGAAAGCCCGACTACTGGTTTACGAAAACGAGGAATCCGTCCAACTTAGTGTGGCGCGCGGTGCTGCTTACCACGCTTTATCGTTAGCCCTATTCCAAAAACCCCTCATTCAGCCCATCTCAAACGATAGCATTGCGATTCGTACAGAATCCGGGTTATTGGAATTGATCCCAAAAGGCGCCGTATTACCTTTCCCGGGAGAAGATCAATTCATAGATTTTCATGAATTGGTAGTTCCGAAAACTTCGCTGAGAGAACCTATTCCGTTGCGGGTGGAACTCGTAAGCGCCGACGAAAACCAAACCGTGTTTACAGCTGTCTGGGATATTTCGCCCCCTGTGAACCAAGGCGATCAACTCTGCTTAAGCGTGTCGATGGACAGCAACCAGTGCCTCAACCTCAAGCTCACCCTACCCAAACGGCATAAAGATCCTCCCTTTGAATGCATCATCGAAAACCCACTTGCGGTGGTTGTCAATCCCGATGCGTTGCGCCAGAAAATCGAAGAAAAGGAAGAACTATTGAGAACGGGCTACATCCGCGGATCGCAAGTCGCCGACACGCTAGGCGAACTGGCTCGTGATTACCAAGAATTGGGACAAACCGACAAGGCGATTTTCTACCTCAAACAGGCATTGAGACGTAAAAACAAACCCGATGCGTATCTGCTGAATTTACTGGGTATCTATTACGGCGAAAAAGGGGATTGGGAAAACGAGGAAAAGGCCTACCTGGAAGCCTTTCAAGCTAACCCAAAAGAAACAACACCTCTTTTTAATCTGGCGTTAGCCCAAGAAAAACGAAAACGGTACAAAGAAGCCCGAGCAACCATTGAAAAAGCACTTTCCATAACTGACGAACCGCCATATAGAACGCTTCACGCCATGATCTTAAAAGCCCTGGGTCATACTCAGCAGGCACAAGCCGAACTAAAAGAAGCTTTTAAAAAATTCGGGCCTTTGCCCACCTTAAGCGATTGGGAACTGGGTTGGTATCGAACAACTGCTGAGCTTCTGGGGGACAGCACCGGCGTCCAAAATGCCGCCGACGAGTTAAAAAGACGTTCAAGTAGACATTCCACGGATGATATCTCAGCTGGATATCTACCCCAAATAAAGACAGCGTTGCGGAAAATATGACGACTTGGTTGTTACCCATTGAAAAAATGACGGCGGCCCAACGTCAGGCCATTTCCCTGCCCACTCATCAAAACCACTTTATCTTCGGCCCGCCCGGGTCGGGGAAGACACAAGTGTTGGTACATCGTGCCGCCTTACTACGGCGTAAATTTGGCGGAAACGATGCAGAATTCCGCATCCTTGTCTATACAAACGTATTGAAAAAATATATTCGCTCCGCGCTAGAACTGTTGGACATTCCTACAAAAGCTGTCACGACCTATGATGACTGGTGTCATCATTTTCATATTCAACATATAAGCCCGGTGATACCGTGGAATGAAAAACGGAATCATCCCGACTTCTCCGCCATTCGAGCAGCCGTAGCGCATTGCGTCGCCCTCAACAAAGTCCGCCTACCGCTTTATAATTTTGTGCTGGTCGACGAAGGTCAAGATCTCGATGCCATGGCCTTTCAAACCTTGCGACGTGTCGCACGGCATGTTACGGTTTGCTTTGACAATAAACAACAGATTTACCCACAGGGTTCAACCGAAGCGACTTGTTTGGCTGCGTTGGGACTTCAGGGACGAAGCCTTTCCTTAACCGACGCGTACCGTTGTACCCCCGGCATTGTACGACTCGCCGCGCAGCTCTTGCCGGACCATCGGACACGAAACGACTATCTTTCACAAGTACGTGTGGCACCGACAGAAGGCGAGACCCCTTTGCTTTATCAAGCGGGAAATTCAAAACAAGAGATAGAACGTCTCGTCGAAGTGCTCCAACAAAGACTCCTCGTCGACCAAAACATCGGCATTCTCGTGCCTATGCGCAAGTTAGTATTCAGCTTTACAAACAAACTGAAAGAAGCTCATATTGATGTCGAACCCCAAAATGCGCTGGATTTTACGTCAAGTCGCCCTAAACTAATGACCTACCACAGCGCAAAAGGGTTAATGTTTGACTCTGTATTGCTCCCTTGCCTCTCGCTGGAATACTTTCCCAATAAGTCCTTGGAAGAGCTTACGCATCTCCTCTTCGTCGCCATCACGAGAGCGTCACGTTGGGTCTACTTGAGCACATCAGAAGATGCCGTTTTCCCGTTACTCCAGGCGTTTACCGTTCTGTCAAAAGAAAACCTATTGGTTTTTCAGTCACATAAGGCCACGCACACACATAAAAAAACAGAGTCCAAACCGCGGGAACAAGAAAAAGATACGCTGGACTTTTTATGAAACGTCAAGCATCGTTTTCCTGATCAAAGTTCGAAGAGGGATTCTTTTATAACCATCTTCTTCTCCTCATGGAGCAATTTGTGGCTCCTTGTACCCTATGATAAAGTGAGTACCTCAAGGAGTAGGGAAAGGAAGTGCCGAAATGAAAGCAGATCACATGGCGTTTGAAGTTGCAGATATGGACAAGGCGATTAGGTTTTATAGCGACGTGTTGGGGTTGCCGCTATTGTCTCGTCAAGTGGACGAGGAACATGGCGAGGAGTTTGCTTTTGTTGGCTTGGAAGGTTGCAATATCGAGCTCCTGAGACATATCGGCAGTGAAAAAGGCCATGTCCGGACTACGTCTCCAACCTTTAGCCCTCATTTCGCCATCGGGGTTTCTTCGCTCGAAGAGCCCATTGCACGCTTGGCAAAACACGGCATAAAACCCGTAAAAGGACCTTTGGAAATTGCCGGCTTGGTGCGTTGGGTCTATTTTGCTGACCCGGATGAAAACATTATTGAATTTGTACAGTGGATAAGGTCATCATGAGACCGTATTCTTTCAATGAATTGCCGAGGTAATCGTTGCAAGAGGAGGTGATTGATGGAATTTGGATTTGTAACGGACGAACTATCCGCAGACCCTCGCGAAGCCATTGAAATGGGACTTGAGTGGGGTGTTACGCGGTTTGAAATACGCAATGTTGCGGGAGCACGGTTCCCGCGGATATCTCCGGACACGTTGGACGACCTCATCGTTCTGAAGGACGAATACTCCATCCTTTACACGGCCGTATCTCCGGGTTTCTTCAAGTGTCGTCTCGACGACAAAGATGCGATCTCGTATGCCTTGGGAGAGGGGCTGGACTTAACCTTTGATTTCATGGAGGCTTGCGAAGTTCCGCTATTGATTTGTTTCGGGTTTGAAATGCAGCCGGGCACAGACGCCGAGGCGGTGGCACTCTTGCGCGACCTCGCCGATCGTGCCGATGAAAAAAGGGTTTCCATCGCGATTGAAAATGAAACCCACTGCAAATTTAACACCCCGGAACGGATCAAAGAACTATTAGAAGCCATCGCCCGCCCCAACGTCGGCGCCAACTGGGACCTTGCGAATCTGAAAGAAGGCGCCTCCAGGGGCTATCCGCATGGGTATGAATTGGTAAAACCATTTATTTTCAATGTCCACGTGAAAGATGTCTTGCCGACATCAGACGGTGGTTGGCAATGGTGCCCCGTCGGAAAAGGCGTCTGCGATTGGCGCGGACAATTGTTGGCGCTGAAACGAGACGATATTGTGGAACATGTCACTATCGAAAACCATTGTGGACCGCCTGAAAAAGTGGGTCCCGAAAACCTTGCGGCAATCAAGGAGTATCTCCAGGAACAGGAATAAGAGTTCCTCGACGCGGAGAGATCTCCAGGCATATCTTCTCTTTTTTGTCTTTCACGCCGTACTTTTTGCCTCGAACCAACCGAAAACAAAGTTGCAAAAATCGCAGGCACCAAGTACGCTTTTTTAGGAAGGCGCAGCTTAATGTGGCGCCGAAGCGAATTGGAAATCCTATCTCAACGAATGATGGGTGCGATGGTCGGGGCGTGACACGATATACGCGTTATATCGAGATAGAGGAGGATCCTGATGCAAACACGTTGGGGAATATTGGGTTCGGGAGGCATAGCAAAGCGGCGCACCATTCCTGAAGGATTGATGCAGAGCGAAAGCGCTGACCTTGTCGCTGTGTATGACAAGGACCCGGAAATAAACCGCGAAGTCGCCCAGCGATTTGGAGCAATCGCTTGTGCCTCCGAAGAAGAATTGTTGTCAAGCCCATGTGATGTGGTCTATGTCGCCACGCCCGTATCCGAGCATTGCCGTCAGGTCATAAATGCCGCCAAAGCAGGAAAACACGTTTTTTGCGAAAAACCTCTCGGACGTACCGTTCAAGAAGCCGAAGAAATGGCCGCAATCTGCTCAAGACATAATGTAAAGTTTGGGGTTGGATTCATGATGCGGTTTCACGCCCAACATCAGGAAGCGCTTAAGCTCATTGAAGAAGGGAAACTCGGCACTCCTGTCTATGCTCGCGCTCAAGCAACCTGTTGGTATCCTCCTATTCCAGGGGCATGGCGACAAGACCCAGCCACCGGCGGCGGAGGGAGTCTAATCGACATGGGCTGTCATTGCATCGACTTACTGGAGATGTTTTTCGGGAAAGTCGCTTCCGTCTATTGCACCATCGGAAATCGAATACACGCCTATCCCAGCGAAGATTCCGCGATCGTTGCATTAGAGTTTCAATGCGGAGCGAAGGGCATTGTGGAAGCCTTTTTTAATGTGCCCGATGAAAGCACCAAGAACCGATTGGAGCTTTACGGATCCAACGGCAGTATTCTGGCCGAACACACGATTGGCCAGGGAGAATTGGGCGAAATGACCGCCTATTTCCGCGAGATACCTGCAGATTATAACGCACAGCAGGACAGGGACAGCCGTGAGGGTATACGGATTGCCCCGAAGCCTGTGAATATGTATTATGCCGAGGTCGAGGCGTTCTCGAGAGCGGTCCTTTTTGATGCAGACCCACCCGTAAATGCACAGGCTGGCGTGTGGAGCCAAAAAATCATTGCAGCGTGTTACGAGTCCGCCAGGTCGGGGCGATCCGTACCTGTGGCATAGATACCAGAACAAAACTAACCGAAAACACTCTGGAGATGGTCGTTATGAAAACAACACACTTAGTGGGATGGCTGGTTATGGCAAGGTTGATGATTTTTGCAAACGCCTACGGGATGCAAGACGAAAGTTGGAAACTCCCCCTCAACGTGAAAGAACAGAAAATCGAAGAGAATATCCTCTTGCGCCATAACATCCTGGGTTTGTATCCGTCTATGGTGGAAGTCCCTGCTGATGGCGGCGCAATCGATATAACCACGGCAAACCCTTTTGCTGATATCCAACACGCCGTTTGCTGGACATCCAATTACCTGGCCGGCGCCGCCTACCGATACGCTTTCCTGAAAAAATCCGGCGCCTCCCAGCAAGAATTAGAAACTGCCAAGAAACGTGCCGATGAGATCTTTGAAGCCGTCTATCGTTGCCAACGCGTGACCGGAAAACGCGGATTGCAGGCACGCGGCTATTTTCTCGGTCATGGCGAAACCTATGCGGAGCGGTTTGCTTCGAGTAAACTCCCTTACTGGCACCAGGGCGAAGTGGATGGACAAGCCTTCCGCTGGGTCGGCGATCCTAGCCATCACAATTACAGCGACGCCATCCATGGGCTAGGTCAGTACTATGATCTCGTGGCGGAAGGAGAACAAAAAGACCGGTGCCGAGAAGCTATCGACGCCCTGGTGGGATACTGGGTAGATAATAACCTGACCATCATCGGTGACCTTGGCGAGCCAGTGCCAATCCTGGGATTGACCGACGGCAAAACACTTAACACACGGATCATGATGGCTATTGCCGGCGCAAAAGTCGCTCACCACGCTACTGGAAATGAAAAGTACAAAGAAGTGTATGACCGACTTATTGCGCAGTACGGTGTGCGAGGACTTAAGACATTCAGGACCGAAAAGGACTTCGACGACGCCGAGCACGTCTTCTGCCACTTGGAAAACCTCTTCCGGATCGAAACAGATCCCGAACTGCTTGCGGCGTTTCGCGTGGTTGCCGACGGACTTTGGGAAAATCACAAAAATGATGCGCAGAGTCTCTTCACCTACATCTATATGAGCCTTGCGCCCGATGTCGCCCAATCAGACGCCGGCAAGAAGGCTCTTCAAGAAGCTCTATATTCGCTTCAAACCTTCCCCACCGACATGACCCTCCGTCCCCGGATGAACAGCATACGCAAGGATTTGAAGCCCCCTTATCCCGTCTATGCAGCTGCCTGGGATAACGAGTATATATGGAAAGGAAACCTCCTAAATCCGGATGGCTGGTGGAGCCGCATCGTGACGGATGTTGCCGTTCCCAAGGAAGACCCCATGGTAATCTACGCGGTGGACGAAATAGGCGACATCTATAAAAGCCGCGATGGGGCTAGTTCTGAAAACGGCTGGGAGGCCATCGCAGCAGACCCGCCGACTCGTGCAAAAGCCATAGAGGCTGGGCCACGGATTCGCATGCTGTACGCTGCCTGCGAAGATGGTTTCTACATGAGCACCACCGGCGGAGCCTCATGGAAACGCCTGCCGGTTCCCACATCAAGCTCCCCCATCGATATTTTGCTCGACCCCGAAAATGAAAATATCTTGTACGCCGTTTCCGACAACGGCGTCTGGCGCAGCATCGACTTCGGAGAAAAGTTCCGCGGCGAGAAATGGGAAATTCTAACGGACGCCTTGCCCTCGGGGAACCGCCGGTCTTTCCATGTAGCGCTGGGTAAACCATCGCGAATCTACGCTGTAATCGATGGCACGCTTTTTGTACGTAGGTTGGACACGCCCGACTGGCTACGCGGAGCGCAACTCGGGTTTCAGGAAGTTACCCGAAACTATCCATGGCTAGTTACCGACCCCTCAAACCCAGAACGGGCTGTCATAGGGGTGTGGGGGGAATATGGAAAATTGGGCGTATTTTCTTTACTACGGCAAACCGAAGACGGCGGTATGACCTGGAGCAACGACCTCCGAACAATCTATCAGCAATTTGCAGAGGGCGGTATGGCGGCTCTTGCCAGGATCATGATCCCCCATCGCATCGAAACGCCTGCCATCAGCCCGCGCGACGCTCGTGTCCTGTTCGCGCCTGCGGATACGAGCGGAATATTGCGTAGCACCGATGGAGGCATCACTTGGAAACCGGCCGTTGAAGGTCTGGATATACCTGTGGTAAAAACTGTTTTTGCTCCACGGAATACAGAATGGGTGTTTGTAGGGACTCCTGCAGGCCTCTTTGTTTCCAAGGACGAGGGCGCCACATGGTCCTATGCCGGTTTATGTCTTCAATTCACCAAAAACACCCGACGCGAACTCGGCGGGGCGTCTTTTATTGACGCATACTGGCGTGCACGATATTACGGGTTCATCGACGAAAAAACCGCCACAGAACCTTTCAAAGAAAACTGACTGGTGTATTCTGAAAGACGGGCGAGAATAGGTATCCCTATGGCGCAAAAAAAAGGGCGAAGGGGCATTTGTAAACATAGTTCATCTTGGCCTTTGTTTAGTCTATAATAGAAGAGCCCGGTGGAACGCTTTTTACAAGCACCCATACACGCAGCAAGTCAGCATGGGGATAGTAGACATGAATAGCGAATCCGAAACCGCATTAAGTCGTATCGAGAATGCCATCGCAACCTGGAAAAAAGAAATCGCCGAAGGTCACAATCGATTGATACAGGAGTTGACAGGACTAAAAGAATCGTTGGCGAAACGCATTCAAGATACGCCCATGAGAGACCTTGCCAAAGAGACTTCAGAACAAAATGCCGACATTCGCGCAGAGCTCGCACAAGTCCGCGCAGAACTTGATAATCTCCGCTCCGAACTTTTATCTGCACAGCAAGCTAAGACCAACCTCGCACAAGAATGCGACCGGCTGCGGGCCCAGCAAACCCGCCAAGCACAAGAATTTGCCCGATTATTGCGCGAAGCCGACGAGTTACGGCTCGAACGGGATCGTCTTGCCGCAGAGCTCGCATCATCTTCGGCGTATTCCGAAAAAGACGAAGAAATAAGTAGACTGAAGGAATTGCTCCAGGAAGCAACGCGTGACCGGGAGGAAATGTGCCGAGAACTGGCAGCTGCAAAAGCCTCTCTGGAGGAAGCACGACTCGCCCTCGAATCGCAGACAGATACCACAATACTTCGAAGCGAATTAGCTGAGGCGTTGCGGCAACGCGATATTGCCCGGGAAGATGCGCGCACACTCCGCGAACAAGTCGAACGGTTACGGAAGTCTTTAGGAGGCGAGCCGGGTGACGCTCACGCCGCATCGGCTGCACCATCCCTGAATATTGCTGCCGTCGCCGCGGACGGGAGCCGCCTACGCTTAGGTGACATTCTGTGCCGCGCAGGCATTATCTCCCAAAAACAACTGGATGAGGCCCTCATGACTCAGGTCGGAGCCCCACACAAAAAACTCGGTGACATTCTCATCGAAAAAGGATACACAGGCGAAAACGTCATAGCGCAGGTCTTGGCAACACAACTCGGAATACCCTTCGTACAACTTTCCAGCGAAACGCCGGAACTGTCAGCACTGCGCTCCCTGACCCCTAAAGTTGCTAAACTTCACATGGCGCTGCCGCTCCGATTATCCGACGAGGAAATCGTAGTCGCGATGTCAAATCCCCTTGATCTAATCGCGATTGACGACATTGAGTTGACCACACGGAAACGTGTCTCCGTAGTCGTCGCCGTACGCAGCGAGATCGAACAAGCCATCCAGAAGTACTATGGGTAACGTGCTGTTACCACAGGATACAGTTACCTTTTTCGTTTATTGAAGGAAAGCAGTCCAACCCCTCCTGGCGACTATTCTCTTTAGCCAGGAGCCAAGAAATAAAAAAGAGCCGCAGAGGCCTCTTTTCCACTACGGCTCAACCGAACTGAAGCGAACTAGCTTGCTGAAGGAACAAGAAAATTAATCGTAGTTCCCGTCGCCGGATTTGGAGACGCCCGTCGGCAAAATGCGCCAGAAAGCGCCTGCCACAGGCAAATTGTCCACGATCGTCGCGATCTGAATCGGAACATCGCCGATCTCGTTCCAACCCAGCAACCCCGGGGTTGGTTTATTGAAGTTCGTCAATGGACCCGCATCTGCTGCTACTGCAGGCCGTCCGGAAACGCGCGAAATATGCTTCATCGAGTGTCACCTCCTGTCAAATTTGTTACTCTAAACCTGCGTTTGTGAGTAGCACTAAAGACATTGTGCCGTCATTAGCCGCTACTCAACAAGCCTTTTACGGAATATCCGCTGGATCCGTCGGATCGATAGAGTCCGAGGAGTTCCACAGAGCATCTGAGTAATAAGCATCGCCAGCGGCGTTCAGCTTACTTGGAATTATCCCGGCACTCCAAGGGCTCGTCTTGGTGTTAACAAACCACTCCCATACAAATGCCTTCGACGGGGTGGCCTTTTTCGAGACTGATCTTACGTGTTTCATCTCCTCAATCCTTTCGCGAAACACACCTCATTATTTGCGTTTGTTGCCAAACGCGACCCACAGTTTCAACTTTTCAACGATTGTCCTTTCGGACATAGGTTGGAAACGTTGGGAGGAGTCAGCGCAATCAGCCTTGTTCGCCCCAATGTCTCCTTCCGCACTTCGGTTGAGCAATCACCCAACCTCCGCTTACTTCTGAAGCCAATTATCCCACTGGGCCTGCAACCAATAAACCTGCTCATCCGACAAACCAGCTGCGGAACCGATCAGGTCTTTCAGTTGAATCCATGCCACCTCTTCGGCTTTCATCGGCTTCTTCTCAGACAGCACCTTCAGATGTTTCATCAGGCATTCACCTCCCTTCTCCTTCCGTCTTCCCTAAAACTTTCTTCTCCGTATCCGCTCTAAGCTACCCTTTCCAGGTAACTTGTAACGCCTAGTTATATCCTCGATTATACATTAACACTTGACTACAATACACTTTTTCTTTTCATTTTACAAGCCCTGCAAATGATTCAGGGCGGTCAACAACGATTTTGGCGCCGAAAAGCCCCTGATAAAGGTCCCCACATCAAATCGTCCTTGCCGAAACATGTCTAGTAGCGGCCGTATACCATTACCCAATAATGCATCCGCCCACTGCAGCCACGTATTCACATCGGTGGTGGCAGCGAGAAACTCTTCCACCCCACGGGCGAAACCTTCTATGCCTTCAATACGGCCTATCAGATCCAACGCCTGATTCGCTAACGCTTCCACGCCTTCCTCGGAACCCAAAGCCGTATATAAATCCTGCATCATCACAACGGCTTGTCGTTCCACATCTAGCGCGGCCATTTGTTCCGGCAAAAAGTCTGCTCCATTATTCAACTGTTGTCCTAAGCGACGCACAGACTGATAAATCGCCTCCGCACTGCTCGTGTCGCCGTTATCAGCAAGATAACGTCCATATTGTAACAAATCATGTCCCAGTTGGCAAAGGAAATCGTATTCATCCATGCCAGCGGTCATCGCCGTTAATAGACGCGCGATTTCTTCGGACATCCCCGATGCGACCAACGCTTGCTCCCGGAACTGCGCCGTCCGAAGCGCGTAGGCCGATGCCCGCTCCATTTCGCGCGCACGATCCAATAACGTCAGCGCTCCGGACACATCTCCCGAATCGAGCCGAAGTCTGGCTTCGAGGTACAACGGCAGGGCGTTCTCCTTATCAAGGGATTGCAAACTATTCAACGTCTCGGTTGCCGCCGTAGTCTCTTGGGGCTTGCCGTAATAATCTTTCGCCAAAGCAAACCTCACGGCCGGATCGCCAGGCATATGGCCGATGGCGGTCAATAACGCTATTTCGCGTTCTTCTGGCAAAAGCGCCGCTGATGCGCCGACCACTGCCTCCGGGATGTGTTGTTTTGCGGCAAAAATGTCGTGCGCCTGTTCTGTGCTCAAGGTTGCCCACTGGCGAATCTGCGTCCAAGCCGAAGCATCGGTCCCGATTCGGCGCCAGGTCGACACCAGCGTATCGGGAGTTAATCCCTTTAGCACCGGAGCAGGCACCGCCTCAAAAACAATCTTCTCGTCAGAAGCGACCTTTTGCCACGGCCGCCCAACCTTTTCTTGCAAAACGCTGAACCGGTTTCCGGAGATTTTTGGAAAATCCCCCTTAGGGTCGGCAGTCCGCTTTTGCGAAATATCGGTAACGCTTGATTGAGAAACAGCCGTGGAGGCTGAAGGTTTCTCACGTAACGCAACAAAGAGGGAGCCCGCCAACACAAACGTCGCGGCTGCCGCAGCTAACCATCCCCCCAAAACGATTCGCCGAACACTTACCTTCCTGCGTTTGAAATCTTTCCGTGCGCTGCTGGACTCGCCCGCAACGATAACCGAAAGCACCGAATCCACACAATCAATTCGGGGAGTCCGTCTGGCGTGCTCCTCCTGGAGTTCTTGGCACGCCATCATAAAACCTCGCAGCCACTTACCCGCCGCACGTGATTCGTTATCCCAGTTAGAGTGCGACATGATGTCCGTCGAGTCGTTGCACGTGCGTCCGCCTTCCAAACAATCTGCCAAAAGAGAAAAGTCGACGCCAACAGGTTCCTCGTTGATCTTTTCCATTACGGAACCTACCACATCGATTTGATAAGACCCCGTACGTAGAGCGTCGGCATCGGCAATAACCTGTCGCAACCATTCGCACTCGGCGCGAAGCACAGCGGATTCCGCGAGACGCTTTTCAAGACGCGCTGCCGCCACCTCGTCGAGGGAACCCTCGAGGTATGCGATCAGCTCTTCATAATCGTCTTGATACCGCATAACTAAAAATCGCCTCTCGCTTCGCTATATGTATCCCTAAGCATTTTCAACACGCGATGCAACCGAGTCCGCACAGCACCTTCGGTACTTCCCGTGATCTCGGCTATATCTTTCGCTGCCAACCGCTCAAAAAATCTCATGATAATGAGTTCGCGGGCTTCTGCATCCAAATTTTTGAGCGCCGCCGCCACCAAGTTTCGCCTTTCCGATGCCATCAACTGTACATCGGGACCGTCGCTCATCATAGGAAACGGCGCCACCGCGTTACGAAACGAAGCCGCCGCATAGTCCTCGATCTCTTCGACTGCCATCGGCTTCTTTCGTTTCAACTCGTTTAGGCACAGATTACGAGCAATGCAAAGTATCCACGGACGGAACTTCCTAGCTCCATCAAACCGCTGCCGTGCCGCATACACGCGAATAAAGGTCTCTTGCACGAGCTCTTTGGCCTCTTCGGTGTCTTTCATGTAATAAAGACAAAACCGAAAAATATCGTTTTGATAGCGGCGCACGAGTTCCGCCAGCGCAGACCGGTCTCCTTGAGCGACCGCCAACATCAATCCTTCATCTGTAAGGTCAAAAAGATTCATTCGGCGGTCTTGCCTCGGCTTTTGAAGTGCCGTCCCGGCCTGCACGCGCATGTCGTAACCTCTGGCACACCATACAACACATGATGCAAAACGTTACAGGATTTGCACATAGCAATTTTCTTACGGGCTTCTTTTTCGTTGACAAGAATCAAAAAATTCGCCTTTCTATTATTTTAAACTACCCTGTATACCCTATAGCGTCACTGGGGACTTGCCCAGCCCTGTAGGAAACCATCCACTACCGACGCGGCTTCCAGGGCTTGATCGGTTGCCAATACCCGCAAATCACCGCGTTCGGGCTGCAACAAGGCAGCAGCCAGTTTTTCCGCCGCCTGAAGCAAAGCCGCCATAGGTTCCGCAGGTAATTGCGCGTCAAGAAGGGACCGCCGGAATTCATTAAACCGCGGCGAAAAGTCTTGATCTATCCATTTTTTGAACTCTTCCGTGCCGGGTCCCGGATATCGTTTCGAACGCTCCATAAACTCCGAAGCAAGCTGCACTAGTTCGTTACGGTACTGCCGCAACTGTTGTGCCTGTTCAGCATGCTCTTTTCCCAAAACCAAGCTCGTTCCCGATCGTACCATATGATATGCCGCACGATAGGAAAAAAGCATCGCTACCAGCGAAGCAAGCACCAGAAACACGGTAAACGCCGCCGTCTTTTGGATTTGCGTCAGCATGAGATAACGCCTACCTTCTTAATAGAAAACGCAGATTCTTGGGATCCTGTTGCCACGCCACCGCGGCATCATAATCCGTGTAGCGACGTTCCAAGCAGTAAAACTCCGCCGTGTGAATACGTCGCGTACTCCTCCCGCCCGCGTTCACTCCCAAATAGGCGTGCAACATCTCATGATATACGATGAACTTCAGGAAAAAAACCGGAACGTGTGATGAGTCCAAAGCGGGATGAATACGAATGACATTTTGACGCGCGTTGTAACTGCCAAACCGAATGGAACGTTTCCTCTTGCGGTGCGCTCCGTACTTTCCCCATGTGATCCGTGCGCACACCTTACCGTCAAAATACTCCGTGTTCACTTCATCATATAGGGACTGCAAATCTCTGTGAATACCCTGGGTTCTTAATGTCACCTTTCGGGGCGGTTTATCCCGAACGAGATAATGATGGGTGCGAATGTACTCATCTATCACCCGGTCGGCATGAGAACGCCGCCGTCGTTTCATCCACCATGCCAACGCCACAATCACTTCACGCGGCGCCCGCAAGAACATGTGATGCAAGCGGAGACGCACACCTCGGCCAGGAATCCACCGAAAGGAAACAAGCGACGAGGTGTTGTCTGTTATCGAGAGATCCACCGGTTCATGGATTATTTCCGCGAGCTCATGGGAAAGGGACGCTTCGTTCCTACAAAACAGTTCTAACTGTTGGGGCTCGCCGTATACGGTCACTTGCATCTTGTTCCCCATGGTTGGTGGCATTGCGTCTCCAGAAACCACCTCAAACTGCGTCTCGCGGTCTTTTTTGCAAATAAGGTATAGAAAAACGCACCAGCGCCTTCTTCGTCCCAAATTTCCTCACGGCGGCACTTCGACCTTTAGAGAGGAAATTCCACACGGCGTCCTTCTCGCGCAGATCGATAGGCACCTAGGACCATTTCCAACGCAACACGTCCATCTTCGAGACTTGCCGGCGGATCGCTTTCCTGCAGCAAACTGTCCACCCAAGGACGAGGCACGGCCCGAATGCGGTCACCGTGGTCCTTTGGCTGAGGAACATCGATTATGTCCCATTGGTTCGTATCATACCGAAACACTTTCAGCGTGGGACCGTCGGGACATCTCGGCACATTACACGAGGGCGCATCACCGTAATTCTGGATCAAAGCCCCTTTTTCTCCGTAGATCTCGGTGGTGTTTTCAGAAGCGCGTACCACAGAACTGTTCAACAAAATTCCCATCGCCTTGTTCGGGAATCGGTACACGGCAACCCCACAATCGTCCGGCGCCACATTCGTAATCACATTGTCTATTTCAGCAATGACACTCCTAGGACGTCCAAAAATCCAATGAAACCAGTCCGCCGGATGCGCAGCGTCATCGGCAAACATGCCCAGGTTTTTCTCCGCTTGGATGTGCCAATTCGTGGGCCCATTGATAAAGTTAGGGTCGAGAAGGACACCGATGCAATGTCGTCGACGAATCATGGCAATCGCCCCGAGCTCTCCCGATTGTACGATCTCCCGGATCTTTATGTTTACGGGATCGTGTCTCATCTGAAACGCCATCGAAAAATGCACCCCCGCCCGATGCACCGCGTCGGCAATTCGGTCGCAATCTTGCAGCGTCAATGCCATAGGTTTCTGAAGCAGAATGTGCTTACCCGCTTGTGCCGCTGCAATGCACAATTCCGCATGACGAGATGTTTCACTGCCGATCATCACCGCCTGCACGGCACGGTCTGAAAGAACGTCTTCTACATGCGCACAATACTTCATCCCCACGCTGCTGCAAATGGCTTGACCCCGTTTGGGGTCGTCATCATACGCCGCGACAAGTCGTACGTCCGGGAAGTCTTTCATAACCTGCACATACATACCCACGTGTCCATGGGCAAAACTCAATACTCCTATTCCTATCGGCGCGTTCATGTGTTATCCCTTCCTACTTACTACATGTCTTCCGAAATACCCTACCATCATACCACTACCGAACCGGTGAACATACTAGTTGTGTATAAGTCACGTGCTTTTGGCACGTTTTGTTATCTTAGGTTCGGGAACTGAAAAGAAGATTTTCTATTAAGAAGAGCCATTGACTTGTGGCACTCAGAAGTACTTTTCAGTCTATTATGAATCCTTGTGACCAATAAAGATATCTAGTTTTTCCGCGTCCTATTGCGCTATGGCGTGACCACTGTCATTGCGAGGAGTGATATTAAGCACGAGGTGGCATCTCCTCACAAATTCTTGAAAATACCCGTCCTGGTGCTGTGCCCTCTTACGCTGCGCGGTTGAAGGGATTGTTTTGTCACTCGGGGACTCGCTCCTCGCAATGACAACCGGGCATATAAGCCCGGGTCTAGCTTCTCGATGCAGAGCCGAAGGTTTGTGAATTGTTGCAGGTTGGAATCATTTGATGCACTGCGTCACAATACACGCAGAGAAACCTTAGGAATAGTTCACCAACAGCGATGGTCATGTCTTCAGCACACAAAGAAGTTATCCTTGTCAATCCGAACCGGATGCAGCCGCCGATTGCTCCGATAGGGTTGGACTATATCGCTGATGCGCTCGTTTCACACGGTTATGAGCCCATGGTATGCGATCTTTCTTTTGCGCCGGACTGGGAAAAAGCACTCGCCGATGTTGTCAGTAATACCCAGCCGATTGCGGTGGGCTTCTCAGTTCGCAATATTGACGATGCCTACTTCGCCACCCAACATTTCGTATTGGAAGATACCACCGCCATCGTCGCTGCTGTACGTCGGTTCACTCCTGCCCCAATTGTGTTAGGCGGCGTGGGATTTTCTATTGCGCCGGCAGAAATCTTGAGATACACACAGGCGGATTACGGCGTCATCGGCGACGGACACAAGGCTTTCGTGGCTCTACTGGATTGTCTTAGCGCAGGCGAACACGCCCCGAACATTCCTGGAGTCATCGCGCGAACAAACTCGCCCCCAAACAGCCCCCGAGATCCTTCGATTATAGAACCCAATATCTCGTATGTCCCTTCCCGCAGATTTTTCGATAATTATCGTTATTACCTGGAAGGCGGACAGGGCAACATCGAAACGAAGAGTGGGTGTGATCGTCCCTGCACATACTGTGTTGATCCCGTTGCCAAGGGTAGGAGGCTCCGATTGCGCCAGCCCGCTTCCGTGGCGGCAGAAATCCGCCTCCTCTGTGAACAGGGGATTGACGTCTTTCACTTTTGCGACAGTGAGTTTAATGTACCTCTTGTTCATGCGCGAAGCGTCTGCGAAGAGTTGGTACGCAGTGGGCTTGCCTCTCACATCAAGTGGTATGCTTATGCTGTACCGGAACACGTCGACAAAGACACCGCCAACCTCATGGCAAAAGCTGGCTGCGTAGGACTGAATTTTGGTGTTGACCATACCGTACCGGAAATCTTGAAACGCCTCGGGAAAAGGCATAACGTGGCGGCAATTCAAAACGCCGTGGAGTCTTGTCGTGGCGCCGGTATCGTATGTATGTGTGACATGTTGTTGGGTGCGTTCGGAGAAACACGGGAAACTTTGAAACGAGCAGTCGGCGACATGCAACGCATTCGCCCGGACCGGGTCGGCCTGTCCTGTGGGGTGCGTATCTATCCGAATACGCCTCTTGCTGCAGAAATAAAACAACAAGGACATTTAGATGAAAACCCGAATCTCCAGGGTTGTCGCCAAGAAAATGAGGATCTGCTAAAACCTATCTTCTATGTCGAACGTGAAATCGGCGAAAACATTTACGACTACGTGGCGTCGCTTGTTCAAGGCGATTCCCTTTTTTTCCTTCCCAATACGACGGACACAAACAAAAACTACAATTACGACAATAATGAGGTTTTATGCGCTGCCATTCGAGCCGGAGCCCGCGGGGCTTACTGGGACATCTTGCGCAGAATACAGGAAGGCGAAATCCACATCGAGCTCGAAAAATCAAACATAAAGAACACAGCAACGAAGGCAGAGAAATCATGAGCGGTATTATTGATTTCCACACCCACGCATTTCCCGACCGCATCGCCGAGCGTGCCGTTCCGCACCTGGCAAAAGAAGGAAATATCCAGGCTTACCTCGACGGTAAAGTTTCCTCTCTTATCGCTTCCATGGATAACGCGGGGATAACGGCGAGCGTCGTGGCTTCGATTGCTACACGTCCGGAACAGTTCGAGAGTATTCTGACATGGTCAAAAAGCATCGCCTCTTCACGGATCATTCCTTTCCCTTCCGTACACCCGGCGGATCCTGAGGCAGTGCAAAAGGTCTTCACCATAGCATCCTCAGGCTTCAAGGGAATCAAACTCCATCCTTACTATCAAGAGTTCTTTGTGGATGAAGAACGGGTTTTCCCTTTATACGACGCCCTGGAGAAAGCTAATTTGATTCTCTTACTCCATACAGGTTTTGACATGGCGTTTGAACGAGTCCGTCGTGCCGACCCGCAGCGCATTTTACGTCTCGTGAACACCTTTCCGCGGTTGAAGGTTGTTACCACGCACTTCGGAGCCTGGGAGGATTGGGACGAAGTCGAGAAACATTTGCTGGGGAAGCCTATCCGTACGGATATTTCTTATGCTTTGCAGTTCATGTCCCCTGAAAAGGCAAAATATCTTCTATCGGCACACCCTGCCGAATGCATTTTCTTCGGAACGGACTCTCCTTGGGCAGATCAGAAAACGGTTGTGGAGTTTGTCCGTAGTCTGAAATTGGACAATAAATTGGAACAAGCCCTTTTCTTTGGAAATGCGCAAACCCTGCTCGCTTCTGCTGGCTCCGGTTCTTAACGCAGATTCACTCGGGTAAACGTGTACGGCGCCAAGCGCGTTGTTTCCACACGAGGATGTACCAGCAGCCTCTCCTCATCACCAAAATTCAATATCCAAAAGGAACCATCCTTGCGCGTACTGACAAATACATCCTGCGCCGCACGCTGTATTTCCAAGGCAACGTGCGTCACCTCCGAAAGCTCCCGCAGGCTCAGCAAGACATCCCTCACGTAACGTGCATAACAGCTCGGTGGTTCATCGTCGCCAACATATCGGTAAAACCTACCGTCGCCGACATCTCCTTGATTCCATCGCCGGAAAATAGTCGTGTCGTCTTCCACGGTGGCAAGCTGCATATTCAAAAAATAAGGGAAAATGATAACGCCGCCGTGGCGCAACCACCTATCGATTTCCTCAAGCGTATCTCGCTCCACGAAGTCTCCCCACGCAAATACCAGAACCTTATACCGAGATAGAAAACCCTCCTGTATCAGTCGATCGTCCAAGTAATCTATTTCGACACAATTCCTGATCTCGCGGGCAAACGGGTTAAATCCCCAAGCATTGAGAAAACGAAACGTGTCGTGCGACAAGAAGTTGTTGGTTTGTGGATAATATACTGCCACTTCGACCAAGGGCTCCGTACGATCATCAAAGAATGGGTAATGTTTCAACCAGTTCTCAATGGCAGCCTGCTGATGAAAAACATTGGCATGATACGTAAAGAAGTGGTCCCCGTTATTTGTGATGCAATTGAAAAGTCGACCCGCTACGCCTCGTGCTGTATGCCCCATCGCGGGCTCAAAACCAAGAGGTACTTTATAGAGCCGAGCTGCCGTTGCCGCAAGCCGCGTCGCATAAAAACACTGGTGAAAACTGTCCAATTCATTCGTCAACCGAATACCGCCGTTGATTTTTAACATGCTTTTCGTCTGCGCCGAATAGTCCGTACCGATTTCCGCGGCACCCCAACCCCCCGCAGATTGATAAATGGGTGTATGCGGCATGGCACGGCGCGCCTCTATCGCCCACCACTCACACCACGCGCTCATGGAATCCGTGTACCACGTGTACAGATCGACACGCTGTCGTTTTGATAAACAATGATCCGGCAAAATAGGCCGGACTTCGTCAAACGATTTGTAATGGCATTGCCAGGCAGCATTGAGATGCTCAACCGATCCGTAACGCTCCCGCAAAAACCGTCGAAAATCCTCTTCCGCATAGGGGTCCCCGCACCACATGCCAATGTGAATGTGCATCGGTTGCCCATGAAAACCCCAGTTTCCGCCGGCAGGATACTGAGACTCCCCATAGTTTCCCGACGGTCCCAAACGTACCCCCTGAAGACAGCCCATAGGCTCGTAATGGCTGCCAAACGCCCGCAAAAAGCGCGTCACGTGTTTCTTATGATACGGACTCCATATGCTCTGAATGGGATTTTCCAATCCGTGCTCCAAACACCGAAATCCTATGTTTTCCGATGAGGCGGCAAACCAATCTGGCAACGTATAAGCGCTTCCCACGATCAAGAGAGGAAACCACTTCATGTTGTACCGTTGAAGCTCCGCCACGATGCCATCGTAGCGAGACCAATCAAAAGTCCCCATTTGCGGCTCGACATAGTTCCATCGGACATAGCTTTCAATGGCAGTAAACCCAAGCGCTTTCGCAAAAGGCAAAAATTCACGAAGCAGCGCCTTCCCTCGCTCCATATCGTCCTCGGCGGTGCCCACGGATGCTCCAGGCAAACTGCACACCACTTCCATTTGGCGGTTGAGATGCTTCACAGGCTGCGTGGTTTCAGGAATCCCACGTCCCAAGGTCTCCCAATACTCGGTCGGCGCCGACTCATACACCCGAACAGATCGTAGGTACTGGATACCCGTCAGGCGAAAGTGGGCTACCCCCTCCGTTTCGGATTCTTTCAAGCCCTGATCAAACTGAAATGCTGCCCGTCGGAACTGTCTGGAATCCAAACGCGTGTACGACACGTTCTGTATCGGTTGGACGAATTCTGGTTGGAACACCGCTTTGGCGAGTCTTTGCACGGCGATTACACCAAATCCCTCATCCCAATACTCCAACTCTACAAGTAGCGTCGGTCGCCGGGCCATTGCCTCATTGTAAAAGGAGAACTCCCACGTATCTTCTGCGTAATAATTGCGTGTTGGCGGCAAATACAGACAACACGTTCCCCCGCGCGTCTGGATTTCGTATTTCTCAGGGTCGTGCAAAAAAATGCCCAGCTGCTGATGAGGTTGGCCTGTCTCAAAATAAGCCAAGAGATTTCGAAAATCCGCCGTCTCTTTCATTCGTACTCCTTACCAAAGTTACGAAGGTCAGAAAAGTCACAGTCTTGCATTTGGAGTCGGTTACTCCAAGGCAAAAAGAACGAAACTCTTTGGGGAAATTTCAAAAGACCATTGCAACCCATCGCCCGTTTTGCTGTACACCACGGTTCCGCCTTCTCTCCATTTTTTCCAATCACCCTGAACAACGGTACGGACGGACGAAAGCTCTCCGCATCGTCTCATCACAACGTCTCGGCGATAATCCATATCGTTGTGATTCATAACCAACAACCACACCGAACCATCCGGTTTTCTATTAGCGATATAATCTAGACCCGTCCAAGGCGAGCATTCTATCCCTATCCCCACATGGTCATTTAGCGTATGAAGAAAATGATAGAGAATGTTCGCGTACAAGAACGGCTCGGGACCTCTTTCTTTGTTGCTACTCCCCACACCGTTCCATGCTGTGATAAAGAACACACGACCTTGTCCCAGGCGGTTCTCGACAAGGTAGGGAACATCGTTTAACCGCGCTACCACACGTCCGCTGGTAAGTTTCACGGGGTGAAGACGGTGCCATTGCCACTCCACACGTTCTCCGGCGTCCGCTAGCCCTTCCACGGCTTCCATATAACTACGAGGTTGGTAGAGTGAAATCAGTTTACGTTTACTAAAGTCCGGCAGACATCCCAGCAACGGCTCCACGCTTCGCGCATTCACTGGCCGTTCTTTCTCGTCCAACAAAGCTGTATCCGCGCAGATCAAAATACCCCCTTTACGAACATAAGCTTCCCATGTTTCGAGCCGCGATTGGGATGCGTGATGGTAGCCCAGCGCGACCAAGACGCGATATCGGTCATATGCCTCCGCAGGAAGATTATCCGGAACGATGTCCAACGGGCCAAACGGGCTTTCGACCAAGAATCCTGGGTATTCAGGGTCCCAGCCACAGCGCTCAAATTGGGGATAAAAAATGTCCAAAATTTTTAGCGAAAGGTCAGCATCTCGCGTCTGCATAAATTCATGACGAATGCCATCAAACAACCCCGCGTTGCGGACGTCGCCAACCCGCCAACCCACTCCAGGCCAACCGTTCTCATGTCCAAGCATGATGGCGAAGGGAGTAAGGGTCTCGCCCCGGGGGCCCACCAGGGTAGCTAACGCATGAACACGCCGCAACGCCTCGCCCCATGGAAGCAGGTTGTAGTCTTTGTCGTACGCCGCCCAATCGACTTCGAGCTGCGCATAGTCGGTGCCTCCCATTGCTGCTTCCAATAAGGACGTGAAAAAACACCACGGCGTATGCCCTTCGCGTGGCGACACCTGCACCCCCGCATGACCTCGGGGTGCCCACCACGTGGAGTGATCGATCATCCACGGTTTTTGATAAGCACGCGCGGTGCCGCGATTCGACGCCAGCATCATGTTGATGGTTGGTATGTTCTCTCCGACTTCGCTGCAAATCATGTCTACCCCAGCTTCCGCAAACAGCCAATGCGAAAGCGTCGCGCTGCTGTGCGCAATCGGCACGCCTGGGTTTTCCTTGCGAAACTCACTTACAGTGTGGCTGAGATACCTCAAAAATGCTGTCTTGACTTCTTGCCGCGTGTAAGATGTTTTCAACGGCGCAGGTAAATAGTCCTCCGGTTTGAGGCCTGAGGAATCAAGCTCCCCCCAATGCACCCCCAAAAACTTGTCTCCCGCGATCTCTTGAACTCGTTGAAGTTGCGACGCGGTGTAATAACGAGGCACCGACCCGGAAACAGATACAAACGCATGCTGAATCAGAAAAGGGACATCTCGTTCGACAAGGTAATGGACTACGCGTTCCAAAGGTTCATCGGATAATCGTCCTACCAACAATCCGTATGACGCCATTCCCTGTTCCACAAAAGCACGCAGGTGTCGCAGACAGGTCTCTCCGGAGGGGTCGGCTGAAGATAGGTGAAATTGCACCCCGATACGACAGGGGCTGGCTCCTTCTTGTGACCAGCTCGACAAAAAACAAGTTGCCGCAAGAGATAAACATAAAAACAGACGATGTCTACCCATACTACGGTGCCTTTATCGCCAAAACATGTTCCATTTCTTCCAAACATTCGGCAATGGCTTCCCGCCGTTGCAACAACATGTTGGGCTCGTTCGTTGCGCAGGTTAGATCACTAAGAAGCGGTGGACTAAGAATAAGAAGCCGCTCGGCTTGGCGCAACAGGGCTTCTGTATGTGGAATCCTGGCTGCGGCAAGTTCCTTGCTTACTTCCCGCAACAACGCGAGATAATCATAGTCTTCAAAGGAATCCCGCAAAATTTCAAAACGGACACTGCTCCAAAACTCGCCGTTCCGTCCTGGGTAGATGTACTGTGCCTCCCCGTTACAATCGAGATAGGTCCACGAGTTCCACGGCACTTCCGGCCAGCGCTTGCCCGCTCGAATAGCATCATCTATCTCCGAACGCCCCGACCAAGGCACGCGGTTCGATTCCCATTCGTTAATACCCCAATACAAAAACCCCGTGGCGCCGTATTTCCAACAGTACCATCCAATAAGACGATGCTCCAAGGCGGTGTAATCGAGATAAAGCTGGGCGGCATAAGGTCTACGAACGCTCGCAGATAAGTAGAGCCACAGTTCATCCCCCGCCTGAACGCGCGCCGCAACCGCATCATAATCGAACAAATTCGGGCCCACCACCCATGTATCCACTGCCCCTTCCAATAAGGGAACGGGCGGAAACGCCGTACACATGCGACGTACACCTGGCCAACGCTCGGCAACACGTTCCATAGTTTGTCGTACCTTAGGATAGTCTTGAGGACTGGGCTCGTCTTGCGCGTAAATGTATGCCATATGAAGCAAACCATGCGCCTTGAAAAAGTCGTACCACCGCTGAATCTGAGCGTCCATCTTGGGTGGCACAGGCCAGGCATCCGCCACACCGAGCATCACACAGTTCAGCCCACGTTGCAGTTGCCAAGCAACATCTGCTTCGTCCCCGACAGGACCGAACCAACAAGGATTCACTCGGTGTTCCAGCAGAAATGCCATTTGCCGGCGCGCCACGTCCGCAGGAATCGTGTCCCAGCCATACCACTGCTGCGTGCGTTCCGGATTCAACCAAAGCGACGTCTTCAACACCGGACGTTCCGGTAAATCCACATCGAACACTCGCAGCCGAAGTGTCACATGCCACGGCGCGGCATTGTGAGCCGATACGGTCAGCGTCCCGGTGTAAATGCCATGCGGTATTCCATAAGGCACCCGCACAGAGATCCAAAAGGGTTGATGTAACGTATCGGGCTCCAAAACGGTTGGGGCATACTCGAGCGGAATTAGCGGATCGCCGTACCACCGGGTGCCATCAGTCGGATATCGCGCGGGACGCGACTCGACAAAATCTTCCCAGAAAATGGACACATTTTCGGCTGGAATCTGGGCTCCCGACGGACCTTCCAGCGCGCTTACCTCAAGCCGAATGCCCGTGAGCCGTTGATACAGGGGAATCACCAGCAAGTGAAACCCTTCCACTTCGCCTCGCATGGCGCTCAACGGAAGCGTCTCAGCCGGATGGCCAAGATAAGCCGTGTCTCTTATAATTTTTTGCAGAGAGGAAACAACACCGCCGACAAACGCCCTCTCTTCCGGCTTCCACCCATATGTCACCAGCCAATCCAGTTTCTGAGCCCGGGCAAGAAGCCGCCGCAACAACGGTTCGGCAGTTAACCAAGCCTGACGAGATTGATGGGCTGCCTCAAGACCTTTTGCAATTTGATTCAACTCCTTCGCGATTTGTCTTCGCTCAATCGCCGCAGAAGATCGCTTGGAGAGACGAGATTCCTGCAGCCGACGTAACAGTGCGCGGATATCAGATACCAGCGCGCGCACGCGGGGCAAATCAACCACCACAGACTGACGGAAGAATGGTGGCGCTTCCCCCTCCGTCCGAACCTCTACCGTCGCAACCCCTCGCAATCCGTCCTCAAGCTCATAAGAACAAGGTATGTCCAATGTCTGGCACGCATTTACCTCGTCCTTCCGACAAAAAACCACACGGCGACTTACATTGTCATCTACTACGACTGTGGTCTCGAATCGGCGCGTCGTTGAACCCCCATTCCACACCCTGACGGGCAAAGTATTCGTGCCTACCTGTGCCGCCGAAGCCGACAGTAACTCTGCATGAGGCCACGCTCGACCCCCAAAGAAAATCTCACCAAAAAACTGCGGCTCGTAAAACCACGCATGTGTCGTTGCCCATGCCCCATAGTTCGTCCGTGTGGCTGTCCGCCAGCCGATATTGATATGCCAACGCACAGCAGGAGAAGAACATGTCACGGTAGGCTTCGCCAAGTCCACCCCATCAAAGGGGATCGCAAATTCTGCTTCCCAGTGTCCTTCGTGGCGTTGCATCGCCGCACGTGGAACCACCCGCCATGGCAGCGCCTTCGCCATCGGCTGAGAAGTGAACGTCTCTCCCTTGGAGTTCACCGCAACCTTGTAAAATGTTTCCGGTTGCTCCGCTGCAATCAGAAACTCAGCGACACACGGATCCGCAATACCCACCGGAGCAAGACCCAATCCGTCAGACGTTTCGATATCAAACACCCGCATGCCTACATACAGTTCTTGCTCCGAAAAAGCGAGCATTGCCTCCGCACGATAGGGCGCAAACGCACTCTGGTACGTCAAGGTGAAAGGACGAATAACCGAGGATTTCTCCCAACATTTGTCGTTGAGAACTCCGTCAACCGTAGGCGGACCTTCCGCTGGAACCACCACAGTGACGGGACGCGCTGGAACCGCCAGCCGTGGCGCCAGCTGCTCCACCGCCTCGGCGCTTCTGTGTGCCCCCAGAATGAAAACGACCAAAAAAATCCCCAGACAAAGAACACCAGGAAATGCTTTCACGTGCAGTACACACATAGCCTTCTAGCCCCCAAAAATTCGTTACGCACCTTGGCTTGAGCATACTCCCATATCATCCTCTTCGCAAGAAGAGGGATAGGAACTGCCGTCTCTCTAAAGGCGACGCTTGAGCAATTCACACCCTATGGCAGACCAAAAGAAATCCCAATGCCTTTTGTAGGGGCGCAACGCGTTGCGCCCTATCCCGACCCCGGGTTTCTCCCGGAATTCCCGAGGGCATTGCCGCGTCGTGCCTACGGCACTCCTCGCAATGACATCGGCGGGAGACGTAGCGCAAGAGAACGACGGGTAAAACAGAGTCCGGGGTTATCTCCGATTCCCAGGGGGATTGGCACGTCGCCCCTTCGGACTCCTCGCAATGACAACAGGGGACAAGTGGCGCAAGGGGACCGCAGGGAAGAATACCCGCGGCACTTGGGGTTCTCACCCATGCATCTCCGGCGCACTTGCCGCGTCGCCCCTTCACCACTCTTCGCAATGGCAGGGTGCCAACGCTGTTAAATCACGTTTCCGGGCGGCGGCGCAGGGCGATAAGGACACGTTCTGTGCAGCGCGACCATGTGTACTCGCCGGCGATTTGCTTACCTGAGCGTATGCGCTGCTTTCGGTAAGGTTCCTCTTCGTTCAGCGCATAGAGGATCGTCGCCGCGATGGAAGAGACTTGGGTAGGCTCGCAATAGACAGGCGCACTACGAGCCACCTCGGGGATCGCCCCCACTTTCCCGGCTACCACACGCGCCCCGCAGTACAGGGCTTCGAGCACGGAGATGCCGGAACAAGGCTCCAACAGAGGGCAAACAACGAGATCACAATGCTGGTACAACCCCGCGAGTTGTTCGGACGGACACCGCTGAATACGCAGCACGCGCGGCCCCCAAGACGCAGGTTCCGCTTCCCCGGCTTCCCCAACCACCACGAGGTTATGAGGGATTTTGTCCCGAATACGTTCAAAGGCTTGTAAGAGTCGTTCTGTATTTCGGTGGGGATGGGTGGGACCCACAGTGAGAATGTATGGGGTTTCAATCGTGCAAGGTTGAGGCTCCGTTACTGCGTGATTCACTCCCGGCGGCGCCACGACCATCTTATTCATAGGGATTTCGAGCGTTCGCAGCATACGCTTTCGGGCAAACTCGGTTGGGACAATCAGCGCTGCCGCGTTTTGAGCCGCGCGGACGAGGTCTTTCACTTTTCGGTTGATCCAAAAGCCGCCGCCTTCCATCGTCACATCCAACATCTCGGGCTCCATAATATAGGGAACCGTCGGCACGGGACAGTGGACCGGCGCCGTGATGAAGGGAGTCAAAAGACGATCGACCTGTTCCGCTTGCACAATTTCTTGAAGCATGTGTTCGATACGCGAAAAACGTGTCTCGCGTTCCGCTCCTTCCAAACATACCCGCTGCCATGAAGCAAAAGCCACATCATTTACCGGGTCGGTGAACAGGACAAGTTCAATTTCGGGATGTTCAAGGGAAAATGTGCGGAGCAGACAGCGTAGGAAATACTCTTCTTCGCCGCTTCCCGGCACCAAGTAGATGGTGTTGACACCAATCCGCAACGACCGCTTCGTCTGCGGTGAAACATCACTCGATGTAGCCGATGTCGGCAAGGCGTCGTCGGATTTCTTCCTCTTCGTCGGGGGAATAGTCATGCGACTCGATCGAGACCAGATTTTCATGAGCCAACATATCCAATATTTTTTCCGCTGCGAAATCCGGAGTATCATGGGGATCAAGGGCGATACACTTGCATTCGCAGTCCGGTTCTACGTGTTCAGAAACGATCACAACAAAGACGCCGTTTCGCACCAGCAAACGACACGCAAGTCCCGCGGCAGGTCCTAGTCGGGATACGAGAGCGTCGTCAAAAATCTCCGCCCCTTTCCCCAATTCGATCAGCCGCTGAGCGAGTGCCTTCGCCGTATCTTCGCGGAACTCGCCGCGTAACCTCAGTGCCGTGCCTCGCGCCATCTCTGTTTCCTCCTTATTGCAAAACCCTGCCCTGCATGTCAGAAGGAATCGGCACACCCAAAATATCTAGCAAGGTAGGGGCAATATCCAGGATATTCACCACCGGATAGACTTTGCCTGTGCGTGCTGACGCATCTCTCAAGATAAAAATGCCGTGGAAATCGTGGTCAGCGTCATCTGGCCCGGTGTCATTTTCGAACGTAAACACGTCTGAAAACCCGACACTCCCCACAGAGCGCCATGCCAGATTGCCAAAATACACAAATAAATCCGGCGCAATGCCACGAACGTTGGCGTAAAGTTCCTGGGGGCGATAGACTTTATTTCCCAACAAAGACCCGTCAGGTCCCTTCATGCCTTCAATTTCTTCTATCATCTTGCTTCGGAACGCTTCGTAGGATGCTGCCGGCACTACCCCATTCGGTTCGCGTCCCTCGACATTAAAAAATATGCGTCCGTAGTAACCCCCGCTCCCCCACGCCCGCGTGCGGCTCCAGTCTATCGAGCAATCCTCAATCCGTTTGCGCCCCTCCAACGTCTCCTGCAATACCAAATACCCCTGCCGCATCAGCCATTCGTTGAGGCATACTCCTCCATGCATCGCCCGCGCGCCATGGTCGGAAACCACCAGAATCGCCGTGTCTTCATCCACGTGCTGCAAGAGATTCCCAATACGGCGGTCAACGGCTTGATAGTAATCGCGAATGACCGCGCGAAACTCATTGTCCGGTTCGAAAAGTGGGTGCGATGGGTCGGTGAATCGCCAAAACGCATGATGAAGCCGATCCACCCCCATCTCCACCATCATGAAAAAGTCCCAAGGTCTTGTTCTTATCAGGTATTCCGCCTGAGCAAATCGGTTTTCCATCAATGCATAGATGCGTTTTAGCAACCCATGCCGATCTTCCGTCCGAAAATCTTTCACATCAATAATATATTCACCCACTTCACGTTCAAGTTCTGTCTTGAGCGACTTCGGATAGGTGTACGCTGTCTTCGTATCCGGCGTGAGGAATCCCCCCACGAGCCAACCATTCACAGGTTTTACCGGATACGTCTGTGGAACGGCAAGCACGACGCTCTTTTTACCGTGTTGACTGAGAATATCCCACAAACGTGGCTCCTTAATAGCCGCTGCGTTTGCCGTTGTCATCCCGTTATAAGAATAGTCCGCACGGTTTCGAAACCCGTACACCCCCAGCGTTCCCGGGTCCTTGCTCGACATCATCACAGCCCATGCCGGCACCGTGATCGGAGGGTGACAGGTCTGCATCGGGCCCCAACACCCTTCGGACATCAGCCGGGCAAGATTCGGCAGTTCAAAACGTTCCGGGCCAAAAACAAACTGCGGCGTCGCACAGTCCAAACCAATGACCAGTAACCGTTTTGATCGATTTCCCATACGAAATATCTTCAAACCTATTCGGCGCCTTTCCGTGCCCATTCGATAAGGATCTTCGCCACTTCAGGTCGGGTGAACTCCGGAGGGGGCATCTCACCGGCTTTCAACATTTCGCGCACACGAGTACCACTCAGTGAAATTCGCTCCGCTTCCGTGCCGGGACATGTCTTTTTCGTGGCCATGCTGCCTGTTCGTTTGCTATAAAACGCGTTATCGAAAAAGAGCGGCGTGATTCCTATTTCTGCAGAGTCAAACCGACTGAAGATTTCCTGTGCCTCGTAGCTGCCATAATAGTTGCCCACGCCCGCATGGTCTCTCCCCACAATAAAATGGGTACAGCCATAGTTTTTGCGGATGATCGCATGCATGATCGCTTCTTTAGGTCCGGCATACCGCATGTTTACCGGCATCAAGGACAACATCACGTGTTCTTTCGGGTAGTAATTTTCGAGAAGCACTTGATAACACCGCATCCGCACATCGCCGGGGATGTCATCACGCTTCGTGGTGCCCATCAGTGGATGAATCAATAACCCGTCGCAAATTTCCAACGCGCATTTGGTGAGATATTCATGTGCCCGGTGAATCGGGTTACGCGTCTGAAAGGCTACAATGCTGCGCCATCCACGTCGCGCAAATTCTTCTCTCGTGCGACTCGGAGGCAAGTTGTACTCCTGAAACTCAATCGTCCGTTCTTTGAGCACATCCACAGGACCAGCCAGAAAGACATCCCCCAGCTCGTAGGTATACTTGACTCCGGGATGGTTTTCATCGGTTGTTCCATACACTTTTTGCGCCAATTCGCGCTTATCAACAGTGAATTTCTCCTGAAGATGAAGTACCCCCGCAATTTCCCCCTCGTCGTCTTCCAACGCAACCATGCCGCCCGTTTCAAAACGGTCTGCCATCTCCCGCGGAGCCGACAACAAGATCGGGATGGTCCACGGTATCCCGGGTTTCAGATGCATGTCATCCAGAACTCGTCGCGTCTCTTCTTCCCCCATGAAACCTTCCAACGGACTGAAAATGCCCTTCGCAATCCCATCAAGGTCAAATGCGGCATACGCATCAATTTTCAGTCGAGGCAACGCACAGACTTTTTCCAAAACCTCCTGTCGGCGATCGCCTTTGACAAAACGGTCAACTAACTTGCCGCCATGCGGTAATAATGACATCGTCTTCTCCTCTCTTGGCACAAACAAAAAACACTTAGACAAGACCGGAAACGAGTGTGCCCATCTTCGACTCGTTCGTGTCCCAAGTTACGAGTCACGAGAGTGTATCAAAATATGCGACGGCGTTGCGAATAGTAGCGCCTATGTCTTCTCCCTGGTCATGACGAGGAGCCCCGAAGGGGCGACGCCGTAATCCCCATAAGCATACGGAGATGTCCCCCGACCTTGCCCGGGTCCTCTTACGCTACGTCTCCCACGTTGTCATTGGGAGGAGTACCGCTAGGCACGACGCGGCAATCCCCTCGGGAATTGGAAATAACCCAGGACTCTGCCCTGCCCGTTGCCCTCTTCCGCTACGCGGTTGAGGGGATTGCTTCGTCGCTTCGAAGACTTGCTCCTCGCAAGGAGAACCGGGGGGAAGGCTGTCTATCCCCTGCGCAGGGTTCAGCCCGCTGTGTCCCCTCGCGTGCGGGGGACTAAGGCGGTATAGATAGATCTAACCTATCTATGACGCTACGCGTCAGTGCCTTCCTCTCAATAACCTTCATGGAAAATCTTCTCTTCCATTCCTCAACCCAACGTAACAAAACTGCCCAAGGTACTGGGTTTATACATGCACGTGACTTTGGTTCACCGGAAAGAGCATAATCTACCGTCGTTGTCTCTTCACAAAGGTAGCCAAAATAATGCTAACAGTAGGATTTGCGGCAAGATGTATCACGCCCTCGCCGGGCAAGGAAATGCCGGGATTGTTCGAACGACGTTTTGCCAGGGGGATCCATGATGATTTATTTGTCCGTTCGGTTGTGATCGACGATGAAGTATCTTGTGTTGCCTTTGTGCAAGTGGATGCCATCGTGGTGCCGGAAACCTTGGTGGCAGCCGCACGCCGAGAGGCGCAACGCATGTGCGGGATACCCGGAACCAATTGCTTTATCGCTGCCACACATACCCATTCCGGCGGTCCGATATGTTCCATGTTGACTACCGCAGAAGACCCCGAATACCAGAATTTCGTTGCTCAACAAATCGCCGCATCCATTTCGGAAGCATTCCGCTTACGTCAATCGGCGTTTCTAGGCATTGAATCCGAACTAGCCCATGGAGTGGCGTTCAACCGCAGATTCCTAATGCGCGACGGGTCGCAAATAACACACCCAGGTAAGATGAATCCCGATGCATTAGCTCCGGCAGGACCCGAAGACCCGCGCGTCACGGTGTTTTCTTTTTTCGACCCCGAATCATGGAAACCCTGGGGCTGTATCGTCAACTTCGCTTGCCACGCCACTCATGTCAACGGACTCTACTACTCTGCCGACTACGTGAAATGGATTGTAGACACGCTAAAATCCGTGTACGGACCCGAGTTCGGCGTGGTGTTTTTGAACGGCGCCTGTGGCGATGTCACCCAAGTAGATAATCGTAGCCCACGCCCCATCGAAATGGGCGTCCACTGGGCAGAACGGTCAGGCCGCATTGTCGCCGGGGCTGCCCTTCAAGCCATCGCCCGCGCCACCCCATATAACGACGCGTCCATCGGTTTGCGCCGCGGCGTTGTGCGCGCTGCTCTCCGTAAGATTTCCCCACAAGCCTTACAAGAAGCCCGCAAATTGTTGGCAAAACATCCTGTCACGCCCCGCGACGTGGACACCATTTTCGCCAAAGAACTTTTAGAGGTGGCAAAGCTCCGACGCAAAATGTCCTCTCGTCCGCTGGAGATCTTCGCCGTCCGAATCGCGGACGCCGCATTATGGGGCGTGCCGGGAGAATTGTTCCAGTCTTTTGCACTCACCGTCCGCGACCAATCCCCATTCCTACACACCTGTTGTGTGGAATTAGCAAACGGGTACAACGGCTACATATGTACCCCGGAGGCATTCGAAGGGGGTGGGTACGAAGTGCTCACCGCCCGCACCAGCATGCTCGAACCGACCGTCGGTAGCGCTGTCGTCAAAATGGCGTCACGCCTGCTGACTGACCTATTCAAACAGGCAAAACCTGAACTGGAACAGTTACCGCAGCGGCGCGTCTGGCCTACCGGCGACACATCGGCTCTTGAAGGACTGCAGCAACTTGCTTCCAAAAATCAGCCAAGGAACGAGTAGGAAAAACTGATGTTGGCAGCCTATACCCTTCACAGGAAACTCTACCGCTCCCAATACCCCGTAGATTGTCAGCAGCGGAAGACCCACTATGAAACAAGACCTTCGTAAGAGCCTGGAGTTTTTCGCCCTGCGTCGCAGCATGTTCGGTATCCTGACCATGGCTGTATTGATCGGCATGGGCGAAAAAATGGCGGAGCGCTTTTTGCCGGTCTATTTGCTGGCGCTTGGTTCGGGCGAAATCCTCGTAGGCGCCCTGAACGGACTCGACAATCTTCTGTCAGCCTTGTACTCCTTTCCCGGCGGCTATCTCGCCGAACGCTTAGGGTCGAAACGCGCCTTATTCCTATTCAACTGCCTTGCCGTGCTCGGTTTCCTCATCGTCATTCTGATCCCCCATTGGGCAGCAGTCTTCGCCGGCTCGGTCTTTTTTCTCTCCTGGACCGCCATTTCGCTGCCCGCGACCATGGACATCGTGGCAAAATCCCTTCCAAAAACAAAACGAACGATGGGCGTCTCTATGCATTCGTTGGTTCGGCGCATTCCTATGGCGCTTGGACCTGTCGTAGGGGGTGTGTTCATCGTCACCTGGGGAGAAATAGCCGGTGTCCGTGCCGCATTCGGTTGCGCGCTCGTGATGGCAGTTGTCGCCATGATCTTTCAACAACTTTTTATCGAGGATGATCGCAAAATTAACATAGACAAAAAAGAAGAGTCCTCGCAGTTAGGTTTCCGGGGGCTGTGGCGCGCCATGACCCCTTCGCTGCGACAACTACTTGTGGCCGATATCCTGATACGGTACTGTGAGCAAATTCCTTACGCTTTTATCGCCATTTGGTGCATGAAGACCATCTCCCATCCGGTCGATGGCGTAGAGTTCGGTACCCTGACTGCGATTGAGATGGTGACGGCAATGTTAGTTTATATCCCTGTTGCCTATCTTGCCGACAAAAGTCGCAAAAAACCTTTTGTCGTGATGACCTTCGTTTTCTTCACGGCGTTCCCCGCTGTGTTGTTCTTCTGCCATTCCTTTCTTTGGCTAATCCCCGCCTTTGTACTACGCGGATTGAAAGAGTTTGGAGAACCCACCCGCAAGGCGCTCATCATGGACCTGGCCCCCGAAGGACACAAAGCCGGCATGTTCGGTCTGTACTATCTCGTGCGCGATGTTGTCGTGTCGGTTTCGGCGTTTCTCAGCGGTTTCCTTTGGCAACAAGGTCCCGCCGTCAATTTCGGGACTGCCTTCGCCTTTGGGTTGATCGGCACCTTGTGGTTCGCCCTAAAGGGCAAAGAAACGGAATCCGCCTGACGCTAGCCGACGTCATGAGATTGCCTGTACGTCGTCTTTCAGATGACTAAGCAGTGTGGGACGTGAAATGCCCAACAGGCGCGCCGCCAATGTCCGATTATTCCGGGTGCGCCGTAGCGCTTCGTGAATCAGTAGATGTTGCATTTCATGGAGAGTGGGTAAGCGCACCCAATCCGATAAAGGATTTGCCTCCGCTTGCCTCCCAAAAAGTTTCCTGCGGTTAGACCGCAAACCAGCGCGTACATGCAACGGAAAACTCTCGACCGAAAGCATTTCGCCTGTGTGACGGCTGACCGCGTCGTACACCAACGCTTCCAGCTCGCGCACGTTGCCTGGAAAATCGTAGCTCTCTAAAGCCTCGAACACTTGAGGCGACACTATCGGCGGCTCCTTGCCCAGGGCTTTAGCCGATTTTTGGATAAAATATTCCAACAGCAACGGAAGATCGTCCAACCGTTCGCGCAGCGGCGGTAATGCGATCTCATGTGTTTTCAGGCGGTAATATAGGTCTTTCCTGAACCTGCCCGCCTTCTGCAGCTCCTCGAGGTCCTGATTGGTCGCACAGATAAACCGCGCATCAGTAACTTTGGAAAAATCCGAACCGAGCGGATAATACTCGTGCTCTTCAATCAGACGCAGCAGTTTGAGCTGAGACGCGGGGGCAAGATCGCCAATCTCGTCCAAAAACAAGGTTCCGTGTTGTGCCCGTTCGATCAACCCGGCTCTGACCTCATCCGCGCCCGTGTATGCCCCGCGCACATGCCCAAACAGCGTATCTGAAAATGTAGTATCTTCCAAGCCACCCACATTGACGGCAACGAAATCTCCCGCCCGACCGGAAGCCGCGTGAATGGCACGTGCCAACACATCTTTTCCCACGCCCGTCTCGCCGGTTATCAACACAGGTTTTGGCGTCTTGGCGATAATCTCCGCATATTGAAGTAGACGAAGCATCACGGGATTGTTGGTAACAATGGAAGCAAAGGCATCGACGTTTTGAATCGTCCCGTACAAAAGCCCTTGTGCCACTGCGGTAAACTCATTTCGCAACTCCCGCAACTCAAGCGCACGTCGTAACGACGGCATCAGACGGCTCGGGTCTACCGGTTTGACGATAAAATCAAACGCGCCCCGCCGCATACAATCTACCGCGACATCAATTTCCGCAGAGCCCGTGACGATAATTACCGGAATCTCCGGAAACTCTGCCACCGTGCGGGACAATAGCTCCTCCCCGGAGACCTCCGGCATACGCAGGTCCAGCAACATGGCACCGATTTCTTCTCGACGAAGAATGTCTTCGGCATGGCGGGCATTCAAAGCCGTGAGCACGCGACCGATACCGTTTTGTTCCAGCACCGTTTGAAACGCTTTCAAGGTGTTGGGATCATCATCTACCAACAGTACCGGTAACGATGACGGAAGATAGGGTCCCACGCATCAAACTCCCCGTATCGGTATAGTCCAATCTGTCACAGCAAAAAGTACTTTTGAATACCACGCCCTATGGCTATACAATCTACACGACAATCTTTTCCCCGTCAACTCAGGAAAAAACGAAAGGCCGCATAGGTATGATTCACTTTCTCCCCTCCTACGACACGGAAGCCCCGGGTTGTCTCGAAGGCGTTAAAAACATCGTGAGAGTGCATGAACGGCTCCAAGCGCCCGCAACGTTTTTCATTGTCGCCCGTTTGCTCGAAGAAAAAAAGTCGGAGTATCAAGCGCTGCTCAAAGACAACCCCCTTTTTGAGATCGCTTGTCACACATACACCCACATGCCCTTGGTTGACACGCCGAGATTTGGTAAGGCAGGTACACCCGACCGATACCATCGCGAGCTAGTCGAAAGTAAAAAATTACTCGAAGATACCTTTGAAACCCCGGTAGTCGGCTTTCGCACCCCCGTGGGGGCACCCGACGGTTTACGCGGAAAAGAAGAAGCCTTAAGCGTTCTCCGCCAAGCCGGTTACACCTATATCAGTTCCGCGGCGTGGGGTCCCGATTTCTCGCTACCCGCACCCTTGCGAAGTCCTTTCACCTACGCGGAGGAAGGCTACCCGGAATTGTGGGAAATCCCCGTGTGTGGATGGCATGAAAACCTACTCAAAGGACACAACGTCAAACAACCTATCTTGCTTTTGCTCTTCCCCGTACAAATGCCCGAAGCGGTACCCCAGGACTATGTAAGAACTCCGGAAGAGGAGTTCAGATATAACAGCAAACCATTTATCGACCTTGCTGTACGCGAACAAGTACCCGAGGTGAACTTCGCGTGGCACCCTTGGAGTTTGACTATCCTTGACCCGAATATGCGTATGGTAGAAATGACGATAAACTACGCCCGCGAAAATGAGCTGCGCCTGTCGACGTTTTCCGAGTTACGCGCCGCTCTCCAGACGCGTCCTAACGGCTAGGCGTTTCTTCTGAAGTACCCCCATTTGCCGCATGTCCCTCTTCTGCCTGCACAAGAGTCACCTGTACCGGATGCTGCACATCCAAATGCACATCCCGCTGCGGAAAGGCAATAATAATATTTGCGGCACGCAAGAGTTCGTCAACCCGGTGACGCAAGTCGCTCCGTACCATGCGGGAATCTACTTCACGGATGAGTTCTATCCAAAAATAACAAACAAACACCAGGGCATTATCAGCGAACTCTTCAAAAATGACAACCGGAGCAGGTTCGGTCAACACGCGGGGATGTTCCTCTGCTGCTTGCAGAATAATTCGCTCTACCTCGCGGGTAGGAGAACCATAGGCAACGCCTACGGAGATAGAAAAACGGACTTTCCGATCAGATAACGTCCAATTAACAACGTTCTTCTCCAAAAAAGAACTATTCGGAACCAACATATCAATCCCATCGAAACGGCGAAGATGACTACACCGCCCCCCAATCTTCCTGACGATGCCGAAAACCCCGTCCACTTCCACAATGTCCCCAATCTTTATCGGACGCTCCAGCAACATGATGATGCCGCTGATGAAATTACCGATGAGATTCTGCGCACCAAAACCAACGCCAATGGCGAGTGCCCCACCCAGATAAGCAAACACAGTCAGGGGAATGTGAACGACGCTCAACGCAAACAGCACGGTCAACATAATCAACGTGTAAAACACGCCGACCTCTATGGGCACTGCGACCGACTCTTCGATGCGTAACTTCGCAAGCGCCAAGCGCCGAATGCGTAACGCAATCCGTCGGGAAACAAATACTCCCACCAGGACAATAACCAACACCGTCAACACTTTATCAATGGAAATAACCGTATCACCGACACGTAGCAGTTCCAGTCCCCAAATGCGCCCTCCCCATAGACGCACATCCCGTGCAGCCGCATAAACACGTTCCAACCACGACCGAGAACTCGCGTACTGCTCGTTTTCATTTTCCCACCTGTCGAGCAAACGGTCGACATCCCCGATGCGTTGTAAACCGAGCCGACAAATCTCGCCCCGCTCGTAGTAACTCTCCAACATCCTGCTGACCTGACCTCTTTCCGGGGAATCATCCGCCAACAACGAGAGCCGTTCCTCAGCGGCACTAATCAACGCCCGGGTACGGTACTCATTGGCTTCCAGATCCAGCCGAGGTTGCGTCAGCTTGCCCCGAGTCGCTTCAATCAGATTCTTTGCCCGATCCAAAGCGTCCGCCCGCTTACCAACATCCCCCGTCAACGCCATACGCATATCAAAACGCTGTTTCCACAACTTCTCTTGCATGCCGATGAGCGTCAAAACCAACTCATAAACATCCACACGCGTCCGTGCCGTTTCGGCTAAGGCTTCCCGTTCCTCTTCCAAGGGCTTCAACAACGCTTGCTGCGCCCGAACTTCCTCGCTTTCGCCTGCGTTCTGCAACGCAGCCAATTTCGCACGAACTTCTTCCAAGGCGGTAGCCGCCGTTGTCTGCGCCTTACGCGCCCGTTCCAGCTCCTTCTCAGTCTGGGCGCGCATTGCCGCAAGCGATTCCAACTTCGCCTGAAGCATTTCAGAGGAAATGGGCGCCAGTTGGTTAGCTACTTGTAACTGAGTTTGGAGAAAGTCTATGGCTTGTGTATAAAACTGGGCAGCTTCTTTTGCGGCGCGCTGCTCGGCTAAAGCTTGGTCTAACTCGGCCGTCGCTTTATAAACGCGTATCGAGGCTAGTTCTTGACGCCATTCCAAAAGTGGTTTTTGCGCCGGATCCGTGTTTCGATCAAGCGTTTCCTTCTGTTTCAGAAGATCACGTTCCGCATCGCTTTGGGCGGCACGGAGTGTAGGGATCTTCTTATCAGCAAGCGCCAACTCTGCCTTCGCAGCACGCAAATCCTGACGGCGAATCTCCATCGTGTCCCTAAGCGAATCAACAAAATCAATGGTTACAGCCGCCGTGTCCTTAAAGCCATCCCATGCAGACCGTTCCCTTGCCAGAGCCTCAACATTTTGCCGGATCGTCTTTATCCGCCGAAGCACCTTTAACCGTTGCTCAAGAGAAACGACGATGTCTTTCAGCAGCATCGTGCGTTCTGCTATTTCTTCGTCACTCGCCCCCAGCTGGCGCGCCGTGCCCTCTTGTTCCGACCTCCGCACCCGTTCCAGGTCATCCCGCGCGCGCTGCAGTTCTTGCTCGCACGAGCCCACCAGGTCATCAAGGGATTGCGTGTCAAAGGGGTCTGTGTCTTTGGGGGCTTGCTCCGTACGAGACGATGTAGAAAGCGTGGGTATCGATTGGCAATAAGCCCGAGGAGCCGCAATAAAAAGCGCCCCTAGCGTCAGTACCGTCGAAATCCACTGCAAAAGACCTCGCCAGCGAAACGCGCCCATCCTAAAAGTGCGTTGTATACGATCAAACCCCATCGCAACTACCTTATGAGCCAAAACAACACTTCAGAAAAAAGACGAAGACTTTCCACGTAGAAAATGGAACGCCAAGAATCCTCTGCGCCCTAATCTTCTTCCTTCATCGCGGAATTATCAGCCTGAGAAGCACGGACACCGGGCGCTTTATCAAACGCAGCTCGTCCTTCCGCGCCCACCACGGAATACAAATCCATCCCACAGCGGGTACATCGCGTATTACTGCCGTACTTCATACTTAAATCCCACCAACCGCATGCGCTACATTTAACAGTGGTGTTCCTCATACAAATCCGCCCTTCACTATAAGTGCCGAAAAAAAGACTTCGATCCCGCTTCTATAATACTCCCACTCGTCTATTAGGGTAAACCACACCCATCCCTTCACTCTCTTTAGCCCCTAGTATGCTCCCTCAGGGCAAACAGCAATTTTTGTGCGCGAGATTTTGCGCGCCTAGACGTTCGCATTGGCTGGCAGTTGCGAGGCGTTGCGCCGCGGTCATAAAAGCATTGACAATTCCCTGCTATCCCATGTGGGGGCGAGTTTCCATACTCGCCCTCCCTGTCCTTGCCCACGACCAGCGCGATCCGTTCAGGGCGCCCTGTTGTCATTGCAAAGAGCAAGTCTTCGAAACGACGAAGCAATCCCCTTAACCGCGTTGTGTAGAAGCGCCAAAGGCAGAGATAAGGCTATCTCCATTTCCCGAGGGCATTGTTAAATCGCAGGCAAGAATGCCTGACCCACCTTGTCTTGTCATCCCCAAGCACCCGAGGGGATTGCCGCGTCGTGCCTGTCGGCACTCCTCGCAATGATACCGGCGGGGTAGGAGCGCGGCAGGTCCTCATGTATCTTAGACGACACACTCCCGCAGATTACCCCCCACGGGCACTGCGAGCGACGAAGTCCCCGGTACACCCTGAAGCTATCGCGTCATTTCTTTCTCGGGACAACTGGGTACCTTGTGGGCCACTGGAATCAATTGCTATCTGTAGCCTTATGCGAATCACGCAAGGTCGAAACGATCCAGGTTCATCACTTTATTCCAAGCCATCACGAAATCATGGATGAATTTTTCTTTTGCGTCCTCACTGGCGTAGACCTCGGCAATTGCCCGCAGCTGCGAGTTGGCCCCGAATACGAGATCAACGCGGGTCCCGGTCCACTTGACCTTGCCGGTTTTGCGATCGCGCCCTTCAAACAGATCAGCGTCTTCTGACACCGGCTTCCACTCCGTACGCATATCGAGTAGGTTGACAAAGAAGTCATTCGTCAAAGTCTCAGGCGTTGAGGTAAACACACCGTGCTTCGAGCCTCCGACGTTGGCCCCCAGCATCCGCATACCCCCGACGAGCACCGTCATCTCGGGCGCAGTTAGCGTGAGCAATTGCGCTTTGTCAATCAGCAAGTATTCAGCCCAGCGACCGCAGTTTCCCTTCGCGTAGTTGCGGAACCCGTCGGCAATCGGCTCCAAGAAAGAAAAAGAGCCGACATCGGTCTGCTCCTGCGATGCGTCCATACGTCCAGGCGTGAATGGAACCGTCACCTCGTAGCCGGCATTCTTGGCCGCGCGTTCAATCCCTGCGCAACCACCCAAAACTATTAAGTCGGCTAGCGACACTTTCTTACCGTCCGATTGCGCTTTGTTAAATGCCTGTTGAATTTCTTCCAGTGCCTTGAGCACTTTTGCCAACTGGCTAGGTTGATTGACCTCCCAATCCTTCTGGGGCGCTAAACGGATGCGACCGCCGTTCGCGCCGCCGCGCTTGTCGGAACCACGGAAGGTCGACGCCGAGGCCCACGCCGTCGATACCAGCTCCGAAACCGAGAGCCCGGAAGCCAGGATCTTGGCCTTGAGATCAACGATGTCCTTTTCATCAATCAGTTTATGGTTCACCGCTGGAATAGGGTCCTGCCAGATGAATTCTTCTTTCGGAACCTCTGGACCGAGATAACGTGTGCGGGGCCCCATATCGCGGTGCGTCAACTTAAACCAGGCATGCGCAAAGGCGTTGGCAAACGCCTGCGGATCCTCGAGAAACCGGCGCGAAATCTTGCCGAACTCCGGATCGAAGCGCAGTGTGAGGTCGGTGGTTAGCATGGTTGGTTTGTGGAACTTTCCCGGAATATGTGCGTCCGGAACAATCTCCGGGGCGTTCTTAGCCACCCACTGCTTGTGGCCGGCTGGCGATTCGACCAGCTCCCACTCAAACTTAAATAGATTCTCGAGAAAATTGTTGCTCCATAGTGTCGGAGTCTTCGTCCATGTCACCTCCAAGCCGCTGGTAATGGTATCCTTGCCATGCCCCGAACCATAGTTGCTTATCCAACCCAATCCCTGTGTCTCCAACGGCGCAGCTTCTGGGTCTGGGCCGAGGTGCGATTCCGGAGCGGCACCATGACACTTGCCAAAGGTGTGGCCGCCGGCAATGAGCGCCACGGTCTCCTCATCGTTCATACCCATCCGGCCGAAGGTGGCGCGGATATCCTTGGCGGCGGCCATGAAATCGCCACTCGCATTCGGGCCCTCCGGGTTAACATAGATGAGACCCATATGGGTGGCGCCGAACGGACCCAAGTCCCGGTCGCCCGTGAATCGTTTGTCGTCGCCCAGCCACGAAATTTCCTCACCCCAGTTCACATCCTCATCCGGCTCCCACACGTCGGCTCGCCCTCCACCAAAGCCCAAGGTCCGGAAGCCCATCGACTCGAGCGCCACGTTGCCGGCAAGGATCAGGAGGTCGGCCCAGGAGATTTTTCGGCCATACTTCTGCTTGATTGGCCAGAGGAGACGACGCGCCTTGTCGAGGTTGACGTTGTCAGGCCATGCATCCAGAGGCGCAAAACGCTGTTGACCACGTCCGGCGCCGCCACGCCCATCGGTGACCCGGTACGTGCCGGCGGCGTGCCAAGCCATCCGGATAAAAAGCGGTCCATAATGGCCGAAGTCCGCCGGCCACCAGTCCTGCGAGTCGGTCATCAATTTCACCAAGTCTTTCTTCAATGCCTGGTAATCAAGACTCTTGAACTCTTTCGCGTAGTCGAAATCTTTACCCATTGGATTCGACTTTTCGGAATGTTGGTGTAAAAGATCCACACGCAACTGATTTGGCCACCAGTCCCGATTCGTCCTCCCAAGACCCGCAATGTGGTTCAGCGGACACTTGCTTCCCTGAGTCATGTTGGCTCCTCCTTTCAGGCACGACCACCCACCGTTCACCTTAACTCTGATGACAACCTATTCTTTGGGGACAGATTTTGTCCAATCCCTCTGTTGTTGTAAGGAACGTTATAAACACTGATATTATTCGAAACAAAGAAAACTCAGACATCCTACGTCAAAAATTTGCGAATACTGAATGGCGGGGGTAAGGTAAAATAGTCCTTAATCTCCTTTAGAACGGAAAGGAAAAGGCTATGATTATTACCTTATGGCTTCCTTTAACCGCAATAGCACTCACAGGCTTGGGTACCATGCATACCGACGTGGATACTGCGCCCAGAAAACTCAACAACTTTACCACCGAGGTCCTGAATGTCTCTCCCGTCGACCCTTCCAAGGAATATTCGTTCCAGAACCCCCGTACCGGCTGGGTGTATATTTCCGCATATCCAAAAGCTGAATTCTTAATTGACGGCGCCGCATGCCCTGCCTACCCGTGGGACAAGGCGCATTGCGAAACCATGCAGTGGCTAAAAGCCGGTGTCCATACGTTGCAGGTACACAACATCGCAGGCAACGACGTCGTCAAGGTCGTCGTACGAACCGTGCCTGAAACGCATTTTGTGCGGTATCCCCAAGAGCCGCGATTTCCGCAATTGGGAGAGTTTTCCTGGGAATGGCTTACAACAAACGCGCTTTCCAGCGTAAACACCGTCGTAGGTTTTCCAGAAAAGAATATAGACCCGCAAATCAACGAATGGACAAGTCTAGGACGCAAGTTTATCGCCTACGGCAGCCTCCCGCACCACAACGATCTGACAGGAGATGCCGCATTCCAGTATTGGTACAACTCGCCCGGTTTCCAGGATACCCGATTGTCAGGACTTATTGCCGACGAATTCTCCGGACGTCAACACCCTCTTTATCCTGCTTGGATCGAAGGAATGCGTTTGCTTGGGCAACAAGTCGCCGGAACAGGAAAAGCCTTCTATGCCTATTGCGGCGGTCCCGGCATGCATAGCCGCCCCGAAGCCAGGGAACTGGTCCGCACAGTCTTTGATTCCGGCTTCTACATGGCGTGGGAACGCTATCATCATGAAATGCCTACCGAAGAGGAAGCCCGCGGATTGATGGAATCCTTGCTGGGTAAAGAAATCAGTTTGTGGCAGGCTCGTTTTCCAAATTGCCAACGTCAGATGGTTTTGGTGCTGGGTATTTTCGCCACAGGACCCGATTTGGATGTCCAACCCGACGTAAACTACAAGGTCTGGATGGATATGCAAATGCAATACCTCGCAACTCACCCCGCCTTTGACGGTTTATTTGGCATCCATTGGTGGTATAGCGGTGCGGCAAACGAAGAGCTCTTGCGCTGGCAGAGCGCCTTGTACCGTCATTATTGTCTGGAGGGCGCCACAGACTTATTATCCGAACGATATGGCTGGACGTACATGCTCCCCCACGTACAAAACCCTGATTTTCTCGACGGTTCCTCCGGATGGACTTTGCAACCCGCTGAAGAGAGCAGCATCGTGCCCAGGTATCTGGAGCGGTATGCCCGCGCCCAGAACCGATATTGGCACCGTGGAGGAGAGCCCGATTATCCTTCTGGAAACGCCTACCTTTGGATGAAACGCAGCGCCCACAAACCCAACAAGGCGTTGCAAACCATTCAGAACCTCGTGCCCGGCAAAGTCTACACCGCTCAAATGATCACCGCAGATTATCAAGACATTATTCAGGGAAGATCAGACCAGAAAAAACACGGCGTATCACTAATCATCAAAAATGCAGAGATCCTTCCATCGGGCTCCTATGCCGCCGTCCCCGTGAGTAGCCCGTGGTCTCATGAGCAATTACCGTTCAAGAATGGTCCCGCGTGGTTCAACCATCACCAAGTCATGTTCCGTGCCTTGCACCCAACGGCCGAACTCATACTCTCCGATTGGGTCTCCGATTTAGAAAGCGGCGGTCCAGAAGGACAAGAATTGATGTTTAATTACATTCAGGTTCAACCTTATTTCGAGGAGTAGACAAACGTTATGGCAAGAAAAAGTGATCCACGACTGAAATTAGCGCAAGAAGGATTTGCCAAACGCGATAAGTCCACCGCTGCCGCCGCGCACGCCCCCGAAAAAATCGCAGACATGGCTCGAGAAGAGCATGGCGGCACCGCATCCCAATATCTGGGCGAAATGGTTTATGGTGGACTCGACGGCATCATCACGACGTTCGCTGTAGTGAGCGGTGTCGCAGGTGCAGACCTCGGCGCCGGTGTTGTCCTCATCTTGGGCTTGGCAAACCTTTTCGCAGACGGATTTTCCATGGCAACTGGCGCCTATCTCTCATTAAGAAGTGAACAAGAATACTATGACAAAGAACGCGAACGGGAACAATGGGAAATCGAACACTTTCCGGAAGGCGAGCGAACCGAGCTGCTTGTCTTATACCGGGAGCAAGGCTATTCGGAAGAAGAAGCTCAGCAAATGGTCGCTATCAAGACCCGCGAGCCCAAACGTTGGCTCGATGCCATGATGCTGGAGGAATTAGAGTTACTGCGCGACGACCGCGTGCCGCTGCTGAACGCCCTTGCAACGTTTGTCGCTTTCATTGTCGCCGGTTCGGTGCCACTGCTCGTCTACTTGCTCGGGTTAGTAGTTACCATACCTCCCCAAGCCGCCTTTCCCACCTCTCTCATCCTCTCGGCTGTCGCCCTGTTTGTCCTTGGTGCAGCCAAAGTATTGGTGACCCGACGCAATCCTTGGCGCAGTGGCTTGGAAATGTTGCTTGTGGGGGCACTTGCAGCCGGTGTCGCCTATGGAGTAGGCGTTTTGTTGCGCGGGCTAGGCACTCACGTATAGACTCACAGTTTATTGGATTTCGTACCCCCAACCAAAAACAGTAAAAGGAGATGTACGATGTGGGAACGATGCTTGATCGGACTACTTGCACTCACGGGGCTAGTAATTTGGGCTTATCCAAGACAATATGCAGCCGCAGACGATTTGGACCTTCGAGGTGCGGTCATTGTTCGCGCGGTACCCGGGGAACCCGGTACAAAAGCCGTCTCCATGCTCCGCGACGAGATAGAACGACGTTCCGGACTCCGTTTGTCCCTTACGCGTTCTATGCCTGAAGGCGATCGCACCGCCATCGTTGTTACCACGGTCGATACGTTGCCCGCTGGTGCACCGCAGCCCCCTCAAGGATGCCAAGTGCCTGACAAACCAGAATCGTACGCACTCTGGGTGCATCCAGCGCCCGGGGGAGGCGCCTCGGTGTGGTGCGTCGGCAAAGACGTACGCGGCGCCTTGTTCGCGGCGGGACGTCTCATTCGGGTGGCGCACTTCGGCAAACAGATTTTCACGTTGCCCAAAGATACGCGTATTGCCACATCCCCCAAATATCCCATTCGCGGTCATCAGCTCGGCTATCGCAACACCGCAAATAGTTACGACGCCTGGGATTTAGCCACCTACGAGCAATACATCCGCGACCTCATTCTGTTCGGTACCAATGGCATTGAATTGATCCCCTCTTTTGATCCCGAACTCGTCGACGGGCCTGTGATGAAACGAAAAATGTGGGACATGAACATCGACCTGGCGAACCTCATTGCTTCCTACGGGTTAGATGTCATGTTTTGGATACCTGCTTTGGAAGACCTCTCTAAACCAGAAGAGGCAGAAAAAGCCCTCAAGATTCGCCGCCAGATTTTTGAGAGCTGCAAACGTATCGATGTGGTCCTAGTCCCGGGCGGTGATGACGGCGAAAACCCCGCGGAATATCTCATGCCCTGGCTGGAGAAAATGGCACCCCTGCTTCATGAAACTCATCCCAACGCCCAACTCTGGGTGTCCAACCAGACATTCGAACATCCCGAAAATGACTACTTTTTCCGTTACTTGGAAGAAAAAAAGCCGAACTGGCTGACAGGCGTCGCATTTGGACCTTGGATCAAAATGACCTTGGAAGAACTGCGCCAGCGTACACCTCAACAATATCTCGTGCGCCATTACCCCGACATCACCCATTGTGTCCGCTGTCAATACCCTGTGCCAGATTGGGACCGCGCTTTCGCCCATACGCTTGGTAGGGAACCCATCGCGCCGCGCCCCAAAGACATGGGATATATACACAATCATTACGCACCGCTGACATCGGGATTTGTCACGTATTCGGATGGAATCCATGATGACTTCAACAAGATCCTCTGGAGCGCCCTAGGATGGGACCCCGATACGAACATCAAAGAGGTCGCAAAAGAATATGCCAAGGTGTTCTTCGGCGATGCTTACGCCGACGTCGGCGCCGATGGACTTTTCCTACTTGAAGAAAACTGGCGCGGTCCTATCTCCAAAAATACGACCATTGAAAAAACCCTGGCACTATGGAAGAACATCGCTGACAAAGAGCCCGAATTACTACAAAATAACTGGCGTCTTCAGATGTATCTGTTTCGCGCGTATTATGACATGTACGTGAAAGAAAAAGCCGCCGCGGAAGCAAAAGCGGAGGAAAAAGCCTACGCCGCCTTACGCCAGTATCCTCAAAAAGGCATTCGGGAAGCGGTCAATCAAGCCGGCGCAGAACTTGCCGCGCTGGATGACGCCCCGCCGGGTGCCGAATTCAGAAAACACATCGAGACGCTCGGGCGCCAGCTGCTGGACAGCATCGGCTTCCAACTGAGTGTAAAGGAACCCTTCTTGGCAAAGAACTCCGAACGAGGCGCTGTCTTGGACTGGCTCGACCAACCCCTAAACGATCGCCCTTGGCTTGAAAAACAATTCCAAAACATCCTCGTTGCCCGCAACGAAGCCACCCAAAAAGAGCTTTTAGAAAAAGTGCTCAACTGGGAAAACCCTGGTGAAGGCGGGTTCTATGATGATTTGGGCAATCCACAAAAGCAGCCGCACTTGGTGAAACAAAAATCTTGGGAAGAAGATCCCGGATACGTTCAATCACCTCAATGCGAGTATTCCACTTCATCCATGCGGCTTTCGTGGCAGGATCAGGCACAAACTCTCTTTGGAACACCGTTGATTGTGAAATATGACAACCTTGATCCAAACGCTGCCTACAAATTGCGCGTTACTTACGCGGGGCGCTTCCGCGCCACTATGAAACTCACTGCAGATGGCACCTTCGAGATCCATGGTCCTATGCCTCAACCCAACCCCATTGAGCCCGTCGAGTTTGACATCCCCACAGACGCCACAAAGGACGGCTCACTGGAACTTTCGTGGAACCTTATTGAAGGTCGAGGGTGCCAAGTCGCTGAAGTCTGGTTGTTAAAAAAATAAAAATGCTACTTAACGTAAAAAAGCCCTTTCCCGCGAGAAAGGGCTTTCTTCTCTTTTGTGATCTCGAGAACTCACGGATTTTCTTTTTGCCATGATTCCGGGATATACGCAATACAGACATCTGGATTGCCGTGTTTTTCGGACGCAAACACCACGGCTTTCCCACTCCGGTCCCAGCCAACATGAGGATGGGCGCCTTTCCCATAAGTCCGGTGCCCCTGCGTCAACAAGCGCGGCCGCGTCGTTTTGCCCTCAAACAGCATGATGTCCCCATGCCAATTGTCTGCCGCAACCCATCGTCCATCATCACTCCCGGAAGCATGCCACCAATTCACTTTCGCAAGTTCCGATGGCATGGCGCCTTCCCACCAAGCACCCGCTCCTACCACACGAACAATGCCCGTGTTTAAGTCCAACACCTTGACATGACTGTCTTCTGTAGGTTTCGGATGTGTACCGCCACAAAACAACATGTGATGATTTACCCACCAACTTTCATGAGTTACCAATTCATCCTCCCGTGCCTTGTAAACATTTCGAGGGACGCCGTCCCGCACGTCTACAACCATCAATCGCTGTTCCCGTCCCGCAAAACTCAACAAATTCGGATCATCGTGACTCCACTGAACATGACCCCCGTACCCCGGCGGCTCGGATAGACGACACACCTCGCGCGTTTCCCCAGTAGTCACGTCAATCGTAAAAATCGACGGTACCGCCGGATCACCAGACGACGTGATTCCAACCGAAAGGCGCGTACCATCACAGTTGCCATTCAAAGAAGTTGTATGCCCTTCCGGAATACGTGCAATCCGACGCACCGTAATCGAAACCTTAGAACGTACGGCGGGATCCGCTGACAATTCGAGCTTGGGCATGACTTCCAACACCTCACGTCCACGTAACGCATAAAACACCGGACGTTTCACATCGGCCGTGGCGCCGCCAAGTCCCCCCTCCGGAGTAGTAAACCGCACCAGTTCTCCCGTCGCCATGATGTATCCCATGAGACCGCCTTCGTCACGTTGCGACGTGAATAACAACAACGATTCATCACACAGCCAAGAGCGCTCATGAAAATAAAGATTATTGTCCGGTGCGGGGTCCGAAGTGACGAACACCAATGACGCACCCGTCTTCTCGTCTGTCACGCGCACATGTTCCGGTGGTAAGACAGGTACGTCGAACGTAGCCGTGGCAACAGCTTCCGGCGCATCCATTCCTGCAGCAAAGAATACGGATACAGAAAAGACGATGAACATAGAAATCTCCTTCGTGCTATTTCACAATTGCTTCATCAGGTCGTCCAGAAAAACCGACTCATAATACTCTTCGTCTGCATTCCCATAAACACCATCAAACACTACCGGAATAGATGGTTTTGTACGTAACAGAGAAACTAATCTCGACGGCTCTCCGCGCTTCGCCGCCGGCGCGTGCACCGTCCATATCTTGCCCGCGGCATCGCGCTCGGACGAAGCCAAAAGCCACAAGCCAATCAAAGGCAAGTCTTGTTCAGACACATCCAACCCGTCTTCACTCCATGCCGCCAAGGACATCGCAAGAAAGAGATTCGTAGCCCCGGTACGACGTAGCAACACAAAAAGTTCCTTCGAGGGCAAGTAAAACTTCTGCGTCTCACGCAAATAGACCGTGATGTTCCGAGAAGCCGCATCGGTGCAAATCTTCTTCAGCGTCTCTTCGAATGACATCATGGTCTGTTCACGAGTAAAACTGTTCTCAGGCTGACGATGTAGAGAAAGAATTAGGTCCTGTGATCCCAAAACCACCATCTTGTCCAATACGTTCTCAATGACCTTCAAACTTTCTTTGTAATCTTCTTCACTGTTATTCACCAAACGTAAATCTGGATATAAGTTGATGCCCGACGTGAGGTCAACATAAACGCGCACCCCTTGCCGGCGCAGCCAACCTGCCTCCGCCTGAAGCACGCGCGGCTCTCGCACTACCACGTACTTCCAATCGACGAGAACACCATCAAAATGCTCAAAAAACGTGGGTCGGGCAAGGATCTGTTCCTTGAGATTACGTCCTGCATCTAGTGAAAGAATTCTCTCCTTTTGTCGCGCGGGCGCTGAAGGTGGAGGCAACGCTAGAACGTGTTCTTCCCTCACCTTCACGGAAAATATCCGGACGTCGGCACCTGCAATCGTGCCGGAATCGTTAGTGCCTATCGGAGCATGCTCGTGCCCTTTGGGCAAGTACCCGACGGCGCTCTTCTCAGATTGGTCTAACGGCAACTCCTGTACCGACTCTATGTCGCCGCAGTGAGAGATAAGGGAAAAAGGCTTCTGCTCCAGTGTGGGGTTAAATATGCCGACCGTATATTCGCCTCGATCTCTACGGCATACCACCCACATCAACTCGTTGCCGACATCGAAAAGCATCTGTGCACGAAACGTGTCGTCTAACACCGCGCGAACGTGCCGGAGCATCACAAAAGGCTTTGGCAATTCCTGTTCAACCTTGTTCGGAATATCTTGTACCAAAGGCTCCGCGTTCATCCCATACGCCGCCGCAAAAACCCGAATTCTCCCTTTCCCATAGGGCTGCTCTACACACAAAGGCGTGCGACGCCACCGGGCAAGCACTGTACCGATTTCTTTGGAAAACAAAAGCGGATGGACATCAAACGAGTGTTCTTCGGTTACAGAAACGTTACCGACGTGCACTTTTGCGTCGGCGGGTATCCGCAGAGACTGCGATGCCGCAGACACACCACATATCGGGGCAGAAAATCGCGCGAGGTTGCCGCCCGTAATAATCAAGGTGCCACCGTTCTGCACGTAATGCTCGAGTTTATCCCGTAGTTCGGCACCGCCAGAAACCTCACCCGCCAAGACAATCGTCGCATATTGCTGCAGCAACCACGGTTCGGCATCGCTCAACAGACAGTCCACGATGTCGCCATAAGGCGTGGGGACCAAAAAGCCACGTTCATCGTGAAAATACGACGCATCCTGATACCCCGGATAGGTCATACTGAGGAGCGCATCGAGCCAGTAATCACCTGGACCATAGGGTTGAATGCCCCACACGCGATAAACGTCTTCGGTGTACAAGTGCCTAGGAAATGTCCAGCCTGCAAAAAAATCCGTCATGAAGGCAATAGGAGTTTGCATGACGCCTGGCGTCCCGGTCGCTTTAGCCCATTCGTGCGCTGACCGCTGAATCTTGCCGATGGGGCTCAGGTGGTCTCCTTGGAACCAACCGGACTCAAAACCTACAAACAAGGAGTTATACAGGATGTGGCTATAGATGAGACGCTTGAGTAAGCTCAAACTCGTGCCTTCTTCAGGGCCATAAGGGGGATTGGCTTTAGGGTCCGACCCGTCATAGGTCTTCCACCCCCAGCGATTCCATACAGAGGCATTACCGAACCACGGCACCCCGTATTGCTTACCTGCCCCACGAATAAAGGCATAATAGACTTGACTATTTGGTAGCGCTTGGGCGGTTTCCGCTCCGATACTGGTATACAAACCTTCCTTCAAAAAATAGTGGCCATAATTCAAAGAAACGAGCGTCGATAAACGGTTACCCAGTTCGTTCGCCATAAACTCAAAGTGCCGCTGAAAGGCAAGATATGCTTCAAACCGATCGAGCGAAGCGCGGTGCACTTGAGAGGCATATCCCCCTATATATCGGCCGTCCTGTTCCCCTATGTCCATCCCCAACCAGTGATCCCCTAGCTCACGTTCCAAAAGATCAAACACTTCGCGTTTCGGCTTAAACTGCATCCAGTAATCACCCGGTCCTGAACCCGGCACATAGCCCCAAATATCAAATAAAAACAAACCCCTCTTTTTTATCTCCGCCACAAGTTCATCCAAGTTTTCGGCAAAGATAATCGGATAGGAAGGCCATAACACATCGCCTAAATCAAACTGTTTTGTGTATTTGTCCATCTCCTGTGAAAACCGGACGATCCGATTATTCTCAATCGCAAACCCGCGCAAAGCAACGAAATGCGTGCGGTGGCCGAATGTAGCCCAGGACGGGGGCTGAACGTGACGCCGCTGGTAGTCCGGATGATTCACCGGGTCCGGAAGCTGAACCGTGACGTACCGCACAGACCCACCCCGAGGGGACTCTCCCTGGGTAGAACGGATGTCTTCTAACGAGGCTGTGTAAAGGACCATCGGCGTCAATACCAAACTTATAACATTCATCTTCGCTCCTCCCAACCCAAACATGACACAGAACTTAAAAACATAAGTCTACCATTTCCAAAGTGAGTTCCCCTAGTTCCCTCTCCTGGTGTCAGGATACAGTCATGTCGAAGATCTCTGCATAACTGACGCGGCAATGCCGTCAGGAATTTGCCGGTAACAACCCCTTGACGTTATGCGCTACTCAACCTCGGCAGACTTTCGACACGGCGTGGCTCCCGTTTCCTACAGGAACAGCGGGAACATTTCCACAATCGCCGCCCCTTTGAAATGAGGTCCACGCACAGCATGAGATATCACTTCGGGGCACCCATTTGCTCCCATAAATGCCGCAAGGTAATATGTCCCCCAATAATACGCAGTAGAGCAAAGAAAAACTCATGATCCCATTAGCATCTTACTGGCCCAGAACGTATATCCAAGTCTTTTTTATTAGTCTCGCCCTTTCCATCGTCTTGATGCCGTTTGCTGAGATGATCTTTCGCCGACTCGGCGTGGTCGACAAACTAGATGAAAAGAAACTTCACAGAAAACCGACCCCGCGTGCCGGTGGTATCGTCATTTTTCTCGCCTTCGCAATAGCCGTTTTGTTCCCCAATTACCGCGACAATCCCATGAAAGGCTTGCTCGCCGGCGCTTTCCTGTGCCTTGTAGTGGGCGCCATCGACGATTTCCGTGGCGGGGTTCCCGCAGTACTCAAATTGGCTACGTTGATAGTCGTAACCTTTGTCATGTCGTATTTCGGCTTGCGCCTTAAGCTAACCGGCTACGTCTCTCTGGACTTGATGCTCACTTTGTTGTGGATCGTCGGCGTGACCAGTGCATTCAATGCCCTTGACAATATGGACGGACTGGCAGGTGGGGTCGCGTTTATTGTCTCCGCTATGTTCTTTGCCATCGCCCTCATGAAGTACATTGACATCGGCAGAGAAAACAGTCTGTCGTGGTTCGGTCTCCTGTCAGTAGGCTTAATGGGGGCCGTGTTGGGCTTTTTGGCGTTCAACGTCCATCCCGCAAGGATTTTTATGGGGGACTCGGGAAGCTTTTTCCTAGGATTTACCTTGGCGGCGCTGGGAGTCATGGGCGAATGGGCAGAGAACCGCGTCATTGCCGCAACAATCCCGGTTTTAATCCTAGGAGTGCCGATTCTCGATTTCATCTACGTCTTAATCGCACGCATCTATCGTGGCGAAACTCGGACTCTACGCGCCATTGTCGAATACTGTGCGCAAGACCATCTGTCCCATCGTTTGTGCCACATCGGTTTTACGCAGCGCCAATCGGTCGCGTTCATTTACCTACTTACCTGCTGCTTGGGCATAGCCGGATTATTACTGCATAACAGTCGTATGCCCTGGGAGAGTGCTTTGGCGCTGATGCAAGGCATCGCCATCGTCGCTATAACCTTTGTGCTTATGGCCGTGGCACACCACCACCGAAACCATCAACCGTAATAGCCGTTCAACGCGCGAGTCGCCTGAAAAAGCCGAACACACGCGTCATAAGCCGCTTCCGGTGAAACCCGCCGTAGCCGTTCCTTTGCAGACAACCCTTTATCGCTCACATACAGCGTTTCGCTTGGCGCTCCATAAGGTGTATGCTTTGCCGGGTCGGTACCTCCGAATATCGCCACAGCGGGGGTACCCATCGCCGCAGCAATGTGCATCGGCCCCGTGTCACCCCCGAGGTATAAACTAGACCTGTGCACAAGCCACGCATAATGCTTCACATCCGGCATCTCCGGAGCAATCACCGGTTTGCGCCTCATCGCATCGGCAACTTGTTCCACAACGGCCTTTTGCCCAGGTCCCCACGTCAGCAAGACATCAAACCGTCCATCCGCCAACAGCAAATCGCAAGCTCGTGCAAAATGTTCCACAGGCCACTGCTTTTCCACCCGTTCCACCGCCGGATGTACCGCTACGACGGCCTTCCCCCCGTCAAACGTCTCGTCAAAAAACCGATCCACCCGATGTTGGGTTTCCCACGGCACAAATATCGTTACACCCGTCCACTTCGGATTGTCCACCAGTGCCCCACAAAGGGCTAAGTTTTCTTCCACACGATTCAAACCCTGGTGTGGCAAGCGTACCTTGCGGTTGGTGAAAAAATAACTACCCTCTTGGCTCCGCGGCCTCGCAAAACCCACACGCACAGGTGCTCCAGAAAACAACGTCATCAAACCGCTTTTCAAAATCCCATGAGCATCCACGACAATGTCGTAACGATTGGCACGTATCCGCCGGCACAACTCAAAGAAAGACTTCAAAGAACCCCACACCCCTCGACCGCGCTCAAACACCAATAATTCGCTTAAATACGGGTGACCCTCGACGACCGCCGCCGATTTCGGCTCCACAACCCAATCTAACCGCGCGTCCGGAAACGCCCCCCGTAGAATATGAAGTATCATCAACGCCCGCACCACATCCCCAATAGCACTCAAACGAATGATGAGAATCTTGAGTGGTTCCCCTCTTTTCGAGATCACCTCCTCGCGTTCACCATGCACCTGTTTAGTCATGTCAGTTCGACATCATAAAACTGTTTGGGGCACCAAAACCAAACCACAAGTCACTCAGCCAACCTTATTAAACTAATCCAACCATAGCCTTTCATTCAATTGCGGAGGCGCTATCCCACACGACAAACCGAACCAGACACCACTCCAAAACTCAGCCTCGCAAACAGACACACAACAAAAAAATAGGGCGCAGTAGTCTAATGCCTACTACGCCCTACTCGAATCATTACGCGACGGCTGCTTCCACGTCCGCTTTCGGGTCCACACCGATCGGCTTCAGGTCAAACTTATCAACCAAAACCTTCAAGACGTTCGGCGTGACAAACGCCGGCAGGGCAGGTCCGAGACGAATGCCCTTGACGCCCAAGTACAGAAGCGTCAACAACACCGCCACCGCTTTCTGCTCAAACCAAGAAATGCACAACGTCAGCGGCAAATCATTCACACCACAATTGAACGCCTTCGCCAACGCCAAAGCGACTTGAATCGCCCCGTATGCGTCGTTGCACTGACCCATGTCCAGCAACCGCGGAATACCCGCCACCGTGCCATAATCATGCTCGCGAATGCGAAACTTTCCGCAGCCCAACGTCAAGATCACCGAATCCGGAGGACAACTCTTGGCGTACTCGGAGAAATAATTCCGGCCAGGTTCCGCACCATCACAACCACCTATCACAAAGAAATGGCGTATCTTCCCTTGCTTGACTGCCTCCACCACCTTGTCCGCCAATCCCAAAATGACCGAGTGATGAAAACCAATCGTCCGTTTCACCGTAGGCGTCGGATTCAGCGCGCCGATCTGTTTCGCCCGCTCAATCACCGGCGTAAAATCATTGGTCTTCAACCGCTTCGCACCAGGAACCGCCGTCACTCGCGTCGTAAACAGACGATCCAAATACGTAAACGCAGGACCCGGAATCAGGACACAGTTCGTCGTCGCCAAGATCGGGCCGCCGAAACGTTCCCATTCAAACCGCTGCTTTTGCCATGCCCCACCATAATGACCTGCCAAATGGGGATACTTCCGTAAACCCGGATACATGTGTGCCGGAAGCATCTCCCCATGCGTATACACCTTCACCCCTGCATTCTTGCTCTGCTCCAACAAATCCCGCAGATCCACCATGTCATGACCCGTCACCAAAATACCGGGACCTTCTTGAATCCCTTCCGTCACTTCAACCGGACTCGGCTTGCCAAACGTCTCCACATGACCCGCATCCAACATTTCCATTACACGAAGGTTCATCCGCCCGCATTCCAGCACCAGTTCGAGCAAACTCTCCATGTCGAAATTCACGTTTGTCACCGTCGCAAAAAGCGCATCCTCTACAAACGCATCCACTTCAGGGTCTGTCTTGCCCAAACGACGCGCATGGTGCTTATACGCGCACATCCCCTTCACACCATAGAGCAGAGTCTTCTGAAGAGACTCCACATCTGCATTCTTTCCGCATACGCCGACCTCACCGACGCATCCGGTACCCTCTCGGGTTTGTTCACATTGATCGCAATACATGGACTCCATATCATATCCTCCTTATCTGATTTTGCGGCAAAGCCGCACCTTTTGTTACCAATTCCTCAACTTTTCTCCCAAAAACGTATCCTTATCCCAACGAATGGCTACAGCAAACCACCGCCATCCGACAATTCACCGACGACCGGATTTCCTCCGATGGCAACGGCTTTTTCACCAAATCCGCTATCGTCCACTTCTGCATCACACCAAGTATCGCATCATGAGCTTCTTTCATCGCCTGATGATACGCACACACCTGATGTATTTCCCCAGCACCATCACAATAATCACCCAAAATACGCCCTTGACACGCCTCAACCACCGCCAACAACGTAATCTCCTGAGGCGCCCGCGCCAAAACCACCCCGCCCCGTGAACCCCGCACGGCCTTCAAGAGATCCGCTTTCACCAACATCCCCGTTATCTTCGCCGTATACGAGGGAGACGTTTTCAAATGTCGGGCAAGATCATTCGGTGAAACCGGTTCCCTCTCGTCATACAACCCGAGAAAGACCAATATCTGTATCGCCGTCTCCGTCGTCTTCGTCAACATCGCAAAACTCCGATATACGATATCTTGTATATCCTAGATATATTATATGCGATTTGCCCCGCTTTGTCAAGCACTTTTTTCTCCCCTTATAAAAACCTCCCCTCTTCCAATCCCTTACTCTCAACGATACCCCATAGAATGCCCGAACCGGTAAGCAACCTGTTGCTGCGAAAGGTCACTTCGGTAAGATTCTCCAGGACGATGGAGCAATCTGATTCGAAATACGATGGGGCAATCTGGTTCGTGATTGGTTGAAAGGAACGCAAGGTAGTAAGGCAAATCTCATTTTTTGTCTGTGAGAAATGCGAAAGGGTGCAATTTACTGATGTCACACCAAACCGTGGGGTCGTTATTGATCTTTGCCGCTGTGCTGAAGAACTGTTTCTGCGTCGCCAGTCACGCGTACATCCACCGTGTTGTCCGTGATACGCTTTAACACGACCGTGTGAGTCCCGAAACGGTAACGAATTTCATCCGATCTCCCCAAAAATCGCCGGAAATGACGGATGGTGTCTCGCGACTCGAAGTCGTCGGTCAGTACAAATTTACCCCGCCCCTGTTTTATGACTCGCACCCCACCGTGCCGCGAAGAAAAACCTTTTGAAGCCGCCAGAGGCCCCCAAGCAACGCATATCGCTCCTTCTGCCACACATCGTCGCACGGCTTCCATTGTTTCGTCGCTTACATATTTCCCCACAAGAAACAAAAGCGGTATACCTTTCAATTTTCGGTAGGTCACTAGATGGTCAAAGACCACGACATTATTCAGAGGAACAAAAAAGGTGTGAGCGTTACAGGCGGGTTCTGTCAGATAGGACGGTGTCACTCGCACGTGGTAGTCGGGGTTGTCTGCGGGATGGGGCACGGAAGTCTTGAACCAAGCGATACCGTCTGTCCCGGTTTTTCCCCAGGTGAGGACGTTCCAGAGGGCAAGCCACGCCGCTGTATCGCGGTCGGACATGAGCTGCGCAGCCCCATACAAGCGGTCTACGCCCCACGCCTTTTGACCTACGTCCGTATCATCAAACCGTATGATTGCGATGGAAGGCTTCAGTTCCCGAAACGTGTACGGACGAGGATGTGTAGGCAAATAGTCCGAACAAAACTCTTTTAGCATCTTCCCATGCGGCGTGAGTTGGTAACACTCGGGAGTCGTCGGAATCATCAAAGAAAAAGGAAAGCCCTGTTTACCTGCGGGTAACAAGTTATATCCACACCCTTCCAAATAAACAAGGTCGGCGCCTAACCAATACGCCAACATCAGATTTGCACGCACTTCGTCGGGACTATGCCCGGGGACCGTCGTAAAGTACCACATATCTACATCCACCCATAAATCGCGGTCATACTGGAGGGCGGCCCCCAGCCCGACGGCAAGACTGACGGGCGAATAAAACTCCTTGCAGATTTTTGGGCATGGCGTCATTCCGGCACGTGCCGCCGCATGGAGCAGAGTGGGCCATACTTCCGTGGCAACAACCTGGGGCACACCCAGTTCCGAGAACCGCCGTTTCAGGCGGACGAGCCCTACCATCGTCTGGTCGTAAGCCGTCATCAGGTCATGAAACTTTGCTACGTCGGCGAGCAGTTCATCGGGGTCGGGCGGACTGAATTCTGGATAAAGTAACCGGATATGTGTCAGCTCATCTATCACCACACCTTCGAACAAATCCCCTGCACCAGCTGCCGCACGAATACTTTCAGGACGCGGATTCCGATGGTGACAATCCAACGTGAATGACAGCCCTAATCGCTGACACATAGCCACTATTTCGGACACTGTGTTCGGTGCGGTGAGGTCTTCATGTGCGGCGTTAGACACATAAAACCCGACGTAATTGACCCCCACGTCCTGGAGAAAACTCTCCACAACCTTCGGCACAGGCACTTGGGAGGGCAACTCCATGCCTATCCGAAAACCAGGCGGATTCTGCGGAGCCCCAAACCCAGCGACAGATAACCAAATTGCCGACCAAATCAACTGTCCCATACGCTTCAATATGCTCTCGATTTCATTTCATGGTACCCCCGCAATCGCCAAATGTGCGTCAGCGCCTTTCCCTTAATAACCTTTATGGAAAATCCTCTCTTCAATTGCTCATCCAACATAACAAAAAGCGCCAAAGGTACTGGACTTATACTCAGGGTTTCGTTTTGCCTGAATATAGTGTATACTCACACTGCTGTCAATTGGCGCAGGACATTACTCAGACGGGAGGTCTAGACTATGAAAATTCTGGTTACTGGTGCAGGCGGGTTTATTGGCCATCATCTTGTCAAAGCCTTGAAGAAAGAAGGACACTGGGTTCGCGGGGTTGATATTAAAGAGCCGGAATTTGAACCGACAGCAGCGGACGAATTTGAATTGCTCGATCTGCGGCGGTTTGATTGTGCTCTCCAAGCCACTCGAGCCGTCGACCGAGTTTTTCATCTCGCGGCAAACATGGGAGGCATCGGGTTCATTGAGAATTTCAAAGGAGTGATCGTCCGCGACAACACGATGATTAACATTCACACGATTGAGGCGGCACGCATTAACGGCGTCAAGAGGTTTTTGTTTACCTCCAGTGCTTGTATCTATCCCGGATATAAGCAAAAAGAAGCCGATGTGACGCCTTTGAAGGAATCGGACGCCTATCCTGCCGACGCAGAGGACGGCTATGGGTGGGAAAAACTGTATATGGAACGTACCTGCCGGCATTATCGTGAGGACTTCGGGTTAGACACTCGTATCGTCCGGTTTCATAACATATTTGGTCCGCTCGGCACGTATGATGGTGGTCGCGAGAAAGCCCCCGCTGCCATGTGCCGCAAAATCGCCTTGGTAGAAGACGGCGGCGAAATCGAAGTGTGGGGCGACGGCAAACAGACCCGAAGTTTCTGTTACATCGACGATTGCGTCGAAGGGCTAATGCGCTTGATGGATAGCGACTTTCACGATCCGTTAAACCTTGGCCAAGACCGAATGGTCACCATCGACGAACTCGCCTACATGGTGGCTGCTATCGCAGGGAAAAAGATTCGTCTGCGTCATGAGTTAAATCGGCCCTTAGGGGTACGCGGACGTAACAGCGATAACTCGTTGCTACGTCAGGTCCTAAAATGGGAGCCACAGATATCCCTTGAAGAAGGCTTACGTGTAACCTACGAGTGGATTCGCGGAGAACTTATAAAAACCGGACGGCTCAAGGCGTAGTTTTTGCCGCTATTACACAAAAACCTCTCGGTTGAGATCGGAGACATATACTCAGAATCACTCGAGCGCGACAATCCCTTTGAGGATTTCTGTCACACGCGCTGCGGTAGCTTCCCACGTATAGGAAGCAGCTTGCTGGAATCCTTTGGTGCGATAACGAGTGCGTGTGTCCGAAGATTCTTCCAAAGCAGTCCGAATAGCGTTTGCCATATCGTGTTCGTCCGTAGGATCGAAATAGGTAGCGGCATCGCCGGCTACTTCCGGCAGCGAGCCTGACCGTGCCGCCACTACCCTTGCCCCGCAAGCCATCGCTTCTAACACGGGGAAACCAAACCCTTCGTACAATGACGGCAGAACAAAAAGCTCGCAGCCGCGGTACAGATTGACAAGTTCTGAAAGAGTGACCTGTTGACGTCTTTCCACCCGAGGGATTGGAGGCGGTTCGCCCGCGCCGGATTTCCCCACGATGATCAATTGATGTGGGATTTCTCGTGATAAGCTCTGAAACACACGCACAAAACGCGCGAGGTTCTTGTGCGGATAGGCGTTGCAAACACAAAGCAAGTAGGGCGCACCGGATTCTTGGTCTTTTTCAGCAGGAGAAAAAACCGGGGATATGCCAAAAGGTACCACCTCAACGGACTTTTCCGGCACCCCCAGCCGTTGGACGATTTCTTGTTTGGCGAAGTGGCTGCCTGTCAGAACAACGTTTGCCCGCCGTGCCGCATACGGAATAATAACCCGCTGCACCATCCGAGAAAACATGGGAAAATCTTCAGGATGCGCCACGAATTGGGCATCGTAAATCATCACCGCTTGAGGAAAGGGTGTATAAAGCGGAGCGGTATAACCCAACGACAGCAGTACATCCACGCGAGCACGGGACGCCTGGCGCACCAAACTCGTTTGTTCCGCAATTACGCGCGACGCCCGATTTCGCGCAAAGACATTTAGACACACTCGCGAATAATCCGTGAAGGTAGCGTCGTTTTCTTTGTTCGTAAATAGGAGAAGTTCCAATTCCGGAGCTACGGTTCGAAGCGCGGACACAAGATTCCGGGTGACGGTTTCAGACCCGCCAACTTCTCCGGGAATCAAAAACAACGTGTTGACGCCGACACGCATCTCATTCTCCAGCGGGATATACCAGTTTCGCGCCGAACATTAGGGCGTAGACGGGGCGGCATCGGGCGCCACGCTCGCAGCAACGAGATCAGCGATTTCTTCCGGCGTCAGGGCAGATTCGTACAGCCGCACCTCATCAATAAGACCACGTACCGTAAACGCCTCATCCGGCTGTTCATATCTCCCCACCATAGGCACTTGGGCTGTTCCCGAACCCGGCGATGCCGCACGCCGACGTCCGACCAGTCGACCATCGAGGAACAGACTCATTTCATCTTGGCCGAATGTCGCCGTGATGTGCTGCCATTTGCCGACTGTCAACCTACCGGCGTCAAGAGTCCCCACGCCTGCAAGATAAAAACGGAGCTTGCCTTCAATAACCTGCAAGTAGAACGCGGGTTGCTGCCAGGGCCCTTTGCAAATCAACACTGGTACCCCGTTTAAGTCTTCCGGTTTCACACTTACAAACAGCGTCAACTCGTCTGCTCTGTTCCAGTTTTGCTGCTTGGGTAAGTCCGCCCAGCCTTTACCGCCGATCACGATTCCCTGTTCCGCCAACTCCGCCAACCCTTGAAGGAAACCCGGTTCATTGGTCGAAATGTCGATTCGCGGTTTGGGACGTTCCAGAGAGACGACAATACCCGCCATAGGAGACGGCTGCCCCACACGCCCGTCAGGAGTCACCCCAGCAATCGTATAAGCGTAGGTATGATTCGACTGAACCAAATCTGCCATGCTCAAGCGGTGTCCATAACATGCCGGGACACGTTTCTCCGCTTCTCTGTTGCGCTTTGCGTCATAACGGGCAACAAGGTACTCCGCAGCAATAGGCGAATCACTGTCCCAGTACAAGATCGCGTAGGGCCCCCGCGTCGTAAGGGAAACATTTCTGGGCGGTTCGGGCAACGGTAACTCAGGAATGTCAACACTCTCCATCCGCACAGCGGAATTACCGGAAGAAAGATGCCGCGCCTCTACCGTGTAACGTACGGTGGTACCCGAAAGCGGATTCGTATCCTCAAACCACCCATCAAATACTGTGCCCAAACGTTCCGCTTCTCGATATAAGGTATAAGCAACACCTTCTTGAGGCTTCCAACTCAATTGGATTGCATACCGATCCGGGATGACCGTTATCTTGGGAACAGGTGGTTGAACCGAAACCGGCTTCGCAGGCTCCTGCACCGACAGAGGTTTCACACTCCATGCCACCTCCACAGCAGCCTTCTTAGGAAATCCAGTGGGCCAAACCACCACAGGGGAGGTGCCATCCAATACTTCGAATCCGTACTCATACACCGTGCCTTCGGTGAAAATTTCCAGTTGCGTCGGCCTTTCAAATACACCGTCCGTGAGGGGTTTCAAGGGAATCTTATCGTAAAGTTTCTTGCCCGCAGGCCGAACACGCATCACCACGCGCAAATCTTCCAAAGGAACCCCCGTAACCAAAACCCGATCCGGAAGAACATGCAATTCTGGAGTCTCTTTTTTCTCGGTATCTTGTAAAACACCGAACAACTCCTCTTCTGGTTCCAGCGACAACCGAGACCGGAGATCTGCCGTCGTGCGTGTAATCAAAGAAGTCAATACTCCCAGCTCGCTCTTGTTGCGTATCCGAGAGGCGTATAGACGAAATGCCGGTAAAAGCGACGAATTTTGAACGAGCGTCCGCGCCTCCTCAGAGCGCTCCGCGGACAAGAGTTCATCCAGCGCGCCGCCACTGCGAAAATCATTTGCCGCACGGTCGTACGCCAGAACAAAATCAATATATGCTAGCAAGTCAGCAAGGGCTGGTGGCGCATTGACGGACATCGGCGTGTTGATCTTGCCGCCTATCGCTTTGAATGAAATCTGCGTAATGGATTGTGCCAGGCTTGGCGCTTTAGACAAATTACGAAGCTTAAAACTTGCTTGGTTCAACTGATCGACCTTATGTTTCTCTCCGGGTGTCCAAGCAAAGACTCCTGATTCGTTTTGACCCAGACCCCCCACCCACCGATAGCCTAATTGCTGAAGATCTAATAAGACCGGGAATAGGTCCTTTTCAAAGCTTTCACCATACACGTCACGCACATACCGTCTATAAAAATCCTCAATAGAGAGGTCGGGATTCCAAGCAAAGCGCGACACATACGCAGCGGATTCTTCCGGGTCACGCACCCGCCAATGAAGAGCTATGACGCCCGGACAACCCTTGACCCAAGTATCCCGACAAGCCCCCCCAATCTCATATGCGTTTGGCTGGGGCATCCAAAGGTCCCCGTCGTACTCCAACGCCAGAACCGGCCACTTCTCACGTTCCCGCGAAACCTTCTCAAAAACATCCCCGATGACAGGACTCGCTGGCAAACTATCCACCGCAGTTAAGACCACATCCTTCGGAAGCAGCTTGTCCAGAAAAGCCAGATAACTGCCAAACCCGGCCGTCTCACGACTTCCCCAACCTGCCACTACTAACCGCACGTCCGGCCTATATGCCTCCAGCAGTCGGTTCACTTGCAAAGCAAATGCTACCAAGCGAACGGCTTCCAACCGGCGCGAAGCGTCACCGACTCCTTGCAATTGCGAAGCCCAACGATCTCTGTAGCTTCGTAACAGAGAATCCCTCGGCGGATCAGGGGGATATTGCAGTGCGTAGTGCTCCGGCTGCCAAAGCCACAGATAGTCCAGTTGCGGATACGAGGCAAGCAGCGTCTTCACTCGCGTCTCCAAATCGTGTTGGACACGCGGTTCAAAGGGATCTCCGGTGACTTCCAACCCGATCCCTGTAGCCCTACCCCTCATTTTGGCATAAGCCAACGCCTGGCGTAAGTCCTCCTGAGCATTCCGATAAAGTTCATTCCGCCGTTCAAACAAATCCCGCGCAGCAGATAAAACACCGCTTGCTGGTGCTCCACTCTTTTGGCCGTCTGCCAATTTCTGCGTATGCAGCTCTTGGGGAAAATTAAGGGAGGAGTCATACGCGGCGAACGGGTCTTGTTCTGAAAGATGAAAAACCATAAGGTTGTATCTCATACGAACCAATTGATCAACCCAATGGCGGTAATCTGCCGCGCTCCACGTCGCCGCACCACAAAATTTGTCAAGCCAAGGAAGCGCCCCTCTCACTGCAAAAATGGGCGAATGCGACTCGCGCCAATCAGGCATTGAATTCAACAGCGCGGAAATGCTTTTCGCCGACGGCAAGGTGTCGCCACTCAAATAAAAACCAAAACCAGCTTTTTCCAAGAAACCGAAAACACCATTCTGTACCCCGCGAGCGGTAAGAGCAGCGATGACCAATAAAGGAGGCTTCTGCTTTAGAGTACACAGCACGTACCCATCATGTTGCGGTATCTCCAAGCCAAATGGCCACGACTCCGGCAACGCGGGCAATGTCTCAGGCGTACCTAATACAAAACCCGATGTCGTGTCCTCTACCGCGTCCACACTCTTGATCGGTAAAAGAACCGAACCGGCTTCGTACAAAAACCGTTGAAGTTCCGTGGCGGCTTGCCGTTCAATATCCGAACAGGAAACACCGAGATAAATGGACGGTTTTGAAGCGCCATAAGCCGTACACATCAGTGTCATGCAGACAGCCACGCCCCGCCAAATGCGTCCTGCAGTCATGTCAACTCCCAAGTGTAGAGACGAAAAACGCACCGTAGCCCAAAATGGCAAGAATTACCTTAATCGAAGAGGGCGACCTCACCCGTGCACCGTGAATCTGATAACTTGCGGAAAATGTCGCCTGTACAGAACAGCACCCCTTCGTCAGCTTATGCTCACAATGAAGGCGTCCGACGGCTCGACTCTCCGGAAGACGTCGCCCCTAAACATCCGCAGCGCTGATCAAGAAAATATCCTGTAACATTGGAACTCAACGCCTTCGTTCGCAACTGGGCAAGCGTCTCAAACAGCCCCTTCGCAGAATCAGACGCCGCCCCTTCAGTCGCTGTCGCACAGAGCAACACCCGCGGCACATTCAGATCGGCGACCTGTCCGCCTTTATAAAACTCACCCAGAGTTGTACCGTCGCCGAAGAGTTTCTTCGAAGCCTCTTGCCAATATCGCTGCACCAGCTTACAAAACGTGGCAACCGCGCCGACTTCCAACAAACAAATAAAATACCCACCCCCCATGTGACCGACAAAAACCCCCGCAGACTCCATCTTCTCCCCGCTGTGCTGCAAAATCCGGGCAAAGTGTCTGATTACCCGAGAACGCGCCTCATTGCCATACGTGCGGCTCAGTTCCCGCAAACCCGTAAGTTCTGCACAGACCATAGCAAATTTTTCTCGTCCGCTCACCCGCCGCTGCACCTCATGGCGAATGATGTCCGGACTGGGAAGCCCTGTCAGGCTGTCGATCCCTTCGGAAGAAGCGTGAATCTCAAGCAACATATCTATCCGGCGCAAAAGATTCTGGTGCTCAAAAGGTTTTGTCACAAAATCATCGGCACCTTGGGCTAGCCCGTGCGCCACTTCTTCCTCATGAGACATCGCCGATAAAGCCAAAATGGGCAATGTATAAAGCTCCGGATCCCGTCGAATTCGGCGGCACACCTCAAACCCACAAACACCGTTAGGCAACATGATGTCTAACAATAACAAATCTGGCTTAAAAACCCGCGCCGTCTCCAGAACTTCCAGACCATTTCTCAGCGTGCGGCATTCATGCCCTGCATGCTGCAGCAACATCTCCAACGAGCTCGCCAGAATCTCATCATCTTCCACAATAAGGATTTTCGCCATAGCTCTTTCCCCGTCTGCACAAGCCCCGCCCGGCGCTATCCCTGTTGCCACGGTATTTTATCTTCATATCCCTTCGTTACACCCGCTGCTCCGGGTAGCCAGGCCCCCCTGCCATTCCAACTGTTCACTGGTGGGCGAGGAGGGATTCGAACCCTCAAGCCTTGTGGGCAGCGGATTTTAAGTCCGCCGTGTATTCCGTTCCACCACTCGCCCGCCGCCACACCCATTCCCACCATGACCATACAACAAATCGGCGGCTCGGCATTCAAATGTTATGGAGGCGGCACCCGGACTCGAACCGGGGGTACATGGTTTTGCAAACCATTGCCTTACCAGCTTGGCTATGCCGCCTCTTCAAAACACTAACATTTTATACGTTAAGCCCCTTTATGTCAATTCTTTGTATTAGTCCAGTACCTTAGGCACTTTTTTATGTCGGACAAGGAAATGAGGAGGGCAAAACCTACTACAGGCTGAAGACGATGCCCCTGGTTGTCATTGCGAGGAGCGAGTCTTCGAAGCGACGAAGCAATCCCCTCAACCGCGCAGCGCAAATGTACCCCGTGCTGAGGCGGCGCTTCTTTCCAATTCCCCAGGGAATTGCCACGTCGTGCCTAACGGCACTCCTCGCAATGACAGCGCGGAAATGCAACGCAAACGCACGAAGGATGAGGTCAGGGGCATAAGATCCGCGAATACCTGAACCGGTCAGCCAGATTTTTCTCACCGCTCAAGATTTTCGTCAGGTTGACGATAATATGAAGCGTAAGGGAAACCAAGGACGGCAACCCTGTAGGGCAACAACGCCAAGGATGGCAAGGTATGACGGTTCACCCCATAGTACAAGCATCTGTTGAACCGACATTTTTGGGGAGTGATGCGATTAGTCGCCCACCACGCTTCACTCCCCCGCCCACTTCGCAGCCGAGTGTCCTCACCCCACCTTTTTCCTCGACAAGCGAAGTGGGCGAAGCCCTTGCCCGGACGGCTATCAATGACAGACAAGCCATGCTGGCTCTAATTATCAAGTTTTTGGGTGAGAAGCATTTGGATGTTCCCCTGCATATAGATTTGCGCGCGTAGAGAGCAGTTTTTCCCATCTCCTTCCCTAGTTATTGGTGCCGGAGCGTTGTTTTGGGGCGGGTTTGGAACCCGCCTCTACTTCTTTAACGCGGAACTAAAACGATTTCTGCTGTTAGCGTCAAAAAAGGTCTTTCTGCCCATATCGGAGAAGTTTGTCCCACTAATCAAAGCTACTGTGCGCGGGCATATTTTTGACCAACGGTTTGCAGTTTCACTTTTGGTATGGTTTACTAAATAGCAAGGCTAGCTTCAGACATGTGACAACAAACATCCGCGGTAATGTCCATACTAAGAAGATGTCAACAAACGGAGGACAAGACGATGGCTGAAAAGTTCAAACTCGGTTTTATCGGGGCGGGATTCATTGCACGGTTTCAAGCGGTCGCGTTACGTATGGTACGTGATGCAGAACTGGCAGGCGTATGTGCTTTGAAAGGCGCCGAAGAACTCGCCGCTTTTGCAAAGGAAACCGGCGTGGGCGACTGCAAGGTCTTCCCCAACATAGCCGAACTGTGTAACCATTGCGATGCCGTAGCGGTGTTTGTGCCCAATTACGTACGGCTGGACATCATCGGCGCCGTGGTAGATGCCGTCAAAAAAGGCGCCAATTTAAAAGGCATCATTTGCGAAAAGCCCTTGGGACGAACTGTGGCAGAAGCAAAGGAAATCGTACGGCTGGGACAAGACGCTGGTGTACCCACGGCATACTTCGAAAACCAAATTCATATGAAGACCGTGAAAGCCGCACTCAAACAACTGGAACGTGTACAGCGTGCGATGGGACCCTTGTCACTTGTTCGCAGCAGCGAGGAACACGGAGGACCCCACGAACCCTGGTTCTGGGATCCGACTCGACAAGGCGGCGGCGTACTATCCGACATGGCATGCCACAGTATCGCCGTCAATTGGTTTGCACTGACACCTCCCGAAAAACCAATCAACTTTATGAAACCCGTGGCGGTCAATGCGGAAACCGCCTTATTGAAATGGGGACAGCCCGTTTATCGCAAACAGTTACTGGAACGCACCGGGGTGGATTACGCCAAAACTCCTGCGGAGGATTTTGCCACCGGGATCGTCACGTTTCAAAATCCCGAAACGGGCCAAAAAGTAAAAGGGCAGTTCACCAATTCCTGGATGTTTGACAAGCAAGGACTACGGCTCTACATGGATGGACTCGGTCCCGGATACGCGTTCGAAATCAATTCGCTGCGGTCGCCTCTTGAAATCTTTATCGCCGATGCAGCCGCCGAAGCTGTCGCCAATGCCGAACAAGCGCTCGAAAAAGCCACTGCCACCCGCGGACTGCTACCCGTTCAGCCCAACGAAGCCGATCTGTACGGTTACGTGGATGAACTCGAGGATGCAGTAGCGTCTTTCCGCGCTGGACGTGACGCCAAATTGACCTGGGAATACGGCTGTGAGATCACCAAACTCTGCCAAGCGGCGTACATGTCGGCGGAACGGAAGAAAACCATCGACCTGACCGACCCCGAAGTACAAAAAGAGCTGGATCATTATACGTCCCTGATCGCGCAAGGCAAGGGCGCAGAGGTCTTGTTATAGGAATCGCAACAATTCTTTGATTCGTGCCGGCATGGTTCTCATAAAGGCGCCCGTCCTTCCCAAAAGGAAAAAAAAGACATCTATTAGAAATGTGTAAATTTGTGATATACTAGCAGTGAAGGTAAAGATATGTTTCATCCAGCAAATCGGCTACCGGGTACTGCAGAGCAAGCAAGGGGAGGTTCAGCCATGCGCGTCCAAACATTTGTCGGCAAAGTAACCATGGAAGGGCTCAAACAGATGGACGATACGATTAACCAGTGGATGGAGTCCCACCGTGTTGAGCCCAAGATGGTGAGCCAGTGCTTCTGCACGGAACATCATCGCGAAACGCTTAGCCAAGAGCCCGTTGTGGTGACGTCCATTTGGTATTAGGGCGTTGGTGCGCAGTACCCGATGAAGTATCGCCCGAATTGCGTCCCTACGTGCCCGGAAGAAGGGGCGTATTTTTTGCATCGAACCGGGGGACCCGTGAGTCTGGTGGATCGACCACACGCATTGGTTGCTCTCGTTGTAAAGACGTGCTATGTTGGAACATCATCCTGTAATGAGTGGGAGGATCCTTAAATGCCACAAATCGACAAATACCTGCGGCTCGTTGTAGAACACAAAGCTTCCGACCTCCATTACTCCACGGGTTGTCGCCCCATCCTCCGTATCGATGGCGGCCTAGTAGCATTACGTAATGAAGAACCCATATCCGAACAGACTGCCAAGACGCTCCTCTATGAGATCATGCCCCCGAAAAATGAGGCAGAATTTAACGAACGCAATGATACAGACTTTGCCTATGAATTACCCGAAGTGGGAAGATTTCGCGTCAATGTCTTTCGAGACCATAAAGGTATTGGGGCTGTCTTTCGCGTCATCCCAACCAAAATCCTCACCTTCGAACAATTGGGACTACCGGAAAGCATCAAGAAGTTCTGCAACCTGACCAAAGGACTCGTCCTCGTCACAGGACCCACCGGTTCAGGAAAATCGACCACCCTCGCCGCGATGATCGACTATATCAACGCCACCCGAAACGACCACATCATTACCATCGAAGATCCAATCGAGTTCGTACATCCCAACAAACGTTGTCTCGTCAACCAACGCGAGGTCTATTCCCACACCCAAAGTTTCAAGGCTGCCCTGCGGGCTGCCCTGCGCGAAGATCCCGACATCGTTCTGGTGGGCGAAATGCGGGACTTGGAGACAACCCATATCGCCATCGAGACGGCTGAGACGGGGCACTTAGTCTTCGGCACGTTGCACACGACCACGGCTATTTCTACAGTAAACCGCCTTATTGACCAGTTCCCTTACGAGCAACAGGGTCAAATCCGCCTGATGCTTGCTGACACGTTGAAAGGCGTCGTCGCCCAAAATCTGCTGAAGAAAAAAGGAGGCGGACGCGTCGGCGTTTATGAAGTCCTCGTCGTCACACCAGCAGTCTCGGCATTAATCCGCGAATCCAAAACGAGCCAGATCATGACCATCATGCAAACTGGCAAAAAAGAAGGTATGACCTTGCTGAACGAAGAACTCACTAGATTAGTAAAAGAAGATGTCATTGACCCGGCAGAAGCTTATCGCAAAGCCGTCGACAAAGACGATCTCATGCGTTATTTTCAAGGGGCACACATCCCCTTCACGCCTCCCACCGACTAAGAAAGCGCCAACACCAACGCTGTGGGAATTAAGGCTTAGAGAAGAAATGGCGGGAGCGACGAGACTCGAACTCGCGACCTCCGGCGTGACAGGCCGGCGTTCTAAACCAGCTGAACTACGCCCCCGCACACGGGGCTGGATGACGGCTTCCTAACCACCACCGTCGCCAAAAATATATCATCCTTAGTAGCCCAAAGTCAATTTTTTGATCCCGCATTACGCCGCTACAAGAAAGAAGGAGTACCTCTACCCCGTCCCACTGTGATTACTTTCGAACACCGTCATTGCGAAAAGTGCCGCAGGCACGACATGGCAATCCCCTCGGATGTCAGGGGGAAACCCGGAGTCGGGATAGGGCGCACAGCAGTGCGCCCCTACAAAAGTTGAGGGGATTGCGTCGTCGCCTCGCAGACTCGCTCCTCACAATAACAGTAAGGCGGGCATGGTAAAAAAGGGGTATCCTAAAAAACGTAGGGGCGACCCCCTGTGGTCGCCCTACTCATGAATCCCTTGCCCCCACGGAGAAGACTGGAAGAAAACCAAGCACGACAGCCGCTCGCGTAACACCCCCCGATGTCATTGCGAGGCATGCCTCGCCCCTACGGGGAATGTCGGGGATAAAAGGGAGCACAGCAGTGCGCCCCTACAAAGGACTGACGAATGGAACTTTGTCTTCGGTCCTTAGTAGATTTTCACATCCTGAAGTCCTTGTCCGACAAGAAAAGCACCAAAGGCACGGGACGAATCCATTTTCTTGCATCAATTTGTTTGCAATTCCTATAATGGCTCTGCGGTAACGTCAATACATGAGGGCTTTTATGTTGGAGGCAGAGCCGAGCTCAAACTTATCGGATCGGCGGGGAGGAACTGAACCCGTGACGGTGACAAAACGTGATTTGGTGCTTCGAGTAACAGAGAAGACAGGGATTCCGCAAGCGGACGTCGCTCGAATCGTCGAGGCGATGTTTGCCACACTCAGCAGCGCTCTGGAACAAGGGTTGCGGTGGGAGCTTCGGGATTTCGGTGTGTTTGAAGTCAAAACGCGCGCATCGCGAATGGGGCGAAACCCTCGAACCGGTGATCAGGTGCCCGTACCCAAACGGCGCGTGGTAACGTTTCGTCCGGGCAAACTAATGAAACAACTTATTGCCGGCAACGCTGCCAACGTTTCCGATGAGGGAAAAGACCGCCCCGAGGATATCATCCCTCCGTCGTCCCCCCTCAGCAATGTTTCAGAGCCGCCTCAGGAATTGGGTTGAGAGCGTGTTCTGCGACAAGACAACCTTCAATAGTGGCTACATTTATAACATGTGTTCCAGAAGGTGAATACCGCGTTGACCTTTTCTAAACAAAGTGACAAATAAATGAAGATTTTGGCGGTTGACACCAGCACCGAGATCCTCTCGCTCGGGGTTTTCGAGTTTCTCGATCCTGAGGAACCGAACCCCTCAAAAGCCCGAGTACCGATGAATCTTCTCGGCGAAATCACACTCGATTGTTTTCGTTCTCACACCGAAAAATTGCTCTCGCTGCTCGACACCCTCCTTTGCCAGAGCGGTTGTCCGTTGGAAACAATCCGTTTGTTAGCCGTATCCATTGGTCCAGGTTCCTTCACAGGCTTGCGTGTAGGCTTAGCGGCGTGGAAGGGCTTGGCTGCTGCAACAAAATTGCCATTGGTCGGCGTACCCACGCTGGACGCAATGACGCGGCTAGGCACATTTGTGGAAGGCTGGGTCTGCCCCATCTTGGACGCGAGAATGCAAGAAGTATTTGGCGCCATTTACCGGTACGAAGCCGGACACCGAACCAAACTCACACCCGACCTGGTGTGTCCCATCGGGAAACTGCTTGATCAAATCGAGCATACAGCTGCCCCACTCTTTTTTATGGGTAACGGCACTCGACTATATCGCGACGCCATCCGTCAACGTTTCCCACAGGCGTATTTTGTATCCGAAGAACACGCCGTGCCGAGGGCTTCTGCGATTGCGCGCGAGGCATTTTCACTCTACAAACCACAAGCCCCATCAGACGAAGGCATCCTCATCGCTCCGATTTATCTGAGAAAATCTCAAGCCGAAGAAATGCATGCCCGAAAGACACCATGAATTCCGCGCTGCAAGACATACAATTTATCAGACTTGCCCCCCAACACATCTCCGAGGTGACCGCTATCGCCCAAGTGTCCTATCCCGACCCCTGGTCGGCAGCCCTTTTCCGCGCAGAACTCGATAACCCTGTATCTCATTTCTATGTTATGCTCCTTGCAGCAATGATCGCTGGTTTCGGCGGGTTTTGGCTAGCGGCGGACGAGGCAGAAATCATGAATATAACGGTCAAGCCCGAATGCCGTCGACGAGGATTAGGAAAAAAATTACTTCAATATTTACTGGAACAAGCGACGTATTTGGGCGCAAAACATGCCTTTCTCGAGGTGCGCGAATCAAACATTCCAGCAAGGCATTTATATCTTACGGCAGGTTTTCAGGAAACAGGACGTCGGAAAGGATATTATTCTCTTGGCAACGAGGACGCGATCATAATGAGACGACAATTGCCTGTTTCCAGCCCGGAACAATAAACCCAAACAGAATTTGACACAACTCCAGCATGAGCAACGAGGAACGCTGGCAAGCACGAATTGCCGCCGCAATGAATGCAGGCGTGCCTTTGGGCGGTGTCGGAGCCGGTTCTTTGGAAATGGGACGAGACGGCCGGTTCCGGAACATCACTATCAACAATAACCGCACGGCAGACCTGCGTATCCCGGTTGCGCGCGGAAGTTTCCTTGCGGTTCGAACGGCAGTACGGGGTCGCGTTGCCGTGCGTTTTCTTCAAGCAGACTCCGATGTACCTTTTGATGCTGCCGGTATTGCGCCCGTTTTCACTCCGGTAGAACAAATGGCATGGCGCGGCACATATCCGCGCGCCGACTACCGATTCCAAGACCCCCAATCTCCCGTGGAAATCCGTTGGACGGCGTTTTCGCCCGTCATCCCTTACGACCTGGATGCCGCCATCCTTCCCGTCGTTCTGTTTTATGTCGAGGTGCAGAATCGAACGGAATACGTGGCAGAAACCGCCCTCGTCTTCAATTGGGAAAACCTCTGCGGTTGCACCCGTCTTCAACAGCCCATAGAACGGGGCGAAATACGAGTCCTGACCGCCCCTTCCGCGGACCCTCCGCCCAACAAGCAAGATAAAGCGACCCCTCCTCCGCCGATTGTCGGCGTGGAGTTTGGGATGTTCGGCAATTGGACTGACAACGCACAAGGGAATTATTGTCTGCTGACCCCGTTTGAAAACGATGTCCACGTATCCGTGCTCGGCTGGAATGAGACAGATCAGGAAGCCGTGCGAAACTTCTGGGAGCAGTTCCGCGACAACGGCGGCTTCGACAATACCATCGATGCCAACCCTTCGGCACATTCCGCCGCTTTGTGTTGTTCGTTTGCATTGCCAGGAGAAAGAACCCGGCGCATCGTATTCGCTTTGAGCTGGTTCTGTCCGCGTTTTGTCGTCGGAGAATATGACCAGGGCAACCGGTACACAGCCTTTTTCCGAGATGCCCGAGAAGTGGCAGAACGCGCCCTAAAATACCATCGGTATTATTTCCAAGCCCTCGAGCGCTGGCACGGGTGCTTTCAGGCTTCTTCCCTACCCCGTTGGCTCAATCGAATGCTCATCAACAACAATTACGTGTTTAGCACCAATACCCTCTACACCAAAGATGGCAAGTTCGCCATGTTTGAGACGCCCGAAGACCCTCGCACCGGCGCTTTAGACCGCCGATTTCATAGTTCCATCGCCACGTTACTTTTCTTCCCCAAACTTGCGTTTTCCGAACTGGAACAATTCGCGTTGGCAGACCCCCCCAATGCGCCCGGAAGACTTTATCGATATCTGGGACGATTGGCTGTCCATCAGCCCGAACTTTGCGATGAAGGCGGCGAACTGCTCGACCTAAACGCAAAGTTCATCCTTATGGTCTATCGGGATTATCACATGACCGGGCGCCTCGCCGACATGCGAAAGCTATATCCCCGGTTGAAGAGGGTGATGCAATACATCCTGGACAAAGATTCGAACGATGACGGCCTCCCCGAAGTCAAAGGCTTCCGCACCACCTATGACAACTGGAAATTCTACGGATTGGATAGCTACTCGGGTTCGATCTGGCTCGCCGCAATTCGCGCGTATGCCGAATTGACTCGTCTCCTCGGTATGACGCAAGAGGCCGAGTGGTGTGAACAACTCCTTCATAAAGCGGTCACAAATTTCGAACGGCGATTATGGAATGAAAAAGGGGGATACTACTTCTTCCACGACAACGCCGTCGGCGAAACATCCCCCGACGAGCCTGCTCCTCATGGCTGCGTTAGCGGCCAATTGGCAGGACAATGGTATGCAGATTTCCTAGGTTTGGGCGTTTTGTTGCCGGTTAACCATATCGAACGTGCCTTGAACGCCATCTTCTTATGCCATGAACAAGGCAAAGCCGTGGCATCGTGGCCCGCATTTCATATCACCCATTACGCGTGTTTGGAAATCACACGGGGAATGCCCGATCGAGGCCTCCATTCTGTCGAGAAAACTTACAATACCTTGCACGTCCGGCATGGGAGAACATTTAACCAACCCCTTTGGTGGGATCTCGTTAACGACACTGCACGAGGCTGGGGCAACGACCGCCACATGAGCGCCCCATCGGTCTGGCACGTGTTGTTCGCCCTACAAGGATTTGTCCTCAACGTTCCTGACCAAGAACTGTGGTTAAGGCCTCATCTGCCGTTGGGGGTCCATTCCCTGGATACCCCGCTTTTCACCCCCATAAGTTTCGGGTGGTTTCGCTTTGTCGAACGCGACGAGCAAGGGATTTATCGTCAACATATCAATGTCTCTTTCGATAGCCCAATCACCATTAGCACCTTAGTACTCCGCGTCCCTCGCGAAGTCATGGACGTCCAGATTCAAACAAAAGGTCCCGAGGGATGTAGCCGTTTCACAAAGCGTTTTGGTAATGATGGCAAGGAAAAATTGCTCGAAATCCAGTTTGAGTCATCTCTGAATATCCAAGAACCTTTGCAGGTGGTGCTCACCCAAACGCAAGGCGCACCCGTTCGTTTTCCGAAACCCCCGAAGCCGTAATACGAAGAACGATAAGCCCTGTCATCAGAAAAGAGATTGGAAGCGCTCCGTCACTTCTTGTCCGCCACAGGGGAAGAACTAATTAATTGCCGTGCCGCACGAAGTGAATAGTTGAAAATCGCCTGCGCCACTTTTTGATTCGTATGATATCCGGAATTCTTGGTTGTTTTCTGGCGAATTACCATAATCACAACGTCTCCATCTTGGGAAGGTTCCAAGACGACATTCTTCTGTGGCGGCGGAAGCTGCTTCGCCGTGATTCGCCCAAAAGCCGCCCTTGCCACCAACACACAATAAAAGTAGGGATAATCGGAACCCTGTACACTGTTGATGGCGATTTGCATTTGAATGCCCAAAAATTCCGAAGGACCCTCTTGAAATTGCACAATCGCCTTGATATCAGCAGGCACTTCCCCTTGCCCTTTTTTCACGGGGGCGGTGACCATCTGGTATTGAAAAACCTCGCCCGGCTGATGCAGCAAGCTGTTGAACACATCCTCCAGCCTCAAGAGCATCTTGGCTTTCACGATCAAGCGGTCGTTTTTCAGGGTGAACCGAATCCCTGTCAACCAAAATGGCAACAACATCACCGCAAGATTTGCCCCCACAATATGAAGATGCCGATCCCGGATACTTGGCATGATGTTCTTCAAAAGAAAATAGCCTATCACCGCAAGCAGAATCGTCAACAGCACCAGCGAAAAAAAGCCCCGCGCATTTGTTATATCGATAGCCGCTTGGTCCCATTTCCGTTGTTTCACGTTAAGTTCGATGATCCGTTCCACCTCGCTTCGGCGCACCGGTTTCCACTCCTCCGACGGCGCCCGCCGAGGCACCGTATTGTCAAACCCACGAACCAACAAGAGCGCAACCCCCAAAGCCACTCCCAACAAACCAATCCACCACGGACCTCGCTCTAAAAAGAAATACTGCACCCCCCAACCGGCGGTAATCAGAAAAAAGGCGATGCCCAAACGCAAGGCATACGGCAGGCTTTTTGCCACATAAAAATGCAGTTCTCCACGTCGTTCAGGTGCCGGCAACAGCATGACAAAGCCCCTCCTGCAGCCCTACCAATTCCTCACAACCAAACTCGTGCCAATACAAAGGACACGCACCCTGACATACCGCAAAATCATCACACGTACGACAAACCCGCGGCGCCTCCCTTTTGGAACGGATCATGCAAGCCCGCGCAGACTGCCATACCTCCTCAAACGGTTCTTCCAATAGATTGCCCACGGGTTCGTGCCAGCTGGAACAGGGCAATACACCCCCCGTTGGCGAAACCGACAACAAGCCGTCACACGCAGCACAGCCTTTATTACCCAATCGGTACGCCACCGGATTAAATAGGCAGACCGGCGTCGGCGAGTACCACATGAACTCCACGCGCTCCTGTTCTGCCGCCTTTTTGATACGTAGCACGTGTTCCCCGATCTCCCTGTACCGCAAACTTAAAAGCGCAATGTCCTGTCTATCCACACCCGCAGGAATCATCAAATTCATCGAAAACCGCGATAAGCCCAGGGAATGGACAAACGCTGGCATTGCCGAGGCATGCTCCAGGTTGGCTCGGGTGAGCGTCGTATTGGTATGAACCCGAATACCAACCTCCTGCAAACAGCGGATACATTCCAGCGCTCGTAGAAACGAACCGGGCACACCCGTCAAACGGTCATGCACTTCCTCGCACGGGGCTTCAAGACTCACTTGCGCACTGTTCAATCCCGCTTCCGCAAGCGCCACTGCCCGCTGGGCGTCAATCCGCGTCCCATTCGTGATCAGATTCACATGCATCTGTAACTCGCGCCGCGCAAACGTAACAAGATGCTCGAGATCGTCACGAAGCGTCGGCTCACCGCCCGTGAAACTAACGCTCGGCACATCGGCGTCCTCGCGAATACAACGTAACACCCGTTTCACCTCATCGGTACTCATCTCCGGCAAAGCACTCGCGCTGCCTTTCCCACACCCGGCGTAGCAAAAACGGCACCGCAAGTTGCACCGGTACGTAAGCGCGACTTCACTTAGAATGGGGAGTGCACTGAACCCCAGCGTAAATGGCTGTATCACGGCCCCCTGCGGTGGTGCCTGTTCGTTAAGACATCCCTGAAGCGCCTGTTTCAAGGCAATAAAGAAGTGATACAGATCCCGCTGAACAACCTCATCACCCCCGAAGGAACGCCACAAGGTCATGATCGGTTCGCCTGAAAAAAGCCGCAACAAAATCTGCACACCGCTTTCGTTTAATTTGAACGCCTCGTTGGGTATCTTGATCAATAAGTTATCCCGCCGCCGAACATGGACAAACGGCCGAATTGACTTGACATAATCATCTATCCATTCAAGCGGATAGCGCTCATCTCGTTTCAAAGGCAATTCTCCGTTCTTGCCCGATTTCATACCACGCCTCAATGGGAACCCCCGCTGACACAGGCACTGTGACAGGCAGAGTGACAAGCCGAATGACACGCGCTGTGACAAGCCGAATGACACGCAGAATGACATGCATCGTGACACGCAGAATGCGTGAAACACCCCTGGAAACAATAGTTGGATTGTAAGAAACTGGAGTACGTCATCCGATGTAAATCACTGCTGAAAGAAGTGCGATAATAATAGGGGTAACGGTGCCAACTGTGTCCCAAAACGACCACAGGTTCCACCCGCCGCTCGCCAACCTCCTCCTGCTGCTCCAGCGTTGGCGAAAACAACTGATCCACCATTTCCTGATAATGCGCCCGGGTGGCGTCCAGGTCGCTGTCCCATGCCTTCCGCTGCAAATTATCACAGAGGGTGCGAAAAATCTCCGCCATTTCCGATTCGCTTAATTCCCCGTCTCCCTCGACAAATTGAAAAAACGCTTGCTCATACTCGTTCGGCAAGTTCGGATGTGCTTGCAAGGCGCGAGAACGAAACGGGTTCTTAGAAACTACTTCAATCGCGCCGAGAGACTCCAGCCTTGTCACAATCGCACTCAAGACGTCCCCAAAAGGAACCTCACAAAGAATACATGCCTCATAAATGTCCAACTCAGCAATTTTGCCTTCTTTACGAAAAGACGAAACCTCAATGCGCGGCGGGATCCAGTCATTCCGAGCCCACTGAATCTCATCCAGCCCGTCTCGCGCCTTGATCAAAGACCGGTGTTTCGTCAAGACAATGAAAAAGAGTAAGAAAATAACGATAAACCCAAAGAGAAGAATGGGAACGTAAGACAAACGAGTCGAAGTCATCTGCGATAATGCCCCACCGATCCCCCGTGAGACTTCTCTCGGCTGAAAGTATTTCGCGTCGATGTATTGTTGTATACGGAAATGATACCTTTGCGGAACGGTGTCCCGATGCAAACGCACCGCAAGCCAGTTCTTCCCGTTCTGTTCCTGGCCGTAATACGAAATCAGGCACTGATCGTTCATGAAACGTTCGGTACGAAACCCAAAAGCATCCATGTCTGCAATAGTCATTTCCCCCGCTTGGCATTCGATGGGGTAATAGACGCGCACTGTATAATGTTCCAAAGGCGAGTCCCACTGAACCGGCGCCCAGTCAAAATACACCAGCGGACCAAATTCAGATTGAGTCACCCCCAAATGTCCCGACGCGCCCAAGTCCGCGGCATACGTAAACTTGTAAATCACATCCCCCGAATCGATTGCCCGTCCTCCCGCCAACACAATGTCCCACGTCTTCGAGTCAACGCGCTTGATCTCTAACGGCACGCTGGAACGATTGTTGTTGTACCATGCAACCGCGGAGGAAGTATCGAAAATTGGTTCTTCTTCTACACCTTCAAAATAAAAACCATGCAAGTTTCCGAGAGAACACAAGCATACGCTGTACGTCACCGTCGCCTTATAGTCCGGCCGCAACGAGACATCCACTTCCACCCAGCGGAAATCCCCCGCACTGGAAGCCGACAGACAAACACACAGCAAAATCGCCCCAACGTACAGCAAGCCCAGGAGACGTGTCTTCATACGCGGCACCCTCGCAACCAGTCGTACTTCCCTCCGACATCATAACACAAAAATCCCCACAGACAAGACTTTCAGTATCCGTCCAATATCGTTCTTGTCCTTGGGAGAAGTGCCGTCAAGCACGACGTGGCAATCCCCTCGGGAATTCGCTCGGATATCTCGCCTACGCGTTAAGCCGCTAAATTCTTATGCATCCGGGTCGCTGCTATCGTCAGAGATGGGTTCGTCGTCGCTTTCAGTTGAGGAATCATTGTCGGACATCGCCCCCGTGGTCTTGTCCTCCTTGCGCTCACCGACAGCCCGCGCCACCGCGCTCACCTTAGCTCCTGGATTAGGTACCATTATTTTCACGCCTTGGGTATTACGGCCGATAGTGCGTATATCGCGCACCGCCAAGCGGATCACGACGCCGTCCGTGCTCACCACTACGATTTCATCGTCGTCGTCCACCGTGAGCATGCCCACAACATTGCCGTTGCGGTCCGTCGTCTTGATATTGATGATGCCGTGCCCGCCACGATGCTGCACGCGGTACTCCTCCGCACGCGTGCGTTTACCAAAACCATTTTCCGTAACACTGAGCACGGTCATATCGTCGTGCGCAATCGAGGTCCCTATGACATAATCATCTTTCTCGAGTCGAATTCCGATAACGCCCTGGGCAGACCGCCCCATGGGTCGAACATCGGTTTCCGGAAAACGAATCGCCATACCGCGCCGCGTAGCAAGGAGAATGTTATCTCGACCGGACGTGATTTGAATATCAACCAGTTCGTCATCTTTTTCGAGATCGATCGCACGGATACCCTTCGACCGCGGATTGCTGAACGCTGTGAGCTCCGTCTTCTTCACGATCCCTTTGCGTGTCACCATGAACACAAACTTGCCTTCCTCGTTGAGATCTCGAACAGGCAGACATGCCGTGACACGTTCGTCGCCGCTAAGGTCCAGCACGTTCACTATGGCCCGTCCGCGCGCCGTACGCGTCCCTTTCGGAAGTTCGTGCACCTTCCGCCAGTACACCTGACCTTTGTTGGTGAAAAATAGGAGAAACTGATGCGCCGAAGCCACAAACAAATCACGAATGAAGTCTTCTTCTTTTGTATCCGCTCCCGTGACACCCCGTCCGCCGCGTCGCTGTTTACGATACGAACTCACGGGCACCCGTTTGATATACCCGGCGTTCGAAACCGTCACCACCATTTCCTCGTCAGCAACAAAATCTTCAATACGGAACTCGCCCGCTTCCCCCAGAATCTCTGTCCGTCGGTCATCACCGTATTTTTGTTTTATCTCAAGAATTTCGCGGCGAACTTCGGCAAGAATCGTACGACGACTCGAAAGGATCATCTTGAAGCGTTCAATTTGCTTCAGCAAATCCTGGTACTCTTTTTCCAGCTCCTCCCGTTCCAGGCCCGTCAACCGCCGCAACCGCATCGCAAGAATCGCATTGGCTTGGGCATCACTAAACCCAAAACGATTTTTCAAATTCTCGCGGGCAACGTCGACATCCGCTGACGCCCGAATGATCGCGATAATTTCGTCAATGTGATCAATGGCGCGTAGCAACCCTTCAACGATATGGGATCGTTCTTCGGCTTGGCGCAGGTCATATTCCGTACGACGCCGCACGATCTCGATTCGGTGTTCGATGAAATACCGAATCATCTCCACCAGTGACAACACCCGCGGCACGTTGTTGACCAGCGCCAACATCAGGATACTGAACGTATCCTGAAGCTGGGTTCGCGCGTACAATTGATTGAGAATCACCTGGGGTTCATCCCCTTTGCGTATCTCGATGACTATACGCATACCTTCGCGATCAGATTCATCGCGGAGATCGGTAATGCCTTCCACTTCCTTGTTTTTGACGAGTTCCGCGATGCTCTCGATCAACCGCGATTTGTTCACCTGATAGGGGATTTCCGTAATAACAATGCGATCCTTGCCGCTAGCTTTGTCGAATTCCGTGATTGCACGCGCCCGTACTTGCACCTTGCCCCGACCCGTGGCATATGCCTCTGCAAGACCCTCCGTACCGTAAATAATGGCACCCGTGGGAAAATCCGGTCCCTTAATGAACCGCATCAAGTCGCGAGTCTCTGCATCCGGATTGTCTATCAGGTGCACAATCGCGTCGCATACTTCATTCAAATTATGAGGTGGGCAGCTGGTCGCCATGCCGACTGCGATGCCTTGAGAGCCATTCACGAGCAAGTTCGGCACCGCCGCCGGCAACACCTTTGGCTCCTGCAAACGACCGTCGTAGTTGTCCTGCATATCGACGGTCTGCTTTTCGATATCGGCAAGCATTTCCGCCGTAATCGGCGCCATGCGCACTTCCGTATACCGCATCGCCGCAGGGCTGTCGCCGTCGACGGAACCAAAGTTCCCTTGACCATCAATTAGCGGATAGCGAAAACTCCAGTCTTGCGCCATGCGCACCAACGTGTCATAGATGGCTTGGTCCCCATGAGGATGATATTTCCCCATCGTATCGCCCACGACCGCCGCGGACTTCCGAAACCCTTTATTGTGCACGAGCCCCAATTCGTGCATCGTGTAGAGAATGCGCCGCTGTACCGGTTTCAAGCCATCACGCACATCGGGCAATGCGCGGCTGACGATCACGCTCATCGAATAATCAAGAAACGACGTCTTGAGCTCCTGCTCGATGGCTACAGGAACAATATGTTCTTTTTGTGCATCCATGGGTTAGTGGGCTCCAACGGGTCGAATACTCAATGCAAGCTTGTCATGTTCCAATTGGGATTACACATCCAGGTTGCGGACATCTAGGGCGTATTTCTCGATGAACTCTTTTCGCGGCTCCACGAGGTCGCCCATCAACGTCACAAACAAGTTGTCCGCTATCGCTTCGTCCTCGGCGCTCACCTGGAGCATCGAACGCTTTTCCGGATCCATCGTTGTCTCCCGCAACTGTTCGGGATTCATCTCACCGAGTCCCTTGTAGCGGGTAATTTGGAGGCCTTTAAGTGCTTTCTGGAGTAGATGATTCTTGAGATCGATGAGGTTATCGGTTTCGAAATCCACCGTGCCTTCCGACGTCTTTACTTTGTAGGGTGGCTGCCCGACCGCGTCCAGCGCGTCCGCATGCGCCAACAACGCGGAAAACTCATGTCCTTTCAAAAACGCCAGATCCATCTGCCCGGAACGAAGCCGAAATCGCTGGGGGGAGTTTCCGTTTGCCTTGTCATCTCCATTCAACAGCTCGGTCTGCACCTGAGACGAATCCACCAGTTCCGCATCCCCGAAAATCTCCCGCTGTTCGGCAACTGTGATCAAAGAGGGATCGCGTTGTTTTTCCTTGGGCAACGAAAGACATTTGAAAACGATTTCTCTCGGAACGCCATAGAGCCGTTTGATGCGGTGAATCAGGCGTTCCCGCTCCTCAGCGGCTTGCACCCCACGCACCAACGTCTTCATGTCGAGTTTGCCGGACGAACTACGCCCGTTGGTGCTATACACCGCAGCTTCTTGAAGAGCCAGCTCAAAAAGATACCTGTCCTTTTCTTCTTCAGTCCGCAGGTACCGTTCTTGCTTACCCTTTGCAATCCGGTAGAGCGGCGGCTGGGCGATATATAAATGGCCACGACGGATCAATTCGGGCATTTGACGGAAGAAAAATGTTAACAGCAAGGTACGGATGTGCGCCCCGTCCACATCCGCATCGGTCATGATGATAACCTTGTGATACCGCAATTTCGATATATCAAAATCGTCCTCGCCAATGCCCGTCCCCAACGCCGTAATAATGCTCGTGATCTCTTCGTTGTTCAGCATGCGGTCGGTACGCGCCTTTTCAACGTTCAAAATCTTGCCTCGCAAGGGCAAAATCGCCTGATATCGGCGGTCTCTTCCCTGTTTTGCCGACCCGCCGGCACTGTCACCCTCCACGATGTAGAGCTCACAACGCTCCGGATCCTTTTCCGAACAGTCGGCAAGCTTCCCTGGCAAAGAGAAACTGTCCAGCGCTCCCTTCCGTCGAACAAGTTCTTTTGCTTTTCGAGCAGCTTCCCGCGCGCGAGCGGCTTGGGTGCATTTTTCGATGATACGGTTCGCAATAGCGGGGTTTTCTTCAAGGAACGAACAAAGACCTTCATATACCATGGAATTGACGATGCCTTGAACCTCGCTATTGCCAAGTTTGGTCTTTGTCTGCCCTTCAAATTGTGGTTCCGGAATGCGAACGCTTATTACCGCCGTAAGACCTTCGCGCGCGTCTTCACCGGTCAAACTGTACTCTTTATTCTTCTTGCTGGCATTGCGCCTTTGATATTCGTTGAGGGCTTTTGTAAGCGCTGTGCGAAAACCGCTCAAGTGGGTTCCGCCCTCTATCGTGTTGATATTATTCGCAAAGGAAGCAACCGTCTCGTTGTAGGAAGTGGTATATTGCAGAGCGACCTCGCACTGCACCAGGTCCTTTTCAGAAAATAAATAGATCGGTTTGCGGTGGAGCGGCTCCTTATTGCGATTCAGGAAACTTACAAACTCGACGATCCCGCCCTTGTACTCCATTTCAACAGGTTCGGCATCGGTGCGCTCATCCTCAAAGATGATCTTGATCCCTTTGTTGAGAAACGCCAACTCCCGCAACCGATTCAGCAATATCTCCGCATTAAATACCGTAGTCTCGAAAATATCCGGGTCGGGCCAGAAGGTCACGCGGGTCCCCGTGCCGCGCGTCTTACCCCGCTGCTCCAAAGGTCCCGTCGGCACCCCCCGTTTGAACGCCATATAATGAATGAACCCGTTGCGCTTGACTTCGACTTCAAAATCGCGGGATAACGCATTCACGCACGATATCCCCACGCCGTGCAGACCGCCCGCTACTTTGTAAGTCGTCCTGTCGAACTTGCCGCCGGCATGCAACATGGTCATGACTACTTCCAGCGCGCTCTTGTTCTTGTACTTCGGATGCATATCGACAGGAATGCCACGGCCGTTATCAATCACAGAGACGCTGTTGTCAATATGAATGATCACTTCAATGCGATTGCAGTACCCCGCCATCGCCTCGTCAATACTATTGTCAACCGCCTCGTACACCAGATGGTGAAGCCCTCGGAGGCCGGTATCCCCGATATACATCGCGGGGCGTTTCCGCACCGCCGAAAGACCTTCAAGAACCTGGATATTGGCCGCGGTATAAGTGTTTTGTTCTGCTAGACTTGCCATGTGAATCCTATTCCGTACCTGAGGCAAAATTTATTAAGGATAGTATATCAAATTGGCGAGTTCAAAACAAGGAGCAAAACCCAATATTTAGAGTTTTGTCTGGGGCATTTACGCACCATATTGTGGAGTCGTCGGGTCAGAATCCGGCTCCAATTGAATATACAAGTCCGACACCAACTCTTTATTCGCTAACTTATTGATACGCTTAAGGATATTCCACTTCTCATAAGCCAGTTTGTGCATCCAAGGAGAACTTTCCGCATGAACATAGAGCACTCCCTCTTTCACGGTCATCGGGTGGCTATGACGCGCGAGATGTACGCCCACAAGGGACTCCCACTCTTCCCAAATCTGCGCATACTCCAGCTGCAGTCCTATCTCAGACTTTTTCTTTAGCTCGGAGAGAATTTCCTGGACAGATTGTGGTTTATTTTTCTTCAAGTCGGCCCCCTTCCATCCAGAACATTTTCCGGTTCTCCGCGGGAAGTCTGTCCACCAATCCGTCTGTAGAAGTAATCAAGGACTGTCGGTGCGGGGATAACGTCTCCAGCAACCTCGACGCGCGGTCGGGGTCAAGTTCCGAAAAGACGTCGTCCAGCGCAAGGATCGGGTCTTCTTCCGTTGCCTCCTGCACCCAGTCCGCCGTGGCCAGTTTGATCGCCAGTGCCGCGCTCCGTTGCTGCCCTTGCGAAGCAAACTGCCGCGCCGGCTTGGCATTTATTAAGATGTCCACATCGTCTCGATGCGGTCCCCGTGTTGTCATGCCCTGTTTCTGGTCCGTCTCCCGAGCCAGAGCGATCACTTCACCAAAGTTCATATCAGAACGGATATCAGGACGGTAAGCAAGGGTGAGCGACTCCCCTTCGCCCGCGATGCGCGCATAATAAGCCTCGGCGGTATCCGTCAACCGGCGAACAAACGACGCCCTATGTTCCATGAGCACTTGCGCATAGGCGACTAGCTGCACGTCCCACGTTATAAGCTCCTCCGGTTTCATCGGTTTTTTACGGAGTACCTCGTTACGTTGACGTAACACCTGTCGATACTGTTGCAACGATCGCAGGTATTGGGGATACACTTTTGACAATTCGATATCCAACAAACGGCGCCGTTGTGATGCCGCACCTCGCACCAAAGCGACATCTTCCGCAAAAAACGACACGACATTGATTTTCCCCAAAATGTCGCTCACCCGCGACTGAGGAATACCATTGACCCGAAATCGTTTTGCGCCATTGTAATATGCCGCTTCAATCACCACAGGCCGCGTCCTACGTTCTACCCATGCCGCAATCCGAAACCCTTGCCCGCCGTATTGCACAAGTTCAACATCCTGGGTCGTGCGATGACTTCGGGCGGTAGCCACATACAGCAGCGATTCCAGAAGTGATGTCTTACCTTGGGCGTTTGCCCCAACGATTAGGTTCAACCCCGGACCCGGCTGAAAACTCAAATCTTTTAAACACCGAAAACCAGAACATATTAATCGGGTTAGCTGCATGAGGCTCTCGCATGAAAAGAACGGAATTACAACAGCGGGTATTGTAACACGGAGTCACAAGGACAGGCTATCTGGCGATCTCGAGTAACTCGCGCATTTCTGGCATGGAATTAAAGAACCTATCCAGAATCGACGGAATATTCCGCGAACGAATCCCGACCAAATCCCAAGTTTCGGCAGGAACTGTCACGGGCACATCCGGCACAGAAGCCAAACCGGACGCCCAACAAATTACGTCAGCAATAGATAGCATCGCCGCGCGCTGTCGTGCTTTTTCATCTTTACAGGAGCTAGGGAAATGATGATAACCCACAGCATGCACTAGTTCGTCCGGCAACTGCCACGTCAGCGCCAGTCGGGCGCCCATTTCTGCATGGTCACATCCGATGATTTCACGTTCCGCCTGAAACATGGGTATCTGACGTTCTCGGCTGACCTCCTCGGCTTTGGTAGTTTCCTCAGGAAGAAATTCATGGAAAATGATCTTCCCAACATCATGGAGCAAACCAAACACAAAAACGCCGTCGATATCGGAGGGATTAACGAAATTTGTCTCAATTGCCACAGCACGCAAAGCGACGCCGCACGCCACACTGTGCGTCAAAAGACATTCCGAGCCCCGCTTAAACGTGTCAAATACGGTCGCCGTCAACACAAGATTGCGAATGACATCTAGTCCCAACATCGCAACCGCGTGATCGACAGATACCACCTTGTTGCGGAGTCCGTAGAGCGCCGAATTGACAAGGCGCAACGTCTTCAGAGCGATGGAAGGATCGGTCGAAACGACTTTACTCACTTCCGCCAACGAAACATCCGGCTTGGACATCATTTGCGTAATCCGAGCCAAGGTCTGAGGGACACTCGGAAGAGTGACAATCTCTTCCAGCAGTAGATCGATTTCGTGCGGTTGAATCACGTTTACTCAATGTATGGTTGGGACACTTAATCCGCTTGCGCCAAAAAAACGTTCCTGCATACAAAGGATTTCCACCACATCTTGGGGAGTAAACCGGTCTAACGCCTCGTCCAATCGCAACGTTTTAACCTTTTCGGGACCTTGGGAAGGCACCACTACCGCAGCCCCTTTCGGATTGTTCCGAGGACCTATTAAGACAACACGCACTGGCGCACCGTCAACCAGCCGTGCGGAACTCACCACCGCTTCGCCCTGACGCGCCCATTTCATACGAGGTCAGAACAAGAATTCGGGTTCAAGAATGGGCTCGTAATTTACGTCCCGATCCGAGAAAGGAAACGTCACCGCTTCGAACACACCTGTGGTCGTGCGCATTACCGCACGGGCAGTTCCCAAAACCGGCACTACACCCAACAAGTAGCCCAATGGTTTGCCCTGTTTTAGCTTCTTGTCAAACGTCACCGGAATCTCCGCCCAACCAAACATTACGTTGGAAAGACCACGTCCCAACTTCGTCAACGCGCGTTCTACGCCCGTCGCCGCGGGGATTTCGTCCTCCGGGTCATAGGTTAGTCGTTCTTGAGCGATAGCTGCCACCGGCAAAATAAGGGCAGCCATCAAAACACAAGCTATCACGCGTGTCCAAATTGTGTCTCTCATCCCCTTCGGACCTCCATAAACTGCGGCAAAACGCCGCGTTCAGTATGTTCCAAGCCTTTACAGATTACCACACTACCGAAATCTTGTCAATATTTAACCGCAACGGTGGTCAAGTCACAACAGAATAACATAGGAAACGTGCTCGGGTATCGTATCAAACAACCCTATAGGCGGTAGCACGCCCGGCGGATTCATGCAGCACCAAAGGTTCTTAGCGAATCCGCACCAGGGGACTTGTCCCCGCAAGAAAAAGATAACATATTCTACGGAAAAGATTTATCAAGGGGTAATTACTTGACGGCTTGTTCGGCGGGTGTTACAATCCCAGAGAGGAATAACGGGGTAGGATATGGAGAGTCTGGGAGAAGAATGACCAAGGGGGATGGAAAAATAGTCGGGAAACCCACGCGGATTTATGTTATTTAGAAGAGCCAAAGAAGAGGGACCTCAAGCCGGCGAATCTGTCCCGAACGAGTCCGTTTCCTCGCCGAAAGTCCCAACAGACCAGCCCGCACAAAATCCCGCTGCGCTTGCAGCACGGTTACGTCTCGGCGAACTGTTGGTTCACGCTGGCATGTTGACCCAAGAACAAGTCCAACGTGGCTTAGCCCGACAAAAAGAGCATGGCGGATTTTTGGGGCAAGCGCTAGTCGAGCTCGGATTTATCACTCAAGAAACCTTGATGTCGTTTTTGGTGCGCCAGTGCCGCATCCCACATATTAACTTGCTCGACTATCAGATCGCGCCGGAGATTTTGTCCAGCATTCCCGAAGATGTATGCCTAAAATATGGCGTGCTGCCCATCGACCGACTGGGACGAATCCTCACCGTGGCTATGGTCGACCCGCTGGACATCGACGCTATCAATCAGGTCCGAAATGCTTGTCCCGACTATAAGGTCAAGCCCATCCTTTGCGAATGGCAGCACTTTTACCAAGTCACACAGAAACTGTTCAAACGTCAAGAGGTCTCTCAAGACGAAGTATCGATGTCGAGCCTGGGATTTAGCACGGCTCCAAAACCCGCGGCGGCATCTTCGGAATCACCGCCCACCCCGGTGGAACCTATTGAAGAGCCTATTGCACCAACGGAGCAAGGCGAACCTAGAATTGCCACGGCGGAGACTGTCTCTCAGGAGGTAGGAAAAGCCGTAAAAGACCACGTAAAAGAGGCGATCAGCGACCAACTCACGTCTCGCCCCGAAGAGCGCTCCCCCTTTTCCCCCGAAGACTTCGCCCGCACCATCCGTGAAGCTACCCAGGAAACGATCCAGCAAACCCTTCAAACTGTGCTTTCCTCTGTGCCCCTGGCACCCGTTCCCGAACCCCGTGAGCCGGGTCCTTCGGTAGAGGAGTTGGCGGCAATCATGCGCGCGAGCGTCCACGACGCCGTGCGCGAAGCCATTTCGGAAGCGGCACAAATCCTCCGCGCGCAACAGGCTGCAACACCTGTCTCCGTGACAACCAAACCCGACATTCCCGAAGAGGAAAACCGTCGCCTTGCGGAATTGACGCAAGCAGCAACCCAAGCCGCTCAAGCCGCTCAAGCCGCCGTCGAAGCCGTCTTAGCGGCACAAAAAGACCAAACAACCCAGATTCTTGCCATTGCCCGCCAAGCCCAGGAAGCCGCAGCGCGGGCTGAACAAGAAGCCAAACGCGCTGCAGACCAAGCCGAAACCGCCGCCGTGACCGAAAACGTGAAACGCGGACTTCAGCGGACAAGGCTGACATCTCCCAAAAAAGCAAAACAAGCCGCCGCTCTACTCGGAAAGGCAGAAAGCGATGCCTTGGAAGCCATCGAGGGACCTGGATTAAAACTGCGTCTTGATGAACGCATCCAAGCCGCCCTGGATTCCGAATTACCCCTACCCGGGTATACCTTCGAATCCTTTTTCGTGGCGAAACCAAACGTGTTCACTGTTCAACTTGCGCGCGCTGTTGCCGAGCATCCCGGCGAAAAATACAACCCGTTTTTTCTGTACGGCGAGGTGGGGCTCGGAAAGACCCATTTGGTCAACGCCATCGGCAACGCCATCGTAGAAGCCGATGATTCCAAAAACGTCGGGTACGTTTCGGCGAGCCGTTTCGCACGAAAACTGATGACTGCACTTGAGGAACACGCCCTCGAACCATTCCGCGAAGCGTATTGTCGCTGGGACGTGTTGATCCTCGATGATATTCAGTTTCTAGGCGGAAGAATTGAAGCTCAAGAAGAGTTCTTCCACATCTTCAACGCGCTTTACCAAGAAAACCGACAAATTATCATCGCTGCTGACAATCCCCCGGACCGACTCGGCCAACTCGAAAAACGTCTGGTTTCCCGTTTTGCCAGCGGCATCGTCGCCTGTCTGCATCCCCCAGATTGGGACACCCGACTCAAAATACTACGACACTATGCCAAAGAAGCCGATATAACCATCAACGATGAGATTCTTACCCTCATTGCTACTCGTGTCACTTCCGACGTGCGCAAAATGACTGGTTCCCTCCGAAAGGTTATCGCTTTTGCCGAACTCGTCGGACAGGAAGTCACCGCAGAACTCGTAACGGAGATTCTGGCGCATCTCGGGATAGAGGACTGAAACGTGGACTTATTTCTGAACGCACGATTTCGCACAAAGACTTCTTGCTGTAACAAAAATGTGCGATAATAAATAAGGACAGTTTTTCAGTTAGAAAACGAAACTCGTTAAGGATAAACTGGACGCACAAAACCGTGGGGACATAACAGGGGACGGTGACAATGAAAGGAACTGGGTCGATGCCGATTAAGACATCCCGACGGAGTCTCGGTGAGGTTTTGCTCGAACAAGGGCTCATAACGCAAGAACAGCTGACCGAGTGCCTTGCTATCCAGCGTGCCACGCGACAAAGCCTGGTAAATGTGCTGTTGGAGAAAAACTACATCGACGAGGAAAAACTCGTGCTGACTTTCGTGGAGCAACTCGATATTCCGCACATTCGCGTCAGCCGATGCCACATCACAAAAGAAGTGCTGCAGATGGTGCCCGAAAATCTTGCGCGCCAGCATCAAATGCTCCCAGTATCCGTTCAGTCTGTAACCAATAATGGTGTATCAAGCGGCGTTCTGACGCTTGCCATGGCAGACCCCCAAAACTTGCGCGCCTTTGATGACCTCCGTCTACTGAAAGGCTTAACCAATTACGAGATTAAACCCGTGGTGGCTTTCGCCTCTGAACTGAAAGAAGCCATCGAGCGTTGCTACCGACCCGAAATACCCGAGGAAGACGAAAAACCGCTGGACGCGGAGTCAGTAGAAACGGTCGAAGAAAAACAGGACCTTGAAGAAGAGATCACCGGTGCCGTTGCCGGCGCTGCCGAAGCCCCCATCATCCAACTGGTGAACCGTATCTTGTTGCGCGCCATAGACATGGGGGCAAGCGATATCCACATCGAACCGTTCGAAAAACATATCCGCGTACGATACCGGGTGGACGGCGCCTTGGAAGAGCTCCGCCCTATCGCCAAAAAAGACCAACAAGCGGTCACCTGCCGATTGAAAATCATGAGTAATCTGGATATTTCCGAGCGGCGTGTCCCTCAAGACGGCCGCTTCCGCGTGCGCTGCCGTGGACACGACATCGACTTCCGTATCTCATTTCTGCCGTGCTATTACGGTGAAAAGATTGTGATGCGTATTTTGGATAAAAGCGCCCTGACCTTGGATCTCGATGCCTTGGGTTTCGAACCGCAGCCCATGGCTGCCTTCAAAGATGCCTTGAAACTGCCCTTTGGGATGATCCTGTTGACGGGACCTACTGGCAGCGGAAAAACCACCACCCTGTACAGCGCATTACATAAATTGAACGAAATCCATCGCAACATCATTACCGTCGAAGACCCCGTCGAATACGAACTGTTCGGAGTCAATCAAGTGCAAGTCAATCCAGAAGTAGGATTGACTTTTGCTGCAGGCCTCCGCAGTATCTTGCGCCAAGACCCTGACGTCATCATGGTCGGCGAAATCCGCGACGAAGAAACCGCAGATATCGCTGTGAAAGCTGCCTTGACCGGACACCTGGTATTGAGTACCTTACATACGAATGATGCCGCCAGTGTCTTCACGCGGCTCATCGATATGGGCTTGGAACCTTTCCTGGTACAGTCGTCCGTGGCACTGGCTGCGGCTCAGCGTTTGGCTCGTCGCATCTGCCCCGAGTGCAAACAGCCAGTACGCGTGCCGCAGGAAGTACTCGACCGGATTCAGTTCCGCCAACCCGAAGGCGCTCCCCCGCCGCAGTTTGCCCGTGGTAGAGGGTGCCAACGCTGCAACAACACCGGCTATAAAGGCCGTCTGGCGGTAATTGAGGCAATGCCCAACTATCCTGAACTCCAGGACCTGGTGATGAGACGGGCGCCCGCAGCAGAGATCAAACGCGTCGCGATGAAATGCGGCATGGCAACCTTGCGTCAAAACGCTCTGGCGAAAGCGGCGGCAGGACTCACTACCATCGAAGAAGTACTGCGTATTTCCCCGGCGGATTGACCAAAACAGTACGAAAGTTGCAAACCGCTCCAAGACCGTGACAAATCAAGAGAATGACGAAACACACCAAACGGACAAGGGAGGGAGTATGGAACTGAACATCAAAGAAATGCTCTCAAGAATGATCGAGCTGGGCGCCAGCGATCTGCATATCTCGGTGGGCGTACCTCCCATGGTGCGTATACACGGAACCCTGGAACCTTTACCTGGCTATGACCGTTTGACCCCGGACCAAACACAGGACCTTGTCTACAGTGTAATGAAAGAAGAACAGATCGCCACCTTTGAAACCGAAAAAGAGTGCGATATGTCTTTTGGTATCGCGGGACTCAGTCGGTTCCGTCTGAACGTATACAGAGACCGGGGCTCAGTTGCAGCGGCTTTTCGAGCTATCCCGTTTGAAATTCGTTCGTTCCAAGAACTTGGCTTGCCGCGGGTGGTCGCGGACTTCGCCTACCGTCCCATCGGGCTTGTCCTCGTATGCGGCCCGACCGGTAGTGGCAAATCTACAACACTCGCTGCCATTATTGACAAGATCAACCGCGAGCGAAGTGTACATATCATCACCGTCGAAGACCCGATTGAATATCTTCATTCCCACAAAAAATCCTTGATTAATCAACGTGAAGTGAATTCTGACACAAAATCCTTTGCCGCCGCGCTGCGTCATGTGCTACGGCAAGACCCCGACGTCATTCTCATCGGCGAAATGCGTGACTATGAAACCATCGCAACCGCTCTCACCGCCGCTGAAACCGGACACCTTGTATTCGCTACGCTTCACACCAACGACGCCACGCAAACCATCAACCGTATCGTGGACGTATTTCCCGCAAACCAGCAAGCTCAAGTACGTACCCAGCTCTCCTTGGTACTGGAAGGAGTAGTCGTGCAACAGCTGCTGCCTCGTGCCGATGGACGGGGACGGGTGCCCGCGCTTGAGGTTATGGTGCCCAACGCCGCTATTCGCTCCAATATTCGCGAAGACAATCTCCACCAAATCCCCACGCTCATCCAGATCGGCGGCGAAGATATGATGACCATGAACAAGTCGTTGTATCGGTTAGTGCGACGTAATCTCATCACGCTGGATACGGCTTTCAAGAGTACGCACGACCCTGAAGACCTCCAGCGCATGTTGGAACGCGGGGAGTGAACATACTCCATCAAAAAGAAAGGTCACGTTTCTCCGCCGAGCGATCCACCGCTTGGCTCTGGTACGTCGGTGCCATCCGCATCGTCGTACTCGTAGTCATTGCTGTGGGCGTGAACGTCCTGCCGAAAGGGGTAGACCCACTCCTCATCCCGTTTTTGACCGCATTCTACTTCTTCGGGATTTTCAGCTGCGTTCTGTATCTTTTCCTTCTGCGCCGGGAGTCTCCCGTATCGCCGCTTCTCACCTGGGGACAAATGCTCATCGACTTTGGGATAGTTGCCGCAACTGTCAACTCCACCGGCGGCGCAGACAGTCTTTTCACCTTCCTCTTTGTCGTTGTCATCCTGGAAGCAGGTTTGTTACTGGGTATTGCACAGGGATTCGTCTTCGCCACCCTAGCCACCCTTTTCATGGGTATAGAGTTTGTCATCGAAGCGAATCGCGGATTTCCCCTGAACGCCGGATATGCCTTGCTCGTACAAACCCTTGCCTACTACCTCACCACGACTATCAGTGGCTATTGGAACATGCGGCTGAACCGTTTGCAGGAGTTCCAACACGAAATCCTGGATAACATGAACAACGGCTTCATTATCGTCGATCCCGAAGGATGCATTCTGGTACAAAACAAAGCCGCCGCGCGGATCTTGGAAATACCCGAAGGCGCGGCCGTCGGCCAGCCTGTCGAGAACATCATACAAAAAGTGAACGGCGACGAATGTCCCGTCATCACCGCGTTGCGCACGCGGCGTGATTTCACCCGTTATGAGTTTGCCGCCCGAATCGGTGAGAACAAAACGAAGACCCTAGGGTTAAGTACCAGCTGCCTTTTCGGCAGACGAGGTAATCTAACCGGCCTCATTGTATCCTTCTCTGATTTGACGGAACTGACCCAAATGCGCGAAGAACTTCAACGCCACGATCGGCTCGCTGCTGTCGGCGAACTCGCAGCTGGACTGGCGCACGAAATCCGCAATCCCATCGCCGCCATACGAGGCGCCATGGAAGAAATACGTTCTTCTTCGGTTTCCCCTGAACAACAACGCCGTCTTATCGAGATCGCCGTGCGGGAATCCGATCATCTAAATCACATCATCAGCCAGTTTTTGGATTTTGCCCGCGAACCACACGTGGAGCGCACGCCGTTTCCGGTCTGCGAAGTCGTGCGGGAAGTCTGTGAACTCCTGAGCCGTGAATGCCATAGCCACCCAAACATCGAAATAACCATGCTGCCATGTCCTCACGGTTGCGCCGTGTCAGGAGATCGATCGCAATTGAAACAAGTTTTCTATAATATTGGCAAGAACGCCATAGAAGCGATGGAACAGGGAGGACGGCTTACCGTGGCTATCGTGCGCGACCCCGTGTCTGTTTCCATACGGTTTGATGATGAGGGGCCCGGAATACCGCCCGACCAAATAACCCGAATCTTTGAGCCTTTTTACACAACAAAGCAGTCGGGAGTGGGAATGGGACTCGCCGTTTGCATGAGAATCGTCACGGCACACGACGGTGCTATCTATGTGGCATCACGACCAACCGGCGGCGCGTCATTCACGGTTCGCCTCCCTGCCGTGCGCTCAGAGGAGTAATGCCTTATGACCAACCATCAGCCGCGTCCCCGAGTGCTTGTCGCGGACGATGAAGCGGGAATGCGGGAATTGCTGGAGATCGTGCTCGGCAACGAAGGGTATGAAGTTCTCACCGCCGCTGACATTCATGCTGCAAAGGAGCTGTTACAAGGCAGCCATTTTGACTGTGTAATCACCGATCTGCGATTCGGCGCTCAACGAGATGCCGGCATGCATCTTCTCCGTTGGATACATGAAAACGAACCCGCTGTGCCTACCATCATGATCACGGCATATGGTTCCGTGGAAACTGCCATCGAAGCCATGAAACAAGGCGCTGCGGATTACATCCTCAAACCGTTCAAGAATGAAGAAATGCGTTTGGTAGTAGGCCGAGCTATCGAAAAACGTAATCTCATCCGCGAAAACATCGCCCTACGAAAAGATCAAGCCCTGCGCGGAAAACTCGACAACTTGATTGGAAAAAGCCGCGCGATGGAAGAAGTCCGTGACATGATACGGCGTGTCGCCACCGTCCCCAGCACCGTCGCTATTCATGGTGAAAGCGGTACTGGAAAAGAACTCGTAGCCCGCGCCATTCACGGACTAAGCGACCGCGCGGAAAAACCGTTTGTGGCGGTCAATTGCGGGGCATTTCCCGAAAATCTGCTAGAAAGCGAATTATTCGGCTACAAAAAGGGGGCTTTTACCGGCGCCGTAGAAGACAAAGATGGACTGTTTGTGGTTGCCAACGGCGGTACCCTTTTTCTGGACGAAATCGGTGAAATGCCGCTGAACTTACAAGTAAAACTCCTGCGGGTGCTCGACAATGGGCTGGTCTTGCCTGTCGGCGGCACAGCGCCCATTCCGGTGAACGTGCGGATCATCTCCGCCACCAACCGCAATTTGGAAGAAATGGTGCGCAATAATACGTTTCGCGAAGACCTTTATTACCGACTGAATGTCATTCCCATCGTCGTCCCACCGTTGCGCGAACGTGCCGAAGATATTCCGTTACTCGTGCGCCATTTCATCATTCAGCATGCCGCGAAAATGAACCGGCCGCCTCTTCAAGTTTCTCCAGAAGCGGAACAGGCCCTGCGGTCATTCACCTGGCCTGGGAACGTGCGCGAACTGGAAAACGTTATTGAACGTGCCGTAGCCCTATGTTCGGGCCAGCAAATCGAACTGATGGATCTCCCCAAACACATCCAACACCACGTTGCCGCGCCGGATGACGTGTTGAAAGAATTGCCCGAGGAGGGTCTCGATCTCGAGGCGTACGTGGCTGAATTAGAAACGCGCCTAATCAAACAGGCGCTGGAGCGCACCCGCTTCTCCCAGAAAAGAGCGGCAGAACTACTTCGGCTGTCTCCGCGTTCCTTCCGGTACCGTTTGCAGAAATATGGTCTCGAGAAGTAAATCATAAAACAGGTTGCGCAAACAGAAGAACTCAAAAAATTCGCGATAATTGTCGAAACCATGAACAAGAGACAAAAAACAGCCCCACATCGGGTCAAACACAGGACGACAAAACGACAAACTTGGCGGGCGTTGATCAAAGCGCTCCGCATACACCAATGGATTAAAAACGGGTTTGTCTTTGCGGCGCCTGTCTTCGCCAAAGAAATCACCCAACCTCATCAATTGATGGCAACAACCTATACCTTTGTCGCGTTCTGTCTCGCATCAAGTGCCACCTACCTCTTTAACGACATACTCGACCTCGAAGAAGATAAACTCCACCCGGAAAAACGGCTTCGGCCGCTGGCTTCCGGCGAAATCCCCATACACACAGCGGTACTTGCGGCAAATGGTCTAGCGATCCTGTCTGTCGTGTTAAGCGCTTCGCTCGTGTCCATTGAAACGGCAGGTATCATCGCGGTGTACTTGGCTATCAACACGCTTTACAGCATGTTTTTCAAACACATCGTCATTTTGGATGTCATGTTTATCGCTGTGGGATTCCTTTTGCGTATTTTCGCGGGCGCCGCAGCAACCGAGGTACCCCCTTCGTATTGGCTGCTACTTTGTACCATGAACATCTCCCTCTTTCTGGGGTTTGCCAAGCGACGCTTTGAAGTCATCGCGTTGGAAGACAACGCAGTGAACCACCGGCGCGTCCTTGAACATTACAGCATCGGGTTCCTGGACCAAATGATCAGCATCGTGACCGCTGCAACGGTCGTATGTTACATCCTGTACACCGTTGACGAACGTACCGTGTCCGTTTTCCACACCCGTCTGCTCGTCGCCACCGTTCCCTTCGTCCTGTACGGCATGTTTCGTTACCTTTACCTGGCCTATCATCGACAAGGCGGAGGAAACCCTTCGCGAGCGCTCCTAACCGACGTCCCTCTTTTACTAACAGTGGCTCTGTGGGTTGGATCATGTCTTTTAATTATTTACTTCGGCGAACATTTGGCAAAGGGACTCCCCTGGTAAATCCGCGACGGCTTGTGTTCGGAACTCCTTGTTATCCTCGCCGCAACACGCGTCCCGCTACCGCATCCAATTTCTTCACCATTTCCGGATCACGTGCCTCAGGAGGAGTGATAATCGCGTTGTCCAATGCCGACCGACAACCGGCAACGCACGTGTCCGCGCATGATTTCAATACCTCCACCAGGTTGACGATAAGCGCACCCGCATGTTCCGCATTCCTTCGCAACACAGCAACAATTTGATCGACGGACACCGCTTCATGACTCTCGTGCCAACAGTCATAATCTGTCACCATGGCTACCGTCGCGTAACACAGTTCGGCTTCTCGCGCTAGCTTGGCTTCCGGCATGTTGGTCATACCTATCACATCGCAACCCCATTGCCGGTACAACAAAGATTCCGCCCGAGTCGAGAACTGCGGCCCCTCCATCGTCAAGTACGTGCCCCCACGCACAAAACGCATACCGAGTCCTTCCGCCGCCTTTGCCAGCGCATTTCCCAAAAAGGAACACACCGGCTGCGCCATAGACACATGGGCAACCAACCCCACATCAAAGAAGGATTTTTCCCGGGCAAACGTGCGATCAATGAATTGGTCCACTAGCACAAAATCCCCCGGGTGCAAGTCCTCTTTCAACGAACCGACCGCACTCACGGAAACTATGGATTCAACCCCCACCCGTTTCAACACGTCGATATTCGCACGATAATTGATCCGACTTGGGGGAATACGATGTCCGCGTCCATGCCTCGGCAAGAACACGATCTCTTCGCCATGCAACTCTCCAAACAATAGGTCGTCCGATGCAGCCCCAAATGGCGAGTCTACATGCACCCACCGACGGTTTGTCAGTGCTTTGATCTCATAAAGGCCGCTGCCACCAATCACACCGAACAAAGGTTTCTTGTGTATCTTCTCCATACATCCGTCCCTTTACACGTAGTTCAAACCGTACCACAACGCAGGCACGGGAAATAACTTGTCGAAGACACCACCCAAGTTGCCCCGATTGCGATTCCCAAAAAGAGATTCCATCAGCGCAGTTTTCCCTTCTATCCGCAATGTTTCTTCCCAACACTGAATGGTGTAAACGTCGTCTTGTTCCGCATAGCGCAACTGTTCCGCCGCTTTTCTCCCGACACGACTCTCGAAAAACGGAACCAGTCGCTCCATCAACCTCGAAAAATTCAAAAGGAGATACGTACCCGATGCGCTCGCATCAGCAAGGATTGCGCCCGCATCAAGCAAGATCATTCTCAAGACTTTATCATGCTCCTGCAAGTGAATAGACGCCCTGTCTGCCGCATAATGAGACAACAAACGGAATAACGAAGCGCTCAACGCCACAGCATCCCCGCCAAATTCCATCACTTCTAATCGTCCCTCCTTACATTCTCGGCGCACTACCCAATACCCACACCCTATCCCCCGGTAGTCCACACGCCACATGTCTATGTCCGAACACCCACAGACGCGTTCATTAAGGAAAACCGACCACTCGAAGGGCGATCGCACAAAATGCGCGGCTTTCTGATTGTAACAGCGGGCGCACATGTCAAGATCCTCCTCCGAACAAGGCAAAAGAGCCACTTGGTCTAACGCCATCTTGTTCGCAACATCTAGACCCACTTCCGCTCGGTATTCATAACCCACGTCCGCAGCCCCCAAGCGACGGTAGAGCCCGCGTCCGCCGGAAATCATCATAAAATCCGAGCCCCGCGCGTCCGCGTGACGAATAGCGGCGTGCATCAGTTCCGAAGCGAGTCCTCGCCCTCGATACTCCTCGTAAGTGGCAACCGCACCAACACAAGCCACTCCAACAGCGCAGCCCCCGATACTTGCTCGGTTAAGCGCCACCCCCACGTGACTCACCACCCTACCTTGATCGACAAAAACGAATAGGTTTTCCGCGTTATATTCGGACAAAAACAACGGAAACCAGCGAAACATCTCGCCCCGCCTGCCCGGCGTAAACACCGTGTCAACAAGTTCGCTCAACGATGGTAGTTCTTCTACTCGTACAGGCCTTGGACCTTCCATCAAAAGTACTCCTCTTTCGGGCATAAACTGCGTAGAAGCCAACCCCATAAGACTATCATATTCGAAACCCACGGTGTCTTCTGCATAGGATCTCAAACGTTGCCAGTGCATCGAGGAGATAGACCTACGCTTATACGGCCTGTTGTCATTGCGAGGAGCGAGTCTGCGAAGCGACGAAGCAATCCCCTCAACCGCGCAGCGCAAGAGGGCGCAATGCGAAGCTTAAGGCATTTCCGAAAGCTTGAGGGGATTGCCACGTCGTGCCTCCCGGCACCCCTCGCAATGACACGGTGACGGACGCAGCACAAGGGTACGTAATACGGAACAACCAGTAATCCGAATGGTCAAACAGGTGCGCAATGGACTCAAACGTACCTCTGGGTGTCCCGCATCTGTGTCTTTCGCTTAATGACTTTCATAGAAAATCCTTTCTTCAATGCCTCAACCCAACATAATAATAAGACCCAACCGTACTGAAGGAATACATCTTCTTGATTCTTCAGCGCGAGTAGTGTTGAATAATTCATTCGGGTTTCCTGTGGAGGTTGACTATGCGTGCCCTGTGGTTTGATAGTGAGTTGCGGCTGGACGATGTTCCCGTGCCACAACCCCAAAAAGGCGAGGCGTTGATCCGCGTCCTTGCGGCAGGAATCTGCAATACCGACCTGGAGATTACGAAAGGTTATATGAAGTTTACAGGGATCCCAGGGCATGAATTTGTCGGCATTGTAGAAAAATCCCCCGACGAATACTGGGTAGGGAAACGGGTGGTAGGGGAAATCAATTGCCCCTGCGGTGTCTGCACCTATTGCCGACTCGAGATGCCACGTCACTGTCCCAACCGGAGCGTACTGGGGATCCAAAATCGCAACGGGGCATTCGCGGAGTTTCTTACACTCCCCGTCAACAACCTGCACTTGGTACCTAACTCCATCCGCGACGACGTCGCCGTCTTTACAGAACCTTTGGCAGCGGCATTTCGGATACTCGAGCAGACCCAAATTACGGGCGAACATCGCGTATTAATTCTGGGCGACGGCAAATTAGCGCAACTCGTCGCCCAAGTTATTTGGCTGAAGACCAAGCGAGTCCAGTGTGTGGGCAAACATGAATCCAAGGTGGAACTCCTGCGCCGACTCGGTATCCCTTGTATGCTCTATGACGAACCCGTCGAGCCCGGTGCGGACGTTGTTGTCGAAGCGACCGGCTCCAAAGAAGGGTTAACGCGCGCTATGGAACTAGTCCGTCCGGAAGGCACAATAGTCCTGAAGACCACCGTCGCGGGAACCCATGAGCTCGCAATGAGTATCCCAGTAATCCAAGAAATCAAAATCGTCGGGTCGCGGTGTGGCCCCTTTCGACCTGCTTTGGACGCACTCGCCGTGGGCATTGTCGAAGTCCGGCCCCTGATCACGGAGATTTTCGGCATCGAACATGCCGTGCAAGCGTTTCAGCGAGCGGCACAACCCGATGCCATGAAAGTTATTGTTCACATGTAGAAAGGCGCCGAAAGGCACAGACAAAAAAGGAGCGATATATGAAAGTTGGAATGTTGACCGCCCCCATGGGCAAACTGCCGCTGGAAGAGGTACTGGATTTCGCCGAAGAAGCCATGATCCCATGCCTCGAAGTTATTGCCGGACCCGGGAGCAAGCACATTGACCCGGCAAAACTCACACCCGCGCGCGCCAAAGAAATCCGAAAAATGTTGGAAGAGCGGAGCTTAGAAATCTCCAGTCTCGCCTATTACGACGCCCAGATCGCCAATCCGAAACATACCAAGGCGGTTCAAGCGCATGCGAAGAAAACCATCGACGCGGCTGCAGCACTCGGAGTCTCTACGGTATGCATGCTGGCTGGATTTCCCGCAGAAGGAATGACAAAGATTGAAACGATCAAAAAGGTTCTACCGAAAGCGTTCAAACCCATCCTCGAACATGCCCGAAAGAAAAAAATCAATATCGCCATTGAGAATTGGTTTGCCACTTGCCTCCAAGGTATCGATACCTTCGAATGCCTTTTTGAAGCCATCCCCGACGAAAACTTCGGTCTCAACTACGACCCCTCCCACCTTTACCATCAGGAATGTGACCATCTCTTGCCGGTTGCCATGTTTGGCAAACGCATTTTCCACACCCATGCCAAAGACACCCTCGTCGATAAGGCAAAACGGGCACACGTGGGTATCTATGCCGGTGGATGGTGGCGTTACGTTATTCCGGGATTCGGCAACATCAACTGGGGAGAATACATCAGCCATTTACGCGCCGTGGGTTATGATGGCGTCCTTAGCATCGAACACGAAGATGGCACACAAAGCGTGGAAGAAGGCTTCATGCGCGGCGCCGCATTCCTAGAACAATTCTGCTAAATCGCTTGCAAGGACACACGACTTCTCAGCAAAACGGCGCGTGCCTGAAACCACGTACGAATGGCTTCAGGTACGCGCCTATACCAATTACTTGACAACGTCGCATGCGGGGCTTGTCCATATCTATATCCTACGGACTCTAGGACCCAACTGTCCTTGTGAGGAGCGCGTGTTCGAAGCGACGTGGCAATCCCCTTAGGAATTGGAGATAACCCCAAACTCTGCTTTACCTCTTGTTCTCTTGCGCTACGTCTCCCCCGTTGTCATTGCGAGGAGTGCCGGCAGGCACCACGTGGCAATCTCCTCGGAATTTCGGGGATGACCATGCCCAGGGTTCTCTTGCGCTACGCGGTTGAGGGGATTGCTTCGTCGCTTCGAAGACTCGCTCCTTGCAATGACAACCATAAATGCAGGGTAAGACGAGCGAGGCATGCCTCGCCCCTACGGCGAAGGCGCGGGGATATTAGAGCGCCGTAGCCTTGTGCCCTGTCCCTCCTCCGGGTTTTGCTCCGATTTCCTAAGGAGATTGCCGCGTCGTGCCTGCGGTCACTCCTCACAATGAGAGGGTGAGGAACGCAGCGCTAGGGGACGTAGTCAAAGCACCAAAGGTACGGGGCGGTTCCACCGAATTGTTTCCCTGAAAACATATGCGATAGGATGTTCCATCTTTCCATGAAAGGAATTCTTACGGAGGATCAAACCATGACCCACCGCGAACGCGCCCTGGCTGTACTGAACTATCAACCCTATGACCGCTTGCCGATTGTTCATTTCGGATTCTGGCGGGAAACCCTTGACAAGTGGGCTGCCGAAGGGCACCTAACCCCCACGGAGGCGGAAATGTGGGCTGACGGCAATCCCACAGACGCCATTATCAGCGAAAAATTGGGCTTCGATTTCAACTACTATTCCGTGTTTCACACCAATACGCATTTGCTCCCCGGGTTTGAGCGCGAGGTCGTGGAAGAATTGCCGGACGGTTCGCGGAAGGTGCGAAACGGCGACGGGGTAATCGTCTTGGAGCATCCAGGCGCCGGCTCGATCCCCGCCGAGATTGACCACCTACTGAAAGACCGCACATCCTGGGAAACGCACTATCGCCATCGCCTGCAATACACCGACGAGCGAATTACGCATGGCATGGTGCGGGTCAATGACAAAATGGTGCGATGGGACAAGGGCGGTCTGGAATTTCTGCAGAAAAATGAACGCGACTATTTGTATGGACTCCATTGTGGAAGCCTTTTTGGCACTATCCGTAACATGCTGGGCGTTACGGGTGCCAGTTACTTATTCGCGGAAGATGATACCCTGTTCACGGAAATCATCGACACCGTGGGGGAATTGTGTTACCGCTGCACCAAGACCGTATTGGAGAGTGGCGCCAAATTCGACTTCGCCCACTTCTGGGAAGACATCTGTTTCAAAAACGGACCGCTCGTTATCCCATCCGTTTTTGAAGAAAAAGTCGGACCTCACTACAAACGCATCACGGATCTCGTGCACCAATACGGACTCCATATCGTCTCCTTAGATTGTGACGGTTGCATTGACGCCCTCGTGCCGATCTGGTTGAAGAACGGAGTCAACACCATGTTTCCTATCGAGGTTGGAACTTGGAACGCCAGTATCAAACCTTGGCGCGAACAATACGGGAAAGAATTACGCGGCGTCGGCGGCATGAACAAAGTCGTCTTCACCCGCGATCGAGCGGCGGTGGATGCGGAAATCGAACGGCTGAAACCTCTGGTGGAATTGGGCGGCTATATCCCTTGCCCCGACCATCGCCTGGCGCCCGATTCCATCTGGGACAACGTTCGATATTATTGCGACCGCATGCGCGAAGTATTCGGTTGATCTCAGAACCCATCGAAAGGACGGTTATAGCGGCCCAACGTTCGGGCACTGTCCACCGTCATGGGAAACCGCGCCCCTGGATAGCGGAGAAACTCCACGTGGCAATCCAGATACAGCACGTTTCCACCTCCCGGCGCATGTGAAAAGTCGATCACCTTCAAAGTCACATGATCCCACATGAGCGGTATGCGGGAACTGCTCGTTGCCGACGCCGCCGGATTGTTCACATCCGTAATCAAAAACCGTTCAATCCCCGCGCGGAGTCGCCGAAACGTGTTGCCACCCCCAGCTTGCGTACCGTAAAAGATCGGCGAAACCGTAAAATCGGAATCACTCGCAGCACCCTGAGATGCGACGTTGGCTTGCGCCAATTCCCCCCAAGGCGTCTGGAGAAACTCGGCTTCCGCATGGCGGCCATCAGGCTCCGTACCAACCGTTCCCACCAAGGGTCCCAGGATGTTTACATCATCCATAATAAGCCAACCCGTATAGTGATACGGTTCCTGACCGATCTCCTCCGGTTCCAGTTTTCCGTTGCGATTTCCCTTTTCGCCGTCGTATCGCGCCATCGGATCCGGTGTCGCCGACCACGAAGGACACCAGATGACGTTGTAATCAGCAATATACTCCGGGATCATGGCGGGACCGTTGAACATCATGTCGGGATGCAATGCCCTGCCGCCTCCCGGCAACAACCGCCACATTTGCCGGTGGGGATATCTTTCCCGGTTTTCACCGGCGTACATCTGCAGTGCCAATCCGAGTTGGCGGAGATTGTTTTGGCATGCGGCGCGCCGTGCCGCTTCGCGCGCCCGACTCAGTGCCGGCAAAAGAAGCGCCGCAAGAATCGCGACAATCGCAATAACGACGAGCAGTTCGATTAACGTAAAACCACTTCGCTGTCTGTGTCTTTTGGTTTTATGTGCCGCAGTGTTTTCGAGAACTTGTTTCATGTCGATTTCCAAAGGATGTTTTTGCATATCCTTTCATTTATGATTTGCACTAGGATTGGGCAAATTTTTTGTTCTTCGGTAAAACAATCTCAACAAAAGATTAAGAAATGGTCATCGGTATATTCATATTAGGCTGCGACAAAAACACGGTAGATGCGGAATATCTCGCCGGTATATTAGCAGAAAAAGGTTGTGAGGTCATCGCTGAGCCACCCTTAACAATGCCGTTGGATGCGGCCGTGGTCGTCACCTGTGGGTTCATCGCTGATGCGAAAGTAGAATCTATCGACAAAATCCTCGAGCTGGCGCAAGCGAAAGAAACCTTGGGAAATCCTAAAAGGTTGTACATTATGGGTTGCCTGTCCCAGCGCTACGCCAACGATCTCTCAACAGAAGTCCCCCAAATCGACGGAATCGTTGGCGTCGGACAAATGAAACAGCTTGCGGCTATGATCCTTGCAGAAAAGACACATCACACCCTAGTCCGTCCAGTTCCTCGCACTAGTTTCCGCGGCGCCCTGCCCCGTCAACGCCTGGACACCAGACCCTATGCGTTCCTAAAAATTGCGGACGGCTGCAACCACGCCTGCACCTTCTGCTCGATTCCGATCATGAAGGGCGCCTACCAAAGTATCCCTCCCCATACCCTCTTGAGAGAAGCCCAGCAGCTACTTGCTCAAGGCGTTCGAGAACTCAACCTTGTCGCGCAGGACATAGCCGGCTACGGAATCGACCAATGGAAATCGTATCGTCTGCCCCATTTACTCAAAGACCTCTGCTCCTTGTCGGGAACCTTTTGGATCCGACTGCTGTATTGTTATCCGCACGGTATAACCGACCCACTTTTAGAGGTGATGGCAACGGAACCCAAGATCGTTCCTTATCTCGATATCCCATTTCAGCATTTCGACCCCGAGGTATTGGAACGAATGGGGCGCCCCTTCGGCAAGCTCAATCCCGAAGAAGTTGTCTCCAAAGTGCGTTCGGCGATGCCCGGAATTGTCTTGCGCACAACCATGCTTGTGGGTTTTCCCGGCGAATCTCCGCGAGCACACCGAAACATGCTACAAGCGATGGAACGTCTGCGTTTTGAACGGCTAGGGGCGTTCATTTATTCTCCCGAAGAAGGCACACCCGCAGCGAATTTCCCGAAACAAGTTCGCCGTGTCACGCGTCAACGCCGTTGGGACACCGTCATGAGTCTGCAAGCCGAAATTTCGGCAGCGTTCTGCGCGTCCCGAGTCGGCTCTCGTACACAGGTGCTGGTGGAAGATTTCGACAAAGACTTGCAGATGTACGTGACACGAAGTGCCGCGGAAGCGCCTGAAGTGGACGGCCTCGTCTATGTAACAAGTGAGAAACCGTTGGCGTTAGGGGAGTTTATCGACGTTCAGATTACAAATGCCGATGTGTATGATATTTATGCTGTGCCCTCAGAGAAATCGGAAAGGCAAAAACCATGAACAGTTGGATCTTCATCTGTGCCTCACTGTTAGGTGTCAACATACCACCTCCCGAATCGTCCCCATCTGTCTCCCCACGACTTCAAGTAGACAACGCTGGCAACCTGCTTCTGGATGGCAAACCGGTACGCGCCGTCGGCATCAACTTTTTCAGCGCGTTCAGTCGAAGACTGGAAAACCCTAGCGACACCAGTTATCGAGAAGGTTTCGCCGAGTTAAAGAAGCGCGGCATACCTTTTGTGCGATTCATGGCATGCGGGTTTTGGCCCAAAGACTGGCGTCTTTATTTGGACAACAAAGAGGAATATTTTCGTCTTTTGGACGACGTCATACGCGCCGCGGAAGAAAATCAGATGGGCATGATACCTAGTCTCTTTTGGTACAACGCCACGGTGTCGGATCTCGTACAGGAGCCGCGCAATCAATGGGCAAATCCCGAAAGCAAAACGATCCAGTTCATGCGCCAATATGTTCGCGATATTGTCACGCGCTATGCCGGCTCACCCGCGATATGGGCATGGGAATTAGGAAACGAATACAGTCTGGAAGCCGATCTGCCCAACGCCGAAAATCACCGCCCCTGGGTATACCCCGATCTCGGCACCCCCAGCAGTCGCTCCGAAGCCGATGATTTAACACACGACATGATCGTGGTGGCTAGTCGTCTCTTCGCTGAAGCCGTACGTCAGTATGACAAAGTACGCCCGATCACAACAGGGCACAGCCTACCCCGTCCATCCGCAGAGCATTTAAGACATAAGAAAGGGTGGCAACAAGACTCCAAAGAACAATTCCAACAAAATCTGATAGATGTTACTCCAGACCCCTTTAATCTGATCTCGGTGCATATGTATCCATTTGATCGGCACATGCGCTTCGGTGCGCCGCTTATCTCCTACGAGACTATTCTTCAAGAAACCTTAAAGGCTGCCCGCATGGCTCAGAAAGCCCTGTTTGTCGGCGAATTTGGCTCTCCCGACGACGAGAAGAACGGCGGCAGGACAAAAGCGCGCCGTGAGATTTGTGCCCAACTGGCAGCCATCGAACGCTCTGGCGTGCCCCTTGCCGCGTTGTGGAACTACGACCTGCCGTCTCAAGAAGCCGATATCAACATCTCGCTCACAAATCATAGAAGTTGGCAACTTGACGCCTTGGGTCAAACCAACCGCCGTCTCGCCTTGTTGGCTGATGGCACCCATCACGCGGAGTTGGCGGGAAACAACCTCAACGGCAGGTTGTTAGATAATCTCGCCAATCAAGACAGACAAGGCAACGGCTTCAACCCGTTGTGTCATGAAGCCTACCCCGGAGAAAACCTCTTCCGCGGCGACGCCGTCGGCCTAAACTTGGAGCACATCTTCAACGGCACCACCAAAGACCGCGACCGATCCCGATTTAGCCCACGCAAAGACCCCTGCCTCGTTGAAAGAACGTCCGAGCGATCCGCCGTATTGCGCTGGCCTGCCGAAAATTCCACCTGGGGGATGGAATGCCGCATGGAATACACGCTCGTCGAAGAAAACAGCATCGACATAGAGTTTCGCTGTACCCCCACGCGCGAGGAGTTCCCGCTGGGTTACGTCGTGTTCATGTGGGCAAGCTACATAAACCACGCTCGAGATAGAAAAATCTATTTCTATGGCCGTTCCAAGGATTCCGAAGGCTGGGTAACATTCGGGGAAGACACAACAACGGGATTCGAACAAGGCACGATTGCCTATAGCGCCACGGCTCCACTTCCGTACGAAGACGGCGCCGACACCCTGAACCTTGTGGAAGATCCGTCCAAAACGTTCGTGCTGCCTTTCTATTACGGGCTAGTGGACGGAGACGGCGACCCAACGACAACAGATGACACGCTTGCCTATGTCATGATGTTCGACCAGACCGACTCCATCCGGTTTGCCCTCTGGAATTTCATCACCAACGAAGATAACAACCCCGATCCACATAGCCCCGCATGGGACTGGCAGTATGTCATCAGAAATCCGGTAGTCGGGAAGACGTACGGCTATAAAGCCCGCTTACTTGTGAAGCCGTTTGTCAGTGCCGACGATATCCGCGCAGAATACGACCGCTGGATACACCAACACTAGCGGCGTTTCGGCACATTCTATCGCTGTTTCCATTCCCCATCGTTGGCACTGTACACCTTCGATTGCGGTCTCCCACTGGTCATTTCCACGCGTCGAAGAGCTACCGTAAGCGCACGCGCGTCTCCGGTCCCTTCCACTTCGCTAGGACGCCATACCTTGGCTCTCAGTTGCAACTCCACCATGTCACTCTTCTGCGGGGGAATCGTGGCAACCACCTCCGCAATACCCCGCGTGGAGGGAAGATCAGCCAACTTTATATCGCCCAAGTAAATGCCCATGTCGGGCGCAACCGCGTGTTCCGGCATAAATAAATGGAGTTTCATCACGTAGGTCTTCCCCTTTTCCACCGGAAGCCTCAGCCGCGGTTTGACGCCTCCCCACCGCATCGTGGCGTCTTCGCCCCAAAAACCGCCGCCCTCACGGCCATAAAACCCGCGCAGGAATGTGCTATCGCCCGGCGCGCCGATATCGACTCGATAGTTCCGTTTGGAACCCCGCGGCCACGTGATCAACCCGGCTTCGTTCGCCACCATCTGGGTGCGTTTTCCGGCATGATTCTCCACGTTGAAACCATCGCCGGCTTGATTGCCTATCAATATCACCGAATCCACCTTATCTCCTACACGAACATGCAAACCGTCCCGATCAAAGGAGTTTCCTTGCAATATCGCCTTGCCACCATCAATCTGCACCGCTGGCGAGTCTTCTCCGCCCTCATCCCACGAAAGAAATCCGCACGCCGTCGCCGCAACATTCCCTTGAAGGGCACGTTGCCAAATGCACCGATCCAGCGGTCCCCAGAAGGCACAGTTGGTGAGGCTCACTCGTCCCGTACTTTTGCCCACAATCTCAACGCCGACAGAATCCGCACTGCCCCATTTCCCCACAAATTCTCCATTTACAATGAGCAGGTCGATCGCACCTGGCGCCGTATCTACGAGCACCGCACGGGTGCAGCAATCAGCGCCGATGCCTACGAAATTGCCGTTGCAACTGCCGGTCTTGCTTGTCGAAAACTTATACCCTACCCCGTAACCGAAACAGAAGGTATTCGTTACGTACTGCCAATCCGTACGGGCAAATTCAAACGCCACGCCGTTCTGATTTACCCACGCCGCATACGGTTTTTTGGGATCATACACCGTTCCAAATGGCCAAAAATGGCAGTTCTCGACTCTGCCAATATCATAACAACTGTCTACGTAGAGCCCCCGCTTGCTCGGATACCCATACACGTTGCGCACCAAAAAACGAGCGGCATCCTGCAAAACAATTCCCTCGTAAGAGTTCAACAACAGACAGTCTAAAATCCCATTGTTCACGACGCCGTTTGCATAAATCGTCGGGGGATACGGAACGGGGGGTACGTCTTCCTCTCGCCATTCCGGGTAGGTGATGGTGAACCCGGCAATCGTTGCCATACTTCCTGCCAACCGAATGAACGGTTCCCCTTCTGGATTACCCCTACCCGCAAAGGCGAGCAACACAGACCCGTCAAGTTTTGGCCGCCCTTCCCGTTGATCTGTTGGCGGCACATGAAACGTGCCTTTCAACGTCACGGCTCCCGGAATGGACAATACACCGTTGATCCGATAATGACCCGCAGGCACCAACACCGTGCCGCCACCCGCTGCCGCCGCGGCGTCTAGCGCCTTTTGAAACGGCGCCGTACAATCAGTCTGACCGTCGCCCACGGCACCGTAATCCAAAACGTTCCACTCCCCGCTAGAAGCTGAGGCAGTCAAAGCCAAAAGTACAAACAACATATGCCACCGCCTTTCTCGTTGAACCCACTAGATATATCTTCGGCATTTTACTTATGATTGCAACAAGAATTCACCCTAAACCATACAAAGCGCAAACAACTCAGTTGTAGAGGAGTTGGTATCATGGGCAAGTCCATCCTACTGGTAGTAACAACATTGTCTTTTCTTGTTGCGCCGCTTCCAGCACCAGCGTTCGACGCGCCAGAAGATGACGTACCTCCTCTTCATGCCTCCATTGAGGGACCCAACAAAGTGGAGCCGTCAAACATACCTTTTCAAGCCATGGTGCGAGTTAAGAATGCTGGGTCGGAGATCGTCTCGGGCACAATGCGTTTAATGGGCATTGATGGTTGGCAAATAGAGCCCGGCGATACGGTGACGTTTCAGGTCGAACCCAATGCCGAAACGAACGCACCGTTCACGGTGATGGCGCCCGCAACATGTTACAACGCCCACTATCCCCTGCATGGCTATATTGAATTTCAACTTAATGGAGAAAAAAAGGTCCTCCACCCGATTCTCATCTTTGAAACGAGTGGTTTTCCGACTGAAAAGATGAAGGAACCTCAACGCCCTTGGCGCCCGTACTCCATCCCCGAAAACACCTCCATAACTCTTCAAAATCTTCGGACGTTTCGGGTGTTGATCTGCAACCAAGACCGCGTAGACACCCTCATGCCGATAGGCTGGCAAGGCACTCACGACATCAGTCGCGCTGTCGCCCACCTGGACGAACCCGTCGTCCGAGGCACAGAACGCCGCGCAATCACCATGCATCCCGCATGGTACAGTGGGTATTGCGGCGCCGTAATTCTGGAGTTCCCCCTACACCTGCCCCTTCAAACGCCGCTGCGTCTCCAATTTGCCAACGCGATACGCGATCATCAATCAGAACGAGGGGAACCCGCGAGTGACGGCGTCACCTTTCGCATTCGAGTCGCACCCTGGGATGCGCCTGATGCCCAGCTCGGTGAAATTGTGTTCGAAAAACATACCCAAACAAAAGCATGGGAAGACGCATCCGCGGATCTGAGCGCCTTTGCGGGAAAAGACATTCGCCTCCAGTTCGAAGCCCATCCGGGTCCCGCAAACGATACCACGTGCGACGGCTGTTTCTGGGCTGAACCCACTCTAATTACCGGCAACCCCGAACGGCACACCGCACAACCTCCCGCTTCCGCGCGAATGCTTGGAAAGGTATCTATCGAAAACGCTCAATACGATGTCCTGTGGCAGACAGGTACCCGCGGCGCGCTAAACGCGTATATCGCTTTCCGAAATGAAGATAAAGAAATCGGCTTCACGGGATTCGTACTCCGCGCTTTGGGAAAATCGTTAAATGACGAATTTCAATCGGTTCGGGTTATCGACGAATCCTCCGGTGAAACTTGTCGTATTCGGCATGAGTTTGATTCGGAGGATGGCAAGTTCGACCTGGTGACACACGCCCGCGTAGAACACAACGCCCTCCAGGTGCGATTCGCTTTAGAAAACACCCCGAACCCACGCCCTTGGTTCGCACCCCGTATTGAAGAACTTGCCTTAGGGACATGGACAGACCATGCGTCCCGTGTGTATGCCGGCATGGGAAATGTCGTCGTCGAACCTCAAAAATTTACGCTCCATTTCGACGGTCATCAATTGGCTTCGTCTTTTGTGGGTTTTGATTTTGATGGTGGTATCTCGATCGTTGAAACGGTGGATGTCCCACCCGACGCACTGAAGGTCGAGCCGGGAAAACGACATTACGCCTTGCACGCTCCTCTTAATCAAACCCTTGTCCTTATCCCCGCGCCCGACGTCTGGTCTGGCGTCCGAACCTGGCGGGAAATCGACTCACGTCCGGCTGCTGCCGGCGTTCCCGCCTTAGCGGGTCGGTTTGTAATCGACCTTTGGGGTGGTAAGTACATCGACAGCGCCCAAGCCCTCGAAAGAACGTTCCGATACGGCGTCACAGATGCCATCGTCTTCTGGCATGCATGGCAACGGTGGGGCTATGATTACCGCCTTCCCGACATCTATCCTCCCAATGCTTTTCTCGGAACCCACGATGAGTTCCGCAAACTCGCCGAAACTTGCAAAAGCCATAACGTCTTATTCGCCGTTCACGACAACTACATCGATTTCTATCCCGACGCAACAGATTTTAGCTACGAACACGTCTCCTTTGATGCCTCAGGACAACCCCAACGCGGCTGGTTCAACCCAGGTCGCGGCGCTCAAGCCTATCGGTTCCGTCCAGACCGTTTTCAGCCCTTCATGAAACGCAACCTCACCTGGATCCGCGATGACTTTGCCCCCACCGCCTATTTCATCGATGTATGGTCCAGTATCATGCCCCACGACTTCTGGACATGTGACGGACAGTTCTATGACCGCACCGTAACACGGAAAATGTGGGGTGAAGCCTTTGCATGGATTAGGGATTACTTGGGTGGAGCACCTCAAGTCAGCGAATCGGGACACGACCAGTTGATCGGTTGGCTCGACGGGGGACAAACCAATCATCTCCGCTGGGGACATCCTGCCACAGGCACCCATGGCATGATGGTCTGGAATTTCCCAGCAAAGGATGGCGAACGCATCCCTTGGCTCGACGCCGCGTATCATGATCGATTCATATGGCACGGCGCCGGCTACGAACAACGCTACGTCTCGGGACTTGACCCACGTTCGCATGGCGTCAATAGCGACGATTACATCTGCACGGAGGTTCTTACCGGACACCCGGCCCTTACGCACAGACCCTTTGGACGCGACGTCGTGCGCAAATACTGGCTGCTTCACGACCTCATGCGCGCATTCGCCTTGCGGCGTATTCAAAACGTCGAATTTGTGGACAACGACATTCATCGCATCCATGTCACGTGGGAAAACGGCGAGGTCTGGGTAAATCGGGGGGAAGGGGATTGGACAGTGCAAGACACCGTCCTGCCGCAATATGGGCTCCTAGCACGTGCTGATTCCAACGACGGCACCGTACACGTCTGCATCGCCCGACACGAAGACTTTGTTGTGGAAAAGGCGGAGTCGCCCCATGCCCTATTCGTCAATGCCCGTCCCAAAGCGGCCGAGCCCCAATTGCCAGAAGCGGAACTCGAAAACCTCACGTTCGAAGCCCCACGCCACCTTCACGTGACGCTGCGTTGGAAAGTACCTCATCCCATCGAAGACGGGCTCCGAGTCTTCCTGCACGCTATGGATGCAGGAGCCAACATCGTTTTTCAAGGCGATTTCTCTCCTCAACCCAGCACAGGCACATGGGAGAACGAAGTCGTAGTCGAAAACACCTTTCCCATCCCCGACCAGGTTCTACCCGAGTCAACGCTGGAGCTGCGGACGGGACTGTATAATCCTAAAACAGGCAACAGATATCCCGTTGGAGGTTTTACAGACGGCATTCACGGTATTCGCCTCGCCATCTTGCAACTGAAAGGCACGCAAGACGCCTTGCAAGGCGTGGAGTGGAAGCGTCTGGACGATCCCGACCGTTTAGG
>ERZ795046.9-NODE-9-length-229094-cov-8.024607_pt1 | contig 229094 bp, 179 predicted proteins | sample MGYA00375130_ERZ795046 | MGnify/ENA primary metagenome ERZ795046 (study PRJEB30175, sample SAMN05720202) | activated sludge metagenome | isolation source: anaerobic digester from wastewater treatment plant | place: Japan | collected 2015-05-15 ... | reverse complement strand
GGTCACCGATACGTTCCAGATTACGAGCAACCACCAAGAATTGAATCGCACAATCAATAACCGAACTGTCCCGTTTCATCAAATCCACCAGTTCTTGCGTCACCTGGTTCTTCAGGTCGTCCAGGGCATCGTCTCGCTGAATGATCAGGCGGGCACGAGCAACGTCGAGAGTCAAAAAGGCATGGATACTTTCGTGAACCATTTCGCTTGCCATCCGAGCCATTTGGGGAAATTTTTCCGAGGGCGCGATCGGTTGCTTTTCGCTCAAAGCGAAGGCAATCTGAGAAATATTTACCGCCTTATCGCCAAGACGCTCTACCTCCGTACTAATACGGGACGCCCCTAGTAACAACCGAAGGTCGAATGCTGTGGGCTGGTACAATGCCAAGAGACGGCAACAGTTCTCGTCAACTTCCACCTGGAGTCGATCGAGGCGTTCCTCTTGGTGCTCGATATTTGCCAGGAGTCCTGTGTCGTGTTCCATGAGGGCTCTGACAGACTCGGAGATCATCGTCTCCGCTAACTCGCTCATTTCTGAGAGCATGTTCTTCAGCCCCGCAAGCTTTTCATCCAACCGTCTTTCCATGCCCGAAGCCTTTCCGCCCTGTACTGCCTGTCTTTCGGCGCAAGCTTACCCCGATTGTACCACCAATACATACACTTTCGAACCCGCGGCGTTTCCAAAAACCGGATCAGCCATATTTCCCACTGATGTAGTCCTGGGTTCTTTTGTCTTTGGGGGTAATGAACACCTCACTTGTGACCCCAAACTCAACCATCTCGCCCAGCAACATATATCCCGTAAAATCAGACACCCGCGCCGCTTGATGCATATTATGCGTAACAATAACGATTGTGTACGAAGCCCGCAGCTCGTTCATGAGTTCCTCGATCTTCGCCGTGGCGATAGGATCCAGCGCCGAACAAGGCTCGTCCATCAAGATTACCTCGGGTTCCACCGCAATAAGCCGCGCGATACACAACCGCTGTTGTTGATCCAAAGGCAAGTCCAATGCAGAGTCGCGCAACCTATCCTTTACATTATCCCATAACCAGGCGGCTTTAAGGCTCTTTTCTGCTTTTTCCGCCAAAAAGGACTTATTGAAATTCCCCGCCACCCGTAAACCGTAAACTACGTTATCAAATACCGACATCGGGAAAGGATTAGGTCGTTGAAACACCATGCCGACGCGTTTCCGTATGTCCTCCACGCGTGCGCCCGGCTCGTAGATGTTGAAGTTATCCAATAGGATTGTGCCTTGAATCCTTACATTAGGGATCAAGTCATTCATGCGATTCAGACAACGTAGCAGTGTGGATTTCCCACATCCTGAGGGTCCGATCAATGCCGTTATCTTGTTTGCCTGGATCGGCATTGACACGCCCTTCAACGCTTGGAACTCCCCGTAGAACAGGTCGACTTTCTGAATGTCCATCTTCAGCATGGTTAAAATGCCTCAGCCGAATCGCCCGGTTACAAAATCTGCGGTGCGGGTGTCTTTGGGCACCGTGAAAATTTGAATTGCAGAGCCACACTCGACTAACTCCCCCATCAAGAAAAACGCTACTCGATCGCTTATTCGGGCGGCCTGCTTGGAATTATTCGTGACAAGCACGATCGTGTAATCCTGTTTAAGTGCAACCAGCGCCTCTTCAATTTTCGCTGTCGAAATCGGATCAAGTCCCGAGCATGGCTCGTCTAGTAAAATCACCTCGGGCTCTAATGCGAGGACACGGGCAAGACAAAGCCGCTGTTGTTGCCCACCCGAAAGACGAAGCGCGGAGGTTTTCAGTCGGTCTTTTACTTCGTCCCATAAAAAGGCGGCTTTCAGACTTTTTTCGACGAGTTCGTCGAGTTTCGCCTTCTTTGGAGCACCAGAAAGCGTAGGGCCATAGACCACATTGTCATAAATGCTCATGGGCAACGCAACGGGAAGCGCAAACACCATAGAAACGCGTTTACGCAGGGCAACAGGGTCGTAGCTGGGATGATAAATGTCTTCCCCGTCGAGAAGGACCTGACCTTCAGAACGGAAACTGGGACTCAAATCGTTCAGGCGGTTCAGCGTTCGCAAGAATGTGGTCTTCCCCGAACCCGCAGGACCGATGATCGAAAGAATCTCCTGCCGCATGATGTCCAAGGTGATGTTATTCAACGATTGAACATTGCCGAAAAAGACCTTTAGATTACGGATACAAATCTTAGGGACTTTGGTACCCTCTGCAGGTTCGGCAGACATCAAGAAAACCTCTTCATAAACTGGTGCATCAACCAATAAGAAATGCCATTTACCATGAGCACGGCAAGAACCAGCACCGCAGCCGTACCATAGGCATTCTCACTTGAAATCCCCTCCCGTGCCAGAATGTAAAAATGCACCGACATGGTGCGAACGCTGTCAAACAAGGAAGAGGGCATCCGTAACGAAGAACCCGCAGTGAAAATCACTGCGGCAGTCTCACCGATGGACCTTCCCAGACTCAGAATAATACCCGTGACAATGCCAGGAAGGGCGTTGGGCAACACCACGCGCCACACCGTTCTCCAGCGAGTAGCGCCCAGCGAAAAACTCACTTCGCGATAGGCATACGGTACGGCACGGATGGCTTCTTCGGTAGTTCGAATGATGGTCGGCAAAACCATCATGGCAAGCGTCAAGCCACCGGACAATATGCACCAACCCATCCGCAGTACGGTTACAAAGAAGATAAATCCAAACAAGCCAAAAATGATGGACGGAATACCGGCGAGACAGTCCGCACCAAAACGAATAGCGGCGGTGATTTTGGATTCACGGGTGTACTCGGTTAAAAAAACCGCAGTACCGATACCCAACGGCACGGCAAAAACCAGCGCGACCGCCGGCAAAAGCACCGACCCAACAAGGGTGGGGAAAATCCCTCCCGCGCGCCCCATATCTTCCGGATTTGAGAACAAAAAACGAAAGGAAAGAACAGGTATACCTTTCACAAGAACGTGGCCAATGATGAAAATCAAGACGGCGACGGTAAAAAAAGTCGCGGCGCCCAGAACGACTCTAGCGACTGTTTGCGCGACGCGTGGCGGTATTCTCATTTTTTCCGCCTCTCTTTTAAGGACCACATAGCAAACGAGTTCAGCATCATGATGACGAGAAAAAGCACAACGCCCGTGGCAAAAAGGGCTTGCCGATGTCGACCCGTTGCATACCCCATTTCCAATGCAATATTTGCGGTAAGCGTTCGAACGGAATCCAACACAGAATTCGGAATCTTCACGGCATTTCCAGCAACCATGATGACTGCCATCGTCTCGCCGATAGCACGTCCCATCCCCAGAATAATACTCGCCAAAATCCCAGATTTTGCGGCTTTCAACACGACCATATACTGGGTTTGCCAACGAGTAGCACCTAACGCCAGGGAGCCTTCCTTGTAGGAAGGCGGCACAGAATTCAACGCATCCATCGAGATACTCATAACCGTAGGAAGGATCATAATTCCCAGAATCAACGATGCCGCCAACACGGAGAGACCAGGACCTCCGATGTAGGTGCGTATCAGGGGCGCCAAAACGGCAACCCCCATGAAACCATAAACTACCGACGGAATGCCCGCTAACAGTTCTATGACAGGTTTGATGATGCGCATCAAACCTTTCGGAGTGAACTCAACCAGATAGATCGCGCCCGCAACGCCAAGAGGGCCTCCGACAACCAATGCTCCAAATGTTACCCAAACGGAGCCTACAAGCATGGGAAAAATACCAAAGTGCTCTTTTGCGGGTTCCCATGTTGACGAAAACAGAAATTTACTGGGTCCCTCTTCCAAAATAAATGGAAAACCTTCTTTTAGAATGAAAAGCGCAATAAGCAAGAGGCTCCCCATCGCGGAAAGGGCGATAAATTGTAAGACGTAATAGACTACCGTTTCGCTTTTCTGACTCATCCGAAACGCCCTCGTCATGCTATCGGGGAATAAGCATTTGAATTCACATATCCCGAGGGAACTGACACACAGTTACCTTGAGCCAACACAGAAAAGAACTGAAAAATGAACAACCTTCACTTTGCGGGAAGTAATCCGCTGTCGACAATGGTCTTCTGGCCTTCCGAAGAAAGCACAAAATCAATAAACGCCTTCACCGCGCCTTGAGGCTCGCCCTTGGTTAAGAAGAAAACCGGGCGCACGAGTGTATACTGCCCTTTTGTTATTGTTTCCGTAGTACACTCCACGCCACTCACGGTAACGGCTTTGACTTTTTCATTCACCAGACCGTGCGAAAGATACCCTATGGCATTTACATCATTCGCTACCGTTTCACGCACAGTCCCGTTGGAGTCCTGGATGACCGCTTCTCGAATCAATTCCACTCCGCCGACGATGGCTTCAAAAGAAGAACGGGTACCGGAGCCGGCTTCACGGGAAACCACGGTGATCGGACGCTCTTCACCGCCGACCTCCGACCAGTTCTTAATCACTCCATTAAATATGTTGCGGATCTGTTCGATGGACAGGTCTTTCACAGGGTTTTGAGGGTGCACAATAACCGCAATGCCGTCTTTGGCGACAACAACAGATTTTAACGCACTTGCTTCAGGTGGAAGATTCACCAAATCCGCCATGCCAATGTCCGCCGCTCCAGACACAGCAGATTGGATCCCAACAGCAGAACCACCCCCCTGAACCGTCACATTGATATCGGGGTGAGACTGCATAAACTGTTCCGCTAACTTCTCTGCGAAAGGCTGAAATGCAGTAGAACCAGCGGCAGTTACGGAGACCTTCCCTTTGCCGCAACCACTACCCAAGAAGACAATCATGACGAAAGAACACAGGACGACAAAAGAGATAGTTTTTCTAGACATATTTACCCCCAAGCTCATGTGTGCTGGTTTCTGAGGAACACTATTGCCGACTCATTTGACAACGGTTTTCTTGGTTACGCCACACACAGTCTACCACTCCTAACAGGTGAGAATCAAATGCATGTATTCGTCCAGCACGCTTGGCGCTTTTGTTATATTGGACGAGGGACTGAAGAAAGGATCTTTGATGAAGATCATTAGGGGAAAGAATCGACGCGTGGCACCCTGAAGTCCGAGGGAGCCGTTTACAAACCCCTTGAGTATTTGCGAGTTCTCGTTTTTCCGTGTTACGTCTTATTGCGCCATGTCTCGCCCTCTGTCTTTGTGCGAAATGAGTCCCCGACGCGACGAAGCAATCCCCTCAACCGCGCAGCGCAAGATGACGTGGGCATGGGTCGGGGTAATCTCCGGATACCTAAGGGGATTGCCACGTCGCCCCTTCGGGGCTCCTCGCAATGACAACGGTACGCAGATCGTAGTGGCAGCGATTTCCCGGTACCCTCCCCTTATGACGTCAACGGAAAGTATTCACAGTAATTGCTCACAAGAAGCCGCGAAAAATACAAAAGATGTTGGACGAATACCGTGTCTAGTGAAAAGCGGCTCAATTAGGGTATGATGTCTTCAGGACATAGTATAGTAAGCGGTGAAACCTGGGAGTAGACAAGAAGTGCTTATGCATTTTCAACGGGCACTGAAAGCCCTAAAAATCCGGGCTTTGGATCTGGGCGCTTTGGTGGAAGAACAAGTACGCGTAGCAGTGCGCGCCATTGAAGAACGCGACGAAGACCTCGCACAACGGGTGTTTCAAAACGACGACCAAATCGACAATGCCGAAGTCGAGATCGAAGAAGAATGCTTAAAGATGCTGGCTCTTTACCATCCGGTCGCCGAGGACTTGCGATTTATCGTTGCCGTACTCAAAATCAACAATGATCTGGAACGGATCGGCGATGTGGCTGTAAACATCGCGGAACGCGCTGTCTTTCTTGCAAACCGCCCTCCCATTCAAACGAAAATATCTTTTAAGGTGATGGCGGAAAAGACCCAACGCATGCTAAAACTCAGTCTCGACTCGCTCGTAGACTTGGATGCCGACCGTGCGTACGTAGTCATCGCAGCCGATGACGAAGTGGATGCCTTAAATCGTCAGAGTTATATCGACGTACAGGAAGGCATTCGTCTCTATCCTAAAGAAACGCCCGATTTATTGCATCTACTCAGCGTATCGCGACACTTGGAACGTATTGCAGACCTCGCGGCAAGCATTGCAGAAGAGGTCATCTATATGGTTCGAGGGGAAATTGTGCGCCACCGGCTCGAAGACTATTTGGGCACCCTCTCTTAATGTGCTATAGACCTCGCGAGCATAATCATGAAAGCCAACGAATGGATTGACCTTCGAAGTGACACGGTAACGCGCCCCAGCTCAGGGATGCGCCGCGCAATGGCAAATGCCGAAGTCGGCGACGATGTCTTCGGAGAGGACCCCACGGTGGAACGTCTTCAAACCCTGGCTGCCAACCTTGCGCAAAAAGAGGCTGCGCTCTTTGTGCCGTCCGGAACGATGGCGAATCTCTTGGCGGTGCTGGCACAAACGCGCCCAGGTGACAGCGTGATTCTTCATCGAGATGCCCACCCATATCAGTATGAATCAGGCAACATGGCAGCCGTCGCCGGAGTACTGCCCGTGACTCTTCCCGGGGATTTCGGCATCCTTAATCCGGAAAATGTCCAAAGTCATATTGATTCCGGCGCAGATCATCACCGCTCGCCGACTACCCTGATCTCTATTGAAAATACGACCAATCGAGGTGGCGGCGCCATATATCCGGTTACAACGGTGCAGAAATTGGGCGAGATTTCACGGAGACACGGACTTCGACTACACTGTGACGGCGCGCGAATCTTCCATGCCCTGGTGGAGCTCGGTATCCCCTTGTCGGAATACGCTCAACACGTTCATACCCTCAGTTTTTGCTTTTCCAAAGGATTGGGAGCTCCCGTAGGCTCCATACTCCTTGGTGACAAGCAGACCATTGAAAGAGCCCACCGGTTTCGCAAAATGTTGGGCGGCGGCATGCGCCAAGCGGGCGTCTTGGCAGCCGCTGCCCTCTACGCGCTCGAGAATAACGTGGAACGTCTTAAAGACGACCACAAACGAGCGAGAATTTTTCGCGAGGAACTCGAGAAATCGTGTGCGATTTCTTTTCCATTGCCGTCTCCTACAAATATTGTTTATTTGGATGTGAGCGATGCACCCTCGCTTGCTTCGAGGCTGCGCGAATGGGGGATACTCGTACTGCCCGTCTCGAAGACTCGGGTGCGCGCCGTATTTCATTTGGACATCGACGATGGAAAACTCCACCGTGCCATCGAGGCATTTCGAAACGTAATCCCTCGATGCTTGTAGTAATGAACACAGACGATTATGACGATCAAAAACGAGAGCAAACTTCGGGATCCTTCGTATGTCCGTCTTGCCGCAAACGGCGAGCTGCAAAAGCGGGCTGCAGTAGCCCGTCATTTGCTTGAATCCTGCGAATTATGCCCGCGAAAATGCCGCGCCCGTCGCACCGAAGGTCAGGCTGGGGCATGCCGCACGCTTGACAAAGCCGTCGTTTACGGCGCCCATCCCCATTTCGGTGAAGAAAGCCCCTTGGTTGGACGGCACGGGTCAGGAACTATCTTCTTTTCGCACTGCAACCTGGCTTGTCTGTTTTGCCAAAACTATGAAATCAGCGCACAAGGCAAGGGAAACCCCATAGATTCCAGAACCTTGGCGCACCTCATGCTCGAGCTCCAACAGATGGAATGCCACAACATCAACTTCGTCTCTCCCTCACATGTTGTCCCACAGATTTTGGAAGCCGTGGCCTACGCAGCGGAAAAAGGGTTACACATACCCCTGGTATACAATTCGGGAGGATACGACGCTGTGGAAACGCTGCAACTTCTTGACGGGGTGATCGATATTTATATGCCCGACATGAAATATGGTGATGCAGAAATGGGCCAGCGGCTATCGGGAGTGCCCGACTACCCAAATGTCAATCAGGCGGCTGTTTTGGAGATGCACCGACAAGTTGGCGACCTTGTGTTGGACCAAGCCGGAGTCGCCAGGCGCGGCTTGTTGGTTCGTCATCTGGTATTGCCCGGAGGACTAGCTGGGACGGAAGCCATTGCGCGATTCTTAGCCACGGAAGTTTCTCGAAACACCTACGTAAACGTTATGGCACAATATCGTCCCCTTTTTTGTGCGGACCAGTATCCTCCTATCAACCGCCGCATTACCGGGCAAGAGTACCGGGAAGCGCTGGGCATTATGGAAAAACACGGGCTCTGGCGGTTGGACAGTCGACAACAGAATGTTTTGTCCTTCTGAACGCACCTCAGAGAACCGGTACATCAATGACTTCGAGAAGCCAAGTAGTCTAGGAAAACCGCGTGCGTTTCTTCCTGGGCTCTTTTGAGTTTCTCAAGGACGTTTTCCGCTTGGTCAAGATTGCCGGACGATGCCATCTGTTCCAGAGAGGCTGACAGCTCCCGCATGCGCTTTGCCCCCATGTTTGCACTGGCGCCTTTCAGCGCATGAGCGGTTATGCGCAGCCCGGCAACATCTTGATTCTTGACAAGGACTGCCATTTCGGCGATTCGTTCCTTGCTGTCCTCATCAAATGTCTGGATCAATTCACGTTCCAGTTCCACGTCTCCGTCACAGACTTCCTGCAGTCTCGCCAAATCGACCGGGACATCCACCGAAGCGGTTGGCAACGGAACCTTTACCGTCTCATCCGAGTCCCCGAGCCATTGCGTCAACACACGGTTCAGCTCGGTCATTTCAATGGGCTTCGCAAGATAATCGTCCATGCCGGCTTCTTGACAGCGTTCCGCATCGCCTTTCATCGCCAATGCCGTGAGGGCGACAATGGGCGTGTGGCACCCTGCGGGTTCTTTTTCACGTATGGCACGCGTCGCGGCGCAACCGTCCATCTCCGGCATCTGACAGTCCATCAGGACCAAGTCGTATCTCGAACTCAAGACTGCGGCAACAGCCTCTCTGCCATTGGAGGCACAATCGCAGTGGTAGCCGAGCCGCTCCAACATGCGGATAGCCACTTTTTGGTTAATCGGATTGTCTTCCACCAGCAGTATCTTTTTCGTCGTCCGCTTCTTCTCTCGAATACTGTGGCTTGTGACCAGCGGGGGCTCTTGTTGCTTGTCGGTCTGACGGTCTGGATGAACAAGCTCCAACAGACAGTCCCGTAACAATCGCTGTTTAACGGGTTTCGTAAGATACGCCGCAATTCCAACCGACCGTGCCCTCGCCGCGTCCCCGCGCTGAGGCGACGAGGTCAACAAGACCAAATGGGTTTTGGCCGTTTCCGGATTCTGTTTGATCGCATCAGCAACGGCGGCTCCATCCATACCCGGCATCATATAATCCAGCAACACAACTTGGAAAGGTTTCCCGCTCGCTGCCGCATCCTGCAGCATGGACAGGGCTTGACGCGGATCACCGGTGTCCTCGACAATACAGCCCCAGTTCTTGAGAAATGACCGGAATACTTCACGGTTCGTGGGGCTGTCATCAACAACGAGAATACGTAAGCCTTTTAAGACTTCTTGCGTTTGAACCTTGTCTGCGGTTGGAGCGGGAACAAGTTCAAAGGGGATCCAAAAGCGGAACGTAGTACCTTTGCCAAGCGTGCTCTCCACCGAAATATCGCCACCCATAAGATTCACAAGCTGTTTGGATATCGCAAGCCCTAGACCGGTACCGCCAAATCGACGCGTGATGGAGGAGTCGGCTTGTGTGAATGGTTTGAATAAGGAGGGTATCACCTCCGGAGCAATGCCAACGCCCGTGTCGGCGACCTCAAAATGTACCTCGACCTGATTGTCTCGTATCTCACCACGCCGTGTACGAATGACCACTTCCCCATGATCCGTGAATTTAACCGCGTTCCCGAGGAGATTTAAAAGAACTTGGCGAAGCCGACCCGGATCGCCTTTTAGCCGTTGTGGCACATCATGCTGAATGAGCACGATCATTTCCAGACCTTTTTGGTGGGCACGGTGTGCCAACACATCGGCGACATCTTCCACAGTCGTGCGCAGATCGAATTCGATGCGCTCCAAGTCGATTTTGCCGGCTTCGATCTTAGAAAAATCCAGAATATCGTTTATGACGCTCAAAAGCGCATCGGCGGAACTGCGAACAATTTCGGCAAACTCCCGTTGCTCCTCCGTGAGCTTCGTCCCCAGAAGAAGTTCCGTCATGCCGATCACCCCGTTAAGCGGGGTGCGAATCTCATGACTCATATTTGCAAGGAAAGCGCTTTTAGCCCGGTTCGCCGCTTCGGCTTCATATGCCATTTGATTGGCACGCTCAATGGCTTTTTCCAATTCAAGGTTTGTCGCTTCGAGCCACTTCGCATGTTCGGCAAGCAACGTTTCCGCCCGTTTGCGCCCGGCGATGTCCGTATAGACACCCACCAGCCCAATAACAGCCTCGGAATCATCTCGTATAATGCCACTGCGGAAAATCACCGGAACAGTCTTTCCGGAACGGGTGCGCACCTCCGTCTCCCCCTCGTAAGGTTCTCCTCGTAAAGCCGCCGTTGCCGCCGCCCGAGCAAACGCTCGATCGGCAAACAAGCCCGTGGCTCCCCCAACACGCCGTAAGGAATGGACATCGTATTCAAAGAGACGCTGAAACGCTTGGTTCACGAAAATGGGTCTGCCGCGCTCGTCCGATATACCAATAGCGTCACCCGCATGCTCCACCGCAGCACGAATTTTGTACAGCTCCCGTTGCGCCTCTATCCGTTCCGTCACATCGCGAATGACCGCGATGGCATGCCATTTCCCTCGATATTGCACACGAGACACCGTGAGTTCCACAGAAAACTCACTGCCATCCTTACGGAGGGCTTGCATCTCCAAGGTGCGTCCAAAAACGACACCCTTGCCGGTTTTCTGGAAGGTTTCCAGACCCTGATGGGCTTGTTGCAAAACACGCTGAGGCGCTATCAATTCATGTAAATCTTTTCCCAATACCTCTTGAGGGGTATATCCAAACATGTCCGTTGCGGCTTGGTTCCACGAGCAGACCTTGCCCTCGTCGTCTATCATCACAATGGCATCGACCGTAGAGGCGGTGATTGTTCGAAAACGTTCCTCGTTTTCACGCAGCTCCGTAATAAAACGAGCGCGATGTTCCTCTACGGCCACCGCAGAAGCAATGATGCTCAAGAAATGTTTGTCTTCTGCATCGGGCTCATAGTCGTCGGTGTAGACGATACACAAAGACCCGACGCTCCTATCTCCCACCTTGACAGCTTTACCCATATATGTCTTCAAGCCATAGCGAAGAACATTCGGGTCCGTTTCCGCGTATCTTGAGTGCGGCAAATCGGTCACCAGAACGACGTCATCTCCTCCCTGGAGGATAACGTCGGTACAGATATGTCCCGAGGCTTTGTCTATGGGATTAAAATCGCCTGGGGTATGCCAACCAGCAAGAGAACACAAAAGGTCACCCTCAAGTCGGTTGTAAAGGGCACAACCAGCCTGAAGGAGTTCCCCACAGAGGTGTACCAATCGGGTTATGTTTTCGGTCGGGTCTTCCGAAAGGTGCAAGAGACAATCATTTAGGCGAATAATACGCTCTTCAGAACGCTTCGCTTTGTGAATATCCTCGAATAGACCTTCAAAATACTGGATATTGCCCGAGGTGTCGCGAACGACCTTAACAGTAACCGCGACCCAAAAAGGAGTACCGTCTTTGCGACGCATAAGTACTTCGCGACGGACTACTTCCCCCTTTTCCAAGACCTCTTGTATAAGCGCGGCGCGGTCCGCGGGATCCCTATAGAGTTCCGAAACCGGAATACAAATAAGTTCCGCCACCGAACTGTATCCGAATAACCGCGCAAACGCAGGATTCGCCATCAGAAACTTTCCATCCCGATTTGAACGGCATATTCCGACAGGAAGATTGTCCACCAACGTGATATACGGGTCCGTAGCGGAAACAGACTCTCTTCTTCTCGCATTCCGTAAGATGCGATAAGCTGCGACGCCCAAAACCAAACCCAACAAGAAGCCGCAGAGGACAAGTGCGGCGCCGACTCCGGGTCGATTCATTAAGAGAGCTGCATAAACCAGCCCGGAAGCATGGGCCGTCGCCGATAGAGGCCACAAAAAGTACCCACGTTCAAGTTTGCGCCTATTATGGGTAATCATACGCCAAATATAGTGCCAAAGGTTGAGAACTCGATCAACAAAAACATGTGGAAAACAGGTTCCTTTAATGGCGTTATGACGGTCGGTACTAGGCTGAACGATTTAGCATCACAAGTGGGGCGAAAAGTCTTCTGTGCCTGCTCCTACGGCACACCAGCTCGGGGGAGTTCTCTAACTGGAGCAGAACGACTTCCGCTATTTTTCTTGCTGGAGATGATCCAAGACTTGAGTTGTAACGTTGTCCGCCGTGATGGGAGGATTCAGCCCATTCAGATAGCCAAGGCGTGCAATAAGATCATAGTCAGACTGCCGAGCAAAAGAGGTGATGGCGAGGATCGATCGATGACTGGCTTGTTCCATGAGAATCCAGTAGCGCCCCGTCCCCCGTTCCACCTTCTCTTTTTCGACTGTCTTAAATTCAGGGGTACTGCGAACTACATCCAGGATGGAAACTTGTCCCGGCTTGTTAAAAGAATCGGGGTTCCCCCAGTATATTTTCTTGAGGTCCCGCTGTTCGGGGGGTACGGACGCCCCCTCAGATAGCGGCACAAGCCCCACTCCCGAAATTAGGATGAACAGAACGAGTCGGAGTATTCGCTTCATAAGCTTATCCTCCCTACCCACATATGTCTTGCTCAAAGCGAACAGCTTCTCGCTTTCAGTTACTACAATACCCTTTCAATGGAAATAGGTTTCATGGGTAGCCCCAAAGTGGCGTGTTTCGTACTTTTTCGGAAAAGAAGGGTTTACGGATAGGCAAATAACATTGAAATATACATATTGAAACCTATGTATGTTTTGTGTATTATAGAAATATGCATACAGCTATCGATCCAGAACGGAACATCGAACTGGATAGTTCCCAAATCGATTTCGAAACGGGACTGGCTAGGTATGACGCCTTCTTGGCATGTTGGCAAGCCGAGACATCTTCTGCTGGTAACCACGGTTCATCCGTATCCATGGCGCTTATTGACTTAGACCGGTTCGGGACCTTAAATAGCCAGATCGGACGGGCTCAAGCCGATGAGGTGTTACGGCAAACGGCGGGTTTTCTTCTAAACGCAATTGGTTCCGAGGGCAAAGTCTTCCGGTACGGCGGCGATGCCTTTGCGGTCGTGATGCCAGGCACCGAAAAAGAACAAGCCTTTTTTCTCATAGAAAAGACCCGCGTCGCATTTGCAGAACTTTCGAAAACAAGAACGCCAACCGAAAACATTGCTGCAGAAGTCACATTCTCCGCGGGTATTGCCACGTATCCCGACGACGGTGGAACACCGATGGACGTGATTCGAAAAGCAAATGAGGCAATGTACCGTGCTAAAAACAACGGGCGCAATCGGGTGTGCATCGCGCGGGAAGAAAAAATGGTTACAAAAACAAGCCATTATACCCAGGGGCAGTTGCAGGGACTCTCCCGTTTAGCGAAACGTATGGGCGTGGGTGAAGCGGTTTTGCTTCGAGAAGCCTTGGATGATTTGTTGCGCAAATACAATGCATAAAGCATGAGACGATAGGAGCACAGCGTATGGCGAAAAACATCTACGAAAAGATTTGGGAAGCTCACGTGGTTTACGAACAGCCGGGACAGGACAGCATTCTGTACATCGACAGACACTATGTCCATGAAGTAACCTCACCGCAAGCGTTCGAGGGACTGCGCTTGGCAGGCCGAAAGGTGAGACGGCCGGACATGACGTTCGCTACAATGGACCACAATATCCCGACGACAGACCGCTCGAAGCCGATAACCGATGCATTGTCCCGGAAACAGGTGGAAACACTGCGCAACAATTGTCGGGAATTTGGCATACGTTGTTTTGATATAACCGACACGCGCAACGGCATCGTACACGTGATTGGACCCGAGCTAGGATTAACCCAACCCGGAATGACCGTCGTTTGTGGTGATTCGCATACGGCTACCCATGGGGCGCTGGGCGCTTTGGCGTTCGGTATCGGAACTTCGGAAGTCGAGCATGTACTGGCCACCCAAACGCTGTTACAACGCAAGTCAAAAACGATGCAAATCTGTGTAAACGGAACGTTGGCGCCGGGAATCACGGCAAAGGATGTCATTCTAGCCATAATCGGCAAAATCGGGGCGAACGGAGGAACAGGCTATGTGGTCGAGTACACCGGGGACGTTATACGCAACTTTAGCATGGAAGGAAGGCTCACTATTTGCAACATGAGTATCGAGGCGGGCGCCCGCGCCGGGCTGGTGTCGCCGGATGATACCACGTTTGCTTACCTGAAAGGACGCGAATACATCCCCAAAGATAAAGCCTGGGAGACGTTGATATCGGAATGGAGCGCTTGGGCGTCGGACCCCGGCTGCGGGTATGATCGCACGGTGGAACTGAACGGCGCAGATATTGAGCCGCAAGTGACTTGGGGTACGTCACCGGAGATGGTAGCGCCCATTAGTGGACACGTGCCCCACTTAAGTGAAATTACCGACGCGGATCGGCGCGCCGCTGCGGCACGCGCGCTTGAATACATGGGACTTGCCGAGGGAACGCCCATAACCGACATCCCCGTGAATAAGGTGTTCATCGGATCTTGCACCAATGGGCGATTGGAGGATTTACGAGATGCCGCGCGTGTGGTGCAAGGGTACAAAGTGGATTCATCCATTGACCAAGCTCTTGTGGTGCCCGGTTCCCAGCAAGTGAAACTGGAGGCAGAGCGAGAGGGTTTGGACAAGATATTCCGGGAAGCGGGTTTTGAGTGGCGAGAATCAGGTTGTTCGATGTGTTTAGCAATGAACGATGACCGGCTGAACCCGGGCGACCGTTGCGCAGCCACGTCGAACCGCAATTTTGAAGGCAGACAAGGCAAAGGCGGGCGGACCCACCTGGTAAGCCCTGCGATGGCCGCTGCCGCCGCTGTTAAGGGACATTTTGTCGATATTCGTCGTTGGGCGTACAAGTAAACGCTTGCATGAGTTAGGCTAGTAAAAACGGAGACAGGTCATGGAGAAATTTGTGACGTTACACGGGTTGGTTGCCCCGTTGGATCGGATGAATGTGGATACGGATCAGATCATTCCGAAACAATTTCTGAAACGGATTGAACGCACGGGCTATGCGGACGCCTTGTTTTATGATTGGCGTTTTTTGGCAGATGGAAAGACGCCAAATCCGGACTTTGAGCTTAACGCCCCCCGGTATCAAGGCGCCTCTATCTTACTTGCACGAGATAACTTTGGTTGTGGATCTTCTCGGGAACATGCGCCCTGGGCGTTGCATGACTACGGGTTCCGGTGTATTCTTGCCCCATCGTTTGCCGACATCTTTTACAACAACTGTTTTAACAACGGTCTTTTGCCGATCCGACTGGATGGAAAAATAGTAGACAAGTTGTTCCACGAGGTTCGTGCATGCGAGGGATATGCCCTTGATGTAAACCTGCCCGACCAGACGATTGCAACGCCGTCCGGAGAGGTCATTTCGTTCGAGATTGGGGCTTTCCTGAAAGAGCGTTTACTAAACGGATGGGACCAGATCGCATTGACCTTGCGCCATGAAGATAAAATTCTCGCATACGAACGTGCCAGGGGTATAATATAAAAACAGTCATGTAGTGCGGCGCGAATTGAGTCGCGCATTTGTTAAAAAAGGTAGGACATGACATGTTTATCCTCTTGTTGGTGTGTTCCATTTTCTTCTATGTGATCGTCTACTTCCTGTACGGCGGTTTTTTGGCGCGGGTCTTAGGTCTGGACGATACCAAAGCGGTACCTTCCCAAACCCTGGCGGATGGCGTGGATTATTGCGCCGCTCACCCAGCGGTACTCATGGGGCATCACTTTTCCTCCATCGCCGGCGCGGGTCCCATTGTGGGTCCTATTGCCGCGGCCCTCTTGTTTGGGTGGTTTCCGGCACTGTTGTGGTGTTTGCTCGGGGCGGCGTTCCTTGGCGGCGTGCACGATATGGCTGCCATCGTTGCCTCGGTTCGACATGAAGGAAAATCCATCGGAGAAGTTATCGACCGTTGGGTGGGAAGAAGAGGCAAACGTCTCTTCTTATGTTTTACATGGTTTGCGCTGATTCTCGTCGTGGCGGTTTTCCTTGAGTTATCTGCCAAGACATTTGCTCAAGAACCTGCCGTGGCGTTTTCCGGCATCTTATATATGGGGCTTGCGGTGATATTCGGCCTTGCCGTTTACCGATTCAAGGTGCCCCTTTGGCTTTCCACCGTGGTACTGCTTCCCATTGTGCTGGGCGCAGTTTGGTACGGTGTCTCCGCTGAATGGGTCAAAACCTGGTTTTCATGGAGCATAGACACGTGGCGTATCGTTCTCGCGGGCTATGTGATCGTTGCCTCCGTACTGCCGGTCTGGCTGTTGTTACAACCACGAGATTATCTCGCTTCTTTTGTCCTTTATTTCGCCCTGGGTATCAGCATCATTGGCATTCTGCTCGGTGGCGCTCATCTTCAATCTTCGTTGCCAGCATTCAAATCGTTCCATACGGAACAGGGCGAACAGCTTTGGCCCATGTTGTTCATCATGGTTGCCTGTGGGGCGATCTCTGGGTTCCATTCGCTGGTTGCCAGTGGAACTACCGCCAAACAAATCCGGAGAGAGTCAGACGCAACATTAATTGGATATGGCGCCATGTTGATAGAGGGCGTTTTGGCGGTTGTAGCCATCATAACGGTAATGATTGTGGGTAGTGTGCAAGGAAAAACGCCTGTCGCCATCTTTAGTAGCGGCTTCGGGCAGTTTGCTGCGGTATTAGGCATTCGCGCAGAAGTCGGCACCGCTCTAGGCCTTTTGGCGATCAATACCTTCATTCTCACGTCACTTGATACGGCTTCTCGTATCGCGCGTTATCAACTTCAAGAGTTGACGAATATGAAACTGGACCGATATTCCGCAACCCTTGCCGGGGTGGTGCTTGCGTTGGCGCTTATCTATGTGAAGACCGGCGATGTGCCTGCTCATGAACGTATTTGGCCCATGTTTGGCACGTCGAATCAGCTGGTTGCCGCGCTGGCGCTCTTGGGCGTATCTCTCTGGGTAATTAAAGGCTTAAAAAAGCCAGCAACCTTTTTGATTATCCCGATGATTTTCATGGCGCTGACCACGTTTGCGGCTCTGGTGTTTTTGTTGCAAAACTCTCTTGATAAAGGGGATTATGTGCTGGGCGTCATTGCCGCCGTGTTGTTGGTATTGGCAATTTTGCTCTACCGAGAAGCTTGGTACGCCTTTACGCGGGGTTCGGAAGCAGAAAACAATCGCCACGAACCGCTCCCCCAAACTCTGCAGACCAGCGAAGGAAAATAGATGTCCGGAGGTTTCGCCAACCGGAGACCTTCCCGTGTTTTTTTCGTCACGGTTGTTATCGGTTGGTTGGGGAGCGTCTCCGCTTTTTGTTGGCTATTCTCCACCGGTGATTCCCGCCTGAAACTCGAAGGTTGGGATGAGCAACACTATTATGCGTATGCGCGGTCGCTCGCAATCGATGGCGACCTGGATTTTTCCAACGAGTATGAGTACTTTTACGGCAATTCCGCGGCGGGCGACTCACCAAATTTGTCTGTGCCGCCCACTCCTACGGGTCTCCGTCCAAACCGCTACCCCGCAGGCATGGGACTTTTACTGGCACCGCTTGTGTGGTTAGCCCATGGCCTAACATGGACGGTTAATCTATTTTGCAAGTATCCAATGCCGTACGACGGATGGGCTCCCACGTACCTCCTCTCCTATTGTCTGGGTAGCATTACCCTCGCCTGGTTCGGCATAACACTGACATGGCAAACCCTCAGCCGCATGGTCGGCTTTCCAAAGGCAACTATCGCCGTCTTCTCCATGTTCTTCGGGACCAATCTCTTTTATTACCTGGTGTTTCAGCCCGGAATGGCACACGCTGTCTCCACAGGACTGGCTGGATGTTATATGTATGTGCTGGTTCGATATGAAGAAAAGCATATAGTCCCGAGGGCTGTACTCCTTGGACTTCTAAACGGTATCATGGGCGCCGTTCGTTACACGGATGCTCTTATCGGTCTCATGTTCGGGGTCTATGAACTCCTTCCTGTTCTCTTTTTTGCTGAAAAAAGACAAGCCAAGAATCTTCTTCAAATCATAAAATTGGGACTTTATTATCTAGGTGGATTTCTTACGGGAATTGCTCCCCAAGTACTTGTATGGAAAACGCTGACGGGTTCTTTTCTAGCTAATACATACGCAGGCTACTCATTTCATTGGTTTCAGCCGGCGGTTATCCAAAGCCTGTTTTCCACGCGGAATTCGCTGTTCTTTTACTCCCCTTTGGTTCTATGGGCATTGTGGGGAATGTTGCGGGGCATGTTCGGACAATACATGCGGCTTTTTGTGTCGGGGCTCTTTTTCTTCGTTGCACTGGTCTATGTCAACATGGCATGGAGCTGCTGGTGGTTCGGCGCGTCGTTCGGTGCACGCGCCATGCTATCGTGCTGGCCTATATGGACAGCCGGACTGGCTTGGCAGTTGAAGACAGGAATTACGTCAGAAAAACCGTATCTACAGCCGAAAACCTGGGCGACTTTAGGAATCATCGTACTATGCATCAGCTGGACGTTGCTTCTGGCAATGCTGTTTCATTTTTGCCGAATCAGTCATGAAGAAGGGTTCACGTGGCACGAATTCATGCGTGCCGTTTGCATAATATGAGGTAATACCACTCACGGCGTAAAGGTTACATGACAATCGGGTCCATCTTACTCATTGCAATCGGTCTTTCCATGGACGCGCTAGCCGTTGCCATAGCATCCGGCATCGTGTTGGGATCCGTGTCTCGGAGACAATTATTTCGCCTAAGTTTTCATTTCGGTTTGTTTCAGGCGGGCATGCCAGTGCTCGGTTGGCTCACAGGACAGACCTTTGCCAGTCGCATGACCGCTTTTGACCACTGGATAGCGTTTGGGTTGCTTGGATATGTGGGTGGGAAAGCCTTGTATCAAGCTCTTCAAGCGCCGGAATCGCTGAGCCAAAAAACCGACCCCACGCGCGGGATGAGTTTGGTCACCCTTTCGGTTGCCACGAGCATCGACGCATTTGCCGTCGGACTCAGTTTTGCTCTACTCGACGTAGTCATTTGGTATCCGTGCGCGATCATTGGCTTCACCACAGCGTTGGTCACCATGTTCGGCATGCTCATGGGCGGACGTCTCGGTATGAAATTTGGCCGCCGAGTGGAAATCATCGGCGGCCTTGTGCTCATCGGGATTGGCACAAAAATCCTTATTCAACACTTAATGATGTAGCAAAGCCCGCTTTTGCTCAAGAACATGATTCCACAAGGTGTAGTTCACTCGTACTTCTTACCCATCAAGTGGCAGAGAATGAATCGGTCGAGTTCTTCATAATCCCGCTCTCGGATGAGCTGTTCCTCGATCTTACGATCAAGCGTTGCCACCTTCTCCAAAAGGAATAAGAACCGTTCCCGGCTGTAGGCAAGGTGCTTCCAATTTCCGGACGCTTTCTGGGTCCGCATCATTTGCACGTCCAGTCCGACACATTCGCCTTTTCTGCCGTAACCATATTCTTCAAGAACCCGCACCTGGTTAAAAGCACGGCGCAAGTTGTAGGAGCCGAAGGTCTTGTCCTGGTCAAACTTCAGACCACCCTGGTCATTCAAATGTACACTCCAGAGCTTATTATGCGCCAAGGCATACCCCATATCGTCGGACGGATCCAACCCTGCCAGAATGGAGTGCGCCGTTTCCACCAAAACGCCCACGCGACTAGGGTCAGCGGTCATGTAACTCAAGCCCACGGCATGTCCGATGGTGGAAATAATGGCACTGTCGACCGGTTCGTTCGGTTTGGGCTCAATGAGAATACAAATATTGGGGTCGTACTCGAGAAAGGTGTTGATCGCATCTCGGATTTGCAGGACTTGGATGCGCGCGATTTTGCTTTCACGGATATACGTTCCTTCGCGCGCTAGCCACAGGACGATTTTTCTTGTTCCCAAAATATTCGCAATGTCGATCGCTGTTTTCGTCCGAGTAATTGCATAGCGTCGGCACTTTGGATCGTTATTCGTGTAGGCGCCATCTATCGTTTCAGGGGCAAACCACAACCGCGGCGCAACAAATTCCGCTTCAAGCCCTTCGTCGTTGAGCATTTTCTTTACTTTTCGGGCTTCTTTTGCAATCTGCGAAGAAGACTTGGAATCGAGATCAGGCACTACGTCATCGTCATGAAACTGGACCAGCTCAAACTGAAGTTTACGTGCCAATTTGATCTTCTTTGCCAGAGGAATCGGTTGACGCACCGGAGGTCCAAAAGGATCCGCACCTTCCGAGATATTCCACGGACCAAAGGAAAACCGATACTGTCCCTTATAAGCTGCCATCTTAAACACCCTCCATTTTCACAAACACCGCAACCCTTCGGTACAAGTGAAAAGCATAATGCTTCTTTCAGCGCACATCAAACCCGCTGGATAAGTTCACAATCGTTTGGCACTGTGAGTTCATACCCCCGGTTGTTATTGGGAGGAGCGGGTCTTCGAAGCGACGAAGCAATCGCCTCATCTTCTACGGAGGCACAACGCGTTGCAGCCTATCCCGACTCCGGGTTATCCCCCGGATACCTCAGGGGATTGCCACGTCGTGCCTGTCGGCACTCCTCGCAATGACACCGCTGGGGATGCAGCGGAAAAAGCGCCCCGGAAAGACGGCAACTTCCCATAATTCCCGAGGGATTGCCACGTCGTGCCTATTACCACTCCTCGCACTGACCGCGGCGGGGCAATAGTGCAGTAGGACATGATGTAGAAAAAAGTAATCCCAAATGTTCAAGGGGGTCGCAAAAGGGTCAATCATACTTCCGGGTGCCACGCGTCGATGCCTTTTCCATTAGAACCGTCCTGGGAATGCCTCTATGCCTCGTCCAACGTAACAGAAAGTGCCAAAAATGCTGGACGAATACGATGTCTGGAACTCCAACTTAGCTTACGGTATGCTAGAACAATATGGATACTCCGGATTTTGATTTTGCGAAAGAAAACGTCGCACTGGCTCCGCTGACATACTATAGAGTGGGAGGCCCTGCCCGTTTGGCACTCATCCCCCGAAACATTGAAGAGGCGTGTCAGGCGTATATTTGGATGAGGAAACAACCGTGCCGAACGCTTGTCTTAGGCGCAGGTTCCAACGTATTGATCGCAGATCACGGATTTGACGGAATCGTGCTGATCACGACCGGGCTCAACCGTATCGAGCCCTTAGGAAACGACCTTTTCGAAATCGAGAGTGGGGTTGTGCTGGATACCGTAGTGCAGCAGATCATGATTCCCAACAACTACGAGGGCGTTGGCGGACTCGCGGGGATACCAGGTACGGTAGGTGGAGCGGTTTTTATGAATGCCGGGACTGTGAACGGAACCACAGACCAATGGGTGAACCAGGTCGAGCTTATAGGCCCCGAAGGCAGATCTGTCAGGAAGGTAACGAAAGAGGATTATGGATACCGGGGACAAACGTTCTGCCCGCAGGGCGCCCTGATTCTCCGAGCGCAGTTTCGGTTCCAAAAGTCCAACGTGGATCAAAAGACAATTTACGAGCACTACATCCAACGCCGACGTGAAAAGCAACCTCAAGGCTATTGTTGTGGCAGCGTATTTAAGAATCCACCAGGTGACCACGCGGCAAGACTGATCGAGGCATGTGGATTGAAGGGCGCCCGCTGTGGAGGCGCCGTGATCAGCCCGATCCACGCCAATTTTATCATGAACGAGGAAAACGCCACAGCGAATGACATACTGGCTTTGATTCACTTGTGCAAGGCTCAGGTGCGAGAAAAGTTTGGAATCGACCTGCAAGAAGAAGTAGTCATCATCCGCTGAAATCACAACAAGAGACGGGCTTTTCGGGGCTATCTGAGATAAGTTGTTATGTCGTCGCGACAGGTATAGACTGCACAATTAAATAACGGGAAGGAGATAGGCTCATGTCGTCACTGGAAAACTTGAAAACAGCGTTCGCCGGAGAAAGCCAAGCAAATCGCAAATATCTTGCTTTTGCGAAGAAAGCAGAAGAGGAAGGCTTCCCGCAAGTCGCGAAACTTTTCCGCGCTGCGGCGGAAGCAGAAACGGTGCATGCCCATGCCCACTTACGCGCGATGGACGGCGTTAAGGACACACGCAAGAATCTGGAAGAGGCAGTGGCTGGCGAAGAATACGAGTTCAAAGATATGTATCCTCAATTTCTCGAGGAGGCTGAAAAAGAGGGAAATACTCGGGCAGCGGTTTCCTTCAAACACGCGCTAAGAGTGGAAGAAATCCATCACACACTGTATGCCAAAGCCTTGAGCGCCGTTCAAGAAGGAAAAGACCTTACTGCTGCGCCCATCTGGGTCTGTAGCATCTGCGGCTATACCGTTATGGGAGATGCGCCTGACCGTTGTCCCGTGTGCAATGCCCCACGAGAACGGCTTTTCCAAGTTCATTAATTATATCTGTTTCAAAAAAGGTGGGTTATCCCATGTCCGGAACCAGTTCAGCGGTATGGGTGTGCGTTGTTTGCGGCTATGTGCATCGAGGAGATAAGCCGCCGGCGGAATGCCCAGTGTGTGGAGCTTCCTCCGACGCCTTCGAATTGCAGGAGACTTCGAAATCCCCTTTGCCTTCCGCAGAAAACGTGTGGCGCTGTGTAGTTTGCGGCTACGTCCACAAAGGCGTCGAAGCGCCACAAGAGTGTCCTCTGTGCGGCGCGCCTTCGAACGCTTTTGAACGGATAGATGAGTCAGCCGAAACGCCGAAAAAACCTGCTGTTCAACGGGGCACTTTAGTAATTGTCGGGGCGGGAGTGGCTGGGGTCAGTGCCGCAGAGTCTGCCCGGCAGCATGCACCCGACATGCGGATTGTGTTGATTTCAGACGAAGCTGCGCTGCCCTATTATCGGTTGAACCTTTCGCGGTACCTCGCCGGGCAAATCTCACCCGAGCAGTTGCCCCTTCATCCAGAAGAATGGTATACGCAAAACCGAATCGAGCGCTTGCACTCCTGCATTGTCTCAAATATCGCTCTTGACGACCATTTGGTACGCTTGGCGGATGGTTCATCGATGCGGTTCGACAAGTTGATTTTTGCTACGGGCGCTAGCGCCTTTGTTCCCGCGATACCTGGAACGGAGCGCCAAGGCGTGTATGTGTTCCGGAGTTTGGACGACGCAGAGGCACTGCGACGAGCAACTGCCAATCAAGGGGCAAAAGCAGTTTGCATCGGCGGCGGCATATTAGGTTTGGAAACAGCCGGAGCGCTTGCCCGTCGCGGCGTTCGCGTCACCTTGCTGGAAAGTGCGGACTGGCTGCTGCCGCGACAACTCAACCGTGACGCTGGACTTTTGCTCGAAAACCTTGTCAAGGCACAAGGTATTTCGATCAAACGGTCTGTTCGGGTAAGCGGCATTAGCGGCGACGACGCAGCACACGGGGTCGAACTCGAGGGTGGAGAACACGTCGAAGCGGATTTCGTGGTAGTGACCGCGGGCGTTCGTCCGAACACAAAACTTGCAAAAGACGCTGGTATAACCGTTAAACAGGGCATTGTGGTCGATGATTGTCTTCAGACCGACCACGCCGATATCTTTGCCGTCGGGGATTGCGCGGAACATCGTGGTCTCGTTTATGGCTTATGGGATCCCGCCAGATTTCAAGGAACAATCGCTGGAAAAAACGCAGCAGGCATCCCTACCGAATTTGCTGGCGTGCCCCGCGCCAATTCGCTAAAGGTGTTGGACATCAATCTATATAGCATCGGTGTCGTTTCGATTCCCGATGATTCCTATGTCGAATGGTGCCGTCTTACGGAATCAACCTACGTCCGATACGTGTTTCATGGCAGAAAACTAGTCGGCGCTATCCTCATTGGCGATATTCATCTTGCGGCGGCAATTACAAAAGCCATCAAGTCAGAAACGGACTTCAGCGGCATCCTGAAAAAACATTCTGATGTTGGCGCGGTCAGTGAGTTCCTGGAGAGCCAATATCCCGGATCAAACTAGGATTCGCGGAAAGAACACCGACAAAGAGTTTACGCGGCATCAATGGCTTGAATATCCGCTATGTTGTTCTTGCGAACGCGTCTCGTTTGGCCCTGGAACTGGATATAGTAGAACTCGTCGCCCTCGTCCAAAACCTTGTCAACCGGCTGAGATACGCCGCTTGCAAAATGCACGACGAACTTGCGATTCTTGTCTGTCCGCAGCACGCGAGATCCTTGGTCAAATTTGGCAAAATACACCGGGTTTACCCCGTACCGCTCAATGTGTTTCAGTTGGCTGATTACGCGGGTTACATACGCTTGCGTTTCTGCAAAAGGTGGCACCCCGCCGTAACGCACAACGTTTTCAGGACCCGCATTGTAACCCGCCAGTGCCAAGACGAGATTCCCATTGAACGCTTTGAGTAGTTGGGCGAGATATTGCGTGCCGCCCGCGATATTTTGCGCCGGATCGAAAATATTCTTTACCCCCATATCGGCAGCAGTTCCGGGCATAAGTTGCATCAAGCCACATGCACCCGCACGCGACACGGCGTAGCGGTTAAAATTGCTCTCGACACGAATGACCGCATACACCAGGTCCTCGTCCAGTCCGTTAAGTTGCGAATAGTAACGAACCAGTTCCTGAATGTCAGATGATACATATTGGGCTGGTGCCTGCTTTTGCTGGTATCGCCCGGGTATTGTGATAGGCTGAAACGTCAGCGTAATCTCCTTGTACCCCTTACCCACATAGTTCTGGGGCACATTGGTGAAAATGCGCACGCCGTTCTCGTCAACAAAAGCGCGCATATTGCCCCGGACGTATCGCTCTATCGTAGCACGTCTGGCTGGACTCACCTGGTACACCAAGGGTTGTGCCTTGTCCGCGGGACCCCGAGCAACCATGGAAGGATTGCCCGCTGCACCCAAAAGAAAACAAGTCACACCGGCTAGCCACAACATGGGTGATAGACGCGATTGATCAGAGGCTCGCTGTTCTCTAAATGAATTTCGCAACAGCATACCAATCACTATACAAAATAAACAGAAATTTCGCAATCCCTTGCATGTGAGCAGTAGGTTTGGAACTTTTTGTTATGTTGGATGACCAATTGAAGAGAGGATTTTCCATGAAGGTTATTGAGAGGAAGCCACGGACGCATAGCGCCATAGGTAGGTTTGATCTATCTCAGCCCCCTTAGTCCCCCTGCACGCGGGGGGATGGCTCCCCGCCGTGTTCTTCTGTCATCCCTTCTTACTCCCCCGCATGCCGGTGGAGACAGGGGGCTGAACCCTGCCCAGGGGATAGAAAGCCGTCCCCCGCTGTCATTGCGAGGAGCCCCGAAGGGGCGACGTGGCAATCCCCTTAGGTATCCGGAGATTGCTTCGACCCATGCCCACCTCATCTTGCGCTGCACGGTTGAGGGGATTGCTTCGTCGCTTCGGGGACTCGCTCCTCGCGATGACAACCGGGGGGTGCCGCGGAAGGGGACTCAGTCAAGGGTGTCTCCGGGTACCCGAGCGGATTGCCATGTCGTGCCTGGTGGCACTCCTCGCAGTGAGAATGCTAAGTGCCGACATAAGGACTCGATAGGAAAAATATCGCTATTCTGTATGTCCCGAACCTTTTCAAACTTTTGATCCTTTGGGCGAAGGGGTTATGCGTCCCGCATCGGGACACGGGTTGACAGAGAGGACAATTCATAAAACAGGAACCATCTTCACATTTGCGTGCAACAGCCGGTTATTGGTTTCATGAACCACCGGCGTGTAAACTCAACAAAGAGAAACGATAGGACGAGTGACATGCGAGGCATTAAATGGGCATCATAAGAGTGATATGGAAACAATTGGTCGTGATTCTCGTTGGAAGCTCTCTGGTCTGTGGGGCGGCCTATGTGGCGAACCAAACAGACCTATTTCATCGGGTCTCTCTGGATATCTCGGGGACAAGCGGAGAAGGCCGCATTCAGCGGCAGAATAACGGTACGTTCCGCTTGAGCTACAAAGATTCCAATGGGAATATTTACGCTCAATTATATAAAAAGGACCCCCGATTCTTCTTAGGCCGGCGCGATGAGAATTCGTTAATCATCCGGTATGACGCAAAAAATCCACGAGAGTTTCAGCCAGCGGGCATATCGTTATTGCCGGGACTCTCGGCGCTTTTCTTGGGCCTGTTTGGTTTTCTGCTAATCATGAAAGGGCGCCGGAACGTGCTAAACTTGTTGCGAACACGCCACGAGAGTGGTTCATCAAAACTGCCTGGGAGTTCCTCCCCGTGAAGGTGCTTTCACTCGGTCCCATTTTCGGCCAAACGCCTCTGATCGCCAAGTCGTTTCGGTCCCAAAAGGGGCATGAAATCCGCACCCTCGCTTGCGTGGGCTTTTCGCCTCTTGCCGACACAGCCGATTATCTTTTCCAGCCTGGGGAACCCGTAAGTGAAATCCTTCGACGGATAAGCCCGGAATGGTCGCCGGACGTTCTCGTGTCTTGGTTGCCCGAGTTGGTACCTCCACCGTTGGGTATCGAGCACTGCCCGCTCCCCACCGTGGCTATCGTGTCGGATTGGAGCCTTCGCTATCCATGCTTAGCCTATAATTTGTCACGATTTGACCTTGTATTAGTCGATAAGAAGGGGGCAACATTTTTTCGTCCGGTGGGAGTCGTTCCGGAATACCGCTTTCCTCTCTACTCCCATTGGACAGAGGTTCACCAAGATCAAGGACTCGAACGCGACATCGATATCTTGTTCGTCGGCAGCTTGAACAGCGCCATCCATGGTGAACGCTCGAGATTGCTAGAGAGAATCGCTGCGGCTCCCCAGCCATGGCATGTTGAAATCCGAGACGGAGTGTTTGGAGCAGCGTATGCCGCCCTGCTTAATCGCGCAAAAATCGTGGTGAATTACACGCTACGGGGAGAAATGAATCTGCGCTGTCTCGAGGCGACGGCGTGCGGCGCCCTCTTATTTATAGAAGAGACTAACTGGGAAATCGGTGATTGGTTTCGTCCCGGTCTAGAAGTGGTGCTGTACAATGAACAAAATATCCTCCCGCTACTGCAGCGTTACTTAAAAGATGATACCGAACGATCAAAAGTTGCCCAAGCTGGAAAAGAGCGGGCGATGCGTCTTGCCGGCGAAACGCGGCTTGATGACGTGCTTGACATCTTCGCTGCTTTAGAACCTTCGGAACGCCCCTACCTCAATTTCAGGGAACACGACAAGCAACGGGCAGACATTTCCTTGTATTCTTTCGACATGGAGACGCCCATGGGTGCCTGGGCAGAATACTGTTTGCAGAAAGCCGCCGAAGAAGATTCGCAAAACGCGCTGGCGGCAGCAGCCTTAGGGTTTCGTGCTTACCATCGATCGTTGCGCGCCGACCCAGAGACCAGACAACAAGAACTCGGGGCTGCCCTTCACTGGTCAAAGGAAGCGTGCCGTCGCCGCCCCGAGTTAGCGGTGTTCCACTATAATCTCGCCGTTGTCTGTCGGGCGTGCGGTTTAAATGATCAGGCAATCGGTTTTATTGATGCTGCAAGGAAGTCAAATGACTGCGAGGATGCCCTTTTTCTCTATGGGGAAATGACTAACGCAGGTTATACCGGCTGGCTCAAAGCACTGTCCGAGGGTAGCGCGTCGGCTGATATGCTCCGGGGTATGGGTGCCGCCCTTCTCGCGGCAATCCTGTTGGACAAATGCCAGTGGGTAGAAGCATTGGAATCCGCTTCTTTTGCGGAGTCCTTGGGTCATAGAACCCGCGACGTTTACCTTATACGGGCGGCGGCTCTGGAACGACTTGGCGACACGCGACAGGCGACGGAAGAACTCGAAAAGGCGTTGGCTCTCAGCGCTTTTGACTACGAGTTGCGAATGCGTCTTGCGCAGGCGTATGCAAAGACCGGCCGTATGGCGGATTTACGAAAACTCGTTGATGAATCCGGGCGTATCTTTTCGCGCGTTCCTCATTTGACGGAGTGTGCGGAGATATTTTCAAGGCTTTTGCCAGCCTAATTACATTTTCCGCACGCTTGCCTGCCCTTCATGCAAATAAACCCAACGATCCGAACGTTCCCCAATGGAATCATCGTGGGACACAATCACCATGGTGACCCCTTCGGAACGATTTAGATTCCATAACAAGTCAATGATCTCGGCACCGGTGTTCTCGTCCAAGTTACCCGTGGGTTCATCCGCAAGCACAACGCTAGGACGATTGAACAAAGCTCGAGCTATGGCGACGCGTTGCTGCTCTCCGCCACTCAACATTCCCGGTTTGTGATTGAGCCGCTCACCCAGTCCGACCTTGGTTAACAACTCGACGGCACGGTCTTTGTGCACGTTTCTTTTGGAACCCTGGCAAAGGACGGGCATCATTACATTTTCAAGGGCGGTAAACTCAGGCAACAGGTGATAAAACTGAAATACAAACCCCAGTTCACGATTGCGTAGTTGATTGACCTCTGCGCGAGATAATCGGGTTACATTTTGTCCCCTGAAAAGCACCTCGCCTGCCGTAGGGGTATCCAAAGTACCTAAAATATGCAAGAGCGTACTCTTGCCCGCGCCTGAAGGTCCGCTAACAGCGAGGATTTCTCCCTCGTAGATTTCAAGATTGATCCCACGAAGGATACGCAGTTCGCGATTGCCGTCGTAAAAGGTTTTCACCAAGTTGCGGCATTCGATAATGACTTTTTTATTCATTTCGTAACGCATCCACCGGGTCAACGCGTGCAGCGCTCCACGCCGGATAAATCGTGGAAAGAAACGTTAAAATGACCGCCGAAATCGTAATGCTTGCCACATCCTGCCACACAATGGCAACGGGAATGCGATCAAAATAGTAAATTTGCTGGTTAAACAGATCGACCCCAAGCATCCACGCGATGACGTTGGCAACCGGATTCAGATTGTGGGCGAGAAAGACTCCAAGTAATAACCCGCTCAGTGTGCCAGCCAATCCGATATACAGGCCTTGCAAAATAAATATCCGAATTATCGAACCCGTGCTGGTTCCTATGGTTCGGAGTATTCCGATGTCGCGTCGTTTTTCCATTACGATCATAATGAGGGTACTCGTTATGTTGAATGCGGCGACAAGTACGATGAAGACCAAAATAACGTACATGACCACCTTTTCTTGCACAAGCGCCTCAAAAAACGCCTGCTGACTTTCGTACCACGTCACCGTAGCGTACCCCAACTCTGATTCGATCTTTTGGGCGACCCGACCTGCAATGTCGGGACTGGTGAGTTTACAATGCACGCCGTCGACACCCGGCTTGCCGGTGAGCATTTGCGCCGTCTCAATGTCTACAAAGGCATACATGGCATCAAACTCGGACATCTGAGCCTGAGCGATGCCACTGACGCGTAACAGGAGTTCTTGCCCGGGTCGCAGCCCAAAGGGTGTGGTCTTGGTTCTTGGGGTGATGACAACCAATTCGTCGCCGACGGTTACCCGGAGCCTATCCGCCAGGACATACCCCAACATGATCTCTTTTTTGCCGGGAAGGTCCCCGAAGCCGAAGGTTCTACCGTTCTTGGTAGTCAAGTTATCGGCGATTTGTGTGACTGCGGTCTCCTTTTCAATGTCCACTCCCATAATGTAAGCGCCTTCATAGCGCGGCTCGGAGCCCCCAACCGTCTTGAGCAGTCCAAGAACCTCAATGTAAGGGCTTGCGGCAACGATTTCCGGACAAAGCTGGGTCACTTCATCCAACATATGTTGGGGATCAAGGACAGGGCGTCCAAAAGGGTCCATGATCGCAAGATGGGAACGGTTGCCGATAATGGTCGCGCGGAGTTCGATATCAAAACCGGTCATGACGCTCATTACAACAATGAGGGCGATAACTCCCACGCTGACTCCTGCGGTCGAAATGAGCGTGATGAGATTGATAAACCGGGTCTTTCGTTTGCCGCGCAGATAGCGCAAGGCAATAAACGATTCAAAGCCCATAAGCCTCGTTGTTTGTCCTTTCTGCTACCGGCGATGAAGTGTGACTTCAAGCGGACAAACCGCCCCGGTTCAGTCTAACGTACGCAGTTGAGGGAACAAAATGACATCGCGGATAGACGGAGAATCCGTGAGTAACATTGCAAGACGGTCAATGCCGATGCCCAGCCCAGCCGTAGGAGGCATACCCACCTCCAAGGCAGTGATGAAGTCTTCATCAAGATGCTGTGCTTCGTCATCCCCCGCTTCCCGCTGCTTCACTTGTTCCATGAAACGTGCCCGTTGATCAATCGGGTCATTCAATTCTGAAAAGGCATTACAAAGTTCCAGCCTTCCCATAAATACCTGAAATCGTTCGGTAAGTGCGGGGTTATCCGGTTTTCGCTTCGCCAGCGGCGAAATCTCCACCGGATAGTCATAGAGAAATGTCGGCGATACCAGATGAGGAACGACCCGTTCTTTCATGACTTCATCTACGATTTTGCCATACCCTAAAGTGGCGTCAATTTCCACACCTGCAGATTCCGCGCGTCGCGCGGCTTCGTCTCTATCGCGTGTGGACTCGAGGTCAATGCCAGCAAATTCGCGGATAGCATCATGCAAGGCTATCCGACGCCAAGGACGCCCGGCACAAACTTGTTCACCCTGATAGGAGAACGTCAAATCGCCCACCACCTTTTCGACCACATAGACAAAGAGTTCTTCAGTCTCATCCATTAATCCATTGTAATCTTGATACGCCTCGTAGAGTTCCAGCATCGTGAATTCGGGATTGTGACGCGTATCCACGCCCTCATTTCGAAAATTGCGATTCAGTTCATACACCCGCTCGAATCCTCCGACAATGAGGCGTTTCAAATATAATTCGGGAGCGATTCGCAGATAAAAATGCCGGTCATACGTATTGTGATACGTAATAAAGGGTCTGGCAGTCGCACCACCTGGGATAGGATGTAACATGGGTGTTTCCACTTCCAAAAACCCACGCGAATCCAGCCATTCCCGTAACGCACCCACAATGCGACTCCGTTTCCGGAAAACCTCACGCACTTCGGGATTCGCCACTAGGTCGAGGTAACGTCTCCGGTACCGCGTTTCTACGTCGGTAAGACCGTGGTATTTTTCCGGGAGAGGCCGAAGCGACTTCGTGAGAAGCGTATAGGACTCGGCAAACACCGTGATCTCACCCGTCCGAGTACGTTTGATGGGACCGGACACGCCGATGAAATCACCGATATCTATGTCGTCCAGGGCAGCATAGGCTTCTTCTCCGATATTCTTGATGCCGAAAAAGACCTGGATTTTGCCGCCCTCATCCCTTAAATCCGCAAAAGTGCTTTTCCCGTGACAACGCAATGCGGTAATACGGCCTGCCAACGTGGCCTGCTGTGAGGGAGGCGTTTCCGAAGCGACCGATTCCGCTTTTGTGAAGGCCGCAACGGCTTCAGGGATAGTTGTTGTGCGTACAAATTTGTGTTTGAACGGGTTGTCGCCTCGAGCACGAATACGCTCGAGCTTTTCTATACGATTTTGTATCAGTTCCTGTTCTGTCGAATGGTGTTCATTCTCTTGTTGCATATTTGTAACCCTATCTATCCAGATCATCTACCATTATGACGAAAAGGTCCGTCCGTCAAACCACTCACATGGTTTTCAACTCCTTACACGCTCGCGTCGGCCCTTTTCGAGAGTTTCAATTTCAGAAATGCCTCAACGAATAGGTCTATTTCCCCATCAAGCACGCGGTCCACATTGGACGTTTCAACTTCAGTACGGTGGTCTTTCACCATTTGATAAGGGTGGAGCACATAACTGCGAATCTGACTGCCCCACGCAACGTCCATTTGGTTTTCGCGACCGGCAATGCGTTCGGCTTCTTTCTTTTTCATTTCTCGGTCATAGAGACGCGCCTTGAGCATTTCCATCGCCACGGCGCGGTTTCGGTGTTGCGAACGCTCGATCTGGCAGGCAACAACTATTCCCGAAGGGATGTGAATGAGACGCACCGCCGAACTGGTTTTATTCACTTTCTGACCACCGGGACCACTCGAACGGAACGTCTCCATCCGAATGTCTTCCTCCTTGATTTCGATTTGGATGCTTTCATCCAGTTGGGGCACCACTTCGATGGCGGCAAAAGACGTGTGCCGTCGGCTGTTCGCATCGAAAGGTGAAATCCGCACAAGACGATGGACACCTTCTTCTGATTTCAAATAGCCGTAAGCAAACGGCCCCTCGACGGACAAGGTGGCGCTTTTCAACCCCGCTTCTTCTCCCGGTTGATAATCCATCAATTCCACCGTGAACTCTTTTCGTTCGCAGTATCGAACGATCATGCGATAGAGCATACTTGCCCAGTCACACGACTCGGTGCCACCTGCGCCAGGGTGAATGTTGACAATGGCGGGACGTGAGTCACGCGGATCGGAAAAAAGACTGGTGATCTCCAGCTGGTCGATCTTCTTGGCGATTTTCTGCAGTTCTGCCGTAATTTCTGAGACCATGGACTCGTCTTGTTCCGCACGCGCGAGATCCAACAAAACCCGCACATCCTCCAGTTCCGTGCCAAGACGTTCGGGTTCTTCCACGGTGGTTTTGAGATTCTTGATTCGCTGCATCACTTTCTGCGCAGCTTCGGGATCGTTCCAAAATCCATCGACAGAAGTCTGCGCTTCCAGACGTGCGATTTCCTCTTTAAGCGCATCAATATTGAGACAACGACGAAGTTCCTGAAACCGCGCCGCGTAATCCTCCAGTTGTGCTAGTTCTTCTTCATACATGATCTATCTGCTGTGTCTCCGGTTTATGGGGTTAGAAGCCTCACATAAAATCATGGTTGGGCACGTAGATATAGTACAGGATGGGCGCAGCGAACAAGAAACCGTCGCATCGATCGAGTACACCGCCATGTCCTGGGAAAAACGCGCCGGAATCCTTGACGCCAGCATCGCGTTTCAAGCACGATTCCGTCAGATCGCCGATTTGTGCCACAATCGACATTAGCGCAGCCGCCTTCAAACTACTCCAAATGTTCCAACCCGGTAACTCACCTGCCCCGGTCTTCTGCCAGAAAACATGCAACAATGCTACGCCAACGAGTGCCGCCAAGAATCCGCCGAAGGCACCTTCCCACGTTTTCCGCGGACTGACCTTCGGGGCTAACGGATGAGCGCCCGCCAAACTTCCTACAACGTAAGCCGCCGTGTCGGTGAGTACCACTACGACAAATAAGAAGGTCACAAGCAACGGGCCGACCCCAGGCGTTCTCTGAATTAACAAGACGTGGGCGCTAAACCAGCCTACGTAAAAAACCCCAAAAGCGGAACTGGTCAAGCCAGCCACAGAATGTTGCCCCCTTACAATGTGCAACGATGCTACCAGTAATAAACCGCCCCAAAGCACAAAATTGGTCACGTGGATGTCAGCCCCATACCCACTTATTGTCACCAATACCCCTGCAACGATGCCGCCAATCGTTTCCGGGGAGATCGCGCGCGCCCGCACAATCGCATAATATTCGTAAAGTCCCACACCCGACAGAAACGCCACAAAAAGGGCGAATCCCCACGAAAAACGAGGACTCCATATCAGGAAAAGCACGACAGGCAGTACAACCGTCGCGGTGACAATTCTTAAGAGGATACGTTGTGTCTTACTGCTCATTTGGAACGCGTGCGGCCCCCGAAACGACGTTGGCGCGACTGAAACTCTGCGATGGCTTCGTATAAATGCTCCTTGCGGAAATCCGGCCAAAGCGTAGGGGTTACATATATTTCCGCATAGGAAAGCTGCCAAAGCATAAAGTTACTGATACGCATTTCTCCGCTAGTGCGAATAAGTAAATCGACATCCGGAAACCTGGGCTCGTATAAGTACTGTGAAAATACGTTTTCATCTATTTGCTGAGGCGTCAACCTACCGGCTTGAACTTCCTCGGCTATTTTCCGCGAGGCATCGACGATCTCCGCCCGAGCCCCGTAGTTCAAAGCCACCAACACCGTCATGGATTTGTTTGCAGCGGTCCGTTCCATAGCATATTCCAAATCTTGACGTGCCTTACTCGGAAGGGCATCGAGTCTTCCTATGGCGCGAATGCGTATATCTTGTTGGTGAATCTCTTCCAGTTCGAGTGCGATATACTTGCTCAACAAACGAAATAATGTGCTAATCTCCGTTTTGGAACGCCGCCAGTTTTCGGTGGAAAACGCATAGAGTGTTAGGGCTTCCACTTTGCCCAATTCGCGACATGCCTCAATCACGGCGCGGACGCTTTTGGCGCCGGCTTCATGACCTGCCGCACGGCTGACGCCATGAAGACGAGCCCATCTGCTGTTACCGTCCATAATGATGGCGATATGACGAGGTATACGTTGTTGATCCAGACGGGCTACCTTCATGCACGGCCTCTATCCATGAGAAAACACGTTTATAAAAAAGAACCGCGGATGAAGCACATGATGCCATTCCGCGGGAAGTGATCACTCAAAAAACGCAGGAGCCACGCGTATCATACCTCCATGACCTCTGCTTCTTTTTTCTTAAGGACGTCTTCGACCTTTTCGATATAGTCATCGGTCAGTTTCTGCAAATCTCCCGTGATCTTATGGGCTTCATCCTCGGGGATTTTTCCGTCTTTCTGATCTTTTTTTACCGCATCCACCGCGTGACGTCGGACGTTTCGAATGGCAACCCGCGCTTCTTCTGCCAATTTCCCAAGTAACTTTACCAAGTCCTTCCTACGCTCCTCCGTCAAGGGAGGAATAGGAATCCGCACTACGCGCCCGTCATTGGAAGGTGTCAGATCTAAGGGCGACGCTAAAATAGCCTTTTCGATAGCGCCGATCTGTGTTTTGTCCCAGGGTGTGATGACCAGCAGTCGGGGTTCCGGTGCTGTCACCGTGGCGATCTGGTTGAGTTTCATCTTGGTGCCATACATTTCCACTTCGACCACGTCCAACAAACCGATAGACGCGCGTCCTGTTCGGATGGTGCTCAGCTCATGTTTGAAAGCCTCAACGGCTTTCTCCATTTTGGCGCGTGCCTCTTTCATTACGGGGTGTTCCATCGGTCAGTCTCCTCTCACGATTGTCCCGATTGGTTCTCCTTGCAATGCTTTAATAATACTACCCGGCTTGGTCAGATTAAAGACCAGAATGGGCAGGTTATTCTCCCGGCATAGCGAAATGGCGGTGGCATCCATAACCCCGAGGTTTTTCGCCAAGGCATCTGTAAAAGTGATTTCGTCGTATTTTCTTGCGGTTGGGTTCTTCATCGGATCCGAATCAAACACGCCATCTACGCGCGTGGCTTTGAACAAAATATCGGCACCGATTTCATTTGCGCGCAACGCGGCGGCTGTATCGGTCGTGAAAAACGGATTGCCGGTGCCCGCACCAAAAATGACGACACGGCGCTTTTCCAAATGACGCAGAGCTCGACGACGAATGTAAGGCTCTGCAACGGGACGCATTTCGATAGCCGTCATCACGCGAGTTGCCACGCCTTTATCTTCCAAACACGCTTGAATGGCTAATGCATTAATTACGGTCGCCAACATCCCCATGTAGTCTCCCGTCGGCCGATCCGGACCGCCGGCAAACCCTTGAGCGCCGCGAAAAATATTCCCACCACCAACGACCAAACCGATTGAGGTACCCATCCGATGAGCCTCAGCAATCTCGTTGCAAAATCGGTCGACGGTTTCAAAATCTATTGTTGTTTGGCGCTTAGGCCCCATGAGGGCTTCCCCACTCAGTTTAAGTACAATACGCCGATATACCGCGGCGGCCATCGGAAACCCTCCCTATTTCGTTGTACAGCGGGAAACCTATAGAGAATTACAGGCTTTCCCCGCGTTCCCAACGGACGAAACGACGAACGGCGATTTTCTCGCCTAGTTTACCACTGAGTTCGCGGATGAGTTGGTCGATCGTGACATTGGGGTCCTTTACGAAGGGCTGATCCAACAGACAAACCTGTTGATACCACTTCGACAATTTCCCCTGGGCTATCTTTTCACACACGGGAGCCGGTTTGCCGGTCTCGGCAGCCTGTTTGCGATAGATCTCCAGCTCGGCTTCCACGGCTTCTGCAGGCACATCTTCGCGTTTCACCCATTTGGGATTTGCCGAACAAATGTGCAGGCACAAATCTTTGCATAGGGTCTGAAACGCTTCGCCGCGAGCCACAAAATCGGTCTCGCAATTGACTTCCGCCAACACGCCATATTTGCCGTTCATGTGCACGTAAGCGACCACAGCACCTTCTTTTGCGGCACGGTCTTCGCGCTTGGCGGAACTGGCGATGCCCTTCTCGCGCAACCATACAACTGCCTTTTCAAAATCGCCTTGGGTTGCTGCAAGGGCTTCTTTGCAATCCATCATCCCTGCACCCGTGGCTTCTCTCAATGCTTTCACGTCTTTTGCTGATATTTCCATGTGTTTACTCCTCAAAGTCCGATTCAAACTTGTCTTCTGTTTCGTCTTCGCCTGCTTGAACAGTCGCCATGGCTTCTTCGGCATGTTGCGGTTCTGTATCAGGTTCTCCCACTCGTCTGCTATCGGTCTTTTGCCGCAAGGACTGACCTTCCAGTGCGGCGTTTGCGATCACCGAACAGTAGAGAGTAACCGCGCGAATCGCATCGTCATTACCAGGTATGGGAACGGGTACCGCTTCCGGATCTGCATTGGTATCCACGATACCGATGCAAGGAATTCCCATTCGTTCCGCCTCACGCACTGCAATCGCCTCTTTCTTAGTATCTATCACAAAAAGAACGCCCGGCAGCCGCGGCATGGTCTTAATGCCGCTCAAGTTTTTCTCGAGCTTCACCTTTTGTTTACGAATACGAGAGGCTTCCTTTTTGCTGAGGGCATCCAGTTTCCCGCTGGACTCCATCTCTTCAAGCTCCAGCAAGCGTCTGACGCTGCGCTGTATCGTAGAAAAGTTCGTCAACGTGCCGCCCAGCCACCGGTTGTTGACATAATACATGCCGCACCGTTGTGCCTCACGCGCAACCACTTCTTGGGCCTGCTTCTTTGTCCCGACAAACAGGACGTCCTGCCCAGATGCCACCAGGTCACGCGTCAATTCATAAGCACGGATCAATTGGCGGTAGGTTTGTTTTAAGTCGATAATGTAGATCCCGTTTCGTTGTCCAAAAATGTATTTGTTCATTTTGGGATTCCAACGACGGGTTTGGTGACCGAAATGGACACCGGCCTCTAACAACTCACGAATAGTCACGACAGGCATACAGTATTCTCCTTTGGGTTTTGCCTCGGGGCTCCACGATCGACCCGCACCGGCGGGCACCCGAATCGTTTCTTTGACGGGACCCCAGTGTAATTAGTAACCAGACAAGTGTAGCACGAACTGCAAGCCAAAGACAAATGAATGGGTAAGTCCAAATGGGCAGATTTAGGCATCTGGGAATCCCGGTGTCTCCGGGGATACCGTCGTCGGCACAGTATGCCCTCATGCGCCTTGCGCCCACGCTGTCATTGCGGGGAGTGCCGTCAGGTGCGACGCGGCAATCCCTCGGGGTTCGGAGATAGCCCGCGGCTCCGCACGGCGCCCTCTTGCGCTACGCGGTCAAGCGGATTGCTTAGGCGCGTCAGGGACGCGCTCCTCGCAATGACAACCGGGAGGCGAGATGACAAAAGAGGGCGAGGCAATGCCCCGGCATCGCAGGGTAACACCAGGAATTAGGGACTTAAAATCTCTGCCCATCACTTGTACGAGAAACTTAATCCAGACCCCGGCGCCGAAAAAGAAAAAAGGCAGCCACCTGTGCGCGACTGCCTTCTTGACTCCTGTCGTTATGGACTAGTAACGGGACGAATAGTTGCCGCGTGGACGGCGCTCTTCGCGTGCACGCGCTTCGTTCACGGTCAACGTACGCCCTTGAAGGGTCGAGCCGTTAAGTTCCGTGATCGCGGTGCGGGCTTCCGAATCATTCGCCATCTCAACGAACCCAAAACCACGGGAACGTCCGGTCTGACGGTCTTCGACTACCCTAGCGTCTCTCACTTGCCCGAAGCGTTCAAATGCCTCGCGAAGCTGGTCGCTGTCCGTGTCATAAGACAAATTGCCTACGTAGATGTTCATTTCCTTCTTTCCTTTCACATCGTGAAATACGGAGAGTGTTCCTCAGTGTGGGCTGGTAACCGGACCTAGGCAAGCATGAGACCAAAGAAGGCAAACATCACGCGGCGGGATCGGATACTGTACTCGGACTGATTCACACAAACTCCAAAAACCAATTGTGCACCCATTGCACAAAAAGGACTGTACCACAAATTGCGACGAAAAGCAATTCTTTTTTTCTTTTATCGTCAAAGTGGCATTTTCTGAAGACACCCTTGGACAATGCGAAAGACCCCCACGAACATTCAAGCTTGCCCATCCAAAGCCTTTGTTGAGATTTCAGTATCCCACTTGTTTCAAGATGTTGAAAAATTATAATACAATTGTTCTGATATCTATTGCGGGAGTATGATACATCGATAATATTTTGCTGGACAGTTTGAACTCCTTTGCTATGAAGAACTAGCGAGGCTGACGGTGGCAAAGCCCAGAGAACGACGAAAAAGACCCACAATTCAAGACGTGGCGCGCCGAGCGGGCGTTACGACCTCTACAGTCTCCCGCATTTTGAATAAGCGGGAGATGGCGTTTCCTATCGCGGAAGAAACAAAACAGCGTGTTTTGGATGCGGTCAAGGAACTGGGATACCGTCCCAATCGTTTGGCACGTAGCCTTGCGTTGTCCAAGACATATGTAATCGGCGTTTCCTTCCCTATCACGGAACCCTCCGGCCAACTGGAACATCAAGAAGCTACCTGGTTGGCTATTGGCTCGTTGATCTCAGGCATTCAACACGTGACACAGATGGAAGGATATGAAGTTCATATTTTTAACCGAATCGAGCATGACTATCCCCACTCGAATCCTCCTCGTGAGTTTTGCCCCGATTTTATTGACGGCTTGATCTACGTGGAACCTAATCCACGTTATGACCATTATTCGGAAATTGCGGCAACCGGCGTTCCCCTGGTCACGATCGGTCCCAGTCCCTTGGAACCGCCAGGTTTTGCAGCAACCGCTGATGATCGCTTCGAGATATACCGCCTGACGAAGGCTTTAATTGCGAAGGGCCATCACCGTATCGCTCTGTTTCTTTGCACTCCTAATGAACCGCCCTTAGATTGTCTCCTACGCATGGAGGGGTATCGAACCGCCTTGCAAGAAGAAGGCATACCCTTTGACCCGGCCCTGATGCCCCGAGATTGCATAGGTCTCGTATCTACTCGGGAGCTTGTCAAACGTCTGTTTAACGTTTGGCCTCGTCCTACAGCCATGATAATCGGAAGACCCGAGGTGGCACATTACTTCCTGGAATTTGCGCAAGAAAAAGGCTTAGAGTGTCCCCGTGATGTCGAATTTATCGTGCTCGGAGATGACCCCACATTCGCATATCGAAAACCCAGTTTGACGACATTAAAAGTGCAGTATATCCAACTCGGCGAAGCGGCAGCCCGTCTGGTGTTAGACATAGTAGAAGGCAAAACAAAAGAGCCGAAACGCGTGATTGTTCCTTGGCAGTTCATACAGCGGGAGTCATGTGTTTTGGGAGAACTTTTCGACAGAAACTCGAATGGGAAGGAGAATCAATCTAACGTAAAAACGCTGTAATCGCGTAAGAGGCTTCCACGTGCCGTTTGTCTGAAAGAAGAATCAAGGAACAGGTAAGGAGACCGACGAAATCCATACGCAAATGGTTTTGTACGCTTTATAATACAAGACCTACGCAGAGAGAAACCCGCAATGTTTATGAAGTATACGCCCTTTATTGTCTTCTTTCTCTCGTTAGTTCCGATACAGGTACACGCGCAACCAGCGAAATCACCCTCTGAAGAAGTACTTCGTGGCAGAGCTTCTATTTCCCCTTCGCTCGTCCGTCTGGACCCCCAAGAAAAACAGAAATTCAAGATCATTCTCAAAGCCAAACGGCTACAGGGAGCCGATGTTGCGCATTCGGTAAAATGGTCTGTAAACGATGTGCTCGGAGGCAACGAAGAAGTTGGAACCATTACAGAGGACGGCCTTTATACAGCCCCTGCCGTACCACCGGTCCCGCGAGAAGTCCACATCGTGGCTGACGTGGAGGGAGTTGAAAACCGATTTTTGTTCGCGACGGTTGTTATCAATGCGCCCGGACAACCCTATGAGATGGTCTCTTCCTGGTTTGAACCCAAGGGCAAGTCCCGGTTATTGGTAGACCCCCATTGCCTCTGTCTGGACAAAGATGGAAACCTGATTATTGCAGATTACAATGGTTCCCGAGTTTTACGATTTACGCCAGAGGGGAAATATCTCGGGGATATTGGTCGCGGCACCGGTGAGAAACCGGGAATGGTCAAACTACCCCGGGTTGTCCAAATGGATGCCGCAGGGCGGATCTTCGTTAGCGACCAAAAAAGCGACAAGCCGCGCATTCAGGTATTTACGCCGGAAGGCGACTTCCTTTACGCTTTTGCTGAGAAGGGGATACGACCGGGACAGATGCTACGCGCTCATGGCATGGTATTCGATTCCAAGGGTTTTTTGTATGTAGTTGATGTCGATACGATGCGCATCAATGTCTATGAACCTGCAACAGGTAAATTTGTAAGACGCTGGGGAAAGGACGGAAGTGCCACAGGGGAGTTCAATGCCCCTCATGGAATTGCTATCGATCGGAATGACGACATCTTTGTGGTGGGTTATTACGGTCCTTGTCAAAAATTTACCGCTGACGGGAAATTCCTGTTTGATTTTGCTTATCCCGATCCACCCGACGGCGCAGTCTACTTTCACAGCATTGCTTCAGACCGTTGGGGTAATGTCTATCTTACAGTGCGGGGGGCGGCGGGATATGGCGGTGCGATCGAAGACAACGAAGGTAGAAAAGTCAGCATCATGAAATTTAATAACAACGGGGACCACATCTGTAATTTGACGTTGAAAGTAAAGGCGCATAGTGAGAATTGGGCAACAATTGATGAACAAGGAAAGGTCTACGCGATTTTTCAAAGCAACGAAGAATTGGGCGTACAAGTGTTTGAACCACGATAATTCTCATAACGTATCAGGGGAGTGCTCCCAATGACAAAAAGGGTCTTTGTGTTGAGAATGACAGCCTTGCTGCTTGTGGTGATTCCATCGTTTGCCTGGGGACAAGACAAAACATCAAAACCCCGTGCAACGATTCGCCCCTCTTTAGTCCGGCTTACTGCCAACTCCACGCAGCCTTTCAAAATCGTCCTCGAGCCTCAACGCCTCCGGAGTGCCCGGGTAGCCCAAAAGGTCCGTTGGAACGTGAACGGTATTCCGGGCGGTAATGCCCAAATCGGTACCATTGATGCCTCGGGTATCTATCACGCGCCGGCGAAAAGTCCAAGAGCCGCCGAAATACACATCGGGGCGGAAGTGGAAGAAGCAGAGAATCAATTGCTCTGGGCAACTGTAATATTGGGCGATAAAGAGCCCTCTTATCATCTCGCACGCCGGTGGCGCAGCGACGTAAATGAAGAATGGGGTATCCAGAAACCCCTGGGATTTGCACTCGATGCCAACGACACGCTGCTTCTCGCGGATACAAAGAAAAACGTTGTCGTTCGCTTTACACGAGATGGACGTTTCCTCCACAAAGTGGGCGCAGGAACAGGAAACAAGCCCGGCTACTTCATGGATGTCCGTGACATTACTGTTGACAACGAAGGCAAAATCTTTGTTAGCGACGAACGCACAGGTCCCCCTCGCATTCAGGTGTTCGACCCGCAAGGAAACTACCTTTATGCTTTCGGTCAAAAAGGCGCAGGACCCGGCCAGCTCTTTCGGACGGGCGGCATGATGTTTTCAGCGAGTGGAATTCTTTTTGTTGTTGATATTGATACCATGCGTATCAACCAGTACGAGAAGTCGGGTAATTTCCTCGGAACGTGGGATGACGACGGGGAGCACCTTGGACAATTAAACGCTCCGTACGGAGTTTTTGTTGATAGGAATGGCGACGTGTTCGTTGCAGGATATTACGGTCCCTGCCAGAAATTCTCGCAGAACGGTGTTTTTCTCTCCGCCTTCGCTTCGCCTGATCCGCCCGAAGGACCGGTGGGATTTCAAAGCATCTCAGGAGATCGGTGGGGCAATGTCTATCTTGCCGCCAGGCTGGATGGGGAATCTCCCGGTGACTTCGACCCGGAGCACGGTAAAAAAGTCTTCATCTATAAATATAACAATAACGGCGACTTTATCACGCGTTTTCCTCTTCCCCAGGGTGAACTGGGTGAAACCCGCATGGCAGTTGACGAACAAGATCAGCTCTACGTGGTATTTCAGCGGAAAAATGAAGCCGGTGTGGAAATATACTCGCAGCGGTAACTGCGGTTGAACTATTACCCATCGTAACAAATGCACAGTTTCCCTTGTCGAATTTTTGAATGTCCGGAATTGTTTTGGTAGCTTATAGAAGCGGCGATAACTGGCGCTCACCCCAACCCACAGCCACGACGAACCGTTTATTGGAATACGCCGCTTTGCTGGGATTTGGGTGATAAGCACGCGGAGGGCGAGAAAATGCCGAAAATTCTTGTACTGGATGGACTGAGTGAAGAAGGAATTGAGATTTTCCGACAAGCACCTGGCTTTGAAGTTGACGTAAAACCACCCCAGAAGCCTGAAGAGCTTGCTGCGATTATAAACGAATACGACGGGTTGGTCGTTCGAAGTGCCACAAAAGTCACGGCAGCAGCGCTCGAAAAAGCGAACCGGCTTCGCGTGATCGGCAGAGCGGGCGCCGGTACAGATAATATCGACAAAGACGCCGCGACAAAGAAGGGCATTGTTGTTATGAACACGCCCGGCGGCAATACCATTTCCACTTGCGAACACACGTTTGCCTTGATGTTTGCGCTGTTGCGCAAGATTCCTGCGGCACACGCCTCGATGATGGCGGGAAAATGGGACCGCAAAAGTTTCATGGGAACAGAGGTTAAAGGCAAGACTCTGGGAATCATTGGCGTGGGTCGAATCGGCGGCGAGGTAGCAAAGCGCGCTATCGCGTTTGAAATGAAAGTGATCGCTTACGACCCTATCCTTACAAAACTCAAAGCGGAGGCGCTCGGCGTAGAACTCGTTGATTTAGACGAGTTGTTTTCCCGCGCTGACATCATCACAATTCACGCGCCGAAAACAGACAAAACGATGAACCTGATCAACGCCGAAACGTTCAAAAAAATGAAGCCTACGGTTCGCATCATCAATGCGGCACGAGGGGGAATTGTAAACGAGAACGACCTTGCTGAAGCCCTAAAACAGAAAAAAATCGCGGGAGCGGCACTTGATGTGTATACATCCGAGCCGTTCCAGAATAATCCCTTCCTCGGGCTAGATAATATTGTCATGACCCCACATTTGGCTGCCTCAACCGACGAGGCTCAACTCACGGTTGCGATTGACATTGCCAAACAGATGGTGGATTATTTGACCACGGGCGCCATTGTGAACGCGGTGAATGTGCCAAGCCTTGACAGCGAAACCAGAAACAAACTGCAACCTTTGATCTATCTCGCAGAGCGGTTAGGACGTTTTCAATCGCTGTTCGTAAAGGGAAAACCTACGGCAATCGAAATTGAGTACGCCGGCGACATCGGCGTGAACGATACCTACCCGATTACGGCGAGCGCTCTCAAAGGATTTCTGGAACCCCTTGTCGAGACCGTGAACATTGTGAGCGCGCCGAGTTACCTTGAAGAATACGGCATCCGCTACAGCGAAGTGCGTAGCCCACAGCCGACGGACTATGCGTTCAGTATGACGCTAAAAGTCACTACGGATGAAGAAGAGCACCGTGTAGCTGGAACACTATTTGGTCACAAGAAGGACCCGAGGATCTGTGTGATCGACCATACCCGCGTTGACGTACGTCCTGAAGGCCATATTTTGGTGTGTTTCAATGAGGATAAACCCCTCATCATTGGCCGAGTCGCTACTATTATCGGCGAAGCGGGTGTCAACATCGCGGATATGACGTTGGGTCGAGATGAGCGCGGAGGCAGGGCAGCAACAGTATTGAACCTCGATGCACCCCTTACCGAGGAGATACTTGAAAAAATCAGAAAGGTTCCTTACGTCAACCAAGCACGGCTTGTTTGTTTGAACGGTTAATTAACGCAACTATTTGGGTTGCGCTCTTTTAACTAACAAAAACATCTGATTTTTGAGAAAAACATATGGCGTCTGCCTTGAGAAACGCTCGAGGAACATAGCCGTTATTAAAGACGCGATGGGCTATTTCGTTCTATTTTCCGGAAAAAATGTTGAGGACTATGTTACGAATTTGACGAGTCTTTCTTAGAAAAGGAGGCGTTGTGAGTTCTTACAAACATATCCGCGTACCTGAGGGCGAAAAACTTGAGGTCGGTGTTAACGGGGCATTAAAGATCCCGCAAAAACCTATCATTGCTTTTATTGAGGGTGACGGCACGGGACCGGACATTTGGCGGGCTTCGCGCATGATCTTTGATGCTGCGGTGCAGCATTGCTATGGTGGCGAACGCTCGATTGCGTGGATGGAGGTCTTTGCGGGAGAAAAGGCAAATGCCTTGATGGGCACCTACTTGCCCGATGAAACGGTCGAGGCAATCCGAGAATATCGAGTTGCGATCAAGGGACCCTTGACGACTCCGGTAGGCGGTGGGTTTCGGAGCCTAAATGTGACTTTAAGACAAACCCTAGACCTTTTCGCCTGTGTCCGGCCTGTTCGGTGGTTTGAAGGGGTCCCTAGTCCCGTACGCGAGCCCCAGAATGTGGACATGGTAATCTTCCGCGAGAACACCGAAGACGTGTATTCCGGTCTGGAGTTGGAAGCGGGCACCCCTCAGGCTCAGGAGTTCATCCGATTTGCCAAAGAAAAGTTCAATTGGAATATTCGTCCGGACTCCGGTATAGGTGTCAAGCCAATCAGTGCCAGCGGTTCCAAACGGTTGATTCGCGCTGCCATCCGCTATGCGCTCCAACACAATCGCAAGAGCGTTACCCTTGTTCACAAAGGGAATATCATGAAGTATACGGAAGGGGCGTTTAGAAAATATGGCTATGAACTTGTTCGGGAAGAGTTCTCCGACAAAGCCGTCGGCTGGGAGGATTGTAACGGCAATCCGAACGGAAAACTTTTAGTAAAGGATGCCATCGCGGATATCTTTTTGCAGCAGATTCTCACACGTCCCAAAGAATTCGACGTCATTGCCACCATGAATCTGAACGGCGACTACATCAGCGACGCGCTAGCTGCCCAAGTAGGAGGCATTGGCATTGCCCCAGGCGCGAACATCAATTACGAGACAGGAGCGGCTGTCTTTGAAGCGACCCATGGTACCGCTCCGAAATATGCCAATCTGGATAAGGTCAATCCCAGCAGCGTCGTGCTCTCCGGTGTCATGATGTTCGAACATATCGGCTGGAACGAAGTGGCGGACGCCATTCTGAATGCACTGGTTCGCACGTTCCAAGCAAAAATCGTGACGTATGACTTTGCCCGTCTGATGGATGGCGCAAAAGAAGTCCGTTGTAGTGAATTCGCACAAGCAGTAGTGGAACGGCTAAAATAAGTCGCTCAAAGGACATCAAACATTTTTTGGATTAAGACTGTGCGGGAATGTCGGAGCCTCTCATGGACTAATGCTTAGACACCTGAGAAGAGAATGACGATTACGACAGCGTGTGCCAGGAGGAAAAAACTATGTTTCGCGGCGCCATAACAGCTTTGGTCACACCCTTTAAACCCAATTTTGATGTGGACTTTGACGCCTATGGGCGTCTGGTAGATTTTCAGATCGAACAAGGTATTGACGGAATCGTGCCCTGTGGTTGCACTGGCGAAGCCGCAACCTTGAGCCATGAAGAACAAATTCAGTGTATACGGTTTGTTATAGAGCGTGTGGCAGGTAGAGTCCCAGTTATCGCCGGCACAGGCTCGAACAGCACGCGGGAAGCGCTCGCTTTGACCAAAGCCGCCAAAGAAGCGGGCGCTGATGCTGCGTTGCTCATTACGCCGTATTACAACAAACCCACCCCAGAAGGGCAGATAGCGCATTACACTGCGGTGGCGGAAGCAGTAGACATCCCCATCGTCCTGTACAATGTGCCCAGTAGAACGGGCACAAACATGCTGCCCGAGACTGTCGCGACCCTTTCTCGCAAGAAAAACATCGTTGCCGTGAAGGAAGCGGGTGGTAGTGTTGATCAAGTGTCCCAGATCCGTAAGATATGTTCTATCACCGTTTTGTCGGGTGATGACAGCCTGACCCTACCGATGATGGCGGTCGGGGCAACGGGCGTGATTTCCGTAGCTTCTAACGTGGTTCCAGGCAAAGTTGCGGCACTTTGTGCTTCATTTGAAAAAGGCGACCTGGCAGGCGCCCAGCGGATCCACTATGAACTTTTGCCCTTATTCAAAGGACTGTTTTTGGAGACGAACCCCATGCCGGTAAAAGCGGCACTTGCCAAGATGGGGCTGATCCAAAACGTGCTGCGCTTGCCCCTGACCCCCATGCGTGCAGAGCCGTTTGCCAAACTCGAGGCTATCTTGAAGGAGTTGGGCTTGTGAATCTTTGTGTTGCGGGCGCTTGCGGCAGAATGGGCAGGAGGATCCTGGAACTTGCTGCCGCATCAGATGACATTACGATCGTCGGGGCGTTGGAAGCCGTTTCGTTTGCCGGAACAGAAATCATTTGCGGCGGGGAAAGCGGCAAGACCATTCGTTTATCTGTCACAGACGATGCCGTAGTCGCGTTAAAAGAGGCACAGGTTCTTGTTGATTTCAGCACGCCGGAAGCCTGCATTCGTAATGTACAACTCGCTGCAGAACGCAACATAGCCGCTGTGGTAGGCACAACCGGTATCCCCGAGGCGGGACATCAAGCGCTAAAATCGTACGCCAAGCGTATCCCGATCGTCTTTGCGCCAAATATGAGCGTAGGCATGAATCTGCTGTTCAAACTGGTAAAAGAAGCAGCCGCTGTCTTGGGGCTGGATTACAATGTGGAGATCGTAGAGATTCATCACAACCAAAAGAAAGACAGCCCAAGCGGATCCGCTATTCGATTGGCTGAGAACGCCGCCGCGGCGCTCGGAGTAAGTTACACCGAAAACTGTGTTCACGGAAGACAGGGTATTGTCGGGGCACGCCCCAAAAAGGAACTGGGCATGCATGCCGTCCGTGGGGGTGACGTCACGGGCGACCACACGGTCCTTTTCCTCGGGAAAGGAGAACGACTGGAATTGACCCATCGGGCACACAGCCGCGATACGTTTGCCTCGGGAGCGTTGCGTGCCGCAAGGTTTGTCTTGACAGCTTCCCCCGGCCTGTATGATATGCAAGACGTACTGGGACTGCGGTGAGGCTCTTTCAACAAGGAGCCAGCCGACGCATAATCTTGGGTGAAAATAGCACTACGAAACTTCACTATCCGCATCTTTCGCCGAGTTGCTAAACACTTCCTCATGGATTCCCCCTAGAAAGTCTGTCATGCCATTCCTAACGCCGTACACAAGAACACCCACACAAAGGGAATGATAATCTTTTCCTTATCGATCCTTACCACACTTCTCTTCTTCGAAAGACGCATTCCACCGAGGCCATCACGCGCGCTCGACGTCGTCCTTGGCGAGAACTCCCCCTTTCCACCCAATGCCCGCTGTCATTGCGAGGAGCGAGTCTTCAAAGCGACGAAGCAATCCCCTTACCCGCGTGGCGCAAGAGGGCGTAATCCGGAGACGACGCCAACTCCGAATTCCCCAAGGGGATTGCCACGTCGTGCCTAACGGCACTCCTCGCAATGACAGGGGGCGGGCAATACCGCAATAGGACGACGTAGTACGGAAAAACAAGTAATTTCAAATATTCAAGAGGTTCGTAAACGGCTCCATCATACTTCGGGGTGCCATACGGCGGTGCCTTTCTCTTAAGGGCGTTCATGGAAAGTCCTGTCTTCCGCACCTCATCCAACATAACAAAAAGTGCAAAAGTACTGGCCGAATACAAATCATTGAATGTAGGATACGGCTTTGATAGACTTAAATCCCGTTGGGAAACGGGACTGCAGTTCGCGTACCCATCCCCACAATCATCGCATAAAGGTTCGTCAGACTTTAAAGGGATATTCTTTGTAACGATGAAACAAACGGTTCTTGCAGTGATTCCTGCGCGTTATGCTTCCACAAGATTTCCGGGCAAAATCATCGCGCCGTTGGCGGGGAAACCTTTGGTTTATCACGTATACGAGCGCGCGCGTCAGGCAAAACTTGTCTCGGACGTGGTTATTGCTACAGATGACAACAAGGTAGTGGAGGCGCTACGGCCTTTTAATGCCCCTGTTATGATGACTCGTGCCGACCACGCCTCAGGAACGGATAGAATTGCCGAAGTAGCTTCGGCGCGACCTTGCGATATCGTAGTTAATGTGCAAGGGGACGAACCTCTGATTGACCCAAGAACGATAGATGCAGTCATCGAACCGCTGCTGGCTGATCCCACATTGCCAATGGCAACGGCGAAAGCCTTGATAACAAACCCGGAAATGGTACACAACCCGAATGTGGTAAAAGTGGTTTGCGACCAAAAAGGACGGGCATTGTATTTTTCCCGATCCCCCATCCCTTATATCCGCGACGAATCCACACGGCAGAAATCACCCCAGTGTTATTTCGTTCACATCGGGTTGTATGTGTATCGCAAAGATTTCTTGTTGCAGTATGCTCAATGGAAACCAACAACGCTGGAAGAATTAGAAAGACTGGAACAATTGCGGGTCTTGGAACACGGATATCCCATTGCCGTGGTCGAAACTCAATATCAAAGTGTCGGCGTAGATACACCGGAAGATCTGGAGCGCGTCAGCGCATTGCTAGCGGGGAAATAAGTCATGGATAAAGTCCCGAGGTATGTTTTCGTAACAGGCGGGGTGGTGTCTTCGGTCGGAAAAGGTATTGTGGCAGCTAGTCTGGGCATGTTATTGGAATCGCGCGGGCTTAAGATTGCCATGATGAAATTTGACCCGTATATCAACGTCGATCCGGGTACGATGAATCCCTATGAGCATGGCGAAGTCTTTGTCACAGATGATGGCGCGGAAACCGACTTAGATCTGGGACATTACCAACGTTTCACCCATGCGAAGATCTCGCAGAAAAGCAATGTCACAGCGGGAAGCGTCTACAATGCCGTCATTCAAAAGGAACGGCGTGGGGAGTATTTGGGCAAAACCGTCCAAGTCATCCCGCATATCACAGATGAAATCAAAGCACGCATTCGGATGCTCACCGCAGAACCGGAAGACGAAGCGGATGTCGCTATTATTGAAGTGGGCGGCACTGTCGGCGACATTGAGAGTCTTCCTTTTCTCGAAGCAATACGACAATACCATCTTGATATTTCGCCCGTACCCTGTTGTTTCGTTCACGTTACCTTGCTTCCCTTTATTGCCGCGGCGGGCGAACTAAAAACCAAACCGACGCAACACAGCGTTCGTGCGCTGCGTGACATAGGTATCTTCCCGAACGTCATCATATGCCGCAGTGGAACCCACTCGCTGAGCCCGGAGCATCGTCGTAAAATCGCTATGTTTTGCAACGTGACGGAGGATGCCATCATCGGTGCGGAAGACATCTCTCCGGTATATGCCATCCCGCTAAATTTCCGGCGACAACATTTTGATGATATTGTCTTGCGTGTCTTACAGCTCGATGCGCCCGAGGGTGACCTTACCGCGTGGTGTCAAATGTTGGATCGCATGAAGAACCCTCGATACGAGGTACGAATCGCTGCCGTCGGCAAGTACATTGCGCATGATGATGCCTACAAAAGTATCAATGAGGCTTTTGCTCACGCCGGAATCGCTAATGACTGCAAGGTACACTTACAATGGATTGATTCGGAGCAGTTTGAAAACGGCGTATCGCCGGAAGACGTTCTCAAAGATTTTGATGGCGTGTTGATAGGGCCCGGCTTTGGGAAACGAGGTATTGAGGGTAAAATCCGCGCCGTCCAATATGTCCGAGAAAAACGGGTGCCCTTCTTGGGTATTTGTCTCGGCATGCAAATCGCCATTATTGAAATTGCGCGCAATTGCCTGGGCTTGAAAAAAGCCAATAGCACGGAGTTTGATCCGGATACTCCCGATCCGGTTATCTGTCTTTTGACAGAACAGCAAGGAATCAAAGAGATGGGCGGCACAATGAGATTAGGCGCCTATCGCTGTGTATTAAAACCAGGGACGTTGGCACATCAAGCATACAAGAGAGACATCATTTTTGAACGTCATCGACATCGATACGAGTTTAACAATGCCTATCGGTCCCGTATGGAACAAGAGGCGGGGCTGGTAGTCAGCGGAGTCCATCCGCGCACAGACCACGAATTAGTGGAAATTTCTGAATTGCGGGACCATCCTTGGTTTTGCGCATCCCAGTTCCATCCGGAGTTTACCAGCACACCCATGCGGCCACAACCCTTGTTCACGGCATTCATAAAAGCGGCACTGGAACGAAAAATAAGCTCAAATCACGCGTAACGAACATTTGTCCACATTAGTGAACGGGCAACGTTGGGCGCCACTTACTGGGGCATGTTTTGTTGGTCGAAAATTGACTTGGGACCCGAACCACCGTACGCAGCGGGATCGGGGAGCTTTTTCTCATAAATCTCGACTTGGTTTTCTTCGCGAAGTTTCTTGATCAGTTTGGCATATAAGATAATAGGTTTCAGGTCTTCTTTTGCTTGCTCAAAGGTTTTTGGCGTAGGCGGCGCACTCTCCAAAATCTTACAAACCAAGAAGGAATCAGGTATCGGCTCAGAAACCGTTTCGCCTGCCGCATTTTGTGACGCCCGTTCCCAGCCACGAATGAAAATAGGACCCACGACATCCCCCACCTTTGCCCCGGAAGCCTGTTGCCAAAAAGCCCCGTAGCGTTCGGCTTTACGCGGGTCGTTGTCCAAAACGGAGGAAATTGGTATGCCTTTCCCCGTCGCCGCAAATTCCGCCACGATGTTGCTGGGGCTCTCTCCCTTCGCCATCCGCTGTTGAACCTGAGCGGCGAGTGCACTTGCATCCGGCTGATCCACAGGAAACAGAATCCCCTCAAATTTCACCCGCTCAAAATGCAACAGGTCTTGCTTGCGCAATTCATATTCTTTTTGCAGTTCTTCATCAGTGACCGTAAGTTTGCCGCTGTCCATCTCTTCTTTCAGTCTGTACATCACGGCATATTCGCCCAGCATGTCCTTCTCGACTTTGTCGATGCGCATTTCACGCTCTTGCTCCAGCGAAGACCGATCCCCTTCGGAAATGCCAAGTTTTTCGGCATTTTGGATCATCGTAATGTACTTAGGATACATAGCATCAAAACGTTGCGCCGCCAGCTCGCGCGGCACTTGAATCTTCCCTTCTTGTTTCAACTGTTCTGCCAGCTTATTTTTGATCTGTTTGTCGATCATCTGTTCCAGCACGCGCAAAAGGTCGCCACGGCTCTTGATGAAGGGGCGTTCCTCCGGCAACATCTCGCGAAGCGTACGTTTCAGGTCTTCGCGCCGTATCACACCGTCTTTCATGCGCGCGACCACAATACGATCTGCATCGGAAAGCCACCCACAGCCCACGGCGGTCAACACCAAACACACTAACACGCACGTTGCTATCATCTTGAATAGATAAATACGCATATGTTTTTCCTTATCAGACTACTCAGTTTGACAAGCAGTGTAACATGATACGGTTCTCAGGGCAATACGACCGCAATCGGTGATAATCAAAAAAGTAGCAAGTTAACCTCCGGAAATTACTGTATTCGTTCCGCCTCTGAAATTACAAACGCCCGAAGCCTCTCATGCATAAGCCTATTGCAAGTAGTCGTTTTGCACGCGGAAGAGTGTCGCGTTGCCCTCTTGAGCGACAAGTTCGAGGCATTCGAGCTCTTGTAACTCTTCGTAAACAGGCTCCGGGATTGGGTCAGAAGCCGGGCAGAATACGTAGTCGACTTGCCATTGCCGCACAAATTCACGACGGAAGTCGGCATCCGACGAATCGGAAAAGAATCGGTCCAGTTGGGGCCCCAAAACGGTCCAGGGTTGGTCAGACAAATCGATAGCGCCCATACCGCCGAGAACGGACATTCCCTCACGCAACGCGATAACATCGCTAAATCGCTTGGTGGTCAACACTCTTCCCGACGGTATTTTTTCTAGCACGTAGGCATCTTCCTCAGACATAACTTGGCACCTAATGGTACGAAACGAAGATGACCCATAGCATAAAGGACCTTGAAAACAAATCGCTCCGACCAAAAGTGAGGTGATTCCACATGTAAGAATAATACCTTGCAAGAACATGGCAACGCGGTTGTAACTAGACGCAAGTCTTGTTAGTCCGATCGCAGATAAAATCGCCAGAGAGGGACCCAGAAAAATCATCAGACGCTGCGGTGTGAATTGCAAAAACCGTCCTCTTCCCCAAGCCGAGACCGCCACCGAAAGAAACACCAGCGCCCAAACCAGCACCCAACCTTCTTCCGAGGGCTCCCGTGTGACTTGTCGTCGCGGAGCAACAAGGATCGTCCCTGCCAAGAAACCCAGCAAAGCCGGATCTGACACCGAAACGGCCACTGCTGCATCCCGAGCTATTAGAAGATTTCCGTAATAGATTTGGTATAACAGAAACAGCGCGCTGAATGTGAGTAAATAGACAGAAGTTGCCGTCACCACGCGTTGAAAAGGGGGCGGTAAGTGACGATAGGAACCGCGAATCACATAAAGCAGAATACACACGTGAAAAAAACCTGCTGTGACGAACGGAGTAAGCCACATGTGTTGCTGAACACCCGCTAGGGCGTTCTCAAAAAAACGCGGGCTCATGCGCATAACAGCAAACGCCGCAAAACACCCCAAGAACACGCTCAAGCCATTTTGAACCGCATACCGCACTTTGAGTCCCAAATTCATATCTTGTCGCTGCAAGATATAGAGACAACCAATAAACCAGGTCGGTGGCCCAAATCGTTGGTTGAAAAAACTGCCCACAAAAAGCAAGGCAACAGAAAAAGCCATATGTCGGGAGCAGCGCAGTTGTAACGCCCGAACAAATGCCGTGAGACTTCCGAAACAAAAAGCGAGAGGAATGGTGTAATATAATCTGGGCATCAAAAGAACGGGGAACAAGCTGGGTCCCTCTATCAGCTCGTACATCGCAAAACGTCGGAAATACAACTCAAAACTCGGAGACGTTGTCCATCCTGCAAGATTCGCCACGACATAAGCAACGCCGCCCAGACCGCCCCCCAGGGTATACAAAACGAACGAGCGGTTGGCATAGCGCGGAAAAGTTGTCTGTAGGAATCGGTAAATCGTAATCAAAAAAAGAAAGGCGCCCACACCATTGATGAAGCCCAACCAGAGAAAAGGCGTAATGTGAAGACGATTTCCTAAGAAACCCCCGATACCGTACAGCCAGTAAAAGGGTTGAGCATAGTATCCGAGATACTGGGACCCGTGAACCGCAGCGTGCGTGGCGTAGGGAGAATGAAAACCGCTATCGAACATGTTCATCGCTAACAGAAAAATACCGGTGTCGGGGATGTGAAGTCCCGTAGGCACAGTACCTTTCGGCGGGAAAAAAGAAATCCACAAATGAGTGATGGGTTCAAAAGCTGATAGTAAAGCAATAATACACCAAATACCTAGAGGTATGCGATTGCGGCTAACCCCGCACGAATTGGTGCTTGTACAAATGTTCCGCTCAGTCATTTGTGCCACTCTTGGGATTGTCACTGACGAGAGACGAAATCATCCAGACCTCCGTGCGGTACCCTTTCCCCAAAGGGACACTTGCAAGCACCGGCGCGAAAAAAGTTAGAAGCGCTTGAAAAAGCGAGTTACCGCGTCCAGGCCAACCGCACAAAAGAATTTTCCAGACCCATTTCCACAACCATATGGGAGAGTTTTGTCGTGTCTGAATGACAAAATCTGACCGAGCCGTACCGCGAATACTTTCGATGACAGACTCCGTGTCCGGTAAGCCAAAGCGCGCATGTTCGTCAAACCAGACAAGGGTTTGCCCCGAAAAACGGAGATAGGCATGTTGGACAGCTTTTTCAGCTTCCTGAGCGCTTTCACCAGAAGGAAAGGCAAAACAAGCAAGCCCGTAACGGCTTACCATGTTGGCCATTTCACGCAACGCGGCATCTCGTTCCGAGGCGGGGATGTGTTCCAACGTGTCCACACATACCACGGCGTCAAACGTCTCCGGCAAAAAAGGCAAATGCGCCGCCTCTGCGACAACCACGGACACATGAGGCAACGCGCGCAGAGAACTTACTTCCTCCATCGAGCAATTTACGGCGATTACGGGACCCGAATAAAAACGCGCCAACCCGCAAGCATTGGCGCCCACCTCAAGAACCCGCCGCGGAGTCCTCATGGTGCGTTTGAAAAAAGAAGACAACTCTCTGGCAATGGGCACATAACGCATTGCCCAATCCGGGTATCCTCTCCCCTTCCGTTCCGCATAGCGACGCAAACATCGCCCGACATGATCAAACACGTTGCCGCACTCCGAGGAAAAAAGGCAATAGACGGTGTAGCGGTTCACCCGTCAACTCCGTGAAAAAATTCAAATCCCAATCATCAAAAAACCTACTGAGACGAAGGCAAATCCCATACAGTATCGTGAAACAAACACAAGAACCCAACAAATAAAACAACAGGACGACCCTTCCCGAATCGGTATTCGCCCAAAACTCAATCCCGAGGGACACGCAACATGCCGGCACGACCGCTGCAACAGGCTTGACCAAGGCGAACTTCACCAAATGGGAAACGGGGAGATCCACCACCGGACGCAAGGCGTAAAAAAACCACGCGCAGGAAAGAAACATGGAAAGTGCCGTCGCTGCAGGAATGCCATAGAAGCCAAACACAAATACAAATAAAATTGTAAACACAATGTTGGTTGACATGGATATCAATCCGGCAATCATCTGCAAATCCGGTCGCCCTTTGCCGAGGGCGATACTCACACCCGCCCCCGGCAAGATATTAGCGACGTATCCCAAAGCGATGATCCGTAGTACCCATGCCGCTGTGGTTACCCCTTCCATCTTTCCCAACCAAACCCTCATAATCAACCCAGCATTTGACGCCAAAAAAAGGGCCATCGGTATACTGAGCGCGGCGATGTATCGAGACGAGCGCAAATATAAGACCTTCAGACGATCGTTTTCCTCTCTTGCATCCAGGTCAGACACGGCAGGCACCAAGGCAGACAACAGAAGAACAGGCACTTGACGAGCCACGTTCGCCCAACGTATTCCCAAATCGTAAAGGCCAACCAGCCCAAACTGTCTGAAAACAACGCCAGCGACAACTTTGTCGGTCTGAAACATAATCAAATTGGATAGTTTCGCTACTTGGGTTTTCCAACCATAGTCCACAAGACGCTTGAAGGTGTCCAGCCTGATATCTTGTAAACGGAGACGAAGACCAGGTAACAGATGAAAGGAGACCACAACGGTAGGAACCGCAAAGGCGATAAAACCGGCGGCTTCCGCGTAGAGCAGGGCACGGACTCCGAACCCTGTCTCTAGCATACCAATGATGAATGCTGTCTTGACGAGAGAAGCGGCAAAAGCGATGCCGTTGGTTATGCCCATACGTTGTAATCCCGACTGTATAGCGGTAAACGACGCCAAGCAATTGGACAAACACAGCAACACGAGACTGCCTCGCAGCAGAAACCGAAGATCTGCCAAGACCTGCGGGTGGGTCCACTCCCCGGCGCGTTCGGGATGCAAACGACTTAACCACTGCACCATCTGGTCTATGGAAAACCAACCGACTGCGATGAGAAAAAAACCTACCACCGCATAGAAAGAGAGACCGGTTGATATTACGTGCGCCATCTCATCTTGTTCGTTACGGGCGTGGTGATGGGCAATGTACTTCGCGTAGGAGCCGGTAATGCCGAGATCTAAAAGCCCGACATAACCTACAAAAGAGGATAAGAACGCCCATAATCCCCAAGCGTTCACCCCAACCCTATGCACAATGTAGGGCGTCAGTACCAATGCCAGTATGGCTTCCCAGGTACGCCCCGCCGCATTAAAGAGAGTGTTTCGTGTTATGGTGCGGCGCACCTGGACCTGCGACGAACTAGAACACATCTCGAACCTCGCGAAAATCCACGCGTTCAGTCCCTACACCCCGAACACGCGGAAGCTCCAATCGTTTTATTAAAGGAAACGCCTGAGGCGAACTTTCCCATGTTTGGAACAATTGGAGTAGTCCCGTCTCGCGAAATCCCGGACTCTCTTCCAGATAAGCCTGCGGCAACATCACGTAACGGATGTTCCTGGAGCGTAACCAAGCCACCTGTTCCTCTAACGACATACCGATTAATACCTTGATGCTCTCAGGGTTTTGATAAGAGCAACCGCGATAATAATAACTTCTTGGGTCGAGCAACAATAGGCACCCGTCACGCGGCAAGTGCTCGTTTGCCCATGCAAACGCATCATAGCGCTCCACCCGCCTTTTCAAAAACTCCTCGCGTGGTTCAAGACCTGTCGCCGCGGGGATACGAAAATGGACGGCTCCAATCGCAAGCGCCATACCGAATAGATAAGAGAAATAAAGCACACCATGAATAAGTCGTCTCATGGAAATAAGACGAGTCGCACCCACTGCCGCGACTACCATCATCGGAGCAAAGAAGGGGAGCATATATCTTGCCTGTTGCTGAAAAAAGTAAAATGCCCCCACCCCCACCGCAGAAAACAATGCCAAGTATCGCGCAGCAAGCCCGCCCAGTCCAATTCCGGGAATACCTAGCGCGAGAACTACCCCCCCGGGCGAACGTTGCCAGCCGTCAAATCTCTCCGGATACATGATAATCGTCCACGGAAAAGTGATGAATCCCCAAAACCCACGAGAGCGTATGGATTCGTGTTTTCCCAAGGCGGTGATATCAGCATCCGGCAACGTGGAAACGGGGCTGGACATAAAGAAAGGATAAAACGGCGCGTGAACCGTCAATGTACTCCGCAGCAGCCAGGGAAATGCACTCAAGAAAACCAATGTTCCAAACAAAAAAACCGTTTGGAAGCGTGAGGACATCGGCTGCGATACTCCAAAACTCCCCAAGGTCAACAACAACGCCACAAGATAGCCGGTGTGCCGTATCCCACAACTGCTGCCCGCCAATAGTGCGGAAACAAAAAGCCAGGCGAGGTTCTTTTGTGACACATAAGAGGCAAAAGCCGCCAGCGCCGCCAGCGTGTAGGCCGTGAACGCCAAATCAAGAGAAGCAGTTCCTGCCTGATCGATGAATACGGGCGCGGTGGCAAACACGGCGGCGGCAATCAGTCCCTCCTTTCGCCCGTAGAGTCTCTTTCCAAGCAAGTAGGCGCTTCCGCAGGCAAGTGACGAAAAAATCCAACCCAGAATTTGAGCGCAGCGTTCCCCACCGCCCTGAAACGCCACCGTGAACAACACATGCAGTAAATGCGGATAAGCCGAATAGGCGTTCCCTTCATAAACAAAAAAACGCCCCTCGCGAACATAGGTGGCAGGCAGGGCAAGATGCGCCACACAGGCATCCCAGGCCGTGGCTGGCGCCAGCGCCGTAAAAATTGTCAACAGAAGAACCAAACCGACCGTCGCAGCGCTGAACTTTTCCAATCCAGACCAAGCAGGTTGCTGTTCAGGACGGACCTGAAGACGTGAGAAAACGTACCTTTTCTGCAAGACCATCCCTACTACAAGAGAGCCTACAAGGAGGGCAACTAGAACTAAGGAGGTCCAACGTAACGAATAAGAACCTATCAGAACCAGAGGCGCCGCACAGATGGCGAGTCCTACGAGAAGAGATATCACAACCCTTTCGACACGGTCTTCAAAGGAAACGCCCAAGGTCAACGAGCGTCCCAAAACAGCGCTGGTCAGTAGGAGCAATATGAATGACATCGCATACCTGCATTCATTTCGGGTGTTGGGCTTGTGTAGCTCGAAGTACTATATTCCCGGAAACTAAACAAAATGTGCACAGACTCATTCGGGTTTCCTTCCGACGAACAGAAAAAGACAATGACTTCTCTTGCTGTAAGCAAAAAAGGGCTCCTGTGCTCTCTATACGGGGCGCACAGCGGACATCCCATAATGCGAATCTATGGTATACAACCGACGTAAGGCGGCGTCGGCATTAACATGTGCGGCAACCACCTGACCCACAAAGATGGCGTGGTCTCCGGTAGTCAACTCGGCTTTCAGGATACACTCTAAGTTGACGACCGCATCCTCCAAAAGCACCGAGTCGATCATTTTGGCTTGTTGGATCTTGGTTTTCATTGCTGCAAGTTTGTCGAGCTCTCTCCCCGACTTCGTCCCGAAAAAGAGGGTCTCTTCTTTCATGTGTTCCGAAGGAAAACTCACAACAAAGCAGCCGGAGCCCCTTATAGCACCGTAAGAGTGGCGGGCAAACGCAACCGAAATGGCAACCATAGGGGGTTCATGGGAGGTCGGCATAAACCAGCCCAATGTGATCGGGTTATATTTCCCTTGTGAATCACGCGAAATGGCAATGACGATCGGCTCAGGGTATTTCCGACGCATTGCCTCGCCATAAGAGACTTCCCGTTGCATACTGCAGCTCCTTCCTGCCAGAAACGAATCAGTATCCCTTTTTATAAAAGAGCATCCCGTAGAGAATCGTCTCGCCGGGAAAGAAAGTCCGCAATCATAGCTTCCCCCGCTTCTGCATCGATTTGAAGCACTTCCAAAGAAGACTTATGTTGTTCGAGCAGATACCGGCTTTCCTCCAGATTGGCACCCGAGGACCTCGCCAATCCATCTGCCAAAGCAACAACGGCAACGATCTCTTTGTGGGAATCTGCCCTTTCGGGCTGGTGGTGAAACCGTATCGCCTGGGCAATTTCTTCGGGAAGTTCCCAGTGCAGGGCTAACATGTACCCCGCCTCGGGATGTGAAATACCAATCAGTCGTTCTTCGGTAGCCAAAAGTTCCTCATCGGATACACGCAGATCAATCCGTTTGGACAAATGGGGTAGAGTTTCCGCAAATGCCACTCGCCCCAAATCGTGCAACAGTCCGCCCACAAAAGCACCCGGCATGTTGCGTATGTTCGCTACCTTCAACACGAATCGCGTTGCCGCAGCGCAGCACAAGGCCTCAAGCCAAAACCGTTTATAGTCCAAATGCCTAGACTTTTCCAATAAGTTCAATACAGCTACCGACAACACAATCGAATAGGTTTCCCGAAGGCCAAGGAGAGTCACCGCCAACGTCACGTCCTGCACCTGTCTTGGAAATCCGTATGCAGCGGAGTTCGCAACGCTCAACACTTTTGCTGCCACCGGCGGATCCATAATGATGACATCCGATACGTCGCGAATCGAACTCTTCGGGTTGTTCATGGCTTGACGTACCCTTGCCACTGTCTCCGGAAGCGCAGGGAAAGCATCAATTTCCTGTAAAAGACGAGCAACTAAAGAAAAACGAAGAGGAGCGGCAAGCCCTTGCAAGTCGCTTTCCGTCACAGGCGGTAGCGGTTCCGCTCCAGAATAATATCGCGCTATGGCAGCCCGAAGATCTTCTTCCAGGCACAAAAGCGGTGTAAGGCGCAAGCCTACACAACGTTCCAGTTCTTTCAATTGGTGTTCTTCGAGCAAACGCCCCATTCCGAGAATCAACTCATCCCCTTTCCGAGCTATTGGGAACACCTGATATTTTTCTGCAACCTCGCGAGGAACACGCCGTACTAACTCGGGGTCAACTTCGCACTGAGATAAGTCAAGAGTATGAATTCCGGGAAGACCCGCCAAAAAACGCAGAAAATCATCCACGGTGATGCACCCCAAGGAAATCAGAATGCGCACCGTGTCTCCGCCATGTTCCGCCTGCACACGGAGAGCATAGTCCAAATCCTCTTTTTCGATGAGACCGGCTTCAACCAACAATTCTCCGATGCGTCGTTCGGCAAGCTTTTCAATCTGTTCTAGATGATCCTTACCGGTCTTCATCGTGCGTTTTCGCGGCAAATCGCCTTCCGGTAGCTCTGGCGAGGACCGCCGATCATGAATCATTTTCGTACCCCACTCCTTTTAGAAATGGAATCGCACCACCTAACGCCAAGACAGCAATTGTGTGATTCCTTCAAAAAGGTTTTCTTTCAAAATTCTACCAATAGAGAGACTATCCTTCTAAACAGTTTACCCCCACAAGGGTTGGACATACTACCGATGTATTAATATCAGAAAACATATGCGCCGCTTTTTCAGCCTCTTCGCGAGACCGGAATACCCCGAACATAGTTGGGCCACTCCCGCTCATGCCGGCTGCGATACTGCCCGCACGCAGTAATCGCTCTTTAATGGATGCCAACTCCGGGTGTTTCGAAAAAACGACATACTCAAGTCTGTTAAACATCGCACCGGCAAAATCTCCGTCTTCCAAACGCCGGCGTGCTTTCCGGAAGGAACACGTCCAGCCGGCAAAGGGGATTTCCCCAGAGGGACGCAACAAAGGACTGGTGAAAACGTCACGGGTACTCACATGGAGATTCGGGTGCACGAGTAAATACCAAACAGCCACTGGCGAGTGCATCGCATGAAGGTCCTGCCCGCGCAGCCTTCCTGCTTTTGTGCCACCTACCAAACAAAAGGGCACATCGGAACCCAACTCCAGACCTAGCGTTGTCAGACGATACAAAGTAAGTTTCAGATCCCAAAGTTGATTCAGCGCAACTAAAGTCGCTGCAGCGTCCGCGGAGCCCCCAGCGAGGCCAGCGGCAATCGGGATGCGTTTTGACAGACGGATATGCACCCCCTGTGACACTCCAAAACGCGTCTGCAATAATTGCGCGGCTCGTACCACAAGATTGGATGCATCTCCGGCGAGGTCTTCGTTATCGCATTCCAAAGTAATCTTTTCCGGTTGGGGAAAGAACTCAAGCCGATCACCTAACGACACCGACTGAAATATCGTTTCAAGATTGTGGTAGCCGTCCCGCCGCTTGTTGAGCACTTCTAAATAAAGGTTAATCTTGGCATAAGCAAGATAAACGGGCAAACTCGTCATAACTCCTCTAGCAGATTCAGTAGTTCCTGGAACGCAAGATCGATACCAATAAACCAAAACCAAAAATGGCGGCAATCGAGTAGCCAGCAAGTCCCAAAGTTGGTGCTTTATCAGCGGCAATCAGGAGACTCGACCCCACAATGATCGCCCCTGTTATTACACCGAAGGTAACGCGGTTGCTTGCTCGGTCGGTCACTGCAGCCACCTGGTTCAATTTCTCATGGTCCAAATGAATCCGTAACCGACCTTGACGAGCTTGTGTCAAGAGATCGTGTATTTCTTGAGGAATATTCTTACCCAGGCGCAAGAGACGCAGAAGGTCCCGTCGGACACCCCGCGCGATTTCGATTGGTGCGTATCGGTCCGTCAAAACCTTTTCCACATAGGGGCGAATGACAGGAACCATGTCAAGATTAGGGTCAAGAAGGTGTCCGGTGGATTCAATCGTCGCCAAAGCCTTCAGGAGAAGACTGAAACGCGGCGCCAACTGAAGGCGATGTTTCCGTAGAATCTCGGTGATACGTTCAATGGCTTTGCCTACCAAGCCGCCGGATAGAACCTCACCTGCTTCAAATACCACATAGTCCGCCACGTCACGTTCGAGCGCAATGGTGCGGTCTAAATCGCCATTTGTAGTGAAAAGTAATACGGCATCGACACACGCTTGCATATCTTCATTTATAACAGCCCAGAGCAGATCGGCAATCGCGTATACGTCGCCTTGTTCCAGGTAACCGACCATACCGTAGTCCAAAAACGCCACCTGGTTGTTTTTCGTAACAAGGATATTGCCTGGGTGAGGATCAGCATGAAACAGACGATGTTCAAAAACCTGACGACACAATATCTCACAACCGCGCGCAGCAATTATTCGCGGGTCACAACCGCGTTCGGGGAACTGATCCACGGCATCCACTCGAATCCCGTCGATCCAGTCCATCACCAACACGGTGCTGGAACAGACCTCGTGATACACGTGGGGTACGAACACGGTGTCCACGGATTGGTAATTCCTGCGGAAACGGTCAATCACACGCGCTTCGATGTTGAAGTCCAACTCGCGTCGTATCGCACGTTCAAATTCATCCACCATCCCAACAGGGTCCATCCACGCTACTTCTTCCAGGTGGTCCCGCGCCCATTCGGCAATGGTGTGGAGCAAACTCAGATCTTGCTCGATGACGTGTCGGACATGAGGTCGCTGTACCTTAACGGCGACCACTTCTCCTGTCTTCAATGTTGCACGGTAGACCTGGCTCAGAGACGCGGCTGCAACGGGTTGAGGGTCAAATACAGCAAAAACCTCTTCCAGTCGCCGACCGAGCGATTCCTCAATTGCGGGTCGAATCAGTTCAAACGGGAGAGCTGCCACGCGGTCTTGAAGGCGCTCCAACTCTTTGCACAGATTGATGTCGATCAGGTCAGGGCGCGTGCTCAGGATCTGTCCCGCTTTTACAAACGTTGGTCCCAATTCCATCAACGCGGAACGAAAACGAGAAGCGAAGGTGTGCGGTTCCCCTGGAGGAGTCTCGAGTAAACGCAACCGACGCAATACGTACGCCGGTACCCCCTCATAAAGCCCCAACCGTTGCAGAAGATCGGCAAAACCGTGTTTCCCAAAGACACGGATCACTTCGGCCAAACGGACCGCATTGCCCACACGCTTTCGAAGGGAATGGTGTGTCACCTTTTCCATCCCGTTACGAAAAAATACACCTTAACGACAAGTCAAAAACCAAACCCTCAATTTCCTCTCGGGGATCCTATCGCACCCACGTCTCGGCTTCAACCACAGAAACCGTTTTCTTTAGGATAGGCGAAACCCTAGACTTGTTCGTGAAGGGCTCAATACTTAACTGATTTTGTGCCAATCAAAAAACTTTCTTGAACCAATTGGTTAGTTTTTTGACCGGTGATCGTTTCGGTTGCTCCACATTGGACTTGTCGGCATCCGATGCAGCCACCGATGTTGGAGAAGGTGTTTCGGGTTTCACCTGTTCTACCGCGAGCGCTGGAGCAGCCGTAGGCTGCGCTTGTTCAGCAACGGGTGCTGGGGGTGGGGCCACGGGGGCGACAGAAGGAGGAGCAGGCAGAAGCACTTTCAGCTTCTGCCCCACGAGAATCTTATCACCGTTCAAATTGTTCCAGGTTCTGAGGTCTGCAACAGTCACCTTGTATCGTGAGGCAATTCGGCTCAGAGTGTCTCCTGCGACAACACTGTAGATTTCCTCTTTGGTTTGCTCAGGAGGCGATGGCGGCAAAACGGCAGCTGGAACCGCCGGCGGAAGTGCTTCCGCATTCACCGCCTGTGCGACATTCCCGGCTTGTTCTGGGGAAGAAGCAGCAGCTGCAGGCGCTTCGGACGCGCTGGGTTGCGATACAACCGGGGGCGCATTCGAATCCGACGCCAACTGCGCCAGGACCTCGCTTTCGCCGACAGGACGTTTAGCAAACGCTGGCGAGACACGTTTTGCGGTGCTTTGGAGAAGTTGTCCGCTGTCCGCACGCCAAGTTGCCACACTTTTCTCTAATCCCCACGTAGTGGGATCGGGTGGGGACGTAACACTCCCAAAAACGATCATCGCCTCTTGCTGTCCTTGCGTTGCACTGAAGGTAGCGTGCCAAACGGTCGGTTGGTCTGCCGCGTCAAGAGGACGCCCGACAACCCTTGAGCTTGTCATCACGGGAAGTAGGCTCCGCGCAATGCTGTCCCGACATTCGCCTACGCACTCAATCGGACCCCCATAGAGCATCATGGCGGTCAACAACTCGGGAGACAAAGAACTCACACCAGAAACGTCGAAACGTACAGGACCTACACCAACGTCATACTCCCTCAACCGACTGGTGGCTCCCGAAACAGCCAACCATGCGTTCAAATCAGCTTTTAATGAAATGGCGGAGGAAGGCAAAACCGGAATGTCCGGCAAGGCATCTTCCACAGTAGTGAACGCCAAAGCCTGCGCCCGCGTCCGGGTAAGATTTGCGGCACGAAGCACGTCGTCGGGCAAGCCCGAATCAGCAACAACAACAAATCCAAAGCCCCAGGAACCTGCGGTTTGACGCAGTTTCTCGGCGGCAAAATTACGAGCTTCCGTTTTAGAAAGATCAAGCCACTTCCTTCCATCCGCGCCCTGCACATACCAAGCGGGGTCTCCCCCTTGGATGGAAAAAACATTTAAGGTCAAGCCGGGTGTCAAATTCATACTTTTCAGAGCAGCCGCTGCTTTGCCCATGTCCTTCGGGAAACCGCCATTTCCTCCCACGAGAGACCCGGGCGAAGATTCCCACGTTTTAGGAACCAGCACATGCCGCACTCCTGCGCCCGACCAGGCTTGCGCCGCACGACATAGTTCTGCCATAGACCCCCCATCCGGAATGGTGGACCAGTTACGCGGTAATTTATCTGTGCAGCGCGGACGGGGCGCCTGACTCTGCGTCCAGGAATAGTAGAGGTCAATATCGGCAGGACGCGGCGTCGACAACGCAATCCACACGGGATCGCACTCGACCGTTTCCCCGGGATTAAGGCGAATGACCGGATCAAAATCACTAGAAACCTCAACATGCCACCGCCCAGGCTCCGTGAGAAGATAGGCTTTCGTGGATGCAACCTGTTTAGGCAAGGAACCCACCGCCAACGTAAAATCGTGTTCCGCATCTCGGAGAACAATACGCGAGGGAAAGTTCGAACTGGAAGGAACAAAGTAAGGTCCCTGCACTTGCAACATACGGACGCCTGCGGTCGTTGAGGGGCTTAGATTCTGCACATAAAAGCTTGCAGGACGAATCGCACGTATCTCGATTGGTGAAGCGCCGACGTTGGTCGCCTGCATTCGAATCAAAAAGAACGGACGGGTGTTGAACATCGATAGAGAATGGCGCAGCGCCAATCCTTGGTGTGCCGGAAAGTCTATAACATAATCAATCCCGTCACCCATCGGATCGGAAAGTTTCTTTATATTCCCCTTTGCGATTCCAATCTGCATCGATTGAAGTTTGGTGCCGTCTCCCAGTTCCACCTCTGCCCCCGCACTTTCCACAACCCTGCCAATCCCTTGAACGTCGAGCGTCCATTCCCCGCTGTCGGCAGCGTAGACAAACTTTGCCTTCCCGGTTTCGATGGTATAGCGTTCACGAAGTTCCCACGGCATATCATGGGGCATATTGTAAACAGGGTCGTCGCTCGGTTTCTTACTGGTCTTGGCTGACTTGGCGGGCGCCGCCAGAACCGAACTTGCCACACATAACCACGACACCATCGCCACTAACGTCATAAACTCAACAATTTTCTGCTTGTTCCACATGCATGCATGCTCCTGAATGATCTGTTCCGATTATTATCTTGCAAACGATAATCGTGTTGTCTTCTTGGAAAACCGTTTTCTGGTTCAAAGCGGGGAATTATACATAATGTGAATCGAATGGTGCGACCTGTGACCATCACAACGTATCAAACAGAGCCGGTACCATCCGCTTAAACAGTGAAAAGAATCAGCCTGCTTTCCGCAGGATGTCGTTCACCTCGGATCGAATTTTTTCCAATACCTGTTTACGCGTATCCTCGGGGATTTTGTAATGCTGTTCGTGTTCGAGGATCTCCATAACCCGCGCCGCCACACGATAGGCAAAACCTTCGATCTTCACGGTACACCTTCCATTCGTTTTTCTCAGAACTTCTTCCTTTTCTTATCATATCGCAAAGCCAGCCCCATTACCAATAGCGCAGCTTTTGGTTTGTCCTAGAGGACGTGCGTTTGCAAGTGCACGCGAAACTTCATTAGACTAAAAATCCACTTCAACTCGGGAGGGCTATATGTCACAGAAAAAAGAACTCTTGATAGGTGTCATTGGTGCCGGCGGAAGAGGCCATCTAGCAAACTACGCGCATAAACCCGAAGAAGGCGTCCGCGTCGTTGCGGGTATGGACGTGCACGATGCACCGCTGACGGCGTTCAAAGAACGTTTTGGCCAGGATGTTTTTGTAACGAAAGACTATCATGAATTGTTGCACCGTGAGGAAATTGATGCGGTGTTCGTGACTTCTCCGGATTTTGCGCACGAGGAACAAGCAGTCGCTGCGCTTGAACATGGAAAGGCCGTCTACCTAGAAAAGCCCATGGCAATTACCATTGAGGGCTGCGACCGTATCTTAAGAGCCGCCTACGAGAATAAAGCAAAGCTCTACGTGGGGCACAACATGCGTCACATGGCGCTGACTATCAAAATGAAAGAACTTATTGATAAAGGCGCGATCGGGGAAGTGAAAGCCGGCTGGTGTCGACATTTTGTAGGTTACGGGGGCGATGCCTATTTCAAAGATTGGCACGCAGAACGAAAAAACACCACGGGACTACTGCTTCAAAAGGGCGCCCATGATATTGATATTCTTCACTGGTTATGTGGAGGATACTCACGCAGAGTCGTCGGCATGGGAGGATTGACGGTCTATGACCGCATCACCGATCGCCATGACCCTTCCGAACGCGGCGATGCCAGGTTTCGCATCGAGAACTGGCCTCCTTTGTCCCAGAAAGGACTGAATCCTATCATTGATGTCGAAGATATCAGCATGATGCTCATGGAATTGAATAATGGCGTGTTCTGCTCCTATCAACAGTGCCATTATACGCCGGACGGATGGCGCAACTATACGATCATCGGAACGGAAGGGCGAATAGAGAACTTTGGGGATTCCCCGGGCATGTGCGTCCTGCGTGTATTCAATCGCCGAACCGAATACAATCCGTGGGGCGATGAGCAATACTTTTTCCCGCGTCTCCATTACGGACGTGGCGGCGGACATGGCGGAGCAGACCCGCTGATCGTTGCGGAGTTTATCCGTTTTGTTCGCGAAGGAGGCCGAATCCAAACCTCTCCCATCGCGGCACGGTACAGTGTCGCGGCGGGCTATCTGGCGACGCAGTCGCTACGGAGCGGCGCTATGCCTCAAGATGTGCCGCCTTTGCCAAAAGAAATTGTCGAGTATTTCGAAAGCCAGACAAACTGACGTTCACCGAAGAAACGCGTACACGATTCCAAAAACGATGCGGCGTGGCGTGCGGGAAGATCAGATTGTTTACAACGAGAATCACCGTTTAGGCAACAATTCTCGATAATTCATCAATTCTTCGAAATCGAGCAATGTACTCATGGCGGCGTTGGTGCAAGGAATGCCCGCCTCGACAACAGCGGCCAGGACGTTCAGTCCGCCACAAACAATGACCCCCGCCCTTCCCTGAGGCACAGGAATCCCCGCCAAAGGCTGGTTCGGTCTTCCGATCGCCAAAACGCCCCCAAGTCCCGCTTGTTTCGATTGAGCGACAATCCGCCTCACTTCTGGAAGTGCCACCGCCGGGACCTCCCGAAAACTTGCCCCAATAACCCCGGTACCCGTCCGCGCCGCCTGATACACACTCGTCATTCCCCCTCGAATGAAAATCTCCAATGGGTCGAGGGATGTACCTTCGTAATAGATCACCTGAGTAAAACGCTTGGGACCATAATCTTCCACCTCCAGTAAGCCGCCGAATCGAGAGGTTGTTGCAATCCGTTCGCGAAGAAGTACCCCGTTCATACTTACACTGCAAATGGTGCCCACAGCCACACAACCCTTAGGAACCCGAAAACCTCCTATCCGCTGCCCCTCTCTTCCTACCACCAAGTACTCCCCCATTCCCAAGCTCGCTTCGTATACGGGTAGCATCCGTTTAACGGCAGCGTTCCAGTACTGAGCATCCAACGTTGAAATATTCAAAATGACTTTTCCCGTTTTTGTTTTGGGGTCAAATGTCATTTGATACGCCAGCTCATCCACTCGCGTGGCAACAAAACCTACTTTATCTATTACCAGAGCGCCTTCCACCTCCCGTAGCCCCAGAGAAGTCAACCGACGCCCTCGACGTCCTAAATTCTCCGTCCATTTTCTACGGTCTGCCTCCGCAAGATAGTTGCGGATAGTGCGATCACTTAGCTCGACCCCCGCCAAGCGCAGTTCTTCCGCTATCTTTTCACTTCCGATGGGACCGTCAGCGTCCCTCAAGACACGGAGGATGGCTACCATGGTGCGTTGCGATTTGACGTCACTCACCTGTGTTTCCTCTGTTTGTACAAGACCGCCGGTTTCATCTTTAGCAAGAACCGTTCATTCATAGGGTACCCCCAATCCACAACAAGATTCAACCGGCAAAATTGCCGATAAGAATCCTGTGCTGACAAGAAAGAATCAAAGAACTATACATATATTTTAAGGATAATTGGGATATAAAAATACCATTTTACCGGAAAAAACCCGGAATCCTGCACATAAGAAAATACTTGAAATTCGCTCTTATTTTCTTTAAGATTTTTCTTTAACCGGATGGGTGGTTCCGCTTCCTGAATCAGAGATGGTAATGTCCCCCTGTGATATAGTAAGGAGGCGGCGCATCCATCCGGCGTAAGTGTCCTACAAACCCGCCTTTATACAAGACGGGCACAATGGTGCAATGTCATGCTGGAAGAGAAAAAGGAGGAAAATGTCGTACGTAAAAGATGTCATGGAGTTGGTTGTCAAACGTAACCCGGGTGAACCTGAGTTCTATCAGGCGGTTCACGAGGTACTATCCAGTCTGGAACCCGTTTTGGAGCGTCATCCGGAGTACCAGAAGAATTGCATTCTGGAGCGGTTGGTCGAACCGGAGCGTGTGATTATATTTCGGGTCCCGTGGTTGGACGACAAGAATAGAATTCACGTCAATCGTGGATATCGCGTCGAGTTTAACAGCGCCATAGGTCCCTACAAGGGCGGACTGCGTTTTCATCCGACGGTAAATCTGAGCATCTTGAAGTTCTTGGGCTTTGAACAGATTTTCAAGAACTCGCTGACAACGTTGCCTATGGGCGGCGGCAAAGGTGGTTCAGACTTTGATCCCAAGGGCAAGAGTGACGAAGAAGTCATGCGGTTCTGTCAGTCCTTCATGACGGAGCTGCAACGCCACATCGGAGCCGACACAGACGTTCCCGCGGGCGATATCGGCGTAGGTGGACGTGAAATCGGTTACCTGTTCGGCCAGTACAAGCGTATTCGTAACGAGTTTACTGGTGTGCTCACGGGGAAAGGACTCAATTGGGGTGGTTCGTTGATCCGCCCGGAAGCCACAGGGTATGGCGCTGTGTACTTCGCCCAAAATATGTTGGTGACGCGTGGCGATAGCATGGAAGGCAAAGTCTGCACGGTATCCGGTTCCGGTAACGTCGCCCAATATACTGTCGAGAAAATCAATCAGTTAGGCGGCATTTGCGTTTCCTTGTCGGATTCCAACGGTACTATTTTTGACCCTCAAGGAATCAATGAAGAGAAACTCGCCTTTGTCATGGAACTCAAAAACGTGCGCCGCGGTAGAATCCGCGAGTATGCCGAGAAGTTTCCCGGCGTGGAATATCGCGAAGGCGAACGCCCCTGGGGAATCAAATGCGATTGTGCTTTCCCAAGTGCCACACAAAACGAAATCAATGGCGAAGATGCCAAGGCTTTGGTCAAGAACGGCTGTTTCCTAGTCTGCGAAGGCGCCAACATGCCTACTGACCCCGATGGCGTTGCTGTATTCCTCGAGAACAAAGTCCTGTTTGGTCCAGGAAAAGCGGCCAATGCGGGTGGCGTAGCGGTTTCGGGATTAGAGATGGCGCAGAACTCGCAACACACCGTTTGGACCCGCGAAGAAGTCGATCGTCGGCTTCAAGACATCATGAAAGCAATTCATACCCAAGCGTATAATGCATCCGTAGAGTACGGTCGCCCAGGCAATTATGTCATGGGTGCGAACATCGCCGGTTTCATTAAAGTTGCCGATGCGATGCTCGATCAAGGCGTGGTATAAGCGTTTTAGGGACCCGGATGACACAATCCATCGGGCACGTGAGCACCGGATTGCCCGGACTGGATCGGATGCTTCGCGGCATTCTTCCAGGCGATAACATCGTGTGACAAGTTGGTGCTGTGGAAGATTACGTGCCGTTTGTACAGCCTTTTTGCAGATGGGCCGCCGCAAACCACCGGCGGCTCATCTATTTTCGTTTCGCAAAACATCCCCCGCTGATAGAAGATTCCACATTGGCAGAGATTTGTGAACTCGATCCCCGCGAAGGGTTTGAAACTTTTTTGACCGAGATACACGCAGCCATTAACCGCGGCGGACGAGGCGCCTACTATTTGTTTGATTGTCTATCGGATCTTTCTGTGGATTGGTATAGCGACCAAATGCTTGGTTGCTTCTTCATGCTGACCTGTCCCTACTTGTATGATTTGGAAAGTGTCACGTATTTCGCGTTGCTCCGGGATCACCACTCCAATCAGGCAACAGAACCTATCCAACAGACCACACAACTTTTCTTAGATGTCTTCCGCCATGGTTCCCAAATCTTTGTTCACCCCATTAAAGTACAGCAGCGGTTTTCGCCGACTATGTACATGATGCATGAGTGGTGTGGTGAAGAGTTTATTCCGGTGACGCAAAGCGCGTCCAACGCTGAAATACTCTCCAAAAACCGCCGCTTTCCTCTCGATGCTAATCGAAGGCGTCTGGGGCTTTGGGCAAAAACCGTGTCCTATGCTGAAAGACTGCTCGAAGGGAAACAGACCTCTCCGCAGGACAAAACCGAAGCCAATCAACTGAAATCTCGCCTTTTGCGCATGGCCGTCTCACGAGACGATCGCATGTTTCAGTTGGTTGAAAAGTATTTTGACCTTGATCAGATTGTTGCGATTTTTCAACGCATGATCGGAACAGGCCTCATCGGGGGCAAATCAGTAGGCATGTTGCTTGCCCGTGCCATTTTGGAAAAGTCCGACCCGCGCTAGAAGTCTTTACTGGAACCACACGATTCGTTTTACATTGCCTCAGATGTCTTTTATACGTTTCTTGTAGTCAACGGTTGTTGGTGGATTCGTCAGGAGCTGCGCGATCCAGAACGATTTCTACAAAATGCAGAGAAAGTTCGCAGAAGAATCCTCGGGGGACATTTCCCTCCAGACATAGAACAACAATTTGCCAACGTCCTTGACTATTTTGGACAGGCCCCCATCATTGTCCGTTCATCCAGTCTGCTCGAAGACAACTTCGGCAATGCCTTCGCGGGAAAATACGACAGCGTCTTCTTGGTAAACCAAGGCTCGCGGGAACGTCGGCTACAGGATTTCGTCTCTGCGGTCAAAACCATTTACGCAAGCACCATGAGTGAACGGGCACTGACCTACCGAGCCAGAAGAGGCCTGCTCGAATCTGATGAACAAATGGCTCTCTTGGTACAACGCGTGTCAGGCGACGTTCATGGACGGTACTTTTTCCCGCACTTAGCAGGGGTCGGGTATTCTTACAATGCATACGTTTGGAGTGAAGACATTGACCCTTATTCTGGGGTGTTGCGACTTGCTTTCGGTTTAGGAACACGGGCGGTAGACCGAGTGGACGATGACTACACACGACTGGTCGCCCTGAACGCCCCACCAAGTTTCCGGAAATAGAAGGAGCCAAGAGCCGAAAATATCTTCAAAAACGCACCGATGTATTAGATTTAGAAGCTAATAAATTGATTTCGGTTGATGCCTTGTCGGCGGCAAGCGCCTCCCCAAAAATTCCCATAGACCTCTTGGGAACCCGCGATTTCACATTGGAGCGACAACTCCGCGAATACGGCGGCAATCAAAGTATGCAATGGACATTAACGTTCCAAAACCTACTTGAAAAACGCATTTTGCGGAAGACATGCGGATTTTGTTAAAAACCGTGGAACGTGCTTACGGAAGCCCCGTAGACATCGAATTCACTGCCAACTTTTGCTCGGAAGATTCCTATAGAATCAACCTTGTCCAGTGCAGACCCTTCCAAGTATACGGTAGTGCACCGGTGACGCAAATGCCCGCCGAAATCCCTGGGGACAAATTGGTTTTACGAGTTAACGGTCCTGTGATTGGAAGGTCTCGCTCCGAAAGAATCAAGTGGGTTGTATATGTAGTTCCCTCGGTGTATGCCGAACTCCCCGTCAATCAACGCTATGGGGTGGCAAGATGTTTGGGACGTGCCGTCCAGGCCCTCCGGGCTCGGAGTGCCGATCCGATGATGCTTATAGGACCTGGGCGTTGGGGCACCAGTACACCTTCTCTGGGAGTACCGGTCAATTTCACTGAGATTAGCCACGTGTCAATTCTGTGTGAAGTAGTGACCATGCGTGAGGACCTGGTACCCGATGTCTCCTTGGGGACGCACTTTTTCGGTGAACTAGTAGAAGCCGATATTCTTTATCTCGCATTGTTCCCCAATCGGGAAGGGAACGTGTTGAACCGCGACTTGCTGGAAAATACGCCAAACTCCTTAGGCGAGGTCTTTCCCGAAGGGGAGAACTGGTCACACGTGATTCGCATTCTCCAACCGAAACGCCAACTCCAAAACCAGGCGCACGTGGCGTTTCATGCTGATACCTTCAAACAGACGGCAGTCGCTTATTTTACCTCATCAGATACAGACGGAACAGAACAATAACCTGTCGTTCTGGTATATTTTTTTCACGCCATGTATTTTAATCTTCACACAAGAGTGGAGAACAGATGATGCAGGATTGCCCAGGTCCCAGCCTGACACTCCAGTTGCCCAGTTTAGCATTGGAGGAAGATTTCTATCGCATGGTACGTGAGTACCGCAAAGCAGGCGAATCGTATGATACCCTTCTCGAACCGTTGCTTGACCATCTCCCCACTTATTTGCGGCGGGTCGACCAGATTGCGCGAGGCATCTCTTTACCCGTCGGCATTGTGCAACAAACATTGTTTTGGTTAGTTCGTGATGATAAATCCATTGTAGCAATGGGAAGACTGCGCCATTACTTGACACCGGCGTTGGAAAAAGAAGGCGGACACATTGGGTACACCGTTCGTCCTTCTGAAAGACGTAAAGGATACGGCACCTTGCTCTGCGCCTTATTGATACAAGAGGCAAGGAACCGACTTGGACTTTCCCGAGTCCTGATCACCTGCGACTCGGATAATATCGGTTCCGCCCGCATTATTCAGAAAAACGGGGGCTGTTTCGAAAATGAAGTTATCTCTGACTGGTCAGGCAAGCCCGTATCCCGGTTCTGGGTGAGCACGACACCCACCCCCAGCACCATCTACCGTCTGTAATGCCTTCTCCGCATCATGTGTCCACTAAGACGAAATACCTGCTAAATGAAGTTCTTCGGCGCGCCAACAAGCGACGTGCCGTCCCGAGCTCATGTCGCGGAGCTCCGGCGCAACGGTACGGCACACATCCTGGGCGTAGGGACAACGGGGACTGAAGGCACAGCCTGGCGGCAATGCGCCCAAATCAGCGACCTCTCCTGCCATAGGTTTACGGCATGGTCGTTTTCCAAGATGACCTGAGGGCGCTGCAGCAAGCAACGCCTCCGTGTACGGATGCAACGGAGTGTGAAACAGCTCCTGGGTGAAGCCCAACTCTACAATTCTCCCCGCATACATTACCGCTACCCGCGTGCTGATGTTCTCGACCACCGCAAGGTCATGCGAAATAAATAAATAGGTCAGCTGTCGTTGTTGTTGCAGATCTTTCAACAAGTTCAAAATCTGCGCCTGTACCGATACGTCCAGTGCTGACACCGGCTCGTCGCAAACCACAAACTCAGGATTCAACACTAAAGCGCGGGCAATACAAACGCGCTGCCGTTGTCCCCCGCTGAACGCATGCGGGTACCGCTGCAGGTACTCCGGCTGAAGACCACACGCCCGACTGACCTCGTAGACCACCTCCCGTTGTTGCGATCGCGAACCGACCCCCTGAGCGCGAAGTGGCTCCGCAATAATGTCAAAAACGCTCATGCGGGGATTCAACGACGAGTAGGGGTCCTGAAAAACAAGCTGCATGTGTTTCCGGAAACGTCGCAAGGATTCTCCCCTGAGTCCCAACAAGTCAATTTTCGTTCCATTTTGGTAGAACCACATGGCTCCTGCTGTAGGATCCATGAGCCGCAAGATCAGTCTGCCCGTAGTCGTTTTTCCGCAACCGCTCTCCCCAACCAACCCCAACGTTTCACCCTGGCTGATCGCAAAACTCACATTGTCCACCGCACGAATTACCCGGTCGACCCGCGAAAACAGTCCCCCCGAATTCCTGAAGTGCTTGGTCAAGCTTCGCACGTCCAACAATACGCTCATGTTTCATTCCCGCCGGAAACGACCGACTCATTGACCTTTGGTTCCGCGCCGAATAAGTGGCAAGCTACGCGGTGACCTCTGCCCTGGTCACGAAGTTCGGGAGGCGCCCCAACGTCGCACACGTCCCGAATCGCATAAGGACAGCGCGGGTGGAACGGACAACCCAAGATTTTCTCGAAGGGATGCGGCACACTTCCTGGAATAGACGCCAAACGCTGCACATTTCCCCTACCTAAACGCGGCGCCGCTGCAAGAAGCCCTTGGGTATACGGATGCTTGGGATTCCCAAAAAGTTCTGTTGTGCTGGCTTGTTCCACCGTCTTCCCGAGATACATAACTACCACTTCATCAGCAATCTCCGCGATTACGCCGAGATCATGTGTGATGAAAAGCACAGACATACCCAACTCATCTTGTAGTGAGCCCAATAGGTCAAGGATCTGACTTTGGATTGTCACGTCAAGAGCGGTCGTAGGCTCATCCGCTATTAACAGTTGAGGTCTGCAACTTAACGCCATGGCAATCATGGCGCGTTGCCTCAACCCACCCGAGAGTTGGTGGGGATAGGCGTCCACCGATTCTTCCGGCCGAGGCATGCCCACCTTGCGCAACATCTCGATGCTGTGCTTCCGGGCTTCTTTTCGAGAAAGCCCCTGATGTAGGCAGACGGCTTCCGCAATTTGGGCTCCTACCGTATGCACCGGCGACAAAGAAGACATGGGCTCCTGAAAGATCATCGAGATTTCCGCACCTCGGATATGACGGAGTACCGAGCTGTTTTGCGGCAGTCGGGCCAGGTCCAACGGCTCGGGCGAGGAGAGATGGTTCCGTGGAGAAAACTGTATCGTTCCAGAAACAATTTCGGCTCGCGGCGGCAAAATACGTAGGATAGCCCGGGCGGCGACCGTCTTGCCGCAGCCGCTTTCTCCCACAATTCCCAGGGTCTGATGTTTACCTATATCAAAACTCACGCCATTCAGCGCACGTACCGTCCCCTCCCTCAATTGAAACTGAACAACAAGATTTTTTACTGATAACAACGTTTCCATGATTTCACCCATGGGTATAGGGGTCGGCGGCATCACGCATGCCATCACCCAGAAAATTAAACATCAAGACGGTTAGGATCACGAAAAAGATCGGCAGCAACAGCCACGGGTACAAACTCACGGCACGTAGGTTCTGGGCGTCCTGAAGTAGCACCCCCCAGCTGATCGTGGGAGGACGTAGCCCTAACCGTAGAAAACTGAGAGACGTTTCCGCTGCGATCATCCCAGGAATGGCGAGGGTTACACTCACAATGAGATGGCTGGCAAAACCCGGGATGAGATGTCGCAGAATAATCTCGATTTCCCGCACACCTGCTACTCGAGCCGCCACCGCGTAATCCTCCTCGCGCAATGCCAGAATCTTACCCCGTACCACGCGGGCGAGCCCTGTCCAACCAATTAGTGCGAGTATTACGGTCATACAAAAATACACCCGAAGCTGCGACCACGTTGCCGGCATGGCGGCACTCAGTGCCATCCATAGCGGTATCGTGGGGAACGAACGAAGAATCTCAATAAACCGCTGGATGAGCGTGTCCACCCAGCCGCCGTAGTACCCGGATATTCCCCCTATGAAGATGCCCAAGATGAGACTCAATCCGACCCCCACCAAACCGATCGAAAGCGAGATGCGACTTCCATACAAGATCCGACTTAACAAATCCCGGCCCAATCGATCCGCCCCCATAAGATAGACTCGCTCCTCCGTGCCCGTACCCAAGAGATGGCGCTCGCAAGGGAACAGCCCCCAGAAACGGTACGCGTCACCTTTCGGGAACAGACGAATGAAAACCCTACGGGTACGGTCTTCGCTATACTTGCGTACCAACGTCTCGGGGTCAATTGACTGTACAAGAGGGTACACAAACGGTCTCGAAAGATGCCCTTCATGAATCACGCGAATCCGATGAGGCGGCGCATAACTATGGGAAACGTCCCGTTTCCAAGGATCGTAGGGCGAGATGAACTCACAAAATCCCGCTAACACATACAAAAAGACCAGCCCATACATCGACAAGTAGGCAAGACGGTGATCACGGAACTTCCACCACATCAACCGCCAGGGGGATGCCACATAGATCTCCTTTTGAATGCTCTCTTGCTCCCTCTGGGTCTCTAGGGGCGCTTGACTGGTTGTCACGATGTCGTTCTCCCGTAGCGAATCCTAGGGTCAAGCCACGCAAGCAAAATGTCCGAAATGAGAGTTCCAACCACAGTCAACACGCTTAGCAACATGACAAAACTGCCGGCAAGGTACATGTCTTGCTCCATAAGAGCCCGCAAAAACATCGGTCCGGTCATTGGCAATCCCAACACCATCGCCACAATAACAGACCCCGATACCAACTGAGGCAACATCCAACCCACAGTACTGACCAGGGGATTAATGGCAAGACGAACCGGATATTTTAGGAGCAAACGCCATTCAGACAAGCCTTTCGCTCGTGCTGTAACCACATAGGGCATCTCCAGCTGATCCAAAAGGTTCGCCCTGACTTGACGGATCAGTCCCGCCGTGCCCTCAATACTGAGAAGAAACACGGGAATCCAGATGTGTTCCAAAAAATCCAACACTTTTGCCCAGGACCACGGGGCATTCACAAACTGTTCTGAAAAAAGTCCTCCGACGTTGGCATGAAAGTACTGAAAACTCGCCCACATCAGCAAAAGCGCCAGCGAAAACGGCGGCGTGGAGATGCCTATGAATCCCAATAAGGTGAACAAGTTATCCGAGAACTTGTATTGATGCGTGGCGGAATAGATGCCTATGGGTAAGGCAATGATCCAGGTGAACAATATGGCGACAAACGTAACTGCAACGGTAATACCGAGTTTCTCCCAAATGAGCTCGTTAACGGGTTTATTCAAGGTGAACGATTGCCCGAAATCCCCGACTACTACCCCAGAAATCCATTTCAGATACTGCACGTAGAAAGGCTTATCCAATCCGTATTGGGCGCGCAGACTCGATAGCAAGGCTTCGTCCGCAGTCTCCCCACTCTGGGCAAGATTTGCCGCCAGTGTGGTCAAGTAATCCCCGGGAGGCAATTGGATAATCACGAAGGTAATTATCGAAATAACAAATAAGGTGGGAATCATAATCAAGACACGCCGCGCAATAAACGCCATCATGGCAGACCGTTCTCCGATTCATCGATGTAAAACTGCTCAATCCCAATGTAACCAGGTGTCAATACCCTGAAATTATGGATGATATGGTCAGGCACGTTATGGAAACGATTGGACACAATGGTCAGTAGCTCCGGTCTGCAAATGCCGATCGCGTAGCATTCCTCCGCCCACTGCTTCATAATCGAACGTCCCAATTCTAACCTTCTTTCTTCGTCTACGGTCGAACGGAGCTCGAGATAGCGGTCAATCAACATCTGAAACTCGGGAGGCGGCTTCACACCGGCTTTTCCATTTGTTGCCCGGTACCTGCCATAGAGCGGCGCAAAATAGCTGGAGCTTTCCCATGGGACATACCACAGAGGGTCGATCATCCAATGCATACCCGGCAGAGCATACGCCCAAAAATTGAAGTTCCCGTTCTGCATTTGCATAACACTTAATGCTGGGGCATCCATCTTGATCACAAAATCCAGACCAATTTCCCGCCAGTAATCGGCAATCAACTGGTACATATCCAGGTTCGTTCCCATCTCGGACGGAAAGACATTCAGCGTCTCGCGGAAAGCTCTTCCCGACTGGGGCAATCGCCGGATACCGTCTCGCCCCCGTCCAAGACCCATTTCGTCAAGCAAACGGTTTGTTTCAACGGGATCATAGTTCAGATATTTGCTGTCGAATTCCGGAAGATATGTCGGATCAAAGGGACTGACCACACCCCGCGAAGGAACCGCCATTCCGTTGAAAATTACGTCAATGAGTTCGGGACGGTTGACCGCCAAACTCAATGCCACTCGGAAACGACGATCCTGAAGAATTGCCCTCAGTTCGTCATCTTTACTATGTTGATTGACATAGACGACGAGCGTGTCCGGGCTTAAATCGCGCAAGACCCGATAGTTGCCCCGATTGCGATTCTCCATAAACAAAGGATAATTAGCAGCATCAATTCGCCGCGCCTGAAAATCCACTTCGCCCGACATGGCTTTGAACGTTGCCATCTCACTATCTTGGATATCTGTAAACACAATTTCATCAATATACGGCAGTTGATTCCCTTCTGGATCCACCTTCCAATAATATGGATTGCGCCGTGCTACCATCCGCGAAGCTGGTGGCGGTACGGCAATCTGAAAAGGTCTGAACGTGGGAAGTTCTGGGTTTTCATCCACGTTAGCTTTCAAACCAAACAACTGGAACCACTGACTCAAACCGCGTTCTTTCACCTTGGCTTCGAGTTCCTCTCTTGGCGTGTATTTGATGTGAAATTCCTTTAGATAGTGTTTTGGCGCCAGAAGTGACATCCCACGAAGACACACCATTTGGATGAATATGCCGTAGGGTTTTGGAAACGTGATGATAACGGTCTCGTCGTCAGGTGCGGTCATCGTAGCCGGTATGCCGTCTAGCATGAGCCAAGAGGGAAATATCGGAGTTAATTCACGATTAGAGAAAATGTCTTCAAAACAAAACAGAAAGTCTTCGCTCGTCAAGGGGTAGCCGTCAGACCATTTCAGACCCCGACGAAGATGAAACACAAATGTCCTGCCGCCATCCAGCGCCTCCCACGTTTTCGCCAAGCCCGGCTCCGGCTGAAGTCCCGTGCGATCCCAACGCACCAGCGACTCGTAGCCCAACCGCGCGTTCAAATGAATATCCGTGCGTCCCATACTTACCCGACGCCACGAGCCGCCGTACTTACCAATTCGATGAACGGGGAAAACGACGGCAGGCTCTGCTGGTAATCGTTCTTCAACGGGGGGCAGCTCCCCCCGGGCCACGCGTTCCGTTAAGGACGGCGCTTCCTGGTACCCCTGCGCGCTTGACACAAAAAGCATGCTCGCCACGAGAAACGCACACATCCCCGTGGGGAGTCTCGTCACCATCTTTTTTCGTTTTCCTTTGGCCGCTCTAGCAGGTCCGGTGACCTAACATGACCCTTTCACATTAGAAAAACGAACCATGTTTTCGCAAGATAATCGACGGCCCCCTTTACGTTTTGTCTCCAGCCTTGTCATTGCTGGGAGTGCCATAAGCACGACACGACAATCCACTCAGGGATTTGGAAATACGATCACTCTTCACACTACATGTTTTCACGCTACACGGTTTAGGGCTTTGTCACGTCGCGCCGAAAACAAAGCTCCTCGGAGTGGCTGCCATGAGAACGCCACGGACGAAGAATCGAAGAATGGTCCTGTCTACATCCAAGTCCCGTAACGACCATGCAGAACTTCCGTCGTTTTGCTCGACTTTTGAAATGACACCCAGGCTGTCTCCACTACGCTGGAAACATAATGAAAACCATCCTATAATCAAACAATCTTTTCACAAAACATGGTCCTACCGTGTTGGGAGGTGGAGTTTATGCTTATGATAAGAGCGGGTATTGTAATTCTTTCTGTCGGCACCGCAGTTACTGCCCAAGGGATAGCCGAATCGCAGGAAGAGCCCGGACCCGATGTCATTGTCGTCACTGAAGCCAGCAATCCAGAGCCTTCGCAGCTTCCTACCTTACGGTTTGTAAAGGAAAAAATGTGGGGTAAGTATTACCCAATCCTTTCCATGACGTTTCCGAATCTCCCCGACTTCAGCTGTGACGCATGGTGTTACGAGTCGGAGGTGGAATTCCTGAATGCCGTCCCACTACCAGATGGCGCCTTGGAAATCCAGCACCGTGACAAAAAGACTCCCGCGAGGCTCGTCGTAACGACCGTAACTCCGCGCCCTGGCGCAGTGGAATTGGTGGCTCGCATGATCTTCGAAAAGGCGGGCCCCGATCCTTCTGTCGAGATGACGGCTCCTCCGTCACTTAACGTTTGTTGGCAATTCCGGCATGCACCGGCTTTCGCAAGCAAGCCCGACCCTTACCCTGCATTTTTTCAACGGTGCTTTCTATTCACGCATAAGGGGCTCACTTTTCTCAACGACACCGAACGAGAAAAGATACCTGTCCAGCCGCCCGACGCCGAGGCAAACACCCCGCCCTGGGTACAAATGTATGTTCCAGTGAACGTGCCCCGATTCGTTACACCACCAACTTCATGGGCAGGTACCAGCCCAGACCGCTATTTGCTCCCCATCATCGGCATCGTTTCGCGAGACGACAAATACCTGGCTGCTATTGTGAACGATTCCGCTGAGAATATGTCCCAGGCATGGCACGATTGTCTCCACAATAACCCGAAATGGCTGCCCGAAGATGCTGCAGTGCCAGAGCGTCGTTGGCGTGTAACCCTTTATGCCATGGAAAATGACCCGAAGAAACTACTTGAACGCGCGGGTGAAGATTTCCCAAAACTTAAGTCTTTTTCCTTTCTGGCAGAGAAACCTTCTGTAGGGCAAAGGTGGCAAGCCGTGGCGACGCCGGAAAGTTGGGTTGCTATTCCTGAAAACGCCATGTGGCTCAAAACGCTACCTTTGGGACCTTTTGTACGCCTCGCAGACGGGAGATTGTTGACGGTTGATGGTAACCAAGTCTTTGCAAGCGCGGACGAAGGAAAGTCGTGGGATCGTTGGCCACTGACGGTATGCGACAGCCGAGAGCACTTTCAAGTGGGGACAGAGCGCAGCTTACTTCGCACAGCAAATGGTACCTTGGTGCTCGTTTTCATGAATATGGCGGAGTACAAGTGGGTATGGGACGCCGAAAAACGATTGCCCTCCGCAGATACGCGACTTCCCGTTTGGGCGATGCGTAGCACAGATGATGGAAAAACATGGACGGATGCCCAGATGATTTACGACGGGTACTGTGGCGATATCCATGACATCCTTCAAACGCGAAACGGGACGGTCATTGTCCCCGTTCAAGAACTCCTCTACGAAGACGGACGCCATGCGTTGCGGCCTCGCTATTCCACCGATGAAGGCAAGACATGGCATAGGGCAAATCTTTTAGATATTGGTGGAAGAGGTCATCACGATGGATTGATCGAAGGAACGCTGACAGAGAGGCAAGATGGCACTGTTTGGTTACTTTGTCGAACCAACCTTGGCAAATTTTGGTCGGCATTTAGCGACAATGATGGAAAGTCCTTTCGAGTGCTGACGCCTTCCGACATCCCCTCCGCAAGTTCTCCGGGAACCCTCAAACGGCTCGCCAGCGGTAAACTCCTCCTCGTATGGAACAGACCCGCACCCGAAGGAACCGATGAGCCCCCCGCCGAAGTCATTCGGGGGGGCGATGGTCAATGGTCGGATGTCCCCGTAAGCAACTACCGTGCAGAACTTTCTGTGGCGTTTTCCGACGACGATGGCAAAACGTGGTCAACCCCAAAGGTGGTTGCGCGGCGACTTGACGGGCTTCGCAACTACTTGGCTTACACCTATGTGTTCGAGCCCCGATCGGGCGAGATCTGGATTACAACGATGCAGGGCGATCTTCGCCTGAGCGTATTCGAAAAAGACTTGATAGACTGAACCTTTTCGCAAATTCGGAGAAACAAAACCATGTTACACGCAATGCCTTTCGGCACAATTGTGTATCTTATTGCCGCAGCCCAAGACCTTGCCATATCTCCCGATACCTCTCCCTATCCCCGTATCAGCGAAGAAGGATTTCGCGCACGTCTGGGCTTTTTTGAATATGACCGTTCCATTCCTCTCGAAGCACGCGTGGTAAGGGAATGGGACAATGAAACCACCCTGCGACAAAAGTTCGTTTTGCGCGGCGCTCAGGGGTTTTTGGTACCTGGATATTTGGAGATACCGAAAAATCAGACGGCGCCCCATCCGTTAGTGTTGCTTCTGCATGGATGGTCTGGCAACAAAGAACAGTGGTACGAAGACCAGAACATCATAAGCGGAGGACCGATGAGAAAAGCCCTCCTCGAGGCAGGCTATGCGGTACTAATGATCGACGCGGCGGCACACGGAGAACGGAGCCATGAAATCGATTTTCAGAATGTGAACTCTTTTGATGATCCGAATGCGCCTCCGCGTAAAAATTACTTCACCTTTGCGGAAATTGCAGTCCAGACGGTAAAAGACTACCGCAGGGCGCTTGACTACGTGGAACAAAGACAAGAAATTGACGCAAACCGCATCGGACTCGTCGGATACAGCATGGGCGGAATGATGGCGTTTTACCTCTTGTCAGTGGAACCCAGAATCAAAGTTGCCGTCGCATGTGTCCCGCCCTTATTCAGCGAAGGCTATAATCCTACTTCCCCCATCGATTACACGTGGGGAATTGGAGATACCCCTTTTCTACTCCTCATGGGAAAACAAGATGAACTATATGTCGCCGAAAAAGCCCAGGCATCTTACAAGGCGTACTTAGAAAGGCCAACGACTAAGATCACTTGGTACGACAAAGGCCACGAACTGACACCGATATACGTGCCGGATGCCCTTGATTGGATTGTGAAACACCTTCCCCGATAGAAAACCGAATCATGATGATCTTACGACTTTTTCCATTGTTCGAGTGACTGGGGTGGTTGAGGGTCTTGCCGGGGGATAAAATATTCAACTTCTCCTATCTCTCCGCCGCTTCGACGAATAATCTGTTCTGCTATGCGTTGACTTGCCGGTATCAGAGTCCCGAAAGAATAGTCTGTATAGGAAAACTTCTGGTCAGCTATGTTTTGGATGTCGGACGTCAACTGTTTATCCAACTGGGAAAAACCTTTCATACACCCCAGAACCCCCATCGCCGTGGAAGCATTACAGTCCGCGTCCTGACCACAACGAACCGCATACTCCATCGTTTTCAAAGGGTCTCCCTTGCCGTACAGCAACCCGATCACGACGTAGGCACCGTTCAGTCGAGCATCGATATTCACCGGGTCCCCGGGTTGACAGTCCGTGTCATCCTGCCAACGTTTTTCAATTGCTTCCCATGTGGCGAGCCAGTCGTCCGGATTCTGGGCGTGGTATTTCAATACATCACGAATACAGGCGGCATATTCGGATGCTGCCGGAATACATGCCAGTCCCTCCCGTATGACCTTTTCCACATCGTTATCTTCAAAATACGCCGCAGTGTACATACCCGCTACAAACATACCCCCATACACCCCGTCGCCGTAGTTCATGATATGGCCAAACACTTCGCAAAGCCGATTCGATTCCTGCGGCAACCCAGGACAGATGATCCCAAACAGATCCGCCTCGATCTGGAAATCAATATCATTCGCATGCGGATTATTGTCGGGATGACCGGATGCGGGTGGCATTATCCCCTTTTGAACGTTCTCCCGCCCCACACGGTTCGCATGCCAAAGCTTATACTCAGTCGCAGCAAACGCTGCACCGGCTTGCTCAAACGTAATATCCAACCCATGTTCCTCAAGCGCTTTTAAGAAGGTCATTTCAACGTACAAATCATCTTGCTGGATGGCTCCTCGGACCCTCTCCGCAGTCCATTCCTGCAGCGGCTCTGTGATAGGTTTGGCATTGGAACGAAATTCATAAGGGTCGCCATACGTAACTCCGATCATCTGCCCAGCCCATGCGCCCCGGCATTTATCAAGAAACCGCTCTTTCGTAATGACCCGCCTTTCTTCCGCCAACGAATATTGCCCCAAAAGGAACAGGCCTACCAAAGCCAACGAAATCCACAACGACCTGGGTTTGCTCCTCATACATGTTTCCTTTTCTTTTTCTTTCATCAAATTAATTGACTACAAATCGGATTGAAAATGTCCAGTTAAGAAAAACTGTAAAACTCTTTCCTTTTTCTGCGCGCTCCGTTATTCTAATTTCCATGTGTTTTATAAAAAACTTCAAAACATATATTGCAATCTTTGTGTTGGTTTGCGCAAGGAACCACAAAACGGAGAGGACATATCATGAATATCGTAAGCATCGCAGGACTTGTTATTGGAGTGCTGAATAGCACAACATCCGCAGGCATAGCCGAACACAAAGGCTGTGTTCCTTTACCTTTCAGCGAAGTCAGAACGATTTTGGACACGCCTTGTCCTGAGTCGTTGTTTCCCGAACTTAAAGATTTTGACAAGAAATCTGCTTTGGAGCTGTCTTTTTCTCAAAAACTGGTGGATGAAATTGCACTTCCTGCCGAAACAATCCCACTCACCACCTATACGCTGTACCGCGAGTTCCGAGCCAAAGGGACTCGAGAAGGTTATCAAAAACCCTATTATGACAAACGCAGACAAATGCGTTCTGCCGCGTTGGCATATTGGCTTTTAGGGCAGACCGAAAGACTTGACGAACTGAACGACCTCATCTGGAATATTTGTGAGGAAACTACGTGGGTAGTACCTGCCCATGAACGCGAGCCCGAGTTCATCGACCTATTTTCCGCAGAAACGGCATCTGATCTCGCTCACGTTGTGTATCTACTGAAAGAAAATCTGCCCAAAGAAATCTGCCAGCGTGTATATAGGGAAATTCTTAACCGAATTATTGATCCATATGTCGAATATGGGCGCTCTTATTGGTGGGATTCCGGCAGAAACAACTGGACGGGCGTGTGTGCGGGTTCCATTGGGGAGTGTGCTCTCCTGCTCGATCTCGACACCGAGAAGACAGCGGCGGTGGTCACCATCGTTTTAGAACAGCTGGACCGTTTCCTTGAAAAGGGATTTGAAAAAGATGGCGGGTGTTTAGAAGGTGTTGGATATTGGAATTACGGATTACTTCATTTAGTAACATTCGGCGAGCTGCTGCGCGTGCGTACAAACGGCAAGATTGACATCTTGGCAGACCCTAGACTGAAACCAATCGCACAATATCCCCTTGTTGTTTCCATCGGAAAAGGCCGATACGCCTCTTTCTCCGATAGTCACGAGAAACAAACGCTGCGTCCGTTCTTGATTGCCCGGCTTTCAGCACGAACCGACACGCCCCAATTGAAAATGCTGTATGCGGAGTCCAACGATTGGCGCTTCAGTGTGTGTTTCCGGGATCTCTTGTGGGCTAGGGATATTCCAAACAGCAAGCCCGTCCTCGAAAATGCCTTTCTACCCATCTCAGGACTAGTAAAACTGATATCACATGATAATGAGGGGCGTCCCGTTGTCCTGGCTGCAAAGGCAGGCCATAACGCAGAACCTCACAATCACAACGATATTGGCAGTTTTATCTTCGCTGTGGGAGAAACGGTATATTTATGCGATCCGGGAGCAGGACGCTACACCCGTGACTATTTCGGACCTAGACGCTATGAGAATATTTTCGCCTCATCTTACGGGCACAGTGTTCCTCGCATAGCCGGAAAAGAACAGTCGCCGGGATCCGAGTTCCGTGGAACGATGACGAAAATAGCCGATGACACGTACCAAATCGATATGACAAAAACCTACAACCTACCTATCATGAAATCGTTTCTGAGGACCTTAACTCTTCAAAAAGATGGAGAAATGATTTTGGAAGACCGCTTTTGCTTTGATAACGGCGATGCCGAAATTGAAGAGGCATTCGTCACCTGGCTAGAAGTCGAAGCTGTGGGAAACCATGCGAGGATCAAGTCTGCCGAGGGTTATGTCGAAATTGCCTGTGAATCTGCCTCACAACACTTCCGCGTGGAAACCCTCGACGAAGCGTGCCGCGCTAACAAAAAGGAAGAAGATCTCAAACGGATCACCTTGACCATTCCGCCACAATCGGAAAACACTGTTCGGTTCAGAATGCGCTTTGTCCCCAAGCTCGGAAAGCAGTGATGGAACTGCTCAACTGATAGTGAAATGCACAATGTCACAAACGTTCGGTCCTGCACCGAGGAATTAGAACCGGGCTCACGCGCCCGGTTGTCAATGCGAGGAACGAGTCTTCGAAGCGACGAAGCAATCCCCTCAACCGCGTAGCGCTAGAGGGCAGGGGGCACGGGGTGGAGTAATCTCCGGATTCCCGAGGGGATTGCCACGTCGTGCCTGACGGCACTCCTCGCAATGACAGTGGGTAGGGCATTGCGCAAGAAGACATCCTAGGGAAAAACGAGTAATCCCGAGTGGTCAAAGGGGTTCGCAAATGACTCAAACGCACCTCCGAGATGCCACGCGTCGGTGCCTTTCCCTTAGTGACATTCATGGGAAGTCCTGTCTTCAATTGCCTCATCCAACATTACAAAAAGTGCTGAAGGAACGGGACTTATGCATGAGATTTCCGAACCATAAACATTTCGGTATAATCGGGGTTGTATGAATGGAGAAGACTCTGACGTCACGAAACCTAAGGTATCGGTGATTATCCCTTCCCGGGATGGCTATCGAAATGGAGCGGTGCCACGTTTGCTCGAGAGCGTCACGCGGCAGACGCTGACCGACTACGAAATTCACCTCGTCAAAGGGGTATCGCCACAAGGAAAGGCCATTAACCAGGCCGCAGCAGCAGCAAGAGGCGAAGCGCTCATTATCCTCGACGACGATTCCTGCCTAGCCAATGAAAAGGTGTTTGATCAGCTTGTCTCCGCGCTTGAAAAGGACCCCACTATAGGAATGGCAGGTGCAAGCATTCAGATGCCTCCCGATGCAAACCCATTTCAACGACGCGCTGCAAAGCAATTCCCGCGATTTAACATGCCTGAAGTCAGCGAAATAACCGACAGCGACTTTGCGTGTCACGGCTGTTGCGCCATCCCGCGTAGGGTATTCCAAGAAGTTGGAGGCGAACGAGAAGATCTCATTCGTGGTCTCGACCCTGACTTGCGTGTGCGTCTGCGTTCCGCCGGTTATCGCGTCGTATTAATACCGAATGCAGTGGCTTACCACCCCCTACCTGAAAACTGGCGAGCGTTACTCCGCATGTTTTTTCGAAACGGCTTCGGTAGCGCCTACGCACGGAAGTTTCATCCCGACAGCGTGTACGAAACTCACGAACGCCTGGATGCCACCTCTTTCCGTTCCCGTCGGTCTTTCTTTTTTCGCCTTGTCCGCTTTCCTTTCCGTCTGATGACTGCACTGCTACAGGGACAGCTCATTCGTTTCGCAGCGTACACGGCCTATGCGTGCGGCTACCTTTGGGGCTGGTTCCAAGCAACTCCTTCGGCGCTCGGAGAGGGCAGATGACCGGTGGGCGGCTCGCAATAAAGTGTGCGATCAAATCAGCCGTCAAACATGTCTTGATGAAAACCCATGCCCCCGACCTTTCGGGGAGTTCTCGCATCCTTACCTTTCACAGCGTGGGCTATCGCCGCGACGAGACCAACGTTTCGCCAAGAATGTTTCGGGAACAAATGGCATGGTTAAGCGACCATTACCCTATCATCTCCCTGAAAGAAGCGGCAGCAGGCAAGCCGGGCGTAGCGGTGACACTCGACGACGGCTATCGAGATAATTTGCTTTACGCCGCACCGATTTTGGAAGAGTTCCATATTCCTGCGACAGTATTTGTTGTGGCTGGTTTTATGGGGAAAGTGTTGTGTCAAGAAGACGACCCCACCACGGGTACACTCTTGAACCCGGAAGAAATATGCGCGTTGCACCGTATCGGTGTTACCATCGGCTCCCATAGCATGACACATCGACGACTCGCTCTCTTGAGCCCAATAGAACAGCAACAGGAAATTAGGGAAAGCGCCCGGATACTTTCGGACATCCTCAGGTACCCAGTCACACAGTTTGCCTACCCTTTTGGAACAGCCAGGGATTACACTGCGTCAACCATGCAGCTTCTCCAAATAGAAGGGTTCGAACTTGCTGTGTCGAATCAGTTTGGGTCAAACCCCCAAGGCGCCAATCCTTACGATTTACGCAGAATACCGATTGACTGCACCGATGACTTAGACTTTTTTCGGGCAAAAGTGGAGGAAAGACTTGACTTGCTGCGCGTTTTTGAGTCACAGGCAGGCTTGAGACTCCGCCAGTTTCTGAACAAGGTCACAGGCGCATAACCCCCTATAAAAGGGGGAACGCGCGCGGGTCAGGGGGTACGGGGGAATGGGGGACGCAACCCGCGCGCGTGTGGAAAACTAATCTAAATTCAACTTACTTGTACAATATATTTATGTAGCTTTTACAAGTTCTGCAACAACCGTACCATGTGAATGATACTACAAATTATACTCCATGTCAAGAAGTTTTTTTTCGTACAAAATCAGTATTGGTTTTCAAACAGAATTCGTCACATTCCGGCCAATCAAAAAATATTGGGAGATTTGATTCGAACTCCAACTATTTGCATAAGTTCACGAACCCTTGGCACTGCATCGAGGAAACAGACCAGGCTCATACGCTCGGTTGTCATTACGAGGAGCGAGTCCCCGAAGCGACGAAACAATCCCCCTCAACTGCGCAGCGCAAGAGAAGCTAGGGCATGGTGATCCCCGAAATCCTGAGGGGATTGCCACGTCGTGCCTGACGGCACTCCTCGCAATGACAGCAGTGGCATATAGCGCAAGAGGCCGCCGCACAAACTTGCGAGCTTTCCAAACCATCTGAGCGGACTGCCACGTCGCCCCTTCGGGGCTCCTCGCAATGACAGGGGGCGGGCCATAGCGGAATAGGACGTAATACGGAAAAACAAGTAATTCCAAGTGGTCAAAGGGGTTCGTAGATAGTTCAAACGTACGTCGGAAATGCCATGCGTCCGTGTCTTTCCTTTGATGACCTTTACGCAACGTCTTCTGTTCCATGCCTCCTCCAACATAACAAAAAGTGCCAAAGATACTGGACTTATACACTATTTTGTAAGTCCCACGTTCATTCTGTTAATGTACTACCCGCCCGGGAACAAGCCCGGCGTATTTCACTAATTGAAATAAACGGAGCAATGCCCGGGCATGGCCCCAAGAGTTCACGAGCCCAAAACCCAACCCAAACGTAAGCGTACTCGCGTCCGTAAACCCGGACTGTCTGAGGAGTTGCGGCAGTTTCTCAATCAAGCTGAGACCTCGTCGATCTCTTATGAATCTGTTTTGCGCGGCTTGTCTCGGAGTAGCCATTCGTTGTTGCTCATTATTTTCAGTTTTCCCTTGTGTTTCCCCGTAGGCATCCCGGTAGTTACGACTTTGTTAGGTCTTATGTGCGCCGCGGTGGGCCTCTTTCTTTTTCTCGACAAACCGCCTTGGATTCCACAAAAGCTCCGAAGCCGGTCTATTTCACCCGCAAAATTCTCAAAACAAATGCGGCGCGTCCTCAGAGTTACACTCGCCGCTGAAAAAGTTCTGCACCCCAGGCTTTCATGGATTGCGGGCAACGGCATTGCATGCCGAGTCCATGGGTTATATGTTTTCGTTCTCGGGTTGATCGCCGCAATACCATTGCCTCTACCGCTGGGAAATTTTGTGGCGGCTTTCCCTATATTACTTATGGGTCTGGGGCTTGCCGAAAAAGACGGGTTGGTTATCCTAATCGCATATTTTGCCGGTATACCATGTTTTGTCTACTATGGTGCGTTGGCATTTCTTGGATTAGAAGGCGTCGAACACTTAATGAAAAGTTTTTCTCAACTGTCATAAGAATAAATCTAAAGGGAAAAGTGTCTGATCTATATAAAGTTCTTGTCCCATAGAAAGGAAAAGTTGTGAAAAAAAAGATATACATAGTAGGAACCATCATCTTACTACCTGTTCTTATCGTTGCGGCGTTCATCCTCATCAAAGAAGGCAAGAAACTTGTCGTTGAAGCCTACGTTGACTCCCTGCCCCGCGCCACTCCGGTGCCGTCTACCGACAATCCGGACCTCATTCGCTTAACATGGAGTGATGATCCACGAACCACGCAAGCCATTTCGTGGCGTATGGGACCCAATGCCTCTGCAGGTGCCGTTCAAGTTCAAACCACTGGTGCCGAATCTTCTGACGGTACTCAAATCCAAGCGGAAAAATCGGTTGTGGAAGACCCGAAAATCGAAAATGATCCCGTGAACCTATGTTTTTCGGCGGTTATCACCGGTTTGAAACCCGGAACTTCCTATGACTACCGCGTCGGCAATCCTGAAACCAACAACTGGTCTGAGTGGCGTTCGTTTAAGACCGCACCTGAAAAAGAGATGTCGTTCTCTTTCTTTTACTTAGGAGATCCTCAGATCGGTTTTGCGGCGTGGCATGAACTCATTGCCAAAGCGGCAGAACAATTCCCTAGCGCCGCTTTCACCGTCATTCCGGGCGATCTCGTAAATCGAGGAAATGACCGAGACGATTGGGACGATTTCCTTCATGCAGGCGAGATTGTCTTCAGCAGGATTCCATTAGTCCCCGCCATAGGAAACCACGAACGACCGAAAGGTTCCGAACCACTTCTTTACCTGCAACTGCTCACGTTGCCGCAAAACGGTGCGCCCACAATTACTCCCGAGAAATCGTACGCATTCACGTATAGTAATGCGTTGTTTGTCATATTGGACTCCAACGAACCCCCTGAGACGCAACGCGACTGGCTCGAACAACAACTTGCCCAAAGTGAAGCCGTGTGGAAGTTCGTTGCCTTCCACCACCCCGTATATTCTTCCAAACCCAATCGCGACAACCCCGAACTTCGCGCCAGTTGGTCAGGGCTGTTTGACAAGTATCACGTAGATATGGTGTTGCAGGGACACGATCATGCCTACATGCGAACGCACCCGCTACGGGACGGCAAAGTGGCACCGTCGTTCTCCGAAGGCACGGTGTATGTAATATCGGTTTCCGGCTCAAAGTACTATGATTTCGAAACGCGCGACGTAGCCGCTGTAACGTTTGGCAAGACAAGTACCTTTCAAGTCATTGACATAGATGTAACGCAACCCGATAAACATACCCTCTCCTACCGGGCTTTTGATGATCAGGGTACTCTCCGCGATGAATTCATCGTAGAAAAGCCTAAACAAAAGCAGTGAGATTTGGGGAGTAGACTTACGATTTCCCCTCAAGACCCCTGAGCGGCAAAAACACAAAGCTTTCGTAATGGGCAGACCTGACAAGACGGTTTTCTAGGATGACAAATCTCACGTCCCAACGCTATCAAATGAATGTGTAACGAGTACGATCTCCCACGCGGGATTTTGTCTTTCAAAAGAACAGACGCCGCATCTCTTGTGATTCCTGCCGGTAGTACACCCAAGCGCGTCAACACGCGGTAAATATGGGTGTCTATGGGGAACACATCTATTCCAAACGCAAACAATAACACGCACCGCGCCGTCTTGTACCCGACACCCGGAAACGATAGAAGTTCCTTCTCGGCGGCTTCAGCGTCCATTTCTCGAATATAGTCGAGCGAGATTCCCCCACGCGACAACAACCGATGAAGAATATGAAGAATGACAACGCTTTTCCTTCGGGCAAGTCCCCCAATCTTCAGAACGTCTTGCAGGTCTTGTGGCGTCGCACCAGCCACATCCTCCCATGTCTTGTATCGCGTCCGTAGCTCATCGTATGCCCGCCCACTATTATGATCATTCGTGTTTTGAGATAGGATGGTACGCACAAAGACTTCTACAGGATCATGACAGCGCGGCATTTTTGTCTTTCCATAGTACCTCTCGAGCTTACGATTCACCGCCTCAAGAATTGCCGTGGTTTTCTCACGCACACGCCTTGCCTTCATTCGACCCATCTCCCGATCCCTAGCAGTACCGCCGTCGTGAAAAGCCATCAATGCCCGCTTCTCATAAAAGACCGCGTATAGAATTTCCTGTTGTAACATAACACAGAAACGGTGTATTTTCAGTCACGTAATGAAGTTTTACCTCCGCATAACTGTTACAAGATGAGGAGAACTCAGCCATGTCGATCATGATTGCTATGACCCTTCTTACGTTCGGACAAGCCACACCTCCAAGTCAAGAGACATTACCCTGCCAAAATGCCCGCGTAGACCGCCCCTATTTTTTGGCTAATGTAGTCCCAGCGCTTGACGACCCTGATGACGCCCACTGGTTTACCTACGCGTCCAAATACATTCCCGTTCCCGACATCCCCTTCGTAGAGCACGTACGAGGCAACGTCTCAGCCGAAGAAGAGGCACGTGTGATTCCTTTACTAGAACGCGCCTTGAACGTCCCCAAAAGTGCCTCGGAGCTTGAAGACATCCGTTGCGTAGCCACCAAAGCCGACGATACATGGATCGGTACGGAAAATGGCCTCTTCCATGTCTCAAGTCCAGACGCCAAGCCGATGCGCCATCCCTCTTACGGAGTTGATGGTCCTTTAGCAACGCGCATTACGGGACTCGTTTTCGACTCCAAAGGGGTCCTGTGGGTAGGCACGCCTTTAGGACTGAGCCGGCGCGACACAGACGGACAGTGGAACCACATCCGAGGCAAAGAAGGCCTTCCGGTTGAAGACGTGACATGCCTTGCGGTCGACGAACAAGACCGACTATGGATTGGAACTTCCGTCGGCGCTATTTTGTATAAGCCTTATGAAGAGGGCAGGCGTTGGTTTTACCGCGCTGGTAGACGCTACCTACCGGGCAATTACATCTCAGCCATTGCCATCATGACAGGCGGCATGCCAGTGTATTTCAAGACTGATGGCGGTATCGGGCGTCTCGATGGGGTACAAATGACCTTGAGAAAACGGGCGGACATCATCGAAAACGTTTTGAACCAACGCCATCGTCGTTTGGGTTTGGTGGCTGCATGTACCTTGGACAATGCTGAAGACCCCAAAGACCATTTCATCGTTGACGACGATAACGACGGACTATGGACAGCGTACCATGTTGCCGCGATGTCGCTGGCTTACGCAGTCACTGGTGACCCCGAACACCGGAAATCAGCGCGAGAAGGGATGCATGCCCTATACATGCTGCAGAACGCTTCAGGAATACCGGGATTGGTAGCTCGAAGCGTACTGCCGGCGGAAGAAGGAAAGAAAAAACGGGAAGAAGCTCAAAATAACCCTGACCCCAAAAAACGGGAAGCGTGGCGACCAACCCCCGACGGTAAAATGTACTGGAAATCGGACACGTCCTCCGACGAAATTGTGGGACACTATCTGGCCTTCTATACGTATTGGCGGCATATCGCCCGGCACGACCCTGAAGAACGCGTTTTGCTTGAAAAACAAATTCGAACTGTCACGGATTACATCGTCAATAACGGGTATTACCTAATCGATTGGGACGGGAAACCCACTACGTGGGGGAAGTGGGCACCCGAAGTCCTAAACGGTGACCCGCGGCGTTACGGTGAAAATGGACTGGGTTCGTTGGAGATTCTATCTTTTCTTAAAACTGCCTACTGTATAACGGGCGATGAAAAATACAAGAAATGCTTTGATGACCTCATCTGCGACCATAACTACCTGAGCAACTTGCTACTGCAAAAGAAAGTTTTCCCGGATGAAAATAACCACTCCGACAATCAACTCGCCCATTCTTCCTATTACCCCATTCTTCAGCTGGAAGGAGATCCAAAAGTGCGGCAAGCCTTGCAACAGTCCGTTCGCCGCCATTACAAAACCATCGCGCATGAACATTCTTCGTATTTTGACTTTGTCACCGCAACCATCGACCTGGACTTTGTGGACATAGCAGGCGCCGTACAGACTCTCCGCGATGTGCCTACAGACCGTCGTCTATGGGCAATGAGAAACAGCCATCGCGCAGACATCCAGTGGAATCCCCGCCCCAATCGGTTTGGAAAACCCGTCCTCCTCCATGTCTTACCGGCGGACGAGCGCAATTTCGGCAAATGGAACATCGACCCCTTTGAACCAGACAGTGGCGGAAATTTTGGGCAACGCGTCTCGGGCACGCCTCTGTCCCCGCTCAACAGCCGTTCCTTCGGCCCAAGCCGCGAAGGAGACGGGCGCAATGAAGACGACGGCGCAGCCTGGCTCATTGCCTATTGGATGGGACGGTATCATGGGTTTATAGCTCCCTCCGAGGAAGAGGTTCAGAAAACGCAACACTGACCGGTGTTCGAGGTTTCAGGAATGAAATCGTTTGCTTTTCAAGAACCTTCCCTCAAAAAAGGATTTTTTCGCATCCCAAGAAACGGACTATTTGAACATTTCCAGGTGTTTCCAGTACAGTAATGCCTCAAATCTGCCATCCAAGGCCTGGTTGAGGCAGCCTTAAAGGGAACCCAAGTTGTCATGAATGTGCGCAAAGCAGTTTTAGCAACCGAAAATGGGCTTGTTTTCGAAGGACGCGCCGTTGGCGCCGATGGTGAAGCCACGGGAGAACTGGTTTTCAACACCAGCATGACCGGCTATCAAGAAATCCTCACCGATCCTTCTTATGCTGGCCAAATTGTCACGATGACCTATACCCAAATAGGAAATTACGGCGTAAACCCGGAAGACGTGGAGTCTCGAAAACCCTTCGTGCAAGGATTTGTAATGCGCGAGTGTTGCTTTGAACCGAGTAACTGGCGTGCGAAACAGTCTCTCCCCGATTACTTAACAGAGCATGGCATCGTCGCCATCGACGGAGTTGACACGCGCGAAATCACCAAAATGCTCCGCACAGAAGGTGCAAAAAAGGCTGTAATAAGCACGATTGACTTTGACCATGATTCCTTGATTCAAAAAGCCATCGATTCCCCCGACATGGCGGGGAGTGACTATGTCAAGGCCGTATCCGTCACCGAACCTTACGAATGGAACCCCGAGTTCGAGGGCAAATACTACGTTGTCGCATTTGATTACGGTATCAAGTACAATATTTTAAGACTCCTGGAACGTGCGGGCTGCCGTGTCACGGTGCTCCCGGCAACCGCGCCTGCCGAAGAGGTACTTAAACGCAATCCCGATGGTGTATTCTTGTCAAACGGGCCGGGGGACCCTGCTGCGTTACCCTATATTTATCCCGTCGTGAAGGTGCTGTTCGGGAAAGTGCCCATCTTTGGTATCTGCTTAGGACATCAAATCCTCGGCCATGCCTTTGGCGGAACAACTTTCAAGTTGAAATTCGGCCATCGAGGAGCTAATCAACCCGTGCTGAATCAGGACACCGGCAAGGTCGAAATCACCTCTCAAAATCACGGTTTTACAGTGGATCCCGATAGCCTCGATCCTTCTGTGGCACGTGTTACTCATATTAACCTAAACGACAAGACGGTCGAGGGAATCGAACACGTGGAACTGCCCATTTTTGGCGTTCAGTATCACCCCGAGGCATCTCCAGGCCCGCACGATAGCCGCTATCTCTTTTCACGCTTCGTGTCGATGATGGAAAATCATCGCACACGGCGTTAAGACTGCTCGTGACAACCCAGCCCGTTTCTTCGATGGAGGTTACTAAACGGACGAGTGCCCGCCTCCGAAATTTTGGCCAACCGTGCCCGTGACTCCGTGAAGTCCAAACGGTTGCCAGGGGCTGGCAATGTAAGTTGTCATACCCGCATTACCCCGGGGAGTGCCATGTCGCCCCTGCGGCACTCCTCGCAATGACAGCGCAGGCGCTCCAAGGAGACTCTAATGCCGACAGAAAGCAGACCAGAGAAGACGTCGTAGTCACTGGACTTATCCATCTAGAGGATGTTTCTGCTTGCCGTGTGCTAAAATCCGTTCAGACAAAACTTCAATGGGAGAGTGCAACATGTTGATCGTCATCGTTAAAGTGTCGGTAAAACCCGAATGTGTTGAAGCATTCAAGTCGGCTTCCATTGAGAATGCCAAGTGCAGCCTTCAGGAACCCGGAATCGCTCGTTTTGACGTTATACAGTCTGTAGATGATCCATCGCAATTTGCTTTGATCGAGGTCTATCGCACTGCGGAAGCGACTCTTCGCCACAAAGAAACACCCCACTACCAGAAATGGCGCGATACAGTCGCAGATATGATGGCTGCGCCTCGTGAGAGCATCAAATACGTGAATTGCTTTCCCGAAGAAGCTGCATGGGGCTAAGAGACTTTTTCATCCGTACGTTATCAACTTTAGGAGGATTATATGTCGTATCGATCCGAGGCGCTGGAATACGCACGGCAAAATACCACCCGTTACGAAAACGAATTAAGAGAGTTCTGTTCCATTCCCAGCGTTTCCACACTGCCGGATCATGCCAAATACCTGCACGTTGCTGCGGAATGGTTGCTGCACCGCCTTCGCCAGACAGGCGTCAATCGGGTGTCCATCCTGCCTACTTCAGGGCATCCAATCGTATTTGCGGAAACGGAACTGCTAGATCACAAGCCGACACTTCTCGTATATGGCCATTATGACGTTCAACCCACCGACCCACTCGGAGAATGGGAATCCCCTCCATTTGAACCTCAAGTGCGAGGGGAGTGCCTCTACGCCCGCGGTGCAGCCGATATGAAAGCCCAGATCGTTGCATTTTTGGCGGCACTAGATGCGATCCACCATACACAGTCGTCTTTTCCCTTGAACCTGAAGTTTCTCTTTGAAGGAGAAGAGGAGATTGGATCCCCCTCTTTGCCGAACTTTGTAGACAAGAATTCGGAACTCCTTCAGTGTGACGCTGTCTTGAATTGCGACGGGGGTATTCACGCTGCCGATATCCCTTCGATCACGTACGGCTTGCGCGGACTTGCTTATTTTGAATTGGAAGTCCAAGGCCCGCGCAGCGACCTTCACTCCGGTGTTTTCGGCGGCGCAGTAGAGAATCCTGTGCAGGTGCTTTGCCGGCTTTTAGCCAATATGATTGACGCCGACGGCCACATTACCCTACCGGGCTTTTATGAGAGCGTAACACCGCTGACCGATGAGGAGCGGTCGGAACTTGCTCGTGTACCTTTGTCCGAAGAAGACTGGGTCCGTCTCACAGGAGTACCCTGCTCATGGGGTGAAAAGGAATACTCTTTGGTGGAACGCACCGGGGCACGTCCCTCACTCGATATCAATGGCATCTACGGCGGGTTTACGGGTTCCGGCTCAAAAACAGTCTTGCCGGCACGTGCCATGGCAAAGTTTTCCTTCCGACTCGTGCCGGAACAACGCGGCGAGCTTGTGGAGACCCAATTGCGCACTTACTTAAATGCGCATGTCCCCAAAACCGTGAGGTGGGAGCTTCGCGCGCTGAATTTTGCCACCCCGGTTGTCGTTCAACGGCATTCGCCTTTCGTTCGGGCTGCGGCAAATGCGTTAGAAGCCGTCTTTGGCAAGCCTCCCTTGTTCAAGCGCGACGGTGGCACCATTCCTGTCATTGGTGTCCTTAAAGAAAAACTGGGAGTGGACACGGTCATGCTCGGTTTTGAACTGCCGGACGCGGGCTTTCACGCTCCAAACGAACATATGCATCTGCCCACGTTTCACCGTGGCATCGAAACGTATATCCAATTTCTTGAGAACTGGAAATGAGAGGAAATGCCCATCAGGTTTTCAAATAAAATCTGGCGGTCCTAATCAACAGTTCATGGGGAGCGTATGCCGAACCAGTCGGTCAGTGAACTTTCTCACTTCCTGTTGACGGTCGGGGTATTACTGTCAACGGCGCGCTTCTTTGGAGAAATAGCACGCCGCTTTAATCTGCCTGCCGTTCTTGGCGAAATCCTGGCAGGCATCGTCTTGGGCCCCACCGTCTTCGGAACAATTTCGCCGGAATGGTACACGGTCCTTTTCCCTTCCAGCGGCGGGGCACGCCATGCACTGGATGCCTTCACCACGCTTTCCGTCGTTCTTTTCTTAATGGTATCCGGTATGGAAATCGAACTCTCTACCGTATTTCGACAAGGAACGTCCGCGCTAATCATCGGCGCGGCGAGTATGGTCGTCCCGTTTGGTATTGCGTTTATTACAGCATTGGTTTTTCCAGATTTGGTAGGGTTCGAACAAGAGGTGTCGCTGCCTCTTTTCGCAGCTTTTTTCGCCACGGCACTATCCGTTTCTGCGCTTCCTGTCATCAGCCGCATTTTAATGGATCTTGACCTGCATCGTAGCGACATGGGGGTCTTGTCCCTGGCAGTCGCGGCGCTGAATGACTTGTGTGGCTGGATTATTCTGGGCGTGATTTTTGGAGTTATCGGAGTTCCCGGCTCGGGGAAATTGCCCCTGGGTAATGTCATCGCCCTTACCATTGCCTTTGCAGTGTTCGTATTGACCGTCGGCAGATGGCTTGTGGATCGCCTGCTACCTTGGCTTCAAGCCTACACGTCTTGGCCTGGAAGCGTCTTGAGCGCTTCTATCGCCGCAGCCCTCTTTGCCGGAGCTTTCACCGAGTGGCTGGGTATACACGCTGTTATGGGGGCATTTCTTGTGGGTATAGCCATCGGAGAATCTCGGCACTTGCGCCGTCAGACTCGTGTTATCATTTCCGATTTTGTTTCCTATTTTTTTGCTCCCCTTTTTTTTGCCAGCATAGGACTGCGAATCAACTTCGTTGAGGGGTTTGATCTGAAGGTGGTAGTCACCATCTTCATAATAGCAGGGATCGGCAAAGTGTTTGGTGCCGGCCTCGCAGCACGCGCCACCGGTTTGCCTGCCCGAGAATCCTTTGCTATGGGGTTCATGCTGAACGCTCGCGGCGCCATGGAAGTGATCGTGGGCACCCTCGCGCTGGAGTATGGGCTCATCCACGCCAGAACGTATGAAGCCCTCGTCATTATGGCAATTGCCACCTCGCTTCTCGCTAGCACGACCGTACAATATTTCATCACCCGCAAAACCTCTAAGAACATAGCGGCATTCGTGCATCCTTCTTTGTTCCGCTCGCCCCTGGCGGCTCAAACGGCTTATGAAGCAATCCAAGAACTATCAGCACTTGCCTCTTCTGAAGCAAAGTTAGATTCACGCGTCATCCAAGAAGCTGTTTGGAAACGGGAATGCATCATGGCGACGGGGCTAGAGAATGGCGTCGCAGTTCCTCATGCAAGACTGGACAATTTGGAGAAAGCGGTGGTTGCGATTGGAATATCGCCGCAAGGTATTGATTTTGATGCCCCCGATGGAAGTCGGGCACATGTGGTAATTCTTTTCTTAACACCTGCCCAAGACGAAGGGATCCAACTGGATTTGTTGGCTGACGTTGCCAAGCGATTTGCCAAGCCTTTGTCCGAGGAGCAAATTACAGCCATGAAGACATTTACCGAGTTCTTGGCATTTATACGACTCGGTCCGGAAGAGTCGCTCTGAAAAAACGAACTAGGATGACATGCTAATGATCATTGACTGTCACGTTCATATCATGACGTCCGAAGACGATGAACTCTCGAATTTGTTGCGCTGTGCGGACCGCAATCAGATCGATCAACTGTGCATTGCTTCTCTGTCTCGAACCTGGTCACCACGACCGTCCGAAGAACAATTGGAAGAAGCCGCTGTGGATGTCTTGGAGGCATGCCGCCGATTTCCCGATCGGTTCGTCGGGTTCACCTATGTCAGCGCAGACCACATCGAAAAATCATTAGAACTTATTGAACGATGCAACGTGGAAGGTCCTTGTCGTTTTGTAAAACTCTGGATTTCCCAATTCATGGATGACCCCCGTCTCACACCGATTTACGAACGAGTCCGAGAATTACGCCAAGCCGTCATGGCGCATACCTGGTGCAAAGCGACCGGAAACCTGGAGTACGAATCCACCTTTGAGCATGCCACGCGTGTAGCCGCACAGTACCCCGACCTCAGGATCTGGATAGCTCATTGCAGCGGGCTTTGGGAAGAGGTAGGCCGTGCCATCTCGCCTTATCCCAATCTTTGCGTAGACCTGTCTGGCGGAGAGCCGGAAGCTGGAATCGTGGAAACGTTGCTCAACGATCTTCCCGCCGAACGGATTTTTTTCGGCTCCGATGCACCAGGAAGAAACATGGCCGTGCAGATGAGCAAGGTTCTCTCCGCAGGTTTGCCTCCAGAATTGGAACGAAAGATTCTCGGTGAGAATATCGCAAAATGGATTGAGGCGAAACCGCCAAAATAGAACGCGTCTTACGTCTGCGGCAATCGCCGTATTTCCATCACGTCCTTCCGAATACACTCCCCGGGATAGGTCATCGTATTAGGCCACAACTTGCGCCCGGGATAGATGCACGTATTGATGCCGGTGTGCACGTTGTCCCCAACAATCGCACCTAACTTACGTCGGCCCGAATCTATCATCTCGCCTTTTACCATGGAACGGACAGTCCCCCCGTCGTGTCTCACGTTCGCCGTAATGGTGCCTGCGCCAAAGTTCGTGTGCTCGCCGATGACCGAATCTCCCACATAGCTCAGGTGCGGAACCGCCGAACCGTCCATCAAAATGCTGTTTTTGATCTCGACCGATTGGCCAACTCGACACCCATTTCCAATAGTGGTCCCCGGGCGAAGCCAGCAGTTGGGTCCGATGGAGCAGTTCTTCCCAATACATACGGGGCCGTCAATAACGACACCGCTACGGATGACCGTCCCTTCTCCCACCGCAACCCGTCCGTTCAAGTGAGCAAAGGGACTTACCTCTCCCTCGATTTTCTGCTCCAAAAACGCCGTCAAAAAATACTCGTTGGCATCTAGCAAATGCCACGGATAGCCAATCGGAAACCAGTAGTCCTGCATTTCCACCACTCGAAAAACAGAACTATCCGCCAACGCCTGAATCGCACTGGTAATTTCGATTTCGCCTCTTTCAGACGGCTCCGTTTTGCCTAGGACATCAAAGAGCTTCGGCAAAAAGTGATACGCCCCTACGTTGGCAAGGTCCGAAAATATCTCCTTCGGTTTTTCCACCAATCGCACAACGCGACCATCTTTCGATATCTCGTAAATCCCGTAAAGCCTGGGGTCAGAAACCTTTTTCACCAAGGCGGACTGCTCCTGTTGCGCCAAACGCGCCAAATCCGTCGGTGCGTAAAGATCATCCCCATTGATAACCAAAAATGGCTCGTGAACAAGGTCTACACATTGAAGAACAGCATGCCCCGTCCCCAATTGCTCCTTTTGTTCTACATATCGGATGCGAATACCGCGATAGTCTGTGCCGAACGCCGCGCGAATCAACTCATGCATATAACCGACCACAATGATAACTTCTTCGACAATGCCACTGAGGGCGTCTAGCTGATGCGCGAGTATCGGTTTGTTGGCTATTTTAAGCAAAGGTTTAGGTCGCGTAAGCGTCAGCGGGTAAGTGCGTGTCGACTTGCCCGCTGCCATAATAATCGCCTGCATACAATGCCTCCTGTATCCCGATAGTCTTGATTTCTCTAGTCCACTGCACCGGCCATGCATATCATGCTGCCGTATCACAGCAGTAAATTCAAAAATCTTCTAACCGCTCTTCTGCACAAACCAGTTCGCACATGACACGTCAGCGTGCATTTTTGTCTCTTTTGGTATATTTTAAGGGAGAAAAGTGCACGTAAGAGGTGGACTTCAAAGCAAAGGCGAAACGACCATGACGCAAATGAAAGAATGCTTTGGACAACTAGGCAATATGTCAATTACTTTTCGGAACGCTTCTAAACAGCATTTCCTTCGCGAAGATGAGGAAAAACTGAAGGAATGCAACACATGCCCCCTCTTTGTGAAATGCATGTTCCTAAAATACAACGAGCTTATCCGAGATCTGCTGCGGTTAATAGATTCCGCCAGCCCGCAAGACACAAAACCTCGGCTACGCTAATCGTAACGCCCCGCCCCTGAGAAACCGACTTATCGTACGTCGGCAGAAAACCACAACAGGAAGCTCTTAAAACCCGTAATACGTTTCAACCGAATCGATTTGAATTGGAGCTTCTTGAGTTTTTCCCGCGCCTCCAGTTCGTCACGAGCGACCACTGTGCCGATCTCAAAATAATCTTCGCGATCCGGAATAGCCGCCTTGTACTGGAAAACCGCCATAGCACTCACCTTCAACAACCTGTCAAGTTCGGTATTACTAAATGAGTCCGTTGCGAGGCTATTCGCTAAGATGAGTTGCCACATGGAGCTATCCTGATAACTAAATATTATACAAAGTATAGCAACGCCGAAATGCAAGATCAAGTTTTTTGGCGAATAATTCTAAAGGTTCGCTTAGTGCTACCGAAAGAAAATGGCGGTTCGGATAGATGACTCAGAAGTAAATTACGGTGGATAGATAAAATTCATGTTGCGTAACGTCCGCATCCACGTCCCACATGGAGAAGGTGTCTTTCCGGACGTTTTCGCCCCAACGATAGATATAGGCAAAGTCTAGATTCACTCGATTCTTTATTAATAACCCCAAACCTAAGGTCGCGCCCCAGTATTCATCGGGCTTGCCAGTCTTACCTATCTGGAAGACGCCCCCGGAGTTTGCGTGACTAGCTTGGCTTGCCGGTTCGGGATCATAAAATGCTCCAAGTCTCAAACTCGGGAGATACTTGGGCATAGGTTTGTTCGTATCAATGAAAAGATATTCGGCTCCCATCCGCACCGTGTAGGTGGGCTCATGGTAGCTGCGCCATTTGGGTAAACCCGTAATCGGAGAAAACCGCCTACCCTGAAAAATCGGAGAAGGTCCTTTCTCAATTTCGACAAACTTGTCCCATTCGCGACGTGTGACATCCAGCGCCAGAGTCAGCTTATCATTGGGGAAGCGATAAGCAATACCGAGACCATACGCATTCGGAAATTCTATTCGCCTTCGCTGTTTAACTACTGTGACATAATTGGCACCCCCCAATGCCGTAATTTTCTGGACATAATCAACATCCGCGGCAAACGCCGTATGATATACCGCGCCAATGCTCCAACGCTCGGTAGGTTTGTAGAGCAAACCGAATGTGTAGTTAATACCTTTAAAATCCTCGTAACGTTCTTCCTGAATCGTCCGAGTCAAGATGATGCGATTGAGTAGCCATGAATCATCGGTGCGGGTGGTTTTCTGCCATTCGTTGCTTGGAATCAACGACTGATCCCATATATTCATCACGACGCCGAGCGACAACCTATCCGTCAACTCAAAACCAAATGCCGGCGAAATCGCACCCAGAGACCCATCTTGATGAAACTCGATTCTACCCAACTTCTGAGAGAATAAATTGTCAAAAAACACATCGGACGTTTTGTACATAAACGTGAGTTTACGGTCGAAATCAAATTTTTGTTGGTAATTCAAACTAAAAACAAGGTTGCGGCCGGCTATGGTTCGTTGAAATGGATAAACAAAACTGATGTAGTTGAACTCGTCAAAATCTACGTCTTCGGAGTCTCCCGGACTTAGACGAACCCCCTTATCAAAATCCTCACTAAAAAACTTCCAACTGTAAACAGCTGAAAACTCGGGTCGTTCCAACTGGGTCAATCCGCCTGGATTCCACGAAGCCGCTGTCGCATCATCCGCAACGGCAATAAATGCGCCGCCCATACCCAACGCCCGTGCACCACTACCCACGACATTCGGCGACGAGTTTATTTGTACTTGAGCCATCGCCCCTGTCGAAAAGAGACCGCCAAGTACCAAGACCGTCCCCAATAGCACAACAAAATTACATGGTAAAAGCGGGCTGACCCTGTGTCGGTTGTTGTCCTTCATGGCCCTCCACAAACCGGACAGCATCCAGTTTGCTCCTATCCTTTTCTACCCCAACCACAGGAGCCCAACCTAACGCATCAAAGATCGGCTCCCGGAGAATTTCACCTGTAGTAGCATCCTTCTCTGCCGACTGAACTTCATACGCCAGCACAACGTTCATCCCCTTTCGGATGCCGTCTTCTTCGCCCAAATTCACCCACGAATTCTTGCCGGCTACAGCAATCAGTTCCCCGGAGATACGCGGGAAGGCTTCCTCGAGCCAATCAGCCACGTCTGCCAGGGCTCGTTTCTCTTCTTCCGTATTCTTTGTATCTCGAACAAACGTATCATACTGCGCCAATATCGTGGCGGTCTCTACACCAATAGCCTGAAATAACAGTTCTGCGCCACCATCCGCTCGGGGATAGACTAAACTATAAATCATCAAGTCGGCGGGTTTAATTCTGCCTAACTTCAAAGCAAAATTGGGATCAGCCAATTCACTGGTGCCCAACTGAAGCTCCTGAAGAATCTGGTCCAATTCCGTTCGCGTCACCACCTCAAAACGTTGGCGACCCTGGAGCAGGCCCTCCAGCGTCATGCGAAGAAAGTCAGCCTCTCCCGATTCGGCACCCTTGAAGTATTGCACCGCGGTCTTCATTTTGTACTCGTCCAAGAACACAGGTTCCCCGCGGACAACCGCTTCCCACTCGTCGCGATATCCTTGTTGGTCCTCTGCGGCAATCTGAATGGGGTTCTCCCCCGGCGAAATCGGTACACGGCGACTAAACTCGATCCGCTTGGCGCCTTCAATTATCGGATACGTCTTTCCACGGATCGCAAAGGTCTTCACTCCCATTTGAGCGTCAACACGACCCGCTACCCGTAATTCGGACTTTCGGTATTGCTCCGTTGAAGACTTGGGATATTTGACAAAAATGCTGATAGGTTTCGGAGACTCCTGCTCCGCAGTAGCCAAGATATCACGCACCACGGATAATGAAGCCGACGCCAATTCCAGCTGTGTACCTGTCTGCTGTTCGAAGTGCCAGAGTCGTGAGCGAATCGAACTCGGACTCCCCCTGTAAATCTCAACGGCTGCTGCCGTTTCGTTACCTGCGCGGTCGCGCGCCGTTATAACAAACACGTTCTCGCCTGCGTTCAAAGGCAGTTCTCGCTCAAAAGAGAGCCTGTCCCCATTTCGGCTCAGCGATAGGGATGAACCGTCCAGAAGCACCGACTCAACGCCGCTCTCGTCCCGCACCGCGCCCCGCAATTGCACACTACCCGCTTCTGTCACCAACGGTAACGTGGGCTCTTCGATAGCTATACAAGGTCCGGTGAGATCCACGGCAATATTAACAGGCGTCTGCGATGTTTTCCCCGCCAAGTCGGAAGCCCCCAATTGCAACGTGTAAACTCCCTCCTCCAAGAGCGTGGCATACTTAAACCGACCCTCGACGGCGTTCCCCCGAAACCGAAGCGGCTTTCCGTCAACGGTTATCGCATCTAGCCCAATATCGTCCGACGCTTCTAATTCGACAGAGACTTCTCTCGTGCCGATAACGATATTATCTCCGGACTTCGCTAAAACATCCGGTGGCTTCACGTCTGTCAACTGCCCAAGGGCAATTCTTTTCTGTTTAACAAGATCTAAATACCGCCGCGCTCGCTCCGTATCTACTTGAGAGAGTGACGCATTCAGATAGGTTTCGGCATCATCCAGCCGACCCATGTGATAGTACGTAACGCCCAACTCACGATTGGGAAAATACTCCACAAAATGCAAACCATACGTGCGAGCGTTCCATGTGTCTCGGGACCGTCCTTGCAACGCTTGGAGAAAATCTCGTTCCGCTTCGGTGTAAAACTCCCCCGCCAGAAACGAACTGCCCCGCTCATAATAACTCCACCACCTGCCGCGAAACGTGCCCTTGGTCACGCCGTATTCTTTTCCGTCCTTGGTGTAGGGTTCCTGCACGGTACAACTCGAAAACAAAAACAGACAACCAAGAACTACAAGAAAAATAAATGACGAAAACAGCGGCTTAGACCCCCACATAATTCCACTTTTCCTCACTATGAGTCTTCCACCCGAATCAGAAACAGTATAGACTACTTCCTAAAAAAAGTAAAGAGCCCTAACGACAAACAGCAACACACAATCTTATCCGTAATACCTGAATAATTAGGTTTAACCGATTTTAACTTTGTTTACAAAAGATTTCTTGACTCAAAGTTTAATAACATTTGAAATACGGGCACACCCTACGAAAACTGTCATAGAATGCTTTGACAAAGCGATTCCAGGAAATCAAAATGTGCAAAGAGATTTGTCTTGAAATGCGTACCTCGAAGTACGAAAGGCTTTATACGTGACTATTCCACAACCAGCGGATCCTTTAATTTTGTTTAAGAAGTGGTTTGAAGACGCACAGCGCCGAGAACCCCTGGTTCCGGACGCCGTCGCGCTGGCAACGGCAGATGCTAACGGGAAACCGAACGTGCGCATGGTGCTGCTAAAGGGATTCTCGGAAAACGGTTTTGTATTTTATACCAATTTGGAAAGTGTCAAGGCTCGGGAGCTTGCCGAAAATCCCTTTGCTGCCCTGTGCATTCATTGGAAAACGTTGCGACGTCAAGTGCGTATCCGAGGTGCTGTGGAACAAGTGACAGATGCAGAAGCCGATGCCTATTTTGCGACGCGCGATCGTCGCAGTTGTATAGGTGCGTGGGCGTCCAAACAATCGCGCCCGATGAAAGCACGTTTCGAACTGGAAAAGCGCATCGCAACCTACGCGGCAAAGTATGCCATGCGTAAACCTCCGCGCCCGCCGTTTTGGTCCGGATTTCGCGTCATTCCTCAAGAAATGGAGTTCTGGCAAGAACGGGCATTTCGTTTGCACGATCGATTGCTGTACACTCGTCAGGAATTTGGTTGGCATTGCGAGTGGCTCTATCCATGAAGTGCAGATTCGTCAAAAAACTTAAAACTTTTGGTTGCAAATACTTCTCAAAAGCAATCGGCGTGGTTTTTCTTGCGCCTTGTTTTCTCTGCGGATGTATGCCCACGGCGGATCTACCCAAAGATAACGGGAATGTCGCTGCGGTAGAATCGAGCGCCATCGTCTACACCTACGACACGACGGTCCAATCTACAACAGAGGAAAAGCCTACCACTCCGGAAAACAACTCCGCCGACGAACAAGGCGGTGGTCAGCCTATGGAACCGATCGATGCGGACTATCTACTTCCCGCTGAAGATGGGCCCGCCCGCGCCTCCGATGTGGCTGCCGTACTGGAAGAAGTGGAGGCATTGCGACGCGATGTCGCCCGGCTGGAACAAAGCGTGAACATCATCATGCGTTCGCGAATCAGCCAACTCCAAGAAGAAAACCGAACATTGCGCAGAGAATTGCAACGACTCTATACGACTGGTCCCCGACAAGGAATCGGCTATCAACCGCCCCAAGTTCCTGCGCCAGGTAGAGACATTCTCGAGGACATTTACAATACCGTAGAGGAGGCATCATCTCCCGAACCACAGCAAGTGACTCCAGATGCCCCCTTACCGCCTATCACAGCTATCGCCGCGCCAGCCGCTGGCCCCGTACAGTATCACATCATGAAGGAATGGGGTAGAACGCCTGAAGAAGCCGCTTCTCTCAACGCTTCTTCTCTAAAAGGCATGGTGTGCGTCGTGCCAGAATTTACCTCGCAAGACGCGCTGGTCGCGTTGGGTAAATCGCTGCGAAAAGAGTTTGACGAATACGACAACATCACGATCGATGTTTTCAATAACCCGGACGCCGCTCAGGCGTATCTCGAATCCAATGCCTCGCCCGGGGTGCATCGGGTACTTACCGTAACACGTCATAAGAACACCCAAAATGACGCGATTGTCATCTTTCGCGATGGCACGCCGGTACCGATTTCTCCGGAGTGAGCGAATGCGAACGACCGCCGCAGTTCTTCTCACCCATCTTCTCGAACGTTTACCTCTATGAAACGCCGCGTACGCTCCGTCACGGAAAAAGGAGCGGCGGGCATATGTCCTATCACCCATGCCACTTCTTCTCCCGCAACCAGTAACAACTGCTCCCGACGCTCCGTGGGGGGGATTCCCAATTCCGACAAGTATTTTTTAAGGCTTTTTCTTCCGCTCATTCCTAGTGGGATGAAGACATCCCCCGACCGTTTTTTGCGAATGATAACCGGCGCAGGAAGCCGATCTGCATCAAACACCTGTCGAAACGAGTTGCAGTAAGTCGCCATATCCTTGCCCGGCGGTTTTTCCATTACGCGCACACAAAATACCTTGCCAAACGCACGGGTCTCGCCCGGTACTTGAAGTAAAACGTGCTCTCCCTCTTTCCCTCGTAGATCTGGCACTTCTTCTTGAAATAAAAATTCAGCTTTGTATTTTGAAATGCCGACTGATACGTTAGCCCCAAAATCGCATTGGCTCCCCGCCACCCCTTCCACGATAGACCGCCGAACCGCTTCAATCCGTTCAAAAGACGGACGCAGACCAACAGAATACGCCCAAAGCAAAATCGCCCGACGCTGTAGCGCTACAGGCGACCTTGCCAGTTCTTCACGACACAAGCGGTTTTGGGAATCCAGACATGCCTTCAAGCGATCACGCGCGGCTTCATCAAGATATTCGTTCTCTTCGCGATGAATTTCGGCGTAGCGACGCAACGCCTCATCAATTCTTGGGTTGTACCGGGCTCGAAGAAGCGGCAACAATTCGTGCCGAATGCGGTTCCGAATATAACAGGTCGCTGCGTTCGTCTTGTCCAACCGATAAGGAATGTTCCGTTCCTGGAGGGCAGCCATAATTTCGTCCCTCGTGCATTCGATGAGCGGACGTATCACTATCACGCCGCTTTTCTCGCTTGTCGGCGGTATACCGCAGAGCCCCTCCGGTGACGTGCCGCGCAGCAACCGCATAAGTACAGTTTCGGCCTGATCGTCGGCGTGATGCCCGGTGGCAATGGCGTTGCAGCCCGTAGCCCGGCACGTATTCACAAGAAAAGTGTAGCGTAGCTGCCGCGCCCCTTCCTCAAAAGACAGTCCCTCTTGTCGCGCAAATTCTGCCACGACTGCGGTGCCCAGATGAAAAACGACGTTAAGTTTTTGACACTCCTCTCGGACGAACTCCGCATCGGCGGCACTCTCCCCTTCACGGGTCTGGTGGTCAAAATGCGCCACCTCAAACGGGATGCCCAAATGACAAAACACGTGCAACAGACACATCGAGTCCGGTCCTCCGGAGACGGCGAGAAGTACCCTAACATCAGAAGTCAACATCCCATACTTCTGCAACGTATCACGTACACGCGTCACCAGCGATTCAAAGCTAGCCTTCTCAATACGAGCCATGTCTCTTGGTCCCAAAAGTTGCGTTTTTGCCCAGAAAGTCCGAAAATGCGCCGAAGTTCTTTTTTGTCCTGGAAAAGTTATGATATTACAAAAAGACGGAGGAGTGACGAAATGGTTTGGTTTGATGCGCTTGTCGAATTCGTCAATTCAATTCCACCTTGCAACACAATCGACTGTTTTCCAGACTTCCTGGAAGATTTCTTCCGATTTCTGTTCACACTTATCGATTCTATTCTCGCGCTTTTCTTGGGAAACGTCCCCAATCCCTAGAGGGTTAACGCCGGAATAGGGGTCTCTTCAAGAACTTCCTGATTCTGTCCCATAACGAGGGTTGACTCGACGGCGTAGACGCGGATGATGATGTTAACTCCACCTTATGAGGTTGTGATAATTGGTACAACTTCATTAATTCGTGGCGGAATTCCGCAGCATCAGCGAAACGGTCCTCTTTCCGGAAGGCCGTCGCTTTCACGAAGAACATATGACATTCCTCCGGCAAGTCGGGGCGCAAAACCGTCAGAGGCTCGGGATTCTTAAGAACCGGCCGTTTTCCCGTCAGCATTTCATAGAACATAACCCCTAAGGAGAACAAATCCGCACGCTTGTCCACCTCCCGCGCGTTCAGCAGTTGCTCTGGAGCCATGTATTCTCTTTTTCCAAGTGGTGCGCCCACCATAGTCAGAGCGCTTTCTGTGTCTGTCGGACGCGCCAACCCGAAGTCCAACAGTTTGACAGATCCATCCGGTGTCACCATGACGTTTCCCGGCGATATGTCGCGGTGCACCATGAATTGATGGGCATGTTCTAGAGCACGACAAAGAAGTGTCAAAATGCGTACCGTGGAGCCTATGCCCAACCGCCCACGTCGCTTTATTAAATGATGAAGGTTTTCGCCTTCAACATACTCCATGGTGTACATCAACATGTTCTCAAGTCGCCACGCATCGTATATTTTGACTACCCCAGGATGGTCAATGCGTCGGGCAAGCTCCACTTCGCGTTCGAATCGCAGCAACACCGACTCTTTATTCACATATTGAGGCAAAATACACTTCAGCGCCACATTTTGATTCGTGCGGTGATCCAACGCCAAAAAGACCTTCCCCATGCCGCCCCGCCCAAGACTTCGAAGGATCTCATAGCGGCGACCGATAATATTCCCGGGCTTGAATAGCTCCGCCAACGACGATGGAGACGCGCCCTCGATTGGTTTCTTGTCGACAGATTCCGTCATGCGCCCCGCCTTTCCTTCCTCAGTAACCCACTGAGCACTTTCCCCCAGGCTATTCTCTTTCAACCCACCGTTAATGGGTTTCTTTTCTCAGAATTATATCACAACTACGGAAATTACGATATAAGTTATATTAATCCAAAACCTTTGGCACCTTTTAGTCATGCTGGGTTAAAGAACCGGAGACGAGGTTTGACACGCAGAGGCACGTCTAAATCATTTACGAACGCCTAGATCATTTGGAATTACTCGCTTTTCCATACTACGTCCTTTTGCGCTAGAGACCGCCCCAGGCATTGCCAGGAATGCCGCCAGGGACGACGTCGCAATCCCCCCGGGGTTATTAGGGAAATCCCGGGATCAGCATAGGGCGCACAGCAGTGCGCCCCTACAAAGGCACGAGGGCATTGCTTCGTCACATTGAAGACTGGCTCCTCGCAATTACAACCGGGCGTATAAGTCCAGGTCCATCACCGTGATTTAGTGTTAAACGTTTGTGAACTTGAGCAGATACCATATTTACAATAAATTCCTTGCTGTTCTTGATATGTAAAAGTTCCACCATATGATAGAGTTCCTTGGAGAAATGTGTATGTTGAAGCAGTGGTTCCAACACGATCGATGTTGGAACAATTGAGGAATGCATCACGAATTGCGCACTCACTGAAAAGAGGAATAACGTCTTTCGCGCCTTTAAGCCAAATACCCGTCCCGAGGCATCCAGCGGGGGGCCGGATTTTGAAAACAAACATGGACCCTCGGTCAAGAGTCGAACTTTATATGTTGGAAGATCTTGTAAAGAAGTATCCGCTCATTGATTCATATTTAAAAAACTATTGAATTCTTGGTAATATCGTAGTCTACTTCTCTCAAGGCAGTATTTGCTTAATTTAAATCAAAAGGGTTTTACAAAGAAATGCTCTGCACGCTACTTCTCACATCGGCCCTGATAGCAGTTCGGGGCTACGCAACTAATGAAACTTCAGAGCCTCCATCTTTGGAACAAAAAGGCATTAGATTGACGGGTTTAGCACCATCGCCTGGAGAAACCGCTGCTTTAGGGTTTGCCATCAGCGCCGAATGGATGAAAGGCCAAGTCGTGCTCCGCTGTCCGGAAACCCTTTCATCCTCGATGGGACTCCATTTCATCGACCATATTAGAAAAGACATGCCTCAACTCTCACCTCTTTCCCAGCCGATAGCATGGCGGATGGAACCTAAAAGAGGCATTCTGGCCTATACGGCCCGAACCGAGGAAGGCATCACATTCGAAGGGACCGCTGAAGCTGCTTCGGACGGCGCATGGATAACCCTCCGCGTTAAAAACGGTTCAAAAGAGCCGCTGAACAGTGTTGCATGTCAAATGTGTCTTTCTCTCTCGGCGGCGCCGCAATTCGCTGCAAAGAGTGATTTAAGTCATTCTTTCACCTGGATTGGGGGTTACAAAACAAGCCTTGATACGTTGACTCCAACCTCCAACGAAAAAGGAAGGATTCCGTGGCTTCTTATACCTACAGAAGCGATGCGTCGTAAATACACGGGGCCAAACGAATGCTCCGACGGCTGGTGGGTTGTAAACCAGAACGCCGACTTTCCCCTGCTGGCACGCATTGCGGCCGACGGAAGTGGGCTTGTTGGCATTGCCTGGCATGACCCTGCAGCAATGCTTATGACAAACACAGCGATCCCCTGCCTACACGCTGGACCCAGCAACGAGTTTTTCCTAAATCCAGGCGAAGAAGGAATTTGGCGAGGCAAAGTCTATCTTACGCGTAACAGTCCCGATAGGTTACTGTCCCAGTATCGCATCGATGAAGCGGAGAAATTTGTGCGCCACGACCTCGTCGTGACCCGAGCAGAGGCGCCGGAGTGACAAAGCCCAGTTCCGGAACCTTGAAAGTGGCAGCGGTTAGAGTCGTGTGGGTGCAAAATTCCGAAGAGCCTGATGAGGTTGTCGAACGGGGCTTTAGATTGGCGGCAGAGGCAGCGGCACAAGGGGCAAAATTAATAGTTTTCCCTGAGAATTTCCTCCATTCACGTAACCCGGCTGACCAGATGATCCCTGATGGAATGCTCGTGAAGCGAACTGAGACATTTGCCAAAGAGCACAGCGTATACGTTGTCGCAGGAATCATCGAGAGTTGGAAATTTGACTGGCGCCAAACCTACGACACTTTCTTGAGTGCCATCGTCGTAGGCCCAGAGGGTTATTTGAGCAAGCATAGGAAAGTTGATGTCAACATGGTCCCCTACGACCGAACATGGAAGCCGGGCATGCCGAAAACTGACATGGACGTATGGCCAGGAGATGATTTTGCCATGCATAAAGCGGGCCCTATCGAAAGAATGGGGATATTGATCTGCCGTGATTCCAATTCCAGCTGGGCGTGGACACGAGTGCTTACCCAAAATCCACAGATTATCGTCAGCCCGAACCTGCGCGACTCGGTAGTAAAATATGGCGCAGATTTCGGCGCTATGGCCGCCCTAAGCGGAGTACCGATGGTCGTTGCTTGTGGACACCCGGAAAGCGAATCGTTTATCGTGAACCGACGAGGGGAGGTGGTCGCGTTTCTGAATGACAGAGAAGGGGCCATCGTGGCCGACGTAGAATTAGCCCCGCGGGACCCGATGCTCGTCTCGTTCGACGTCGTTCATAATAGCTTCGTTGTTCCACCGGAATACTGAAAAGACCGTAAAGAACTCTAATGAAAAGATATGAGATACTTTTTGAGCGTGCTCTGCCACGGGATTTAGAGGCAGCCATCGCAGACAAACCTGTTGCGTATGTCCCAATGGGGACGCTTGAGTTTCACGGCTGGCATCTTCCCCTGGGTTTCGACGCCCTAAAGGCGCATACCATATGTGTTTTAGCTTGCAAAAAAACCCAGGGGTTTGCCGGCGGCCACCGTGATTACCCGGGGTCGATTATCAGTGACGAAATGTATGTGGCCGGAAACCTGCAAATCATTCTCCAGCGCTTATACGCCATGGGGTTTCGCGTCGTAGTAGTATTGACGGGACACTATCCACAAGAACAGGTAAACCTGGTCCACGCAGTAGCATCGGAAGCCGAAAAAAAGTTCTCTCAATTCCGGGTGATAGCACTGGCCGAACCTGAAGCGTTCCGGGAATGGCGTGGCGACCACGCGGCAAAATGGGAGACTTCCCTAGCGCATGCAATTATGCCCGAACTTGTGGACTACGATGCTATGGAGAAACACGAAGACCCTCTATATGGTATTTGCGGTGAAGATCCCCGGCGGACAGCTTCCCAGAAATTGGGTCAGGAAATGCTTGAGGCAATCGTTGTACATCTAGCGAATAAAGTCGAACATGCACTATCTCATTAAAGCGTTTTACCTTGCGACGGTGCTATTGGCAAGTGCAGGGAGTCAGCTAACCCAAAACAATAGCAAGCTTCGCCTTTTTGATGCAGAAGCGTACGGTGCTGTCGCCAACGATGACTCGGATGATAGAGTTGCGTTGCAGGCGGCAATCGACGACGCAGTGAAGCACGGAGAGAACACGGCAATTGTTCTCAGACCTGGGATTTATCGCATTGGCGCCTCCCCGGAAGGTCCATCCGCTCTGAAAATAGAAGACGCAAGGAAGCTTGAGCTTCGGGGAGAATCCGGTAAGACGGAGCTAATCTTCACCGAGCCTCGTCAGGGCGGTATATTCGTCACCAAGAGCAACGAAGTGTTTATCCGGCACCTCACAATTGACTTCGATCCGCCGCCCTTTATGCAAGGCGTTGTCCGGAGACAAGATGGCGCGGCCGGCCATTTTGAACTTCTTTTACAAGATGGTTTTCCTTCTCTGCGAGAACCGTGGTTTTCGGAAGCCCCAAGACCTTATGGCCAATGGGGAGTCATCATTGATACTGAGCATCGCCGCCTCAAATCCGGCACTCCGGACTTCATCTTCCTGGACCACTGGGAGCAATTGGACAAAAACCTTTGGCGCATCTACGTCGTAGAAGACCAGCGAGATCGCATCGGGTATATGAAACAGGGTGACCGGTTCGTGCACATGGCGCGCTCAGGCCCGGGGGCCATCTTCTTTAATCAATCACGACATTCCGGCGTCGAAAACGTGACGATACATGCATCGCCCTCGTTGGCCATCGGAGCCGTTTCTGTAGACGGATTGATTGTCCGGAATGCCCGCATCGCGTTTCGAAAAAATACTGCCCGTTTGATCGCCACAAACGCGGATGGAGTGCATTGTCAACAGAATCTTGAAGGACCTTTAATCGAGCACTGTTATTTCGAAGGGATGGCGGACGATGCTGTCAACATCTATTATTACCCGAACAAGGTGCTTGAAGTGCGAAATAATAGTACATTCCACGTAAGTGCGGGTGGCATAATCGAACCTGGGGAACTAATTCAGTTTTTCGAGCCGGTTGAAGGACTAATACGTGGCGAAGCTCGCACAGTGAACGTATCTCACTCGGATAACGGCTACGAAATATCTCTCGACCGTGTTCTATCGTGTGTCCACGCTGCGCCAGACGGAGGCGACCACGTGTACAACTTGTCGCGCGCAGGGCGCGGCTTTGCCATTAGGCACAATACATTTCACTACCACCGCCGTCATGGCGTAATGATCAAAGCCCCAGGAGGAGTTGTTGAGAGTAACACGATCGAAGGATGCGGCGGTTTTGGCATCGTGGTGGGAAACGATCCTGATTGGCCGGAAGGTGTTATACCGACGGATATTGTAATTCGCGGCAATCGAGTTGCAGGTTGCGGGCGTTCCGTATGGTACCCGCGCATGTCTCACGCGGCCGCCATACAGGTTACAGGGCGCGCTGAAAAGGGCCGCTTAGCAAAAGAACGCATTGTAAAGCGAATCACTATTACACAAAATGAGATCATCGATCCTCCCGGCGCCGGCATTAGTATTGGCTCTGCCCAGGACGTGAGCATTGTGGGAAACTCCGTGCACTTCGGGAACGAGGCCATTCTAGTGGGGAAACATGCCGCTATCGAGGTGATAAACACGGAAGCAGTACGCGTTGCAGACCTGATGGTGACAGGCCACAGAGATGAACTTATCGCAGCAATACAAGCAGATAACGAATCGTTGGGCTCTAACTCCTATTTAAACGTAGAGGAGAGTTCCGTACACTTGCCCGACATGAAAACGCTGCCGATCATTCTTGGAAAACTCCAATAGCGGCTTAACACTCGAGAACCATTACCGGGAAGAAGATTTAACGTCCGCCCATTCTATTCAGAACAAGCGGTCCTCTTGCGTTGGACGCAGCACGCTCGTTGCGTATTCCACTGAGTTCGAGGTTTCCTCGGCAACATACCATTCGTCCTAATTTTTCTTAGGGGAATTTCGTCTAAGTCCGGAGATTAATCTCGACGAGTTATGGATTGCTGAACGTTTTTGTTCGATTAAAATACGTCAAGTCAGACAGCATTCCTTTGCAATAGGAAATGTTAAACTGAGTTCAAGTGATGAACAAGGACCGAGAAAAGCGGAGTTTTGTGAAAACCTCGGATGTGAGCATTCTCAAGCGAGTAGTGGTAAGGTCTTTGCGCGCTCAAAGCCAAATACTGTTTCAGGAATTATTTAACGAACATTACTTAAGTAACTTGACTTCACCTGAGCTGACCCTGCCGAGCCTTCGAAATACAACGTTTTCCAGTGAACCAACTTCGCTTTTTCCTTTTGACAGAACAACGGTTTCGTGCTAGAGTTTTCTTAAGATGGTTATATGCAATCGCTTAGTTATTGGGCAACAACAGAACCGCGTTACGGCGGGCCTCCGCAGATGCGAGAGCGCGCGACGCGGCCAATCGGGGGAAACGCGTGACTAGGTTTGCATACACAGCGACGGACGAGTCCGGTAATGAGCGTTTTGGGATTTTGGAATGCGCCAACGAGGCAGATGCCATTGACGCAATCCGTAAAATGGGCCTCTACGTTACCGACGTTCACCCAGCGCGAATGACGGACGAATTGCGCGCGCGGTTTTTGGAACAGCGCGAGCAGCGGAAACTGGAAGAACAACGACGGCAGGAACGTCTTCGGGCTCAACATCCGCGGCAGCGTCTTGTGGTACGATATGCCGATGGACGAATTTTGAAAGGTGTTTGTTTCGCGCTGAATCCCAAAGAAAACTTTTTCCATTTGGACGAAGTAGATCAAGAAGGTAAGAGCACAGGCAAAACGATACAGGTGCGTTTTAGCGATCTGAAAGCCGTTTTTCACGTGCGCAGTTTCGATGGCAATTTTGACCGAAGCCTCCCCGCCCCGGTTGTCGGCGAGAAAGGTACCGAATTGATTGTGGAATTCCAGGACGGTGAAATCATTCGGGGGTTTACCTTGCGGCATTACGATCCCGACGCGCCGCGGTTTTTTCTCATTCCAGAAGAATCAGATTCGAATAACATTAGTATTCTGGTGGAACGCAAATCTGTGGCTGCAGTTTACACCCCAGAAGAATGGAAAAGAAAACAACAGCAACAAAAGGAGGGACAGAAACAGGACACTACAACTACACTTACGCAAGAAGAAACACTCGGTGATTTCTATTTCGACACGCGCAATTACCCCGCAGCGCTGGCGCAATACGAGTTGGCTCTTCGTAAACAGCCTCATTCCAGCAGGCTCCGTTCCAAAATATTGGCCTCCCAGTACAACGTCGGCGTGCAGTATATTAAGCGCAGGGAGTATGCTAAGGCGCTGGAAATGATGGAAAAAGTTCTCAAGGCGGACCCGAAAAACCCCCATGCGCTTAAGAAAAAACATCAACTGCAGCGGGTCCTTGAGCGCGGCGCCGGCCGTCCCGAAAAGGAAATTGTCGAATAAATGGTATTATTTCTATAGAGGTAGTTTTTCTAGAGAGCCGTACACGGCAGTTTTTGTGCGGCTCGGAGGATTATATTTGGTACATGTTAATTGCAATTATCGCTGACTTACACGCAAATTTGGAAGCAACGTTGGCTGTCTTGAAGGAGATCGACCGCAGAAAACCCGACAAAATCCTCTGTTTGGGCGATTTGGCAGGCTACAATGCGAATCCTAATGAGGTAATTGATTTGATCCGGGAACGCGGTATCCCCACCGTGATGGGAAATCACGATGCGGCTGTGTGCGGTCTTGAAGACCCCTGGTTTTTTCGTGCCGCCGCAAAACGTGCCATCGAATGGCAAGTGGAGCAAATCCGCGATGACAATCGGCGTTGGCTGTTTTCATGTCCGGAAGATATCCAATTTGCCGGTTTCTGCCTAGGAGTGCACGGCTCCCCTAGTAGCCGCGACCACTATATCATTGATTGGTTGGATGCCATGCGGCAGCTCGAATATCTTAATGGAAGAGAAAATGTTAAGGTGTGTTTTTTCGGCCATAGCCATCGGCCATCCTTTTTCAGTGAAAAAGGCAACACCAACTCGGTCAACACCGCGCCGATCCGCCAATTACACCCAGCAAATCGGTATTTCATTAATCCGGGCGCTGTGGGACAACCCCGGGACCGAGATCCACGCGCCGCTTTTGCGCTGTTCGATACAGACAAAATGACGATCGAGTTTTGCCGCGTGGAATACGATATTGATCGGTGTGTCGAAAAGATCCTGCAAGCCAATCTCCCCATGGAATTGGCACGAAGACTTCATAAAGGCAAATGAAAGATCTCTCTGTCCACTCCGGCCCCCCGTTGGAAGACCACCAGGGTGGGAGAACGCCATGTATTCGCTCCTTACTGGAAAAACGGGAAAAGAGCCTTTTGTCGCCCTATGCCGCACTGGCGGCTGAGTCAAAGGGTAGGGCACAGCCGGAACCCGAACATGAATATCGAACGGCTTTTCAACGCGACCGGGACCGCATTATCCATACAAAAGCCTTCCGGCGTCTAAAACGCAAGACCCAGGTATTCTTGGCGCCCGCTGGAGACCATTTTCGGACCCGTTTGACCCATACGCTGGAAGTTTCTCAAATCGCACGAACCGTGGCGCGCGCCCTCTTCTTGAACGAAGACCTCACGGAAGCCATTGCCTTGGGTCACGACTTGGGACACACTCCTTTCGGCCACGCGGGCGAGGCGGTGCTAAACGAAATCCGACCGGAAGGATTTCATCATGCCGAGCAAAGCCTCCGCGTGGTAGATTTTTTGGAACACACGCCGCGAGGTAGAGGCTTAAACTTGACATTCGAAGTCCGCGACGGTATCCGTAATCATTCTCGGGGGAAAGCTATTCTCCAAGGCGCTGAGGGACACTTCGCCGCGACGCGCGAAGGCGAAATTGTGAGCGTCTGCGACGCCATCGCGTATATTAACCACGATATTGACGACGCCGTCCGCGCCCGAATTATCACCATAGAGGACTTGCCACAAAGTGCAATTCGTTTACTTGGTAATACCCAAGGAGAACGAATCAACTCCATGGTAACAGCCCTTATCCAAGGCAGCCGGGACGGTGTTATTTCCATAGCTGAGCCCGTACGCTCCGCTACGTGGGAGTTGCGCGCCTATTTGTACGCCAAACTCTATCCTTGCGAAGCCATCATGCGGGAAATCAATAAGGGCAAGAAAATCTTGCGAGAACTCTATTACTTTCTTCTTGAAAATCCCGACCAGGAGATCCAAGAAGACTCAACTCAAGAACCTCTGGAACGCCGCGTCGTAGATTTTACCGCTGGCATGACCGACCAGTACGCCTTATCTCTGTACCGCCGCTACTTTTTCCCCGTTTCCTGGCCCGAATAACTCATTCTACGCGGTCGCCCCTTACGAGGCGAAGAGTTTCAAAAGCTCGTTATGCGTCTCGGGCGATGCTACCACTATGACAGAATCGCCTGGCTGCAACCGGTCGCTCCCACGCGGCACAATTACCTCTTTCCCGCGCAAGATCGCCGCTACCAACGCCCCACCTGGAAAACGAATCTCTTCCAAAGGCACGTTTGCAACGGAACTGTCCTCTTTGATGAAAAACTCCACTAGTTCGATGCCGCTCTCTTCCAAAATGGCTAAAGAAGAAAACTGCTTCTGATGTACGAGTCGCATAATACGATTTGCCACGCAGGCGCGCGGCGTCACGGTATAGTCAATACCCAGCTTCTGCACCAACTCCGCAAAATCAGGTTGGTGCACGACACATATCGCCATACCTGCCCCAACCTCACGAGCCAACAGACTTGCCATGATGTTACGTTCATCGTCATCCGTGGTCGCCACAAATACATCCGCTTCGCCTATGAATTCCTCTTCCAAAACCGACTTCTTCGTAGCGTCAGCATGGAGCACATCCACACGGGAAAGCTTGCCCGCCAATTCTTTACAGCGGGACTCGCTCATTTCAAATATTTTTACCCACTCGTGCTGGTGTTCAAGAAGATGCGCTAAATGAAAGCCCACTTCACCTCCACCCATAATGGCAATTTTTTGCGGTTTTGGCTCCGTCCCCGCAAACGTCTTTTGTACTTCATCCACCGCAGAGGGCTCGCCAATGACTACCAAAACATCGCCCTTCTCTACGCGGCTCTCTCCATGGGGGATGAACGAGTGAGACGCCCGACGAATTAACGCGACCAATACCCCCTGCGGCAGACGTAGATCTTTGAGAACCACCGACTTGGCAGGAAGTCGATTGACCCGCATCTGCCGCATCTTCACCCTGCCCCGCCCAAATTGTTCCGCGGCGAGCATTCCCGGACTTTGAATGTACTCGGCAATCTCGAGTGCCGTCAACGCGTCTGGGCTGAGCAAAAAATCAATCCCAAGGCTCGCTTCGTATAGCATGCTGCCTTCGATGTACTCGGTCTTCTCCACCCGTGCGACGGTTTGCTTGGCGCCTAGCCCTTTTGCAATAGCCGCTGCAATGAGATTCACCTCGTCGTCGCCTGTCATGGAGACAAACAGGTCGGCATTGGGTGCCCCTGTCTCCTGCAACGTGAGCGCAGAGGACGCGTCACCTTCGACAACTTGGGCATCTAAAACATTATCAATTTCGCGCGCGCGGGCTGCATCGCGTTCCAAAACCGTGACACTGTGTTTTTCGGAACTGAGAAGGCGCGCCAAATGAAACCCGACACGACCTCCCCCGGCTATATATATGTCCATAGAAATACTACTCTCAAAATGTCCAATTGATTTGGTCGATTAGTCCATTATTTTTTCAAATAGCCCCCGCAAAATCAATTTCCCTCCCTATTCAAAAACGCAAAAGCTTGCAAAAACGGCACTGCGAAATGGATTTATGGGGAACAAAGGTTTTCGGCAATTAGGAATTTGCTTTTCTGAAAAAAATGACCCTGGTAGTGCGGCGCCGTTGGTAAACACGGAACTAGCGCTTGAGAAGGACTTCCCCAGCAAAAGGAACAAAAAATCGTGTATAATCTGTTATGAAAGTGTACATGGGAGCCGACAAGGTATTATGGTATGAAGTTTATTAGTACAAGCCTATTACGAGAAAAAGGATGCATTAAGACGACTTCGCGGCTGCAGAAATGGTGGCTAACCACATTTCGGGGGTACACAGTGGAACAGGTCGCCGATCATCCCGTCGGCTACAGGTTGGGGCGCGTTTTTTACGAACGTACGTGGGTACTGAAGCCACCTCCTGCGCAGCAAGCCTCTTAAAAACCTGTTAGATGCCTTCTTCAGCTTGATTTCTCCGCGAAGGGGAGTGAGAGACTGTGCGTTGACATGAACAAGCCGGACACACGCCCGCACTTGTTCCGCTTAAGAACAGTGCCAAACATCTAACTAAGAAGAGTACGCACGCACCCACAATCAAGCCGACTACGACTAATTCCCAGTTCATCGCTTAGATCTCCGAATCGAACCTCAGTGAGGCGCCATATTTTCAAACCAATTTCCTATACGAAACACCACAAACGCACCAATATATGCCAGTGCCGTCATATAAGCGAACGTGAATGCCGGCCAACGCCAAGAATTCGTTTCTCGTTGAATAATAATGAGCGTACCTCCGCATTGGCAACACAACGCAAAAAAGACCATCAATGATAAAGCGACCGATACCGTAAAAAGCGGGCTACCGTCAGGACGTTTTGCTTGACGTAACGCACTGACAAGTCCCTCGTTGGATTCATCTTCCGGATTTTCAATATTGAAGATGATCCCCAGAGTCGCTACCACCACCTCCCGTGCTGGAAACGAAGACAACGTCGCGACACCAATCCGCCAATCCCACCCCAACGGTTTAAAAAGAAAAGCCAAAGATCTTCCTGCGCGCCCGAGAAAACTATTCTCCAATCGCGCACGGCTCTCATCTCGTTCAAGCTGCGCCAAGCGAACCTCGCGTTCATCCCCATCAGGAAAAGTCTGCTCAATTTCCCTTCGCTGATTCTCATAAACCGCTTCTACATTCGAAGATAACGGTGGAAAATAAGCAAGCGCCCACGTCACTACCGTCAGTGCAAAAATCAAAGTGCCTGCCCGTTTCAGGAACTCTTTCCCCTGGCGATACACCTTAAAAACCACGGTCCGCATTTGGGGAAGCTTGTACGAGGGCAACTCCAATAAGAATGGCGGGGGCGCACCTGGCAAAATGGTCTTTTTGAAAAGCCAAGCCATAGGCGCCGCCAAGAGAATGCCTAAAGCGTACATCAACAGTAACGTCAATCCCTGCAGACGCACAAAACCGCCCAGCACCGGGGTGTTCGGAACAAAAGCCGCAATCATGACCGAGTACACCGGCAGCCGAGCCGAACAACTAATCAACGGCGCTACCAATATCGTCACAAATCGGTCGCGACGATCGCTGATCGTGCGCGTTGCCATGATACCTGGAATCGCGCAGGCAAAACTGGAAAGAAGCGGAATGAAAGAATGTCCGGACAAGCCACAACGAAACAAGAATTTGTCCATTAAGAACGCGGCACGCGCCATATATCCACAATCTTCCAGCAACGCGATAAATAACGTGAGCACGACGATCTGAGGCAAAAAGGCGAGTACACTACCTACACCTGCAATGCAGCCATCCACCAAGAGACTGCGCAAAACGCCTTGGGGCAACACGTTGTCAATGCCTTGCACGAGGAGGGACAGTCCCGCATCTATCCACGCCACAACTGGGGCGGCGGCGTTATAAATGGATTGAAACATGATGGACATGACTAGAACGAAGAACACGAGACCCAGGATAGGGTGCGTGAGGAAACTATCCAGACGTTCTGAAAACATATCCTGTCGCTTCGGAGAAACACGAACACATCGGTCTAAAATCCGCCGAATCGTCTTGAAACGAGTGATACTCTCCTCAGCGGCAACCGCCCCATCTTGTGCGGCGCGAAGTCGGTAATCATTTAATTTGTCACGAAAAGGCTCTCCCAGCGCATCAACCAATCGCTGTTCCGCGTACCCCCCTCGGTCTGCCAAAACGCGAAGCGCTTCAAAAAGCGATACCCGCCTACCAATTACGGCCTGTTTTTGATTCAACTCCGCATGCAAGTCCCTCACCGACTCGCAAAATTGCTCCGAAAAAGTCACCAAGGGCTTCGGTGCGGCAGTCTGGCCCTGCAAAAGATTCTGGAGCGAGGCACGCAGTGCGTCGATACCGACACGCTTGTGGGCACACACCGGTACCACAGGCGCGCCCAAAACTTGCTCCAATTGCGCATAGTCAATCGCCACACCGTGCCGTTCCGCAAGATCACACATGTTCAAAGCGATTAATAGCGGCTTACCGAGCTCAAGAAGTTGAGTAACCAGATAAAGATTTCGTTCCAGATTTGAGGCATCGACCACAGCCAGAATAAGGTCTACAGGTTCTTCGCCCTTCTGCTGGCTCAATAACACATCCGCCACAATCATTTCATCGGGAGACCGTGCCGACAGGCTATAGGTCCCAGGCAGGTCGATAAGGTACACAGGCTCGCCTTCGAGCTGCATCCTCCCCACTTTACGCTCAACCGTCACCCCAGGATAATTTGCCGTCACCAATGCCAAACCCGTCAAAGAATTGAACAACGTCGTCTTCCCGACATTTGGATTTCCGACAACGGCAACAAATTTACTCACGGCTCATTCCTCAGATCTCGTGTGACAACTAGGGACGGGAAAGCAGTTAAAACAAACAAGTTCCGGGTGATTCTACGGGCGAAAATTTCGCCTCGGCTCCCTGTACGGACTCGGCAGTTTGGACTTTGACCAGCGCCGCCTCCTGCCCGCGCAAACAAAACCGTGAGTTGCCCAGCTGGACTATCATCGGTGACCCTTGCCGAACCACCCGCAAACGCGCACCCGGGATCATGCCAATCTCACGGAGACGATTCGCAACAGGCCCATCTCCGGCAACATGGGAAACCGTCAAGTCTGTGCCGGCGGCAAATTGAGTAAGATCTTTATCACTCACAGCGGTCTCCTTGAGCCATACCCGATTCAGAATTGCCGGAATCTGCCAACACTCCATAGCGGGACGGTGGCACACTGTCGTCTTCGCAAAGGGGACAATGCTCCACGGATTCACACCCCGGTTTGAAGCAGTTCATCGCCTGGTGAATCTCTGCAGCCGTGTGACCATGACTCAAGATATATTTCATGAGCCACACCAGGCGCTTGCCCGTTTCCAGACTCATCAGATGTTCCATTTTGCAGGCTTCTGCCAAAGCTACCTCACGGGATACCCCAAGCACTTCCTCAAAAAAACGCGATAAGGTGCGAAAATTCTGCTCGACAAGCATCGCCATATGTTTCCCTTCTTCGGTGAGAACTAGAAACCTGTGCTTGTCTTCCGTCACCCATTCGCGTTTCTTCAGCTGGGCAATCGAAATGGACGCCGCCCCTCGAGTAACCTCCAAAAGTTCGGCAACGTCCGTCACGCGGGCATACCCGTTTTGCTCCCGCAACGTATCAATTGCCATGAGATAATGGGCGGCACTGTGCGTAATATCGTTTTTCTGCACGTCACGCCAACACGCCCGCTCTGTAGCCTTTTCGCTCATCGCTTGTTTAGTAACCTAAACAGTAGTTTTAATTAATATACCTTACGTTTACCCCATTAAGCAAATCGACTGCGAAGACTTTCACAATTTCCCGATAAATCTCCACCGTTGTCGTATATTTTCAGGTTAGAGAATATATTCGTCTTATCATCAACCTCGATTTTCCTAATAACAATAGGGTCGTGCCTTAAGGAACACGCTGCCCTTTTCCAAGTTTGCCGTTAAAGAAAATTTGCCGAAAACTCACAACCCGAGACGACTTCGTGCAGCTGATCCTTTGAAGGCTTTCTGCGATTATGTAAATGTGATGACATTTGCTATCATAGTGACTCGTTCAATCAATTCTTGCTGAGACATGAGTAAAGGAGATTTGTTCATGCGCTTCCAAAAATTTGTCCAATTCAATCTGCATCGTTTCATCCTCGTGAATCTAATTGCCATAACTATCGGGCTACTGCAATGCCAGCCAGCAGTCGCCGAAAAGGTGATGATTCCCATGCGAGATGGCGTCAAGCTGGCAGCGGACTACTATTTGCCTGCCGGCGAAGGCCCCTTCCCGGTGGTGTTGTCGCGTTCGGTGTATGGTCGAAACCCGGTGTTCGCGCCTATTTTCACGGGCATGGGAATGGTGTATATCGTACAAGATACCCGCGGCAGAGGCGACAGCGAAGGTAAGGACACCATGTTCGCCGACGATGGTTGGGGTGATCTTCAAGACGGTGCAGATACGGTGGCATGGATCTTGGAGCAGCCGTGGTGTAATGGGAAAATAGGCACATTCGGCCCATCGGCGTTGAGCATTGTTCAGGTGCTCATGGCGCCAGCAACCCCGCGTCTGACGTGTCAAGTCATCTGGGTCGCGTCGTGCGATTTCTACGGACAATTGAGCTATCAGGGCGGTGTGTGGCGCAAGGCACTCTGTGAAGATTGGCTAAATCAAGTGAAGAGCCCCCATATCATCGAGCTCTGGAAAAGCCATCCCACAAAAGACGATTTCTGGAAAAAGTTTGAAGCGTCTGCCCAGGCAAGTCGAGTCCATGCCCCGGCGCTTCACGTCGGTGGTTGGTGGGACATTTTTCAACAGGGTACCATCGACAATTTCGTTACCCGACAAAACCAGGGTGGGGAAGGCGCAAAAGGCAATCAGCAGTTAATCTTGGGACCCTGGCTTCACGGCCCCGTTAAGAAACCCGGCGACCTTACCATGCCGGACAATTTCCAATACGACTTCACGGATCATTCCAAACGATTTTTTGAATATTGGTTAGCGGGTAAAGACAACGGGGTGATGAATGAACCGCCCGTTCGCTACTACACATTGGGCGATGTAAAAGACCCATCAGCCCCAGGAAATGAGTGGCGAACCGCAACAACATGGCCTCCCTTTCCCACAGTAGCGACCCCATATTATCTGAAAGCCGACGGCTCTCTCGATACCGCAAAACCCACAGACGAAAAATCAAGTCTCACGTTCAAGTATGACCCGGCAAATCCCTGCCCGACGAAAGGAGGCGCAGAACTGACGATACCTGCGGGTCCGTTTGATCAACGAGCCATTGGGGAACGCGCTGACGTTTTAAAGTTTGCTACCCCGGTGCTGGAACAACCGGTTGAAGTGACCGGACGAGTCAAAGTAAAGTTGTATGTATCTTCCGATGCACCCGACACAGACTTTACCGCAAAATTGATTGATATTTATCCGGATGGTAGCGAGATTCTGATGTTAGACGGTATCCAGCGCGTAAAATATCGTAACGGTTTTGAAAAAGCCGAACCTCTGCCCATAGGCGAGATAGGCGAGATCGAAATTGACCTCTGGTCAATCAGCCTGATTTTCAACAAGGGACACCGGATTGGACTGCACATATCCAGCAGCAATTACCCCCGATTCGAGGTTAATCCCAACACGGGCGACGACTTCCCGCCCAAAGAAGGCGAAATGCGAGTTGCCCAGAATACCGTACATTTGAATAGTCTCCGTCCTAGTGCCTTGATCTTGCCTATACCTGAAAAAGATGCCGAGCATGCCGCGGCGGAGAAGTAATACACGAGACACATCGCGCGTCCACTCGAGAGAGAGCGGCTTCGCCCCCAAAATCCGTTGGGGCAAGTTTGACCCCATGCTCGACTACTGGGGCAGAGTCATTCCTCGATTCTATCGGTTAGAGACCTTTGCGCAAGCGCTGGAAGGCGTCATCGCAACTCATGACCGTTTTTTCATTCCGAGCATTCAACAAGTGCTTGGACCTGCCCCAGTTGTCGCTCTCAATATAGAACTCTTTCAAGAAGGCGCCTACCAGTTGATCTTTCGTATCCGCGCCTTCAACCAAAAACGAAAAGAGGCGACCTTTGCACTGGTGGTAGCAAAACAAGAAGGAGTGGTGAGCCGCACAGCCGAAACGGAACACCGAAACCTGACCCGACTGCACCGCCGTGCACCGGACATCGTTGTCAAACCCTATCTGGGAGGAATCGTTTTTCTCCCCGACCGACATGGCCGCCCCGAAAAAGGACGTAAACTCTACGTGTACCTCACCCAGTGGTTGACGGGATTCCATGAGCTTGGGATCGACCGTTCTCACCAGTTTTTCATCAACACGCGCACCCCTCACCTGTTTTCGAAAACCGAGACGGAAGAACTGAAGGCGCAAATCGTGGAGATTATCTTCCGTCTCTATGACCCCGAAAAGTGCTCCAGCATCGAGATGCCACAAATTGCCTCGGGCGACTTCGTCGTTACCCCCGCAAATCGGAAGCCGCTGAAACTCAAGCTCATCGCGTGTCGGCGCATCCTCTCTCGAGTGGAACCGGAAACCCTAATTGACCAAATTGTGCACACAGAATGGGATTGGGGCGGGCGACCGTTCCGGATTGCACCTGAGGAACCTCAACATTGCGTAGAAGCCATGATTCGTGCTGTGGGAAAAGACCTTGCACGAGGTTGGCTCGAGCGCTACCGCGAATCCCTCACTGCCGGTGCATATCCCGCATCGCCTTACGCCGAAGAGATCTGCCGAGCATCTCTTTGAAACGTCTTCACCTTCCGGCTATAGTCAAAATCATGGCATACGCGGAGGTAACAACGTGATTCAGCCTTACCCCGAACTGAACCCAGCACCCACACGTGGGATCGTCTGTACGTATAACAGCAACGATAACCTCTTGGCTCCCTCTGATGTCGAACGCTGGATCCGTCTGACCAGACTGGCTTTCAAGACTGCCAAAATAGATGTGGTAGTCAATACCGTCTCTGCCCCGTGGGTGAACCGATGGCTCCTCTTCGCTGAATCGTTGGACGTTCGCCTGTCGGTACGCACCCACAGCGAGGAGTGTCTTCAGCATGTCCCGACGTGGGCGAAGCGGGGCTTGTTGGATGTTCTGCTCGTTCTCGAAAATAACCGTTGGGAAAATGCCTTGCCGAGATTGGAACACTGGAAGAAAGCCGAAGTTCCCCTCCGAATTGAATGGGTAGTGCGCAGTTGCGGCCGAAGCCGCTGGCAGGAAGCGCTCTCCCGATTCCGAGATTATAACGTGCGGCGCGTTGATATAGTTCTCACAGACCCTCTAATAGCCCCACACGCTCAAATGGCTTCTCCTGCGCCCCTGGTTCCCGAGATCTTCCAAGAAGCCACAGAGTTTGCCGAAGCGTTGCACACCACCGAAATCGAATGCAATCTCCTGGATATCCCGTTTTGTGCCGTTGGTGAAGCCTCACGCCCGTTTGTCGTAAATTCCCCCCAGCGTATTTTGGAACACGGGTTTTATGAACAAGCGTCCCATGCCCTCGCAGTTAAAATCTTCAACATGGGGACTTTGCGCGCCCGTCTCGTTTTGCAAATGCTTCTGGGACAATACGCCTCTTATGGCGATCCTATCGATCGGAAGCTTCTACCATGGATTTTGGATCATCCTTGGATTCGCGCCCGCGTCCTGGCGGCGAAAAAGCTTAGCCGTCTCCTGCCATGGTTTTCAAAGTCACAGGAGCCAGTTCCCCCGGCTGCTTCTGCGCCACGTACCAAGACAACATTGCCGGAGGAATGCCGGCTCTGTGCCCTTCGGCGTATCTGTGACCACGCCGATACACTTCCCAGAACGGTCCGATTTGAGAGACGCACCGTACAAGGAGAACGGGTTGTTGACCCTCTAACGTACAGGACGAGAAGAATTGTTTATCAAGATGCAGTTGACCAAGAACGTCAGAAAACGGTCACGCATTACAAAGACCTGGTGGAAGAAGCCCGTCGTGTCATATCTAGTAGACCGCCGGACATCCAAGTGGGATCCTTGGATTACCGTATTGAAGGGCACTGGGCGTTACAACTACCCGACAGCGTCCGCTGGTTTTCGATAAGTCACACGGAAAAAACCTCGACGCCTTTGGCACGCCTCCAACCCCCTTTTACTTTGACGGCAAGTTTCGGCAGCGGTATCGCCGACTTTATTGGTTTCAGTTTTGGCAGACACCGTAAGATCCTTACCCCCATGACGGCTTTTTCTCACCAGTTGACCTTGCATGTGGCGAAAGATGGTCGCTATGTGTTTCTACGCGACAACATTCCCGTGTCACCAACAATCTTCAGCGGTCTCTATTACGTGCCGGAACGTCTGAATGGCGTGCTGGAACCTGCCCTGTCCATTTGGAATATCGATGACGTCATCGGCACGCAGGGGATTGGAATCTGGGTATCGTCACAGAACCTTCCCGCGCCAAACACAGTCAAATATAGCGTCATCATCGTATGCGCGCGGTACGCCCGCCGTCTTCAAGCTGCATTACTGAATCTCGCCCATCAACAAGGAATACCTCTCAATGCCATTGAGGTGATCGTGGCTTATATCCCAGGTTTAGACGCCGTAGAAGACGTACTCAATAGCATAGAAAAAGTCTGCCCCTCGCTCCGAATCGTACGCGCCCCGTTTTCCTCTGAAGATGCCGCCGCCAAGGGCTTCCTGATCAACGAGTCCGTGAAGATGGCTTCCGGCGAATGGATCGTACTGCTTGATGCCGATATCTTGTTGCCGCCCACCTGGTTTGCCGCGATGGAAAACGTGCCGGAAAATGTGTCTTTTGTCATTCCTGACGGACGGAAGATGCTATCCCCAGATATCACAGCTCGCATCCTCCTCGGATTCATTCATCCCTGGATGGAATGGGAAAGTTTGATAAATGCCCAAGGAGAATATCGGCGGGTAGAAGTCGACGGTACTCCTATCGGGTACTGTCAGTGCGTGCGGAAACATTGCTTCGATCAGGTGCAATATGAAGAAATGCAACATTTCGAAGGAGCGGACTGGCGCTTCGGCAAAGAGATCCGGGAAAAATTCGGCAGGGAATTGCGTTTGAGCGGTATTCCTGTAATCCATTTAGACCATGGGGGCAGCCACTGGTACGGATCAGCTACCCATTGGTAATATATGTCGCAAACGTAATGAAAATCCCGTTACTGTGTTGGAAATAGATCGTAGATGCTGAGTAGGTTTTTCACGCGAAACGAACAATTTGTCTTGATCGCGCTCGCCGGAGCCCTATCGCTCGGAGCAATCACCTTGCACTGGCTATCCACCCGCCCACATCACACACAACAAAACGTAGCGTCTTTCTATGAGTCAAGCCCTAACACATCTCACACGGAAAGCGCGCATCTGAATCTTCCAGCTCGATCGCAAAATGCCAATGCCCTTCTACAAACTTCGGACACCGCCGCACAAACGCCACCTATTACGGGGGAACAACAAAGTCCCTTACCATACAAGCCCGAAAAACCCAAGATTCGCGTCGCTGTCATGGGTTGGGTCGTAAGACCCGGCGCCTATGAATTCGCCGAGGGGGACCGGGTCGACGACGCCATCCTGCGTGCGGGGGGAGTAAAAGAAGGTGCCGACATAAACGATATCAACCTCGCCGCGCCCCTGATCGACGGGTCTACATTAATCATACCCCGGGGACCCACCGCCCGCATCGCCCAAGGCAGACTTGTCGTGCGCGGGCCGGACACTTCCAATCGTCTTCGAAATCCACCGCAGTACACCGTCTCCGGATGGCGCGCCCTTTCAAATCCTCCTGCAGAAAACTCACCGGAGCCGCATACGTCAAGCACACCCGACCCCCTTGACCTAAACTCGGCTACGCTCGAACAACTCGTTTCCCTTCCGACTATCGGGCCAGTCCTCGCACAACGAATCATAGATGCTCGTCAAACTCGACCTTTTTCCTCTGTGGACGATCTTAGTCGAGTCAAAGGAATCGGGGAAAAGACACTCGAAAAACTAAAGCCTTTCGTTACCGTGAAATAGCGGTGCGCGTTTCGTGTAAAACAATTTCTACCTTTTGCGGTAAGCGCAAACCGGTCAGGTGTCACTTTCCGCTTTGACCGCTGCCACCAATATGAACTGATAGTTGTCTAGCCCACCAAACGGCTCACTTTGCACATGGAGTAACCCTACTTCTTGACACAAGTCCTCTAATTTCAAGTTGGCGAGTTCCGGACGATGTTCCGGAAACAGTTCCCCGACTAAGTCAAACGGTGCAACACCCCAAAATATCCCGGATACAATAAGAGCGTCTTTCATGCGCTTTAACAAGGCGCGCGGATCGGGAACGTGTTCCAATACATGCTGACAAGAAATCATCGCGTAATAATTTGGACGGTTCAATGCCGTTTCTGGATCGACTACTTCGATCGCCTCGGAAAAACCACGACGGGCTACCCGAAAACGCAAAAATGCTTCGTTATTCTTGTTGATGTCACACGCCGTGACGAGTAACCCTTTCTGAGCGAGCATCAGCGCAAATGTGCCAATCCCGCAACCATAATCCAAAACGCGCTTGCTCTTGTCCTTCATTAAACGTGCCATGAGACCCGCTAATGAATCTAACAGCGGACTCTCATCGTAATTAGCAAGCTCAAAGAGATAGGCATCCGTCTCCCGATACCACCGCTCCTCATCGGGTTCCTTCCGAAAAGACTCCGCCGTACCGCCAATCCCCGCGTCAAGTCGGAGCCAAACCTCCTCCTCAGGCAACCCAGTGAACGCGCAAAGCTCCTCTATCACAGGAATGTTCATACCCAGTTCCTCTTAACTCAAGAAAAATTAGGTGGAACGCACCTGCTTACTTCCTATTTCTTTTCACAACACTGGAACCGCAACATAGTAGAACAGAGTACAAGTTCTCTTCCATTCCCGTCTGGTTTTCATATCTTGGAAATGCGCGTTTCCTCCCGACTCATTGGCACGGGCGCGGCGCTGACGCGCCCTGCCATGTCCTCACCATAGACAACGCCGTTCCGCACGTTGCCCTCACTGTCATCGTGAGGAGCCCCGAAGAGGCGACGCGGCAATCCCCCTCGTGGCTCGGAAGATAACCACCCGAGGTGACACAGGCATTCTTGCCTGTGGTGCAATTCGCCTGGGGTATGCGCGAATAACCTTAACCTTGCCCTGCGCTTTCTTGCGCTGTGCCCCCTTGTCATTGCGACGACTGCCATCAGGCACGACGTCCTCTTGCCCTACGTCTGCAGGTCGTCATTGCGAAGATCCCTGAAAGGGCGACGTGGCAATCCCCTCGGGAATGAGGGGATGACCATGCCCGAGGTCTTCTTGCGCTGCGCGGTTGAGGGGATTGCTTCGTCGCTTCGGGGACTCCGCGCCTTGCAGTGACAGTCCGGGGCGGCGGGGTAAGAGAAGAAGGGCGAGTCATGCCTCGCCCCTACATGGGATGGCAGGGAGGGGGTTTACCCAAGACCGCCTGGTTTGGAATCCCACTGCTGTCATTGCGAGGAGTGCCGATAGGCACGACGTGGCAATCCCCTCGGGAATGAGGGGATGACCATGCCCGAGGTCTTCTTGCGCTGCGCGGTTGAGGGGATTGCTTCGTCGCTTCGGGGACTCCGCGCCTTGCAGTGACAGTCCGGGGCGGCGGGGTAAAAGAAGAAGGGCGAGTCATGCCTCGCCCCTACGGGGGATGGAATGGTTCAGCCGGTGCCTTTGAGTTTTGTGTTTCCTGCTCTGTCATTGTGTCGAGTGCTGTTAGGATTGAAAGATTCCGCTTATCGAAAAGTGATAAACTGTGCTATATTGGATGCAACATCAAATGGAGGAGTCGGAACATGAATACGCTGACGAGATTCGGTCTGCTGTGTAGTTTGATGGTAATAGCCTCGGTGGCATGGTTTGGTTGCGGGAGCAAATTGGCGGAACAACCCCCTACACCCGCGCAGCCGGCAGAGACCCCAGCCGCGGCACAACCTGCCTCTCCCGCCGCCGCTGAAGTTGCAGCCCCTTCGGGTAACGTCGGCGAAGAGGAAAAGGCATCGGTGGCTGTGGAACAGGCACAACCGTCCGAGGAAAAGGGTGAAGAAGAGATTGCTTCGACGTCTCAGGAGACGGAGTGGGTCTCGTTGTTTAACGGCGAAGATTTGACGGGTTGGCGAAACGCACGCGACCCAAGTGGTGACATCACTTGGACAGTTGAGGACGGCGCTATGACCAATGTGGAGCACGGTCATGACATTGCCACCGTGGACTTTTTCAAAGATTTCGATTTGCGGTTGGAGTACAAGACCGTTCCCGGTGGGAATAGCGGCGTTTATTTACGGGGACGCATTGAGATTCAGGTGCTCGACAGTTTTAACGAACCGGAACCGGGCACGGGCAGTGATGGGGCGGTGTACGGACAATTTCCGCCGTTGGTCAAAGCGTCCAAACCTGCTGGCGAATGGAACCTGCTGGAAGTAACTTTGATAGGGAATAAGTTAACAGCAAAACTCAACGGACAGGTGATCCACGACAACCGTGAAATTACGCAAGTTACCGGGGGCGCCTTGCCGGGCGGCGTCGAAGACCCGGGTCCCCTGATGCTTCAAGGCGATCACGGCAAGGTCTGGTATCGTCACATCGAAATTCGTCCCATTGCGACGCGCGCCGCGGAGTAAACCTTATTTTTGTTTGGTCGTGTTTGTCTGTTGCCGGGAAAGGAGGGAGTGGTGTCTTGTTTTTCTGTCTGTCTTTTAGGGTTATTTGTTGCCGTCGAATTACCACAATGGGACTTTACCTCAAAAGATGAGTTGTCCGAATGGGTTCCCAATGCACAGTTATCCAACGTCACGGTTGCCGACGGCATCTTGTCTGCGGACGGGGCGGATTGGGACGCTTTCTTTCTAAATCGGTCGGTATCGTTTCCTGCTACGCCGTATCAGTATGTCGTGCTGCGTATCCGCGCTTCCCGGGGAGGCCTGGCGGAGTTGTTTTGGTCAGGAAGTCTGGAAGGGGAGTATGGTGGCCTTAGCGGTTCCAAGCGAGTGCAATTTGCCATACCCGACGATCAGCAATGGCACGAACTTGTCGTGTTCCCTTTCTGGCACACAGAGCAGCAGATACGCCAGTTACGGTTAGACCTGTATGCCGGCAGTCATTTTGAGATCGATTGGATCAAAGGGAAGAGCTGGGACCAAGAGGCGAAGCCGACAGTTCGTTATTCATGGACATTTACTGAGGATGCGTCTTCCTGGCAGATACATCCCGAATGTGAAGAGTTCTTCGCCCCGCCTGTGAAGCTCGACGTCTCGGAAAGACTTTGGGTGACGGTACGGGCTTGTGCAAACGCCAGCTCGACCGCAGCGCTGCTTTGGGCAACGGAACAGAGCGCCGGATTAAATCAACAGTCCTTTTCGTTGCGCGGCGACGGAAAATGGCACACGTACAATCTCGATATGGCGGGTATCAAGACATGGAAAAGTCCGGTTGTGGCGCTGGGTATCCGCCTACCGAAAGCGGAAGGAGTGGCGCTGGAATCAATAAGCATCCAAGAAACCCCTGCGGGAGACGCCGACCCCATAGTGACCTATTTTGGGTTTGTTGACGCCCCGAACCGGGCACAAACGGTGCGGCGTGTGATGCTGCGGGTAGCGAATCATGGCGGCGCCGATGCGGTGCTGGCTAGTGGATCTTTGCACTTGCCTTCAGACATGAAGTTGGTCGCAGATACAGACATATCTTTCCCGGTCAAGATTGCCTTTGGCGAGTATGTGGATCTCGTTTGGCAACTGGAAGCGGCGCGTGCCGGGGTGTACCCCGTCACGGCAAATCTTGAGGGAACGAATATGCCGGAAGACATCAAAACCACGCTGCGCTTTGAAGATGCCATCCAGGTATCTCCGTCGGATTACGTTCCTCCACCCCAACCCGTTCCGACGTCGGTCAAGGTTTGTACCTACTACTTCCCGGGATGGGACACGCCCGCAAAATGGGATTGCATCCGTGAAGTGGCTCCGAATCGCAAACCGGTGCTTGGGTATTATGACGAAGGCAATCCGGAATGTGTGGATTGGCAAATCAAGTGGGCGGTGGAAAATGGAATCAGTTGTTTTCTGGTGGATTGGTACTGGCAGCAGGGAACGCAGCATTTAACCCACTGGTTTGAAGCCTATCGAAAAGCACGTTACCGCGACTATTTGAATGTGGCGATCATGTGGGCAAACCACAATGCACCCGACACACATTCCGCCGACGATTGGCGCGCGGTGACCAAGGAATGGATCGAGCGCTACTTTTCCCTTCCCTCCTATTTTCGGATCGACGGCAAACCCGCGGTGTTCATTTGGAATCCGAATGGTTTGCGCAGCGATTTGGAGAAACGTTCGGAAAGTGTCCGGGATTGCCTGGCAGAATCCCAACGCATGGCACGAGATGCTGGGTATGAAGGGATCACCTTTGTTGCGATGGGATATGACTTCAGTGGCGCTCAGATGAATCGTTTGCGGGAAGAAGGCTACAAAGGTCTGACCACGTACCACGAGTGGGGCGCCGCGGTGGACAGTGCCTTCGCTGCCCGTCGAATGAGTTTCGAGCAGGTGGTGCGTCTTGCACCGACAGCGTGGGAAAGGATTAACACCAGCGCCGGTGATTTAACCTACTATCCCGTAGTAGATACCGGCTGGGACTCTAGGCCTTGGCACGGCGACAATTCGCTCGTAATTGAAGGGCGCTCCCCCGAGTTGTTTGAGGCTTTGCTTCGTGCCGCAAAAGCATTTTGCGAAACCCATAAAAAAGACCTTGTGGTACTTGGACCCTGGAATGAGTGGGGCGAAGGAAGCTACATCGAACCGTGCACGGAATTCGGTTTTGATATGTTGGAACGGGTGCGCACGGTTTTTGCCGCATGTTCGCCAGATACGTTTCCGACGAATATCGCTCCGTGTGATGTAGGACGGGGTCCCTATGACTTTCCACCGCGGCAACCCAAGACCGCGTGGACATTTGAGCATGATTCCGAAGGGTGGGCAGCGATCATGAACACCCAAGGGCTCCGTGCGGAGGCTGGGACACTACGTTTCCGGACGCTATCCAGCGATGCCGCTTTGATCACCCGGTTGGACCAGATCTCTGCGGAAGATTTCTCCGGTGTGCACCTACGGATGAGTGTGGCTCCGTCTGTCCCGACCTCAAAGGCAACGGGGCAAGTTTTCTGGTCGTTAGGAGGTGCAGAGCTTTCGGAAGCGTCCAGTGTCACTTTTGAAGTGCTACCTGATGGAGAAATGCACGACTACAACGTGGTTTTGCAAGGAAACCCCCGTTGGCGCGGCAGGATAGCCTCGTTGCGATTCGACCCGTGTGACCTTGCCCAGGCGGACGTTGTGATTGACGAGATAGGTTTCCTGCGACAAGACAAATGACCGGCACCTAGTGCGGCACAACGCGTTCCACGCACGCGAAACTCCTGGGCGCCATCAAGAGGCGATCAGCGGTGCAGCCCGTGTTGGACGAATCCGCAAGCAGGGTTTCGCACTTCCATGGAATACCTTTTACTTCAATTTCCGCAGGTACGGGGCTGTAATTAACAAACACAGCGTGACGACGGAACAGATACGTTGCCACGCGTGCGGGCGCTTTGATGGCAAACCCGAGCGGCGCCGTCGCAACAGCACGCAACGCATCGCAAATTTCTTTGGGCATATTGAGAAGCGGTACGGACATAGGCACGTTCAAGCGTTCAACTATCGGGAACTTGTCATGGCCAAAGGTGCCCAGATTCCAAACGACGGCTCTCCCACCGGTCGAGAGTGTCCGCGCCGTCACGAAAGGTATCCGAATCATTCCTGCTTCACACCCCGTTGTGCCCGCCCAAATGAGCACGGAAGCATCGGTTGGAGCCAAATCGCCAGAAACGTAGCAAGGCGCCGCTACCAGATACGAAGACCCGGCAGTCTCAAACCGTTCGACGCGCGTGGTACCCGGCATGATTCCTTTCGGTTCGTATCCGAACATACCTTGTAGAGAGACGTCCATCCGACGCAACGCATCGAATGTGGCGATTACCTGTCGTCCCGCAAGTAGGGCATTTCGAACCATCTCGGAAAAGTTCGGCAGGGAAACGGCATGCGCCGTAATAATGGCGCTGCGCATCGTGGTCTCTAAGTGAGTGGCTGGTACGCATGGAATCCCGAGCATACCCAAATAATCAAAAAGAAACAGGTCTTCGCCTCCGTCCCGATTGGGTGGCTTGACGACATGAACCCCGCTGGGTTCTTCGGCGAGTTGGTGAAGTTTCTTCAAGACTGCGTGAGAAGCGGCAATTCGTCCGAGGATACTCCCCGTGACAAAAGGCTCGCTGTACGAAAACACCGTGATTCGCGGGAGCGCCCCTAACGAAGTGGTCACGGCTTGTTCGAAGAAGAGCTGCTCGTCGCAGTCCAAATAATCAAACCACGCACCTTCTAGTTTTTCGCCGGCGCACTGCTGCATCCATTTGATGTTCACATAGGCTTCGTACGGTTCCACATAGCCATAGGCGAGCGTAGACGGGTCACGGGTTTCTGTGCCTTGCCAAACCGCGTCGAAAACACTGGGGAACCGCTCTGCATCATAACCAAATAGATGATACCTGTCGTAGTACTGTGGAAACTTGACAATGAGACGCGCATCCGATCGCTCACGATGTGCGGCAGCAACCCAGTGGCGCGCCGTTTCTACCAACAAGTCTCTGCGGAACACATCCCATGGACGGTCTTTTCGAGCAGCATCGCAGCACTCGCATCGACACGCCGTCATGAAGACATCGTCTATCACCACCGTGCCGAAAATGCGGACGGCTTGCACAATAAGTCCTTCCAAAGCGGCACGGGTCTCCTCGCGAGAATAGCAAAACGTCGGCAGGCGCAACTCATTTCCTTCGGCGCGCACGCCAAAACCCTCGCCATGCACGGGCATCAAGCCGCCTAGAGTGGCGAATCCTTCAGCGTGAAAATCATCGCGGGCACGCTTCAAAGCATCTTCAGAAACGACACATCCGCCACGATAGTTCTCCAGCACCACCGCACCAAATCCACGCTGCCGCAACCACGTGGCAGCGGATCGGCGGGCATCGGATGTCGCGAGTTCTTTGTGAAGCGTCTGCGCTGTAACATACATCGTCCACGTTTGGGGCATGGATAACTATCATCCTCTCGCTGCAACCATACAGCCGTTAAGAGCTGCGGGCCGCGTCAAGTACAACTGTCTACGCAGGTTTCTCTTCGTGATTCGTAAGCGGTTGGCCGACGTTCGCTTCGATAAATACTTTCACCAATTTGGGGTCAAAGTGTTTGCCGCTTTCGCTCTTCAGATATTCAAGGGCTTCTTCGTGGGTACTGTACCCTTTGCGATAGTGACGTGGACTTGTCATAGAACAATAAACGTCAATGATCTTCATCATTCGCGCCAGCAGAGGAATGTTCTCGCCTTCCAGTGCCTCCGGGTATCCCGTACCGTCATAACAGCAGTGATGCCAGCGCACGATCTCTTCCGTATCCCGCAGACACTCAATCTGGTGCACAAGGTCCGCGCCTAGCGTCGTGTGGGATTGCAACAACAACCATTCGTCGTACGTCAAGACCGCCTTTTTCAGCAATACATCATTGGGGATTCTGAGTTTTCCGATGCCATGGATAAGCGCGCCGCGTTCCAAAGCCAGGCGTTGATCGGCTGACAGCCCACACGCTATGGCAAATCGCGTAGCGTGGTCCCGGGCGCGTTTTGCCGAACCTTCTGGAAGTTGTTCGCGGGCGTCAATCGCCAACGCCAACAGTTCAAGAATCTCTTCATAATGCCCTGCAACTCGCAACAAAAGGTCTGCCGTACCCGGCGGGCAGTCCTTACCAAAAATCCCTACCGCACACGTGCCCGGAGGAAGAGGGTCAGATGGCCGCACCGCGACAATATCAATGTCTTCCCCGCGGTTTTCGGATAAGGCTTCTGCAAGTTTTCGGGTGTCTCCCACAACGGCGATACGCTTGAGCATCGCAGAACCTCCTCTTTGTTGATGTCTCATCTTATCAACGTTCGTATACTCAGGGCAACCCTTCGAGCTAATCGGCGAGAACGGATCTGTCGGGGAAACGCAGAACCATGGTAGGACACAACACGTTTCGCCTTTGCAAAAGACGGGAGAATGTCGGGAAAGGGGAGAAGAAGGGCGAGGCATGCCTCGCCCGTTTTACCCCCGCATCTATGGTTGTCATTGCGAGGAGCGAGTCCCCGACGCGACGAAGCAATCCCCTCAACCGCGTAGCGCAAGAGAACCTAAGGCAAGGTCGTCCCCTCATTCCCAAGGGGGTTGTCACGTCGTGCCTATCGGCACTCCTCGCAATGACAACGTGGGGGACGCAGCGCAAGAGGACAACGGGTAGAGCAGAGTCCGGGGTTATTTCCAATTCCCAAGGGCATTGCCGCGTCGCCCCTTCGGGGCTCCTCGCAATAACAACCCCGGACAGGCTAACGCAAGGAGATCGCAGGCGGGAATGCCTGTGCCCTTCTATGGTCCTCGCGCAGTCTCCGAGGGGACTACCGCGTTATGCCTGCGGTACTTCTCCTAATCACAACCTTTTTGGCGAAGTCGCATGCAGTCACAGCTAAATTGGTTGGAACTGTGGGTTTTTGTTTGTCTTGTCGTCATAACCCATCGCGCATTGAATAAGGTGAGTCTGCGCCTTTTGGTGGATAATCAAGACCGGGACTTGGTTTGCATATGCCGCTAGAAAAGGGATACCCTTCTTGTCTGTCAATATGCTAGAAAGGTCAGCGATGAAGCGGCAATTTGTAGAGAGTTTACGTGAGGGGGACAGCGTCAATGATTATTTTGTTGCCTTAAGGAAAGATATACGTAGTCAACAAAACGGGGGTAAATTCTTGGGGATGGTGTTTAAGGACCGCACGGGAGAGATTGGGGGTATTCTTTGGAATAATGCGGTCGCTGTCGCGCGGTTGTTTGAGGTGGGGGATGTGGTAAAGGTGCGGGGCACGGTGGTGAGCTATCAGGATCGGCTCCAAATCCGCGTAGACCAGGTGTTACCCCTTCGGCAAAATGAGTATGACCCGGCAGACTTGACCTATCTTCCCACGAATTCTGAAAAAGTGAGCCGAGAGTTTGTGGAACGGGTACGGGCGATTGAGAATGAGTGGTTAAAACGTCTGACGGCGTCTTTTTTGGACAACGAAGAATTTATGCGGCGGTTTCTTCGAGCCGCTGCCGGGAAAAAGTGGCACCATGCTTACCCAGGTGGACTTGTACAGCATTGTTGGGAAATGGCGCAGATCGCAGACGGGGTTTGTAAGCTGTTTCGAAGTTTAGACCGTGACCTGTTACTGTCAGCGATTTTCCTCCACGATATAGGCAAGCTTGCCGAGATGAGTCAGGAATTGGTTAACGACTATACGACGGAGGGACGCCTGTTGGGACACGTAACCCTTGGGGCGACGTTGGTTCAACGGGCTATTGACAAAATAGACGGTTTTCCAAATACGCTGCGGCTGCAGTTGCTGCATTGCATTTTATCTCATCACGGCACGTTGGAGAACGGTTCGCCCGTATTGCCCAAAACGCTGGAGGCGGTTGTTCTGCATTTCATTGACAACTTGGACGCGCAGGCGGACGCCATCACGCGAGTTATTGAAGAGACACGCGCTCGAGGCGAGTCTTGGTCGGAGTATATCGCTCAGATAGAGCGGCAGGTCTGGACGAAAGAATCACCGTAAAGGTGTCAGACCGACTGTCAGTAGATTGAGACTTTTTGTCAGGTCACCGTGGACTGACGAGCGTCGACCGCGGCACGTCGACATGGCGCTGTATGGTCTTTTCGGCGCGGGTCAAATCATTACCGGAGAGGCAAACGCCCCGAGTTTGTTTTCCCGCCAGCTCCAGAAACACGCGGGTTCCCTCCGGTGCCACAGTGTTCGCCACGAGGGCATCGCAAACGTCGACAAAACGGATGAGAGGCGTACCTTCCAAGGCAGGCATCGCTTGAAAACTCGTCAAAGAAAGGTTGCAGACGTCGTCAAAAAATGCAGCATAACCCGCATTACCCGGTTCCGCAGGTTCCGGCACCATCTCTGGGGATTTCCAGGTCACGCCCTGTTCTTTTTTGGACAAACGCCAAAACGCATCCGAAAATCCGGCATAAAACTGGTGAACAGACAGTCCCTTCACGTGTCGCGCGTACAAGGCATAAGACGGCAAGGCGCCAAACATCCGCGGGTCAGGGTATTTGTCAATTTGTTCTGGCACTTCTTCCTCCGGAGTACATAGCGCTGTGCCGCCCGCAAAATGGATTCGGATCGAGGACAAGGTGACCTCACTCACCGGATGGTCAGGTATTCCCGCCAAAAGAACAGGGAGCGACGCGCCGGTAGCCGTCACGTTTGAAACGCTGATTCGCCGCACAGCTCCCGGAACCGGGGTTTCCATATCTCTGCCGCGGTTTCCCAGGCGAACAAAAATAGGACAACGTACATTCACCATCGTCAAGTTGGAGATAACCACGTCTTCCATGACGGCACCGTCCACGGACTCCAACGCCACGCCGCTGGTTGCCGGCCGGTGTCCCCCGGTCAGCATGTCCATAACACAATTCGAAACGGCTATCCGTTTGAAATCGCCTCCAGACTCCGTACCGCATTTGAAGGCATTGTGAAGTGTGGCCAAATAACAATTGGTTATGGTGATGTTCTCACATGGACGGCGCTCGCCAAGGGAAAAGCTGGATTTCAAAACGATGGCGTCATCCACAGATTCGACGTGACAATTGGCGATTCGTACGTTCCTGCACGAGTCCGGATCGATGCCGTCAGAGAAACCGTTGAGAATAGTCACCCCGTCAATCAACACATTGTCGGTGCCCAACAGGCTGATGTTGTAATTCGGGGCGTTGATGATACGGATATCCCGAATCATCACATCGTAACAACGTTTCAGAGCGATGGGCTTGGGTCCCCCACGTTTTTCCCGGTTCCCGTCAATGGTGCCTCTGCCTTCTATGCCCACATGGGACACGCCGACGCCCTGAATCAAGGCGAAATGGAAAAAGCTCGTTTCTTTGTCGGCGTCATTGGGAAATCCAAGTTCCTCGTAAGGGTCATAATCCCCATCGTCCGGTGAACCTTTGAGCACGGCACCCGGCTCCAGGTGCAGCACAACATTGTCTTTCAGTCGAATAGTCCCGCTTAAATAGGTCCCTGCAGGAAACAACACCGTCCCGCCGCCGCCAGCATGACACGCGTCAATGGCGCGCTGAATTGCCGCTGTATCTTTGTTAATCCCGTCGCCTAATGCGCCAAAACACCTAACAGAAAAGACTCCCGACTCGGCTGTTTTCTGTTTTTCCATAGCCGTTACCCCAATCACGGGAATCAGTGCCAGAACAAGAACCACTCTGAACATGTCACAGGCTCCTTTCCCCACGTATACAGGACTGTTTAATCCACACATTAGTATGACTCCCTGCCGAACGCCGTTGCAAACAGGAAAGACCTTTACTTGGCGCTCTTGCGCTACGCCCCGCTCTGTCATTGCGAGGAGTGCCGAAGGCACGACGTGGCAATCTCCTCGGGGATCGGGGAGGGAACTTGCACTTAGCCCGCGCCCTCTTGCCGCTGCGCACCACGCTGTCATTGCGAGGAGTGCCGTTAGGCACGACGTGGCAATCCCCTCGAAGGTATTAGGGGAAATCGCGGGGGCAACATAGGGCGCACTGCTGTGCGCCCCTACAAAAGGAGAGGGGATTGCTTCGTCGCATCGAAGACGCCGCTCCTCGCAATGACAACCCGGGGCACAGATTTACTATCAAACCCTAACTGAGCGATGAACTCGTGTAATGTATGAATGGCAGTCTATTTTCGCTCAGCAAGGGTGCGGATTTCGTCTTCTGAAAGGTCACGGTTCTTAAACGTGAAATCCGCTATTCTGCCTTTGAAAAACTCTCCTCCGGGAAATAACGGATTGAAACCCACCCCAATAGCTTTGGAGTTGGTGAACACGTTTTCCGGCACGGTGGCTTCAGCAACACGTTCTCCGTTTATGTACAAGCGTAGGGCTGTTCCTCTTTTCACGGCGGCGATGTGGTACCATCGGTTAGCCTCAAGTGGAACCGTTGGCGTAAGATAGGCCGTTCCCGCTTCAATGCCAGCAAACAACCCCGTCCGTGTGATAGACACTCGCAAAGGGTCGTCTAGCGGACTGCACCATGAGCAGAAAATTTGTTGCAGTTTATCGGTACCCACTTCCTCGGGAAATACCCATGCTGCAAATGAGTAATTTTTTGTTGGAAACACGGGCACATCAAACCGGATACCGCTGCTCGTTCCATTAAACTGGACGGCGCCGTTTACTTGACCGGAGGGACCTGTGGTAGGAATGATGTCGCGGCAGAGGTCGACAATACCTGCCGTGGGAGTCGCGTCGCCATTGAATCGCGAACCAGCCAGCAACCCGTCTGCTCCAATCTTGTAAAACAAGTTGTCGGCTTGTTCATCCACAACAAACATGTGGACGCCATCCTTGTTGTCACGCGAGCCTTGATCGTTTAGGGCGGTCACTTTCCAATAGTAGGTGCCGACTGGCAACGGGGTTTCTAAAGCAAAGTAACCTGTTTCGGTGGAGAACTCGCAAACTACATCGCGGGTACAGGACTTGTCTCGGGCGATTACAAGTTGGTAGCGGCAACCTGGCACGTACCGCGGTTCCCAGGCAAACACCATCGGTCCTGGCTTACCCCGAGCCTCGTGGCGGGGAGTTTGGAGTTTGACTTGCGGCGGCGGTACATGAATCGCTGGAAGCCACGCCCGATATTCGGTGCCGTGGGCGCCGGCACTGGCAAAATCACAAAGAACGAGTGGCTTTCCGGTAGAGTCTGTTACCTTCCTCAGCAGGATCGGAGAGAAAGTCCCCGATTGCCCGTTTGAGACAGGTGGCACACTTTCCATCTGTAGATTTTGCAGGTCAATTGGCTGAACCTGCCCGCAGTCTATATCATTAAAGTAGCTGTCGAACGCCAGTAAAAAAGGTCCCCAGCTGATAGCTGCTTCGCCGTAGCGCTGTTGCTGTCCCACAACGACTTGAACCGGCACGCCAAAAACAATGTGAATCTGCTTAGGAGTTTTCTTTGCCGCGTCGATTTTGTAGTATGTCCCAGGAGTTGCTTCGGCTATTTCCTTGCCATCAATGATGACTCGATTTGTCCACGACGGAATTCGCAAGGCTATGGTAAACGGCTCCGCCGGCTTGGACGATATCCGGATGTTGATGTCCATCTCTTCCGCAAGAAGCTTAACTTGTTGCACAACATGAAGGGCCGCGCCCGCACGACGGCGGAATTTGACTTCCATGGGACCGTAATAATTGATGACGATCCCTGTGTCGTCTTGCATGATCGCCCATTCTGTGAGCATACCGAGTCCTCGCGGCCCATTGACGCTACAACAGTTCAGTTCCGGCGTGCCGGGGCGCGCCTGAAACCTGATATCATGGAACGAAGGAACCCGTAAGCCATTGAGTGGCGTATTGTAAGTCCACCAGCTCCCCGAAGGATGTTGTGCAGCCAACACCTGATTCCAAGTTGTTAACTCGAGCTCATCCGCCGTTTTGGGATCTCCCGTGAGTTGCAAGATATCAATGGTCAATGCCTCCCATGCCACGGAACAGCACGTTTCAATGGAACCCGGCGCATAGATCGAGCCGAAGGCTTGCTCGTTGGTTGAAAAAGCCCCCGAAGGGTGCCTGTCGTAATCTCGAATACTGCTCCAGAGGTTCCATACGGCGTCTTTGTAAGAGTCCTCGCCGGTAATGCGATAAAGTTCGACAAGACCTTGCACAATATGGAGACTTTCCCATCGCGTTCCCCCGCCGGGAAGTTTGTAGTATGGGACGCCTTCGAGACCCTTTCGTAACCAATCCCCGTCCTGTTGCATGTCCTCAACGATTCGATACATCAAATCAAGATACCGGCGTTCTCCCGTGCGCCGGTACATCTGTCCCAAGGCGTGGAGTATAGAAAGGTTAATCATCGGCGTGCCAGCATCAATGGGTCGCCGTGTCCCATCAAGGTACGTGCGGCAAATCAGGTCGGTGGCGCGACGCGCACATTCAAATGCAGCCGAGTCACCCGTCTCGTCGTACCACATCAATAAGCCCAAAATACAGTGATAATGACCCCAAAGGTCCCAGTGTCCCAAGAGCCGTTCGTACTTCGGCCAAGGCCCCAAATAACCATCTTCGGCCTGGCACGCGATTAGATCGCGTACAAACTCGGCAACATGTTCTCGTAGCGCTGGACTTGTCGACATGCGACATGCTTGCACCGCCGAAATGAGATATTTTCCGGCGAACTCGCCAGCCCAGGGCACTGGGGTTTCAAACGGCAACGCCCTGTCTCGCTGACGGAACATGTACAAGATCCCCGGATTGGTATCGACTGCTCGCAACAACCAATGCTGCTCGTTTCTGCGGATACGCTCTCCAATTTCGCCTCCGAACAGCCATGTCGCTTTGGATAGAAACGTCATGAGTGTTTTCCCTTTGCCCGTCACAGTGTACGGTGCAGTAATTTCAGGGGAAGAAGAAACCATTCCGGAAAAACATAGCGCCATAACGTAAGTGACCATCGTTGAGGCTCCCCTCTACGAGAGATCATGGATATTTTTTGTACGTGAGCAACATATTACACAAAGAATAACTAAGTTAAAAGGGTAAGTGGGTTGGGGTATTGAGACTTTTCTGGCGAGGAAATGGAAACGGGTGGAGACTGGGCTTAAGTATTCTTTTCACACTCCCGACATATACCTTTTACCTCCAATCGAACGGACACCGGACGCCCTATTTCTTCGGCTTCCCTAGGAGGAGTCAGTTTCTTTGTCTTTTCACTTAAAAAGTCCCGAATCGCCCCGCAACGAATACACACAAAATGATGATGATCGCTTCGGTTTGCATCGAAACGTTGCCGCTCGTTGCTCAATCCTACCACCGCAATAAGGCCCTCTTCCGCCATGAATCGCAGATTCCGATAGACCGTATCTAGCGAAATCGTGGGGATCCGAATCTTTACCTTCCGATAGATCGTTTCAACATCGGGATGCTCATCGGTGGAAGCTAGCTCACGAAAAATTTCTAGTCGTTGATGCGTCAGTCTAATTCCTCGGGCTATACATGCACGCCTGAAGTCCTCCATTCGCCCCGCTAATCTGTCCTGCTCATTCATTTGTCCTACTTCTACTTCATAAGAAAATTTCTTACATGGAGAAGCATATCCCTTCGCCCTGTGTTTGTCAACCCTTTGTATTCCTCCAGTCCTCTTGGCGCTATTTGTTACTTTGGATGAGGAAGTGACGACAGGATTCTCCATGAAGGTCATTAAGGCAAGGTATCGACCTGTGGCACCCAAATACGAAGCCCTCTTGTGCTGCACCCCCTGCTGTCATTACGAGGAGCCCCGAAGGGGCGACGTGGCAATCCCCTCGGGAACCAGGGGATGAACTTGTCCGGGGTTCCCTTGCGCTACGCGGGTGAGGGGGATTGCTTCGTCGCGTCGAAGACTCGCTCCTCGCAATGACAACCGGGGGGCACAAGAGCCAACAAGATTGGTTGAAACGTCACCCTGTTATCCCCTGTAGGGGCGAGCCCCGTGCTCGCCCTCCCCTGTCCCTGCGCAGAACAACCTTCACCGCGAATCCCACGGTTTGCCCTGTAGGGGTAAGATTGGTTGGGCAACCAGGGGGGTGCCCCCACTATTTTCAGAATAGCCCGGTTACGTCCATTACCCCGGGTTGTCATTGCGAGGAGTGCCGTAGGCACGACGCGGCAATCCCCTCGGGAATTCGGGGAGAAACCCAAAGAAAGAAAGCACGCAACGCGTTGCGACCCCACAGAAGACGGGGAACTGCTTCGTCGCGTCGAAGGCTCGCTCCGCGCAATGACAAACCGGACGTGTATGCCCTGGTCTCTTCCTCGATGTACTACCAAACGTTTGTGATCTTATGTACCCTACCCGAGGGCTCGGGAGAGGATCATACTATTTTTTCTTTCGGATGTTTTTTGAGAAGAAACGGGAAATAGGTTGGTATGGCGTTCCGAATTTGCTGAGAAGCACTAAGGGTATTGGACTTATACATAATGTTGATAGCAGTGAAGAAAGTACTTATACTGAGGCAGTAGCGCGACAAGAGGCAATGGCCAGGAATTGGAGATAGCTCAAGGAGTTCGAGGAATGAAAAAAGAAATGAAGAAACTGATTGACGAACTGAACAAAGACCTGGAATGGGAGTATGCGGCGGCGATCCAGTACGTGCAACACGCCTCGGTGATGTCAGGAGCCGAGTTTGATTCAATTCAAAAGGAACTTTTAGTCCATGCTCAGGAAGAGATGCAGCATGCGGTAATGCTTTCGGACCAGATCGATTTTCTTGGTGGCGTACCCACGATTGATGTCGAAAAGCGGGAAATTTCCGATGACAGCCTGGAGATGTTGAAGCAAGACTTGAAGGGCGAGGAAAACGCCATCCGGCGATATAAAGAACGGATCGCTCAAGCGGAACGGTTGCAAGAGTATGGACTGCGTCGCGTTATTGAAGACATTCTTATTCAGGAAGAGGAACACAAACGCGACCTCGTTTCCGCAATAGAAAAGAAATAATAGGCGGCAGCTTTGCCTTTTTGCAATTTTTTGTAATGTTTTTTTGTTAATCTTGATGAAGAAGTACAATTTTTTCGTGTTGAGGGTTTCTTATGCCTCTCTTAAACCTAGTCATATATCCGGATGAACCTTTGCAGCGGGTTGCCCGCCCGATTACGGTTTTTGGTCCTGAGTTAGAACGTCTCGCTCAAAACATGCTCGAGACGATGCACGCGCACGATGGCGTTGGCTTGGCAGGCCCCCAGGTCGGCATTTCAAAACGGATCATCGTGCTACAAGAACCGGACAAAGAGCCCAAGTGCTTGATCAACCCCGAGATCCTCGAAGAAGACGGCAAAGAGATCGGCGAAGAAGGATGTCTGAGTTTGCCGCAGATTTTCGGCGAGGTGGAACGGGCTCGTCGCATTGCAGTGCGCGCTTACGATACGATGGGCAGAATTTTGGAGTTTGAATCAAAAGGTTTTGAAGCCCGTATCATTCAACATGAAACAGACCACTTAAATGGGATCGTCTTCGTTGACCATCTAGATATTTTGACCCGCCAGACAAAACTTCAAGAACTGGAACAGATTCGTGCGCAGATCTTAGCTGGCAACGTGGGGAGATGAGGCTTCCATGCTGCTGCATCTACCTTCCGTGGAGCGGTTGATTGAAGCTTTTCGACGACTTCCCGGCGTGGGCAAGAGGTCCGCAGAACGTTTCGCATTACATTTATTGGCGGCACCTGAAGAGGACGCCATCGAATTGGGCAAAGCTATCCTGGAAGCGAGACGTCGTGTGCGGCGTTGTACGAGGTGTGGGAATCTTGCTGAAACAGACCCGTGCGAAATTTGTACGGATGAAAAACGTGACCGCTCTGTTTTATGTGTTGTAGAGCGACCTGCCGGCGTCATTGCCCTTGAAGGCTCAGGGGGGTTTCGAGGGCTCTACCATGTGTTGCACGGGGTGATCAGTCCCCTGGACGGAGTTGGTCCGGATGATTTACGAATAGACAAGCTAATCACACGGGTCAAAGAAGAGGGCATACGAGAAGTCATCCTCGCCACGAACGCCACGGTGGAAGGAGAGAATACCGCCCTATACATTTCCCATTTGTTGGAGCCGCTGGGCGTGTCGGTTACTCGCATTGCTCATGGCGTCCCCATGGGCAGCGGGTTGGAATACGCCGATGGAGTTACGTTGACACGGGCGCTGGCAGGCAGAACCAAAATCTGATCATCTTGGGGCCACCCGTTCGCCCCACGGTAGTTACCGCATAAGCCCCATCGTACGCAAAAGCAGATCGAGAGGAGCTAGGGTATAATTTCCGATCACTTGTAAGCCCTGCGCCTCAGCCGTTCCGCTCACTTCCACGTCACAAACCCGCTTGAGCGTTCGATTAAGCTCGGCGGTAACATAATTCAGCAAAAACCCGGTACTGTTCGCGTCCGACTCAGATGCCTCCGGCCTACATTCAATAACCACTTGCACCTGTAAGGTTTCATCCCCTTGCAAGTTGGCGGAAACCCACGCTGTGGCAATATTCTTTGCAATAGGAACAATCTGATCAGGATGCAGCTTCGACCCCGGCGGGGCGTTTCGCCCTACCCAATCGGCAAGCAACAAGAATCCTCTCCCATCTCGTAAGTCCAGTAGGGCTTCCACTGCATGTTCATTTTTCATGGGTATGGGCGACAGGGGACTTACAATGCCCCATACTTCCCGTAAGATGTTTATATTGCTGGAAGCGATGGGCATGCTGCCTTGCAACCGTACTACCCCCCGCCGCTCACGTATTAGTTCCGGGGGATTCCACGTGACATCGGGGATGTGCGCCAGAACATTTGCCCGGTTAACTGCTTGCACCAATACCGGTCCCAACCGTTGTTCGTTGGCATATACCACCACATTATTCGTGGCTTGGGTAATGTCGGGGTCCATGAAAATCGACACCTCATAAGGCAATATTTTGTCCAACAACCATTCGGGGATATGCATATCCTGGGTGTAATGTCGTGCGATATAGTTGCTTAAGCGAGCGGGCTGAATCTGCATGCGAAAACTGGAACGCGGCGGAGCCACCGTATCACCCGGGACGCGAGGACAAGGAAAAATAAAACTGTACTGGTAATCCAGATAAACGATTGCCAAAACAACCAGGAGGACCAAAACACCCGCAATTTTCCAAATACGTTGTCGATTCACTTCTAGGCAGTCCTTTTACTGACTCTTGGCATAGGAAAAGACATAGGGGGCATCTTCCCGCTCAACGACTACAATCCCGGAATCGGTCACGTGATATTTTTTGCGGTCTTCTTCGGGGTCATATCCTATGACGGCATGCTCGGGTATGCGCACGTATTTCTCAATGATTGCTCGACGGACCCGGGCGTGTCTTCCGATACTGCAGCCCGCAAACAGCACAGAATCCTCAACATAGGAATAGCTGTTGATACGCACTTCCGGCGACAAGATACAGCGCTTCACCATACCGCCGCTGATGATGCATCCCGGGCTGACAATGGAGTCCACGGCAACACCAAAACGCCTACCCTCGTCGGCAAAGACGAACTTGGCAGGCGGCGCCACCGGCATCTGTGTCCGCACGGGCCAATCTTTGTCATACAAGTTAAAAACAGGGTCCACGGCAACCAAGTCCATGCTCGCATCCCAATAAGATTCGATCGTGCCGACGTCCCGCCAGTACGTTGACGCCTTGCGATTTTCGTCTTCGAACCGATACGCATACACCCGATGCTTCTCGATAAGTCGGGGAATTATGTCTTTGCCGAAATCGTGGGAGCTCATCCGCTCGGCGTCTTCGCAACAGGCTTTCTTGAGGAGATCCGTATTGAAAACATAGATTCCCATGGACACAAGCGCCATATCTGGATTTCCAGGGATGGGCTTGGGATGCGGTGGTTTTTCTTCAAAGCCCGAGACACGCCCGGACGCATCCGTTTCTAAAACGCCAAAACGTGACGCTTCCGACAAGGAGTATTCAATACACGCCACAGTCATTTCGGCGCCCGCTTCCTCGTGGAATCGCACCATTTTGGCGTAATTCATCTTGTACAAGTGATCGCCGGACAATATGAGGACATATTTCGGATTCTCGGGAACAATGGAATACAAGTTTTGGTAAATAGCGTCAGCCGTGCCCAGATACCAATTTTCTCCGACCCGTTTCTGAGGTGCAATGACCTCAATGAACTCCCCTAAGTCAGGGTGCAGCATATTCCACGCATAACGAATATGTCGCTGGAGCGAAAGCGACTTGTACTGCACAAGCACGTGGGTGCGACGACAATGCGAATTAATGCAATTCGACAACGTGAAATCAATTAACCGGTAAATACCCCCAAAAGGAACAGCGGGCTTCGCCCGATGCCGTGTCAGAGGAAAAAGTCGTTCACCGGCGCCCCCTGCCAAAATGAGGGCTAACACTTGTTTCATCAGTCTTTCGGGGTCCATTATTCTTCCTCCATACCAACAAAGGCGCGGCAGGGCGATCCATCCAGTCCTTGTAAAGGAAGCGGGAGCACAACAAACGAGTGTACACCCGCAGGTACCTCAGCCAGTCGGAGTCCCTCCACCACCACGATGTTATGCCGTAATAGGATAATGTGGGTTAAGTGACCCGGCTCTTTGAAAGGACCTATCGAGAGATAGTCGATTCCTACAAGTTTGACGCCCTGTTCTACAAGCCGCTCCGCAGCGTCGGGCGTCAATGCCACATAATGTTTCCGGAACTTGTCATCTATGGGGAATGTCGAATTATCCGTCTTGAACAATACACGGGGACGAATGCCGTTTCTAGGAATATCTTCCGCGCTGATAACATCCTTCCCTGAGACATCCACAATTAAGGCTTCACCAAAGAAAAGCCGCGAATCTACCTCATGCAGACGACTTCCCGTCTCGATAAAATGCCATGGCGCATCCATATGCGTGCCGGTGTGCGTGTGCAACGTAAGACACGAGGTGTTGCAACCATCGCCCTGGGCAATGCGTCGATCTGCCCGAACGGCAAAAGGCTCGTCTCCGGGCCAGGCCAGCATTCCTTCGTACATCGGCATAGAGACGTCAATCCAGCGCACCATAATTCTTAACCTGCTTCTCTTCGCATCTGTCCCCAAAAACATACCGTGCCCATTTCCCTGCGCCCGACGCAATGGGCACGATCTTCCTTCCCCATGCCGCATATTACTATGCCATAATCACAAAGAAATGTCACCTGATTTTACGACAGTTTTCGCTCTTCTGTCCATAGACTGGAAAAGAACGTGCGACTTTCTGGGGACTTTTCGCATGACTAGCGCACGTATCTCACAAGCATAACCTATTTCCGAAGTATGACTTAGCCAAATCTCCTACGGCTCAATCAACGCGTATTCCCGTGGGGTCCCTGGAAGAAGCCCAATGCCTCACACGTCTACCTCAGCCCACTCCCATTCCCGGAAACCCTCTCCTGTAGGGGCGAGGTATGCCTCGCCCGTCTTCTCCCCTTTCCCCGTACCCCCAGTTGTCATGTCAGTTAACAGTCGGCACGGTTTGCCCCCTTTCCCCGTACCCCTCCGCTGTCATTGGGAGGAGCGAGTCCCCGAAGCGACGAAGCAATCCCCTCAACCGCACAGCGCAAGAGGACCTCATGCCAAGACAGGGTCATCTCCGAATTCCCGAGGGGATTGCCACGTCCCCCTTTCAGGGCTCCTCGCAATGACAACCTGAAGAAGTAGGGCAAGAGGATGTCGTGCCTAATGGCACTCGTTGCAATGACAATACGGTGGCAGAGCGCAAGTTAGCGAAGAACGTAGACGGAGATGTTTCTCAATTCCCAAGAAAGTAACCATCCAGTGCCGCCTGAACGTTAGATAACCGGAAAGAAGACTAGTTCCGGGGCTTGGAAGCCCGCAACAGAAGATAGTTCGATTTCGTGTCATGAAATATTCGTGTAAAAAACGTTGGGTTCTTTCTTTTGCTATCATGTTACCGAGAGAGACCTGTTACATGAACTACGTTACTTCCAAAATTGCACCTGCAATGCAATGGGTAAGTGCTCGGGATTGTTATTAGTATATGAGCTCTAAGGACAAAGGAAAAATGACTTGTTGTCTACCTTCTAGACAGATGTATAACTTTCGGGTTTACGGCATGGACTGTGCCGAGGAAACGAATGCACTACGTCGAGAACTCTCCAGGCTCATTGAATCGGAAGACGACCTACAATTCGATCTTTTGGGTGGTCGGCTCAGCGTCTTGCCAAAAGATAACGTCAGTATCGCCGAGATCCTGGCTGCCATTGCCCGCACAGGTCTCCGTGCCACCCCCATCCAACAGACGGAGGAGACCGACACAATCGCACAACCCTCGAAACTGCACCGCTATGACCGCCGAGTTTGGTTTTGCCTGTTCAGTGGTATTGCCACCGGTGTAGCAGCCATATTCTCTGCCTCGCGTCTTTTTCTTGACCTAAACGAAACGCAGCACTTGGTTTTGTTGGTTCTCTCCCGCGGGTTTTGTGGAATAGGTGCCCTGTTCGGCATGTGGTTCGTGTTTCCCCGCGCGATCAATGCCGCAGTGCGGCTACGACCCGACATGAACCTGCTCATGACAGTCGCCGTGATCGGTGCAGTTATATTGGGAGAGTGGATCGAGGCAGCCAGCGTTTCTTTTCTATTTGCCCTGTCCCTTGTATTGGAATCCTGGAGTGTCGACCGAGCACGCCGAGCCGTGTCGGCTTTATTGCAATTGGCACCGGTAACGGCACGGTGTCGCAACGATCAAGATAATGAGTATACGGAACGTCCGATAAACGAAGTCGCGGCAGGTACTATTGTATCTGTGTGGCCAGGTGAAAAAGTGCCGCTGGATGGCGTCGTGACGCAAGGCGTCACCTCCATCAATGAAGCTCCCATCACGGGGGAGTCCTTGCCTGTGGAAAAGAGTTGCGGCGCGGAGGTGTTTGCGGGCACGTTGAACTTGCAAGGCTCCTTTGAGTTTCGAGTCACTCGGACTGCCCACGACACAACATTAGCCCGAATTGTGCACATGATTGAAGAAGCTCAAAGCCGCCGCGCTCCCACTGAGCGGTGGGTAGACGCCTTTGCGCGGTGGTATACCCCAACCATGATGGTCTTGGCTTTGTTCGTGGCGTTGATCCCGCCTTTGTTCTTCCGAGCAGCATGGGCGCCGTGGCTCTACGAGTCCCTCGTTCTACTGGTCATTGCGTGCCCTTGTGCCCTTATCATTTCCACACCCGTGAGTATTGTGGCTGGCCTCACCTCGGCAGCACGTGCGGGTGTACTGATTAAAGGAGGAGCTTATCTGGAAGCCGCTTCTCGGTTGCGTGCCGTCGCCTTGGACAAGACCGGTACTCTCACGTTGGGACGCCCGGAGGTGCAACGGATCGTGCCTCTTAATGGCCATACGGAACAGGAACTCCTCGCACGCGCGGCAGCCCTGGAATCACACAGTGACCACCCGCTGGCACTGGCTATTCTTCGCAAAGCCAAAGAAACAGGGATAGTCTTTGACCGAGCAGAGGGATTCCGCGCGCTACCGGGACAGGGGGGCGTGGGGATAATTGCCGGGCGAGAATTTTGGATCGGTAGCCACAGATTGCTTTTAGAACGGGCGAAAACAGAAGAGCATATTCTGGATTAAGCGAATGAGCTCCAAGATGCCGGGCACTCTCTCGTTATCGTGGGTAATGATGCCCATGTTTGTGGCCTAATCGGCATTTCCGACGCTCTACGCGAGCATGTCAGCCAAGTCATCCAGTCCTTAAAACAGGAAGGTATCGAGCGCGTAGTCATGCTCACCGGCGACAACAAAAAAACGGCGTCCGCCGTGGCGAACGCCGTAGGAGTCGACGAGTATCTTGCGGAGTTACTGCCGGAAGAAAAAGTGCGTGCAGTCGAAAACCTAGTCCGTACGTACAAATACGTGGCGATGATCGGTGATGGTGTAAACGACGCACCGGCCATGGCTGCCGCGACGATCGGCGTCGCCATGGCCGCCGTCGGATCGGACACTGCCATCGAGACTGCGGATATCGCGCTTATGTCAGACGATCTGACCCGCGTCCCGTGGATTATCCGCCACTCCCGGCGTACCCTACAAACCATACGTCAGAACGTAGCATTTGCTTTGGGAACAAAAGCCCTCTTTATGATCCTCACGTTAGCGGGTGTCGCGTCGCTGTGGCTGGCAATTGCCGCCGACACGGGCGCCTCCTTGCTCGTCATCACGAACGCCCTACGTCTTTTACGAGCAAAATGCTAGAGCAACTCCTCTGCTTAAGGCCGTTGCCACACCGGCACGAATTCGCGTTTGCGATGACCCGTATAGATCTGGCGCGGCCGGTGGATTTTCAACGACGGGTCTTCGTGCATTTCTTTCCAATGCGCGATCCAGCCCGGGATACGACCCAATGCAAACATCACTGTGAACATGTTCGTAGGAATGCCGATTGCGCGATACAAAATACCGCTGTAAAAGTCCACGTTGGGATAGAGTTTCCGCTCGATGAAGAACTCATCGCTGAGAGCGATTTCCTCAAGATTCTTGGCAATATCTAGCAGAGGATCTTTGACCCCCAATTGTGCCAGAACCTCGTCGCACGCTTTCTTCAATATCTTGGCGCGCGGATCAAAATTCTTATAGACCCTGTGGCCAAACCCCATCAAACGGAAATTAGACGTTTTGTCCTTCGCCATATTCACATACTTCTTGTAATCTCCCCCATCTTTGTGAATCTTTTCCAGCATTTCGATAACAGCTTGATTCGCGCCCCCATGAAGCGGGCCGGACAACGCACATATCCCCGCCGAGATCGAAGCGAACAAACTCGCCTGGCAGCTGCCCACCATGCGCACCGTCGACGTGCTGCAATTCTGCTCGTGATCAGCATGCACGATAAGCAACAGGTTTAAGGCGTTTTCCAACACCTCAGAAACCTCATACGGTTCTGCGGGAGTCGCAAACATCATGCGCAAAAAGTTCGCCATGTAACTATAGTCCGTCCGCGGATAAACAACAGGTTCCCCTATAGATTTTTTATACGAAATTGCGGCAATTGTTTTGGCTTTCGCCAACACGCGCATGATATTCACATCCACATTGTCCATATCCGGATAGAACGCCGGCAGCGAAGCCACCATTGCGGACAAAATCGACATCGGATGCGCCGTAGGAGGAAAATGGTCGAAGAAGTTCAGCATGCTTTCGTGCACAAGGCTGTGCAACGTCAACTGCCGTCTCCACTCGCTCAATTCAGCCTGATTAGGCAAGTGATTGTAGATCAACAAATAAGCCACTTCAGGAAACCGCGCATTGGCAGCAAGGTCTTCGATGTCGTACCCACGATAGCGCAGAATCCCTTTCTCACCATCTATAAACGTGATGGCGCTTTTGCAGGAACCTGTGTTGGCATAGCCGGTGTCCATCGTGATGTAGCCCGTCTGATTGCGCAGATTGCTAATGTCGATGGCTTTTTCACCCTCTGTGCCCTCAATCACCGACAACTCGTACTCTTTGCCGTCCAGAATGAGCTTTGCTGTCGCCATGTGCGCCTCCTTTCCGCAGCTTCCTGTCCAATGCTCGAGTCTAACCAGGTCACCTATCCTAACAACGCAACATGGTACCAATCATCCTTAAAGATGTCCAATTCATGAGTTGACTATACATCCGGTACGAATCAACTACCCCATAAAGCCCGTAAACGGTGTGTTACCACTTTACTTGAGGTTTTCCACCACGTCTATTACATCATCCCCAAGACAACGTCGTTCTGCACGTTGTTCCTCGATTGTCATTGCGAGGAGCGAGTCTTCGAAGCGACGAAGCAATCCCCTAGAAATTGGGAATAACCCTAGACTCTGCTTTACCCTTGCCCTCTTGCGTTTTTTGTAGGGGCGCACTGCTGTGCGCCCTTCCTCCTCCTTGCCAGATACAACCCGTTCTCGTCCATGGCTCCCTGGTTGTCATTGCGAGGAGCAAGTCTTCGAAGCGACGAAGCAATCCCCTCAACCGCGTAGCGTAAGAGGGCATTGTGCCGAGGTGGGGCTATCTCCGAATCCCCGAGGGGATTGCCACGTCGTGCCGTTCGGCACTACTCGCAATGACACCGGGGGGCATGTGGCGAAAAGGGCTATCTGTCTGGAAACATGGGAAGGGGCAACACGTTGCGCTCCTGCAGAAACCCCAGGGGTTTGCAATAACAAGAAGGACTAAGGCAAGAGGGAAGCCGTACTCGGCGGCTGTCCTGGCAATAACTACTGGGGAGAATCAGGAACGGAAGCGCCGTGGAAACGAGCTTCTCTATTGAACTTTTAAAATATGCTCGACGAGGCATTCCTATCTCTTCAGATGAACTCGCAGCACATTTAAATCTTTCCAGAGGAACTGTTATTCACCATATCAATAAACTCATTGATGCAGGATTTATTATGGTGCAAAACAATCGTTATTATTTGAAAGTTAGCAGTCTAAAAGCACTTATTGAAGAAATGCAAGAAGACCTTGAGCACCAATTAGCAGAAATCAAACAAGTAGCTGCAGAAATAGATGAATTGCTGACTCTTAAGTAGAAATCTTTTTAACTTATAATATAAAAATGAGAGTATGGCTTTTGGATTTGTAATAGACGTCACATTATTTTCTATTGTTACTATTCTCGTTATTATTTTCAGAATACAACTTACTTCTTTTTTTTACCTCTTCCCTTTACCAACAATTTTACTTTATTTGCTAAGTGCACTTCCATTTATTGTATTCGAAGAATTCATTAATTGTATAACTTGTTTTCCTGGAACAATATATTTTCTTTCTTTTGTTATGGCACTTTTAGCAGCAATGATTACGTTTCCAAAGTATACTCTCATCTTTTATGCAGTTATTGGCGTTATTGCTTTTCTTATACAAATGCCTTATACAACATTCATTTTACTTGCAACACTTATTATATTAACATTCGTCATTCAATCCATTATTAAGAAATTCCCTCAACATAAATACGTTCTTATCATCATCGCGTTTTCGATTGCAGGGTTTATCTTTGAAACATTTGTCAGTGATGCAAATGCTACACCTTTGAGTGCATTGAGTTTACCTCTACTTTTATTCATGTCTTTTTGGGTAATGTTAAGTTATGCTTTTTTAGCCATTGTTCCTTTGAGAATTCTACTAGATCTTGATGGACATCGTAGTAAAAAAAGAAATAAAGAGAAAAAATAAAATAAAAAAATAAGTAGTAATCTAATAATCGATACTCTAATTATTGTTTCTTTTCAGTCGATTTTTTTGAAGAAGATTTACTTTTTTCAGAATCATCTTTAGCTTCTGAATGTTAGGGCGATTGCTTTGTCATACGGCAGTCCAGTCCAGCGATACGTACGAGGATGTTCGAAAAACAGTCGGTAATGGCGTTCAGGTATTACATGTCCGTTTTGAGTTGATTGGATGGAACGGAGTGGGTTTAGGCGCGAATATCTATAAGATTTCCAACTTCCGAAGGCACGGAAGGAACGGACTGGATGAGTTGGAGCGCCATATCCCCCATTTCTTGCATAACTTCAAGCTGTTTTTTGAGAACAGCCACTTGATATCTCGCGCTGAATTCCGCCTGAGACAATGCCACGCCATAGCCCGCAACTGAGCTGACTGAACTCATTGCTTTATTCCTTACGAGCGACATGTTAATTTTACCACTGTTGATTAAAAAAGGCAAAAATATGCTTGAAAATGATACCGACTCGTGATAAGTTTAATGGTGAGATTTTAACCCTTTCAGGTTGACGTTGGGGCTGCGAAAAAACGTCACTGAAGAACCAATGATTGAGTAAAGTTGGTCTGCGTCGCGCGTCAAGGAGGGGGCAAGATGGCAGTACGTGTGTTGGTAGCCGACGATAACGCGCAAATGCGCGAAGTCCTGCGTTTAATACTGGAGCGGGAAGGCTACGAAGTTGATGAGGCCCCAAACGGAGAAGTGGCACTCCAACGGTTTCGTGAAAAGCCCGCAGATATCGTTGTGACGGATATCCTCATGCCGGAAAAGGACGGAATCCAGACCATTATGGAACTTTGGCGCGATTATCCGCACGTAAAGGTGATCGCAATTTCGGGGAGTGGCGGCCCGGAGACGGAAACCCATTTACAATATGCCCGGCTATTCGGAGCGATGAAAACATTTCCCAAACCGGTATCGCGCAGCGAGCTCATTTCAGCCATCGAAGAGCTGCTCGCCGCACCGGCCCAGTAGATTTCACATGATATTGCCTCTCGGCGCCCCCCTTCTTCCCTTTATAGAAGGGTACGGGACATTAAACCTTACTAGCGTATTCGGTTCACTCTTTTGCACAGCAATCTTTGGTACAAGCAATTAACTCCTGCCGGAATGCCCGTACTGCCTCGTCATTATGGGTCAAATCAAGCACATAGCGGGCGAGTCCGAGTTTCATTTCTTCAAATCCTTGATCCATCCATGGAGTAAGGTGTCCGCTGATGAGCTTATTTACACGATCGCGCACGGGGGTGTTCACTTTATTATTGGGATTGTCGACGTATTCGCGTAACGCCACCAAGATGCGATAATCTTCGATTCCCTCCCTGACAGCTTCCCAACGGCGACTTGAGATGGTACCGTGTTCGGCGGGATATACCAAGGGATATTCGTCGCGGACTCGTTGCCACATGTCATCGCCAATGTTGTAACACCAGAAACCGATCCCAGAGGCGCCATGCCTCAGGGCGAACAACGCGGCAGTACGGAACTCCGCAATAACGTTGATGTCTTTGATATTTGCACCCACAGGTCGGGCAAAACCGTAAGCGCAATTATAGGACCACAACATCTTGCCGGTCTTGCGGACAATATCCATTTCGGGGCTTTTGTCGGGCAACATATAAATACTGGGGCACCAGATGTCCGTTGTGGGGGCCATGCGCTCGAACATCGGACGTTCCCCGCCCCCATTTACATAAACCAAAACCTCGGGTTGGATGGCTTTTACCATTTCGCCAAATTTTGCGACATGCTCCACCGCATGCCAACCGTGTCCGCCCGGTTCGTCCCACGGGTACAAGGCAAAGTGGTGCAGGTCAACGCCCTTTTCTTTCAAGTGCGTGACCAACAGGGGCAAGTAGCGGGAGAGTTTACGCTGGTATGTCTCTGACCCAAAATCGCAGCCGAAATCGGGCGTGCCGGAAAGCAGCAAAAATACGTCGTAAGAAGCAAGACGTTCCAGCACGGGATCGATTGCTTCCGTGTCGAGAGCTTCGTCGGCGTCCGCATCCTTACCTTTGCGGCATTGCGGCATCGAAATAATAAAAACGTTGTTTCCATGCGACACGAGGTCGGCTAGATTTTCGGGGTCAGGTTTTGCCCATGTGCACAAGCGCATCGCTGAAGAAGGCGCCATAGAAAAGGGCAAGATCTGAAACGAGGCAGCGATTCGGGCCGTGGGAGGAGACACCGTCTGCGGATTATGCGGCGGTTCCAACACTCCGGGACCGTTCAGCACTTCCAGTCGGATTTCCACGTCCACAATTCCGGGGGCGACGTCAGCGAAATCAAAGTCGCACCACAGTTGGCGATTTTCCAGCGGGGGGATGGTCATTGTGCGGCTTCGGTCGAGCTCGGGTAAAGCATCCCAGACAAGCTCGCCCGAAGACGAGGGAACCGCAGCAGGACGCAGGAGACGAATTGAGGGGTACTTGTCTTTCGCCAACGCCTTAACCCTGACCACGAGTTCACGTTCGGTCAAGTTAAACAAATCAAACACCAATGGTTCATGTTCGCCGGGCACCACTTGCCGTTGAACCGCAAGTTCAGCGAACGCCCGCGACGGCACCCGCTTTTCCAATCCGCGGTTTTCCCAAAGCATCCCTTCTGAGACCGCGATGCCTGTGAGGTTGTCCCGGTTTGCCGCGTCTACGATAAGGTCCGCAATATTCGCTGCACGACGTGCCTTTTCGACCGTTTCCGCAACTACTTGAACAATCGAGTCTCGCTGTTCCCGGGCTTGCTGCCAAAGGCAACGATCCCTCGTCAAATCATCAAGAAGACTGGTCAAAAGAACCTCCTCACGCTTCAGCGCCTTTTCGGAAAGTGGGAGTCGGTCTTTTACTTGTACGCGGGCAACCTCGATCTTCTCAATTGAGGTACGCACGAGCCCGATTTCATTAGCAAACGGATCGAAAGTAATCGAACGATTGCCGCGGTCACAAAGCCCGCCCGTTTGATCTTCCAACTGCCAGGAAAAAGCATACGCCCCAGGCGCAGAGGGTTGAAACAACAAATGAAGTTCTCCGCGTTGCCCCACGACTTTTGTAGAAACGCTCTGCTGAAGTCCATCGGGATGAAGAACACGTGCTGTAGCGGTCAACGGAGCTGAGGGACGCTGTGGGGTCTCGATAGCAAATCGAATGGTATCCCCGATACATAGACGGTCCCAAGATAGGTTAAGTGGATACATTTTCGTTCTGGGCGAAGTTTTCAGACCTAACCACGCGCCGGTTTTCTCGGCATTGGCACGATAGGCAATCCACTGTTCCTCCGAAGACTCTTTTGCGGCCGTCTTGAAACAATACAATACGCCCGCTTCGCCTCCGCTAAGGACCAGGGAGAGATTCGTATCTTTCGGAGATAGTCTGCCGAACGTAGGGGTGACATTGATGGTGCGAGAAGGTGCCTGCCATTCGTAGAAAATCCGCCCTTGATTGTCCAACGCGAGGAGAAGACCTTGTTGGGTTGCCAGGACAAAATCCCTTTTCCCGTCTCCATCGACGTCCAAGATGGCACCGGCGGCAAGCGTGCGTCCCTGCATGTCAATCTCCCACAACGGCTCGCCGTTCTCCGAAAAACGGTAGATGACTCCCAGCTGAGTAATCGCGAAAATTTCCGCAATACCATCGGCATCGAGATCACCCGCCGAGAGCGCCGATGCAATAGGACCGCGAAGCGTTTTGCGCCACAGCACACTCCCCTCCCCGTTGAGACACAGGAGCACCCCTTCGGCTGCGGGAACGGCGACACGTAGGGAACCATCGGAAGCGGAAAAAATAATCGGGGCGCCCGTCGCCCAAGTGGGTGAGGCACCGCCGATGACACGTTCCCAAAGGACCTTGCCGGACTTGTCCAAACAGAAAGCCTTGCCTGAGTTTGTGGCAACGACTACCTCCGGAAAGCCGTCGGCATTCAGATCCGCGACCGCTGGACTTACTGGCGCACCATCCACCTTGGTATGCCAAAAGACTTCCCCGGTGACAGCATCAAACGCCCATACGCCTCCTTGAATGTCCGTCTGAATGACGTACTTCGTGCCGTTCGCCATCAGGTCGCACATCACAGGAGCAGACCATTCATTCGGACCTGCTAACTGCCTTTTCCAAACGGAATTGCCTGACGCATCGTAGCAATGTAACCACCCCGCACAGTCGGCGGCATAGATAAGCGCCGGCTTGTGCCCTTTGAACACGGCAGGATAAGTCATGAAACGCCCCTCGCCGCGTGTGCGCCAGAGAACAGTGCCGCCCCCGTCGACGGCGATGATTTCCTCTCGACCGACAACGAGGATTTCCTCTATCCCATCCTCGTTGATATCAGCTACAGTTGGACAACTTTCAAGAAAGGTCTTAAGGTCAGCAGTCCATGTCATCGTAATCGCTGGATGAGCAGAACTGGGCGAAGCAAGCGAAAGAAGTGGAAGGCAAACGAGAAACGGGTACGACATGACGATACTCCTTGAAAACTTTGTACTACAGTTTTGTAGAGCCAATCAGGTACTATAAAACAGGTTTTACGTAAAACGCTAACTTTCACGGGGTTCCTATGCTTATCAAAAAACGGAGGAGAGAAAAAAGATGGCAGAGCAATTAAGGGTGGGTATAATCGGATGCGGCAAAATAGCGCATGTAGATCACGCGCCGGGATACAATACGATACCGGGGGTCAAAATTGTTGCTTTGATGGATATTCTTCCAAAGAAGATACGCTCTCTTCAGAAAGCCCACGCACCAGATGCAGAGGGCTATACGGACTTAGAAAAATTCCTAGCTTCAGGCTTGGACGCGGTGTCGGTTTGCACACCGAACTATCTCCATTGTTCGCAGACCGTGGCAGCGTTGAAAGCAGGTCTGCACGTGCTCTGTGAAAAGCCGATGGCGGCGACACCTGCGGACGCGACAAAAATGATCGAAACGGCGCGGAAAATGGGTAAAGTATTGCAAATCAACCACACCTTGCACTACATTCCGATATTTCGGCGTGCAGCCGAAATTGTCCAGGCTGGCACGATAGGCACTCCGATACATGTCCGGTGTGTGCGTTCAGGAGGCTCCACACCAGACAAAGGCTGGTCACCCGGAGCCAAATGGTTTGTTACGAAAGCTTGTGCCGGCGGCATCATTTTGGATATCGGCGTCCATATGGCGGAGATCATGCAGACCATCGCCGGAAAGATTGCGGAAATCGCCGCGTATACGGACATTCGTACGAAGACTATAGACGTTGTCGACAACGCCACAGCATTGATGCGTTTTGAAAACGGCGCAACGGGTGTTTTGGAATTGAGTTGGACGACCCCCGTTGGTGCGATGTTGATGGAAGTCTACGGGACTCGCGGCACAATGCGTTTGTTTTTCAACAAAGAAAATCCCTTGGAAGTGCTCCTTCCAGGAAAACAGAAGACCAAAGTGCTCTACCCCAAGTTGAAGAAGTTGCCGCACAGCCAGCTCTGTTTCATAAATGCCATTCGTGGAAAAGCCCCATCCCCAACGCCCGGCGAATTAGGGCGAGAAGCTGTGGCACTTTGTGATGCGATCGCCCGTTCTGGAGCGACCAGACGGTTTGTTCCTGTACAAAAGTTTGAGGAGGCATAAGTTATGAAAATCGGCGTGAGTTCGTACAGTTTCAGTAGACTACTTCACGAAGGGACTATGTCCATTTTGGAGGTTCCTGCCAAAGCAAAATCGATGGGGTTTGACGCGATCGAGTTTTCCACCCTTCCGTTGCCTCCCAGCGAGACACTCTCAACCTTTGCACCGAAGTTGCGCCATGCATGTGAAAAAGCGGGCATTCCTGTTGCCAGTTACACGATAGGAGCTGACTTTCTGAACGGATCCGATGGCGACTTAGGGGCGGAAATTAAAAAGACTCAGGAGGAAGTTCGGATTGCCGAGATCCTGGGTGCGCCCAGTATGCGCCACGATGCCACACGAGGGTTCCCTGTAGAAAAACGGGGAGCACGTAGTTTCGACGCGGCACTGCCCCGTCTTATTGAAGGGTGCCGTGCGGTCACTGAATTTGCGGCAGAACGCGGCATCCGGACGATGGTGGAAAACCATGGCTTTTTTTGCCAAGACAGCGATCGGGTAGAAAAACTGGTAGCAGGAGTGAATCATCCGAATTTCGGTGTGCTGATTGACATGGGTAATTTTCTCTGTGCTGACGAAGACCCCGCCCGCGCTGTGGGTAGACTCATCGGTTCGGCTTTCCACGTACATGCCAAGGATTTTCATACAAAACCCGGCACCGCCTCGAATCCCGGCAAAGGCTGGTTTCAAACCCGAGGCGGTAACTATTTGCGGGGCGCCATCATTGGACACGGTGATGTGCCCATTGTGCAGTGCTTGCGGATTATGAAAGCAGCAGGTTACGACGGCGTGTTATCTATCGAGTTCGAAGGGATGGAGGATCCGATTACAGGGATCGCCCTGGGATTGGAAAACCTTCGCCGGTTTGCACAAGAAGCTGGCTACTGAAGAATACTCCTTTGATACTGGGAGGTAAATCGTCATGAACCATGGCAAGTCTTCAGGACGGTTTTTGTGGTGGTGCGCGGGCGTGCTGTTAATCCCGATGGTGGGTCTGCTGTTTCTTCAGCAACTAAACTCTGTTTGGGTACTGATCGTGCTGTTGACGAATGCCGCCCTTTTCTTTCAGCTCGGCTTCGTGGAAGGCACAAACGTCGACCGCGGTTCCAGTAGGATGTTGTTTCTGGTTTTGAGTTCCATCTTCTCCGTCATGGCGATTGCCTGGGCAGTACGACTGGCGATACGGATCTACGTTTCAGGTTCGCTTGGTGTTTGACGGTCTGCAAGACCTATAAACGAATCAGGAAGACATGCTTCGAAAAGTGCCCCCTTCTTTGCAGTGGTCAACTGGGGATGCGTTTTTCATCGCCATCTTGACTGCCGGGGTGTTTCTAAACTTCGACGTGCTTAAAGCGCATCGCTCGTCGTTCTGGGTTGGAATAGATATCACAGGTTGGCTACATATACTTGCCGTCTTTTGCCTATATACCGTGTTCTTCTTGTTTGCGAATATGTTGTTCACCTCTCTGGACAAGAGCCTTCCTATCAAAAATCTTTCATGGGTATCATGGGGAACATGTGTGGTTGCCCTATGCACCTGGTGGTGCATCGTTGCGTTGGGGAAAACAGGTACCAGGTTTACGGTATGGGGTGTTCCTGCAGTCACGATCCTTATGACGGTAGGCATAAAGACGGTCCACAGGGTGATGCCTGAGCGACGACTTGCGTTTTTGGGTGGATCCGTCGTAGCCTTGGCGAGCATTCCTTTAACCACCGCTGCGACACACCATTGGCTATTCCTATCGGAATACCGAACCGGATTTGTCACAGTTGTACCGCTTACCTATGCCCTCGGCTTTGCCCTGGTCTGTTGGATACTCTCATGGCATGGAAACGTCTTGCGGCAAATTTTGCTCGTCGTTTTCTGTATAGCGGCGCTTTTGGCGCCAGTAACAGCGCTACTACTTTCCGATGTGCGCTTTTCCAAGAGAATTTCAGGGACTTCTCGAAACATTCTCCTCATTACCTGCGATGCACTTCGCGCCGACCGTTGCTCAGTTTACGGCGGTCCGGTGCCCACACCGACACTGGAGGCGTGTGCCCGCGAAGGAGTGGTTTTCGAAAATGCGTTTTCCTTGGCACCGTGGACGCTTCCCTCGATGATTGGGCTCTTCACATCTTCCCTTCAACCGGGAGTCAGCGAAAACGTCCCTCGGGAAGCCTACCCAGCGTGTATCGCCCAGTATCGAGTACCCGAGTCGGTCCCTACTCTTGCCGAAATGCTTTCCGCCAAAGGCTATGCAACAGCAGCTTTTGTGGGCAACACCCTGCTTGACGAAACAAGCGGGATCTTGCGCGGTTTTCAGTATGTCGGCGTGTTCGGGCACCGCACTGTGACGCGTTACGGATGGTTTCAGGCGACGCCCGTTTTTCAGGCGGCGGTAGCCCGGTTTTTCCCAGCCCTGGCGCCGGAACATCCTGTGGACACCTCGCATATCTTGACCGAACACGTGAAAGCCGCCTTGCACCGTTTCAGCAACAAACCGTTTTTCATCTGGGTACATTTTATGGACCCCCATGCTGCCTATGACCCACCGGAGAAATATCGAACACTAAAAGGGGCGCTTCCCGTGTTTTGTAATAGCGACCCTCGTTGGGGCTGGACAACGCATGCAAAAGACCCGCGTACCGGGGATCTGGTGTTGTCTCAAGAAGAACGGGCATACGTCCAGTCTCTTTATGACGGTGAAATCCGCTATGTTGATGAATGTATCGGGAAGATCGTCCGGACACTGCAAAATCAAGGCGTGGACGAGAGCACCTTGTTATGTATCACGTCCGATCATGGGGAAGAATTTTGGGAGCATCAACGGTATGGCCATGGCCATTCCTTATATCAAGAACTTGTACGGGTACCCTTGATCCTTGTGGATAGGTCGGTTTCTCAAAACCGTCGCATATCGACTGCCGTTTCAGGAATTGACATTATGCCCACGCTCGCTGTTTGGTCGATGTGCGAGATTCCACCCCAATGGCAAGGCACTTCGTTGTGGAACTTGATCACCGGCAAGAACGACACATCAGACGGCCGAATCTGTGTATTTCAGGGAATTAATCCGTATGTGGGTAACGAATCGCTTTGCGGCGTGAGCGATGGAAATTGGAAATTAATCCAAGGGAAAAGCTCCCGATCAACTTACGATCTTCGACATGACCCTCAAGAGAAAAATGACTCCGCAGCACTGCCCAAAGAAACCGAAGATCGGTTCTTGGAGACAATTACCGAAGCGGAGAGGCGTTGCCCGCCCCTTTCGACTGAAGAAACCCAAACGCCCGATTTCGAAGATGCCGTCCGTCGGTTGCGCGCCGTCGGGTATTTGTGATCCGTTACTTTCCTTTTAACAAGCGCATGTATTCTCGTGCTATGCGCAAGTCCTCCAAAGCTTCCGCCGCTTCGCACAAGGGCGTAGACTCGCCACGGATGGCACGGATAAAGAAATGGGCTTGTTGCTGCATGGCATGCATCCACGGCAATTGGGGGACTATCGTCTGTGGCACAGCGCCGTCACCGGGGTCGCGAAACAGGGTGACGCGTCCAGGACGGTTTACAGCCAAGGGAGCAGGAAGCTCCAGACGGATATACCCCTTTTCAAATGCCACCAGCGCCTCTTCTTGCCAATCGATGGTAGTGGAATAAGGCGCCATTTCGATCACGCCTGTTATCCCACTTTCAGATCGAACCACAAGAATCACTTGCGACGGATCGGCATAGACCACGCGGAACGGTTCACCCAACAGGTGCCGCATAAGATTCACCTGATGGATATAGTAATTAACAAATGCGTTGTAAGCGTCTTGAGTTTCTTTATCCATGTCTTCTGGAAGGGGATCTGTCTCGAGCGCTGGCATCGGGTCGTTACTGGAAAGCAAGTGACGAAAACCGGCTGCTACCCAGTCGCCTGGAGGCATGCAAATCCGAACATACCGAAAGGCGCCCAGTTCTTTCGTTTTTTTCAGGCGGTCAATTTCGGCGCGCGCATACACCGTCGCGGGATCGCTGCGTTTGTGATAGCCCACAAAATGCCGCGCCTTGCTCTTGCGTAACGATTGGAGAATCTTCTCGCCAACCGCAAGCGAACATGTCAACGGCTTCTCCGTAAACACGGGCACGCCTGCAGCATATAGATCAGGAAGCAAGACGCCATGCCGGTTGTAAGGCTGAGATGCCACAATACCGTCAAGCTTCTCATGCGCCAAGAGTTCCGTATGGTCTCGATACACATGCGGTATGCCGTACCGCGCAGCGACTTTTTTTCCCAAGTTTTCCCGAATCTCGGCTATTGCCACTACTTCGCAATCGGGCAAATCGACGTAGTTGATCAAATGGGCGCACTGCCCCATGCCGCCAACGCCCACAAATCCCAATCGTACCTTTTCCATGGTATTCTCCTCTCTCCACGTCCCATCTTAAATGGGTGCACGCCCTATACTAAAATATTTGAATCCGTATGTGGCAATATTCCGAGGCGAGTAGAGATTGCGCCCGTCGAAAATGACCCGCTCCCGCATCAATTGCCCCATCCGCTCATAATCCGGGCTTTGGAACTCGCGCCATTCCGTCGGAATGATAAGCCCGTCGGCGCCTTCAAGCACCTCGTAGCATTTGGAAGCCACGAGCACACGCGCCCCATACATGGAACGGATTTTGTCACCCGCAGCGGGGTCATACACACGCACGGTCGCCCCACGTTCTAACAACGCGTCAATGATCCGCAATGCCGGCGCCCCGCGAACATCGTCGGTCCGAGCCTTAAAGGTAACTCCCCACAACGCCAACGTTTTTTCGCCGATCTTTTCACCGTAATACCCAAGAATACGCTGTAAAAATCTTTCCTGTTGTCTCTGATTCGCCTCCAAAATGCTTTCCAAGATACCCGATGCGAGACCGGCGTCCCGGGCGAGTTTCGCACACGCGGCGACGTCTTTTGGCAGACAAGAACCGCCGAACCCCAAACTGGGATGAAGATACTGCGGGCCAATGCGACGGTCGGTAGCCGCCGCCTCCCGGATAGCGCTGATGTCTCCCCCATATTCTTCACACAAACACGCTATTTCGTTGAGCAATGCGATACGCGCAGCCAACAGCGCATTACAGGCATATTTTGCCAATTCCGCGCTGCGACGGCTCATGGTCAGGAAGGGGTTGCCGGTACGAAGTACAGGACGATACAGTTCTTTCATCAACTCTTCGACACGGACGTCTTCACAGCCGATAATGACACGGTCGGGACGGAGAAAATCGTCCACCGCGGCGCCCTCGCGAAGAAATTCGGGATTGCACACGACGTCAAAGGGATGTGAGGTAAGCTGTTTCATAAGCTCTTCGACTCGGTCGCTCGTGCCCACGGGACACGTGCTCTTGATAACGATGACGCGGTAACCGGTCATACATGCACCGATAGCACGTGCCACATCCATAACGGCTGAAACATCTGCTTCCCCTTCCTCTCCGGAAGGTGTGCCCACACAAATAAAAATGACCGAGCTGTTCTCCACTGCTTCCGCAAGATGAGCGGTAAACGAAAGCCGACCCTCTTCCGCGTTCCGCAACAGCAGCTCTTCCAGTCCGGGTTCGTAAATGGGTAACTTGCCTTGAAGCAATTGTTCGATCCGTTGTTCGTCGCTGTCGGCACATGTGACAAAATGACCAATTTCTGCCAAGCCGGTCCCTACTACCAACCCCACGTAACCTGTTCCTACCACAGCTACGCGCATACGTGATTCCTCCGAATTACCTGTTTGCTCTTCAGCGCCTCGAGCGTATCACGCCTTTCCTTCGAGTAATTCTGGGCGCACCAGCGGTAACAACGTGCCCGGACGAAGTCGCTTGCCGTCAGTCAACTTATCTTGGGGACGTTTCGATAGTTCTTCAACCAAGCGGGTACGCCACTTCGCCACCCGGTTTGCGGCGCTCGGATCTTTGGCGAGATTATGCAGTTCCCAGGGGTCAGCATCAAGGTCAAAAAACTGTTCAGTCCCGTCCTTGGTGAACCATATGTATTTTTCTTTACCGTCGGTCAAAAATTGCATGGCCTGATCCTCACTGTAACAAGCCGCATGCTCGCCATGAAGATACGTCCGCCAATCTCTGGGCACTTTGCTGCGGTACACAGGGAGGAGGCTTCGCCCGGCAATGCCATCGGGTATCTCCACGCCGGCAATATCCAGCAAGGTGGCATAGACATCCTCGAGAATTACAGGTATATCGTATCGAGATGCAGAAGGGGCCTCGGGCAGCGTCAACAGGAAAGGCACCCGCGCCGAGCCTTCGTATGCATACGTCTTGCGAAAGAGGTGATGATCTCCCAACATCTCGCCGTGGTCGGATGTGAAGAGAAAAACCGTTGGCCGGTCTAGCTTCATCTGATCCAGTTTCCGAAGAATTCTGCCTATTTGGCAGTCAATATGTGCGATTTGCGCATAGTAACCCCGCCGCGCCTGAGCTAGCAGCAGTGGGTCGAGTCGTCCATGCCACGCATCGAGACTGGTCACAGGCACGTCGTGTACGGCAGCCCAATCTCCCACCGGCGGCGCTGGAATCTCTACATCTTTATACAAATCAAAAAAGACTTGGGGAGGATCGATCGGCGGGTGTGGCCTATGAAACGAAACATTCAGGAAAAACGGGCGCGTCGGGTCCCGCCGACGCAGAAAATCGATGGATTTCGTCGCCACCCATGAATTGTTGTGCCATTCTTCCGGTAACGGACTTGGGCGGGCATTCCATGAGTTAAACGTGAGTCCCGATGCTGTTTCGTCCACATACCTACCATTGGATTGCTCCCGCAACCACTCGTAATAGTCATTTACGAACGTACCATCAAAGTTCTGTGCCCCCTCATACGTGTCCAAGGAATGAAAACCAAAATGAGCACGCTGCGGGAAAAAATGGGTCTTTCCGACGCAGTGGGTCTGGTATCCAGCATCGCTGAGCGCCTGAGGCAACATACGCTCATAACGCCAGGGCACGCGGTCTTGATAGCCCAACCGGCCATGGGCGGAAGGCGACAAACCGGTCATCAGCGAGGCACGTGCGGCAATACACGAAGGACACGTTGAATACGCCCTGGTGAAGACCGCACCACGATAGCCCAACTCATCCAAATTGGGCGTCTTTACTACCGGATGACCCAAAATGCTGAGACAATCCCCACGCATCTGATCGGTAATGATCAATACAATATTCGGGCGGTCATCGTATTTCATGTTACCTCCAGTGCACCCTTTCTAGTCCCATCTCTCGCAAAAATTCTACAATGGCAGCCTGTTGTTCGTGCGTCAGGCTGGAGAAACACCCTTCCTCGTAGTCATAGCCCAATCGCCTCCTCTTGCTTTGCCCCAACGGATGGTACGAAAGCAGTTCCACGCCGTGACACGAAGACATGGTGCGAGCCAGCTTCGCTATAGCCACAAGATGGTCCTCGCGAAGATTCACTTCAGGAAGAATAATACACCGCAAGACAAAGGGCACGTGCAACCTATCGAGTGTCTCCAGGCTTTCTAAAACTTGTTCCAGTGCGACTCCAGTAAACTGCTTGCAGCGGTTCGGATCGGACTCTTTGAAATCAAAAAGAAAAAGGTCAATAACCTCCGCAAGGGCTCGAAACTGGTCCGGATTTCCATAACCGCTGGTCTCCATACAGGTATGAATGCCCCGACGTTTCGCCGCAAGCACCAACCCATAGGCAAATGAAAACTGAAATAGAGGCTCACCCCCTGACAACGTGATCCCCCCGGCCGATTCGTCATAGAACGGGACGTCCTTTTCGACTTGCTTCATCACCTCAGCAACAGACAGGGTCTTGCCTGTTACTTCAAGAGCCCGAGTCGGACAAGCCGCCGCACACGTCAAGCACACTTGGCAAACCGAGCGAACGAGTTTATGTTCCTGTCCTTGAATTACATGGGCGCCTTGTGGGCATACCGACACACACTTGCCACACAACATGCACAAGGAGGGGGTATATAGAAGCTGCGGATGAGAGGAGATTCCTTCGGGATTGTGACACCACAAACAATGAAAGGGACATCCCTTCAAAAAGACCGTGGTACGAATGCCGGGACCATCGTGAACGGACATCCGCTGGATATCAAAAACAATACCGACATTCTCCTCTTCGTTTGGCACAGGAGGAGAAATTTCTTGATGCTGTCCCACGGCAAACCCTGCTGCTGTATTCTCAAAACGATACGGTAACAACGACTCACTACACCACGGCGGCGTCTTGGGCATCCACGACAGCGATCGCGGTCATATTCACGACGTCGGCTTCGTTAAAGCCTCCGTATTGCAGAATGTGAACGGGTTTCCTCATTCCTAACAAGATGGGTCCGATGGCTTCCGCCTTGCCGAACCGTTGAGCCAATTTATAAGCGGCGTTGCTGGAAGACAAACACGGAAAAATCAACACGTTGGCACCTTCCTTCAGCGTGGTGAACGGAAAATGTTCACTGAGAATTTCCGGTGTCACGGCAATATCGGCTTGCACTTCACCGTCAATGATCAGTTCGGGGGCTCGCTCACGCACCAGTTCGACTGCCTGCCGCATCTTTTCGGACTCGGGGAACCGCGTGCCACCAAAATTAGAGAATGAAACCATGGCAATTCGGGGCTCCACATCAAATCGCCTCACGGCACGAGCGCATAGTATCGCAATATCCGCCAGTTCTTCCGCATCCGGCATAACGTTCATTGCCACATCGGCGAAAAAGTAAAGCTGGTCGGGCGTAGCAATGAGATTCATGGCAGCGACCCGTTTCACACCGGGCGCGGGACCAATGACCTGCAGCGCTGGCCGAATGGCATCGGGATAATTTGCTGTAAGTCCTGAAACCATGCCGTCCGCGTCGCCGTGATACACCATCATAGCGCCAAAATAGTTGCGGAGCACCATCCATTCATGCGCCAATTGCCGCGTAAGTCCCTTGCGCTGACGTAACTCATAGAGGTGCTCTTCATAATGGTCGTGCTGGTCGGTGTTGCGTGGGTCGATGATCTCCACGCCGCCGCGCAGATGGAGCCCCAGGTCGCGTGCCATCGCTTCGATCCGCTGGGGAGAACCCAACAAAACGGGTTGTGCCATGCCCTCGTCGAGCACCGTTTCACACGCCTTGAGCACCGACGGATGATCCCCCTCAGGATACACAATGCGCTTCGGGTTCTTACGTGCCTTGTTAATCATGACCCGCATGATTTTGCGGCTGTAACCGAGCCGAGCCTCCAGACGTTCTTTGTACTCCTCAATATCGATCGTCAGACCCGCCACACCGGATTCCATTGCGGCTTGTGCCACGGCGGAAGCTTCCCAAATAAGCACTCTCGGGTCAAACGGTTTCGGGATAATGTAATCCTCCCCAAACTGCAAATGGTCAAGCCGGTAGGCACGCACCACTTGATACGGCACGGGCTGTTTTGCCAGGTTTGCCAGTGCATGCGCCGCTGCCAGTTTCATCGCGTCGTTGATGGCGCGGGCACGCACATCCAATGCCCCTCGAAAAATAAACGGAAACCCCAATACGTTGTTGATTTGGTTCGGATAATCGCTGCGACCGGTCGCCAAAATGAGGTCGTTCCGCACGCTCCGCGCCACTTCCGGCTTGATTTCCGGGTCGGGATTTGCCATGGCAAAAACGATCGGACGTTCCGCCATGCTCCGGATCATTTCCGGCGTTAAGACATTTGCGACGGACAACCCGGCAAACACATCCGCGCCCCGCAAGGCATCCGCAAGCGTCCGCGCATCCGTGTCCACGGCAAAACGGTCTTTGTAGGGGTTCATCCCATCGGTACGCCCCTTGTAGACAACCCCTTTGCTATCACACAAAATCAGGTTTTCTGGGCGCACCCCGAGCATCACATAAAACCGCGCACAAGCAATTCCCGCTGCCCCCGCACCGTTAAACACCACACGAACGTCTTCGATTCGTTTGCCAACAAGCTCCAAAGCGTTAAGCAGACCTGCCCCAGAGATAATCGCGGTCCCGTGCTGATCATCATGGAAAACAGGGATATTCATTTCTTGAATGAGGCGTTCTTCGATGTAAAAGCACTCCGGTGCTTTAATATCTTCCAAGTTAATGCCGCCAAACGTAGGTTCCATCAGTTTCACCGCGCGGATGAACTCGTCCGGGTCGTGCGTATCCAGCTCGATGTCAAACACGTCAATATCGGCAAACCGTTTGAATAGAACCCCCTTCCCCTCCATCACCGGCTTGCCCGCTGCCGCCCCGATGTCTCCCAAGCCCAACACCGCAGTACCATTGCTGATTACCGCTACCAGATTGCCTTTCGCTGTGTACTCATAAATAGCGGCGGGGTCTTTCTCGATCACACGGCACGGTTCCGCGACACCGGGCGTGTACGCCAAAGACAAGTCGCGCTGGGTTCGGCATGGCTTTGTCGGCGTCACTTCGATTTTTCCCCGTCTTCCCTCACGGTGATACCGTAAAGATTCATCTCGAGTGATCATGTGGTTTTCCCTTTAGAAAGAACGCAAATGTTATTTAGACAAATAGTACGTGATTATACCGCAACGACTCGAAGAAACGAACCTTGATCCTGGCAATCCCCGTCTCCACCGTAGGGGCGATACATGTCTCGCTCTTCTTCTGCTCTTCAACCGCACCCCCGGATGTCATTGCGAGGAGCGAGTTTTCGAAGCGACGAAGCAATCCCCTCAACCGCGAAGCGCATGAGGACCGAGGGCAAGGTCATCTTCGCATTCCCGAGGGGATTGCCACGTCGTGCCTAACGGCACTCCTCGCAATGACAGCGGGGACACAGCGCAAAGGGGACATTCCGGAAAGATTCCCTGAATCCGGCGGTGGTAACAACGCAGTGGCTACAAAGTGGCGCAAGCGTTTCTGCCGGCATCCCGAAATACCCCGTAGGGGCGAGGCATGCCGCGCTCTTCTTCTCCTCTTTTCCCGCACCCCGGATCTCATTGCGAGGAGCGAGTTTTCGAAGCGACGAAGCAATCCCCTCAACCGCGAAGCGCATGAGGACCGAGGGCAAGGTCATCTTCGCATTCCCGAGGGGATTGCCACGTCGTGCCTAACGGCACTCCTCCCAAGGGCAGCGGGGGACGTAGCGCAAGAGAACCAGGGAACAGGGTCTCCCCCGAACTCTTGGGGGGATTGCCGCGTCGTGCCTGACGGCACTCCTCGCAAGGACAGCGGGGGACATACCGTAGACAAGACAAGCGCAGGCATTTTTGCCTGCGCCGCCTTGGGTCGTGTCGTTTATTCAGCTGCCGCACCCGGCGCGGGAGCGGAAGCCATTGCATCCTCAATAATCTTCGCGATGTCGTTGTGCATATTTTGTGCGGCAATCTGGTCCGCTGTATAGCCGTCCTCGTCTTCTATACGCGGGTTCGCGCCATTTTGCAAGAGGAAATCAACGGCCTTTTTCTGTCCATTGGCAGCTGCCATGTGTAACGGCGTCCAGCGGTGGGGACCCGACCGCGTGTTAATGACTTTTGGATTGGACGCGAGCACATTCTGCATACCTTGGATATCGCCGCGGGCAGCGTATTCAATCATTTGCTGGTTGGCTGGCAATTGCGAAATATCCGCGCCGCCCACGCCTGGGTCATTGCTGGTGCCGCTGCATCCCACGCCCACAATTGCCAACGAGACAACGATTAGCGCAAAAACAAACCCTCCTGAGAGCCTCTTTGATATCATGAAAACCTACTCCTCCTTCTTTTCTCCGTCCCACAATCACAACGCAACAAATACATTCTCTCAACGTCCCTATCCCCTACCGTCATCGTGACAAAGGCGCGGGAGAGAAGTTCTCCCGCGCCTCTTTGGGCATTTGATGATGCCTGATTCGTGTCCGTTATGCCCTCATCACGGGAAGTCGATAGAGGCGAATCCAGCTGGCTGCACGAATGCGAACTGGTTGACAGGCCACTGATGGGCGCCCGGGGTGCGGAAGCGGCCAAACTCGACGTGACCATCCATGTACAGGATGTTGGTGCCACCCGGGACGTGGTTAAAGCGGTCTTCGACGGCCCCTGCGTTATACGCACGCATCTCGTCCAACATCACAACCGTGTCAGACTGTGCTTGTGCTGCCGCTGCCGGATTGTTGATGTCGGTAATCAGGAACCGCTCGATTCCCTCTTTCAGGAACATCATCGTCCAGGTCCACGTGCCGTTGATCGTGCCGTTCAACGTGTAGGTCTGGCTTTGACGTTTCTTTACGTTGCTCCAAACCATCAGGGCTGTGCCGCTGGCGCCCGGCCAACCGGTCGCACTGGTACCGCTATTCTTGGTGAACGTATGACCGACAGCAAGGTACCGTTCCGCGTCTACATTCATCCAACTGCTATTGATCGCATACGGATAATAACGATAGGCGCGAACGTCCGTATACTTCGTTGTACGGAGATCGGTGTGAGGATACGGCGCGCACTTATGCGGTTGCACATCGCATCCATCGAAATACCGCGCTTTATTACTGCCGGTATATGGAGCGCCCGCGTTGATGATCAACGCCGCGTCACCGCTTTCGTCGACACCCGTTTTGCCATAGCAAGGCCACATCGTGTCACCCGCCGCAGTCGCGTAAGCCAGACCGTCCGAGTCACAACCTCCCATGGTATTGCGGGGCTGGCTCAGGTCCGTCTGGTCATAGAGAGTCTTACGCGGAGCCGACGGGCACAGCGCGGCGGCGATATCCGTGAGATACTCCGGATAGATTTGCCACCAGCCCACGTACACAGCAGCACGTTTTTCATCGTATTTGTTCGGGGCACTGTAGTCGGCCGTGTGGTCAATGCTCGGCAACGGGAAGTTGTCCTTGTTTTCGCCTGAGAACATCTTGAGCACAAGGCCCAACTGTTTCAGGTTGTTTTGGCAGGATGCGCGGCGTGCCGCCTCACGGGCACGTGCCAATGCCGGAAGCAAAATCGCGGCAAGTATTGCGATGATGGCAATCACCACCAGCAGCTCGATCAGGGTGAAACCTTTACGTTTCATGATTGGTAATCTCCTCATGTTTAATGGTTACCTGCTAATGTTTACAACTTTATTTTGATTGGAAACACGTTACGACCGGGAGATTGACGTGCGTGCGCTAGTCAGAACGCTCTCCCGCTGGTTCCAACCGCCCCGTTGGGGTAGTTCCCACGCCGTTCATGAGTATATGTCTGCCTCGCCTCACCCCCTTTCACTGCCATGCAGCCACTGCATGAGGCCTAGCATCTCACTACAGAACCGTGCGCAACGGAGACGTTACTACAAAGTATATTGCGCACCGTTCTATATCTAACATAGCATGAAATGGCGTCTTTGTCAATAGGTTTTTTGCAGTAAATGTCATTTGATTTCTGCCCATAGGGAACGTTCCCCGTGCGCTCCAGCCGCGGAAGCATGCGTGGCAGTTGCGTTTCTGGCTTCCCACAGTATCCGACGGTGTCATTAGACACGTGCGGAACGTCAGGTAATGACCGGCGAAGATACTAAGTAGATGTCTCAAACGGTCGAAGCGTGGCGCAGGGATCCTGGCTGCCCTGTCGGGGCAAGGATTCACACCAACCCGGATCACAACGCCGCCACCGATCCTGGCATGCCCTATCGGGGCGAGGCATGCCTCGCCCCTACTCATGCCCCCGTACCCCGGCGTTGTCATTGCGAGGAGCGAGTCTGCGAAGCGACGAAGCAATCCCCTCAACCGCGTAGCGCAAGAGGACCTGAGGTAGGGTCATCTCCGAATTCCCAAGGGGATTGCCGCGTCGTGCCTAACGGCACTCCTCGCAATGACACCGGGGGGACGTGGTTTTCTATCCCCCTACGTTGTCATTGCGAGGAGCGAGTCTTCGAAGCGACGAAGCAATCCCCTCAACCGCGTAGCGCAAGAGGACCTAAGGCAAGGTCATCTTCGAATTCCTGAGGGGATTGCCACGTCGTGCCTGGCGGCACTCCTCGCGATGACAGTGCGGGGGATCGGTGATAGTAGCCACGCGGTTTCCGTGAAGTGTCTTGGTATAATTAGGGACTATGACAAAAAATTGGAGAAAACTGTCCGACGTGTCTCAGAGTCAGATGACGCCTATGTTGCGTCAGTATTTGGCGGCGAAAGCGGAAAGTGGGGACTCGCTGTTGTTTTTTCGCATGGGCGATTTCTACGAGTTGTTTTTCGACGACGCAATAGAGGCTTCCCAGCTATTGGGAATCGCCCTGACGTCTCGCGATGCCTCGACGAAAGGGGAGCGCGTGCCGATGGCGGGGGTTCCCGTGCGTTCGGTGGATATGTATATAGCGCGATGTCTGAAGGCAGGGCGCACCGTCACGATATGTGAGCAGATGGAGGACCCGAAAGAAGCCAAAGGGGTGGTTCAGCGGTCGGTGGTGCGCACGATCACGCCAGGGACCGTGCTAGAACCTGAACTCTTGGAAGAATCCGCTAACAACTATCTTGCCGCTGTGAATGTGTCGAACAATCAGGGCGGTATAGCCTTTGTCGATGTTACCACGGGCGAAATTCTTGCTGCTCAAATCCAAAATGATGCGGAACGAGTGCTAGTGGATGAGCTTGTTCGGATGGCGCCGGCAGAGATCCTCCTACCAGATATGTTACCCGCGTCCTTCAAGGAGACGCTTGTGAAGCGTTTTCCAGAGACCACCTTCACGTCTCGACCTGGGGAAGAGTTTGATCTGGAACGCGCCGAAGAGGTCATTCGGGAAACGTTTGATCTGGGCACGCTTAAAGGTATCGCGCTTGATGATGCACCCGATGCCTTGGCTTGTACCGGGGCGGTGTTAACTTACGTGAAAACCACTCAACGCCAATCGGTGCCCCAACTGCGCTTACCGCGTCGTTACACCCCTGACCACTTCGTGGTGCTTGACGGGAATACGCAGCGGAACCTCGAGTTGGTCGAATCAATGTCCGACCGCAGCCGCCGGGGCACGTTATTGTCTGTTCTTGACCGTACCGTGACGGCCATGGGGGGACGTAAACTACGTCACTGGATCTTACACCCGTTGGTGAACATTGATGAGATTCGAAGTCGACTCGACGCCGTGGAGGATCTTTACAAGGATGCCGCACTACGTCTTCAGCTGCGTGAGATTTTGAGAAACATTGCGGACCTGGAGCGACTTACAGCGAGGATTACCGCGCGCTCCGCAAACGCACGCGATGTCAAAGCCTTGGGCAGTTCTCTTGGGCATTTGCCCGGTTTACGGAAGGCACTGGTGGATAGGGAGGCTCCCTATCTTCGTCAGCTTCATGAAACCCTGGATGAATTGACGGATGTCGCCGATTGGATTGATGCGGCGTTAGTCGATTCTCCTCCGTCTGCTCTTAACGAAGGCAATTTGATTAGAGATGGCTATAACGAGGAATTGGACCGCTTGCGAAGCCTGGTTCGAGGAGGCCGCGATTGGATCGCGACGTTACAAAAGGAAGAGATTCAGCGCACGGGTATCCCGAATCTCCGAGTGGGCTATAACAAAGTTTTTGGCTATTACATTGAAGTGACACGAGCGAATGCGCACTTGGTGCCGCCGGATTATGAACGCAAACAGACGCTTGTCAATGCCGAACGCTACGTAACGCCCTCCTTAAAGGCCCGCGAAGAAGAAATTGTGACTGCGCAGGAACGGATCGAAAAGATCGAATACGAGTTGTTCGACGCACTTCGAAAACGGGTCGCTGCGGAGGCACGTCGTATTCAGTCGGCAGCAGATATTGTAGCCACGATTGACGTTTTGTTTTCCCTAGCGGAAACGGCGGCGACGAAAAACTATACCAAACCGTCGGTGGATGACCAGGGAGATTTGTACATTCGGGACGGTCGGCATCCAGTGGTAGAAGACTTGATGCCGCGGAACACGTTTGTGCCGAACGATACCGTCTTGCAGCAAGAAGGGGCGCGGCTGTTGATAGTCACGGGTCCCAATATGGCGGGTAAGTCTACCTATCTTCGTCAAGTGGCATTGATCACCTTAATGGCTCAGATGGGTTCCTTTGTGCCTGCCGCAGAAGCCCGCATCGGTGTTGTCGACCGGATATTTACACGGGTCGGTGCGGCGGACAACCTGGTGCGGGGGGAAAGCACCTTTATGGTTGAAATGATCGAGACGGCGAACATCTTGAACACGGCTACGGAGCGAAGCCTGATCGTCTTGGATGAAATTGGACGCGGCACGAGCACGTTTGACGGTATCAGCATTGCCTGGTCCGTGGCAGAACACTTACATGACCAGATTCGGGCAAAGACCCTCTTTGCGACCCATTATCATGAACTTACTGAGCTAGCGAGCAAACTGGAACATGCCAAGAATGTGAACGTGGCCGTACGGGAGTGGAACGGTAAAGTGATCTTTTTATATCGGATCGTAGATGGGGGAGCTGACCATAGCTACGGAATCCAAGTGGCAAAACTAGCGGGTCTGCCGCCGTCCGTGATCGAGCGTGCTCGCAACATTTTGCACTCACTCGAGTCGGGGGCACCAACCCTATCCGGATTACCCGAGCAATTGTATTTGTTTGCTCCCGGGGCATCAACCGAACCGAGTCCTGTGGAGAAAGAAATAGAACAGGTGGATCCCGATGCCCTATCGCCCCGGGAAGCGCATGATTTCCTGTATCACTTAAAACATTTGTTATCCAAACCTCGGTCGGAAGGGTAAAGAGCTTTTCCGATACCGTGTTATTTCGCTGATGGACTGTGACTCTTGTGATAAAATCGCGTGCCGAGACTTGGGGAACAGTTTCTCGACAAAAAACCAGATAGAGGAGTCTGTAGAGATGAGCAAGCGCAACCGAATAACACTGGCAGTTGTAATTGTCTTCTTATGTATTGTCGCGGCGGGGGAAGGAACAAAACTCTGGTACGACCGACATTTTTACGATGGATATTCTCCTGAGTTGGCATTGAACGCCTCTGTGACCAATGAGTCGACGCGCACAGATTATCGGCGCATCGAGTTGTCGTTTGAGGGAGTTCCGGGGATGCGGGTTCCCACTATTTTGACCTTGCCGCTGGAAGGTACGGGACCCTTTCCTTGCATTATCTTCTTGCACGGTATAGGACAAGACAAGCGGTTCTTAGATGAAATCGCCGCTCCGTTTTGCCAGGCCGGTTTTGCGATGGCGACGTTTGACCAGTATATGCGCGGAGATCGGAAACTCAAGGATCCCAGTGCGCTGGAATCGGTGTTGGCATTCCGAAGGCGCGCTTCCCTGACCGTCATCGAGACGCGGCGCCTCGTGGACTATCTTCAAACGCGAGAGGATATTGCTTCCAAGAGGATCTATCTCGTGGGTGCTAGTTACGGGGCAATAACTGGAAGTACGGCAGCGGCGTTTGAACCACGAATCCGCGCTGTTGTGCTTATTTATGGCGGTGGAGACTTTCGATATCTATTTAACAGCCGGGCGGGAACTTCTCAACTGGGTAAATGGTTCGGAGTCGCGCATTATTTTACCTCTTGGCTTTTAGCGCCGGCAGACCCGGTAAATTACATTGCAGAAATCGCGCCTCGTCCCATTCTTTTCCAAAATGGCACGAACGATTCCTTGATCCCGCGGGAAGCGGCGCAAGCGCTCTACGACGCGGCACGAGAGCCTAAGAGTATTACCTGGTACGAGGGGGATCACATCGGCACAGACGTGGAGACCGTACACCGAGTGCTTGACGAAGCCCTCAATTGGCTTAAGGCACAAGATGCCGCTGTCCAACCATAACCCGACATTTGAAAGGAAGTCTTTCGCGGTTTGGCAACAGGTACGCCGTATAGGGTACCATGCTTCTGACGAAGATATGAGAATGTTGTTCATGACGAGGAATATAGGCAAAACCAATGCATGATTCCTTCAGAAGCCGAACGTAAGTTTCTTGCTGCCGCTACGCTGTATCTTGAGGAGAAGTGCGAAGCCGCGATTGCTCTTCTGGATGAGTTAGATGCGGCACTGCCGAACTGTCTTAAACTCTCTTACATGCGCGCGCAAAACCTTGCCGCACTTAGGCGCCACGCGGAAGCGCACGCCGTTTGCAATGCCCTGTTGGGCTCTATCCTCCGTTTCCGCGCAGATGTTAACTCGATGCGGGATCTGTTGACAGAAGCCGAGTTACACGCGGTAACTGCATTGTGCGACTCGCAAGAGCAACTGGTGAATAACTTCCGTGCTGCGCTTGAAGACCAAGCGGCAGATGACGAGGAGCGGCTCCGGTTGCGCGAACAATTGGAAGCGCTTCAGCAAGAAGTCGAGCACCTCAAAGCGGAAGCGCAACGTGCCTCTGAAATGGAGCAGAGCCTCTCGGAAGAAATTCAGCGGTTACGGGAAACGGAAGACGAGAAATCGGAGGCGCTCCTCGATGCGCGCAATGCTTTGACGGCACTTCAACATGAGCTTGCGGAGCGAGAAGCGGCAATACTTGAAGCCGAACGTGAAATGCAGGAACGAGAGCGGGCCTTGGCGGAACTTCAGGAGACGGTCGCCCAGTTGCGCGGGCAAGTGGATGCCGCCGGACAAGCCCAGGAGGCGTTGCAGTCGGAACTGGAGAAGTTGCGCGCGAAGGAAGGGGACAAGACGGAGGCATTGGAAAAAGCGCGCACGGAACTCGAGGCGTTGAAGAACCAGCTTGCCCAACGCGAGTCCGCTATCGTGGAAGCCGAACAGCGTGTTGCGGAACGTGAAAAGACGGTGGCGTTGTTGGAAGCCGAAATTCAACGCTTGAACAGCCAAGCGGCGGAAGCAGCGGCTTCCCAGGCAAGCCTTGCGGCTCAGTTAGAACAGTTGCGCACTGAAGAAGCCCGCAAAAGCGAAGATCTTGAGACGGCACGTGCCGAGCTGTCCCAATTGAAAACGCGACTTGCCGATCGCGAGACCGCGGTGCAAGAAGCCGAGCGGCGCGCGGAAGAAAACGAAAAAGCGTTAGCGGCACTACAAGCGGAGGTGCAACGGCTCACAGTTCAGGCGGAGGAGGCGGGGTCGGCAAAGCTGGCGTTGGAAGAGGAACTTGCCGAACTACGGAATCAAGAACAAGAGAAGACAGCTGCTCTCCAACTCGCGCGAGATGAACTGGCGAACTTGAAGACCACCCTTGCCGAACGGGAGCAGGCGATTCGTGAAGCGGAGGAGCGCAGCGCGGCACATGAAAAGGCGTTGGCGCAGCTGCGTCAAGAAGCCGAAGCGATGCGAGCGCAGGCGGAGCGCGCTCGCGCTGCCGAAGAAGCCCTGGCAGAAGAGATGGAACATCTTCGTGCCAACGCGCTCGAAAAAACCCGCGTTTTAGAGGAATCGAGGTCGCAGTTGGAGAACTTGCGCCGCGCTTTGGCGGAACGAGAAAAAGTACTCGAAGAAACCCTTCGGACGAGCGCGGCTGGCGCCGAGACGGTTGCCGCGCTAGAACAGGAGTTGGCTTCGTTGCGGGCACGTGCCGCAGAAGCCTCCCAGTCAGAAGAGCAGCTGGCGAGGGAGTTGGAGCAGCTGCGTGAGGAACAGCAGTCTAAGTCAGGTGCCTTAGCCCAGGCACAATCGGAATTGGAACAATTGCGCCGGGCATTGACGGAACGCGAGGCAGCCGTGGATTCGGCTACACGCCGTTCCACAGAACACGAGCAAGAACTGCTCGCGTTACGCGGAGAACTCGAAACGCTGCGGGCACGCGCCCTATCGGCATCCTCGTCGGAAGAGAAACTGGCGCATGAGATCGAATCGTTACGAGCCGCGCAGGACGCGAAAGAAGTTGAGTTGACCCAGGCTCGTGCCGAACTGGACGAACTTCGACGTAATTTGGCGGAGCGTGACACGGCGCTTGCAGCGGCGGTGCAAACGAACACCGAGAGCGAGCAAGCGATTGAGGCGCTCCGTGCAGAATTGGATGCCCTGCGCGCTCAAGCGGACCAAGCTGTCACGTCCGAGGGTCGGATTGCACAGGAACTGGAACAACTGCGCGCGGAGCAAAGTGCAAAAGAGGATGCATTGGCGAAGGCGCAAGCCGAAGTCGAGACTCTTCGCCGTCACTTAGCCGAGCGCGATCAGGCGCTGGCATCGGCAGCTCGGAGCAGCGAAGAGAGCGAACTGGCTTTGGAATCGCTGCGAAAAGAGCTCGACAGTCTGCGCAATCAAGCAGAGCAGTACTCGTCTTCCGAGCGGCAACTCGCGCAAGAAATCGAACAGTTGCGTGCGGAACGCACGGCCAAGGCAAATGAACTCGCTGAAGCGCAAGCAGAAGTCGAAAAACTGCGACGAGAGTTGATGGAACGCGATACCGCCCTCGCCTCTGCTTCTGAAAGCCGGACTCAAACGGATGAAACCGTAGCATCCTTAAGGGCAGAGTTGGAGAAGTTGCGCCAGTCGGCTAGTGCAGCGGCCTCTTCGGAAGAGACGTTGACAAGAGACCTGGAACGGTTGCGTGTGGAGCAGAAAACGCGCACGGAGGAATTGGAGAAAGCACGCGCCGAACTTGAAAAGCTCCAGGCGGCTTTGGTGGCGCGGGACAAGAAACTTGCGGCGCGTGGAGGAAGCTTTGCCGAAAGAAGAAGGGTATTCCCTGTGATTGCATCGGCAATCGCCGTGCTGCTACTTCTCGCAGTAGCGGGGGGTATTTTTCTTGCGCTAAGACTTTCGGGCTCGCGTGGCACAACCGGCTCGACGGGTGCCCCCTTTGTTGCTACGCCTTTTTCGCCACGTCTGCGGTTTCCCCAAGATCGTTCTCTCGGAAGCCTGTACGCGCGTCCCATAGATTCGACAGCAGAAACATCCTGGAACGTCGTCGGCGAAGCGCAAGGGACAATCCAGCGTCCCGAAAACTCCGAATTGCGGTTGATAGTGAGTTCGGATGCGGTGGCAGACCTATCTCCACTGTCTTCTCTGGAACCCAACGCGATTCAGTCGATCTGGTTACCCGAATGCGAAATTTCTGGGGATCTTTTGGCGAATCTAGCTTACCTCTCCGGTCTTCGAGAAATATCGTTTGGACGTCAGTTGCGCGAAGATGTTGTGGAAACGATCAAAGCCAAGTTTCCACAAGCGGAGATCGTATTTCGTGAAAAGCCTTCTACAACGCCAACCGTGGCAGTGGAGTCCATCGAGCCGCCCAAAGAACGCAGCCTCGTTTTTCCCGGTAGGAAGACGTATGGAAAGCTCTATTTTAAGGATTGGCAGGCTTCGGAAACCGCAGGGTGGGAATCCGCGGGGGCGGCGCAGGGTACCGTTCGCGTGCCGGCAGCTACAGCGGTGCGCCTCGAAGTGGGTCTCGATATAGACGATTTGACGTTTTTGGAAGCATTGGCGCCTGATGGTATTGATTCTCTTGTGCTCACAGGGAAGAAGCTTAGCGATAGCGCGATGACAAGCGTGGCCAAATTGAAAGGGCTGCAAGACTTTGTTTTGTGGGCTCCAAACATAACAGATGCCGGCATCGCGGAACTCGGTGGTTTGTCGAGATTGAGGCGTTTGTCATTGCGTGATGTTCAGATTTCTGACCGGGGTTTATCTTATGTTGCGGGGTTGGTCGCACTAGAAAACGTTGAATTGAGCAACGTGCGTGTCGGAGATGAGGGGATTGGTCAGCTGGTGACGTTGCCCCGTCTGCGGGTGTTGCGGCTCAGCGATTGCGCCGTTTCCAATGCGAGTCTTGTGCATTTCAAGAAAATGCCCGCTTTGCAATACCTTCTGGTCAAGAATACACAGATATCCACCTCGGCACTGAAAACGCTTCAATACGATCTGCCAAATTGCCAGATAGAGTTTTGAGGACGTTTTGTGCGCGCGGGCCGGCGAAGAAACGTGTCATTGCTGTGTGAGAACAACAAGGCTTTTTTGACCGACGCGCACCTTCGAGGAAATTTCCGGCGCATTTTCCGTTTCCCAAAAGTCGAAGGGGGCAACCTGCGCGGTGTTAATACGCAGACGCCAGACTCCTTTGGGCAGAACGAATTCGCTCATTTCGTTCGATGGATTAAATATCATGTAAAGTGCCGTTTCGCTATTTTCCGCGGGATCAATTCGGCATGCTAAGGCGGGGTCATGTGGAAACCACTGTTGAGGCTGTCCGGCAGCATCAAACCATAAGATGTCAGGTTGAGCGCCTTCTCGGCTGGGCTTACCTGTAAAAAACGTTTCGCGTGTGAAGACGGGGTTTTCTCGTCGGAACCGGATCAAGGACTTGCAGAAACGCAGCAGGTCGGCGTTCTTTTGTGCCAACGCCCAGTCGAACCATGAGATTTCGTTATCTTGACAATAGGCGTTGTTATTGCCGCGTTGCGTTCTCCCAAATTCGTCGCCACCGAGAAGCATAGGAACACCTATGGAAAGGAACAACGTAGCTAAAAAGTTCTTTCTCATGCGCGATCGTAGAGCGACAACCAGGGGATCGTCGTCTTCTCCTTCCGCACCACAGTTCCACGAAAAGTTCTCGTCCATACCGTCGCGGTTGCATTCGCCGTTATCGGCGTTGTGTTTGCGATTGTAGGAAACGAGGTCATGAAGCGTGAATCCGTCATGGGCCGTAATGTAATTGATACTATGTTGGGGGCCTCGTCCGTCATCCTGAAACAAATCCGGACTTCCTGTGATCCTTTTGGCAAAATCTCCTTTCATGCCGACGTCACCACGCCAAAATCGGCGGACATCGTCCCGAAATCGGCTGTTCCATTCTGCCCATCGTCCCTCACCAAAAGCGCCAAGCTGAAAAGCACCAGCAACATCCCAGGGTTCCGCGATAAGTTTTGTCTCACACAGCAAAGGGTCTTCGGCAATTTGTTCGACGATGGGGGCATTTTGCAGTAAGTTGCCATAGCGGTCCCGGTTGAGCACCGAGGCAAGATCGAACCGAAATCCGTCGACATGCAGCTCGTTGACCCAGTAATGCAAGCAGTCCATAATGAATTCGCGGACAATGGGATGATTGCAGTTCACGGAATTGCCACAGCCGGTGAAATTTTTGTATTTCCCTTCTCTATCTACGTGGTAATAGACGGTATTATCGATGCCACGGAAACACAGATTGGGCTCCGTTTCCACACTTTCTGCGGTGTGGTTGAACACGACGTCGACTATTACCTCAATGCCTGCGGCGTGAAGCGCCTTCACCATGTCTCGAAATTCATCTAGTTGTTCTCCGTTACCGCCGCCCGATGCATACCAACCGTCGGGCGCAAAGTATCCAATGGGCTGATAGCCCCAGTAGTTGAACAAGGGTTCGCCGGTATTGGGGTTCTTTCTCGCTTTGATGGGACGTTCTCCGCAATGGTGAACCGGCAGGAGCTCGACAGCGGTCACTCCGATTTCTTTTAGATAAGGAATCTTTTCGATTAGCCCGCGGTAAGTCCCGGGGTGCGTTACTCCGGAAGATGGATGTGCCGTCAAACCCTTGACGTGCACCTCGTAAATCACGGTGGAAGAAAGAGGAACGCGGGGTGGCCTGTCATCGCCCCAGTCATAGTCTCCCGCCGTAACTAGACAGCGGGCCGTGTTGTCCCATACGTGTCCCATAATTCGCTTGGCATAAGGATCTAGTAGGTACCGTGAAGGGTCGTACCGATGACCGGCGCGGGGTTCAAAAAGTCCATCCACCCGGTACATATAGGGCGTCCCGTTGGAGGCACCTTCAACAAAAATGCTCCAGATGTCTCCCTTCTTGCACTCGTCGGGTTCCAGTTCAAATTCGGCGATGGGACCTGAACCATCATCAGCGAAAATACACAACCAAACACGGGTTGCATGACGACTGACCAACGCAAAATGAACGCCACTTTCCATGACGGTGGCTCCCAACGGCCTGAAACAACCTGGGCGCGCCCTGAAAGGGCTACATGTTTGCTGTGTCATAGGTTTGTGGTTCGTCCTCCTACGTGGTGATTTGTTTATCTGCCTTTTCCATAAATCGCATCATCAAATCCAGATTGCGAAGGGCCGTCCTACCATCCGCTGTGGGCCTGCCAGCCAGAAAGTCTCGAATGAGAAGTCGCATGAAATCCTCGCAAACGTAATTCCCAAGGGATGTTTCCACGCGGGCATTGTAGATTCCCTGCGGGTCTCGTTCCCCTTCAATCAGGAATCGAAAATCGTTGAAGATGAATTCTCGAATGTTCTGGGGAGGGTCGGTTCTGTTTCCCGTCATGATAGTGCAGGAGATTTCCTTGTTGTGACTGCGGCCCATGAAACGGACGTTTGCAGCATAACCAGAGAAATGGGTTTCTACGGTGTCCCAATCGATTTCCAAGTCCGGGCAGAGTTGTAACAAGACACTGATGGGGTGGGGGGAGAGATCCACCCAGACCCGACGGGGATCAGGGCTACGTCCTTTCGCTGGGGACTCGAGGTGCCCGCAGTAATTCCGTAATTCCCATGTTCCGTGATATTTGGAATAGAGTTCTTTGAGTATACCGGTTCCTGCAGAATACTGGGTGCACACGCCAAGACGTAGCCCGCGCGTATCCGCAATTTCAACCAACTCTTGCGCCTTCTCAAGCAACGTTTCTCGCGACGCGCCGGGCTCGTAGACAAAAGGTTTTTCGCAGAGCACCGAGCACCCCGCCTCCAACGCCGTCTTCGTATGTCCGTAGTGACATGGATTTGGAGAGCAAACATCCACGATCTCCGGTTGCTCTTTGGTGAGCATTTCGGGGAGACTCGTATAACCTCGTGCAGGAATACGGAAGGTCTCCAGCAACATGGCACCTGTTTTTTCAATGGATTCGGCTGTTCGTCCTACAAAGGCGCACACCTCGGCTCCCTCGAGGTGCCACCAGTTTGCATGGTGCCGTCCTATTCCGGTGGCGCCAACGACCGCAACTCGTACAGGTCTTGTTTTGTTCTTCATAGGCGATTCTCCTCATCGTCGAGATCGTCTTCTTCCCACGGCATGTCCTCTTCCTCATCGAAAACCGCATCGCTGCTTTCCGACTCGGCTTCTTCCAACGCCCACCGCTCGAGAATCTCTTTTCCTCGGCGACGTTGACGAAGAAAGGCAAGCACGACGAGAATGGCTGCCGCTTGGAACAGTCCAAATCCTGACACAACCGAGCCGACGACGGCAAGCTTCCAAAGGGAGGCAATCCATTCGTCGAAGAATTCCGGGGGACTCATCCCTAATTTCTTACGAAGGGCGTCTCCAAAAGACATGCTCTTCAGATCGACGACCAGCTCCCAAAACGCCAGGTCGCCCAATCGTTTTCTCAAATATTTGGTCATGAGGAGACTTTGCGCGTAGGCATTTCCAAACTCTCTTTCTATCCCGGGTTGTTCAAATGCCCAGTCAAGGTCGCGATAAGGAATGATTTGACCGCGCAAGTACATGAGAGCGACGTGCATCACACTTTGCCATCGTCGTTCGCCGGACAGCTCCATGGCGATACCCTCGTTTAGCCAAGAGGGCATGCGCCCCGTCTCTGTGTTCCGGGCAAGAAGAATGTGTACTAGTTCGTGTCGAAGCACAGACCGGTATTCTGCAAAGCTACCAAGGAATCGTGGAGTTTTCAGTACGACGATCCCCTCTTCCGGACGCGCGATACCGCCGATCTTAGGCTGGGAATAGGCGCCCGCGTACATTCGAAACTGTGTTGGGTTTGTACAAAGGATCACGATCACGGGGGAGTCGCCCAGGGAAAGATTTGCGGAAAAATCCCGTTTGGCTTCTTTCAACAGTTCGAACGTTGCAGCGACAAATTCACCACCATCAGCCGTATAGCGGATGATAAAAGGTGGCTTATCTTGTTGCAGCCAATCGGATGAAAACGTATCCGCGTTAGAAAGCCGAATGAATAAGACAAGACCAACGGATACGCGGCTAATGAATCGCCTCGAGGGCAAGAGTCCAAGTCTCCCTAAGGTTCTGTTCCGACACCATTACCGGGACGATTTCTTGGGTAGTAAGGTAACACAAATACCCGGGAGAAGAGATTTGTTCTCCCAGACGGTGCGCAGCAAGGGCATATAATCGGAGCTGCCATTCATGGGCAGGGGTGTGGCGCTGCGATACGCCTGTCTTATAGTCCAATATAGTTCCATCACCCAGCAAGAGGTCAATTGCTCCACTGATCAGATAATCGTCTATACGTAGCAAGAACGGAACTTCTCTTCTGATCATTTGGTCAGTAGTCAGCCGACTACCCGGTTCTGTGGAAAGAAACCAAGTGATCTCATGTGTCACAATTTCTGCAGCGTTTTCGGGGAGATGCAACGACGGAAACTCCCGGCGTATGAGAGTCTCCGTATGTTGTTGGAGGTCTGTTCGAAAATCCCATGTTTGGAGGACACGATGTAACAATTCGCCATGCAACAAAGGATCGAACGCGTCCATTGGGTGCAAAACTTCATGTGGGAACTCTATTGAAGTGGTGTACTGTGAATCGGCAATCGCCGCCGCCACCTCGCGCACAGTGAACCGACGCCATCTGCTGACAGGCACCACAAGAGGGGCGATCCGATGTTGCAGAATCTTCTCATCAGGGAAGGGCTCTTCTTTGTGTTCTTTTTGCACGAGGGGGGCAGGTTTTAAGGTGCGTCGCACGATGCCTTTCCATGTTCCCTCCTTGCCTAGGACTTCCTCGCCATCTTGTTTTGAAAAAATGTGGAAGGCAATATCGGTGATCTCTTGCCACGAATCCGGTTGAGGCTCGACGCCCATCCCGAGTAAAAGATAGTCCCTCGCACGCGTCATGGCGACATACAAGATGCGTGCCTCTTCCGCAATGTCTTTTTTTTGGTGCAAAGAATCAATCCAGTCGCCAATCTGCGAGGTTAATTTTTCGCCTTCCTCGTCCTCAATCTTTGCGGCAACGCCCCATTGCCGATCCGCAAGAATAGGAATGCTGTGCCCCTTCGACAAACTGCGGTACAAATTCGGAATGACCACAATCGGAAACTCCAACCCCTTCGCCTTATGAATCGTCATAAAGGTTACCGCGTCCGCGTTATCGGAAGGGACGGGGGCATCTCCTTCGGCTATGTCCTCACCGCCCACTTGCGACACATACCGTACAAAAGCCGCGAGGCAGTTCCCTCGCACATTTCCAAATTGTTGGGCTGACATCAGAAGTTTGCGCACATTGGACGCTTTCTGAACTCCAAAAGGTTGCCCCAACAAAATGGCTTCGTAACCGGTCTCTTCGAGTACATACTGCAAAAAACTAGGCAAGGGCTGATCCACGTGGTTTCGTAAATTGGCAATCAAATTTCGGGCATAATTCCATTCCTTTTCTTGGGAGAATTCAGCGGGCACGAGGTTTTCGGCAAACGCCTGAAGCAAAGGCCGATCCACCGATAAGAGCAGGAGCGAGTCGTCTGATAATCCGACCAGGGGACTCCTCAAGAATCCCACGAGAGCCAGCTCGTCCCATGGGTCAAGAACGGTTTTCAACAGATTCACAAGGTCGACGATTTCCTGGCGTTCGTAAAACCCCTTGCCCGTCACCACACGATAGGGGATTCCCTGATTTTGGAACTCTCGTTCGTAGATATGGAGGTTGGAATAAGCGCGGAAAAGGATGGCAACATCGCCAAAAGTGGCGCGCCGGGTGCCTTGACTATCGCTCACAAGCACTCCACTATCAGGGTCACACATTTCTTTGAGACGTCCTACGATAAGTGCCGCTTCATTCTTTTGTTGATCCGCCTTGACCATTCTCTTTTCTTCTTCACTTGTGTTCAGGGGCAAGAGAAACTCGATACGGGCGGCAGCAGTGTCTGTTCGTATCGGATGCATAGGACCAAAAGGTCTTTCCACAGAAGCCAAGGCATTTGTGGTCGAAAAGAATTCGTTGATGAAGGCGATTATCTCCGGGGCACTTCGGTAATTGTTCTTCAAAGGCAGAACCAGTCTGTTCTGATGAGCGAGACGGAAGACCTCCACTTCCGCGCCGCGAAAGCGGTAAATGGATTGTTTCGCGTCGCCTACAACAAAGACGCAAACCTTCGGATTGGCTTCTTTCAACAAATTGATAATTTCATATTGTTCGGTATCCGTGTCTTGGAACTCGTCTACAAGCAGGTGGCGAATGCCTCTTGCCTCACGTGCTGCCGTTTCCGGGCTATTCTTGAGCAGTGTTAGCGTTTTCGTGAGTAGATCGTCATAGTCCAGGACGTTTCGCTTTCGCTTCGTGTCCTGGTAATTTTTCAAGGCGGACTGAAACACACGGACAAATGCCGCGGTAACCGCCGCTATCGAATTGATATCCGCCTCTTTTTCGTCGGCGATACGAAGCATAGCCATAAACTCTTTTATCTTCTTTTTCAGGAGGTCAGAGGCTTTATCATAGACTGCCCTGGACTCCCAAAAACGAGGCGAACCTTTCAACAGTGAGAAAGTGTCAATCTGCTCTATATGTTGAACAATTTCTTCCGGGCTCTTGGCTTCCGCGATACCATCGAGTGCTGCTCCTATGTACTCCAGATTCTTTGTCATGCCTTCGTCGGGATACTTCTCCTTTGGTGCTTGCTGGAGAAAACCTTTCAGTCTGTTTCGGATCGCATAAAGTTCTGGAGAGTTTCTAAAGGCATCGAGCACCGCACCGCGCAGTTCGTTTTTCACCTGTGCCCAATGACTCCGAATATCATCCGCCTGCGTCGCATCGGGAAGGGTTTCGAATGCGGCGACAAACGTCCGGTTGCCCATTCCGCCGGAAATAACTTCCACGATCTGGCTGGTGTTGAAATAGGAAGCGAGGAGCGACGCAGCGTCGTCGCCCTGTCGGAGCAATTCATCAACGGTTTGTTGAGCGATTTCTTCACGTAATAGCAGGCTCTCGGGATCGGTCAGCAATTGAAATTCGGGGTCTAGTCCTGCGTAAACGGCATGGGTCCGGAGCAGTGCGGCGCAGAAGCTGTGAAACGTTCCTATCCTCGCCGTAACGATACGTTCGGCGATTTCTCGCCAGAATCCCTGTGCCTTGTCTTCACCGCGTTTTCCGGCGGCAAGCGCTTTTTGCCGCAGTCGTTCACGCATTTCGCCGGCTGCCGCATCCGTAAAGGTGACAGCGACGATCTCATCCAGGTCCGCGATGCCGCGCTCAAGCAGACGAAGAATACGTTCTGTGAGCACGGTGGTCTTCCCGGATCCAGCGGCTGCATCGACACAAATGTCGGCGTCGATAGTCTCGATGGCACGCCGTTGATCATCGTCCCAGGTTATCATGAAACGCCTTGTGCCTTTCGTTCGATTCGCATTTCTTCGTAGCGACAAACCGATCGATTATTACAGTAACGGCACGCATCTTTGAGCGGCGTCGGTGGAAAACGGCCATCCTGAATGGAACGGATGGCGCGTGCAATCGAATCCCGCGCGCTGTCTAAACACTGATCCCAGGTTTCCTGATCGTCTCTATTCATCACTTTTTTGAAGGGTTTTCGGTTGAGCGCGATGTAGCGGGCTTCCACACAGGTTTCTCCAGGAAAACACACGGTTTCGGCTGCCTGCACATATATCGGCAGTTGGATAGATTTGCCTTCCTGGATGCTCTTGAAAGAAGGAGCCGAGGTTGTTTTATAGTCGACGACTCGGAAATTGCCGCTATGCCAATCGATTCGATCGATTCTGCCTCGAAACTTTATGTTGCCTTGCTCGGTCTCTAAGACAAACGGCTTAGGATGTCCTGCTGTGTCTCCAATTTCGTTTGTCTCGTATCCGAAGAACACCTCAAAATAACGGGGTTCCCAAAGGGCTTCTTCGGCAGAGTAATTCTTCACATATTTTTCCAGGAGGCGCAGGACACCAAGGTATTCGGCAAATAGCCTGCCGTGAAGGTTTTCTGGGGTCAGCTGTTTTCGCCGTTCGAAGATTTCTTTTGCCCGTTCAAAAAGCTCTTTTTTTGCTTCGGGGATTTTGCCGAGAGGTACTCCGGCGTGTTTATTGTGAAACCAAGCAAGGACATCGTGGAGGATCAATCCTCGTTCCGCGGTTTCCCACTTCTTGGTAAACTCTTCGATGGGTTTCACATGAAGGATGTGCTCTATAAAGTAGGCAAAGGGGCACGTGATGAACCGCTCGATTTGGCTGACGCTATAGATCCGCTCTTCCAGGAACTGTTCCTTCAAGACTCGCTTGGCGGCTTCGGTTTTCAAAACGCCGTCGTACTCATCAAAAGGCGCTGCACTGTACCGCCGATATTCCAATGCCGCACCCCGAAACGACGTTTCCAGTTCGCTGCCGAAAGCCGTCTGGAACGGGGCTTTCCGGAACACAGCAGCCGCTCGAAGATCGCGAAGCGAAAAGATGTTCTCCGGGTTTGGGACGATGACCGTTTGCCCTACTTGGGTTTGTTCGATCGGGTTTCGTTCGAAAAGCCGCAACAACTCGACGAGGAAGGGACTCCTTCTCATTTCCCTTCCATCAGGCGCCATCAGCCGCCACGTAATGTGTAAGTGTTCTGTCGCAGCGCGTAAGGCATGCTGGAAAACGATACGTTGGCTATCCACGTTTTCGCGTGCGGTTTCAATCGGCAAACCGTTTTGTCGCAGGTCCTCGATATCTTCATTGCCGTAAATCGCGTTGGGGGCACGGGGTGTAGGTAATAAACCTTCGTTGACACCGCAGAGAAATACCCAACGGAATGCCAAGTTTCGCATTTTGTCCAAGGTGGTGATGCGAACCCCTTGTTGTTCCATTGGAGCAGGCACCGTGTCGAGGTGAAATAAATAACGCAAAAGTTCAAAAAATCTCTCCCGAGAGACCGCCTGCGGAGGACTACTCGCCGTTAGTGACCCGAAATGCAAGCGACCGAGCGCCTCATCGATCCGTTTCATGGCAATCTGTTCTACTGTGGGATTTGTACCTTGAATTGTGCGGAAACGATTTTGAAACTGCGTTACTTTGATAAAGCATGCTAGGGCGTTGGCAAACTCGGGGATAGACGCTTCTTGTGGCAGTAGGCTCGTGAATTCCTGGATTCTGTGGATTCGTCTTCGTAATGCCTCAAGCAAACGACGCAGCTCGGGTATGCGGCTCAGCGGAGCAGGCAAAACAAACTTTTCTTCATTGGGGCTTGGGTTAAGGAGACGTGTCAGCGCCGTCTCCCATTCCTTCAGTCCGGATGTGACGCCCATGACGCGACCTAGCGATGGGACGAGGTGCATCGCGCGTTCCTCAACATCGTTGCTAGGAGGAAACCAAGGCGAGGCGAAAAGATCCGCGGCGAGGACCACTGGCCAGTCATTGATCAAGGCGTCGCCTACACCGAGAAGGAAGGCGCCAACGCCCGTTTCTGCAACACACAGGGGGCGGTCAAGTACGACGGGTATCCCTACCCCTTCAAACACGGATACAACGAGGTCGCACACGGAGGAAAGATCGGTGTAAGCAATGCAGATTTCTTCTTCGGCTGCTTGTCCTGATACCAAAAGTCGTTTGGTTTCTCGCGCTACAAACTCCGCCTCATCAAGGACAAAACTGCAACCGGTCACGGTGATGTTTGGACGCAACCCTGTCAGTTCGGGCGGATCCCCATTCAGGATAAGACGCTGAGCGGCAAGTTGGGAAAAACTCGAAGCAGCTGGCGAGGCCAAAAATTCGCCCACCGCATTACACTTGTGGCGCAAGTACTCGAACGTCTTCGCTTGAAGACGGTATATATCCCGCTTTTCAGGATCTGGGTCATAATTCAACCCGATTATTATTTTTGATGCATGCGGGGCAATTTTCTCGATAAAACGGAGCTCCGAGAGCGTGAAATCATCGAATCCATCAAAAAGAAGGACCTCCGTGGACTGCAGCAGGCGCGGTGTTTCCCGTTCGCACACTTCTGCCGCTGCCCATAAGGTCCCGATTCGGTCGTAGAGCCCTTGTTCTTGGAGCAAACGTTGGTACGCGGCATACACCTCTGCCACGAGCGCATCCCTGGAAGAAAAAGGACTTCGGTTTTTTATTGCGGCGGCGAATTGTTCGGGGTCCACTGCGGCTTGTTTTAAGGCTTCAATGATCCGCTGAAGGTGTGAGGCAACTCCGGGTAACCGAAGCGCCTCGCGCCACATGGGCTCGGGCACGGAACTTTCCACCGTTTCCAGTGCTGTTTGAAGCAGCAGGAATCGGTCAACATCCGTAGCTTGGTACACACATCCCTGCTGTTCCAGCAGTTTGATGGCGAACCGATGAAAGGAAAGGACATGGTCGCTCCAAATCCCGCCGGAAGGAGCGTGTCGCGCGATGTGCTCTGCCCTCCACAGGGCATATTGCTCCGTAGGCAAAACAAGAAAGGCACGTCTTGTCCCCGCGCTCAAAAAGTGTTCATCTAACAGGCGGGCACGCTCCTGCGTCGAGGTTCCGCAAAGTACAATTACGGAACCAGCCGCCATCACGCATCCTCCATGTTGACGATTTCGTAGCGGTACCCCTGTTCGGTTAAAAACAACTGTCGTTTCATACTGTAGTCCTGGTCGCACGTGTCACGCGATACCAACGAATAGAACCGAGCAAATGTCCCATCACTCTTGGGTCGCAAAATCCTGCCCAAGCGTTGTGCCTCCTCTTGGCGGGAACCGAATGTACCCGAAACTTGAATCGCTACGTTTGCGTCGGGAAGGTCAATGGCAAAATTCGCGACTTTGGACACGATTAAGAGTTTTATTTTGCCTTTGCGGAAGGCGGCGTACAGTTCCTCCCGTTTGGTGTTACTGGTCTGACCCGTGATCAGGGGCGCCTTGAACCGTTTTGCGAGTTTCTTCAGCTGGTCTAAATACTGACCGATTACCAAAACGTTATCCTCGCTATGACGTTTGATAAGCATGTCGCAAGCCGAATCCTTAACGGGATTGGTGGATGCAATTCGAAACTTTCCCCGTTTATCGGCGATGGCGTAAAGATACCGTTCTTCTTCCGAGAGGGGCACCCGTATCTCCGTACAGATGGCTTGGGCAATCCATCCTTGTTGCTCAAGGACCTTCCACGGCACATCGTATTTCTTCGGACCGATGAGGCTGAACACGTCTTCTTCCCGTCCGTCTTCGCGCACGAGCGTTGCCGTCAAGCCCAAGCGGCGGCGTGCCTGCAAAGCGGCCGTAGCGCGAAACACGGGCGCCGGCAGCAGATGTACCTCGTCATAAATGATCAAGCCCCAATTCCCTTCGTCGAACAGCCGAAAATGAATGAAAGGCCCGTCTTTTGTTTTGCGGTAGGTCAGCACTTGGTAGGTCGCCATGGTCACGGGACGAATCTGCTTCAAATCGCCGCTGTATTCTCCGATTTCTTCTTCCGAGAGCGTCGTTTTGTCCAACAGTTCCGTTTTCCACTGACGCAGCGCCACGGTATTCGTGGTCAGAATCAAGGTTTGGGTTTGAAGACGTTCCATGACACCAATGCCGACCACGGTTTTTCCTGCCCCGCAAGGCAACACAACTACCCCGCTTCCCCCGTAGTTGGAACCCCGCAGATAAAAGGCTTCCACGGCTTCCATCTGATACTTGCGGAGAGAAAACGGCAGCCCTGCCAACGTCGTCTCGCGAAGACGGAAGGTCAACGGGGCGCCATCGACATATCCCGCAAGATCTTCTACGGGAAAACCGATTTTTATCAGGGCGCTTTTGATATTGCCTCGTTCGGCAGATTTGATAAAGATGTGGCGGTCGTCGGGCGCACCTTCCAGGAGGGGCTGCAATGATTTTTGATTCAGCAACTGGGTGATCAACAGCGTATCTTCAGAGAACAAGACGAGCCGTCCCGTCTCGTCTTTGTACAGTTTTAAGCGACCATACCGAGCGACCGTTTCGCGGATGTCTATGAGGACATTCTGGGGGATGTCGTATTTGCTATATCGTGCTAATTCGGTGATGATCTGTTCCGCTGTCATGCCGGCTGACGCGGCGTTCCACAAGGAAAGCGGCGTAATGCGATAGGTATGAATGTGTTCGGGGGATTTAACCAGCTCGGCAAAGGCAGCCAGGCTGTCTCGCGCTTCTTCAAATAGCGGTCCGTCGGTCTCGAGCAAGACCGATCGGTCAGACTGAACAATCACGGGTTTATCTGTGTCGTTTTTCATATCGGCGGAGTGTATCAAAAACTGGGGTTTTTCTGGAAATAATTCCACAAAACCTTCCCCTTACGGGGTATGACGGGGTGGGGGTTCCGTAACGATGGCGAAGATTCTCGCCTTATTCAAACGCACCCGTAAGCGGGCTTCCCAGAGCTGAAAATCCGAGGAGCCCCGACCATCCCATGTCAAACGGAAAGCTGCGGCGTCTATTGCGGCAATCCGACACGGTGGGCTGTCCACGGCGGGCGCCCCGGCGCCGTCCAGGAGCTCCACTTCCGCCCAACCTTCACGGGCATCGATATTGAGCGCAATATCCGTTGTCGGCAATGAAAACCGTTTCGTGGTAAAAACGGCATCCTGTTCGGGTTCTATAGGAACAACACCGAACAGTCGGTGTTGCTCGAAACGATACAGTACCAACCCTGCATTCTTGTCCCAAGCCGGGAAATAAAAAAACTGACGCCATAAGAAAGGATCGGCGTAGGTCCAAAACGGGAAATTCGTCTGTCGGAAGGGACGGTTCCAGGAACGAGCATCCGGACTTAGAAGCAGTTCTGTTTGTATACGTTGGCTATGCTTTTTCGGCAATTTGGGGTCGGCATAGTATTTCATCAGAAGCCCCACATATTGATCTTTGTAGCGGAACACCTTAAAGAGATAAAACTCCGTTTCCGGCGGGTCTTCGGAATCGGGGCGGAGCAGAGGTTCTTGGGCAGACCATGACGTCAGATCAGAAGACGTGCGCAGACTGATAATGCGTCTTTTTTGGGGGAGGTTGTCCTCATAGGGTTTTTTCGGCCAATCCTCTAGCATGGTTTGATAGAGAAGGTAGGTCCCGTCCTTTTCCAAAACGGTGAACGCATCGTTCGGTTCGGTGAACAAGGCGTGTTCGGGCGGCGTTGTCCAGTCTTTACCGTTAAGGGAAGTGGAACGCAGAAGGCCCGCGTCGCCCTTTTCGGGTTGGTCCCAATACAACATCTCGAAATGATCCTTCACCCAAAGGATTTGAAAGACATTGAACCCGCCCCAGGTGGATTTCTTTGGAGATCTCCGCATTACCACGTTGTTCGGTCCACCCCAAGATGGCTCTCCTATCCCGATTGATGGCAGGAACCATCTCCCATCTTTCCAAACCCCCAAACACAAGGTCCTTTGGTCTTGATAATTCTTTTCGTCAGCATTGACACGTTGATACCAGATGAGCACACCATTTGGGGCAGCGAACGTGCTCACGGGCGCGTACCAGAGCTTCGGTTTGTTGGGATCAGGAGGGATCAACGGCAGAGTGCGCTCGGGTGCTTGCGGGGCTATCGCGGCGTTGGTCGCATATTCCATCGTGCCCGGGTTCACAAAAGGCAAGACCACGTCAGTTTCAAAATATGCACTACTATATAGGAAAAGAATGCTCGCAACGACCATTATCGTTTCCCCGCAGTTCCCTGTATGGTACGCCATGTTGGCGCAAAACACAAACCCATTTTCGGTAGAACCAACCATCCAAAGTGGCGCAGGCATTCTTGCCCCTGCCCCCCGGTTGTCATTGCGAGGAGTGCCGCCAGGCACGACGCGGCAATCCCCTTAACCCGCCGGAAACGACATGGAGATAATCCTAATCAAGGACGCGGTAGGGCGAGTCGGTGACTCGCCCCTATCGGAGGACCGGGACGATCGTGTCCGTGACGCCGCACCACGTCACTTTGCTATAGTATGGTCTCAACCAACTCAAGAAATGGGGAAATGTATGTCAGAGGACAGACAGAACCAGACAATCACGTTCAGAAGTATTGTCCTCGGCCTTGTTTTGATCCCCATCAACGGCGTTTACCTCATTGCATCCGAGATCCTTTGGCTTACTTCGGCGCCGACTGCGCTGAGTCTTTTTTATAACGTTGTTTTTGTGCTGTTTTGGCTTGTCATCGCGAATCTCGCCCTAAAACGTTTCAAACCCGCATGGGCACTTCAGCCGGGCGAACTTTTCGTAGTCTACACGATGCTTTCTATCGCCAGCGCCGTGTGTAGCATCGATATGCTAGACGTCTTGATTCCCACGATGGGTCACCTCTTTCATTTTCAACCCATCGAACAACAATACGACGACATCATGGCAAACCTACCGCGCTGGCTGGTGGTGCAAGACGAAGCCGCATTAAAAGGTTTTTACCTAGGCCAAGAGAGTATTTTTGACCCAGCCATGTTTCTGCCCTGGCTGAAGCCGTTGTTCCTATGGTTCTGGTTCATTCTGGCTCTTTTCGCGGTGATGGGTGGGCTCATCCTCACCCTTCGGGTTCCCTGGACAAAACACGAAAAGCTCGCGTACCCGATCATCCAAGTACCGATGGTCTTAATCACACAACCAGCATCCCTTTTCACCAACCGACTTTTTTGGGCGGGCTTTTTGACAGTCGCTGCCATAGATTTTGTCAATGGCATGAACTTTTTCTACCCAACCATCCCCCAAATACCCCTCGTGAAGTTGGTCGACCTCGTAACCTTGTTCCCCGAACGTCCCTGGGCAGCCATGGGACGTACCATGGTTTCCTTGTATCCCTTTGCCGTTGCGCTTTGTTTTTTCATGCCCACAGATCTCGTTTTCTCCTGCTGGTTCTTTTATTTTGTCTTCAAAGCCCAACGCGTCGCCGCCAGTTACTTCGGTGTCCACGGCATGAGCGGCTTTCCCTATATCGGCGAACAAACCTGCGGCGGGTACTACGCGCTGGCGTTCGCCGCGCTGTGGGTGTGCCGCAGACACCTCCTGCGCACCATCCGACTTGCCGTGGGCTTGCCTTGCGAAACCACGGAACCGGGAGAACGGGCGGAAACTCGCCTGGCACTCACGTTGATCTTAGTCGGATTCCTCTTTCTCATTTTCTTCAGCGTGTACCAAGGCATGACACCCGCCATCGCCCTGTTCTTTTTCCTGTCCTATTTTCTCATCGCGGTGGCAATCACCCGCATGCGCGCCGAGTTGGGCTACTTATCTCACGACCTCCACTTTATCGGACCGCAATTTCAAATCGTTAATGCCATCGGACAACCCGAAATGGCGCAGCGTTTCCCCCGCGACCTTGTCCTTTTCGGACTCTACCATTTCATCACCCGCGCTTACCGATCTCACCCAATGCCCCACGGGCTGGAAGCCCTCCGCATTGCGGAACGCCTTGACATGAACCGTCGCCGTTATCTTATCGCCATGGCACTCGCCACTATATTTGGGATTGTCGGGGCGTACTGGGCAATTCTTTATGTATTCACAAAATATGGCGCTTCCAACATCTCGATGATCGGTGAATGGCTCGGACGAGAGACATGGACCTTTGTCAATCGCTGGTTTACTGCTCCCGAAAAGCACGTGCCCTACCCCACCTACGCCATTTTAGTCGGTGTCCTCGTCGGGCTCGGGCTCGCGGTCCTTCGCCTCAACCTCGTTTGGTGGCCCTTTCATCCTGTAGGCTACGCCGTCAGTGGCTCGTGGTCGATGGACCAGCTCTGGGCGTGTTTCCTCGCTGCATGGATCATGAAAGTGTTACTACTCCGCTATGGCGGCGCAAAGGCATACCGCGCTGCCTGGCCCTTACTTATAGGCATCATCCTCGGCGATTTTATAGCCGGCAACGCCTGGACTATTTTTGGATTGATCACAGAACAAGACGTTTATCACTTTTGGCCCTATTGACCAATCCTACGGTTGTCTTGCCAATATTGCCACAGGCTGCAAATATTTCTATGGCGTTCCCTGGGTAAAACTAACTTCGTACCGAACGGTTGAGGGGTAAGGGCGAGGCATGCCTCGCCCCTACGGGGAGGGTGGCATGTGTACGGAGAAGGGGTTTCTGGGCAAAGACCGGGAGGGCGAGCACGGGGATTCGCCCCTACGAGGGATCCAAGGGGCGGGTTTTACCCGAGCTTGTTGGGTTCGGTGTCCCGCCGGTGTCATTGCGAGGAGTGCCACCAGGCACGACGCGGCAATCCCCTCAGGTAACCGAAAGTGACCACACAAGGTAGCACAGGCATTCTTGCCTGTGACGCGATAATGTCTCGGATACCATGATAAACCTCTCTGAACTCTCCTTTTCCGCCATGGTTCGCCGTTCCGACGCCACCGCAGTCCTTGTAAATTGCTTCCTGACGGCTCCTAATGCCAAACTAAGGACTTCGACGAAACGTTTATAAATAATAACTTGGAGATTTTTGATGCAGTCCTTGGCTTCATTTTGTTTTTCATTGCTCATGACGTACACCGCGTTGGTTGGGCCGGAGGGAATTAACCTGGAAAATAAGCATATCCATGTGACTGCCGCTAGTTCGGAAGGCGCGCTTGTTGAAGAGTTCCGACTCGTGGCGACAAATCATGATCTGGCTGGAAAGGAGGGTATGTTTCAGGAAGGTTTTGGGATCGGGAGTTTTTACGTGCCCAACCGGCGGCTGAACGAACGCATCGAAGTTTTGGAAGACGTCACAGACCACGCTGCGTTTCGGTACTCCTACGATTGCGATGGACCCAATATCAAAAACCTTCACGTGACAAGAACTGTTGAGTTTTTCGACGATCGCTCCGGAATCCGAGTCACTTGGCAAGTCGAGAACCGCGGCGATGAGGATCAATGGATCGCCCCGTGGGTGCGGTGTGATGTGGCTCCGGGCGGGACGTTCGATTCCCGCGACCGGTTCGACGTGCCTACGCCCGACGGCATTGTTCAACCCCGTCGGAACACCTATGTGCCGGCTAGTCGTAATTGGGTCGCCGCAACAGACCCCGTTGCAAAAGAAACCGTCTACGGTGTCTTTAATGCCGAAGAACTGCACTCCTTCCTCATTCTTTATGACCTCGAAGATTCCACCGCGGCGTTTCAAGCCGCCTTTGTGCCGCGTGTGCTGGCCAAAGGACAAAAGTGGCAGACAATCTACTATGTAAATGCCGTTCGCGGGTTAGAGTATGTGGACTTCGCGTCCGAAGAGTTTGCCGTCCAAGTCGAATACGCGCCGGGCCTGCTACGGACCTACTTTGCTCCGGCGCAACCCCTCGCTTCTGCCGTCATCCGTACCCGCATCCGTTCGGGCGACGACGTTCAAAAACTGCCAGATAAACAATTCGACTTTAACCCTCCCACCATCGTCCGCTGCACCTACGATTGGCGGGCACCCGTCGACGGAATGTACGAACTGCTTGCTCAGATGGAACAACAAGGGAAACCCCTCGCGCTCGGCAAAGACACCGCTTCCCCGCACGGAGGTATCGACACCTACTTCATCGCCGGTACCCCATCCAGCGTCGTCTTCGAACCGTGGACCGATGCGCCGTACCAATTGGATCACGGCGGCAGAAAGTTGAAACGTCAACCTGCCGTTGTGCTTGAGAACCTGCACGCGTGGGCCGAATCTTCCCTGACAAAAGTCTTCCGCGAAGATATCCTTGTACCCATAGGCACGCCCAACCCTACCGCGTCAATCTCTTTAGCTAAAAATGAACATGAATCGTTTCAAATCGTGTTGCGTGCCGCTGGCAGCACCCCCATCACCCAGGTATCTGTTCGTGTCCATGATCTCGTAAATGCGTCAGGCAGTTCTACCATTCCGGCACAAGATATCACTGCAAGACGCGTCGGCTACTACCCCGTGCGCATCCCCACGCATTTCGAGACCCCCACAGGCGATTGGCCTGATCCGCTCCTACCTGACGATCCCTTCACCGTACCCGCAGGGGAGTGTGTACCCCTCTGGTTTACCGTCTATGCCCGTCCCGACTTGACACCGGGCATATATAAGGGACTGATCGAGATTACCGCTGCGGAGGTTCCACCCGTCGAATTGTTTCTGGAGGCACGTGTTCGGGGGTTCTCTCTTCCAGATACGCCCCGACTAAAAACGGACATCGGTTTTCTACCAGAAATCGCCCTTGCGCAATCCAAATCGCTTGGGTACCAAGGGTCCCTCGTGGAATTGATTACAGCATACAAACAAGACGCCTTCGCCCACCGCGTCACGTTGCGGGAAATCGCGCAGCTTCCCCCGGAAAACCCCGACTACACTGCGGCGCTTCGCAACTTTGAACGCGCTTTCTCGGACTTGACACGCCGCGGCGCAACGACGTTTGCCGTGCCACCCTCACTCATCGATGTACCCGACCAACTAAAACAAGCCGACGATTTCGTGGCCTCTCATAACCTATCCAAACGCGCGTTCTGTCCGCTTACAGACCAACCCGCTCGTCCCGCCTGGCCTAGACTTCTCGAACGGATGCAACTCTGGAAAACCACCGCCCCAAACATCCCCGTCATGGTTACCACGTATGGTCTCGAGCCGTTTTTGCCGGATGCTCTGGATATCTGGGCGGTACATCTACCCGTCATGGATACAACCAACAATCGCCGAATTCTCGAACGCGTTCAAGCTGGCGGAGAAGTCTGGCTTTACGTCAATCATGAGCCCGCGCGACCTTACCCCAACCTCTTCATCGATTTCGAAAGCATCGAGCACCGCATCCTCTTCTGGCAGGCATGGGCGCTCGGTGCAAAAGGCTTTCATTACGCCAGTATCAACGCCGCAGAGCCTTCCCAGAATCCCTATACGGATCAGCTTGACATCACCCCGTCCAACGGCAACGGCTTTCTGGTCTACCCCGGCAAAAATGGACCCATCGCCTCCATCCGCTGGGAAAACATCCGCGACGGCATAGACGACTACGATTATCTCACTATCTTTCACGAACTTCTCGCAAAACTCGAAAAAACCTCACCCACTGACCCGTTGATCAAACGTGCGCGAGCCGCTGCCAACCTAAACGAAATCATGCCGAGCCTTGTCGGTTTTTCCCGCGACCCGAACGTCCTGCTCAACAAGCGTGAGGAACTCGCAGCATTAATCGAAGAGATGACAAAGAAGATACTCGCCAAATAAGGCTCAGAGACTATCGTGACGGCAGGATACCCCTGTCCAAATTTCACCGGAACCCGCAATACCCTTGGATGGAGGGACGCGTTTCACCGCGTCCAAATTCATACCGCCCCAACGCGCCGTCATTGCGAGGAGTGCCGTCAGGCACGACGTGGCAATCCCCTCGGGAGTTCGGGGGTGACCCTGCCTTTGCCTGAGGCCCTCTTGCGCTACGCGGTTAAGGGGATTGCTTCGTCGCTCGGGGACTCGCTCCTCGCAATCAAGGCAGGAGGCAGTGCACGGAAGGGGCCGTCCACGACGGTGCCGTGCCCCTGCAAAACAGGCGGAGGAGGTGGGTCCAATCCCCAAAAACCTTATTTTTATGCGGAACCGTCACATTGTGATAGAATGTGGTTCGTGTTAAAATAGTTTACATAAACTCTAGAAACTTTTTACGAAATCTAGGGATAATCTATAACTAGAAGGAGCGACAAGGCGTACGTCGGTGCTTCAGGGCGACGTCTTAAGACGTTATGGCGGAAGGATTAAACAAGGCTACAGCGCAGGAGAAAGCTGGTCGATTTTTCGTTATCGACCGGAACGAGGCTCCTTTGTCTGCCTTGAGCGACGAAGAGTTGATGTTGCGGTATGCGGACGGTTCCGAGGAAGCTTTTGAAGAACTGGTACGACGGCGGCATAAGGGAATCCTGAATTACATGTTTCGCATGGTGCAGAACAGTCAAATCGCCGAGGAGTTGACGCAAGAGGTCTTTCTCGCGCTTGTCCAAAACGCGGAACGTTACCAACCCACTGCCAAGTTTACCACCTATCTTTACAAAATTGCCTCCAACATCGTGGCGAAGGAATGGTCGAAAAGCAAACGTCGTCCGCAGGTTTTTCGCTTGCCAGGTTGGTTGAGCAGTGACGAGGAAGATGTCCTGGAATTGATTGATCAAGTGGAGGATGAGCGGGCAGATTTTGCCAGGAAATTAGAACGCGACGAAGTTTCAGAAGTCGTGAACGATGCGTTGAAACGTGTTCCGGAGCCATACCGGGAAGCGTTTGTCCTTCACCGAATGCAAGACCTATCGTATGAGGACGTCGCGGCAATTATGGACGCGCCGGTGGGCACCGTAAAATCGCGCGTGTTTCGCGCAGAACAAATGCTCCGTCCTCTTCTGAAACGGGTAAAGAAAGATTTATGAGGATATCGGCATGAGCCACCCCAGCGCCAGGGAGTTGTTCGAGTATGCTGAGCTACTAGCAGATGGCGCCCATGTTATTCCTGCTGCGCACGCACGCCATGTGGCACGCTGTGCGCGCTGCGCGGCAGAGGTGGAACGAATCCGTGCTTCTTTGGCCTATGTGGCACGAAGCGCAGCGCTGGAGCCGACCGAAGAATGCACGCGGCGGATTCTGGCGGCTGCCCGAGAGGCACGAAAACGTCCCTCAAACAAAACAAAACCTGTTATTTCCGGGCTGCGGACAGTTTGGGGTATCACAAAAGCATTTGCATGCGCCGCAACGGTGCTGCTGATGGCAGGGGTATCGTTCCACGCCGTCCTGAACCAAGCCTCCTCATCTTCCGTCTCTGCCGCCGTTTCCCGCTCCCCGGTGCCCGTGTTGGTTTCTCAGAATCCGGTCGTGTCGCCGCAACTCGTCGGAAAAGTGTCCCGGGAGATCGGTGAACTCGCTTCCGTGCTGCAAAAAACGTCCCCCAAACAGACGCCAGCAGAATGGCGGAACCGCCGTTTTGCATTGGCTGTACGCGAAGATATCACGGCGGCTTCGCAGGCGTTGGAACGTAACCCGGGCTGCGAACGGGCTCTGGATATGATGACACTAAACTTAACCCGCCAAGCGGACGTATTGAAGACCATCTACGTCGAACGTACATTATGACATTCGTATGATTTTCTCAAAAAGAAAGAGCGTCGGGACCGGGGTCTTGACGCTTGTTTTATTCTGGACGGGACACGCTATCGCCCAGACGAGTTCGGCAGGTTCCTTTTTCGAGACAATTTCCCGCACGTTGAGCCGCATCGGGGATAAAACCCAAGAGCTCTTGGCGCCAGCTTTTGGTCCTGTCGGCGGCAATGAGATCCTAGATTTCCGCGATAAAACAGTAGCGCGACGAGAACTCGTTCGCCATATCGAGGCGCCCCAAGGCACGACCCTATTTGTTGCCAACGAGTTTGGACACATTGAGATAGAGACATGGCGTGAACCGGTAGTTCAAGTGCGCGCAGAAATCCTGGCAGGGGCACAGACGTTCGACCTGGCGCAACAACTCGCCAATGCCATCGACGTCCAACTAGCCGCAACCGAGAAACACATTGACGTCCGAACGCGCTATCCCGATATGCGTGAAATTGGGGACATCGCAAAAACGGTCAATTGTAAGATTACCCTGCCGGCGTTTGTGAGCGTAGAATGCACCAACAATTTCGGGGATATTCGCATCAAAGATGTCCAAGCGCCTGTGGTGCTAGATTGCCGCTACGGTGCGGTCGAGTTGCAGAATATCGGGGGTACCGTACGTGCTCGAGCACGCGGCGAGTTCCCGCTGCGTGTGAATGGATTAAAAGGCGGCGGTACCTTTGAACTCTGGCGCACCCAAGCGGAATTCCGAAACGTTTCCCAGAATCTCAAGGTTTTGAACTTTTTCGGGACCATTACTATCGATGATCTCAGCGATGCTGTTGAAGCCGATATTACAAACGATAGCGGACCTATCCGAGTGGTGCTTGCGGATGACAAGGTGCCGGATGTGCAGGCCTCTGTCTTTTTTGGGTCTTTGAAATCGGACATCCCCATGAATCCAACAACCAGCGGCGACTTAATATCCGGACGCAGCACAAGTACACAATCCAACCAACGCCTCTTCTTGAGCACGACATTCGGCGACATTGAGATTGTGCGTCGCGAAAAGAATGCAGCGGCGCCGCAGCAACAGAACGATACCGCGGGCGATTACATGGAAAGTACTTTACCCGAAATCGAACAACTGTTAGCAGAAGGTACGCCTGTCGTCATCGATCTCGAACAGGCAAATGTTCGGATAGAGGGTGTTGACGAAAACCATGTGCAGGTAACCGGTTCTCAAGTGATGCGCATGAAACCCGGTAGCGACCCGCGTCTTGCAGCAGAAGCCCTCACCTTGAGGTTAGAGCCTGCGGAAAACGGCTTGCGAGTGATAGGGAAAGCTCGGGACAACCTAGAAGCACTCGGGTGCACCTACTACCGGTTCGAACTGCAAATCAAGTGCCCGCGAACCTCCCCTGTATCCGTCAAAAACGTATCCGGGGTTACCACGATCCGCGGACTCGGGGACAAAATATCTATAGAACAGACCGAAGGGCGGGTAACCATTGAAAATTGCAAGAGTCCGATGGAAATTCACCTGGCACGGGGTGATTTACAGATTAACGAATGTGCTGGACCCGTGACTGCAACGGTGGACACAGGGAATGTGAGCACGCGTAAAGTGTTCGAAAGCCAGACTATCACTGCGGGACAAGGGAAAACCGTGCTCGATTCTCCTGGAAATGGCCTCACCGTGCGGCAACGCGGAGGCGATGTACGCTTGTTGCCTCTCGACGGCATTTTGGGAGATTTTGACGTAAAAGCAGAGGGAGGGAATATCAGTATTCTCATCCCCGATTCGAGTGACGCCGTCCTGCTAGTTACCGCGCGAAATGGAAACGTTCGTACTGCATACCCTTTGACTGGGGAAATTGGCAGAGATTTTCAACGCCTCCAAGGTAGACTGCGCCCCGAAGGCGAGGGGAAATACCGCGTGGTATTAGAAACGGTCGGTGGGGATATTATCGTGGACTGACCACGAGGCACGACCGCTCCGAAACCAATCGCTTGTATAAGTTCACAAACGTTTTCACTGCATCGAGGAGGTAGACCAGGCTCATACGCCCGGTTGTCATTGCGAGGAGCGAGTCTCCGAATGACGAAGCAATCCCCTCAACCGCACAGCGCAAGAGAACCTCGGGCTAAACAGAGTCCGGAGCATCTCCGAATTCCCAAGGAGAATGCCACGTCGCCCCTTCGGGGCTCCTCGCAATGACAGGGACGGGCAACACCGCAATAGGACGACGTAATACGAAAAAACAAGTAATGTCAAATACTCAAGAGGTTCGTGAACGGCTCCATCATACTTTTGGACGCCATGCGGCGGTTCCTTTCCCTTAAGGATCTTCATGGAAAGTCCTCTCTTCAGTTTCTCATCCAATATAATAAAAGGGCAAAAGGCACTAGACGAATACATCGTTTTTACGCAAGCGTACATTTTCGTATATACTCAATACTGGAGTTATAATTTTAAGGTGCGATCACATAATGTTCTATGGGGACTCAGGACGCGCGACTTCAAAAAGAAAAGTGTAAAACAGGCGGGAACGCATGACCGACAAAAATAAAACAAAAGAAGAATTGCTCGAGGAAATCGAACGTCTTCGCGAACGCATCATGGACCTGGAGCAGGCGAAAGAAACCTCCGAGTACCTTGAGCGGTTGGTGCGAATCAGTGAACAAGCCGAACGCGAGTTCAGTAAACGCCTGAGTGCCTTGTTGGAAATTGTCAATGAGCTTTCTATGGAACCGACCGTGGATGACCTCTGCCGACGCGCCGTGGAGTTGTCTACACAACGACTGGGTTTTGAACGTATCGGCATCCTTTTCAAAACCGATAATCCGGAAGTGTTTGTTGGGTCGTTTGGGATCGACGAACATGGCCACATTCGAGACGAGCGAAACACCTACACCCACTTCGACGAGAATTCACCCGAATACCCGATTTTAAACAGTAAAGAGCCGCTGGTGTTTTGGGGCACGGAACCGGTGGTCGACGCAAAAGGGAAGGTTATCGGCACAGGAAGACGCGTGCTGGCGCCCATGTGGGATGGGCAAAAGGTGATCGGCCACATGAGCATGGACAACCTCATCACCAACACGCCGATTACCGAACAACAATGCAACCTGTTTCGAATGTTCAGTACCAGCGTGGGATACCTGGTTACGAGGAAACGTACGGACTTAGAACGCGAACGGTTAATAACTGAGTTGCAAGCCGCCCTCGCTCAAATCAAGACCCTGAGTGGACTCATTCCCATTTGCGCGTCGTGCAAGAAAATCCGCGATGATAAGGGCTATTGGAGTCAGGTGGAAGAATACATCCGAGCACACTCCGATGTCGAGTTCACACACAGCATATGCCCTGAATGTATGAAAAAACTCTATCCGGAAGTTGTTGCAGCGCAACAAAATGACCGACAGATGTAAGCACGTTGAGGCATCTGACTGGGAGGCACCTTATGAAAGCACGTGGTCAATCGAAATCCGAGTACAAGATGTCTATCCGGGAACAAGCAAAACAAAAACTTCATCCCGACCATAGCCTGAAACAGGCACAATATCGTAGTGCCGTCGAAAGCGAACGACAAAAATTGCTCACGAAATCCTCCGAGGCCGGCGACCCCAAAGCGAAAAAGATCCGAAGCGAGCTAACCTTTTTGCTAAACAATTACACACCCGCCCACGATATGCGAATAGAACAGCTGATTGAAGAGTGGCGCAAGAGCGGCGATCCTCAATATGACCCCATGATACGGATCAAACTGCGCCAAGCGCGCCAAAGTCACATGCGGGAGACGCCCTCCGTCTGAAGCAGTATTCTCTGGCTAAAGAGCGGTGTATTTTAGAAAACGACTCTACTTGCCGGAGGCTGGTGTGGTCTCGCCGAAATTTGCGGCGCCATTAAACACTTTGTTGAAAAACTCTACCATGTAATATTGACACCGGTCATTGACTTCCTTAGCGAGATCCATCGTATGCGGCCAACCTTCGAGTCGGTCATACAGGTAAAAAATCCCCAGTTCTTTCAGCTTCTTCGCTAGGAGATCGGATTGAGTTACGGGTACAGTGTCGTCAACCGTCCCCTGCAGAATCAACGTCGGCGGGTCATCCGGCGTCAAATAAGTGATCGGCGAAGCTTTCACATACAGATCGGGGTCTTCTTCGTATGTTTTGCCTAGAAACGCCTTCACCACATCCGCTTTTTGACCCTCGGGCGCCGTCAAGTCAACCGGGCCATAGAGGTCTACAACGGCTTGCACACGGCTACTGACACCGGCATTTCCTCCAGAGCCTTCAAACTCCGGGAGATCGCTGGTATATCCTACCATCAGCGCCAAATACCCGCCTGCCGAACCACCGATGACCGCAATCTTGTTAGGGTCAACGTGGTATTGACTGGCATTGGCACGCATCCAACGGACGGCACATTTTGCATCTTCGACCGCAGCAGGAAATTTCGCTTCACTCGAAAACCGATAAGAAATCGTGGCGACAACATACCCCCGTTTGGCAAACAGCCCGGTGTAGTACTTGTAATCGGAGCGGTTTCCGCTTTTCCATCCGCCGCCATGAATAAATATCAATCCCGGACGCAACTCGGAACCTGCCGTTGCGGGCTGATACAAATCCAAAAGAAGCGGTCGTGTACCGCCTATGTTGCCATACTCAATATCTTTGGTTTCGATTACGCCTTCCGGCACCGGGGCATCCCTGTCGATTATAGCCACCTTGCCCGACATGACAGCGGCATGCACCTCTGCGGTGGTCGCAAAACCCTTCGGAGCTGGTGGAGCGCCCTCCAAAGGTGTCACAAGGGAGGAAACATCGTCCTTCTGTCTTTCTTCTGCAGGAGGCGTCTCAGATGCTGACGAAGCTGCTGGAGCAGGGGAAGGTGTTTGAACAACTGCTGCCGCGGGCGCCTCAGTTGGGGGAGGCGGTTGAGGACTTTCCTTCGGCGCACATGCACTTAGGACTACCAGCAAAAAAACGAACGACGCAAGAGAAAAAACGCCAGGTCTCTTGTAAAGAACCTTCATTTTTCAGCCTTTCTACGTACGCTCTTGTACAACAGGCAAGAGGTTACTGGATTTTCTCAACGCGGTAACCGCCTTTTGCACGGTCACTCAAGTAAATCAAGAAAAATACAATACAGATCACCACCGGCAAAATCGCCCAAATAGGTAGTACTTTCTCGGGTCCCAGCTTATCATTGATTAGCCCCATCACCGGGCCAGCCACCGCCGTCGAAATACTCCCGGTACCTCCGATGAGAGCAAGACCAAACGCCCCTGTCCGTGGAAAACGTTCAGAGGTGATACCCAACATGGTAGGCCACCAAAAACACACGCCGAAATACAAAAGGCCGGAGGCGATAAACCACATCAGCGGAGTCTTTGCGATGTTGCACAAGAAAAGGCCGACGGCCGCAAAGGGGGCGGTAAATGCGATCAAAGATACCGGTGTGAATTTATGCGCAATACCGCTGACGAATTGCCTCAATGCCCACATTAAGCCGCTGCCCCACACCAGCAGCAACACCCCAGCACCATGACGGCTCCCCATGACTTGATTGTAAATATTGGTAATCCACTGTCCGGGCCCCAGCTCGGTGGCGGCCGTCAACCACATCATCACCCACACCAACCAAAACAAAGGTTGACGAAGTGTTTCTGTGAACATTTCTGAAAATGACACCCCTGCCGCTTTACGTTCTGTCGGTGGGAACTTCTCGCCCAGAATCATGACGGTGTAAATAACAGCCGGAATTAGTAGCAAAGCCATCTTAACTTTCCAGCCGAGTGCACTACCTGGCCCAAACGACGACGTCTGATTCAACGCAACACATAGCAAGCCGCCGATGACAATACCTCCCGGAAACCAGGCATGAAAAAGGGTCAGTTTTTGCGTTTTCTTTTCCGGGTAGATAGTGGCGATCAGAGGATTGCACGCCGCCTCCACCAAACCGTTCGCGATACCGACCAACAACGTGGCAAGGAAAAGCACCGTAAAGTTGGGAGCGAAAATAGTGAGAATGGCGCCACCGATGTGCCCTGCCGCCGCCAAGCGAATAATGTTGCCCATTCCCAACGCATCGCACAAAGGACCGCCAATAAAAATCGAGAGTCCAAATCCCCAAAATGCTGCTCCGGCAATCCACCCGACATTCGTTTTGTTCAAACTAAATACACTCTCAAAATCGGCCATGATGTCCCCGCGAATAGCAAAGGACATTGCCGTCGCAATCAAAGCGATGCAACTCGCCAAGAAAAGACGATCGGCATTAATTTTTTGGGTGTCAGAAGCGTCCGCCATGTTTGCCATCTCGCAATTCCTCCTTCACGATTAGGATTCCGCGCCCCAGCGGAACCCGTTTGCCGCCACTATCCTTTGTGATACTACTTATGTCTTATGGGCTACGTCAACCCCTTTCTAAAGTTGACGACCCCTCCACCGGTTTTTCCGAAGACGCCCCCACAAGCGTGTCGTAAATACCGGGACAGTTCTGTAGTGATCCTGAGAAAAACTGACACCTAACTACGGGTGCGCACAACGCGTTTAATAGCTCGGTCCATCTCCCGTGTCTCTTCACGTTCGCGGATCACAGCCCGCTTATCCACCGTATGCCGCCCCCGACAAAGTCCAATCTCCACTTTGACCTTCCCGCGAGAAAAATAAAGACGCAACGGAACGAGGGTCAAACCTTTTTCGGCGACTTGCCCGCCCAGTCTCAGAATCTCCCGCTTGTGCATGAGTAGTTTGCGGGGGCGTTCGGGGTCATGGTTCCACACAGAACCCTTCTCATACGGGCTAATGTGTGCACCGATCAAAAACAGTTCGCCGTTCTCCACATCAGCGTAACTATCTTTTAGGGATATCCTGCCTTCCCGCAAAGACTTTACTTCCGTGCCGCGCAAGGCGATGCCTGCTTCAAACCGCTCCAGCACCTCATAATCCCGCCGCGCCCGGCGGTTATCGATGATCAATTTTTCGCCCACAGCGGCTCCTAATCAACTTCTTAGTTGGCGCCGCGTCGCGGTCCCCAAGAAGGACCCTGACATTCCAGTCCGGGAATATTGATGCGGCGTTGCATGCCAGTTTCTACGTTAACCGTCCAGAGCTCCCATCTACCCGAACGACTTGAGGCAAACACAATATGACGAGAATCTTTTGACCAACTCGGTGACTCGTTACTGCCCGGCGAATCGGTCAACTTGCGTGGATCGGAACCATCTGCATTCATAACATAAATCTCAAATCCACCACTCTCTACCACATAGACGATTTTCTTGCCGTCTGGCGACCATTCCGGATCATAGGACCTTCCCCCCTGATAGGAAAGGCGTCTGAGATTACTGCCGTCCAGACCGCTAGCAAAAATCTGGGCACCACCTAAACGGTCACTCACAAAAACAATCTCTTTTCCGTCAGGACTGAAGGAGGGCGAGGTTTCCAGTGATTTCGCATTCGTGACACGTCTTTTGCCTGAACCGTCCGGATTCACAAGATAAATCTCTGCGTTGGCGTCTTTGCTCAAGGCTATTGCCAATTGACTACCATCAGGCGCCCACGCGGGAGAGACATTCATGCCGACATCTTTCGACAGGTAGGTGGATTTACCCGTCGTCAGGTCCAACACATAAAGAAAGGGGAAACGGTCCTTGAACGACAAATACGCGATTCGGTTACCCTCGGGTGAGAATTGGGGCAGAATGGACGTGCTGTTATGTTCCGTAACCCGCTTCAAGTTGGCGCCGTCATAATCCACCACGTAGATTTCTTTATTCCCCGTGCTTGACGTAAACCCGCTGAAACAAATCTGCGAAGTCGCTATACCTGCCTCACCGGTTAGCGCTAGAACAATCTCGTCTGAGAATTGATGGGCAATATGCCTTTTCCAATCCGCCGTTGCCGTGAACCGTTTCCCGACATACTGTTGGCCGCTTCGCACCTCAAAAAGCCTGCCTTCCAACACGATTCTTCCTTGCTCCATCGTCACGTAAGCATATACGAGGAACTCAATCCCAGTTTGTCCCCATGCCGGGAAATCAATCCTTCCGGCATCGCTGGTGAACCCCACAAAACTTTTGGGGTAACGATCACGCGATAGCAACGTGAAAAGGCAGGAAAAGTCCAAATCATACCGGACAATTTCGGCAAGTTCTGCGCCTAAAGCTTCCTGGCCAGGCGCGGCGGCAAAATCCGGCACCGCGATGGCTATTCGTTGATCGACGCGAGTTATGTCGATCCGCACAGCGCCGGGTGCAGAACTTTGTCCAAAAGCAGACGTCCCCAGCGTCATCGATATTCCCACCAGCAGAACCCATACAATATCACACCGTTTCACGTTGTCTTTCTCCTTTTTCTCCTAATCCCGCCCTTTTGAGAATTATCGCTATCCACCTCATGACCCGATGGTGAAGGTAAACACCACCTGCTGCTCCAATTCCCTAAATCCGTCCGGAAACGGCGGATAGGGTGCAGCTTCCTTCAAGGCTTTCACCGCAGACTCTGCCACACGCGGGTCGGCTGTGTCTTTAACAATAACTGGGTCGGAAAGCAGATTACCATCTCGGCTAACCCAAACCGAGATCTCCACTTGACTGCCAATCGGCGCGCCTGCCGGTTGGACCCACGCACGATCCACCAAACGCTGTACAAGCCGAGACCAAGCGTCTAACTCCGTGGGTAACCCCGCGCTTTCCATCGTAATTCCTGTTTTCAGGGGAGTCGTTGGCACGGCTGGCGCCTTCGCCTCTTGGATAGGTTCCCGAATGGGCTCCGTTTTGGGTTTCGTCTCCGCCTTGGGCTTCGCCTCCGGCTTCGGCTTGGGTTCCGGAGGCTTGGGCTTGGCTTCCTGTTTAGGCGGCTCCGGTTTGGGCTCAGGTTTGGGTTTCGGCTCCGGTTTCGGCACCTCCGGTTTGGGCTTTGGCGGTTCGGGTTTCGGAGGTTCAGGCTTCGGTTCCGGTTTCGGTTCGGGTGGCGGCGGCGTTTCAGGTTCCGGCGGCGCCGCTTGTTGTTTCGGCGTTTCCGGTGAAAACTGGTCACTGACCAGTTGGACTTGGTAAATATTCCCCGCGACGGGTGTGCGACGCAACATGTATGTCTGACTAAAAACTATAACGGCAAGAACATGTAGCACGATCGATACAATTATCGCATACCGCAAACGACGGTTTGTGGGCAGACGCCTCCAATAATCTTCATAAGGAGACCGCACCCATTCGGGTATACCGCTGCGCGTACCCGCAACTCGTGGATCCGCTTGCCTTCGGAAAGCGACCAGATTGTCCTGCGTCGCGCCCGTTGGATTCATCGCAACACGGCGGTTCGTGGAGGCGCCAAACGGAGAGACACGCCTGACCTGCGGCGACGGGTCCCCCGTAAAAACACACGGTCGCTCTTCCGAAAACGGTGTTCCTCCCTGACTCGTCGAAGTCGGACGAGTGCCAGGAAGCGAGCGGGCATTCTGGGGACCGCTCAACGGCACACCCCGTCTAGGATCTATAGGCTTTTGCGGTCTATTTTCCATACCAAATCAATAAATCTGACACTTTGTCATGAGTCTATTAGAACATTTCAACCATATAATAAGCAACAAGACTAGCTCTCTTCCCCCTTGAGTTTAACAGTCTACGTGCCTAGACAATCGGCACAAGATGCGACTTCGATGTATCCAGGAAATCATCTTTGACTTCTATCCTCTTTGCAAGCAATAAAGTTCCCTGGATACGAGACGATTACCAAACCGACCTATGCGTTTTCCCCATTCAGTTGACTGTAAAAATATAGTTTCCTGAACCCAAAGCTAACCTCCAACCGGATGAGGTCTGTTCCGCGTCTTTCGGGAGTTCCTGATTGTTCATTAACACGCGCCCTTCTTGCTTTACCCGAGGTACCGTAACCACCGCCTCGCTATTTGGAGGAACGCAAACTCTCATCCAAAAACGGTCTTCGTCCCTCCTCCAGTCGCAGGCGATTTCCCCCCGAACGGAATCCAGTCTTGTCTGAGCGCCTCCTAAATTATCTGGGATACGCGGCGCTATCTCAATCCGATGAAATCCAGGCTCGGGCAACGCGCCTATACCGCCCATTACATCCATCATCCAACCTAGGATGCCCCCAAACATCTGGTGATTATGGGAATTCATCTTATTATCCGTTTCGAGATTCCACAACTCCCATAAAGTCGTTGCCCCATGGTTTAACATGTAGCCCCAACTCGGAAAATCTTGCTGAAAGACCAACCGAAAAGCCAAATCCTCACGATTTGCGGCTTTGAGTACGTCGAACAGGTACTTTGTACCCAAGATCCCCGTTGCAAGATGTCCATTTCGTTTTTCTTCTATGTCTCGTATCAAGTGTTGTAACGCGGACTCTTTTTGTTGGTTTTGAGCAATTCCAAGATACAGAGGCCATATCTGAGAAAACTGGCTCCCATTGCCGTAACACTGATCCTTCTCGTTCCAAAAACTTCGGTTAAAAGCGTCCGCGATCCGCGCAGCCCGGTCGGCGAAGCTAATGCGATCTCCTTCGTTTCCGAGAACCGACGCAAACTCCTCTAAAATCTTAGCCGTCCAGTAATAAACCCCCGTGGAGATTAACGGCCCTGGTGTTTCTTCCAAACCAACCCAGTCACCATAATGGCAATACTCGACAATACCCTCTTTCGCCCTCTTTTCCATCGTGGAAAACCAGCGCTTGATGTTTTCGTAATGCTCTGACACAGCGCGGACATCGCCGTAATAGCGGTAAAGGTACCATGTAATCAGCGGATAGGCAATTGCCCATGGGGGGGAACCTTCTACGCGTCCAAAACGCCCCTGCAAAAAGGGGGCAACATCCGGTACATACCCTTCCTCGCTTTGGGAATCCGCAATACAGCGCAACCAATTTTCATAATACGCCGCGGCATCGTAATTCATGATGGTACTTTCCGCGGCTAGATGAGCGTCCCCCATCCAGCCCATGCGCTCATCCCGTTGAGGGCAATCCGTGGGATGACTCATCGAGTTCGCACGAATACTCCACCGTGTCATGTCCCGAATGGCATTAAGTACCGGGCTCGTCGTGGAAAAACATCCCGCTTCGGGAAAATCGGTATGAACGACCTCCGCTTGGATGTCATCGGCTTTAAGGTCTCGCGGGTACCCTTTTATTTCAGCATATCGAAAACCGTGTTGCGTGAAACGAGGAGCATAGACTTCTTCACCGCTCCCCTTAAGGATATATCGGTCTGTCGCCCGCGCCGAACGTAAATTGGACGGATTCAATGTCCCGTCGGGATACAGAACTTCGGCATGACGCATCACAATTTCCCTACCGGCATTTCCCTCTACCCTAATGCGCAGCCATCCCGTAAGATTCTGCCCGAAGTCCACTATTTGAGTGTCGGCATCCAACCGGCTGATCTGTATCGGATGGCGCCGTTCCACAACACGAATTGGAGGCATGCTTTGATTGTTCAACTGCCGGGGTGGTTCCTCGTAAAGAACCGCAGGCGCCCAATCCGTGTCCTGAAATCCGGGCTCTGCCCACCCCGGAATCTCTTTTCTGGCATCATAGGTTTCGCCATGGTACAGGCTTTCTTCTCGGATGGGACCATCGACCGTTGTCCGCCAACTTTCATCCGTAACAACGATTTCTTCGCCACCGTCGGCGTATTTCACTCGCAATTGCAACCACGCTGCGCATGTACCGTAGTGCCAGCCGTGTCCAAGCATCAGACCTATGGCATTTTCCCCGGAACGGACCGCATCGGTAACGTCGTATACGCTGTACAATGCCCTTTTTGTCCGGACGGTATCCGCCGGATCAAGGACATGGTCTCCGATACGTTGCCCGTTCAGATACAATTCATAATAGCCGAGAGCGGATACATATGCCCTGGCACGCGTGACCTTTTCACGCAAGGAAAATCCTTTTCGAAGCAGCGGAGAATGCAGCGACTCGCCGACATAATTGCATATCCCATCGGTAAGATAAGCAAGGCTTATTCCATGTTGCTCGCTTTCCTGAGTCGTGGAACAGGTAGCGGATTTTCCCAGGGATAACACGTTCTGTCCCGTTCCCAACAGACGCAGCTCGGCTAATGCAAACACGTAGGAGCCCGGTTTTCGTTCATACAAGCGAGTGGCGGAAAGTCGGACATAGCGGGCTGAGATAGGAGTTTCGAGCCGAATGGTCACCGCGTTGCCGCCAGGATTGGGCACATCCGTCTCGCCGGAGTCGACCGTGTACTTCGGTGATGTGAAACGGTCTTCGTCAGAAAACTCTAAACGATACCTCAGAGGAAAACCAAAACCCTCGACCGTAGTGTCCCCTTCTTTTTTTGTTGCAGGGTACAGAATAACCGTGGTGATCTCGTCAGAACCGCCCAAATCGAGTTGTACCCATTGGGTCTCGTCTGCTTTACCGACCGTTCGCGATTGATATCCTACGTGTTGCTTCGCATCTTGCGGACCACGAATCCACCGGGCTCTAAAATCTTCCGCATGTAACAACCCCATTTCGAACCAAGCAGGCTCACTCCACGCACTCACACGGTCTTGGGCATCCCATGTGCGCACTTTCCAATAATAGCGTGCAAAAGAACGAAGTGCGGGACCGGCATACTCGACGTGTATCGAATTGTCAGAAATTATCTTTCCCGAATCCCAATAGGGCGTCCCGTTGTCTAGCTCCTCTAACGAGGAAGCAACCATTACCTCATACGCTGTTTGCTTCTGGTTGTTCTCGGCATGTCTCATCCACCAGGAAAAGCGGGGAATCGGCGTATCAATTCCCAACGGATTGCACAGGTATTCCGTACGTAAATGGGTAGGAGACATCTGCTCGCTGCCTGACGCGTCCATCAGCGGGATGACCAGTATGAGAAAAATGAGTCCAGTTGTTCTGTTTCGCATCATAGTTCCTGTTGCCTCCTCTGAGTTATTCAAGCATGTCGAATGCGTTCCACATGAATTTCCTTCCATGTCGTCCCATCAAGGTCATACAAAGACGCTCCAATTTCGTGCGGTACTATTCGCACGATCGCAAAACTCGGCGGTACTCCCGTCCGGTCGTTTACCTTCAAGTGACCCGGATTCACATGAAGCGCTTTTCCCATCCACTCAATCTTCGCCCGATGGGTATGCCCGGTTAGAATAAGATCTGCCTCATAATCTTGGGGTAACAAGTCTTTCGGCGCATGCACCGCTACCAACGTCAGCCCGTCGATATCCTCCACGATGCGTTTGGGAATGTGAGGGTGGTAATACTCCGAACACCAAAGTCCCGGCACAGCAGTGACGTTATACCCCGCATCACGCAAAACTTCCGCATCTGAAAAGTCATCGCCCAAATGAAAAAATCGATCGGCATGATAGATTCTCACGGCAACATCCGCCACCGACAACATCAGCGGCAGATTCCCATGAGTATCGCTCATCACACCAATAATCACTTGAAAAAGGCTTCCGTTTATAAAGTGGCGTTCTTTCCCACACGGGCATCCATTCATCGCAATCGAATAATCGAAGTCACAATCGCGAATTGTTGCACACCGGACACAATCAGAGCAATCAGAAATGTCTCGTTGCCGCACGGTATAGAAGGTTCATGGGGCAACGTGCTACTATATAGTGTTGTTCCAACAACGCACGAAAGTGCCTTCTATGGTTTAACCTGGATCGAAAAAAGAGTTCTAAAATACTTTCATTTCATCCTTGTGGAGAAAGAATGGAGCAAATTGTTAATTTACATGCGGAAGCGGAGAGTGTCCGGTGCCGTATGCTTGGACCTTTCCCGGGTTCCAAAAAAATATATGTAACTGGGTCGCATCCATCTATTCGGGTACCGATGCGCGAAGTCACCCAACATCCTACCCACACGACCTTTCCCGATGGTACCGTTTGTGAAAAACCCAATGAGCCCGTCATTCTTTACGACGTGTCCGGACCCTACACAGACCCCGAGATGCAAGTAGATTTTCGTTCGGGGCTTCCGCCAATACGCCTGAAATGGATCCTTCAGCGCGGGGACGTGGAGGAATTGTCGCAACCCACATCCGCGTACGCCCGTGACCGATTGGCAGATCCCAAACAGGACCCGGTACGATTTCCTAACGTACGCAAGCCATTGAGAGCAAAAGCAAGCCGCGCCGTTACGCAATTCTCGTACGCCCGGCGAGGCGAGATAACCCCTGAAATGGAGTTTGTCGCCATCCGGGAAAACCTGCGGCGCGAAACCAGGCGGCAGAACTCGTCGCGGTCGAACATGAACCACGGCGAATGCAACTTTGTGTTCCCCGATACGGTCACTCCGGAATTCGTGCGGGATGAAATAGCGGCAGGTCGCGCCATTTTGCCCGCCAACATCAATCACCCCGAACTGGAACCCATGGTGATTGGGCGAAATTTTCTGGTGAAGATCAATGCGAACATTGGCAACTCGGCGTTAGGTAGTTCCATTACCGACGAGTTGGAAAAAATGGTCTGGGCGATTCGCTGGGGTGCGGACACGGTAATGGATTTATCAACAGGCGACAACATTCACGAAACACGAGAATGGATCCTCCGCAATTCCCCCGTCCCTGTCGGCACTGTTCCCATTTATCAGGCTATCGAAAAAGTTGGGGGAAACCCAGAAGACCTGACGTGGGATGTTTTTCGGGACACGGTTATCGAACAGGCGGAACAGGGCGTCGACTACATGACGATCCACGCTGGAGTTTTATTGAATTATCTTCCGCTAGCGCAAAAACGACTCGCAGGGATCGTAAGTCGCGGCGGCGCCATTATGGCGCAGTGGTGTGCAGCGCACCGCCAGGAAAACTTCCTTTATACCCACTGGGATGAACTCTGCGAGATCATGGCCGCGTACGACGTAGCATTCTCCATCGGGGATGGTCTTCGCCCGGGCTGTATTGAAGATGCCAATGACGAGGCGCAGTTTGCGGAGTTGCGGACCCAAGGCGAATTGACACGCCGCGCCTGGGCACATGATGTTCAGGTTATGAACGAAGGGCCGGGTCACGTGCCTTTGCACCTCATTCAGGAAAACGTCAAAAAACAGCGGGAGTGGTGTGGCGATGCCCCGTTTTATACGTTGGGTCCTGTTGTCACAGACATCGGTGCGGGTTACGACCACCTCGCGTCGAGCATCGGCGCTGCGCTCATCGGCTGGTACGGCGTTTCGCTCCTCTGTTACGTCACTCCTAAAGAACATCTGGGATTGCCCAATCGCGATGATGTGCGGGCGGGAGTCGTCGCCTACAAAATAGCGGCACATGCCGCAGACCTTGCCAAAGGACATCCCGCTGCACGGGCATTGGACTATGCCATGAGCAAAGCCCGTGTCGAATTCCGATGGGAAGACCAGTTCAATCTATGCCTGGACCCTGACCTGGCGCGGCGATACCACGACGAGTCACTGCCATCGAAAACCGGTCGCCAAACCCGTTTCTGCTCGATGTGCGGTCCCAAATTCTGTGCGATGGAGTTGGCGCAACGCGCCCTTCAAGGCAACCTTTCGAAGGAATAATGGCTGCTTTTCGAACTTCCTGTACTCTCAGCTAAACGTTAAAAATCGAACTGGTCAATATTGTTACTATCAAAGACGATGGGATCGCCCAAAATAATCTCGTCGCCTACCACTTTGACGGCGCCGAGTCTACCTGCGTCAAAAGTCGTCGCGCCGGGTTTGATCTCATCTTTAGCCGCCGCCACCGCGACGCGAACTGCCAAATACCCCAAATCAACCGCGTTCCAAAGAACGAATTTCTTGACGGTGCCGTCTTTCACATATTCGCGCATCATATTGGGCGTGGACAATCCCGTCAAAAAGACACGGTCCGCCGCTTGGGCATTCCGGATGGCTTCTGCCGCGCCCGGCAATGCCACTGACGTGATGGCAAATATCCCTTGTAACTCGGGATAGGTTTTCAAACAATCTGCCGTGACTTGAGTAGCTAGTTCTTTGTCTTCTTCGGACGCCTTCGGGTCTTTTGACAGGTTAACCATGTTCGGGTATTTTTCCTGGCGATATTTTTCCATCTCGCGCATCCAGATATTTTGATTCGCTGCCGTAAGCGACCCCGTCAAGATTAAGTACTTCGCTTCAGGTCCCACTGCAGATGCCATGACATCCATCAAGGTGCGTGCGACGCTTTCCGATGTGCATTGATTGACAAAAAAGTCGCGGGCGTCTTTCCGTGCGTCCGCATCCCAAGCGATGACCTTGATACCTGCAGCCCGAGCTTCTTGTAAGACCGGCGCAATCGCATCCGGATCGTTCGGTGCCACGGCGATGGCATCGTATTTTTTCGATATCCACGTTTCAATCATCTGCACTTGCTGTTGCACATCGTTGGTAACGGGACCATCATAAACCAGCCGGACATCAAGTTCTGCAGCCGCTTGTTTTGCGCCTCGCTCCGTTGCGTTGAAAAAGTCAATCCCTATCAGTTTCGGCATAACGCCGATCGTGAGCTGTCTCGGGCTTTCTCCTTGCGACGTAGAAGAGTCGGGTGCTGCGCCCGATTTGTCCGTCGCGTCGGGTTGGTTGGGCTTACAACCACAAAGAATTACCAGCGCCGAAAAAACTGCTACAAGAATCACACACCAGGTTTTCATAATTTGGCTCTCCCTCGAGACGTCATCCATTCGTTCAAAATTGCTGTGATAACCAATAATACGCCAACGGCGATAATCACGTACTGGGCACGCACATCAGCCAACAGTAAACCGTGTCTTAGAATACCAATCAAAAAAAGCCCAAGCAACGAACCGACGATGCTACCCTGCCCGCCGCTTATACGAGTGCCTCCAATCACCACGCACGCTACTACTTCCAACTCGAGTCCTCGCGCCGTGTCGGCTTTCGCGGTTGCATATAAAGCAGTATGAAACAGGGCTGCAATCCCGCACATGATCCCACAAACCGTGTAGAGCGCCAGGTACATGCGGCTGACCCCGATGGCTGCAAAGCGCGCCGCTATGGGATTTTCCCCGATACATTCCGTGAACCGACCCATCCACGTTTTCCGCAGGATGATCCCTGCGAAGATGAAAGCGACCAACAGGAACACAATGGAGAACGGAACGTCTTTCCCGCCCGAGAATTTAAGCAGGCTCCCCTGGCCTATCCATAGAAAATCTGACGGGAAATCGGCAAGAGCCCGCGCCTTGCTGAGCCCCATAGCGATGCCGCGGAAAAGTGCCATCGTGGCTAGGGTGGTCACGAGGGGAGGCACCCCCAATCGACTAATCACAAGCCCGTTAGCCATACCACATACACCACCGACCAACACACCGACGGCTCCCGCAAGCCAGATGGGCAAATGGACGTCATTGAACAACATGCCGAAGACAACCCCAGAAAGGGCGAGAATGGAGCCTACGGAAAGGTCGATTCCGGCTGTTGCCATGATGAACGTCATCGGCAAGGCAAGAAGTCCCGCGGGCACCCAGTATCGGGCACGCCGCAACAGATTGTTCCAATCCGAGAATCCATCCACCGTAGCGGCAAAACCCAGATACACCACCAACAATAAGAGGAATAAGATCGCTTCTCTCGACGCTAGAAGGCGTTTCACGAAGATTTCTCCGTCAGATTCTCATGGAGCAATTTGTCTGCAACCACCGCAAGCAGTATCAATCCGCCAATAAAGAAGTTCTGCCAATAGGAACTGATGCGCATCAGAATCAAGGCATTGTAAAGCAAGGCTGTTAAACAGGCTCCCAGCAAAGCCCCAACCGCTGAACCTCTTCCACCAAGTATGTTGGTGCCGCCAATCACCGCCGCTGCAATGGCACGCAGTTCCCATCCTTCACCGGTATTGGCTTGAACGTTACCGTAGAAACCCGCATGAAGCACCGCGGTAAGACCCACCAATGCCCCACTCATTCCAAAGGTCAACATCGTTAAGCGTATTTTGGATAACCCAATGAGTTGAGCCGCTCTCGCGGAGTTGCCAAGTGCTAGCACCCTACGTCCCGACAATGTATAACGCATGAAAATGTGAATGGCAAGAGTAACGCCTGCCGCATACCAACAGATTTTCGGAACCCCGAGGAAATTACCTAGTCCCAGTGCGCGATAGGCGTCGGGCAGCTGCAATACCTCCTTACCTGCGGTAACAATACGCATCACACCTCGATAGATACTGATCCCCGCCAACGTAACGATAATCGGGTGAATTCGCGCCAACAAGGCCGTACCCGCGTTCGCCAGACTCAAAGCCGTTCCCGTCGCAATCGCAAGAGACAGACAAACGATCGGCGGTACGCCTGCTTTAGCAGCCAACGCCGCAATAGCGCCCACAAGACCCATCATAGAACCTACCGAAATATCAATGCCGCCCGCACAGATGACCAGCATCGCGCCCTGAGCCATGATGGCGGGCAATGCGGCATTTGCCAACACGTCCAAAAGGTTTCTCGTATTCGCAAACTCGGCAGGTTTCAAAAAAGCCATTACAAGGGCCAAAGAAAGCGTGAATCCCAACAGACCCAATTCACGAGCGCGCATCAACACCGCGGCACGAGACCGTTTTCGCTCACGCTGTTTCTTTTCTCTTTCCTGCTCGGCAAGAGAAAGCGGAGATTTCGGCACGGCCGCTTGCGCCATGTCATGTTCGGTGTGTTCCCCGGGCTTGAAAATGCCAACGGCTTTGCCTTCCGCCATCACAAGGACACGGTCACTCAGTGCAGCCACCTCGGGCAATTCGGAGCTAATTAAAACTACCGCAACCCCTCGCGCGGCGGACTCGGTGATAAGGCGGTGAAGTTCCGCTTTTGCGGAGACATCCACCCCTCGGGTAGGCTCGTCAAGAATCAGAATTTTTGGGTCCACAGCCCGCCACCGTCCAAAGACGACCTTCTGCTGGTTACCGCCACTCAACGTGGTCATCGGCTGTTCCATGGAATCGGCCTTGACGCCGGTGTCAGCTATGATACGCGCCGCCAACGCCGATTCACGGGCATGATGGATCCACGTCGCGGTGCAAAGACGCTTGAGCACCGAGACGGTGGCATTCGAACGGAGCGGATGGGTTGGGAAAATGCCTTGTACTAGGCGGTCTTCCGGTAGATAAGCCATACCCGCGGCAACAGCGTCTTGCGGTGAGCGCACCCGTACCGTAACCCCATCAATCAATACCTCGCCTTGTGCGGCTCGGCGAAGCCCGAAAAGAGTCTGGGCAAGTTCGCTCCTACCAGCCCCCACAAAACCATATATCCCAAAGATCTCGCCCGCACGCACGTCAAACGTCACGTCGCGGAACGCGCCTGCGACATCCCCGAGATGCTCCACCCGAAGTCGTACACCGCCCTTTGCCAAAGAAGGCTTCTCAAAAGGCCGCGCCGAGTCACGGCCTATCATCGCGGCGACGAGACTGTCCATAGTAAAAGCGGCAGCGCTGTCTTCTGAAACCGTCTCGCCATCTCGCATCACCGTGATACGGTCGCATAATTCCAAGACCTCTTCTAACCGGTGGCTTACATAAACAATGGCAGTCCCTTCTTCGCGTAAACGACGGATATGCGTAAACAAGCTCTCTATCTCGTGAGAGGTGAGAGCCGAAGTCGGCTCGTCAAGGAAAAGGACCTTTGTCCGTTGGGCAACCGCTGCGGCGATTTCCGCCATCATGCGACGTGCCACCGACAAACCCGCCGCCGAAGCCCGAACATCAAATGATTCGCCAAAAGTCCCTATTTCCCGTTCCGCCTCCGCATAGGTGCTTCGCCAATCAATCAAGCGGTAGCGGTTTCGAATCAGACCACGTCGTAACAACATATTTTCCGCTACGCTAAGCTGTGGAAATAGGTCAGCTTCTTGATGAACGACGGCAATGCCACATGCTGTTGCATGAACCGGACCCGTGAGAGCTATGGGCTTGCCCGAAATCCGAAGAATGCCCGCGTCGGGCGGAAACACTCCCGACGCGATACGAATCATGGTGCTCTTGCCTGCGCCGTTCTCCCCCACCAAACCATGTATCTCCCCGGGGCGTACGCGCAGGTGCGCACCACGCAGCGCCTCGACGGCACCAAAACGTTTATAGATATTTTCGAGTTCAAAAATGGGTTGCGTCATGGCGCTCGATAATAAAACGCGGCAACTCGCGGGTCAACTCAGTGAGTACGTCCTGTACCCCCTTGCGATGTCTTATTCCTTTGAGTGAGAAATTGAATAGCGGGCTTCCCATATAGGTTATTGCGGGAAAGGCATGGACGCATGGGACTCCTTGCTACGTTTGAGTTATCTATGACCCCCTTGATCGTTTGTCGGGACACGCCCTTTTTCCGGGGTAGGTCTTGTCCCACCACGTGCTGATCCCTGTCTTTGCGAAGACCGCCATGAGGAACGACCCGGCAATCCCCCAGGTTTCTGTAGGGGCGCTACGTGTTGCGCCCTCCCGTGTTTCCAGATAGAGATCTTTTCCCTCTAGATTGCCCGCCTTGTCATTGCGAGGAGTGCCGTTAGGCACGACATGGCAATCCCCTCAGGTATCCGTAAATTACCCTGCCGCCCCTGCCCGACGCCCTCATGCGCTGTGCGGTTAAGGGGATTTCTTCGTCGCATCCGGGACTCGTTCCTCGCAAGGACAACCAGGGGGACAGTAGGCAGAAAAAGAGAGTACTAAAATATGACATTGTAGGGACGCCCGCCTGTGGTCGCCCAACCGCTCATAGCCTCACCCAGAATAGGTTAGTTCGCACGACGTTCCAGAATCCGTGCGCGCAAGGCAGCAGCCGCCTCTCGGACATCTGGCACGGCAGTCACAGCAGTAACCACAGCAATATGTCGTGCCCCACGCTCTAGAACCAGATCAACATTATCTAGCTTGATTCCGCCCATAGTCGTCCACGGTATGGTGAGGTGTGGCGCTACTTCGCTGATCATTTCTAAGCCGACTGCCCCGCAGCTCACGGATTTTGTCTGTGTGGGGAAAATGGGGCCGATGTTAACGTAGCTTGCACCCGCGAGCTGGGCGGCAAGGGCTTCTTCCCGATTGTGCGTCGATGCACCGATAAGAAGCTCTGGCGCCAGACGCCGCGCCTGAGAAACGGGCAAGTCTTCGTTCCCAAGATGCACCCCGTCCGCATCTACCGCCAAGGCGATGTCCACGCGGTCGTCAATTATCAACAAAGCGCCTGCTTGTGCTGTACGCTCCCGAAACACACAGGCCCGTGTGTAAAGCTCTCGGTCCGAACATTCCTTCTCGCGCAACTGAACCAGACGAACTCCCGCCTCCAAGACCCAATCAAGTACTTTTACGGCAGGCCGTCCCGCACAAAATGATTCCGTAATCACCACATAAAGGTCTGTTTGTCGGAACAACCGCAAGCGTTCCTCGTGGGTCATCAACCACCTCCGACAAACCGTACCAGCTCTACCCGATCGCCTTCGCTGAACTTGGTATCTTCAAATCGTGTGCGGTCGATGATCGTCCCGTTGATTTCCACCACAACGCCCTCAGTTTGAAACCCAAGGTCTTTTAGTAAACCCGCCACGGTCGTACCATCCCCAACGTCCCGCATCTCGCCATTAAGAGTGATTTTCATCATCCGTGCTTCCTTCAACACAAGAACCGACCCATCCGACTTGATCGTCAACAAACGCCGCGTCAAAATCTTTCCAAACCGGATCGTATCCCGCTTTTCGAATGGCTTCCGCGACTTCTGCCGGACTCCGAGTGTCTTCTATCTCGAATTGTTCCAGCGTCTCCTCACCATGTGTGGAATAGCCGCCGGGGCGAGTTGACGAACCTGCACTCATCATCGTTACCCCCAGCGGAATGAGCCTATCCCGCAAAGACGCCCGTTCCCGCGTAGATAGATTAAAGCCCACCTCCGGCAAAAAGAGCCGTGCTGCAAGCATCAACTGAACCAAATCTCGATCGCTGAGCGGATTCACAACCCGGAAACGCGGCGGCGTGTGTATCAGCCTCGGAAAAGACATCGAGATGGCGCTTTGCCAACAGGCTTTTTGCAAGTAACGGGCATGCAACATCGCCCAAAACCCGTCGATGCGCCAATCATAAAGCCCCAGCAACGCCCCGATACTCAGACGGCGAACTCCTGCCTTGCCGGCACGTTCGATCGCATCCAAACGATACGCATAATCCCGTTTTCGCCCTTTTAGATGGACGCGCGCATACGTCTCGCGGTCGTAGGTCTCCATGTATAGCGTAACGCCATCAAGTCCTGCATAAACGAGACGCCTGTACTCGTCCTCATCCAACGCGTAGACCTCAATAGAAACCGAAGCGAAGTACTCCCGCGCTAATGAGACGGCTTTTTCGATGTATGAAACCGGCACGGCGCGCGGCGCTTCCCCTGTGAGGAGCAAAACATGCTGGAATCCGCGCGCAGCCAGTGCCTCACACTCCCGCCGTATCTCTGCTTCGGTCAGAGTCAGTCGCTTCAATTTGCTGCCGGACCGGACCGCATATCCACAATAGACACAATCGGCGCCACAAATGTTGGAAATATACAATGGGGCATATAACCCAATGGTTCTTCCGAAAAAACGTCGCGTGCGCCGATGGGCTAGCTGCGCCATAGCTTCCAACCAAGGTCGTGCTGCTTCAGAGAGCAAGGCACAAACGTCCGTTTCCGTCAGCTCCTCTTTGGAAAGAGCGCGCTCCACATCCCGCTCGCTGGAAAGAGATATACGCTCCCGCACACGATCGGCGCTCCAGTATTCCAATACAGATGCAAAACTCATATCTGCCTTTCCTATTCAGTCGCGGCCTTCCCGCGCGCGAGCTCGTCCAAAAAACCCGTGAGCGGCGATGATGCCGACGCCGTATCACGAACGGGACCCATGCCCGCTCGGTACGCCAGTCGACCCGCCTCAACCGCCAGAGCAAACGCACGCGCCATCGCACCGGGATCCTCCGCATCGGCAAGCGCCGTGTTCACCAGTACCGCGTCCGCACCGAGCTCCATCGCCTCCGCCGCATGAGAAGGCGCCCCAAGTCCCGCATCCACCACTACCGGTACGGTCGCCTGTTCAATAATAATCCGAATCATGTCCCGCGTGCGCACCCCGCGGTTACTTCCTATAGGGGCCCCCAAGGGCATAACCGTCGCCGTACCTACTTCTTCCAACTTCTTTGCCAACACCGGATCGGCTTGGATATAAGGCAACACCACGAACCCATCCCGCACGAGCATCTCGGCAGCTTTCAAGGTTTCAATCGGGTCCGGCAAGAGATATTTGGGTTCTGGAGTGAGCTCCAGTTTCACCCAAGGCTCCAGCTCAGCGGCTCGAGCCATTCTTGCCAGCCGTACCGCTTCTTCCGCATTTCTAGCGCCCGATG